>Ga0210400_10000037_pt1 | contig 246459 bp, 231 predicted proteins | sample IncBWH26MmetaG_FD_155456 | JGI IMG/M metagenome (GOLD analysis project Ga0210400, IMG submission 155456) | Forest soil microbial communities from Barre Woods Harvard Forest LTER site, Petersham, Massachusetts, United States - Inc-BW-H-26-M | ecosystem: Environmental > Terrestrial > Soil >... | reverse complement strand
AATCTGGGGGTCAGGCGTTCGCCTGTTTTTCGGCCAGCGGTCCGATGAGCGGCAGCACCCACTTTTCATTGTTGTAGGCCTTGTACATCAGCATCAGCCACAGAATGAAACAGGCCAGCCCGATGATGGGCCACACGGTTAGGGCGAGGATCGCACCCAGGAACGGGATTTGGATCAGGAGGCTGAAAACGATGCTGAGCGCGAACCCCGCAATGATCAGCCCCACGTGCAAGAAGATGGACTGAAACGCATGGAACCGGATGGTCTTGTTCTGGTTATACGGCGCGAGCACCAGGAACAGAATCCCCGTGAGCAGTCCGACCAGGTAACACAACGCCGACGCCATGTTATCGGTAAGTCCACTTGCCTGAGCAGCCGGAGCGGCAGGCGGTGGTACGTTGCCTCCGGCGCCCGCTTCGGCCGCTACGGCCGACCCGCACTTGGCGCAAAACTTTCCGTCCACCTGGGATCCGCAGCTAGGGCAAAATGCCATTTCTTTCCTCCTCCGTATCTGTTAACTCTACTCCTCATTTGGGATACGCACAATCTAACGTCACTTTGTGTCACGATAACGAAAATGACTCGACTCGTATTCCTCGCTATCCTGACTGCCGCCACGTTGCCCGCGGCCGAGCACAAACTGAAAGTCACGCCCGAAACCATCGCCTGGGGATATTATTGGGCGGGCGCGAAACCGGTACTGACCGTCAAGTCCGGCGATACGGTGGAGATTCAGTGCGTATCGGTCGGCAATCCGCAAACCTTGACACGCGCCGGGCTTCGCGAGGATCAGATCGAACCTGAAATTCTCCGCATCAATAAAGAGATTCCGCGCGAGGCTCGCGGACCGGGTGGCCATCCGCTGACGGGGCCGATCTTCATTGAAGGCGCCGAGCCCGGGGATACGCTCGAGGTCCGCATCAAGGAAATCCGCCTGGGGGCGACGTATGCGTTCAACAGCACGGCTGGATTTCTCATCGATCTGTTTCCGGAGCGCCAAACGAAAATCATTCCGCTGGATCGTGACAAGATGATCGGCCACTTCGGGCCGGGCATCGATCTTCCGCTGCATCCGTTCTTCGGAAGCATGGGCGTCGCGCCGCCGCCCGCGGCAGGCAAGATCAACAGCGCGCCTCCTGGTATACACGCCGGCAATCTGGATAACAAGGAACTGGTCGCCGGAACCACGCTGTTCATCCCAATCCATGCCAAAGGTGCGCTGTTTGAAGTTGGCGACGGACACGCGGGCATGGGGAACGGGGAGATCGACATCACGGCGATGGAAACCTCGCTCACCGGAGTCTTTCAATTCATCGTGCGGAAAGACATGCACCTGAAGTGGCCGCGCGGGGAGACGCCGACGCATTGGATCACGATGGGGCTGGACCCGGACCTGACGCAGGCCGCCCGGATCTGCGGTATCGAAACCCTCGATTTTTTAGTGAATGAAAAAAAGCTGTCGCGCGCAGATGCCTACGCTCTGTCGAGCGTCGCGGTCGATTTCGATATCACGCAACTGGTGGACGGAACCAAAGGCGTGCACGCCATGATTCCGAAAAGCATCTTTCACTAGTGGCCCGTCGCAGTACGCGCTCCATAACCGTCGCGCCTCAAAACCATAGCGAGCCTTCAAATACTTGCGTTGCCTACGGTCTGGACTCGATGGATGCCCGCAGCGCTTTGGTTACTTCGCCGGCGATGTCGTCCTGGACCCTCAACAGATCGTCAGCCGGGCGGTCATAGGTTTCGGACCAGACCACGTACCCGTTGTCCGCTCGAATCAATCGCGCGGCGACCCGCACCCTGGCGCCTGCCTTGCGCACACTTCCATCGAGCACGTAAGTGACACCCAGCGTCTTGGCGACCTCGGCGATGGGCATTTTCTTCCCCTTCAAAAGGAAAGAGGACCTGGGAGCCGGGACACGCAGACCCGGGATCTTGCTGAATTTGTCAATCAGTTCCTCGGTCATGCCATCGGCGAACGCTTCGTGGTTCATCGCGTCGGTCAGGTCGCGAAACGGCAGCACGGCGATGGACAGTGCCGAGCGATTGGCGACCTTGCTGTAGGTCAGGTAAACAATGACCAGCAGCGCAGCGACGAGTGCGAGGCATAGCGCCGCTCTGGCGCCCCATCTGAGGCGCGGCGCGGGCTCAGCGATGGATTGAGCGATCGAGTGATCTGCCCAGGGACTCACTGTCGCGACCATCCGATACCCCAGTCGTGGCACGGTCGCGATGTAAGTGGGCTGCTTGGGGTCGTCACCCAGCTGACGGCGCAGCGTTGCGACGCCCTGGTAGACGGAGTCCGGAGCGACGATCACCCCGGACCAAACGTGGTTGAGCAGGTCATCGATGCTGACCACTTCGCCGGCGTGCTCGGCCAGGCACAGCAGCAGCCGCATGGTCCGCTCCTCCAGGCGAGCAGTCTCTCCATTTCTTGAAATCTGGCCGGACTTTGGGTTGACGCACCAGTCGCCGATGCGAAGCATTGTCATGATTGGACGTTCCCTGCCGGATTCGGTTATTACCCTTTGTTATGGAAAATAGGGCTTCACTATTGGGCGGTGCGATCGTGAGGTAGCGCGATACAATTCGCTGATGCCGGTTTCCGCGGAATTGGGGGCCCTTAACAAGCATGTGATCGCTTGCGAGAAGTGCCCGCGTCTTCGGGAGTACTGCGCTCGCATCGCCGAAACCAAGCGCCGTGCGTATCGCGATTGGACCTATTGGGGACGTCCGGTGCCTGGCTTCGGCGATCCCAACGCGCGATTGTTCGTAGTCGGACTCGCACCAGCGGCGCATGGCGGAAACCGCACAGGACGTGTGTTCACGGGCGATCGCTCGGGCGATTTTCTGTATCGCGCTCTGTATGAAACCGGATTTGCATCGCAACCGCACAGCGTTTCGCGTGACGATGGGATGAAACTTACCGATGCCTATATCGCTGCGGCCGTCCGCTGCGCGCCGCCGGACAACAAACCCAATCCGGAAGAATTTCGCAATTGCCGTCCATATCTGGAGCGCGAACTGGATGTGTTGAAGCGCTTGCGGGTGGTGGTCGCGCTGGGACGGATCGCCTTCGATACGTATCTCGGAATCCTGCGCGACCGCGGAATCATTCGCAGCCGTTCCGCGTTGACGTTCGGCCACGACGTGGAGCATCGCATCGCACCGGACGCGCCAGTGCTGGTGAGTTCCTATCATCCCAGCCAGCAGAATACGTCGACCGGAAAGCTGACCGCTGACATGCTACGCAATGTCTTCGAACGCGCTCGGCTTATCATCATGAAGTGATCCGGAGCCTGGAGCGGTACTTCGAATTCGAACGCCTGCAAACCAACTGGCGGACCGAAATCCTGGCGGGCGCGACCACGTTTGTCACCATGGCGTACATCGTGTTCGTGAACCCGTCGATTTTGCACGAAGCGGGAATGCCGTTCAAAGCAGTTGTGGCGGCGACGTGCTTCTGCGCAGCGTTCGCCAGCATCCTGATGGGTGCGTTCGCGCGCTACCCGATCGCGATGGCTCCGGGCATGGGCCTGAATGCGTACTTCACTTACACCGTGGTGAAAGGAATGGGCGTGCCCTGGGAGACGGCGCTGGGCGCGGTTTTCATTTCCGGCGTCGCGTTCCTGATCCTGACGCTGGTGGGCGTGCGGCAACTGATCGTCGAAGCCATCCCCGGCGAATTGTACGCGGCGATTGCAGGCGGAATCGGGCTGTTCATCGCCATGATCGGCCTGCGTAACGCTGGAATCATCGTGGCCAGTCCGGCGACGCTGGTGACGCTAGGCAATTTGCGCGATCCGAACACGATTCTCGCAGCGGGCGGTTTGATTCTGACCGCGGCTCTGCTCGCCTGGAACGTTCGAGGCGCAATGCTGATCGGTATTCTGACGACGACGCTCGCGGGCGCGGCGTTCGGATTAGTGAAATGGTCGCCGGACACATACCATGTTTCGGACATCGCGGCGACGGCGGGAAAACTCGACATCCGCGCGGCATGGAAGTTCGGATTGCTGGAGATTGTCTTCGTGTTCCTGTTCGTCGATCTGTTCGACAACGTGGGGACACTGGTGGGCGTCGGCAAGAAAGCCGGGTTGTTCGACGCCGCCAACCGGATTCCACGGATCCGCCGCATTCTTTTCACGGACGCCGCTGCGACTATCGCCGGATCGCTGGCAGGAACGTCGACCGTGGTGAGCTACATTGAAAGCGCCGCGGGCGTGGTCGCTGGCGGACGCAGCGGAGTGACGTCGATTGTCACCGGCCTGCTGTTCGCCGTGGCGTTGTTTGTGGCTCCAGTGGTAGGGGCGGTTCCGGCGGCGGCGACTGCGCCCGCGTTGATTGTGGTCGGATCGCTGATGATGTCGCAGATCGGCGAGATTTCCTGGAAAGATCCTGCCGTCGCGATCCCGGCGTTTCTAACCTTGATTACGATTCCGCTGACGTTTTCGATCGCCAATGGTTTGGCGTTCGGATTCACCGCCTTCGCGTTGTTGCGTATCTTACGCGGGGAGTTCCGGCGGACGCACTGGCTGGTGTACGTGCTCGCGGCGCTGTTCATCGCGAGGTTTTTCTATTTGGGTAAATCGTAAAACCAATTTCACGCAAAGACGCAAAGAGCGCAAAGTTTTCCTTGGCGACCTTTGCGTCTTTGCGTGAGAAATCTTATTCCACGATCGTCACAAGATGCTGCCCGCGAGGGAGCAATAGCACGTCGCCCGCGCTTTCCGGATGCGCCTCGACACCGTCGATTTCAACGCGCCGCGGCTTTCGCTCGAGCCGGGCCATCGCGCGCGCTCCGCTCTGATACGCGAATTCGACGCCGCCTGGAATGACGACCGCGGACTTCAAGTCGCCATTGAAATCGAGCACACGCAGAGAGGGTGGTTTCGGGGCAGGTTCGATGGCATGCGGGCCGCGGGGTAACCAGACGGTCGCATCGTTCGCGAAGGGCCACAGCCGGCCATCGACCAGCGCGGGTCCTTTCCATGGAACGCCTACGCCGCGCCGCGAATCGACCACCAGCTTGCTGCCGGATTGTTCGACCCGGTCGACCGCCGCCGCAGCGGAGGAGAGCAGGAGCCAGTCCTGGCGCAGGATCGAGTTTTCGAAATACAAGGCGACGCGCGGAAATGCGGCTGCGGCGGTATGCACGAGTTCGAACAACTCCGCTCCAGTTTGTTGCTTGGTCGGATAGACGTCCTGATAGCGTTCCACGATATTAATATCGATCGCGAGCTTTTCCTGCGCCGGCGTCATCGCGCGGTAACGTGCAGCGATCTGCGGATAGCGCTGCGGGCCGAGGTTCCAGATGGTGGCGGGATCTTCGATCAGAAACGTGAAATCGTGCTGGGCGAGCATCGGCAGCACGCGCGAGGCGTCGGCGCCGATCTTTTCGCGCATGCTGGTGTCGAAGCGGTCATCGACGTGAGTCAGCGTCAGATCCAGGTGCGGCTTGGACTTTCGGATGGTTTCGATGTGTCCGATCCACTCGGATTGCGTCCGCCGTGCGAGCTCGGCGCGGAACTCCAGGAATCGCGCCATGCTTGCGCTGTCCTTCGAACGGGCGCCGAACAGTTCCAGCGGATCGAAACCTGCCGAGGCGCGAAACTCGGCGCGCACATCGTCGTTCATGGGCGTGAATCGCGCGGGATTCTCGAAACCTTCAAGCGATTCGAAGTACAGCTCGGCCAGGTTCACGCCGTCCCAATCGAACTGGCCTATGAGGTCGCGAAGCCCGTTTGAAACCGCATGGAACGCGTCCCGATTGGTGAGATTCATGAGCTTGCGCCAATCCAGTTGCGCGTCCTGAAGCAGCGCGGTCTTCTCGCGCCATTCAGGATGCTGGTCCCAGAATTTCCCACTGACGTGCGGCAACTCGATCCAGGCGTAAACCGAAATGGCGTGCCGGTGACAGGTTTCAATGAGCAGGCGCAGGTATTCGTCAGCCTGCGGATCGCGCTCCCAGTAATGCCATGCAGCGATTTGCAGCGCTCCGATCCCGGCTTCGCGCCAACGCGCCGCGAAATAATCGAGATCGACTCTCGCGCGATAGGACGAATCGAAAAAGGCCCACAATCGCCCGGATCGGAAAGGAGGTTCCAGGCCGAGATCGGTGAGCGCCTGCGGAATGTACGGGAAGCGTCCATACCCGTGCGGTTCCGGCGGTGCAGCTACCCACAGCACCGCGCCCGCGCCTTTCTTGAATCCAGCGATGAGCGGCGCGCCTTGCCATCGCTCGCGGGCAAACAGCCGCGCATCGGCGGGAATCTCGAACACCGGCAGTTCCAGCGGCTTTTCCCACACGATCCGCAGCTTGGGCGCGTGCAGGTCCTCGACGCTGGAAGCCATGATGTGCGGCTTGGTCGACGGGCGGAATCCGAAGGCGGCCGCAAACGGCGATTGGCCTTCGAGCACCAAGATGGCTCCACGCTCGACGCGCGCGGTCCACTCCTCCGCAGACGCCTTGGTTCCGGAGGGCGCCACCACGACGCCTGCGCCGGTCACGGCACCGTCGATCAAGCCGATCGAAGAGAGCAGAGCCGGCCAGGAACCCGCATCCTCGCCCAAAACGTGGAAGGAAAACGAAGCCGCGGAGACCGTTGAACACGCGAACGACGTGAGAATCCAGAAGCTATTTCGTAAACGCATACCAGATCCCCACGCGCACGTCGTTGAAGTTGGGACCGCGCGGATTCCCCTGATTGATGAAATAGGCTCCGCGTAGCGCGTTCACGGAAAACAGCAGGGACGGCATCGCCTCGAAGCGGAATCGCAGCCCGGGTCCGGTCTCGGCATAGTTCGCCCAGTATTGACCGATTGCATCCGCGGTGGCGTTGATGTTCCAGTACAGCTGCGTGTGGAGGCCACGGAATCCTTCAACGGAACGCAATGTGTAGCCCGCGCGATTTTGCGAATACAGCAGCGTGTCTTTTCCGAAGCGGCTGACGTAGAGACCATCGTCATTGGTCTCCGCAAAAAGCCCGTGCCGGCCGCTTGCCAGAAGCTGGCCGAATCCCTTGGCAAACGACACGCCGCCGCGATAATCGGGGACCAAGCGCCCCGGATCCTGCTGCGTGGGCGCATAGCGGAGCGATTCACCGGCTTCGAACCATCCGGTCGCGCCGTTCCACGTTGCTGTGGCGACGCCGGCTCCCAGAATCACGCTGCGCTCGGAGAGATACTGAGGTCCAAGAGTGGCGACGTTTACGGCGCCCTGCGTATCGCCGATGAAGCGCGCGGAGACATAGGGATGCAGGAACCAATGGGGAAGCCGCAACTCGGCCTTAACCTGTGCGTAGGCGAACACATCGTGCCAGCGCGTCGAAAACGTGGGGAAGACCCATACCGTGGTGCGGATCTTCTGAAACTCCGGCTCCAGATTGTGATATGCGCGCGACGCCTCGGCCGCGGTCTTCGGGTCCGGACTGCGCCGCGCCAGGTCGAACCAGCGCACTGCGTCCGCATCGTTATGCAGGATGTTGTAAGTCCAACCCAACTTCAACATCACATGGAAATCCAAAGGATCGTTTTCGTGCGCCACTTGCAGATACTTGAGCGCGTCCTGCAGGTATCCTTTTTCCAGGCTTGCTTCGGCCAGCGCGCGAGCTTGGTTCGATACATCGGAGCGCGGCTCCTCGGAGCGGCGATGCAGTACCTGGGGCATGTGCAATGCTGTCCGCACGCGATCCGTCAGCGCATCGTCGCCGGATGCGAGCACTTTCTGTAGGCGCGGAATGGCGCGTTCGGAATCGCCACGGCTCAGCTCGAGGAACCCCAGCTGGGCCAGCGAGAGCCAGTCCTCGGGCGCGATTTCGACCACCCGCGCGAATTCCTTCTCGGCTTCATCCCGAGCGTTCATCTGGAGATGCAGATAAGCCAGTTCCCGGCGCAGGTCGAAGTTGGCTGGATCGAGCACGAGCGCTTTCTGAAATTCGTACACATAGGGATAGCGCGACGGCAACAGTTCCCGGGCTTCGTCACGACCCGCGGTTCGGTTCCCCGCGAAGCCGCGAGCAGTGCGGCCATGGACTCTTCGCCGCGATTTTGCGCCTTCCACGTCCGGCCCAGATCGAGCAGCAAAGAGCGGCGGTCCGGCCGCAAGCGCCAGGCGTTTTCGTAATTTTCCGCGGCGAGCGGCAGCTCATCGCGCTGTTCGGCGAGCCGCGCGAGCTCTTCGTGCGCGCTGAAGTTCTCCGGTGAAAGCTCTACAGCGCGGCTCCATCGCGCGATCCCTTCGCGCAGCGGCCGGTCGACGTTTTCAAATGCCTGCGCCGCCGTCGGGTTTCCCGCTTTAGCGATTCTCTCGAAAATCCGCCGGGCGATGGCCTGCTGTTTCGTTTCGTAACACAGAAAGGCGTATTCAAGCGCGACGTGGTCGTCGACGGGCTCGAGCTTCATCGCCTCCGCGAACTGATCCCGTGCCGCTTCCGTCTCGCCTATTTTCAGCAGCGTGTACGCCAGGTCCTTGCGTATGGAAGCACGCTCGGGCGCGGCCACGGCGGCCTGCTCAAACAGGGCCTTGGCACGATCGTAATTTTTCGCGCGCAGCGCAGCATACGCGTCATCAAGTGAAGTCTGGCCATAGGTGGCGATCGCGGCGAGCAGGATCAGTCTGAACACTCGTTAAGTAGTGTGCGATGCCACCATTTATTCTCCCGCTCGCTCACTCGCTTTCGCCATCTGTTCGTATAGGTATGAGCTAGTGCCTGGAGTTAACCCATGGCTAGCGCCCGCGGGTTTGAACTAGTAAAATCCGGTTAGGAGCGGTGCGGGTGCTAAAAGTGGCGGGCGAGTTGCGGGAGTACGGGGAATCCTTCGACGCCTATCAATATCTAGGACATTTACGCAGGAAGGCGCGTTTCACCGGCATCGTCTGTCTGGCGGCGGGTGTGCTCACGCTGATCGTGAGCCTGCTGCTGCCCAAGGAATATACGGCAACGGCCAGCCTGATCATCGATCCGCCGGCCGGAAACGATCCGCGGTCCTCGATTTCTGTCAGCCCGGTGTATCTGGAATCGCTCCGCGCTTACGAGCTGTTTGCTTCCAGCGATACTTTGTTTCTCCGGGCGCTCGAAAAGTATCATCTGCGGGACTCGCGCCCGCTGGAATCAGTCAAGCGGCAGATCCTCAAGGTGACCAAGGTTCGCGATACGAAGATTCTGGAGATCGCCATTACGTTGCCGGATCCGAAACAGGCCCAGGCGCTGGCGCAGTTCCTGGCGGAAGAGACAGTAAATCTCAATCGAAGCGCCAACCTGGATACAGATAACGATCTCCTTTCCGACGCTCAGGCGCGCGCCAACGCGGCGCAGCAGAAACTGGAACAGGCGCAAGCCGCGTGGCGCGACTTCAGCCTCCGGCAGCCCTACGAATCGCTGCGCGCCGAGATGGAGGCGTTGACCGAATCGCGTAACCGCTTGCAACGAGACTTGCTCGATTCGCGGGCCGAAGTCGCCGAGCTTTCCGCGCGCGCTTCGGATCCGCGCCTTGCGCCGGCAAGGGCGCGCGTGGAAAACCTCGAAAAGCAGGACGTCGAGTTGTCGCGCCAGCTTCAGACCAAGGGTGCGCAGTTTTCCGAGCGAAGCGCGCGGGCCGATGAATTCCAGCAGCGGCTTCATGCCGCCCAGACCAGTTATGACGCTGCGACTCAGCGCCTCCGCGAGCTTCAGGCGTCGGCGGGATTGCGCGGCGAGCGGCTACGCGTCATGGACCCGGGAGTGGTGCCGGAGCGAGCGAGCTTTCCCAACGTCGGCTTGAACGTGATGATCGCAATCGCGGTCGCATTGATCGCGTGCGTGGCGTATCTTACCCTGACGTTCCGCGCCGTGTCGTTCCACCCGGCCGCGTCGTGACGCGGTGATGGAACGCGCCGGCGAACTTCGGCAATATGCTTCCGGCGCCATGCTCGCCGGCTACGCAGCGGCGGTCGCGCTCACCCGCGGCGCGACGCGATGGACGCTGGCTGCACTGGTCCTGCTGGTCCCGCTCCTGCATTGGATTCTGCTAGCTCCGAATGCGTGGCTCGCGTTATTCTTCGCGGTCGCGCTGCTGGCCCCTCCGCTGCCGGTCGCGTTTGGAAATTCGGGACCGCATCCGGCGCTGGCGATGGCGATGCTCGGTGCGATCGTTGGATTTCTGCGGTTGGCCGAATGGCGTTTCCAGCGCGGACTCGTACCTGGAGTCCTGGTCTTTTTCTTCACCATTCTTGCCGTAAGCCTCGGCCCGGCGGCGCTTTATTCGGGTCCCGAAATCGCATCTCAGAGTCTGGCGCGAGTGCTGCTCGCGGCGATTTCTGCTTACGTTTTCTTCTACACGTCGGCGGGACCCGGACGCTCCAGGACCATCCCGCTGACAGCCATCCACTGGTTCGCGATGGTGTCGGCCGCGTTCGCATGCGTCGATTTTTTCTATCAATTTCCGGCGCCGGCGGGGTTCGGGCCGCAATATATTTGGCTGGATTCGGGTGTCTACCGGCGCGCCCAGGGGTTGTTCTATGAAGCCAGCACGCTCGGAAATTTCTGCGCATTTTTTCTGGTGATGACCGGCGTCGCGCTGGTTCGTGGGATCGGCAGCCGGCTGGTGTTGCTGGGCGGTGGCGCGATCTTCACCACATCCCTAATTTTTTCGTATTCCCGATCTTCAATGGCCAACGTTGCCATCGCCTTTGCCGCGATCGCCGTGATGGAGCGGAAGCGTCCCGTGGTGCGGCGGGTTGCCCTGCTCGGTGGCGGGGTGCTGGCCGCGTTGGTGATTGCGTTGTTCCGGTTCTTCCCTGCCTATGCGGAGCTGTATTGGGTCCGGCTGTCGGTTACCTTCGACCGCGTGTTGTCTTCGAACGAATTGACTCTCAGTGGACGGGCCGAAACCTGGCGCGTGCTAGGGAACTTTTTGTATGAGCACCCATGGCACGCGCTGCTGGGCGTCGGCTACAAAACGCTGCCGTATTCCGATTTCATTGGCCGGCCGGTGGTCGCCGACAACATGTATCTCAGCATGCTGGTGGAGACCGGGATTCTGGGGCTCGCGGCGTTGGTGGTCCTGAATTTCGCGATCGTGCGAGCGGGATATCGCGCGGCCCGATCCGGCGATGCGCACAAGTCGTTTTATGGAACCTGGATTTTCTGCTTCTGGATCGCGGAAGCGGCGCAGATGCTCTCCGCCGATCTGCTGACGTTCTGGCGAGTCTTGCCACTGTACTTCTGGGTGCTGGCTATGGCGATTCGCCGCCAGGAGCCGCCAGCGTGAAAATCCTGTTCATCGAACATTTCAGCGAACTGGGCGGCGGCCAGCGGAATCTGCTCGATCTGTTGCCGGCCGTGGTCGAGCGAGGCTGGAAGGCGTTGGTGGCGGCCCCCGGATCGGGGCCTCTCTTCGATTGCGCGCGCGTGGCGGGCGCGGAAGCCGTGGCGATTCCGTTCTCCACCTACGCCAATGGTCACAAGACTGCGGGAGACGCAGCTCGTTTCAGTCTGGACACGATGCGGCTGGCGAATTGGATTTCTCGCACAGATGCGGACGTGATCAGTGCCGGCGGCGCCCGGGCGCTTCCGGCGGCGGCGCTGGGCGCGCGTGGACGTATTGTGGTCTTTCAAGCCCAACATTTCTTGAGCGATACGCGCGCACTGCGCGTGGCCCGGTGGGCGATTTGGAAGGCGGGAGCCACGGTGATCGCAAATTCGCAGCACGTCGCCAAGCAGTTCGGAGCGAAACACGTGGTCTATAACGGAGTGGCCGAAATTCCGTTCGTCGCCCGCGAGTTCGGTCCAACCTGGCGCATCGGTTTGATCGGCCGCATCGCTCCCATGAAAGGTCAGGCCGATTTTCTGCGCGCCGCCGCACTCCTGAATTTGCCGAACGCCCGCTTCATTCTGGCTGGCGCTCCGATGTTTACGCCGCAGTCCTATGTCGATGAAGTGAATCGACTCGCTGAGGGTTTGCCCGTAGATTTTCTCGGCTGGCGCGACGACGTGGACGCGGTGTTGCGGGACCTCGATCTGCTAGTGGCGCCATCGACCGCCGCCGAGGCCACTACGCGCGTGATTCTCGAGGCGTTTTCCGCGGGCGTTCCAGTAGTCGCGTATGCTGCCGGTGGAATTCCGGAAATCGTTCGCGACGGTAAGAATGGATTCTTAGTTCCCGAGTGCGAACCAAAGTCGCTTGCGCGGAGAATCCAGGATGTCACTACGCTTGACCTTAGTCCAATCTGCCTGAGCGCCCGACGAGACTGGGAAGAGAACTACACCATCCAGCGTTATCGCGCCGAGATGGTCGCGCTGCTCGAAAACGAGTCAGGAGTCAGAATGGAAGTCCCGACTCCTTAGTTTCTCACTTCACCCATCCGGGCATCACGTAGGCGTAGAACATCGTTATCAGACCGACCACGGCAGCCATAAAAATACTGTGGCGCAGCGTGAAACGGAACAGCTTGCCTTCCTCGGCGCGCGCCATTCCCGTGGCTGCGGCAGCGACCGCGACGCTGGTCAGGCTGATCATCTTGCCCATCACGCCTCCACTCGAATTCGCCGCGGCCATCAGCGCGGGATTCAGGCCAAGCCGATTGGCCGTGACCACTTGCAGCGTCCCGAACAGGGCGTTGGCGGACGTGTCGCTGCCTGTCAGGAACACGCCCAGCCATCCGAGCATCGAGCTGAAGAACGGAAACATCGTGCCCGTGGCCGCGAACGCGAGCCCCAGCGTCGCCGTCGCACCGGAATAATTCATCAGAAACGCGAGCCCAACTACGCTGGCGATGGTCAACATCGGCAACGCGAGCTGCCGCGCGGTGAGCCACGTCCACTGCGCAAGCTTGCCGGGAGAGACGCGCAGCGCAATCGCCGAAAGAATCACCGCGATGAGGCAAGACGTTCCCGACGCAGAGAGTAGATTCAACGTATAGTTGGCCGCGTATGGCGATGGCGCTGCCTTGATCGGCGGCATTTGCTGGACCAGGTTATGCAGCCCCGGCCACGGGATCACAAAGGTTGCGTGATTCAGCACTGCTTTGACGCTGTCCGATCCCCACAACAGGACCAATATGACCAGGAAAACGTAGGGCGTCCACGCCAGGAACACATTACCGTGCGTGTGGCGATGCGGCGTGGCTTGCACCGCGTCGGCGGGTTTCCAGAAACGCAGCAAGACGATCAACGACCCGATTGCCGCGAGTGATCCGAGAATGTCCGTCAAGAACGGCCCGAGGTAGTTCGATGTGTAGAATTGCGCTCCTGCAAACGCGATGCCGCACACGGCGGCCGCGGGGGCGACAGCGCGTAGCGCTTTCATCCCGCCCATCACCAGCATTAAGTAGGCGGGCACGAACAGAGACACCGGCGCGCAGATGCGGCCGACGTCGGCGGACAGCGTCGCCATGGGCAAGCGCGTCACGGTTTGCAGCATTACCAGCGGCGTGCCGATCGACCCGAACGCAACGGGCGAGGTGTTCGCCAGCAGACAGATCCCTGCCGCATAGAACGGCGAAAATCCGAGCCCGGTAAGCATCGCCGCCGCGACCGCCACCGGGGTACCGAATCCGGCCGCTCCTTCGATGAACGCGCCGAACGCGAACGCAATCAGCAGCGCCTGCACGCGCTGGTCGCCGGTCAGGCTGCCAATGGAGTCCTTGATGATTTCGAATTTCCCGGTCTCCACCGTGAGCCGGTACAGAAGAATCGCGGTGAATACGATCCAGCCGATGGGAAGCAATCCGTTCGCCGCGCCGTACAGTGCCGAGCTAACGACCATCGAAATCGGCATGTGATAAACCGCCAGCGCGACGATCGCGGCGGCGGCGAGTCCGCAGAGCGATGCGATCCACGCCGGTTTCCGCAGCACACCCAGCAGGATCAGGAGTACAAAAATCGGAAACGCGGCGACGAGGGCGGAGATTCCAAGATTATCGGCGACGGGCGAATAGGTCTGCGGCCACATTGGGTATTAGTGTACTGTAGCCGTCGGCCTCGGCCGCGCGGCGGCTATCGATGGTATAACTGTTATACATACGTGCGCTTCGATTTTGACCGGAACAAGAGCCGTGAGGTCAAGCGAAAACACGGCGTCAGCCTCAAGGAGGCCCAACAGATCTTCGATCAGACGTACGTGGTCGACCAGAAAGGCGATGATCCGGAACAATTTCGCGCGATTGGGTGGTGCTGCGGCCGCCTCTGCTCGGTTATCTTCGAGTTGAGGCATGATTCCGGGGGCGAATACGCCCACCTGATCACGGCTTGGAAGGCTACCGAGGAAGAGGAACAAAGCTATGCCGAAAACATCTAGAACAAATCCGACGGCCGACGAGATCGCGGAGATGGCATCGAGAGGTGAAGATGTCTCCCGCTATTTCACGAACAAATTCACGGTGGTGCGGCCGGTGCGGCGAATCAACGTCGACCTGACCGAAGGCATGCTGCGGGACCTCGACGCGCGCGCCGCGCGGCTCAATATCAGCCGCCAAGCAGTGATTAAGACGCTCCTGGCGAGGGCACTGCAGCAAGAAGGGACCAGTCGATCCACAACAAAGAGAAAAGCCGGCTAAGACTCGAAGCTATGGAGCCATTCGTCCGCCTTTCAGTATCAAATATTGATTGAGCTCTCCCCAGCGCGACCACCCCAATCCTGACTTGAACTGATGTCCCGGATATTGGGCCGTCGACGAGCGGCATTCGCGTAACCCGGAACTCCCAAGCGCCGCCCGGTCAGGAATTGTCCGCCCGCTCCAACCGCGCTTCCGCTAAAGTATTGGGATGTCGCTAGGCTGGATCGACTACGCGATCCTTGCACTCTACTTTAGTTTCGTCCTCGCCATCGGGTTCGCGATCCGCCGGCGTGTCACCACCAGCGAGGATTTTCTTACCTCGCGCCACTCGGTTCCGGTGTGGATCACCAGCCTGGCTTTCCTTGCCGCGAATCTGGGGGCGCAGGAAGTCGTGGGGATGTGCGCGTCCGGCGCGAAGTATGGGCTCATGACCGCCCATTTCTATTGGCTCGGCGCGGTGCCCGCCATGATGTTCGTCGGGATTTTCATGATGCCGTTCTATTACGGCAGCCGCGCGCGCAGCGTGCCGGAGTATCTGAAGCTAAGGTTCGACGAAAAGACGCGCGCCCTCAACGCGGCATCGTTCGCGGTGATGACGCTCTTTTCTTCGGGCGTGTCGATGTATGCGCTGGGGAAATTGTTCCAGCTCGTGCTCGGGTGGGATTTCACCAGTTGCGTACTGCTTTCGGCCGCGATCGTCCTGGTCTACACGTTTCTCGGCGGGCTCACCAGCGCGATTTATAACGAAGTTCTGCAATTCTTTCTGATCGTTCTGGGATTCGCGCCGCTGGCGATTCTCGCGGTGATGAAAACCGGCGGATGGAGCGGTATGGCCTCGCGCCTTCCCGATGTAATGACGCATTCCTGGCGCTACGCCGCCACATCGTCCGAAAATCCTATGGGGGTCGAGGCGTTCGGGCTGATCGCTGGGCTGGGGTTCGTTTTGTCGTTCGGATACTGGTGCACGGATTTTCTGGTGGTCCAACGCGCCATGGCTGCCGATTCGATGTCGGCCGCGCGGCGCACACCGCTGATCGCGGCATTCCCCAAGATGATCATGCCGTTCATTGTGATCGTCCCCGGGATCGCGGCGGCGGCGCTGATGCACATGGGCGTCGGTTATACGCTTCCGGCCAAGGACGCCGGCCTCGATTACGATCAGGCGCTGACCACGATGATGGCGAAATTCTATCCATCGGGGATGCTCGGCGTGGGGCTGACCGCGCTGATGGCGTCGTTTATGAGCGGGATGGCCGGCAACGTGACCGCATTTAACACCGTCTTCACCTACGATCTGTATCAATGCCACATCCGGCCGAGCGCGCCGGATCATCACTATCTGTGGGTGGGGCGAGCGGCGACCGTCGGGGGGATCGCGCTATCGATCGCGGCCGCTTACCTTGCCCAGCAATACAACAACATCATGGACGTGCTGCAGCTGGTATTCTCCTTCGTCAATGCGCCGCTGTTCGCGACGTTCCTGTTGGGGATGTTCTGGAAACGCGCGACCGGCCATGGCGCGTTCACCGGATTACTAGTGGGCACGGTAGCGGCGGCAGCGACGCACGGGCTCACGATCGCCGAAGCAAAAGGTGGATGGATCGCCGTGCTTCACACCTTCCCATCGACCATGGCGCAGAATTTCTGGATCGCGATCTTCGCATGGTCGACATGTTTCGTGGTGACCATCCTGACCAGCCTGATGAGCGCACCTAAGCCTGAAAAAGATCTGCACGGGTTGGTCTACGGATTGACGGAAATCGCCCACGACGCGAGCGAGCCCTGGTATCGCCGGCCTGGTCCGCTGGCGGCGGCCGTAGGGATCTGTCTGATCATTCTCAATGTGATCTTCTGGTAATCATGAACGATCTGCGGCTACCCATCGGCATCTTTTTCGCGATCGTTGGAATCCTGCTGGTCACCATGCCGGGAGCGCGTGCGCCCCTGACCGAATCGCCCGTCAATCTGTATGCCGGTCTATCGATGCTGCTGTTCGGAGGAGCGATGTTGTGGCTGGCGCGGCGACGCTCGTAAAGCGGTTTCGCGAGCTATATCCTTCAAGCGCCGCTCCGCACGTCTGGCGCGCGCCGGGCCGCGTCAATCTGATTGGCGAACACACTGACTATAACCTGGGCCTGGTGCTTCCTATGGCCATCGATCTGGAATGCCGCGTCGCTACTGCTCCGTCCAGCGATGGCTGGCTGCGCGTTTATTCCGAGCATCTCGCCCAGGGAGCGCAGTGGCGGGTTGAAGATATGTTCCACGTTGCGCCACGCGGCGACTGGAGCGATCGAGTGGTGGGCGTCGGATGGGAATTGGCGCGGCGCGGAGAACCGATCGCGCCACAAAATATACTGGTGACATCGACGGTACCGCTCGGCGGAGGGCTGAGTTCGTCGGCGGCGCTCGGCGTTTCATTGGCGCTGGCGCTGGGTGGCGAGCGTGACCGGACCGAACTCGCGAAGCTCACCCGTGCGGCGGAAACGGATTTTGTGGGCGTGCCGTGCGGCATCATGGATCAGTTCGTTTCCGCGAACGGCCAGGCGGGCGCGGCGATTCTGCTCGATTGCCGGTCGCTCGCGTGGCGTGCGGTGAAGTTGCCCGAAGGACTCGCGATCGTCGCCGCGAATTCCATGGTCAAGCATGAACTGGGCGATTCCGCATATCGGACCAGAGTTGAGGAATGCACCGCCGCAGCGCGGATCATGGGCGTTGCGACCTTGCGCGAGGCCACTTATAGCGACCTGGGAGCGCTGGATGGCGATCTTTTGAAGCGCGCCCGTCACGTCATCTCCGAGAATGCACGCGTGGAGGCATTCGCCGCAGCCGCCGGGCGCGGAGACTTGGAGGAAATGGGAAAGCTGACCACCGAATCGCATCGCAGCCTTCGGGACGACTACGAAGTGAGTTGTCCGGAACTGGATTTTCTGGTCGAGACCGCGCTGCGCGTCCCTGGAGTGTTCGGCGCGCGCATGACCGGCGGCGGGTTTGGAGGATCGACGGTGAATCTGGTGCACAATGATGCGGTTCCTGAGTTGGAGTCGGCTCTAACCCGCGAGTACCAGCAATTCTGGGGAGTAACGCCACAACTGCACGTTTGCCGGGCCTCGGTCGGGGCGTCACAGCTTTTTTGAGATTATTTCTCCCGGCGCCGCACTATCTTACAGTTGTCCTTCGAACCAGAATAGGCGTTGCCCGCCGAACGCAGCGCCTATTTTCATTCCCACCCTGAATGGCATACCTTGGAAAGGAATGAAGGTAAAAGACCTGGCGGCCTTCCTGAATGCGGTTTTCGAGGGCGACGGTGAATGTGAAGTGCAGCGTGTGGCTCCTTTCGATGAGGCCGGATCGGGCGACGTCGCCTTCACGCAAGGGCGGGCGCTAAAGCATGCCGGAGAATCGCGCGCGGCCTGCCTGATTGTCCCTGACAATTTCCCCAACGAAACCCAGCGAACCGTGATCCGCGCCGCGAATCCCCGCGCAGCAGCGGCTGGTGCGATCGCCAAACTACATCCCCCCGCCCCGCCGCTCTCGGGAATCCATCCGACTGCCGTGATCGGCCCCGGAACTGTGATCGCGAAATCGGCCTATATCGGACCGCTGGTGACCATCGGCATTGGAGTTCGGGTGGGGGAGCGCAGCTCGATTGGCGCCGGAACGGTGATCGGCGATCACGTTTTCATCGGCGAAGCATGCACGATTAATCCGCGCGTGACGATTTATCGCGACGCGAACCTGGGCAATGAAGTCATCCTGCATTCCGGCTGCGTAATCGGAGCCGATGGATTCGGGTTTGTTCTGACCGACGGCATTTATGAAAAATTCCCCCAAGTGGGCCGCGTCGAGATCGGCAACCGCGTCGAGATCGGCGCGAATTCCTGCATCGATCGCGCCGCGCTGGGCGTGACCAGCATCGGCGACGGGACCAAGCTCGACAACATGGTGCACGTGGGACACAACTGCAAGATCGGACGGCACGTCGTGGTCGCCGCGCAAACCGGATTTTCAGGCGGCGTCGTGGTGGGCGACTACGCGGTGATCGGAGGCCAGGTGGGGATCGGCGATAAAGCTCGTATCGAATCGCACGCGGTGCTGGGGTCCGGCAGCGGGGTGCTCACTTCAAAAATCGTCCGGGCGGGCGAAGTGATGTGGGGCACGCCGGCCAGACCCCTTCGCGAGTATCTGAAGCAGCTCGCCGTGCTGTCGAAGATAGCGAAGAAGACCTAAAGAGACTGCGGAAAACTCGGCATCGACCCTGACCAGAAGCAGCGATCGATGTTGACATGTCACCACGGGCTGCAAGCTTCAGAGATTGCGGAAAAACTCAAATCGTGTACACTCTCGCGGCAAATGGGGGGCGGACCGCCTGGTCCGCGCGCGATCCCCTGATCGCGCTGTCTCGCCAATAAAATCCGGCCGACGGACACGCGCAAAGGCCGATCGGGGGATCGGCCGCGGACCAGGGGGTCCGCCCCCCAAGCTTCGAAAATTTACCTGAATTGAGTTTTTCCGCAGCCTCTTCAGCTTGCAACGACGGCATTAGCCGTCGTCAGGACCGACTTATTCCGCAACGTGTTCAGGGTTATCGTTTCCAATCCAGGGTTTCCGTCACGCTCACCTTCGCTCGGGGATAGACCACTAACCGGAAACGCACCGAATTCGAAGAATTACGATAAATGATACTGCCACTCTGAAGCTGCACCGTGTCCAATTCGACCGGTTTGGTATAGCCGCCGTCTTCGATCTCGAGCACACCGTGCTGCGCGCTGCGGATCGCGGGAGCCTGGCGGTCCCATTTCACGCTGAGATCGTCTTCCGCCTTGGTAACCGTGAGACCGAGTGAAAAATCCTGACCATCGGCGCGCGGGCCAACACCGCGCGTGAGAGCGATCATCATTCCCAGCGCCACTCCGAACAGCAGGAATACGAACGATAGCGGAACCCAGATCGCGCTTTTCAGCCGCGACTTGGATGGAAGCGTCACCAGATCGGCGGGTTCGGGTGAATCAAGTAGCGCGTCAAGCGGCACGCCAAACAGGGTACCCCCCATGGGCTCCGGCGTCGTCTCTGTCCGCGTGGGTTCTTCGCTCGGAGTGTCGGCCGCGCCACGCTCGCGCGGGCGGCGTTCGACCATGGACCGGTGCGGCGGCGCCTCATCCCCCGCCAGTTCACGCCGACGGAAAGGAAATTCGAGCGGTGTGACCTCCGGAAACGTGCCGTTTTCGCGGATGAAAAATCCAGCCAGACTCACTTTGGTTCCGTAGGGCTTGATCAACAGGGCGACGTGAGTGGGAGAGGAAAAATATTCATCCAACAGCTCGACGTCTTCGGGAGCCAGCGACATCCCGTCGCGTGTGTGGCTCCTGAAAAAACCCACGGCATAAGCACGGCGGCTCCCGTCCGGCTTCCAACGCCGGCAAGCCTTCTGAAACGCCGTCCCATCCTCGTCGGTGAACAGGTAGGAGGGGCCGCGTTTGTAGGAGCACTCGACCGCCTCGAAATCTTCGATGCGCACGATGGAAGGATCGCCGCGCTCGATAGTGCCGATCAGAACGCCGCCCACTTCGGCACCGCGCTTAGGGACCGCTCCGAAACCGCGCATCACGTCACTCAGCAGACGGTCGACTACGTCCAGGTGCAGATGTACGAGGACCGGCTTGCCGGGGACTTGCCAAACATAATACCCGGCTTGTGTCGCGTCAGCCATTCGCGTTAACGTTTCATCGTACTACGATGGCCGGAGTTCTTTACATCGTTTCCACGCCGATCGGCAATCTGGAAGACATCACTACACGGGCAGTGCGCGTGCTGCGCGAAGTGGACATCATCGCCTGCGAGGACACGCGCCACACTCGAAAACTTTTGGACCATTTCGGAATCGCGAAGCCGGCCATAAGCTACCACGAGCACAATGAAGCAGCGCGCGGCGCCGAATTGGTGGAGCGCTTGTCGCGCGGCGAAAATATCGCGCTGGTCACCGACGCCGGCACGCCGCTCATCTCCGATCCCGGCTATCGAGTGGTCAGGGCTGCGATCGACACGGGGATCAGCGTGGTCCCGATCCCCGGACCCTCGGCCATCGTCGCGGCTCTCTCCGCATCGGGCCTCGCCACCGATTCGTTCCGGTTCTGCGGTTTTCTGCCCCCGAAAACAACGCAGCGCCGCAAACTGCTGGAACAGTTGATCCGCGAGGATTGCACGCTGGTGTTCTATGAAGCTCCGCATCGCGTTGTGGATGCGCTGGAGGACGTCGAAGCTGTCATGGGCTCGCGACCCGTGGTGATCGCGCGCGAACTGACCAAGCTGCATGAGGAGTTCCTACGAGGCACGGCCGCGGAAATTCGCGCGCAGCTCGCGTCACGCGACTCGGTACGCGGAGAGATCACGCTTCTGATCGGCAAAGGCGCGCCGGCGATCGATGAACGACCTGTCGAGGAGGCCGTGAGCGCGCTCGAACAGCAGGGCGTCCCGCGAATGGACGCAATCAAGCAAGTCGCTAAAGTGCGCGGCCTGTCGAAACGCGATGTTTATCGGTTGTTCACCAAGTAGACCCTGAGCCGCGACCGCAGGAAGCGGTCGATTTTGACGTGCCGGTCGCCTCCACGAATCATCTCAGGAACTGGCAGAATTCTTCGAGCGGAGCGCGATCCGCCTCCATCCGATTCACCAACGCATCGGGATCTCTATAGCCGATCGCCATTCCGCAAAACAGCATCAGCTCATCCGGAGGCTTCAGGAATTCCCGCACGGTGCCATGGTAGTGCGACCAGCATTCCTGGGCGCAGGAATCGAGTCCGGCTTCGCGTAGCAGCAGCATCACAGTCTGCAAATACATGCCCAGATCGGACCACTGCGGCGGCCCCATTTCGCGATCGATGAAACAGAACAGCGCCAGCGGCGCGCCGAAGAACCGGTAGTTGTTGGCGAAGAATTGCCGACGACCAGCCTTGTCCTCTCTGGGGAGTCCGACCAGGCCGTAGTAATCCTCGCCGTTCTTAAACCGGTAGTTGCGATACGGAGCCTTCAGCGGTTGCGGATAGACATCGTACTCAACCGGCATTTCGCCTGCGGGGAATTCAATGAGACGCTTCGACATCAGTGCCTTGAGTTGGCTCATCGGCTCGCCCGAAAGCACACACAATTTCCAGGGCTGAACATTACCGCCGGAGGGCGCGCGCGAGGCTTTCGTGAGGATCTCCGCGATCAAAGGAATCGGCGCTGGCGTGTCGAGGAAGGCTCGCACGGAGCGGCGCGAAGCTACGGCTTCAGAAACGGTCATCACTTTGTGATCGTAAACGAATCGAGGATTTCGCCGGATTGCGATATCTGCCGGAACTTCGCCGTGCGGCCGTCCACGTCCGTAACCGTCAGTGAGTGGACCTTCGATTGGAACTTCGCCGTGAACTCGAGCCAGGATGACGGATCATCAGTCTGCTCAGGATTGTACAGGCCCGCACCCCCGGCGCCGGTGACCAGATAGATGACGCCGTTCGGGCGCGTGTTCTTATCGCCATCGAAGGATTTGTCGAGCTTCCATTCCCCGCTCGCTTGCCGCACGGGAAACTTCGTTGCGTCCGCGTGAAACGTCAGCGGGTAGGATCGCTGATAGTTGTGCACATGGCCGGCGATGACCACGTCGACTCCGCCGGCTTCGAACACATCGCTCAGAGTGCGCGTCTGCTGCTCTTCGCGATGGGCCTTCGATGAATTGAACCCGGGATGGTGAAAGCCAACGAATTTCCAGGTCGCCTTGGTTGCCGCCAGGTCGTCGGCGATCCATTTGCGTAGTGCCGGATCGGTCCAGTCCGCGTACGGGTTCGAATCGAGAATCAGCCAGTGCGAATTGCCGTAGTCGAACGAAAAATTCGACATGCGCGGGAAATTGTCGCCAGCCGCTTCGCGAAAAGCGCTCAACGCCGCGTCGGGACCTTTGAGCGTTTCGAAGCTGGAATGCGTCGGTCCGTTCAGTGGCTGCGCCCAGTAGTAGAAGTACGCCAGCGCGTCCGGCGCGGTGCCCAGATCGCGATTGAGCGTGTCGTGATTCCCCGGCGCCGCGATGAACAGAATCGATCGCGTGAGCGGCGCGGTATCGGTGTTGTAGTACGGGAAAAATTTCTCGCGATACTCGGCAATGCGCCCGCGCGTGTACACGATATCGCCTGGGATGAACACGAAGTCGGGATCCTGCTTGATGGTCTGCGCAGCGATCTCTTTCTGATCCGGCGTTCCCGCGGCGCAGTCGCCGAATACGACAAAACGGTATGCCTGGGTCGCCGGCTTACGCGCGCGGCCTTTCGCGTCGAACACGGCTTTGCCCCCGCGCAGCACCCGATATTCGAATCCGGCGCCGGGCGTCAGGCCGGTGAGCGTCGCGCGCCAGACCAGATGCGGCTCGATTCCCCCGACCGCGATCCGGCGGCTGGCCGGCGCGGCTACTTTTCTCCACAGCGGACCACGTTTGATCTCGACGGTCCAATCGGCGGGCTCGTCGGGCGTCTGCCACAGCAGCGCCAGTGTTTCGGATTTCTGGAGCCCGCGCGCGTCGCCCAGTTGAAGATATGGCTCGGCGATGAATGGGCCAGCGGCGTGGAGCGAAAGACAGGCGAGCAGGAGCGACGCGAAGCGCATCTTTTGATTCTATTTGTTGCGACGCGGCGGCGGGCAGCAATCCGCCGGGCAATGTTGCGGTTCGATGACGGCCAGCTCCGCGATCATCCGGATCATCGCCGGATGTGTTTCCACGGTGCGGGCCCGCGCCATACGGATGCCCAGTTTCTCGCACAGGGCGCGCGCTTCGGTGTCGAGATCGTACAGCACTTCCATGTGATCCGAAAGAAATCCGATGGGCACGATCACGGAGTCCGATCGGATTTCGCGAAGGTAATCGCAAATGTCGGGTTCGAGCCATGGCTGGCCCGGCGGTCCACTGCGACTTTGATACGCCAGCTTCCAGTCCTCGCGGCCCACGGCTCTCGCGACCGCGGCGCAGGCATTTTCAAGCTGTTGAACATACGGGCTCGATTGCGCCATCGTGCAAGGAATCGAGTGTGCCGTGAAAATCAAATGGCCGTGCGGCAGTTCGGCCAACGCCGCGCGGACGCGATCCGTCATCGCCTTGAGAAACTGCGGATGATCCGAAAATGGCCGAATCTTGTCGATTTGCGGAGCGTTTTCCACTTCGGCGCGCACACGCTCGATGTCCTCAAGGTACTGGCGGCAGCCTGAATACGACCCGAATGCCGACGTCGCGAACGCAATCGCGCGGCGAATTCCGTCGTCACGCATCTGCCGGACGGTGTCGGCCAGGAACGGATGCCAGTTGCGATTCCCCCAATACACCGGCATTTTCACCACGCCGCGTAAAGCGGCAACCAGCTCGCGATTCTGATTGTTGATGGGGCTGCGTCCATCGAAGTGATAGTAATGCTCGGCCACCTCGAGCATCCGTTCGCGCGGGACATTGCGTCCGCGCAGAACGTTTTCCAGAAACGGAATCACGTCTTCGCGTTTTTCGGGGCCACCGAAAGAAACGACCAGCAGGGCGTCGTAAGGGGACACACCTCCATTGTATGTTTGCGTATCATTGAGATTAAATGTCGCGGAGACGCGTTTGGTTGGCCCTGGCGACCATCACCGGGGCGGCCGCGATTTTCGGAGGATGGACGCTTTGGCGCGCCCATGGCGTGCTGAAGGACGCACGCGATCGCGTTGCCGCCGAATCCGTAATTCGTTTCACGACGCGGCCTATCGATCCCGTGTTACCTGCCGGAATGGAATTCATCGGCGCACCGGCCGTGTTCTCTGACGCGATCGTCTTTCAAGGGCACTTGTTCATCGCCGGTCCGGCTGGATTGGCGGAATACGACAACAGCGGCGCGCTGGTCGTGCGCTATCGCGTTGGAGCGGAACTACCGTCAGCACCGCTGGTCGCCCTCGCAGCGGGACTCGCCGGCGATTCGCGCGCTCCCGAACTTTGGATCGGTACGGCGGGCGAGGGGTTGATCGCGTTCGATGGACGCGCCTTCCGGCAGATCCGCGCCGAAGATGCCCGCTTCCGGAAAATCACGGCATTGTTGGCCGCGGACACTGGCCGCATCCTGATCGGCACGGAAAAATCGGGTGTGCTGGTCTACGACGGCCGTGAGATGCGCCCGTTCCATGCGTCGCTCGCCGACGTGAAGGTGACTGCATTGGCCGGAAATGACGCGAGCATGTGGATCGGCACCATCGATCGCGGGCTGCTGCACTGGAACGCCGGAGCGCTAGATTCCATCGACGAGGCGCTTCCAGACAAGCAGGTGCTGTCGCTCGCCGTCGACGGCGACACGGTATACGTGGGAACCGGAATGGGAGTGGCGGAAATTCGCAGCGGCCGTTTCGAACGCACGGTCGCGCCGGGATATTTCGCGCAAAGTCTTTTTGCGAGCGACGGTAGGCTGTGGATCGGCACCCTGGATGAAGGCATGGTTGAGCTGGGCAATGCGCGCCACACGCCGGTGTGCCGCGGATGCTCGATCCATCGGATTCTGCGCATTGATGGTGATCTGGTCGCGCTGGCTGAGGATTCGCTGTGGCGCGGACCCCAGGAGATTCTACGGCGCGATAATGAGGCGCTGGTCGATCGCAATATCGCGGCGCTCGCGATGGATGGAACCGGCCGGTTATGGATCGGCTACTTCGATCGCGGACTACAGATCCTGGGTGGTCAGAGTCTCGAAGACGATCATTTGTTTTGCGTGAATCGCATCGCCCACGACACAGCGCGCGGAGTGTCTGCGGTGGCGACCGCGAATGGCCTGGTGATGTTCGATGCCTCCACGTCGCGGCGGCGTGTGATCACGCATGAGGACGGGCTGATCGCGAATCAGGTAACGGATGTGGTGCTGCGTTCCGATGGCACTGCGGTCGTTGCGACACCTGCTGGCGTGAGTTTCATCGACGCCGCGGGGATCAGCAGCATCTACGCGTTTCAGGGTTTGGTCAACAATCACGTGTACGCGCTGGCTTCGGATGGAGGGCGCACGCTGGCGGGCACGCTCGGCGGTTTGTCGATTCTGGATGGGCCCGTGGTCAAGGCCAGCTACACCACCGCGAACTCCGCGCTAAAGCACAACTGGATCACGGCGATCGCGCGCGTGGGTGGTGATTGGTTCGTCGGCACCTACGGCGCGGGGGTCTTGCGGATGGATGCGCTAGGCCATTGGCAATCGTTCGAGGATTTGCGCGGCACGCTGGAGATCAACGCAAACACTATGGTCGCCACGCCGACAGCGGTGTATGCGGGGACGCTCGATCGCGGACTGGCAGTGTACAACGTCGCGTCGGCCCGCTGGAATTTCTGGACGGCCGGCCTGCCATCGCGCAATGTCACGGCGGTGGAAGCTCATGGCGGGATGGTGTACATCGGCACGGATAATGGCTTGGTGAAGGTGCCGGAATCGACGGTGGGGCGATGAGAGCCCTCGTTCTATTCGCAATGGCGCGGTGCCTGTGGGCCGATGCTGGCGTATTGATTCCCTCGACCCTCAAGCAGCCCGATGCTCGCGTTCTGTCGCTGGATGAGATGGCGATCGACGTCGTCATCGACAACGGGCACGCGAAGGTGAACATACGCCAGATTTTTGGGAGCCATAACAGCGGACCGCTCGAAGGAAATTATGTCTTCACCCTGCCGGGCCGCGCGTTGATTTCCGATTTCGCGGTGTGGGACGATGTCACGCGCATCCCCGGCGTGATCCTGGAACGCAAGCGCGCCGAAGAGATTTACAACGACATCCGGATGCAGGCGCTCGATCCGGGGTTGTTGCAGATGGGTGAGCGCGATGCCGACGAAGCTCGCCGAACTTCGATTTTCAGCGCGCGCGTGGTCCCCATTCCAGCGTGGGGCACCAAGCGCGTCGAAATCGAATATCAGGAACGGCTGCCGGTGGAGCAAGGCGAGGCGTATTTCGCCATCCCTCTGCGGCCGGATGTGTATCGCGCGCAGACGGCGGGGCGTTTGACCATCAATTTGCAAGTGAACAGCGCGCACGCGATGCGCGATTTTCAAATCGTCAGCAAGGCGTTTCCGATGCAGATCGCGGAACGTTCGGCGAAATTGGTGAAGGCGTCCTTTGATGTGCGGAACGTCGTGCTCACGGAGGATTTCGCCATGAAGTATACGCTGGACGCTTCGAAAAACACGCTGGAAGTGTTGACATATCGCGATGGCAACGATCCGGGTTTTTTTGAGGCGTCGGCCTTGATGGCCTTGCCCTCCACGAATACGCCCGCTGCACCTCGCACAGTCGTCGCTCTGTTCGATGCGTCCCTTTCCATGCAGTGGGAGAAATTGGAAAGAAGCTTCCGGGCGCTCGAAGCGCTTTTGCGTTCGCTGAAGCCTGCGGATCAATTCAATCTTCTGGTCTACAACGAGAAAATCGCGTCTTTTGCTGCGTCGCCGGTGGAAGCTACGCCGGAAAATGTGGAGAAGGCACTCGCATTTCTTCGCGGACAGCAACTGCGCGGCGGAACGAATGTGCAAGCGGCTCTGGATGCGGGGCTCGCGCAAACGTTCGCGAACGATCCATATCTGGTGGTGTTGGGCGACCTGGGCGCTACGCGCGGGATCCTGCAGAACGGAAAGCTCGCGGAATGGTACGCGTCGAAATGGAAACAAGTTCCCGCGCGGCCACGAACTTATGTATTCGCAGTTGGCGATGACGCGAACCTGCCGTTAGGCCAGATGCTTGCGCGCAACAACGGCGTGTTCGAAGCAGTGCGCTCCACCGAGCCGGTCGAATTCAAGCTGAACGCCTTCTTATCGAAGATCGGGCGAAAGCCGGTGGACAACCTGACGCTCGGAATCACGCCGGCGGCGAACTTCGATCTGGTTTATCCACTAGAAGAAAGCGTTTTTCCGGGGTCGGTTCAGACGTGGGCAGGGCAGTATAAGAAGCCAGGAGGGCAGGCCACGTTTACGGTTCAACAGACACGCGCCACGGTTCCGCTTCCCGCGCAGAACATGGACCATCCGCATCTGCCCCGGCAGTGGGCCAAGGCGCGAGTGGACGCGCTGCTCGAAAAAATCGAGCGCGATGGCGAAGATCAAGCCACCATCGACGAGATCATCCGGCTGTCGCGCAAATACAAGTTCGTGACGCCCTACACTTCGTTTCTGGCCGCGCCTCGCGCGCTGCTGAGACCGCGTTTGATCCGGCCAGGCGATCCGGTGCTACGCGTGAAAACGGATGAATCGATCGCGTCCGTGGTCGCGATGTTCCCGTTCGGGCTGGTCAAGAAACTGCGCTATCTGGCTGACGAAGACACGTGGCAGACACGATTTCTCGCCCCAAAGGATTTGACGGACGGAACGTATCACGTCCGGCTCATGCTGCGGGACAGGCAGGGGCACACGTTCCGCGAATCGAAGACGTTCGTGATCGCGAGCCAGCCTCCATTGGTGCGAGTGAAGCTCGACCGCAAACAGTTCCACCGCGGCGAGGTGATGAAAGTTCACGTGAGCGCTTCGGACACCACGCGGACCATCGTGGCGCGAATGTATGGCGCGGCGCCGGCGTATCTGCGATGGAATGCCGAGATGGGCTCGAATATCGGCGAAGTGCTGGTTCCGGCGTCGCTGGCGGCGGGGAAATACAAACTGACCGTAACCGCGGAGGATTTCGCGCACAACATCGGAACCGGGGAGGTGGAAGTTGAAATCCTTCCCTGAAAGAAGAAGTCAGAAGCTCCTGGCGATGGTTGCGGTGGTGAGTTGCGTCGTCGGACTTCGGGCGGAGCTAACCAAGTGGGTTGAAGATATCGATGCCGGGAGCCGGTTGGAAAATGTTTTCTTTCGCACCGTTTTGCTGCCCAGTGGGCCGGTACCAGTGCGCCGCCCGCCTAAGGAGACGACCGCCGAGCTTTCGAAAATGATCGCGGCGGCGCCGAACGACGCGGAGTTGTATTCCTTGCGCGCGCTGGAGGCGGAACAGGCGCTCGATTTCGCAACGGCGGAGGCGGATTGGAAGAAGTACATCGAAACGGCGGTTGATAAAGGCGCGGCGCGATTGGCGCTCGCGGATTTTTATCACCGGCGGCTGGAATTGGAGAAAGAATTCGAGGCGCTGACCTTCGCGGCTCGTGAGTATGAACCGGATTCGGAGAAGCTGCTGCCGGTTCCGCAAAGGCGTCCCTGGAAGACGTATGAACGGCTGTTCAAACTGATCGACGACGCGCAGCTCGATTCCGAATATGGAGTGACACAATCGATCGCATGGATTCTGCGCTATCCGGACCAGCCTTCGCTGCACACCAGATATTTCCGTTACGCGATGGATCATCGGCGGTATGACGCTGCGGTGCAGGCGATCGCGGGCTATCAGAGAGCGTTCCCCAAGGACGAGGAATTTCCCATCGAGGCGCGGGCCGAGCTCGCCGCCAAGACCGGCTCCACAGCGGCTGCGATCGCGGAATATGAAAAGAGTTTTCGGCCGCTGTGGCCGGCGCCATTAGTCAAACAGTATTTCGATCTGCTGAAGCGCACCGGCGGCTTGCGGGCTTATCTGGAGCGCGCGAGGGCGGGCGTGGCCGCGAATCCGCAGGATCTCTCGAGCGCGGCGCGGCTGTTCTATTACTGGCAGCAGCAGAACAATATGGCTGCAGCGGAGCGCGCGCTGCTGGAGTTTCGCGAGCGGAAGAAATCGGGGTGGACTCCGGACGAATTGCTCACGCTAGGGCGATTGTTCGAGAGCGCACACAACTACGACGAAGCGGCGCGGAATTATTACGCACTGTACAACGCGGGCGGCGCGACCGCGGAGACCGGACTCGCCGGGCTTGCAAAGCTGCTGTTTTCAGCGCCGGAGCAGCCCATCCAGTTTGGATCCGGAAACCTCACGCTGTATCGCGACGTCGCGACCATGGATCCGCATCCGGGATTTCTCAACGGCGTGTTGTCGCTGGTGTTAAATGGCGCCGATCCTCCCAATCGATATGCGCTTGAAGAGCAGAGCGCAGGCGCCTATTTCCGCAGAATGCGCGCGGCGGAGCTGGTGGCGTTGTTCGAATCGAAATTTCCGACTTCTTCAGAACGCACGGACTTGCGCGAACGCGTGATCGAGGTGTATGCCGTCTACGGCTCGAATGAAGGCGTGATTCGCGCGGGAACCAAGTTCCTAACGGATTTTCCGAATGCCGCCAATCGAACTTCGGTCGCCATGCGCATGGCGGACGCCTACGCACGTCTGAATCAGACGCAGCAGGAGTTTGCGACTTACGATGCACTGCTCGCGGAATTGGCGAAGCGCGCGGACAACGTCCCCTTGGGGGCTTTGGGAACTCCAGGCAAACCGGAGCAGCTACGCTCGCCCGAATATGCGCGCGTGCTCGACCGGTATGTGGCGCGGCTGGTTTCGTTGAAGCGCCTTCCCGATGCGCTGGCGCTGTACCGGCGCGAGATCGGAAGGAATCCGAAAGATCCGGGACTGTACGATACGCTGGCGGCGTTTCTGGATCAGAACAAGCTGGGCGCGGAGATCGAGCAGGTGTATCAACGCGCGATCGCCCAGTTTCAGGATCACAACTGGGAGCACAAGCTGGCGCGATGGTATCTGCGGCAGCGTCGGCAGGCGGATGTTTCGCGTGTGACGCGCGATGTGGTCAAGATTTTTTCGGGCACGGAGCTCGACGCGTATTTCAAGGAAATCGTGAATCCGGCGGCACCCGTGGGTCCCGCGTTGTATTTGCAATTGAACCTGTACGCGCATCAGCGGTTCCCGCATCATCTGAGTTTCGTGCGGAACCTGTTGAGCGCTTATTCGGCGCAGGCCACGCGCGACGATTCGGCTTACGAAGCACTGCTCCGGCGCCACTGGGATGACGCGGAAGATTTGCGGATGCGCCTGTTCGAGCGGCTTTCGCGCACGCGCAGGCTGGACGCCGAGTTGACGCTGGTACGAACGTCGAATCCGCCGGCGGCGCTGGATCAGAATCCCGTGGCGGAACGGATGCTTGCCGAGGGCGAGGCATGGCGCGGCCATTTCGAAAGCGCGGCGCCGATGATGCTCGCGCTGGAGACGAATTATCCTACGGATCGGGTGATCGGACGGCGAGCGGCAGCAGTGGAACGGTCGTTGGGCGGGATCGACTCCAGCGTGACCGTGGAAGAGAAGCTGAATAGAGCCGATCCGCGCGATCATGTCGCGCTGACGCGCCTGGGCGAGATCGAAGCGGATCGCGAGAGGTTCGATCGTGCGTCGGCGTACTGGAACCGGATCGCGCAGATTGCGCCGGCAAAGCCGGATTCGTATCTCGAAACAGCGACGATTTTTTGGGATTACTACCGCTATGACGATGCCTTGCGCGTGATTGGAGAGGCGCGGCAAAAGCTGGACAACCCGGCGCTGTTCGCGTATGAGGCGGGAGCGATCCGCGAGAATCAGCGATCGTACGATTTCGCGGTGCGGGAATACGCGCGGGGCGCGATTGCAAGTCCGGGATCGGGGGCAGAGCAACGGCTGCTGTTGCTCGCGCGGCGGCCTGCGCTGCGCGCTGACGTCGAGCAACTCACAGCGAATCTGGTTTCGGCGCGGAATCCGGAGATCGGCATGCTCCATCTTCGGGTGGCGCTGCTCAGGAATCAGAACCGGCGGGACGATCTGGAGAAACTTCTGCTCGAAGTCGCGGGGCGGACGAATGTGCCGGAGCTGCTTTCGGCCATCGAGAATGACGGGCGCGTCGACGGCTTTTCGAAAGTGCAGCAAACCGCGATCGAACGCGAGATCGCGGTGACCACGGATCCGGTCGACAAAATGCGTCTGCGGCTGTCACTCGCGCGATTCTTTGAAGGACAGGGACAGACGGCGCAGGGCGCGCAGGTGGTGGATGCACTGTATCGCGAAAATCCGGCGATTCTGGGCGTGGTGCGTGCGGCCGTGGATTATCACTGGCGCAATAAGAATGCAAAGCGCGCGGTGGATGTGCTGGAAGAAAGCGCCGGACGCGCGCAACCTGGCTACCGAAGTCAGTTCACGCTGGAAGCATCGCGCAAGGCGATGGAAGCGGGTGATTACGCCAGGGCTCGAGGGTTCGTGGCGAAGCTGCTGGCGGATACGCCGGCCAATGCCGAATACATCGCGGTGATGGCGGATACGTTCGCGCGGCAGGGCGACGATCGCGGGTTGCGCGCGTTTTACGACGCGAAGATTCGCGAGGTGCGCGGACTCGATCAAGTGGCCTCCATGCGGCGCGCGTTGATTCCGGTGCTGACTCGGATGAAGGACTTTGCGGCCGGCGTCGACCAGTACATCGAAGTGTTGAATCGTTTTCCGGAAGACGACGGGCTGGCGCGAGAGGCGGCGGCGTATGCGTCGTCGAATGGGGTCGCCCAACGGCTTCGCGATTATTATGCGAAAGCCGCGAACGATTCTCCCAAAGATTTCCGATGGCCGATGGTGCTGGCGAGGATCGAGACGCAGCTCGAAGATTTTCCGGCGGCGATCGCTTCGTATACCAGAGCGGCGGGAGTGCGGCCGGATCGCCCGGATCTGCTGGAGGGCCGGCTCAATCTGGAGGAGCGGCTGCTGCGGTTCGACGAGGCCGGCGCAACGGCGGAGAAGTTGTATGAACTGACCTACCGGAATCCGCAGTGGATGGCGAAGCTCGCTGAGATTCGGGCGCGGCAGGGACGATCGGCGGATGCGGTTGGTGCTCTGCGGAAGGCCTGGATCGACGGGCGCTCGGATTCCGCGGAGAAGTATTTTCAAGTCGCCCACGCATTGGAATCGTGGGGATTGGTGAAAGAGGCTTGGGGATTCGCTCAAGAGGGTCTCAAGCGTCAGGCGCCGGGGGAAAAGACCGATGTGGGCGAATTGATTGCGCGCCTTCGAATTTATGATTCCGTGGCGACGGAGGGTGGCCGCGCGTTCAGCGCCGCAGTCGCGAAATATTATTCGCCGGACGACAAGGTGAAGCTCGCGAAGTATCCCGCGATCAAGCTTCAGGATGCGGGGATGGCGGACGTCGAGGCGAAGCAGGCGTTCGACGCGCTGATCGCGGAGCCCGACGAAGAGCGAAAGCAGAAGCTGATCGAGATTCAAAAGCGACGTCTCGCGTTCGAAGAGTTGGGTTCGCAGATGGAGCGCACTGATGACCTGCTGGAAGCAGCCGAGGCGTATCGCGCCAGTGGAAACACGGCGGCGGAGTTGCGCGTGCTTCAGGCTCAGCATGGCCACAACGCGCTCAACGGCCCGTTGTTCGATCGCTATTGCCAGTTGCTGATGGCCCAACCGCAGGCGATGATCGCGGCAATCGGACGCGGTCGCGGTTCCGCGAATGCGATGGCGAACTATGTCCTGCAGCATGGCAGCGCGGCGGTCGCGCAACAGGCGATTACGGCGCGCGGGCAGCGCATGGGTCCGCTGTGGACCAAGGCATATACCGGGCTCACCGGCATGTATTTCGGAACGAATGTGCGTCCGGTGTTCACGGGAATTCTGGGCGACATGAGCATCGGCCCGCGGATCGGCAAGGCGGTCGATCGGAATCAGCAGCTCGCGGGAGATGTGTGGTTTTACTACGCGGGACGTTTTGGAGAGTACGCAAAGTTCGATGATTTTCTACCGGCCATCGTGGAAGCTACGCCGGGCCGGTCGGAGGCGTATTTTACGCTGGCGGAGCAGACCGGATCGGTTGACGATTACCGGCATGCCCTGGAGTTGAATCCGTTGCGCGCGGATGTGCACGACCGGCTGGCAGCGCTCGCCACGAAATCCGGCCAAACATCAGGAACGCCGGACGAAGCGTTGAAAGAATGGCGGCTGGCGCTGAGCGCGTTGACCGAAATGATGAACCGGTCGAGGGTTCCGCAGAAGTTCTGGACGGATTTCAGCGACATGCTGCGGCACGTCGGAGAAGCGAAGGCGCTCTCGCCACTGCGTGACGACATCGAAAAGCTGCTGCGGCTGTACATCCGCCGCAATGGCGCATTTCAAGCCGACGTATTGATGGAAGGCGCATTGGCAGCGGGCGGCGACGTGGCCTGGATCGGCGAACTGAGTCGGTCGGCGGCGGATCCGGTGCAATTCCTGAGCGCGATGATCGAGCAGCCATGGATCCAGGAAACGCAGAAAGATATTTTGTACGCGCGTATCGTCGAAAGCTCGCGTGCACGTTTTGCGCGGAGTTTCGGCGACCAGCGCTTCGACGCGGAATTTCAGTGGTGGCGATGGCAGATCGCGTGGGCGGAGTATCTGTTCGCGCGAGGCGAAAATCAGAGAGCGGCGGAATTGATCCGCGGTCTCCCTGAGTCGGCTCGGAAAGAGAAGCCGGAGATATTTGGGCTGGAGTTGCGCATCGCCGATCGCGCAGGAACGCTCAAGGATTTATTGGCCCGCTATCAGGGGGCAGTCGAGGCTTTGAGAACTTCGATGCAGTTGGAAGCGGTGCGTGAGTACGTTTATAGCCATGAGTTGAAGGCCGGGAATCTGGACGCCGCGAATTTTTTGGGACTCGCAGAAATTCGGCTGGCGCAGAAGGATTCGGCCGAGGCACTCGCGTTGATGCGAAGGATGACGCTGGTGTCGGGCGCTCCGTTTACGACACTCGATTCTGCTGCGGCCCTGCTCGAAAAGACGGGGCATGCGGCAGAAGCCGCGGAATTTCTTTCCACGCTGGTGAAAGCGGAGCCGTGGAATTGGGATGCCCGTGGACGTCTCGCCTCCGTGCGAGGATCGATTCCCGATCTGACGGCAGTAGCGAAGAGTTCCGACGCGCCTTACGACACACGCGTCGCGGCGGCACGGGCGATCCGGCGACTAAAAGGTGCGCCGCTGGCGGGAACCGAACCGGAACTGGTGGCGTTGTCATCGCAGCTCGGCGACGTCGACAAACCATATTGGGTCGCGGCGCGGATCGATGCGGGAGGCGAGAAGGCACTGGCTGCGGCGATCGCGATCGATCCGAAGACGCCAAAGTTGCCGTTGTTCCGCGCGGCGGTGGCTGCCCGGCACGATGCGTTCGCGATTGCGATTGCGCGGCAGATGGCGCCGTATATTTCCGAAGAGACCGAGTTCACGCCGTGGGCCGCCGATGGATTTTTGAACGCGATGTCGGAGGCGGATCGAGTGGAGATCGCGCGAGGATTGGGTGGGGCGAATCAGAGAATCGGAGACTTGCGGGAATCGGCGCTGTTCTATCAGATCGCGCAGAAGATCCAACCTAACGGTGCGACCGCGGGCGCGCTGGTGGCGGTTCGTGTGCAGATCGACGTGAACGCGAAGAATGACGCGCGCCGGCCGGTGGTGACGGATCATCTGGACCAGGATCGCCTGGTGCATGCGAGGGTGACGCAATGAGACGGCTAATCTACCTGCCCGTTGCGCTGCTGGCGTACTGGGCGATCGCGCAGACAGCGCCGCAGCCGCTCGCGGGTATTTTTCCTGCCGGCGCGCTGCTGTATCTGGAAGCAAAAGATTTCGCGGGGTTACTGGCGGATTGGAACGGATCGGCGGAAAAGACCGCGTGGCTTCAAAGCGCAAACCACGATGCGTTTTCGCGCTCGCGTTTGTTTTTGAAATTGGGGCAGGCTCAGACCGAGTTCGCTACCGCCGCGGGAGTCCCGCCGGATTATGCAATGTTGAGCGCTGTGGCGGGCGGGAATTCGGCACTCGCCATGTATCACATTGGAAATCTGGAATTCTTGTATGCGACGCATCTGGCGTCGGCGCGAGCCGTCGATACGGCGTTGTGGAAGGCGCGGGGGAGCTATCAAACGCGGCGGGCGGGCGGCGTGGATTATTTCGTCAAAGAAGATAAAGGGTCGCATCGCGTGGCGGCGTTCGCGTATGCCGGCGATGTGCTGCTGCTGGCGACGAAAGAAGATTTAATCGCGGGGGCGCTGGAACTGCTCGCGCGGCAGGCTCGTCCGGCGGTCGCTTCGGAAAAATGGTTTCAGGATACGGTGCAGGCGGCGCAGCCAGGGTCGAACGACCTGCGGCTGGTGTATAACCTGGAGCGGCTGCTGGCGACTCCGCATTTCCGGTCGTACTGGGTGCAGCGCAATAACAGTGTGTTGCGGGAATTCTCTTCGGGTCTGGCGGATTTGGAACGCGTCCGCGGCGAGGTTCAGGAACGGCGCGTGATGCTGCGAATGAATCCGGCGGCAGCGGTAAGCGACGAAGCTTCGACGGCGCAGTTGCTGGCGATGGTTCCTGACGATGCGGGGTTCTATCGTGCGCAAGTGGGACCGGGTGTGGATCGTGTGGTTCGGTGGATCGAAGAAAAGCTGCTGGGCGCGGCCGTAGCTCCAGCGCCGGAGTCGAAGACGGCTCCGGTCGTAACGGCGTCAGGGGAAGCCGGCAGCGAACAAGATTTGGAAACGCGGATCGACACGGCTCCGTTTAATGACGACCGCGACACGCTGGGGTCCCGCAAGCTTCGAGAATATCTCGCTTCCAAAAAGCTTGACGCGATGCTGGAAGTTTCGGGTGCAGTTGTGGATCCGGACCAGGTGTTTATCGGAACGCGATCCGCGTTGGTGCTGGTTTCCAATTCCTGGGACGTGACGGCGCTAAATCTGGAAGATCGAACCGGGAAGCTGGCAGTGGCGGCGAACGGGAGATGGCTGGTCGCGGGAGACTCAAAGGAGTTCGTGGACGCGATTCTTGCGAGGCGCAATCGGCCGGCGGTGGCAGGAGCGGCATACGTAGCAGGTTGGCGGCACTCGCGCGAGTTGGCGAATTACGAACGCATGCTGCGGCTGATCGATTTTCCGCAGATTCCTCCGCAGGGCGAACAAGCGGATGCACGCGAGCCGATGTTCTTTTCAGAAAATCTGGCGAGCTTGGGCCGAGCGCTGCGTCGCGTCCAGTCGGCGGAGGTCGCGGTGCACGATAGCGGAGCGACGCTGCGCGAAACGGTCGTTTACCGGATCGCGCCATGATTCTTTTGCTCGCGATGCTCGCGGTCGATCATCTCAGCATCGACGTGCGCACGCGCGAGGTGATCGAGCAGCAGTGGCCGGATGCCGGGACGCCGATCCCCGTGGGATCTCTGGTGAAGCCGTTTATAGCGCTCGCTTATCGCGGCGAGTTTCCGGAATTTACGTGTACCGGCGAACATTGCTGGCTTGCGCGCGGGCATGGCAAGCTGCGGTTTCGCAATGCGCTCGCGGTTTCCTGCAATGCCTACTTCCTGAATCTGGCGCGAGAAGTGGATCACGAAACGCTGGCGGTCACGGCGGCGAAGTTCGGGATTCCGGGGCCTGACTTAGATTCTCCGGAAGCCCGGATCGGGCTGGGAACGTCGTGGAAGATTGCTCCAGTGGCGCTCGCGCGGGCCTACTGCGAATTAGTCTCGCGATCCGGAGAGCCGAAGGTCGCCGAAATTCTAGCAGGATTGAGAATCGCGGCGCGCTCAGGAACCGCAGCAGCACTGGGACCAGGAGTGATGGCGAAAACAGGAACCGCGCCGTGCATTTCCCAACCGCACGATGTGGGCGATGGATTCACCGTCGTGATCGATCCCGCGGATGCGCCGCGCCGCGTGATCTTAGTGCGGGTCCACGGAGTGCCTGGAGCGGAAGCCGCAAAATCAGCGGCACGAATTTTGCATAAATAGGATCATGCTCGCGCTGGTGACGATTGGCGTGTTCGGTTTGTTCCATCCGGTGGAACTTAAAGTGGAACCGATACACGGCAGCGTGCTGGCGATCGAATCCAATGGACGGCGGCAGGTGCTCGAAGGACGCGGATCGGTCACGCTGCGATCAGCCGCGACGGTGACGGCCCGGAATGGAGCCGCGGCGGAATTCGTCCTGAGCGTCCCCGGAAAGATCCGGCGCGAGTTTCGCGGGCGGCTGACGATTCGCGAAGAGGACCGGCACCTGGTGGCGATCGTCGAAATGGATCGGGAGACGGCAGTGGCGTCCATCGTCGCGGCGGAAAGTCCAGGATCGCCATTCGAAGCGCAGAAGACGCAGGCTGTGGTGTCGCGATCGTTCCTGACGGCAGCGCGCGGCCGTCACCCGGGTTTCGATTTCTGCGACACGACGCACTGCCAGTTCATGCGCGAGCCTCCCGCGGCCGGAGCAGCCGCGCGTCGTGCTCAGGAGGCGACGAACGGGCTCGCGCTTACCTACCAGGGACGCACGGTCGCGGCACTTTATTCCGCGGATTGCGGCGGGCATACCCGAACACTTGAAGACGCAGGATGGCGCGTCGAGGGATATCCGTACTTTGGCGTGGAATGTCCAGTGCGCGGTGATATTTCGGGGCATCGGATTGGTTTGTGCCAGGCGGGTGCGGCGGAGATGGCGCGGCGTGGGTCGACCTTTCGCCAAATCCTCGCTCATTATTTTCCAGCCACGCTAATCGAGGCGATCGAAAAATGAAAGCCCGGCTGGCGAGACTCGAGGATAGCGCGGCGATGGCGCGGATCTACAACCAGGGCATTGAAGATCGCGTGGCCACGTTCGAGACACGAGTTCGTACGGCGTCCGACATCGAGAAATGGTTTGACGACCGACATCCAATCGTTGTGGTGGAAGAAGCGGGCGCCGTAATTGCGTTTGCGAGTACGTCCACCTACCGGCCGCGTGAGTGCTATGCGGGAATCGCGGAGTGTTCGGCGTATGTGGCTTCCGGAGCGCGAGGCCGAGGCGCGGGACGGATGACGTTGCTCGCGCTGTTCGACGAGGCTCGAAACGCGGGGTTTCACAAGCTGGTGTCGCGCGTGTTTCCCGAAAATCACACGAGCTTGCGGATGCTGGACAAGCTGGGATGGCGGCGCGTGGGGATCTATGAAAGGCACGGTCAGTTGGACGGCGTTTGGAGAGATGTGGTGATCGTCGAAAAGTTGCTGTAGGGACGCGGTGATGTCGCGACGACGGCTAAAGCCGTCGCGGCAAGCTGAAGCTCGCTCCACAAGTTTATGATCGAGATGTGCAGCGAAAGTGGATGATCGCAGGTGCGGCGCTAGTAGTCGTGGCTGGGGCTGCAATCCTCGTAATTCGGCGCAGCCCGAAAGGTCAGCCAAATGTCCAGAAGACTAGCGCGCCCGTAACGGTGGACCCCGGTGAAGTAGTCTTGAACGGCCGCGTGACCGCGCGAACCGTCGTCGCAATTGCGGCTCCGATTGAGGGAACGCTTCAAGCCTATTTTGTGGAAATCGGCACTGAGGTGATTCAGGGGCAACTGCTGGGGCGGATTGCGAATCCGAAATTCGATACGTCGGCTCAGGCCGCGCAGATAGATTTGGAGAAAACGCAGGCGAGTTTGACGGCGTTGAATGGCGAGCAGCTCGCAGCCCGGCTGGAAGTTTCGCGGGCGGAAGCCGAGCAGAGCCGGGCACGGGGCGAACTGGATCGTCTCCAAAAGGCGTACGAGCGGCAGAAAGGGCTGTGGGCGGCTGGCGCAACGGCGCGGCTGACTTTCGAAAAATCGGAAAAAGAATTCACGGACGCACAGGCGGCGCTGGAAAAGCTCGACTCGGCCGCGAAGCAAGCGGGGGCGCGCGCGGACGCTATCGCCCGCGAAATTGAGTCGTTGAGCCGGGCGGTCGTCGAAAAGACTGCCGCGATTGAACGCATCAAGGCCGAGCCCATGCCCGGTGAGCTGCATTCGCCAGCGGATGGAATCGTCATCGCGAAACACGGCCAGCCGGGCGAACCGGTGGATCCGTCGATGAAGGATCTTGTAGAAGTGGCGACGGATCTGACAGCGCTTCAAACGACCGTGACGGCGGACCCGGCGATTCTCCCGCGCATTCACGCCGGTCAGATGGCGATGGTGCGGTTGGGCAATGACGAGATCGCAGGCGTGGTACAGGAAGTGCGCGGGAATGAGGTGCTGGTGTATTTCACCAGCGCCGCGCCGGTCATCAGACTCGATCTGCCGGTACAAGTTAAAATCAAGTTCTAATGCAATTCCTTCACGAAAGCCTGGTCGAGCTGATCACGCAAACCTCCACCAATCTCCCGCCGGATGTGCGTGCGGCGATGGGACTCGCCATCGCGAACGAGACGCCGGATACGCAGGCCTCGCAGGCGCTGAGCGTGATCGCGTCCAATGTCGATATGGCAACGAGCGATGAAGGACCCATCTGCCAGGACACTGGCATGCCGACGTTTTTCGTCCATACGCCCGTGGGGGTGAATCAAATCGCATTGAAAAAAGCGATCCGCGCGGCTGTAGCGGAAGCGACCAAGCGCGGGAAGCTGCGGCCCAATTCGGTCGATTCGCTCACCGGGAAAAACACCGGCGATAATCTGGGCATCGAGACGCCCGTGATCCATTTCGAGCAATGGGAGCAGGACGAGATCGAAGTGAAGCTGATCCTGAAGGGCGGCGGATGCGAGAACAAGAACATACAGTATTCGGTGCCGTGCGAGCTGGATCATCTGGGCCGCGCGGATCGGAATCTGGAAGGCGTTCGCAAGTGCATTCTGCATGCGATCTGGCAGGCGCAAGGACAGGGATGCGCGCCGGGAGCAGTGGGCGTATGCGTCGGCAGCGATCGCGCGCACGGATATGTGCTCGCGAAAGAGCAGCTCCTCCGAACTCTGGATGACGTGAATCCGGTTCCGGAATTGGCCAAGCTCGAAACGTCGATTATGGAAGAAGCCAACCGGATCGGCGTGGGGGCCATGGGATTCGGCGGCAATGTTTCGCTGATCGGTTGCAAGATTGGCGTCGCCAACCGGCTGCCGGCGAGCTATTTTGTCTCGGTCGCATACGATTGTTGGGCATTCCGGCGGCTCGGCGTGCGCCTGGATGCATCCAGTGGCGCAATCACCGGATGGTTGTATCGGGATCCCCAGCGCCCGGTGGAGAAGATGGCTCGCGGCGAAGGATTTCCGCTGACCGGCCGCGAGATCATCCTGCGGTCGCCGCTTTCAGAAGCCGATGTACGTGCATTGAAGGTCGGCGATGTGGTGTTGATCACGGGCGAAGTGTACACCGGACGCGACGCAGTGCACGCGCATCTCATGAAAAATTCACCGCCGGTGAATATGAGCGGTTCGATTCTCTATCACTGCGGTCCAGTCATGCTGAAGGACGGCGATCAGTGGAAAGTCAAAGCGGCGGGTCCAACCACCAGCAGCCGCGAGGAGCCCTATCAGGCCGATATCATCCGCAACTATGGCGTGCGCGCCGTGATCGGCAAGGGCGGCATGGGGAAGAAGACACTCGCGGCGTTGAAGGATTCCGGCGCCGTGTATCTGAACGCGATCGGCGGCGCGGCGCAGTATTATGCGCGATCCATCGACAAAGTGCTGGGAGTGCATTTGATGGACTTCGGGATTCCCGAAGCCATGTGGCACCTGCACGTGAGCAACTTCGTGGCGATCGTCACCATGGACGCGCATGGGAACAGTTTGCACGCCGAAGTCGAAAAGGAGACCGGCGCGAAGCTGGCCACTTTGCAGGCATAAGCCACAATCGGACAGATCGTCCCATAGCCGGACGTGGAGCGTCTCTCGCGTTCTTGAAACTCAAGGGATTAGAGTAGTCCTTTAATTGCCTTAAGACCCGGACAAAATGATTCAGGACATTCGTTACGCTTTCCGGAGTCTAAGAAAGTCGCCGGGCTTTTCCCTGGCGACGGTGTTGACGTTGGCGCTGGGGATCGGCGCGAATTCGGCCATCTTCAGCGTGGTCAACGCGGTTCTGATCAAGCCCCTGCGATACAAAGATCCGCAGCAGCTCATGATGGTCTACACGACCGCGCCGGGTGGGATTCGAAACTTCGTTTCGCAGCCCGACCTGGAAGACTGGCGTGCATCTTCCCGATCTTTTGAAGGCTTCGCTTCCGTGGTTCCGCAGAGCGTCAATGTCACCGGCGGCGACCAGCCGGATCGAGTGGTAGGCAGCTTCGTTTCGGCCAATTATTTTGATGTATTCGGTGTGGCGCCGGCGCTGGGCCGCACGTTCGCCGCGGGAGAGGATCGCGCGGGCGCTTCTCTGGCAGCGGTGTTGACGGACCGGATCTGGCGGACGAACTTCGGCGGAGAACCGGACATCGTCGGCAGGAAACTTGTTTTTAACGGCGAACCCTACACGGTGGTGGGCGTGCTTCGACCCGATTTCGTGGATCAGCCCTGGAGTGCCGACGTCTACTTGCCGGCGTTCAAGTACCCCAACTACGCGCCGGATCGGACGTCGCAGATTGGAGCCGTAGTGGGCCGGCTGAATGCGGGTGTGCCGGTGGTTCGGGCGCAGGCGGAGATGACGACGATTGCGGCGCGGCTGGCCGCTGCCTATCCGGACTCGAATCGTGATCGGGGGACGTTGGTCGTCCCGCTGAAAGAAATCGTGGTTCAAGACTTGCGTCCCACGGTGATCGCGCTAGCGGGGGCTGTAGCTTTTGTATTGCTGATCGCGTGCGCAAACGTCGCCGGTCTGTTCGCTTCGCGCATGCTTGCGCGCGAACGCGAACGTGCTGTGCGTCTGGCGTTGGGAGCCAGCAGGACGCAGTTGATCTCGCACATCCTGGCGGAGGCGCTGGTGCTTGCAGGGGCGGGCGGTGCCGTCGGGCTCCTGCTGGCGATGTGGAGCGTCGAAGCACTGTCGAAAAGAATTGCGGACTATCTTCCATCGGGAACTCGCGTGGCGCTCGATTTTACGGTGTTGGGATTCACCGCTGCGGCCGCGTTGTTTGCCGCACTCCTGATCGCGGCGATTCCGTCGTGGCAGACGTCGGGCGGCCCTGCATTGCGCAAAGGCCGGGGCGCCGCCTCGGGAGCCGCCGGGAATCGGTCGAGAAGTTTCCTGGTTGCGGGAGAGATCGCGTTGGCCATGGTGCTGCTGATCGGCGCGGGCCTGACGATCAAGAGCTTGATGGAGCTGGGCCGCGCGCACACCGGATTCGATCCGCATGGTCTACTCACTTTCGAATATCGCGTGCCGCGCGCCAAATACACCACCGGCGCCGCGCAAAATGAATTTCATCGCCAGGTGATCGAAAGCATTCGCGCCGTGCCGGGCGTGATTGAGGCGACTTCGGTTCGCGCGGTTCCCCTGGGTGGGAACGGGCAGACCGTCGAGTTTTTTTTGACGGATCGCCTGGAGCCGCAAGCTGCCGATCGTCCGCGGGGCCTGTTCAATGCTGCCGATCCCGATTTTTTCGGCACAATGCGCATCCCACTCCTGCGTGGCCGCGTGTTTTCGGAGCGCGATTCCGCGAACAGGGCGACGGTGATCGTCATCAATCAGACCCTGGCGGCGCGCTACTTCGCCGCGCGCGATCCGGTGGGGCAGCGGATTCGAATCCCGTCGGTGAATTTGACGGCGGAAATCGTCGGCATAGTGGGCGACGTCAAACAATTCACCCAGGAAGACACTCCCACGCCTCAGATCTATGGAGCGCTCGCTCAAAATCCGTTCTCCTTCACCAGCGTCGCGGTGCGGACAACTGGTGATCCGGCGGCCGTGATGAACGACATCCGCCGCGCGGTCTGGCAGGTGGACAAGGATCAGCCGATGTGGAAAATGCGGACCATGGACGCGACGCTGGCGATGCGCGCGCAACCGCGCGAATTCGTGACGTCGCTCCTGGGCGGCTATGCCAGCCTGGCGCTGCTGCTCGCGTCCATCGGAATCTTCGGCGTGGTCTCGTATTCCGTCAGCCAGCGCACCGCGGAGATTGGAGTCCGGATGGCGCTAGGAGCCCGTCCCGGCGACGTGGCGCGCATGATTCTCAACCAGGGTGTTGCAGTGACGCTGATCGGAATCGTCGTGGGCGCGGGAGCCGCGGTGTGGCTTGCACGACTGATTCGATCCCAACTCTACGCGGTGAGCCCACTCGATCCGTCGGTCTATGCGATGGTCGCGGGACTGCTTGCAATAGTAGCGCTCGCGGCGTGCCTGATTCCCGCGCGGAGAGCGATGCGGGTGGATCCAGTTGAAGCGCTACGGCACGATTAAGGAGCCACCCTGTTTCGCGTACCAGTTCTTGCTCGTAATGCCCAATCCGTCCTTCGTGGAGCGCATCGTATCAAGGTCGTGGATTCTTAATAGAGCCGCTCGAGCACCGGCCCTAAGTTTTCTCCTGCCGTGGCTGGAGAGCCAAAATGCAGCGCGTTGAAATGGGCAAATGCTGATTCCTGATCACAATTTGGGCAGTGATTCAGGGTCCCTTACGCCAGTCCGCCGTGTTTTCAATCAGATCCCTCAAAAAAGACTATGGCGCGTGAACTGCGACTTGTGGAGACATGCAATTCACAACAATTTACCCGATGCGAAATTCGCGGGACGTCTTCGGGCGGGGTAGGTGGTTTGGACCGCGTAGCGCTCTTGGACTTCTCGGGCTGCTTGCATCGTTGATTCCATTGAGCGCGCCGGCTGCAGATCTGTCGGCGCCACTGCCCGCCTCGGCTCAAAGTTTGGCTTTTGCGCGATACATCGCGTCAATTCAGGAACACAACCCGTTCATCGAATCCGGGCCGGTGGCGGTTGAAATCGAAGCGTCTTTGCCGAACCTCTACAAAGGAAGCCGGCTGCTTGCCATCCGGCAGACAGGCGAATCTGAGCGAAGCGAATACCAGGTACTGCGCATTGAGGGCGATGGGACTGTGGTGCAAGAGGTGATCGCCCGATATCTCGCGGTGCAAGAGCAAATCGAGGGGCTGCCGACGTCGTCGGTTGCCATCACTCCCGCGAACTATAAATTCCGCTACACTGGCGAGGTCAAAACCGGACGGACATCGGCTTACATTTATCAAATCGTTCCAAAGAAAAGGCGTGAGGGGCTCATTCTGGGCCAAGTGTGGATCGACGCCGCGACGGGCACGCCAGTCTTGCAGGCGGGCCGCTTCATAAAGACACCTTCGTTCAAAGGCCGTATCGAAATCGTGCGTGACACGAAGCTTCTGAATCGACTCCCCTACGCGCGCGTTACCCATGTCGCCATTGAAATTCCGCAGTTAGGGCGCGGGGAGTTGATGATTACTGAGTATCTTCTTACATCCGCAGACGAGGAGGGCGGTACTCTCTCGCTCCGCGCTCAGTGAGGGTACCTCACAAGATGGTGTGCGGGAGGGCCGCTGCTCCCATCTCTATCCGTTCTGCACACCGAGACAAAAGCAGGTCCGGCGAGTTGAGGATAGGGAACAGCCCGCTGCGAAGTTGCTCTTCGTCGATCAGTCTTATAAAGTACCGCTCTGCCCCACATAAATAGAGCGTCAACTCCGCCCTTTTGTTTGCCTCGGACTCGACCTGCCAACTTTTGGGCAAACGCTGAGCAGAGTGCTTTCTATTGTCAACGGCCGTTGGTTGTAAGTAATTGAATTCACGAGCTGGAGTGCATATCGGAAATCGGACGCCGAGATGCATATATGTCGCAGTGTCGTCGTTCCCAGGATCTGCGTGAATCGGCGAGAAGGAATGGTATGAAGCAGCGCCGACGGATGGCCTACGTTTTGATGCTGGCTCGAGTACGGATGTGCGCGGGCGTTTGGCTCACCCTTATCACAGGCCTTCTTTGTGCGGCGCAGGACGTGAATACGGGCGTTGTGCGCGGCACTGTATTCACGCTTGACTCCAGCGGTGCTGGATCGGCGGTGCCAGGCGCCAGGGTAAGTCTTGAAGGACCCGCATTTACTCAGCAAACCAACGCCGACGAACAGGGCCGCTACAGCTTCACAGGCGTTGCGCCGGCGCGATATCGGATCGAAGCCACGGCTCCGGGCCTGAGCGGATCGAATACGGTCACAGTTGTCCCGGGCGCGCAGGCCGACGTTTCCATCGAGCTTCAGATCGAAGGGATGAAGGAATCGGTCACGGTGAACGGAAGCGCCGAGCCCTTGATTACAAGGGAATCCTCCCAAGAGTCGATCATCAACAAGTCCGTGGTTCTGAACGCTCCCAGTAAAGACGACAGGGTGGATACGCTGTTGCCGCTGACCCCGGGTGTGGTCCGGGGACCGGACGGTCTCATCAACATGAAAGGCGCCCGCACCTCGCAGGGCGGATCTTTAGTCAATAACGCCAACGTGACCGATCCAGTGACGGGCAACGCGGCGATGAATCTTCCTATCGATGTCGTCGAGTCGGTGAAGATTATCGCAAATCCCTACGATCCGGAGTACGGAAGGCTTACCGGCGCGGTGGCGAGCCTTGAGACGGTCACGGGAAACTTTAATACCTTTCACGCGACGGTGCAGAATCTTTTTGTGCGGCCGCGCAAACGTGCCGGGGATTTCGTTGGGATCGAATCGGCGACACCGCGAATGACAGTCACGGGACCGCTCATTAAGAACAAGATCGCGTTCACCCAATCCTTTGAGTACCGCTTCGTTCGGACTCCAATCTCCAGTTTGCCGCAGCTCCAGCGCGATATGAAATTGGAGGGCTTCAATTCTTTCAGCCAGCTTGACGTGAATTTGAACGCGAGGCAATCCCTGACTGCGTCGTTCGCGCTTTATCCCCAAAAGCTGAATTACCTGGGACTCAATACGTTTGCGCCGCAGGCGGCAACGCCGGACCTTCACCAGCGCGGTTACATGGCATCGATCCAGCACCGGGATGCCTTTGGATCGGACGCACTCCTGGTTTCCCAATTCAGCTACAAACGGTTTAACGCAGACGTGACCGCGAATAGCGCGGATCCCTACGAACTTCTGGTGGAGACCACGAGCGGCGGCTTTTTCGACCGGCAGTCCCGCGAAAGCGCGCGCACAGAGTGGCAGGAGACGTATCAGTTCGGAGCGCGTAATCTGTTCGGTTCACACCAATTCAAAATCGGCATGGACTATGCCCATAGCGATTATGATGGCCGCGTACAACTTCTGCCGGTCAGCATCATCGGCGTATCAAATCTTCCGATCGAGCGCATCGACTTCGGTCCGGCCGCCCAATTCGAGATTCACCAAAACGAGATCGCGTGGTTTCTTGCCGACAAGTGGACGCCTTTCCAACGCCTGACGCTCGACTTCGGTTTGCGGTTTGATCGGGATTCGATTACCGACTCCATCAATACGGCGCCGCGGGCAGGATTCGCTCTGATGCTTACGAAAGATGCCAAGACGGTGCTCAAAGGTGGAGCCGGCCTTTTCTATGACCGCGTGCCGCTCAACGTCGCTTCGTTTCCGTTGTTACCTGGACGCACGGTTTCCACCTTTGCGCCGACGGGTGAACTTTTGTCGTCGACAGGTTATTCGAACACGATCACGACGGGTCTCCGGAATCCTCGAAGCGTTGGGTGGAACGTCGAACTAGACCGTCAGATCACTTCGGCCCTGGTGATTAGGGCAGGATTCCAGCAGCGCAATACCGCGCGCGATTTTGTGCTTACGCCTGAGGCGAGTCTTGCTACTCTCTCGCTCTCCAACAGCGGCCGGAGCTTCTATCGCGAATTTCAAATGACCGGCCAGTATAAAGTCCGGCGTGGAACGCTGAATGCCTCTTACGTGCGCTCGAAAGCGTTCGGCAACCTGAACGACTTCAACCAGTTCTTTGGCAACAACGCCGTCGCGGTGATCGAACCGGACGCGCGCGGCCGGCTGCCGTTTGATGCTCCCAATCGAGTCCTAGCCTGGGGGCAGTGGGACGCACCGTTCAAGCTGACCGTGCTTCCGGTGCTCGACGTCCACACCGGATTTCCCCATTCCACGATCGATCAGGCGCGCGAGTTTATCGGGCCTCGCAACTCGCAGCGGTTTCCTGCGTTCACTTCCGTCGATCTCCAGGTGACCCGGCCGATTTCGATCCCGCTGCCGCATGAAAAGTTCAAGGCTCGTGTCGGATTCAGCGTCTTCAATCTACTCAATCACTTTAATCCTCGGGATGTACAAAACGATATCGATAGCGAGCGTTTCGGAGCTCTCTTCAACGGCGTAGGCCGGACGTTCCGGGGAAAATTCGTTCTGGAGTTTTAATCATGATACTCACTGCATTCCTATTTTTTTCCACGGTGGCAATGGACGGCGTCGATCTTAAACAGGCGCTTCCTACTGCCGACGACGTGGTATCCAAGCTGATCCAGCGGGACGACCAGCGGCAGTCGGCACTGGAAGGCTACACCGCTGCTCGCCGCTACGTGCTGGAGAACTCTGGTCACCATAAGCGAGCCGAAATGCTGGTCCGAGTCCGGTGTCTGAAGGACGGGTCGAAAGAATTCGAGACGATTTCCTCGAGCGGTTGGGGAAGCGCGCGGAAACACGTGTTCCCAAGGTTACTGGAAGGCGAGGCCGAGGCTTCGCATCCCGGAGTCCGCGACCAGTCGCGCATACTTCCCAAAAACTACTCATTTGAGATGGCCGGGACGGAATCCATAAATGGACGCCCAGCATATGTGATCGATATCACTCCCAAAGAGTCGAGGAAATATCTCGTGCATGGCAGGATCTGGGTGGATGTCGAGGACTACGCAATCGTTCGCATGGAAGGCAAGCCGGCGAAGAATCCGTCCTTCTGGATCAAGAGCGCTCACTTCGTTCACAACTACGAAAAACACGGAACCTTTTGGTTTCCAGCCTCCGACCACTCTCTTACCGACGCCCGATTCTTTGGAGCCACCGAAGTGACCATCGACTATTTCGATTACGAGCCACACGCCTCCGGAGTTTCGGCCGCCCGTGAGACCGGACCAGGGGGCTTGCGGTGAAAGGGAGAAAAGACCTGGCGCTCGCGTTGTTGGGTTTCTCGATCCTTGCTTTTGCGGCAAGTCGAATCGGCGTGCATAGCCTGCTTCGGGAGATGAGTGTCCTGCGAATCGGCTTACCGGTGATCGTCGCGCTCAGCTTGGTACGTCTGGCTCTGCAGACGGCTTCCTGGTCCATCGCTCTTCGACGAGACGGGATTCATTGCTCCGTGGGCGAGCTGATGCTGGTTCGGCTGGCTTCGCAGGGTATCGGGTATTTGACGATCCTGGGGCCGGCAGCTTCGGAACCAATGAAGATCAGTCTTCTGCGGAATCATCCACGGTCGGCGGCGACCGCCACGCTTGTGGACACCGGAGTGTACTGGTTTACTTCAGGACTGGTTGGAATCGCCGGATGCCTTGCGGCGGCCATCGTGCTGGTGGACAGCCGCAACGCGGCAACTTCGATGTTGATCCTCGCCGCGGTCCTTGTGGCTGGCTTGTTCCTCATCGTTCGTCCGAAGTCCCCATTCACAGCCCTGGGCGGCGTCCATGGCGTGCGGGGCCCCAGGTGGCTCACTAAAGCCGTCGAGATCGATACCGCGATCAGGAAGTTCGCGAGCGAGCAGCCATCCGCAATTCGACGGATGTTCCTGCTGGATCTGGTGTGTCAAGTACTGTTGGCAGCGGAAGTGGTGACCGTTTTCTGGTGCCTGAAGCTCCCTTTGCATGCGGGCACTCTGCTTGGATTGGAGGCCGCGACCCGAATGATAAAGATAGCCGCGGGATGGATGCCGGCTCGAATTGGAGCCGATGAGAGCGGAGCTGCAGGCGCGTTTGCGGCGTTTGGATTGCCGGCCGCTTCGGGCCTGGTGCTGGCCCTCGCGCGCAGGACCCGCGACCTGTTGGGCTGCCTCATTGGCCTGACGTGGCTCGCGTGGCGCCAACGATCCAGTGCTTTGACATCCGAGGCTCGAACTGTTTCCGCGTGACATGGAGGAAATGAAATGCAGGCTGTGATCGCCATCCCCGAGTTGTCGGAGCTCCGCAAGTATGTAGGCGGGAAGGAGTTTCTGACGCGCGAAGTCGCAGGCGTACCCTTGCTGATCCGAGTCCTCGCGACCGCGGTGCGAGCCGGTGTGGATTCACTCCTGGTCATATGGCCCGAAAATACGGACCGCGCAATTTGTAAAAGGTGCGTTTCGTCGCCGTTGCTGCGCGGTGTGAAAGTCCGGGAACTCATAACGTCGCGTCCATTCGACCCTCGCCAGACCGTCAGTTGGAACGCCGTTGCGGACAGTCTTGAGGACCAATTCCTGTGGCTTCCCTGGAACTGGGTCACGCATAAGCGGGCGCTTGCCGAAATCTCACTGTCGCCGGTTCTTCCTGCGAAGTGGGACGCGCCGGTTCTGATCAGCAGACGAGCCGCGGTCCACAGTCCACGGATCCGCGTCGTGTCACGCTGGAACGCTGAGGGTGTCTCGGTGACCTCCCTCAAACGTATCGCGACGGCAGAACGGTTTCTAGTTGCGCATTCGGGTAAACCTTCCGACGGGATCTATTCTAAGTTCAACCGCCTGTTATGCCGGCCTTGGGTTCGCTGGCTGGCACACACGCGTGTCACGCCTAATTGGGTCACGCTGGCTGGTCTCGCGGTCGCGGTTCTGGCGGCATTTTTTTATGCCCGGGGATTGTATGCCAGCTATGTCGCGGGTGCGCTCCTATTTTTCGTATCAGGCTTGTTCGACGAAATCGACGGGATGCTTGCCCGGATCAAATTTCGAGAGAGCGCGTTTGGAACCTGGTTCGAGGGTTTCGTCGATAATGCGACGTATCTGCTGCTCTTCGCAGGCATGACCATCGGCCTTTACCGCCAACGCGGAAGGGCTGAGTTGATTTACGGGCTCGCTCTGATTATCGGATGTGTGCTGTCGGTAGTCGCCGTTGCATGGCAACGCAAGATGTCGACGGCGCCTGAGCGGCCGCATGAGTATGCAGGACAGCTCAATCGCTTACTCGAAACCGATTCGAACGTGATCTCTAAGGTCGTGCGGCAGATCCACATCTTCATCAAGAAAGGCGTCGCGATCCACTATGTTCTTATTTTCACGGTAGCCGGCGGACTACCTCTATTCCTGCGTCTAGCCGCCATCGCGGCGAATCTCACCTGGATTCTGGTCCTGTATTTCAATCGAAGATTCTTTCGAAACCGCGACTTTCAATCCACAGTCGAAGACTTATCAAAAGCAGCCTAAGGAGATCACTATGAAAGCACTCATTCTTGCCGCTGGACAAGGGACCCGAATCCGCTCGGCGCATGGCAATCGTCCGAAATGCCTGATCCAATGCAACGACAGCGCTTGGACCATCCTCGATCAGCAGATCGACAGCTTATTTTCCGCCGGTGTAAGAGACATCGGCATCGCCGTCGGGTACGAAAAGGATCAGATCATCCGGCATGTGACGCGGCACTACAGACAGCAGCTGGCTGGCTTCCGCTTCATCGAAAATCCGGCGTTCGCTGAAACCAATAACATTTACTCGCTCTGGCTGGCGCGTGAGTGGCTAAAGGATTCGAGCTTCGTGTGCCTGAATGCGGATGTGGTCTGCGACTCGCGAATCCTGAATCCCGCAGTCAGATCGAATGCTCCCGTGACGATGATCGTCGATCGTGAGTGGCGGGATGAAACAATGAAAGTCATCATCGACGGGAACCGCGTAATTCGAATGAGCAAACAAATCTCCCAAAGCGAATTCAGCGCGACCTACATCGGTATCACCGCGTTCGACGCAAGCGTACACGGAAGCCTGTTTGACAGGATCGATGACCTTGTCCGTGCGGGCAACCAGAATGTGTTCTTTAATGTTGCGGTGCAGCAGCTCGCCGACGAGGGCCTCGCGATATCCTATACCGAAACATCGGGTCTTCCCTGGGCGGAGATCGACGATCCCGGCGATCTGGCTTTTGCGAAACAATACGTGTTTCCGAAGCTCTTTGCGGCCGACGCCGCGGCATAGGGTGAGCAATGGACGACGTTCTGACTGGCAGCTTCGCGGTACGCCGATGGGATCTATGGCCGTCGGACGCGATTCGCGTGGTCAATTGGAACATCGACCGCGGATTGCGCCTGACGGAGATCACGGATTTTCTGGCGAGCCAGAAGGCCGATCTCCTGATCCTTCAGGAAGTAGATCTGAACGCGCGGCGAACCGGTCATCGAAATGTTGCAGAGGAGATCGCGCGTAAGCTGGAGATGAATTTCGCTTTCGGGCGGGAATTCCAGGAATTGACGCAAGGCCGCCGGGAAGCCCCCGCCTATCATGGCCAGGCGACGCTCTCGCGATGGCGCCTGGCGAATCCGCGCGTGATCCGTTTCCGGCGCCAGTCAGGGTTTTGGCGTCCACGCTGGTTTCTGCCAACAACGCAGCCGTTTCAAGAGCGGCTAGGCGGACGAATCGCATTGGTCACCGAAGTCGAGGTGCGTGGAAGAAACCTCGCCGTATACAACACTCACTTGGAGAGCCGCGGCGACAACAATCTGCGGATGGCGCAGCTCGACGAAGCACTGGAGGATGCCGCAAAGTACGCGCCGGACGTACCCGCGCTGTTGGCCGGCGACCTCAATCTGGATGTCTCGCACGCGCTACCGGCGAGTGCGCTTCGGAAGGTCGGTTTCCGCAGCGCCATCGCATTGCCATCGCCCCACACAACGACGCCCCGCGGATTATTACGGAGCCGTCGGACCATCGACTGGGCGTATGTGTCCGGGGCCGTCGAAGCGACCTCTGGTCGCGTGCATGCGGACATCGACGCTTCAGATCACTACCCGATCTCGTTTAATCTGGGGTTCACGGCGAAGTGAGCCGGAGCCCGCTGGACCTCAATTAGAGGAAATAGACAGCAGGGCTACAGTGCGGGGGCCAACAAAACGGTATCTCGCGGGCTCGTCTCAGTCATACATGGTCTCCTGCGCGACCAGCCACTGGAAGCCGTCAATCAGATCCTTGCTGTGTTGCATCGCGTCCATCCTGCTTGGGTTCCCGAGCGCCAAGGGTCAGGCCGGGGATCAGTTGCAACAACAGTTACAGCAACTGAAGCAGCAATACATCGAGACCACGCATAGTCTGGAGCAAAGGATCGCCGCCCTGGAGCAGCAAATCGAAAAGCAGAAAGAGATCAACGCGAAAACCAAGGAGGGCACCGTCTCGGCCGCGGAGCTCGCTGCTCAGGACGCAGTTCAAAAGGCAGTCGCCGGACAGTCGAGTGATGTCGGGTCGAAGTTTCAAGGGCAGATTGCCTCGGAACCCACGTACGACTTGTTGAGCGAGGCAGACCAAAAGATCAAAAAGCTGCAGGAAGCAATGAGTAGCTTTGAGTTCCATGGATATTTTCGCTCCGGTTACGGACTAAACAGTGTAGGCGGCCAGATGGCTGCATTTCAGGCCCCGGGCGCTGGCGCGAAATACCGCCTGGGAAACGAAGCGGAAACCTACGGGGAATTTATTTTCGTCAACAACTGGCTGAACCCGGACCACAGTTCGGATAAGGCGTGGATGAAGACAGAGGTGATGTTTGAGGCCAACACCACGAACTCCGCCAGCTACGCAGGCTTTCCGGCCGGCGTGGGAAACGATCAGTTCCGCTTGCGCGAAGCCTTCGTCCAGGGTGGTAACGTGCTGGCGAGCCAGCCGGAAGCCAAGTTCTGGGCAGGCGAGAGATACTACCGACGCCAGCACATCGAGATTAATGACTTCTATCCGCTCGACATGAGCGGCTATGGCGCGGGCATAGAGGACCTCGATCTTCGAATCGGCAAGCTCGCGGTAGCGTATCTGGCCGGGGCGCGGGCCGACATTCTCACTGACAACGGCAACTTGGCTAAGAGCAACATCGACGTGCGATTTTACAACATAAAGGGGCCCTCGGGTCTCTGGGGTGGATGGTTCGATTTCGCCACGGCGAAAGGCGGCAAGGACTCAACCGGCCAACCGATTCCTACGACAGATGGATACGCATTCGGATTGCGCCACCAGCGCCTTGAGTGGCACGGTGGCTATCATACCTTTTCGTTCCAGTACGGAACCGGAGCGGCCAGCAACTTCAGCACCTCGATCGATGATCCAGCGCGGTTTGTTCATAGCTCGGCCCGACTCCTCGCCACCGAACAAGTTCTCTTTCAGCCCAATGACCGCTTCGCCATCATGCCCATCTTCGTCTTTCAACGCCTGAAAGACGGGAATCCCCAGCATGACTGGAGCCAGTGGGTGTCTTTTGGCGCACGACCCGAAGTCTTTTTCACGAAATATCTCTCCTTGGCGTTCGAGGCGGGTTTCGATCACACGCATAGCCAGAGCGGTCAATACGATGGCTGGCTGAGAAAGATAACGATCGCGCCGCAGATCGGAGCCGGCAGGAAGTTCTTCAGCCGGCCGGTCCTGCGCACGTTCCTGACCTATGCCAACTGGTCGGAGGGACTTCGTGGTTTCGTCGGCGGCACGGCATATTTACATCGCACGAACGGGCTGACGTATGGAGTTCAAGCCGAAACATGGTGGTAGCCGCGAGAGACAACTCACTATGGCAATGCAAGATATAACAGCTCGTTCCATCCCGGCGCGGTCGGCTTCGGCCGCGCCAAATTACCGGCGCCCACTGGCCATCGTCACCACGCTGTTCTTCATGTGGGGATTCTTGACCTGTCTGAACGACATTCTTGTCCCGCACCTGAAGTCGATCTTCGACCTTAGCTATGCGGGAGTCATGCTGATCCAGTTTGCGTTCTTTTCGTCCTATTTTCTGTTTTCCGTTCCCTGGTCGAAAATCGTAAACACGCTTGGTTACCAGAAGACTATGGTCGCCGGCCTGTTGACCATGGCCCTCGGAGCTTTCCTGTTCGTGCCGGCCGCTTCCGCCGCTTCTTATCCGTTATTCCTGGTCTCGCTGATCATTCTCGCTGGAGGCATCACGGGACTTCAGGTTGCCGCGAATCCTTATGTGGACCTGTTGGGAAGGCCTGAAACGGCATCGAGCCGTCTCGATTTGACGCAGGCGTTCAATTCGCTCGGCACCACCATCGCCCCTAAGCTCGGGGGGCTGCTTATCCTCAGCGCCGCGCCGCTGGCGATCGACCAGTTGCACCAGCTCACACCACAGGCTTTGCAGATATACCGCGTGCAACAGGCCGCTTCGGTGAAGATGCCATACACCGTGATCGGGATTGCGCTGACGCTGTTGGCATTTTTAATCTATGGTTCCAAACTCCCCAAGATCGAAACTGCGGCCTATGGTCCCGGTGAGAAGGTGCACGATTCAATCTGGAAGCACCCCAATCTCATTCTTGGCGCGATCGGAATCTTCACCTACGTGGGCGCGGAAGTTTCCATTGGAAGCTTTCTGGTGAACTACTTCGGCTTGCCTGAGATTGCGGGCCTCTCCGCCATAACCGCCGCGGGCTTTGTTTCCTTCTACTGGGGCGGCGCAATGCTTGGACGTTTTCTCGGCGCACCGCTATTGCGGCGGTTCAGGGCCGGATATCTTCTGGCAATATGCGCGATCTGTGCGGCGGCGCTGGTCACCGCTTCCATGATTTTCGGCGGACACACCGCGATGTGGAGCATTCTCGCCGTTGGATTCTTCAACTCGATCATGTTCCCCACCATCTTCAGCCTGGGCGTGGCGGAGTTAGGTCCTCTGACGGGGAATGGATCGGGCATCCTGAATATGGCGATCGTGGGCGGCGCGATCTTGCCCGTGATCCAGGGTGCCATTGCCGATCACTTCGGACTACACCACGCGTTCGTGCTGCCGGTTATCTGTTATCTCTACATCCTGTTTTTCGCGGTCAGCGGATCGAAACCGAACAGCACGCGGTACCGTGCATGAACGTTGGATTGTCCCAACAAACCGGCGCGTCAGCCGCTCTTTCCTTCCGAGGGCTGCTACGCGGCCCGCGGGAGACCAATGAACAAGAAAAATTTGATCGTGACCGCCGTGTTTGCCGGTATTGCATTGATGAGTGGCAGCCAAGCCCTCGCTCAGGATCCTTCGGATGAAGACATTAAACTGTTCAGGAAGGACGTGAGGTCTCTCAGAAAGCAGCTCATTGCTGCGAACATGGACCTCAGCGATTCCGAGGCGGAACAGTTCTGGCCGCTTTTCGACCGGTACACCGCGGAACTTGTCACCATAACGGACGGGAAATACGCGCTCATCAAAGAGTACGCTCAGAATTACACGACCATGACGAGCGGACAAGCGGAGAGCTACGTTCGAGGACGGGCGGCGATCGAGGAGTCTATCATCCAATTGCGGCTGAGGTACCTGCCGCTCTTTCGCAAGGTGTTGTCCGGCAAATCAGCGGCGCTGTTCTTTCAAATCGATTGGCGGCTCGGTCTAATCCTGGACCTGCAACTCGCGTCGCAAACCCCTCTCATCGAGCCTTGAGGGGTAGGGAGACCGATGTGACGAACACCTTAAAAGTGATACTTAAAGCCGGATTGACGGTCGCGCTCGTAAGCCTGACTGCGTGTGCCAAGATCCGCTACCCGGATTATTACGTCTTGAATGTCCCTGGTCCTCCTTCCCCGAATCATCGACCTGAACCCATTCTCGGGTCTGTCGCTGTGCGGCGGTTTAGTGCTCCAACATTCTTGCGTGAAGGCCCGATTGCGTACCGTCCGTCGCCCGAGCAATTGGATTTCTATGATTATCATCGCTGGGCTGAAGATCCCCGCACCGTGGCCACAAGCGCGATGATCCGGGAGATGCAGGCGCGGGGAATCTTCCAGTCTGTCGATATGTTTGACGGCCACGGATCGCCGGAATGTGTGATGACGGGAACACTCGATCATCTGGAAGAGGTCGACGACGGCTCCCATGTTTCGATCGAAGTTAGGTTATCGGCGCGATTGCTCAATTCGCGAACCGGTGAGGTGCTGTGGCAGGGCACGTCGTCGAAGACCGCGACGCTCGATCAGCGCTCGGTTCCCGGCATGGTCGCCGAGATGTCCCGCGAACTGGGAAGCGCCGTCGAAGCTTTGGTTTCTTCTATGCAGGACCGCCTCTCGGCGGCTTCGAACAATGAGCCGTAGAAAATCAAGAGCCTCAAAGGATAGCTGAAGATGCCTGATTCAAAGGACTCCGTTAAGAATCTGCCAACCTTAGCGCAACGCTTGAAACAGTGGGTGGTCCCCGCAATAATTCTGCTTTTGGCGGTTGGGATTGTATTTCTGATCGCGGGCAACTGGAACGCATGGGCGAGCGAGAAAGCGGTGCAGGAAACCGACGATGCGTATCTGCGAGCGGATCTAACGCCGCTAAGCACAAAGGTCGCGGGATTGGTGGCTAAGGTAGCTGTTTCCGACTACCAGACCGTGAAAACGGGCGATCTGCTGGTACAACTGCGGGATGACGATTTCCGCGCGCAGGAGTGGCAAGCTGAAGCTGCCGTGGTCTCCGGCGAGGATGCGCTCATCAACAATCAGCGGCAGAAAGAATTGCAGGACGCGCGCATCGTTCAAGCGGACGAGGGCATTCGTGCCGCCGAAGCGGAAATCGCGGCGGCGGAAGCCGGAATTGAAGCGGCGAAATCGGCGATCGTGAACTCGCGCAGTGGCATCGACGCGACCAAAGCGGACGTGGAGCGTACGCTACTGGAACGTCGCCGGCAGGAAGCACTGATCGCAACCGAATCCGCAACGCGGCAGAAACTGGAGCAAGTCGTCGCCGACGAGCAGCGATTCCGCGCGCAGTTGGCAAGCAGCGAAGCTCAACTCTCCGCGGCGGTGGCGCAGTTGGCCAGCCGCCAGGCTGATTTCGCGCGAGCGCGTGCCAGGCTCGGCAGCACAAAGGCCGAACTCGAAGCACAGAAGCGGCAGCGCGCAGTCCTGGATTCGCAGGAGCTTTTGCTTCACGCGGATCTGAATTCGAAGAAAGCGTCGCTGTCCCTGGCCCGGACTAATTTGGATTACACACGCATTTTCGCGCCCGAGAACGGGATCGTCAGCGAACGCAAGGTGCGCCCCGGTCAACTGGTCAGTCCTGGAACGCAGGTGCTTTCGCTCGTACAAAGCGACGTTTGGGTGCAAGCGAATTATAAAGAGACGCAGGTCCGCCATCTCCGCGCCGGCGACGCCGCCGAAATCCGGGTAGACGCGTTTCCAGGTGTAATTTTCCGAGGGAAAGTCGATCAAGTGTCTCCCGCCAGCGGGTCGCAGTTCGCACTCCTGCCGCCTGACAATGCGACGGGCAACTTCACAAAGATCGTTCAGCGAGTTCCGGTAAAGATCGTGCTCAATGCCGGCCAAGCTGAAGCCGGGCGATTGCGCCCCGGCCTATCCGTGGTCGCGACCGTTCGCACCAACGGCGCCGGCCAGTGACGGAGTTGTTCAGGTGACGGCGTCAGAATCCAAAGCAGCGCCCCAAGCCGCAGCGCCCGTCTCGCAAGCCAGCCCGCCGCAACCCTTGACGAATCCGTACATCGGGATTCTGGGCGTTTTTCTGGGCGCAGGACTTGCGACGCTGAACGCCCGCTTAGTCAGCGTGGGCCTTCCCGATCTGCGCGGCGCTCTAGGATTCGGCTTCGACGAAGCTTCCTGGATTCCCACCGCGCTCAACATGGCGACGATGTTCAGCGGCGTCTTTGTCTGTTTCATGAGCTCCTTGTTTGGCCCGCGCAGGATTTTGCTGCCGGCTGCCGCAATCTTCACCATCGCGTCTGCTTTGCTGCCATTTGCGCCCGGTTACTGGGCAATGCTGGGATTAGTCGTGATTGCGGGCCTGGTGTCGGGGACGTTCTACTCGCTGACGATGACCTTCGTATTGACCGCCCTGCCGAAGCGACTGATCATCTTCGGGATCGCCGCCTACGCGGCAGACATCGTTTTCGTCAGCAACATCGCGTCCCTGATCGAAGGTTGGTATATCGAGTATCTGTCGTGGCATTGGATTTTCTGGACGGCCGCGGTTGGCGGGCCCTTAATGATGTTGTGCGTGTATTTCGGAATTCCGCGACGGCCTCCCGTGGGCCCGACGCCGAGCTGGCGCGGATTCGCTTACTTCAGCTCCGCTCTCGGTCTTCTCTACGGCGCGCTCGATCAAGGAGAACGGCTCGACTGGTTGAACTCCGGCGTGATCGTCGCGATGCTCGCCGCGGGAGTCTTCTTGTTGGGCGCGACGTTGGTCCGAAGGATATCGCAGCCGAATCCGACGTTGAATCTTTCCTTTCTCAACAACCGGAACACCATCATTCTCGCGTCATCCATTTTTGTGTTCAAGTTCGTCCATCTGGCGGTGCTGGTGCTGGTCCCCGGATTCTTAAGCAACATTCAACAGTACCGCCCTCTGGAAACGGGGCATGCACTCGCATGGGTGGCTGTTCCGATGTTCGTGGTCGTGTGGCTGGTGGCGGCACTGGTGATTCAGACGCAATCGCGACTGATCCTGGCGTCCGGACTGACGCTCGTCGCCGTGGGCAGTTGGATTTTTGCGCGCGTCGACACCTCCTGGTCTGGAAGGAACTTCGAGACAGTGGAGCTTCTCTTGGCGGTCGGGCTCGCGGGCACCTACGTCGGTTTGGTCAGCAGCATCGTTTTGCAAGGACTCGAAGGGGGCGCCCTGACAACCGCGGCCAATGCCGCCACATTCTCCGGGTTCATGCATTTCATCCGAATCTTCGGAGGGCAGGCCGGCACTGCCCTTATGACCCGCTTCATCTCGGTGCGGGAGCAGTTTCATTCCAACCTGCTAGGGCTCCATGTTCAAGCCGGGAGTTGGATCACAGACGACCGGATTCGCATCCTAAGCGCAGGACTGCTATCGGGGTCCACCGGGCCGGAGGAGGCACAATCCCGCGCGGTTGGAGTCTTGAGCCAACAGGTGCGCGCACAGGCCTACACCCTGGCGATATCCGATGGATTCATTCTGATTGGTTGGATGGTGGTGGTCTATCTTCTGCTGATGTTGTTTCTCAAGCCCGGCAGAATCAGCTACAAGGATTTAAGGAAAATGCCATGAATCGCACGTATTCTTACCGACCCCTGGCGGCGCTGGGGCTGGCTGTGCTGTCAGCCGCACCTCAGAAAGCCGCCGAGATCCGGCACTTCACGTTGACGGAGGCCGTCCATCTTGCGATCAGCCAGAATCGTGCGTTGAAGATCGCGCGACTGAAGGTGACTGAGGAGGAGCAGAAGAAGGCGGGCCAACGTTCCGCTTACTTCCCCTCGATCAACAACCAATCGAATGCGCTGCATATCACCGATCTGGAGAGTATCGGCATTCCGGCTGGCTCGTTCGGTACCGCTGGAGGAGCTCCCATCCCGTCGCAAGGTGTCACTCTGCCGCAAGGCCAGAAGACGTTTTTTTCAAGCGGCACTCAGATTTCGCAGCCGCTCACGCAGTTGATCCGGATTCGTGACTCCAACCGAATCGCTGCCGCCGAGGTGGCTGTTTCGCGCGACGATTTGAAGAAAGCGGAAAACCAGGTCGCTCTACAGACACATGCCCTTTACTACGGCATACTCATCGCCGGTCTTCAAAAGCAGGCGGCCGAACAACAGAGCAGATATACTCAAGAGAATCTGCGCGAGAGCGAGAACGACGTGCGCAACGGAAGCGCCCTCAACGTCGCCGCGATCCAGGGGCGCGCGGGTGTGCTCGAGAGTCAGCAGTCGGTGCTCACCGCCGAACTCCAGTTATCCGACCTCACCACGGAATTGAATGATCTGCTGGGGCTGCCCCTGGACACGAAACTCGACCTGGATGCGGCTGTGCCGGCGAGTTTTGAGGAGCGCCCGCGCGAGGAGTACGTCCAGACCGCCTGGTCGCAGAACCCGGAAATATTGGCCGCCGAGGAAGTTGTCAAAAAAGCACACGCCGCCGTAGGCGCAGCGAAATCGGCCTACATCCCGGATATCACCGCCTATGCGCGCCACAGTTATCAGGACGGTGTGCCGTTTCTGGTGCGGAACTTTGGGACGTTCGGCGTCAATCTCAGTTGGGACGTGTTCGACTTCGGAAAACGCCGGGCTGCCGTGCGCGAGCGCGAGGCCCAATTAGGGCAAGCCGAGGAGAATCTGCGCCGCCTGAAAGAAGAAGTCGCCGTGTCGATCGAGCGAAGCTACAACAAAGTCCAGCGAACCAGGAGCCTGGTCCAAGTAGCAACCCAGGTAGTAAAGCTGCGGCAAGAGAGCGAGAGACTGGCGCAAAACCAATTGATTCAGGGAGCGCTTTTGGTGTCCGATCGGCGACAGGCTACCGCCGCCACCTACAAGGCCGAGGCGGAACTTCTACAGACCAGCTTGGGGTATCTGCTGGCGTGGGCGGAGCTAGAAGAAAGGGTTGGACGTACGCCTGGTTTCTGAAAACATGGTAGAGTTCCGCGACTTGATCGCCGCCAGGGAAAGTCCCTCTTCCTTGAGGGAGAGTGCCCGAACTGCGGTTGCCGGGGTTGCGTCTTGTCTGGTTGCCCGCCTTCTTCGGTTGATCGACGTTGATCGCGATGCAATAGACGCTCGGTCCGGCGTTACCAATCCCGGTTCAGCGGTTCGTGAGCACGGCGATCGGAGCTGCGGCAGCCGGTTATTTTTCCAGGAAGTAGTTGGGCATTCGGCGTTGCCGTTTTTTTTAATGGATTGCTTGTGCGGCCTTGAGAATTGAGAGAGGCGCGTATCGCTCATGCTCGTGGCACGACCCGATAGCGTGTGGCTCATCGGTTTCGGTGGGCATTGCGGCCGACCTCGCGTTCTCGCTTCCTGGCGCAAGCGACCGAATAGAAATTGAGGCTCATCGGACTGGCTATGCAGCGCGCCGGGCCACTTCCCACGATTCCATAGCGTCCCGCATGAATGTCATGGCGGTTGAGCCTTCGGCGCTGGTGACACGGATGTAATCACCCCGGCGAATCTGGCCGCTGGCTAGCAGGTTGGATATAGGATGCACGAGCAGACGCTCAATCGCGCGTTTCAGCGGGCGTGCGCCGTAGCTCAAATCAGTGCCCTCGCGCAATAGAAGTTCCCTGGCGCTATCCGTCACGTTTATGACGAACGGTTTGGCAGCGGCTGCGATCTCGATTCGTTGATAAACCAACTCCAGCTCGATATCGACGATACGGCGGAGTTCCTCGGCTCCCAGCGACTTGAATACGACGATCTTGTCCAGACGGTTGATGAATTCCGGCGTGAACTTTCGCCGGGCGGCCGCCGTACCGGTGCGCGTTATCTGGGCGCTGAGTTTCGCATTAGCGCGGGCATCGCTGAGCACGGGAACGTGGAAGCCCAGGCGCGGAGCGACAAGAGAATCCATCTCCGCAGCTCCGAGATTGCTGGTCATGAAAATCATCGCGCGCGAAAAATCCACCTTACGGTTGTCGCCGAGCGTCAGCGTCCCTTTATCGAGAATGCCGAGCAGCAGGTTCCACAACGCATCCGAGGCCTTTTCGATTTCATCGAAGAGCACGAAACTAAGCTTCATCTTATCTGTATGATGCTGATTCAGAACTTCTTGCGACAATAGGGCGTGGGTTTCCCGGTGACCCAAATATCCGGGGGGCGATCCGATTAACTTCGCGATCTCATGGCTGTGCTGGAATTCCGCGCAATCAATTTTGACGATTGCTTTGGGATTGTCGAGCAGGGCTTGGGCGGTGGCCTCCACGATCCGAGTTTTTCCGGAGCCGGTGGGCCCTAGGAATAAGAAGTTTGCGATCGGGCGCCCAATCGGTGAAAGGCCGGCCACGTGCGTCTGATAGACTCTCACGATCTGCTGAATAGCTTCGTCTTGTCCGACGATCAGGCGGCGCAGCGAGTCTTCCAGATCCGCCGCGTGCCTCCCGGTCCGGGTTGGATCGAGTAAAGTGGTTCTCGTCATTGTGTTTCTCCTTCCCGACGCTCTCAGGCGGCCTTGCGATTCAGGTTGTCGCGCGTTTTCAAGTAAGGCGCAAGTTTTCTCTTCGCATTGAACACTCTCCATTGCACCGTTCCAATGGGAATGGCTTTGGCGGCGGCAATCTCGTGGTACTCCCACTGTTCGACGTAGCGCAGCGTCATGGCTTCTCGCTCGCGCGAATCCAAGAACGCCATCCAGTGCAGGAACTCGAATGCCGGCGTAGCGACAGGCTTGTGGCTGCCGGCGACCAGGCGATCCGCCACGTTGCCGAGGTCCACGGTTTCCACTTCGCGCGACTGCTTGCCATAGTGCCGGCAAAGAGAATTTCGGGCGATCTTGAAGAGCCATGCACGAAACAATGTGCGATCTCGAATTTGCTCGGCTTTGCGGTAGACGGTAAGCATCACTTCCTGTGCGAGGTCTTCGCTGAGGGTAAGTTCGCACCCGCGAGCCCGGAAGAAGGCGATCAGTTGCGGTGTGAAGATTTTGAACAGATCACCGAATGACTCTTCGTTCGGCGACTCCAGAAATCTTTCCGTCACTGCCCCTTCCCGGAGAAGTCTTTCGTTTGCGATCGGCTGATTGGTCATTTGAAGGTCGGCCCCTTTCGGTTGCACTTTGTGTAGCGCACTCCTGCGACCAAAAGCTTCCACGGGTCATCTAGTGTAGGTTCAACAACTTGCAGGGTCACGTGGCTGAAGGCGCGCGCCCTCAGACTTCGTCAATTGCTGACTTCTCGGCGCGACGCCTGGAAGCGAACGGTCGCGAACGAGTGTGGGGATGACCCGCTGGACGCTGCTCACGTTCCACTCCAAAGAGCAAAGCTTCTGTGTGGATCAGGCTCGTCTGTCAGCCCGCTTGAGAGGGGATCTAAAAGTGAAGGGCGGGCGAACTCCCTTATGGCATTTTTCGGGCGGGACTAGTGTTCGAAGTCGGGATTCAGTCCGAATTCCTGGTGGATATGTCCGGCTTGTGCCTGCGCGTAAACTTCCGTGTGAAATCGGGCCAGAATTCCTTCAAGATATTTGCGGCCATATCGACGCCGAGCTGCATACCGAGCTTGGATACACCATCACTCGCGGTCCGGTTGTTGACGTAATAGGCGTTCGAGACTGCCACAGCGACTGAGTTTCCGACGATTTCCGAATAGTTGAATTGCGTGCCGCCCGAATCGCGATGGGTCCAGAAAATCTGACCCATGGCATAGCCGACCCGGGACCATCCGCTCCCGGCGCCACGCCGAAAGTAGCGAGGATCCTGGTGCAGCAGAGTTGGGAATACAGCCTCGGTCATGAAGTCGCCGATCACAAGATCGCCGTACGCCGCGCCGAAATATCGTCCGTATCCGGCCCCGCCTTGGCCGAACGATCGGTTCGCGTTGGTCAACTGGCCCTCGGCTCCAAACATGGCCGCCAAGGCGACGGTTCCCCGGTCAAAGGCGTCCTCGGAAGCGATCTTGAACTTCTCTCGCGGCGTCAAAGGTTCATAGTTCTGCAGGCCTGGCGAGGTTCGGTAATTGGGAATAATGCCCAGAATGCGCTTGCTCTCAGGCGGTGGTGCGGCGTTGTCGACGATCTTCGCGTCGTTGGACTGGGCCAGCGCCGGTTGAGCTGGCGACACCGAAGCAAGAAGAACGAAAACGAGGCCGGAACAGATGCTGTGATAAGACACTAGATACTCCTCTTCATCGCTAGGGAGCCCCATAGGCGGCATTCTGTTGGCCGGCTCCGGATCTGGCCTTTCTACGAGGATCGTTAGTTGGCCTGCTGTTTGCCGGAAAGAACCCGGTCGGTCCAGCGAAGAAGACTCGCGCGCGCCATGTCTTCCACGATCAGGTCAAATCCGCCGGGCCCGAAATCACCAAAATTCTTTGTCGGAAGCGCAGTGAGGCCGTGTCCACGGTGATCGCCTGCGTAGACCACCAGATTCGTTTTCACAAGGCGCTCGACTAGCCCTAAGTACCGTCCGACATGCTCGCCGAGGCCGTGAGCGATCTGAATAATATCCCGAACCGGCCCGCCGGAATCCCAGCGTGCACAGGCAATGCGTAGTCCGTCGCTGCTGGTTAAGTGGAACCGATGGGCCTGAATTCCAGCGGCAATCATCTTACGGATTTATCGACCGGTTGCTCGACCGAGCGTTGCGACGAACGCTTGTGCAATCGAGGGTGTCTGCGCTCCGTCATCAACGATTTCGTTATTCGTCAATGCTTTGCCGTACAGAGCCTTGTCGCCGGATTCGTCGCGTTTCAGGGTCGCGCCGTCCAGACCGAAGCCCGCAAAAGCTCCCTTCGTTTGACCGAAGAACAGAATCTTTGCGTTCGGATCTTGGTGTGCTGACTTGCCGTTTCCCCATGCAGCCGAAGCATCCGTGCCGATCGCGAACCGGTCGGAAAGCAGCTTCGAGCGCCGTTCCTTATCGGTCGACAGGATGACGATATCCATCGCCTCACCGCCGAGCTGGACGCCGAGACTTCCGGTCTCCAGTGTGATCGCGCCGGGGGCCGACCAACCACCACCATTCCGGCATGAAATGAATCCGCGTCCATATCCTACGCCGACAACAGCGGCGCCTTTCTTGAAGCCGGGGATGACAGCGACGCAATCGGCGCCGGCAATTTGTTCCGGCGGAATTCCATGTCCAGTTTCTGTTATCTTCGTGAAAACATCCGCGGCCCTACTTAATCGCACCGCTGTGTCATCCGCAGCCGTCGCGGAGAGAGCTGCCGCGACCATCAAGAAGAGAGATCCTTGTATTTTTCGCATGATTTTTTGTCCTGTCGCGCGGCCGAGTGTTCCGGACCGGCGTCGTAGGAGAAGAGTCCCCTCTGATGCGTTTTGTTGGAGCCAAAATATCCAACAGGAACCTTCGACGGGCGATCTCTCTCTGAGAAACGTGAAGCTACCGGCCGATGTTCTGGTGCAACTTGGGCAGGTGGGGACCCTCGTCCTTGGATCTTTGGGTGTCTGGGTCGCTATGTTCAACCAGCGCCGTCAGTTGAACGCGCAGATGTTCATCGAGGTCTCGGGACGATTCAAGGAGCTCCTGCGCCTGTTCCCGACTGAAGCGTGGCTTGCGAACCGCAATCCTTCCCAGGCCCTGCCGCCGCCTAGCCAGGAGATAACCGACTGCACTCTATATTGCATCCAGTTGATCGCCGACGTTTATTACCTCCAGCGAGGCGGCTACATCTCACGAAAGCTTTGGACGATTTGGGAGCGCGAAATCCGGCACATCTTGGAAGGTCCAATATTTCAACGGGAGTGGGAGGGATTGGCAGTAGAGTTCTCTCACAACCACGAGTTTCTCGAGTACATCAATACGGTGATGCGCCGAAAGAGGGACGCATGAGCGTTTCGATGCTGCGGGTTATTGAGGAACCTTGCGGTCCTTGGGCTGGCGGATTCTTACCAGACTCCAGGGACGCTGCTTGACCTGATCGGTCAGTTGATCCAGGTTCTCCGTGGCGATGCGGAGATTCTCTATCGTTTCCCGAATGTTGTCATCGTTACCGCGCACAACCGACTGGATGCTCGCAATCAGACTTTTGGCCTGCTCCATCGTCGATTGCAGTTGCGCGAGGTCCTGGCGGATGGGGTCGCGCAGCTGGTCGACGGTTGAATTCACGTTCACGACTGTCGCATCCGTGTGATCCACCAAGGGACCAATCTTCTTGATCGCGGAGTCCGCGTCCTGGGTCACCAGGAGGACTTGATCCGTGATCCGGTCGATCTTGGGAGATTCCTGAGCCACCATGGTGTTCACTTGCCGCAAGATCTCCGCGAGCTGCTTGCGATTGGTCGGTCCGGTCGCATCGTTTAGGTTCGCCAGAAGAGTCTGAGCTTGCCCGCTGATTCCTTTCAGTTCACCTTGCACTTGGGCGATCAATCCCTGCGCGCTGTCCGCGATTCCGGAAAGCTTCCGAGCCATATCGTCAATGCTTACGGTTTCCTGGGAAGCGATCGCTTCGCCCGCTTTGAGGCGTGGAGCGTCCTGAGATCCCGTAGTGATCGAGATCGTCGGGCTGCTCATCAGAGTCACCGTCCCAAGCTTTGCCACGGACTTCTCGTTCACCGGAGTGCCTTCTTTCACTTCGAGCAGAATCTCGATTTTTGTCGGATCCAGACTCCAGGCGCGAACTGCTGTCACCCTGCCGACCTCAATTCCGCCGAAGAGAACCTCCGACCCCGGCTCCATTCCGCCGGCGTAGCGCAAATAAGTTTTATATGGGGTCAGATGGCGTCCCCACTGCTCGTTACCCACGTAATAGACGGTGACGATCAACAGGATCAACGAAAGGATGACGAAAAGACCCACTTTGGCTTCTGTGTTCACACTGAACTCCCTTCCAGGTAGCGTTCGATATACCGATCGATTGCCGCTGCGTCGGCGATGTCGTCTGGGACGCGATCTAAGAACTGCCGGATACGCGGATGGGAACTGCTCTGCATCTCCTGTTTGGTACCCACCTCAATCAGCGAGCCTTTGTACAGCATCGCCATCCGATCCGCGATGCGGAATGCGCTCGTCATCTCGTGAGTCACCACAACGATAGTCATGTCGAACGCGCGTTTCAGACCCAAAATCAGTTCGTCGAGTTCCGCCGCCACAATCGGGTCGAGACCGGCGGACGGCTCGTCAAACACGAGGATTTGCGGGTCGAGCGAAATAGCTCGTGCGACCGCGGCGCGCTTCTTCATTCCCCCGGAGAGCTCCTGCGGGCTGAGCTTTCCATAGTCCGCCAGCCCGACCACTGCAAGGTTCATCCACGTCATTAGCCGGATAGTCGATTCAGGCAATCGCGTGTGCTCCCGCAGCGGTAGCGAAACGTTGTCCTCCAGCGACATCGAATTGAATAACGCAGCATCCTGAAATGCGACTCCGATCGATCGCCGGAGCTTTTTCAGATCTTTGGGTACGCAATTCGCGATGTCCATGCCGTTTACGAGAATCTGACCGGATTCAGGCCGCTCCAGCCCGATCATTTGGCGCAAGAGTGTACTCTTCCCGGACCCACTGCCGCCCAGCAAGACCATCGTTTCTCCGTGGAAGATGTCGAGGTTAATTCCGTCGAGTACGCGGCGGCCGTTATAACTGACTACGACGTCCTTGGCGGAGATTGCAGGCAATTCAGCCATGGCTTTACCGCCCTCCCGTCAGGTAGAAGATGGCGGTGAATCCAACGTCCGCGAGAATGACCAGGAATGTGGATTTCACTACAGCGGCCGTGGCCGACCGGCCAACTGCGTCGGGCCCTCCACGAACGCGGAACCCCTCGAGACACCCCACATGCACAATGATCGTGGCGAAAGCCAGGCTTTTTATCAATCCCGTAATCACATCTCGCAGCACCATGGAGTGGACCACATAGCGGAGATAAACGCCAAGAGCCATGCCCGTGCTAAGGCGCATAAACGCTCCGCCCGCCAGAATCCCACAAGCATTGCTGATGATTGTCAGGCAGGGAAGCACGATCAGCGCCGCCAGGAATTTCGGAGCGAGCAAGAATTCCACCGGGTCGATCGCCATGGTGCGCAAGGCGTCGATTTCTTCAGTGACCACCATGCTCCCGATCTCCGCTGAAAAGGCCGACCCGGAACGTCCGCTCACCGCGATCGCAGTCAAAAGCGGCCCCAGTTCCCGGGTAAAACCAATGGTGACCAGGTCGATCACAAATTGCATTGCCCCAAACCGGCGGAGCTCGGAGGCCCCCTGCATCGCCAGAATGAATCCGGCGCAAATCGCCATGATGGCCACCATGGGAACGGCATCGATGCCCACAGCGAGCATCTGCCGAATCGCCGAATGCCACCGGTTCCGATTCCCGATCAATGGGAGAGTCTTCGCCAGCGCCCGAACGGCGTTCCGAAATTGGATCGCGAGGCCGCCTACATATTCGAGCTGGCGAAGCGTCGAACTTCCCACACGTTCAACCACGGAGGTACTCATTGCGGATTCTCGAACAAGGAATGATCTATCCGTGGCAAGGGGCGTTCACCTCAGGGAACAGATGCAGGAGCCGCGTCGATTCCAGCAGGTACCGGGGCCGGCCTCGCAATCCGCTCAACTGGAATGTTTTCTTTAGGCGCCGCGCTGCCTTGAGCAGCTCGACCAGAATTGCAACTCCTGATATGTCTACATATGCGACTTCGCAGAAATCCACGGTCAGGAGTTGGCAGCTGGGGGATTCCAGGCGTCGCAACAAGAGAGTGCGCAGGTCCGGAGAGGAGTCAATCGTGATTCGACCTGACAGGGAGACGTGGCAGTCATCGGCGCGCTGGTCGAAGACTACGCGGATATCGGGATCGAGCCTTACCGATTCCGCTTCTTTTCGAGACTGGAGATCCACACGTCCTCATTGGAGAGGAGCGAGAACGGATGCTTCTTGTTGGGGAAGAAGTTCCCTGCTGCATCAAACAACAAGTTGATGTATCGCATCTTCTCCAATTGAAATGCCGGAGATCTCCACTACCCCACCATTCGCGACGCTTGAGGACAGTGCGCTGATCAGCTTGGCACTGGCGGGCCAAACCGAATGCTTCACGATCTTGATGGATCGCCATCTGGCCATTGTGAGAAAGCGAGTCCGCTCATTGATAGCGAACCCAACCGATGCCGAGGATGTGATCCAGGAGGTCCAATTGAAGGTCTGGCGACACCTGTCATCATTCCGGTCAGCATCCAGCTTTCGTACGTGGATGACTCGCGTGGCTATTAACGAAGCGTTGCAGTCTCACCGCCAGGCGCAACGCCGGCCCGCTTGCCTGGACATCGGGAGTCTCGATGTTCTTACTTCCCCAGGCGAATCGCCATTTCAGTCCTTTGCTCGCTCTGAATCAGCACAGGCGGTCCACAGCGCGCTCGGCGGACTTCCGCTGAAGTTCCGGCAGGTCCTGATTCTCCGCGATCTCCGAGAACTCAGTGTCAAAGAAACCGCCCAATGCCTCCGATCAAGCGTCCCGTTAGTGAAGACGCGTCATTTTCGCGCACGCCTCATGCTCTCCGAGGCGATTCGGCGTCAACAATCCAATCATCAGCACGTACAGAGAAAGAAGTCGCGCATGGCCGAGTGGTCTCCAGGACTCGCGGCATGATACTACACGGAAAAGATCAGGAACTCTGATGACGGCGAAGCTACCTCTTCGCGAGTCCGGACATGAATGAGACGCTCCAGTTTCTCGAGCGGCATGGCTACTGGCTCTTGGCCGGCGCGATCCTGGCGCGGCAAGCGTGTTTGCCGATTCCAGCGAACTTGTTTCTTGTCGCGGCCGGAGCGCTGGCACACGCGGGAAAGCTAAGCCTGTCGGGTACGATCGGTCTGTCGGTCATAACCTTTCTAGTAGCCGATCTCGGTTGGTACGAAGCTGGACGCAGATTCGGGGACAGAATATTACATTTCGTCTGCGGCCTCTCCGGTGATCCAACATCTTGCGTCAACCGGGCGACAGGTGCGTTTACCCGTCACCGGGTCAGGACGCTCCTCCTTTCCAAATTTGTCGTGGGGCTGGATGCCGTCTCAGCTCCCTTGGCTGGAGCGGGGGGCGTATCTCCGATACTGTTCCTGGTCCTGGATGCATCTGGCGCGGCGCTCTGGTCGTCCTCCTACTTAGCTCTCGGCTACATATTCAGCAATCAGTTGGACCTCGTCGCAACGCACGTGGCCCGAATGGGGGCCTTCGTCGCGCTGATCATTGTTGCCGGGTTCACCGTTTACATCGTGCGCAGACTTGCCCGGTGGAAGCACTTTGTGCACCAGTTCAAACTTGCGCGGATTACTCCAGAGCAACTTAACGAAAAGCTCGCCGCCGGCGAGGATATCCTGCTGGTCGATCTTCAGGGACGCCCGAAACATAAGACCGAACTGATGGCGATTCCGGGAGCCGTTCGGATTAATCCGCGCAGGCTTGAGCAGTGTCGAGACATAGAAATACCGCCCTCTCAAGAGATCGTCCTGTACTGCGAATGTCCGGGAGAATTCACCAGTGCCCGGGTCGCACTGGCGTTGCGGCAGAGGGGCATCGAGCACGTTCGGCCCCTGGCTGGCGGCTTGAAGGCATGGCGCGATCACGGGTTTCCTGTAACTTCCAAGGTCCGCAATCCAGCGAGTGCGGCAGTGTAACAACCAAGCTCTAAGAATTGACGATCCTTCGGCAAATGCACGCCAGTGCTTGGCAATTCACGAACGGCCGCGAGCTTCCCTTGAGCGTATTTGCTTGCTTCTTATGCTCTTGGAAGAGTTCAACTTTGGTAAATCAACTGCCATTCAAATGAGCATGCAGAAAACGTTCCAGCCGCACAGCAAGAAAGGGTCGATCGCTCGCGATACGAGGGATGCTCCAAGCGACCGTTGGATAAGGTTTCGTCCGCTGATCCCCCTTATCGCGCTGTTATTTCCCGCGGCGATCCATGCGTCCAGCCTTGAATCAACTACGTTGGCCGCATGGGAAGAGTACATCGAGTGTGCGAATATCCAGGCAGAACAGCGCCTGGTCCCCGGCAAGACGTTCCTGTGGATGGAGGAAGTACCCGGTCGGCTTGCGAAGGTTCGGGCAGGGGAAATCGTGGTATTGCCGGTTGGCACACAGAATCCGAAGCGAGTGCCTTCGGGCCTGATTGACGATTGGGTGGGGACCGCCTTCATCCCAGGCGCCACGCTCCAGGATGTATTCCAAGTTGTGCGTGACTATCCGAGGTACAAGGAGTGGTACCGACCCATCGTGGTCGATTCCAAGGCTATCTCGGCGGCGGAAACGAAAGACCGTTTTTCGATGCTGCTGATGAATAAGTCGTTCTTCAAGAAAACTGCACTCGATACCGAGTATGAATCCGGCTACGTTCACATAGACAGTCGCCGAGGATACAGCATATCCCGCACGACGAGAATCCAGGAAATAGAAGATTACGGTTCTTCGGCCCAACGGGTCTTGCCAGCGGGTGAAGGGAATGGAATTATTTGGCGCCTATTCAGTATCATGCGATTCGAGGAACGAGATGGCGGCGTCTATATCGAACTCGAAGCGATCGGATTGAGCCGAGACATTCCGTTTTCGGTCCGATGGGCCGTCGAACCCATCGTTCGACGGGTTTCCCGAGGGTCACTCTCGACGTCTCTCCGCCAGACGGCAAATGCGGTGAGCGTCAACCTCGAGGCTGCCAACAGTAAGGCTGGACAGAGATCTGCGACCATAGCCATGACCAGCAAGGGTGACGCACGCGACCAGTTTCGCGCGCCCGTCTCAGTAGAGTCTTCGAGAGTTGCCTCTAATCAGGCGATACCGTATCGGTCCCTTCAACATGATCAATGAGTTAAGCCACTCTTCGCGAGTTCGCGACCCGTTTCGTCTGCGGAAGTTTATTGCGGGATTTCTAAATTCCCAAACAAATCTGTGGGAGCGATGGTCCTCTTTCATGAACCAACCTGGAATCTACTATGACGGCGATGCGCCGTCTGCTCAGTCAAGAGGGGGCCGTGAGGACACTGGGCGTGACTTGGTGCGATTTAAACAAAGGAGAAGAATTTAGAGTATGAAAACGTTCAACTTCGTTTTGGGAGTAGTGCTGGTGTCAGGCGCGGTTGTTAGCGCGCAGGAGATATCGACGCCGAAGTATGAGGTCGGCATTAATTACTCCTGGTTACACGTGAACTCAGCGAATTACGATTATCAGCGGACCGGGAACGGCGGCTCTGGCTACGTCGAATACAACGTGAACAGAGTCTTAGGTTTAGTCGCGGATTTCGGCGGTTACGCCAATACAAGAACGGGAATTGATGAGAAGGCGCTGACCTACTTGTTTGGCCCACGGTTCAACTGGCGGCATTCCCGCTGGTCGCCGTATGCGCAGTTCCTTTTCGGTGGCGGCTACGCGTGGAGCGGTCCAACCTCCACGACGCAGAACGCCTTTGTGACGGCGTCCGGTGGTGGATTGGATTATAACTTGACCAAGCGTATTGCACTCAAACCAATTCAAGTAGAGTATGTCATGACTCAGTTCGACAGCGCGAAACTTGGCGGCTCTACCAAGGGCTTTGGCAGTCACCAGAACGACATTCGCTACTCGGCCGGTGTAGTGTTCAAATTCGGTGAGAAGTAACCAGCGACCACTTCAGTCTGCTGCTGCAATGTTTCGCAGCGTTCGCCAGACGGACGGAGCCGGCAGAGATGGCTGGTTGCGTCCGTCTGGCTTTCGCGTAAAATAGCATGATCGTCGTATCGGCCGCGTCCGTCACAGAAATGATCCAGCATGTGAGGCCTAATGAGAACGAACCCGCACCTTCCCGGGATTAGCGGGCGCCCTTATCGTTCCGATGGAGCATAGAGGACCACTACGGAGTGTGGAGCGGCCCGATACGTTCGGCCCTCATAGCATGGTGCGCTCGTCCATTCGACGATGTCATGCGGGGACTCCAGTGCCGTGTCGACCCATCGTCGCCACGATCCGTTAGCATCCTCACCCACCGGTGGAAGTTCAAACTCCAGCGGCTCCCAATACGCGTTCAGAATCAGATGCAGAAATTTCTTTTCCCTCTTAAGCTCTACGGTGAACGCTACGCTATGCGACCAGTCGCTCCAGTCGGGGTGATTCAGTTTTACGCCGTGCCACGCTTCGTTCGACTCCCGGAGTAACTGATTCAGGCTCTCGCCCTGGTATTCAACATAGACATCTCGCAATAGCCGTCGTTCAATCAGCAGCTTCACAAAGCGATGCACATCGGCGTGCTTCGAGACCAACGTCCAATCGAACCAACTGGTCTCATTGTCTTGGCAGTATGCATTGTTATTGCCCTGTTGGGTCCGGCGCATTTCGTCGCCCATCGTGATCATGGGCATTCCTAGTGAGAGCATGGTGCAGGTCAATAGATTCTTTACGTGCCGGTTTCGCAGGTTCTCTATTTCAGCGTCGTCGGTCGGACCTTCGACGCCGCAATTCCAGCTCCGGTTGTCATTCGTGCCATCCGCGTTGCCTTCGCCGTTCGCTTCATTGTGCTTCAGCTCGTAAGAGACAAGATCGTTGAGTGTGAAGCCGTCGTGGCACGTCACGAAGTTAACGCTCTCCTCGGCCTCCCGATCTTTATGGCCGTAGATTTCCGGGCTGCCGATCAATCGATCCGCGACGCGCGGCACGGAACCCGCATCACCACGGAAGAAACTTCGAAGATCGTCGCGAAACCGCCCGTTCCATTCCCTCCAGCGATTCCCGACAAAGCTTCCCACCTGATACAGGCCGGCCGCATCCCATGCCTCGGCGATGATCTTCGCGCCGGCCAGCACGGGGTCGGAGTCGATGTCCCACAGCACCGGTGGGTTCAGCATGCGCTGACCGGAGGAATCGCGCGCCAGAATCGAAGCAAGGTCGAACCGGAAACCGTCCACGTGCATTTCCTGAACCCAGTAGCGGAGGCTGTCGAGAATCATGCGCCGGACGATGGGATGATTTGCGTTGAGCGTGTTCCCAGTGCCGCTGTAGTTCGCGTATCGTGTCCGGTCCTGTTCGAGAATGTAGTAGGTGCTGTTGTCCAATCCGCGGAGGCTCTGAGTCGGACCCCGATGATCTCCCTCCGCCGTATGGTTGAATACGACATCGAGAATGACCTCGATACCGGCGCGGTGCAGCGCTTTGACCATGTCGCGAAATTCGTCCACCGGCCCCAGCGGATCCTGACACGAGCTGTAAGCCCGATGTGGAGCAAAGAACGACACCGGCGCGTAGCCCCAGTAGTTGAGTTTTCCGGTCGGGGCATCTTGAGTGTCGAATTGAAATACGGGTAGAAGTTCAATCGCGGTGATCCCGAGTTCCTGAAGGTACGGAATCTTTCCGATCAGGCCGGCATATGTGCCGCGGAGTTTCTCGTCCACCGCGGAATTCGGATGCCTCGTGAATCCTCGCACGTGCAACTCGTAAATAATGGTCCGCGTGCTCAGACGCTTTAGAGGTACGTCACCTTCCCAGTCGTATGCGCCCGGATCTACAACGACGCTCTTCATCGCGGTCGCCACGTTCTCGATGTTTACGCGAAAGGCCTCCCGGTTGTAGTTCTTCGGAACCACCACGCCGCGGCCATATGGATCGAGAAGCACCTTGGTGGAATCGAAGCGCATTCCATTCGACGGATCCCAGGGTCCGTGCACGTTATATCCGTATATCTGGCCGGGCCGCAAGCCTGGAACGACAACGTGCCAGTACTGATACGTACGATTTGTCCCGGGATCAATCGGGATGACTCGGGTCGGACGCGCGTCGTCTTCCCGGTCGAAAAGCAGCAGCTCAACGGCGGATGCTCCACGGGAATATAGGCTGAAATTCACGCCTCCGGGGGCGATAGTCGCTCCCAGCGGATAACTCCGTCCCGTACGCTCGGCGCAATTCACTTGCCCACAGGTTCTTTCTTTAGGGTGAATTGTCTTGCAATGCGCTGAAAGGCTTCCAACTGCTTCGATTCCCAATCTAAGTCGTATTCGAGTTCACGAGCCATGAGAGATGCGACCTTCGGCGCCACCTCAATCGCGGCTTTCGCGTTCAGGAAAAGGGCACGTGTTCGACGGCACAAGACATCTTCGACGGTTCGCGCCATCTCATATCGGACTGCCCAAACCACCTCGGCGCCAACGCAAGGGAGAGCGTCCGTTAACGGCCGCGCAAGCTCAGGGTCAGTCCGCATCAGCTCTTCGATAGCTGGGGCATCAGAACCATGGAACGAAAGATGGCCGAATTTCTGAGCGTTCGGATGGAATCCATGAATGTTGAGCCGTTTTGTGGAACACTCTCGTTCTGTCAGCTTTCCGAGAATTGCGGCATGATTTACGCAGTCTTCGGCCATGTTTCGATAGGTGGTCCATTTGCCTCCAGCGATGCTGAGCAACCCCGATTCGTCAATGTGTATGGTGTGATCGCGAGAGAGAGCGGCCGTATTGCTCGAATTACCGGCTTTGACCAGCGGTCGAATGCCGGTGTAGACGCTTAGCACATCACTGCGGGTGGGCGCCTTGTGCAAATACTTGCCGGCGGTATCCAGAATAAACTCGATCTCTTCCTCCATCGGAACAGGATCCAGCGTGGCCTCAGGGATTGGTGTGTCGGTAGTGCCGACCAGTGTATGCCCGTGCCAGGGAATTGCAAACATGACTCGGCCATCGCTAGTGTGGGGCACCATGATCGCCGAATTTCCCGGGAGGAAGGACTGGTCGAAAACCAGGTGAATGCCCTGACTTGGGGAAATCATGTCCTGCACCGACGGATCAGCGAGCTTGCGGACCGCATCCGTGAACGGTCCAGTCGCATTGACCACTACTTTCGCGGTCGCGGTGAACTCGCCGCCGCGTTCCTCATCGCGCGCGGTCACGCCATTTACAAAGCCATCCGCTCCCTTCGTCAATCCCGTGACGCGGCAATAGTTGAGGAGCACCGCACCTTGCTCGGCCGCGGTCGCCACCATGTGGATAAGCAGACGCGCGTCGTCGAACTGACCGTCGTAGTAGATGACGCCGCCGCGGAGACCATCCGGATTGATGGTCGGGAGGCGCTCGAGAGTCTCCTCGCGGGAAAGAATCTTGGAATCTCCGAATCCATACTTGCCGGAGAGGATGTTATAAATTTTCAGCCCGAGCCCGTAGAACGGCGCTTCCCACCAATCGTAATTCGGCACGACAAACGCGAGGTCGCTCACGATATGCGGCGCATTCTGACGCAGAATGCCGCGCTCTTTCAGCGCTTCCATCACCAGCGAGACATTTCCCTGTTCCAGGTAACGAACACCGCCATGCACCAGCTTGGTGCTGCGGCTGGATGTTCCTTTGCCGAAATCGCTGCCTTCGAGCAGAAGCGTGTCGTATCCGCGCGAAGCCGCATCGATCGCGACGCCTACGCCGGTCGCGCCGCCTCCCACCACGATGATGTCCCATTCCGCCGGGTGCGAATGCAGCCGATGGATCATTTCCGGACGTGTCATTTGTCTGGGTCGCTCCAAGCTTTGGCGCGCTCGAGCGCCTGATGCCAGCGGCCACGCAGTTTGTCCACTTCGTTTCGCGGCATCCGGGGATGGAACTCCTTACCCACTTTCCAGTGAGCTTCAATCTCGTCCATGTTCTTCCAGAATCCGACGGCCAGACCTGCGAGGAATGCCGCTCCTAGCGAGGTCGTCTCCGTGACGGCGGGCCGCACAACCGGTATACCTAACAGGTCCGCCTGGAATTGTAGAAGGGTGTCGTTTCGCGCTGCACCTCCGTCGACCCGTAACACCGGAAGCGGAATGCCGGAATCCTGCTGCATTGCGTCCAGCAGATCGGACACTTGGTACGCGATGCTTTCGAGCGAAGCTCGGGCGATGTGCGCGCCTTTAGTCCCGCGCGTGATTCCGATGATCATGCCCCGCGCATGCGGATCCCAGTGCGGCGCGCCAAGCCCGGTAAACGCTGGAACCATGTACACGCCGCCGCTGTCCGGTACACTCAACGCCAGCGCCTCTACTTCGTCCGAGGAGCGGATCAAGCCGAGCCCATCCCTGAGCCACTGCACCACCGAACCGGCGACGAAGACACTGCCTTCTATCGCATATTCCAGCCTGTTGTCCTTCTGCCACGCCACGGTGGTCAGCAAGCGATTCTTGGATGCTTTACTCTTTTCGCCGATCGTCTGCAGCAAAAACGCGCCGGTACCGTAAGTACATTTGGCCATCCCCGGATGGAAGCATGCTTGTCCAAACAAGGCTGCCTGCTGGTCTCCGGCGACCCCTGTGATGGGAACTTCGCCCAGCGCGAGGCTCGTCGAAACGTCCGCGTATTTCCCACTGGAAGGGCGAACCTCGGGAAGCAGCGAGGCCGGTATGTTCATGGCCTTCAATAGGTCCTGATCCCATGTCCCATTCTGAATATTGAACAACATGGTGCGCGAGGCGTTGGTGGCGTCGATCGTGTGCACCTTCCCGCTCGTCAGGTTCCAGATCAACCAGCTATCGATGGTTCCGAACGCGAGTTCTCCGGCATTCGCTTTATCCCTCGCCCCTTCGACACTCTGGAGAATCCACATGATCTTGCTGGCAGAAAAGTAAGCGTCAATCAGCAATCCTGTCTTCTGCCGGATCGTCTCTTGCAGGCCCTGTTCCTGGAGCTGCCTGCAGATTTCCGCGGTCCGGCGGTCTTGCCACACGATTGCGTTGTAAACAGGCTTACCTGTCTTGCGCTCCCAGACGATCGTGGTCTCGCGCTGATTGGTGATCCCTAGCGCGGCAATGTCGCGCGGACGGCAATTGGCTCGACTCAGCGTTTCGACCGCGACGCTCATCTGCGATGCCCAAATCTCCGCGGGATCGTGTTCCACCCAACCGGGATGTGGGTAAATCTGTTCGAATTCGCGCTGCACCAGGCCGCGGATGGCGCCGTCCCGGTCGTAGAGAATCGCCCTGGAGCTGGTCGTGCCCTGGTCCAACGCGAGTACGTAATTCAACCGTTTCCTCCCTACGACCTGCCCAGCAGTTCCTTGGCGACGGCGACCACGCGGCCGGGTTCAAAACCAAACTTGCGCTGAAGCTCCTTGAGGGGAGCCGAAGCTCCAAAGGTCTTCATGCCGATCATCCGGCCGGAATTGCCGACGTATCTTTCCCATCCGAAGGTCGACGCCTGCTCCACCGACACGCGCGCCGTCACCTTCGGCGGCAGTACACTGTCGCGATACGCTTGCGGCTGATCGTCGAAGATATCCCATGACGGCATCGAGACCACGCGCGACCGGATGCCTTCGGCGACTAACTTCTCGTGCGCGTCCACGGCAAGACTGACCTCGCTGCCGCTGGCGATCAGAATCACTTCGGGATTGCCGCCCGGGGCGTCGGCGAGCACATAGGCGCCCTTTGCCACACCGGATGCGGACGCGTATTTTGCGCGATCCAGTGTAGGGAGGGGTTGCCGCGATAGCGCCAGTACTGCAGGCTTGTGACGCAGTTGCATGATATATCGGTACGCCTCGACCACTTCATTGGCATCCGCTGGTCGAAGCGTGGTTAGTCCAGGAATGGCCCGCAACGACGCGAGATGCTCGACGGGTTGGTGCGTCGGTCCGTCTTCGCCGTCGCCCATCGCTTCGTGCGTGAAAACGAATATCGTCGGCAATTCCATCAGAGCCGAAAGCCGGATGGCGGGTCGCGCGTAATCGCTGAAGATGAAAAATGTCGCGCCGAAGGCCCTCATTTTGGATAAAGAAAGCCCGTTCACGATCGCGGCCATCGCATGTTCGCGAATGCCGAAATGCAAATTCTTCCCGCCCGGCGTGTCCGCCTGAAAATCACCGGCGCCGGGGAACGTCAAAGTGGTTTTGTTCGAAGGACCAAGATCTCCGGAGCCTCCCAGAAACCAGGGGATGTTCTGTGCAAGCACGTTCAACACTTTTCCAGAGGCTTCACGTCCTGCAATGCCCTTTGCGTCCCCAGGAAACGTGGGCAGATTGCGATCCCACCCAGCCGGCAGTTCCCGGCGCTGCATCGAATCAATCTCCGCTGCCAGCTCAGGGTACTTGGCTCGATACGCGCCGAACAGATCCTTCCATTCGCTGCGGGCCTTCGCGCCACGCGCGCCCACTCCGTCTGAAAAATGCTCATAGACGCCGTCGGGTACCAGGAACTTTGCATTCTCGGGCCATCCGTAGGCGCGCTTGCACAATCGGATCTCATCGTCGCCCAACGGCTCGCCATGCGCGGCGGCCGTGTCCTGTTTGTTCGGCGAGCCGTACCCGATGTGGCTATCGAGAACGATCAACGTCGGTCGGCCGGGCGTATTCTTAAAGACGCGCAGAGCATGTTCGATGCGCTCGAGGTCATTCGCATCGCCCACTCGCAGCACGTTCCAGCCATATGCGAGAAATCGTGTTGCAACGTCCTCCGTGAACGTGATGCGCGTGTTCCCCTCGATCGTGATGTGGTTGTTGTCGTAAATCCAGCACAGATTGTCGAGCCCAAGATGACCCGCGAGCGACGCTGCTTCCGATGAAATGCCCTCCATCAGGCAGCCATCGCCGCAAACGGCATAAATGTTGTAGTCGAAGACTTCAAAGCCAGGCCGGTTGTACCGGTTCGCGAGCCATTTCTGCGCGATCGCCATGCCAACACTGGTCGCGACACCTTGCCCCAGCGGGCCAGTCGTCGTCTCGACGCCTGAAACCCAGTGATACTCGGGATGCCCCGGCGCTCTGCTGTCAATCTGGCGGAAACGGCGGATATCGTCGAGCGTCACCGACGGCTGACCGAGATTTTCATATTCGCCGTCCACTGCTTGCATCTTGGTCAGGTGGAGCACGGACCACAGCAGCATCGACGCGTGGCCGTTCGATAGAACAAACCGGTCACGATTCGGCCAAATCGGATCCTTCGGATCGAACCTCATCATCCGGTTCCAGATCGTGTACACCAATGGGGCAAGAGCCATCGGTGTGCCCGGGTGCCCGGATTTGGCCTCTTGCACTGCGTCGATAGAGAGCGTGCGTATGGTGTTGACGCACAGTTGATCGAGTTCAGCCTCATTGACTGAAGCGGCGACTTGCGTGACATTCATGTCTGGGCTCCTTTTTTCATGCTAGATGGTCACATGCTAATGGGTGACATGCTAGCGGCTGACGGGATGGGTTTCCAGCGAAGCCACTTTACCAAGTCGGCGGAGGTGCCGCTCGGCTTGGCTGAACTTTGCTGCTAGAAACGTATCCACCAGGTCTCGGGCCACGGCTGGTCCCACGGTTCGGCCGCCCATGCAGAGGATGTTCATGTGGTCATCCTCGACGCCTTGCTCGGCAGAGTAGTGGTCGTGAATCAGGCCGGCGCGGATTCCTGGAACCTTGTTCGCACACACCGACGCCCCCACGCCGCTGCCGCAGATCGCGATGCCGCGCTCCACTTTTCCTGCAGCCACGGCTTGGGCGAGCGGAACGACGAAGTCCGGGTAGTCATCGCCCGGGCTCAGGCTATATGCTCCTATGTCGATTACCTCGTGCCCCGCTGCCTTAAGATGAGCCACCAGCTCTTCCTTCAACCCGAATCCACCGTGATCGGTGGCGATCCCTACGCGCATGTCATGCTCCCTTCAACTGTCCGGCAGCAGCCTCATCCGCAATCACCAAAGCTCGTTCGCGACAGACGCGACCAGCGGGAATCGACTCATCGCCTTCGAGCAGGCGATGGAACATCGCAATTTTCTCGCTCCCCGTCACCACCCAAAGAATGCGGCGAGACCGATTGATCACGGGATATGTGAGCGTCATCCGGCGCCTGCCCTGATAGGCCCCAGTAACGGCCACGTCTGAATCATTCACCTTCAAAGCCGCATCGCCAGGGACCAGTGAAGCGGTGTGCCCGTCGGGTCCCAGGCCCAGATGGACCAGATCGAACACTACCGGCGACCCAGCGATCCGCTGTAGCGTCGCCGCATATTGCGCGGCCCCGCCTTGCAGATCCGGTGATTCCACGGGCATCGCGTAGATATGTTCCGGAACCAGTGGAGCGTGATCGAGAAGGCTCTCGCGCAGATGAGTGAGATTCCTGTCAGGGTGTCCAGCCGGAGCGACCCGCTCATCCACCTGCACGACATGAACGGACGGCCACGGCACGTCGGCCGATCCCAGAGCACGTAACATCAGCCACGGCGTCTTGCCGCCGCTGACGGCCATCACGAATCGGCCTCGCACGGCAACCGCCGTCCTGGCTGCCTCGGCGATAATTGACGCAGCTCTTTGGGCCGCGGAGTCGGCGCTCTCCAGAACTTCTATATCGATGCCTCTCACGCCGCGTGGACCTCGGTTGGGAGGACCGCATGCGTTGCGACGACCGGATTGTTCCAACCGTCCGGAGGCACAATCTTTCGCTCGACCTGTGCCGGCCCCCAGGTACCCTGCTCGTATTCATACACTGGCGTATTCGCCTTGATGACCGGATCGACGATACGCCACGCCTCTTCGACGTAATCCTCCCGGGCAAACAGAGTGGCATCGCCGGCCATCGCGTCACGAAGCACTCGTTCGTAGGCATCCATCTCATCCGCGCGCGCTCCTTGGACTGCGACCACTTCCGTCAACTCCCCTCGCAGTTCGTCGTCCGACGATTTGGTCATCATGCCAACGGCGAACGTCACTTCAGGACTGATCCGGAAGCGGAAATGATTCGGCTGAAGGACTGCTGAGGGGAACACGTTCGGCGGCCGTCGCAACCGGACCATGATTTCCGTGCACGTGACAGGCAAGCATTTCCCAGCGCGAATGTAAAACGGGACGCCTTGCCATCGCCAGGAATTGACTTCGAGCTTCAGTGCGGCGAACGTCTCTACTTTGGAATCGGCCGCCACACCTTTCTCTGACTTATAACCTCGAAACTGGCCGCGAACCAGGCTGTTGCCATCGAGCGGCGCAATCGCTCTCAACACTTTGACCTTTTCATCTCGAATCGATTCACTGTCCAGTCTCACCGCTGGCTCCATGGCCAAATTCGCCAGGACCTGAAATAAATGGTTCTGGACGACGTCGCGAATTGTGCCGGTTTGATCGTAGAAACCACCGCGGCCCTGGATTCCGAAATCCTCAGCCATCGTGATCTGAACACTCTCAACGTGTTCGCGGTTCCAGAGCGATTCCAAAACCGGGTTCGCGAACCGGGAATAAAGCATGTTGTTTACCGGCCGCTTGCCCAGGTAATGATCGATGCGGAAAATGGAGCTCTCGTCGAACGTACTCAACAGAATCGAGTTCAGTTCACGAGCCGACGTAAGGTCCGTCCCGAACGGCTTCTCGACAATCACCCGCGCGTTTTTGGCGCAGCCCGATTTTCCCAGTTGCTCCACGACCAACCCGAACAGCACCGGCGGGATCGCCAGATAGTGCGCTGGACGCTGGCTGGAACCAAGCTCCTTTCGAATCGCATGAAACGTGGCGGGATCGTTGTAGTCGCCGTCCACGTAGCGCAGCAGACTGAGCAGCTTGTCGAACGCGACGCGATCCACTCCGCCGTGTTTTTCGAGACTGTCATGAGCACGGGCGCGAAACTGGTCGATATTCCAATCCGACTTGGCAACGCCGATGACGGGCATGTCGAGCGTGCCGCGCTTCACCATGGCCTGCAGCGACGGAAAAATCTTTTTATACGCCAGGTCGCCCGTGGCGCCGAAAAAAACAAGTGCATCAGAATGGGATCCGCTCATAGTGTCCTTTCAAGCTGCTTGCTTCCCGCCCGATTTTTCAAGATGTCCGCCGAACTGATAGCGCATCGCCGACAATAGCTTGTCTGCGTAATCCGCCTCGCCGCGCGAGCTGAAGCGCTGGTAAAGCGCCGCGGATAGAACCGGCACGGGTACAGCTTCATCGATTGCGGCCTTGATGGTCCACCGGCCTTCGCCCGAATCCGACACACGCCCGGCGAACTTTGAAAGACCTGGATCATCCACCAGCGCGGCCGCAGTCAAATCGAGCAGCCAGGAGGCGACCACACTGCCTCGGCGCCACACCTCTGCGATATCGCGTAAATTCAACTCGTATTGGTAGCTCTCCGGATCGCGCAGCGGCGTGGTCTCGGCGTCGATTGTAGCCTTCTGCTTGCCGATGTTTGCCTGACGCAGGATTCCGAGCCCTTCGGCGTAAGCCGCCATCATTCCATACTCGATCCCATTGTGGACCATCTTGACGAAGTGTCCGGCGCCGTTCGGCCCGCAGTGCAGATACCCCAACTCAGCAGTGCCGTCGGCCTTGTCGCGTCCCGGCGTGCGCGGAATGTCGCCCGCTCCCGGAGCCAGTCTGCGGAAGATCGGGTCTAGATGGTTCACCGCCTCCGTCTCGCCGCCGATCATCATGCAGTAGCCTCGTTCCAGTCCCCACACGCCGCCGCTGGTGCCGACGTCCACATAGTGAATTCCCTTCGATGCGAGGTCCTTCGCCCGGCGGATATCGTCGATGTAGTATGAATTGCCGCCGTCGATCAGAATGTCTCCGGCGTCCAGGTAAGGCAACAGGTCGGAAATCGTTTGGTCCACGACGGCCGCCGGGACCATCAACCACAGCGTCCGCGGCCGCTCCAGCTTTTTCACGAGATCCTTAAGGTCGGCGGCTCCCACCGCCTTTTCGTGAACCAGTTCCTCCACCGTTTTCGGTGACATATCGAATACCACACACTGGTGGCCTCCTCTCAGAAGCCTTCGTACCATGTTCGCGCCCATTCTTCCAAGACCAACCATTCCCATTTGCATAAATCCGATTTCCTTTCGTTATTGATTCACCAGGCCAAGGCTTGCGTGTAGACTCTTCATCCCAGCGGTCACTCCTTCGCGATCTCCAAAGACCGACGAACCGGCCACCAGAACGTTCGCTCCCGCCTCGACCGCCAGCCGGGCAGTCTCTCCATCGATGCCGCCGTCAACTTCCAGGTCGCATGTCAAATTGAGCCAGTCGATCATCTGCCGCACTCTGCCGATCTTTGGCAGAGTCGTACGAAGAAAATGTTGATGTCCAAAACCTGGGTCGACCGTCATGATCAACACCTGGTCGATTTCAGGCAGGATTTCTTGCAGGACGGCCGCCGGCGTCGCGGGATTAATTGCGACCCCGACGCGCTTCCCGAGTGTCTTGATCCTATGCACCGTGCGATGCAGATTGAGATTGCCTTCCCAATGCACCAGAAATGAATCGGAGCCTGCCTCAACGAACTCTTGCAGGAAGGAATCCGGATCCGAAATCATCATGTGCGTCTCGAGCGGCAGCGGCGACACCCGCCGCAACGAAGCAACTACCGGAGCTCCCATCGAGAGGTTCGGCACAAAATGGCCGTCCATGACGTCGACGTGAATCCGGTCTGCGCCGGCTTTTTCCGCCTCGCGCACCTGCTCGCCGAGACGAGCAAAGTCCGCGGCGAGTATGGACGGCGCGATCGCCACATCACGCGGCACGAGCTTGGTCCTCGAACACGTCTACAAATTCCTGATAGCGGTGCGCGATATCGTTCACCGCGTCTTCCCGTGTAATCTTTTTCGCTCGCCAGTCCACCAGCGCATCCCAAAAGCTGGTCCGGCCCACCGCGAATCCGATGAATCCGGGGACGCCGGACGCTGTTGTCAGCCACTCGTGTACCTTTTGATCGTCTTCGCCGCGCCCCAGAATGATGCAGCCGACTCTTTCGCGTCCACCTCTGCGCGCCGCGGCGACCACATTCTCGCAATCGCTCCGGCGGTCTAGCCCTTCGATCTTCCAAACGTCCGGCTCGACCCCCGCGTCCTGCAATTGCTCGATCGTCTGCACCATCAGCCGGGGACGAAGCTCGAGATCGTACGCTTTTTTGTCCCCGTTAAATCGGGCCATCTGCGCTTTTTCTGCCGGCACCAGCAGTTCGAACATGAACCGGCTGGCGCTCTTGCCGTGAAGATATTCGGACAGCCGCTTCAATCGCGCCGCTTGCCTGGAGTTCAAGGATTGGTCGCCTTCCGGGTTGTACCGCACCAAAACTTTGCAAAACGTCGGCCGAACCGATTCGATGTGTTCGGCGAAGTGTTCGCCGTACTCAAAATCGAACTCCTCCTGCCCGCTTTTTTCCGCCGGACACGCGGTTGTGTAAGCACGTACCCGGGCGTTCTGCAGGATAGCCGAGCCAAACTGCTCGTCGACCAGAATGCCGGCCTTCTGTTCCGGCACTCCCGCGCGGAGCGCCGCTCTAAAGCCGTCGTAGATCACTTGCTTGCTCGTGGCGATCTGCGCCGTTTGATCGATGGTCAGTTTGCCGGTCCATCCGAACAGCTTCGTCTGGAAGGAGCCTCGATGATCGAACGGCAGAATGTACAGTGGTCTGTCAAAGCCCAGCGTCTTCATACAGTCTCCTTGTATTTCCGGTAGCGGCGGATCAACGTGCTGGTGGAGCTGTCGTGATCGAGCTTCCCCGGCGCATTGCCCGCCAGCTCGGGGATGATCCGTTTCGCGAGTACTTTACCCAGTTCAACTCCCCATTGATCGAACGAATCAATACCCCAAACAGTGCCCTGTGTAAACACGGAGTGCTCGTAAAGCGCCACAAGTTTGCCGAGTGTCTCCGGCGTGAGCCGATCGGCGAGAAGCGTGTTCGAAGGCCGGTTGCCCTCGAATACGCGGTGCGGAACCAGCCAGTCCGGCGTTCCCTCTGATTTGACCTGTTCGCGTGTCTTTCCGAACGCCAATGCCTCGGCCTGCGCAAAAACGTTCGCCATCAGAATGTCGTGATGCTGTCCCAGCGGATTCAGCGTGTGGCCGAACGCAATGAAGTCGCAAGGTATGAGTCGCGTCCCCTGGTGAATCAACTGATAGAACGAGTGCTGGCCATTGGTGCCCGGCTCTCCCCAATAGATGGGACCCGTCTGATAACCAACTTCGGCGCCGTTCAGCGTGACATGTTTGCCGTTGCTTTCCATGGTGAGTTGCTGGAGGTACGCGGGGAAGCGTTTCAAGTACTGCTCGTATGGCAGCACAGCCACGGTTTCCGCACCCAGAAAATTCGTATTCCAGATCGCGAGCAGACCCATCAGGACCGGCAGGTTGCGCTCGAAGGGAGCCGTGCGGAAGTGCTCGTCCATCTGATGAAACCCGTCCAGCATCGCGCGGAAGTGATCCGGACCGATCGCCAGCATGGTCGACAAACCGATCGCCGAATCCATCGAATAGCGCCCGCCCACCCAGTCCCAGAAGCCGAACATATTGGCCGTATCGATGCCAAACTTCGAGACTTCGGCTGCATTGGTCGAGACCGCCGCAAAATGCTTGGCCACTGATTTTTGGTCGCCGCCCAGACCTTTAAGGGACCACGCGCGAGCCGTCTGAGCATTCGTCATCGTTTCCAGCGTCGTGAAGGTTTTGGAAGACACAATAAAGAGAGTCTCCGCGGGATCGAGGTCGCGGACGGCTTCAGCAAAGTCCGTGCCGTCGATATTGGAAACGAAACGGAATGTCATGGCGCGATCAGTGTAATGCTTCAGCGCCTCGTTCGCCATGACCGGTCCCAGGTCGGAGCCACCGATTCCGATGTTCACAATGTTGCGAATACGCTTACCGGCATGGCCTTTCCACGTTCCATTCCGGACGCGATTCGAGAAGTCCGCCATCTTATCCAGAACGTCATTAACATCCGGCACTACGTTACGACCGTCGACCATGATGGATGTTCCGCGCGGCGTCCGCAGCGCGACGTGGAGCACTGCCCGATTTTCAGTGCGGTTGATCTTGTCGCCTCGAAACATCGCGTCGATCCGCTGCCGCAGGCCGGATTCCTCCGCGAGCTGAAACAACAGCTTCAGCGTCTCATCCGTGACACGATTCTTCGAGTAATCCAGGTAAATGCCGGCCGCCTCGACAGTCAGGCGTTTCCCGCGCTCGCCATCCTTGGCGAATAGGTCCCGCAAGTGCACCTTTCGGTTTCTTTGAGAATGGACTTCCAGGTCCTTCCACGCGGCCCGCTCCGTAAGGGGCCTATCTGCGATTGGTTCTACGAATGTTCCCATAGTTGCTCCTTCTTATGTGGGTTCTTAGCTGGCCATCTTAAGCGTGGCGCTCTTGGCTGCGATCACGCTCATGAGGTCGTCCCACGATTTCACGAATGACTTGGCTCCTTCATCCTGAAGCTGAGCGGCCAGCGCATCGACATCCACTCCAGCCTTGGCGAACTGCTTCAGCACTTTCTCGCTATCGCCTCCATCTGCGCTCAAAGTTGCCGCGATTTCTCCGTGGTCTCCAAAAGCCTTCAGCGTGCCTTCGGGCATGGTGTTCACGGTGAAAGGCGCCGCCAGGGCTTGGATGTAGAGCGTGTCGGACGCTTTGGGGTCCTTGGTTCCCGTGCTCGCGAAAAGCAAACGTTGCGGGCGAGCCCCCAGGTTATCTACGCGCTGCCATCGCTCCGAGTTGAGCAGAGCGCGGTAAGTCTTGAACGTCCGCTTCGCGATCGCGATGCCGAGTTGGTTCTGGAGCTTTACGGGCACCTTGCCTGCAACTGCTGCATCCCAGCGGCTGATAAAGACCGACGCCACCGAACCGACATTTGGATTGAGTCCCGCATCGATACGCCGCTCGATGCCTCGCAGGAACGCTTCAGCCGCCGCGAGATAGTGGTCGCTCGAAAACAGGAGCGTCACATTGACCGGAATCCCTGCAAAAATCGCTTCCTCGATCGCAGGCAAACCTTCCTGCGTGCCGGGGATCTTGATGAACAGGTTGGGTCGCGCCGCGCGAGCGCACAAATCCTTCGCCGCGGCGATGGTGCTGGCCGTGTCATGGGCCAGCAGCGGCGAAACCTCCAGGGAAACCCACCCATCCACGCCATTCGTCCGGTCATAAATTGGCCGGAACAGGTCTGCGGCTCGGGTGACATCGTCCAACGCCAGTTCGAAAAAGAGCGCCTCCCCTGACTTGCCGCTCCGCAGTTTCTCGCGGATGGACGCGTCGTATGCAGCGCTGTTCTTGATCGCGTGGTCGAAAATCGTCGGATTGGAAGTGAGCCCCGTCACCGACAGTTCATCGATATAGCGCTTCAGTGTCCCGCTGTTCAGCAGGTCGCGCGTGATGTTGTCAAGCCACAGGCTCTGACCTAAATCGTGGAGTTGTTGTGTCGCGTTCATGTTCGTCACCTCAGTTCATTCACAAGAATTGGTTGATTATCGACCGGATGGGCAGGTGCGGTTCGCAGGTCGCTCGATCGAGTTGCAGCTCTGGTTAGGTCGTGCAACCATTCGAGCCGTGATCCGGATAACGTTGGTTCCGCGCACCGCCAGCGCCAGTTGCCGTCGGTGCTGCCTGGCACATTCATGCGAGCCTCGGCGCCCAGATTCAGCAAGTCCTGTAACGGAGCGATCGCCAAAGCAGCTGGGGACGACCACGCCAGCCGTATCAGCTCCGCCGCGGCTTCGTCACTCTTACCGGAGGAGCGCCGCAGATAGCTCCAAAGGTTGCGCCGTTGATCCTCCGGCAGCGCCTCGAACCAGCCGCGGGTTGTGTTGTTGTCATGCGTTCCCGTGTACGCCACCGTGTTGTGGGAATAGTTATCCGGCAAGTGCGGATTTGTCGAATTGCCGTCAAAGGCGAACTGGAGCACTCGCGTGGTAGGCAGCTCGTAGCGGTCGCGTACCGCGGCGACATCCCCGGTAATCACGCCGAGGTCTTCCGCGATAAAAGGCAGACTTCCGAATTCCCGCTCAACGGTGGCAAAGAAATCCGCGCCCGGACCAGGCATCCAGGTTCCCGACTGGGCCGTCGGTGCGCCCGCCGGGATATGCCACGCCGCGGCGAAAGCGCGGAAATGATCGAGCCGGACGACATCCACGTGCGCCAGTGAAGCGCGTAACCGGTCCAGGCACCATCGATAACCGTTCCGGCGGAGTACATCCCAGTTGTAAACTGGATTCCCCCAGCGTTGTCCCTGCGCGCTGAAGTAGTCGGGAGGCACTCCAGCCACAAAACGAGGCCGATGCTGTTCGTCCAACAGGAATAGCTCTGGATTCGCCCACACGTCGCTGGAGTCAGGCGATACGAAAAACGGCAGATCTCCGATCAGACGCACTCCCTTTGCGCGCGCGTATTGCCGGAGCCGTTCACCTTGGCGAAACAACAGGAACTGGGCAAATCGTACCCGTTGGGTCTCGGCGTCGTGTTCCCGCCAAGCTCGTGCCATGGCCCCTGGGGCTCGATGCACCAATTCGGTCGGCCAGTCGAGATAGTAGGCACCGTTGTGAGCCTCTTTGAGAGCTCGGAAGAGTGCGTAGTCATCCACCCAATGCGCCTGCGAGCTACAAAACTCCTCGTACGCATGTCTCAGGTCGACGCGTGAACCGCTGTTGAAATTGTGCCAGGCCGTCTCGAGCAGGCGTTGCTTGAACGGGACTACTGCCTCATAATCGACGTAATTCGCCGGGAACACGAGGCCATCGCAATCGTTCGCGCGAAGGAGTCCATCCTCGATCAGCCAGTCAGGACTGATCAACAACACATTGCCGGCGAAAGATGACAGCGCCTGATACGGGGAGTTCGCGTAGCCAGTCGGCCCTAACGGGAGCGACTGCCACCAGCCTTGGCCAGCTGCGGCAAGGCGATCGATCCATGCGAGCGCTGCCGGTCCCACATCGCCAATGCCGTATCGCGAAGGAAGCGACGTGACATGTAGCAGCACACCGGCGCCACGGTATCCCGGCGCAAACAAGAGGCTCATGTTCGTCCTTCCGTCGTATTCATCGCGTTGCTTACAATCTCCTGAGCCTCGTTCAGGATCGCATTCAGGTGCGCTTCGCTGTGGAAGCTCTCGGCGTAAATCTTGTAGACGTCCTCTGTCCCTGAGGGACGTGCTGCGAACCAGCCGCTGGCGGTCACGACCTTCAGCCCGCCGATCGGCGCGCCATTACCCGGTGCTTGCGTCAGCCTGGCCGTGATCGGCTCGCCTGCGAGCCTCGATTCCGTCACAGTGTCCGGCGAGAGTCGCCGTAACTTGGCCTTCTGCTCCAGATTTGCCGGCGCATCGATACGTCTGTAATATGGCGTACCGAACTGCCCGGTCAGTTCACGATAGTGCTCGCCGGGATCTTTCCCGGTGCGCGCCGTGATCTCGGCGGCAAGCAGATCCATGATCGGGCCATCCTTGTCCGTGGTCCACACGGAGCCGTCGAGCCGCAGGAAACTGGCCCCGGCGCTCTCCTCCCCTCCGAAACAGCACGATCCGTCCAACAATCCCGGCACGAACCATTTGAATCCGACAGGAACTTCGACCAGCTTCCGCCCCAGCTTCTCGACCACCCTGTCGATCATGCTGCTGCTGACCACGGTCTTGCCCACTGCGACATTCGCCGCCCACATAGGACGGTGGGACAACAGATAACCGATCGCGACCGCAAGATAATGGTTCGGGTTCATCAACCCGGCAGAGGGCGTCACGATGCCGTGCCGGTCTGAGTCCGGGTCGTTGGCAAACGCTACGTCGTACTTATCTTTGAGCCCCACCAGCCGCGCCATAGCATACGGGCTGGAGCAGTCCATGCGGATCTTTCCGTCATGATCCACCGTCATGAAAGAGAAAGCTGGATCGATCTGCGGATTTACAACGTTAACGTCCAAGCCGAAAAGCGTGTTGATCGGCTCCCAGTACGGCAGGGCTGCGCCTCCCAACGGATCGACGCCCAGCTTTAGTCCGGCTCCGCGAATCACTTCTATATCGACGACATTCGCCAGGTCGCGCACGTACGGCAGGACGAAGTCCTCCTGGTGCGTAGTTGAGGACGTGAACGCTGCTTCGTATCCGACGCGCTTCACACCGGCATTACCGCCTCGAAGCAATTCGTTCGCGCGGCCCTCGATCCAATGTGTCGCGTCCGTATCGGCGGGACCGCCGTTTGAAGGGTTGTACTTGAACCCGCCGTCCTCCGGAGGATTGTGCGAGGGCGTAACCACGATGCCGTCGGCAAAATGTTCCTTTCGCCCGCGGTTGTAAACCAGAATCGCGCGCGAGATTACCGGCGTTGGAGTGACGCCATTGTCTCGCTGAATCATCGTCTCCACTCCGTTTGCCGCCAGAACCTCGAGCGCGGTGCGTTGAGCGGGATCGGACAGCGCATGCGTATCCTTGCCCAGGTACAGGGGACCATCCGTGCCATGAGCGAGCCGGTAATCGCAGATCGCCTGGGTGATCGCCAGAATATGCGCTTCCGTGAAGCTGCCGGAGAACGGCGATCCTCGATGCCCGCTCGTTCCGAAAATGACCATTTGGCTGGGATCGTCCAGATCAGGCCGGCGCTCAAAGTATTGGCACTCCAGCCGTGTTAGGTCGACCAACATCTGTTTCGGCGCGGGCAGCCCGGCGAGCGCCGAAATATTCTCACTGGGATGGGTTCCTACGACACCAGGCAAGCCTTCACCCCCCAGATTTCAGTCGCATATTCGGCGATCGTTCGGTCGCTCGAAAACTTCCCCGAGCCCGCGACGTTCAGGATCGTCTTCCGTGCCCAGGCGCCTGAGTCTCCGTACAATTCGCCGAGCCGCTCTTGCGCCTGAACGTAGGACGTCAGGTCCGCCAGGTGCATGTAATAGTCCCCGTGCGTCAGCAGCGCATCGCGTAACGGCGCGAAAATGCCCGGTTCATTCTGGCTGAAATGATCGGAGAAAATCAGGTCCAGCGCCGCGCGAGTCTCAGCCTCGTTTTCATAGTGCCAATGCGGGTTGTACCAGCCGCGGCTGGCTGCCACCTGTTCGGCGGTGAGACCGAACAGGAAAAAATTCTCCTCGCCGGCCTCCTCCGCCATCTCGATCGTGGCGCCGTCATGCGTCCCCACCGTCAAAGCGCCATTCATCATGAACTTCATGTTGCTGGTGCCGCTGGCCTCATAGCCGGCCGTCGAAATCTGGTTCGAAACATCGCAAGCCGGTATCAGCCGCTCCGCCAGCGAAGCCGAGTATTCGGGCAGAAACACCACCTTGAGACGGCCGCGTACCGCTGGATCCCCGTCGATCGTTCCGGCCAGGTTGTTGATGAATTTGATGATCAGCTTCGCAAGCTGATAAGCCGGCGCTGCCTTGCCCGCGAAGAGGAACGTTCGTGGCCCGATTTCAAGATTCGGGTTCTGGCGCAGCCGGTTGTAAACGACCACGATGCGCAGCGCATTCAGCAGTTGGCGCTTGTATTCGTGGATCCGCTTGATCTGCGAATCGAAGATCGTATCGGGATCGACCGATACGCCGGATGTCGACTTGAGCCAATCGGCGAACTTCAATTTCGCTTCGCGCTTGGCCCCGCGAAAACCGGCCTGAAAGCTTGAGTCCCCGGCCAGCGGCTGAAGCCTCCGCAGTTGACTCAGGTCCGTAATCCAACCGTCGCCAATGGCCTCTGTGATGGTGCGCGAGAGCGACGGATTAGACAGCAACAGCCAGCGTCGCGGCGTGACTCCGTTGGTCTTGTTGCTGAAACGCTCAGGAAAAATCTCGGCCAGATCCTTGACAGTAGTGGTACGCAATAGCTCGGAGTGAATCGCCGCAACACCATTGGTACTGTGCGAGCCGACAATCGCCAGATTCGCCATCCGGATCTTCCGCCCGCCGCTCTCATCCACCAGGCTCACACGCTGAATCCGCCCCTCGTCGCCCGGGAACTGGATCCCGACGGAATGGAGCAGGCGGCGGTTGATTTCGAAAATGATCTCCAGATGTCGCGGCAGCAGGATTTCAAACCACGCCAGCGGCCACTTTTCCAGCGCCTCGGGCAGCAGCGTGTGGTTGGTATACGCAAAGGTTCGTTGCGTGATGTCCCAGGCCTCATTCCACCCGAGATGCTCGTCATCCAGCAGGATCCGCATCAACTCCGGGATGGCCATGGTTGGATGCGTGTCGTTAAGCTGCACCGCGACTTTTTCGGGGAAAGTGTTCCAGTCAGCGTTAGTGCGCCGGAAGCGTCGCACCAGATCGGCCAGCGAGCAGGCAACCAGAAAGTATTCCTGTACGAACCGCAAGCCTTGCCCCATGCTGGTCGAATCGTCCGGATAGAGCACTCGTGTGAGCGATTCGGCCTCGAGCGTCTCGGCCACCGCACCGACGAAGTCGCCGTGGCTGAATACCTGAAAGTCAAAAAAATCCGGCGCCGCCGCGGCCCATAGCCGGAGCGTATTTATCGTCTTGCCGCCGTAACCCACCACCGGCCGGTCGAACGGAATCCCGATCAGTGTCGTTGGCTTGCCGGTTATCGCGCGCAAGCTTCCACCGGCCACCTCGAAAGAGCAGTTCAGTTTTACTTCCACTTGTTCGTGCGGACGAGCGACCTCCCAGGGGTCCTGCCGCCGGAGCCAGTTGTCCGGCCGCTCGCGCTGCCAGCCATCCTCGATGAATTGTTTGAAAATGCCGTATTCGTAACGCAGGCCGTAGCCCATGGCGGGAAGTTCCATGGTCGCCATCGATTCCAGGAAGCAAGCCGCCAATCGCCCGAGCCCGCCATTTCCCAGAGCCGCGTCAGGCTCCTGCTCCAGCAACTCCACCCAATCGAGGTTCAACTGCCGGACCGCTTCGCTCACCACCGGATCCAGAAGCAGATTCGTCACATTGTTGGCGAGCGATCGACCGATGAGGAATTCCATCGACAGGTAGTAAACACGCTTCGGATTCTCGCGAGCGTAGGTGTCTTCCGTAAGCGTCCAGCGCTGTGAAAGGACGTCCCGTATGGACCGGGCGAACGCCTCGAAACGGTCCCGCGCGTCGGCGCCGGCCAGATCGATGACGTTGTCAAAAAGAAGATGCCGCTCGTACATCCCGTCATGCGTCCCCGCGAAATGAATCGGGCCGCAGCCGTACTGCTCGAGGAGCTTCGAAACTCGTTGCTCCGCCGTCGACGTCTTGATCGCATTTGTGGTGCTCATTTGTGTGCTTTCTTTAGATGCGGACGTGATGATCGTCGTTCCACAGCCTGATCACCGGCCGGCCAAGGTCGTGTTCGTACCCCACCGCGCTCAAGCTCGCCGTGCTAAGCAGGAATGACATACTATGCACGGACGGTTCGAGGCCGATCCACCGTGCCGCCAAAACGCGGATGAAGTGCCCGCTCGTGAACATCAGTACGTCGCCTTTGACGGCTCGCACGCGGCTCAGTACATGATCGGCCCGCGCACTCACCTGCGCCGGGGATTCGCCCCCCGGGCAGCCATCGCGGAAGAGCTGCCAGTCCGGGCGCTTTGCACGGATCTCCGCCGAGGTCAGGCCCTCATACTCGCCGTAGTTCCATTCAACCAGGTCCCGATCGACTTCGGCCCTTGCCCCGAATCCAGCCAGGTCGCAGGTCCGTCTTGCTCGCTGTAAGGGACTGGTAAACACCTTGGCAAATTCCAGGCCCTTCAATCGATCCGCTAAGGCTCGGGCGTTGCTTTCGCCCTGCGGAGTGAGGGGCAGATCCGTAAGGCCTGTATGCTGACCTGAAAGAGTCCAAGCGGTTTCGCCGTGTCGGGCGATGTAAACGACAGGAAGATGATTCTCCATAGCTGCGCCTTGGGAGGCCTCGTCGCCCTTTCAGATCGCTCCTGGAATGTCGTCTACGGCTGCGGCTGGATGAATTCGGGCTAGGTCCAAAAAAAGAAGAAAATGAAAAGTTCGCATGATTTTATTTCTGTCCGATCTTTTGACGCGTTCGCGCCCGGATCAATCATCAAGAGCTAGATCGGCTGGGTCTTTGTTGGCGTACGATACATTTTGCGTTGAAGCCGAAGGAGGAGAATTACTTGGATTTCATTTCGTGAGCAACGCTGCAAGATCATCGCCAATGGCCTAAGAAACACCGCAGCGGATGAACTTGACCGTGATTCCGGGCATCTTGTGCACTTGCTTCATCTTCCCGCTCCAGAAATTGCTGCCCGTCTTGGTCTCGAATCGCTTGAGTTCAGGCCTTTCATCCGGCAAGAGCTCGATCGGCTCCGATTTGTTGGCAATCGATCCGCCAGGCAGGTCGGCACGCCCAAAAAGTGTTCAGCGCAGGAGTCCGCTCAGCCGGCGTTGAACACCACCGACGGCCGCGCTCCGGCATCACGCGAAGCTCGTCGCAGCGGCCGGAATGGGGCGGCGCTACGAGTACGGTTACATGAAAGAATCCGGCCACAGAGTTTCAACCATCCAGCACACGGGGATCATTCACGCGCTGCGACGTGGCGACGGGCCGTCCGCTGCGGAATCGCTTCAGGAGAACTGGAGTATCGGTCCGAGGTTTCTCTTGGCGTGGCTGGAGAGCCAACAACAGAAGCAGCGTAGGCCCCGATTATCGCGCGACCGTCGAGAATTAGGGCAGCAGCGCGACGGTAGACCGTCCGTTCAATCTCGTGAGCCGGACGCGGCACGTCCTTAGCCAGTAGCTCTAGGCTGGCTACTGGTGAAGAACGCCGAATCTGCCTACCGCGTATCCCAGCGCGCCCCCAAAGAAGACGTCTGAGCTGAAGTGAGCCTGGTCGGTCATGCGTGAGAAGCTGATCAGCGCCGCTGCGCCATAGGCGACGTAAGGCACCCAGCGCCGATGGGGATACCGCCGCGCGACCACGGTCGCGACGGCGAACGCCGCGGCTGCGTGGCCGGAAGGGAAACTGCCTTTCGCTTTCAGCGGATTTGCTCCGCTGTCGAACCAGGTGTCGTTAAAGTTGCCGCCGGGCGGCACATCGGCCGGACGCAATCGGCGAAAGCTGTTTCTCATGATCAGAGTCGGAATCTCCACATCGGCTAGGGCTTCACCCGCGAAAAGTGCAGTCTGCTGGAGATTCGAGTCCTTCGTCAGCAGGCCGGTGACGTAGAAAGCCACCGGCACAGCCAGGATTTCGCCGGTTGTCGCATAACTGGAAAACCCTGTATTGAGGGCATGGAAGCTTGTGGTCCGGCGGAAGTAACGCGCCTCTACCGGGTCGAACACGACCAGGGCAGCCGTCGCGCCAAGCACGCCAATGGCGGGCAGCAGGTGCCGTCCACGTACTACCTGGGTAGGGAACAGCCAGATATGCTTCTGATCGTCCAGGATATTGGGAACCAGGCGCTTCCATGAGACATCGCGCGCTTCGATTACGTTGGTGCTGCTTTCCGCGACGGGTTGCCCACTTAAGGTCCACGCGAGAGTCAGAGTGCAGAAAACCCCTATTTTCTTCATCCTATAGAGGAGATACAGCCAGCGGCGACATTGTTTCGTGCAAGCCGTTTCGCGGAAGGGCCGAACCTGGAACGCTCGACTAGGTCCGAGACAATTCAGATCACAAACGTTCATCCGGTTTCCGTCCTGTGGAATGCGCTGAAATCAGGAAACGAGGGATTAGGCGGGATATCCGGCCGAAGGTGCCAATGATAGAAGAATCAACTAAATCGTTGGAGGCTTGGAGGCGCGGACCGGAGTCGAACCGGTGAATAAAGGTTTTGCAGACCTCTGCCTTACCACTTGGCTACCGCGCCGCTATTCCACTGATAGCAGCCACCCGGCGGAAAAGTCAAATCGTCGCGCTGCGTTTAGGCGCGCTGGTGCAGCGGTGCGATCTCGGCATCGGGGACAGAGACTGTTTCGAAGCGCGATGTGAAGTGGAATGTGCTGCCCTTCCCTACTTCGCTTTCGAGCCAGATCCGGCCGCCGAACAACTTTACGAGGCGTGACGAGATGGTCAGCCCCAGACCGGTGCCGCCGTATTTTCGAGTGGAGCCGTCGCCTTGTGAAAACGCGTCGAAGATGGTTTTCTGTTGGTCCAGTGGAATTCCAATGCCGGTGTCGGACACTTGCACGGACCGGGCGAGACGCAGAGTGGCCGAGTCGCGCTTCCGTGCATATCAAAAGCTCAAAGTGGCGGAGAAACATAGGCCGCTGAGCGGCCACCAGCATGCAAGCCCTTATATTATCGTGGAGGAACAGTGGACGACCCTTTGAAGTCATGTAACGATGCGCAGCCGGAGGGGTCGGAACGTCTCGGCGGTGGCGCGATACGACTCATCGCCCTGATTCTCGCGGTTGCGGCCGGAGCGGCGGCCCAACCGGTTCCGGGCGGCATCAGCACCATTCAGCAGCCCAGCGCCGGTCACCCGGTTTTTGATGCTTCCGGAAACACTTACTACTTGTCTGGACCGCCAACGGCGGGCGCGGCGCAAACCAAGGCCGGAGGCGGCGTGTGCATCGGCGAGGCTGGCGGTAGGATTGGCGTCGTGCCCTGTCCCCCTGCGTCGATGATCAAGGTCGACCCTTCCGGGAATCAGATTTGGGGTACGCTGCTCGGTGGCCCGGGCCCCGACAAGGGAACCGCACTCGCCATCGATGCCAATGGAAACGTCGCGGTCACTGGCACCACGAGCGGTCAGTTTCCCACCACTCCCGGTGCCGCTATCGCGTCCAGCACCAACTCCACGGCGTTCGCCGCCAAGATCTCCGCGGATGGCAGCAAGTTTCTTTACGCCACGTATCTTCAAAATTGGATGGTCTCTCCTTCGTGCATCGCCATGGATGCCGCGGGCAGCGCGTACATTGCGGGTAAAACCGATGGCCATGTTTTCGTCATTAAGTTGAGCGCGGACGGCTCTGCCATCATTTACACCCTGTATCTCGGCGGCAGCGGTGCGGACGCGGCAACGGCCATAGCGGTCGACTCGGCGGGCAACGCTTTTGTCGCGGGGCAAACCACTTCGCCGGACTTTCCGGTAACCGCGGGCGCGTTCCAGCAGCACTTAAAAGGAACCCAGAATAATTTCCTTGTCCGGCTGGATCCTTCCGGCAACGTTCTGACCAGCACTTACTTCGGCGGGAGCGGATCGGACAGCCCGTCGTCGATCGCGGTCGATAGTGCGGGCAATATCGACCTGGCAGGGTCCACCAGTTCCCTGGATCTCCCGACTACCCAGGGCGTCATGCAACCGTCCGCGATCGTGCCCCCTTGGAACGATTTCGCGCCCGCCGGCTTCGTGGCGCAGTTCGCCCCGGACGGGCTTTCGTTGCAGTGGGCGAGTTATGTCATGAGCTCCGATCTCGGTTTCGGCCGAACTGATGCGACCATCGGCGTCGGTGTTAGCGCACTTGCGGTAGGCCCAGCAGGCGATATCTACATCGGCGGGCTGACCGGCGCAGGATTTCCAGTGACATCTTCGGCTCCCGTGATTTGCTTCCCGGGGTCGATCCGCCGCGCCAACGGCATCCTGGCTCACCTCAACTCAAACGGTGCGCTCCTCGATGCAACCTACCTGGGGAACAGCGCCGGAAGCGATGTCGACGCTGTTGGGGGATTGTTGCCGCTTGCCGGTGGTACCGTGCTGATCGCCTGGCACGAGTTCGGTGCTGCCTTCGCCTCCAAGATCCAGTTTGGGAGCGGAGGCTGGACGGCGCCCGCCTGCCTTTCCACCGATGTGCTCAACTCCGCCACGCTAGACGGTAGCTCGGAGACCGCGCCTGGGGAGCTGATTACTCTCACCGGTTTTGGAATCGGGCCTGATATCGGTGTCGTCTACCAGCCCGACGCACAAGGCAATGTTCCCACGCAGTTGGGCGGCGTTCAGGTGCTTTTCGACGGTGCGCCGGTGCCGGTACTGTATGCGCAGTCGCGGCAGATCAATGCAATTGCGCCTGTTGGTCTGGGGACGATTAACACACCGCACAACGTTACGGTGACTTACAACACTCAGCAGTTCGGACCAGCGTTGGCGTATGCGATATTTGGCAGCCCTGGGATTTTCCGGCTGCAGTTCGGGCAGTCGGCGCAGGCCGCGGCAATCAACCAGAACGGGACGCTCAACGGACCAATGAATCCCGCGTCACGAGGCTCCGTCGTGGCAGTGTGGGGAACGGGTTACGGACAGACGAATCCGCCGTGCCCCATTGGTGGACTCAACCTTCCTTACGCCGCGCCGCTGAGTCCTGGCGTAAGCGCGCTCATCTATTACGTCGATCCGAACTCGGTGGTGCAACTCGCAACGGTGCAGTATGCGGGCAGCGCGCCTACCTTGGTGTGCGGAATCGTGCAGATTAATTTTCAAGTACCGATGGATGTCGCTCCGGGAGCATTCTCTTTCAGGGCAGCGATCGGAGAAAAGGGTACGGTCGAAGCGCTGACCAGCGCCACAATCGCGGTGAAGTGAACCTCGAAATTCGGATCCTTGACGCGCAGCAGCCAGATGCGCGAGCCGCTCAAGATGATATGAGCCGCCAGAACGGAATAAAAGATTGCTGAATGCTCCTGGACGTAGTCCGTGCTGAACGCAAGGATGAAGATCGCGACTAGGTTGAACCAGGAACCGGGGTAGGCCCGCCGCGCGAGATCGTCGCCCGTGAGCTCGCAATTCGAGAGCGAGTGGATCGCGGATGGAATCCTCGAACGCACCAGATTGGATCGATAAGAAGAGGTTTACTTCTGCTGATTTGAGGTGTTGGACGGGGTGCTGGTTCCCCTGGGACTGTGCCGGCCCGGTCCGTTGCCGCCCGGCCCACCAGGCCAAAGCCGCCGTTGTTTTTCTTTCAGTTCCTGCCACTGCTGAGCAGTCAGGATCATGCGCAGTTTCAGATCCATTTGGGAAACGGCCTTGGTCAGTTCGGCGCGGGCTGTCGCCAAACGATTGATGGCGTCGTTGGCCTTGTTCTGATCCACGGGATCTTCGTTGAAGGCGGCTTCCACATCGGCTTCCGTTTTGTTAACCTCGCTGCGCAGTTCGACCATGCGCGAGCGGAAGTCCTTTTGCGTCTGGCGGATCTGCTTGGTCTGCACATCGCTGAGATTCAGGTCGCGGCTTATTTCGCTGTCCCACCAGGGACGCGGGCCGCGCGGTGGTTGAGCGCAAAGCTGCGACCAGAGCAGCGCCGGGACCACCAGAATCAAGCTCAAGCGCGTCAGCATAGACGTTTTATTGATTGTCCTCAAACAGCGCATGGATGGGAGCTGCTCCCCGCGGCTCGGTCGATTGCTCCATCGAATAGACTTCGGAAAACAACTGCGCGTCTCCGGTATCGGCCTTGGAGGCAGGAACCGGCGTTGTCGAAGGCGGCCTGTAAACCAGCAGGCCAATGGCGACGACGAATCCCGCTGCCAAAGCCGGAACCCATCTCAATCCCAAACGCGGCTTCTCATCCAGCCGCGAATAAATCTTCCGCCGCTGCGCGGCTAGAAATTCGGCGGAAACAGCGGTGGGCGCAACAAGCTCTGCCCGGCGGCGTTCCAGTTCACGAAACCGCTCTGCGCACTGAACGCAATCTTGCAGGTGAGAAGACGCGGCGATCCCGTACAGCCGATCCAGCAGTTGGTCGTCGCTCAAATGAGGGCTCATTTCGTTTTCCCGTAGAGATCGCGCAAATCTTCTCGAAGCTTGGTCACCGCCCGGAACATGTGCGCCTTCACTGTTCCGACGTCCAATCCCAGGATGGTTCCGATTTCTTCCAAGCTCAAATCCTCATAGTGCCGCAGCGTAAAAACAGCGCGCTGGCGGGGCGACAGCCGTTCCATGGCCAGGGAAAGCCTGGCTCCGATCTCGCCCGCGAAATACCGTTCTTCGGCTTCGGGCGCGTGCGATCGCGCCATCGCCAGGATGGTCTGCTCAGCTTCTGACGACGGCCTGCGCCGCCAGAACTGCCATTTTCGCGACCGCAGCCGGTCCAGACATGTGTTCACGGCGATGCGTGTGATCCACCGCGCCGGATCTTCCAACTCCTGGGCATTCTCGCGCTTGAGTGCCTGATACGCCTTGAAAAAGACGTCCTGGGTGGCGGAATCCGCTTCATCGCGATCCTGCAAGAAACGTTGGCACAGAGAATACACGCGCCGCTGCTCGGAGGTCATCCATGCGGCAAAGTCGCTCAAAAGACCGGATTCGGCGCGATCCAATACGAAACGCTCCGGGACAATGGGCTCGGCCACCAGCCCTATCATAAACCTTCAGGACGGCTCGATTTGTCCGCGGTTTACAAATTACTGAGCGCCAAAGGCGGGAATCCTGGCAGCAATCAAGGCACCGTGGTCCGGCGTACTTTCACGGGTGGTCCGTACGTCATCGAGGAACTTGGAGACGGGCAGTCGTTCAGGAGCAGGCAGGGTTGACGTCGAAAATACTGATTCCATTGCGATTTGATCCAGGTCGCGACCCTCTTCCACCAGCATTTCGCGCTCGATCCAGTTGGATAGCGGGATGTTTCTAAAGAACAGGCGCTCCTGCATCACCATGCTCTTGCGAGACGCATTAAGAGACTTACTTTCACGCACATAGCTCCGCTCTTCCACGCGAAAATCCTGCATGAATTCATCCAGGGCGTGGCGTTTGGTGGCCTCTTCGGTGGCCTTGATGCGTTCCTCCATAGTGATCTTCTGAGAGGTGATGGTGGCGCGCGCTTCGGCGAGCGATTCGCGTTCTTTTGCTAGCGCAACCTCCATCCTTGCCTGCATAATGTAGAACGACAATAAAGCGCTCCCTCCGGCGACGAAGACCGGGAGGAACATCCAGAGAAAGGCGTCCATGTGCATATTCAAAGCAACCTGCTCCCTTTCTATCGGAAGCGCATGAGAGGAAAGTTAGGGTAGTAGGTGAAAAATCTTAGATAGGATACGGCTAATGAACTCACGTCGGCAGTTTTTCGGTTTCCTGGCGGCGAGCCCGCTTGCATTTCTCAAGGCTCAGGAACCAACCGCGAAAGACATGATCAACATCATGGACTTCGAAGAGATCGCGCACGGCAAGGTTCCTGTCGCCCACTGGGCGTACATGGCGACCGGCGTTGACGATGACGCGACGCTGCGTGCGAATCGCGAAGGCTATCAAAAGCTAAAGCTGCGCCCGCGCCGGCTGGTCGACGTGAGCAAGGTCGACACCAGCGTCGAACTGTTCGGAACGACATGGGAGAGCCCCGTGTACATTTCGGCCTGCGGGAGCCAGCGGGCATTTCATCCCGATGCTGAACTGGGAACCGCGCGCGCGGCGAACGCGAAGCACTCGGCACAAATGCTTTCCTCGGTGTCATCGACCGCAGTGGAGGATGTGGCAAAAGCTCTCGGTCGTCCGCCCTGGTATCAGATGTATGCGCCCTCGAAACCCGAAGGTGTCGAAAAAATGGTCCGGCGCGTGGAAGCTGCGGGCTGCTCGGTGATGTTCCTTACGGTGGATGTGAATCCCGGACGAAATACCGAAACCCAGCGCCGCTTGAGCAAAGCAGATACCAGGACATGCTCGAACTGCCATCAGGGCGCGCCCGGGGCCAACTCGACCAAGCCGATGTTCGCCGGCATCGATCGCGGGATGAATTCGCCGTCGAACACGTGGGAATTGGTGGATCGACTGAAGCAGATGACCAAGATGAAGCTGGTGATCAAGGGTTTGGAAACACACGAGGACGCTGAACTGGCGGTGGAGCATGGAGCCGACGGCATCGTGTGCTCGAATCACGGCGGCCGTGCGATGGATTCGTGCCGTCCCACGATCGAGTCGCTAGCCGATGTGCTGGCCGGGACCAGGGGGCGCATCCCGGTGCTGGTCGACGGTGGCATTCGTCGCGGAAGTGATGTATTTAAAGCACTTGCCATGGGTGCGCGCGCGGTCGGGATCGGGCGCCCGTACCTGTGGGGCTTGGGTTCGTTTGGTCAGGAAGGTGTGGAGAAGGTGCTTGAGATCCTGCGCGCCGAGCTGACGTTGACCATGCGGCAGTGCGGAACGCGGTCGGTAAGCGAGATCAATCGCAACTACGTCGTCTAGCCGACCGGCACGTGGATCACGGTCAGTAGATCCTCTGGCTGCGTGTTCTGGGGTGAATTCAGATACTGCTCGAACGACGGCGCATCGCGCGGCTCGTAACCGCTCTGGGGCAGCCAGCCGCCGTAAACTCGCTGATACGTCTTCGCCAGATCGTGATACGGACCTTTGTGCGTGGCGATGGCGTAGCTGCCTCCGTCAATCTCGACTACGGCGAATTCTCCTTCGGGCGTAACGGGCCGGCTCACGGTGACGGCGGCATCGTAGCGGAGGCGGCCGGCCGGCGTCACGTCGGGATCGTCATGCGCGATGCCGATCAGTTTCATATCCGCGCCGAGCAGTCCGCGCATGCCGGCCCAGCTCATCAACTTGCCCCACGTCGCGCCAACCTGATCGTAGGGACCGACGTGGCCGAGAAACAGCACCTGCGTAGGCGGGAGTTGCTTCACTTCGAGCGTCAGGAGATCGCCATAGTCCGGCCGATGATAACCCGCGATGTCGTCGAAGTGGACGCCTGAGCGCGACGGTGGCACGGGCCGGTGCGCGGCGCGATATTCCGAAGGCGACATTCCGAACATGTCTCCGAAAGCGCGCGTGAAGGACTCATGCGCCTCGAAACCGGCATCGAAGGCGATCTGCGTGATCGGCAGGTCGAGGCGCTTCAAATGACCCGCAGCGCGCTCCAGGCGGAGGCGGCGCACGTGCTCGCTGAGTGTTTCGCCGACCATACCGCGGAAAACTCGATGAAAATGGAATTTCGAAAAAGCCGCGACCGACGCAGCCTGCTCGAGTTGCAAGTCGTCGTCATCCAGGTGTTGCTGGATGTACTGCAGCGTGCGGACGATGCGCTCGCGATAATCCTGTTCCGTGGATGGCTTCATCGCCCGATCCTGGCCGCACCGAACGCGAACACTGGAATTGCAAAATAGCCCAGGCCTATTTCTGACCAATACTGCGACGCGGTCATTCGCATGGGTCCAAAAGAAAAGAACGGTGAATCGAGCAGAAGATTGGCAGCGGCCCAAAGCACCCCGACTAGTATTGCCTCTCGCCAGGAAATCATGCGGCCGCGGAAATAAGCAGATAGCATCCAGGCTGTAGTGGCGAGTCCGATCAGGTTCAGCAGGGAACTATACAAGGGTGGGTTCGGGCCTTTCAGCGGGAACAGGAGGAAAGAGAGAGCGAACGGAATCAGCCAGCTCACGAGCCCGAGAGCGGCGGCGCGTTTCCAAAGAATCATGGACTGAGTTTACGGCGGATGGTCGGGGAGCGCTTGACGTTTTTTGCGATTTTTGACGATTCTGTCCCGTCTGCGAACCTTCGGGATCGAGAGGTTGTACCGGCGGGGTTCGCGTTTGTTTAGGAAGGTGTCGAGAAGGTCCCCGACATCTTCCGGGCGGAAACTGACACCAACTATGCGAGACGCGATCGGTGGGAGAGATTACGAAGTCGTAGGTCGCGTTGCCGCCTACCGAACTACCAGCGCCATTCCTGTGTCGAGAACAGCGTCCTCCAGGCGTCGGCTTCGGGATCCGGCTTCGTGCATCGAGGCCAGGGCTTGTCGCTGACGCCCACCATCGCGAAGCGATAGGGCGGTGTCCAGCGAATCAAAAAATAGACTTCAGGCTGTGGCTCGAAATTCTTTTGCGCGTCGTGAGGCTCGAACCCAATTTGCCAAAGATCAGGTGTCTGGCAGTGTGCAGTGACGCCGAGGAAGTACCCGGCAACGAAATCGGCATGAAGCTTGAGGTGCGACTGGCGTAGGCTAGGCGAAGAAGACCACTCTTTGCTCTCATCCCATGGGCGTGTCAGCCACTCGTCCACGAAATCCCGGGGACTCAGCGCTACTGGATCGACGCGGCGGACGCGATCGCCGTCGATGAGGAAGTGACGAATCGCTTCTCGATTGTGAACGCCTCCATCGACGCTGGCTTCCGTGAATTCGACTAAGGCATCCACCGGTCCAGGAAAGTGCATTTGCGTTTGTACGATGCTTCCGACCGCAAAGGTCTGGCCACGCAGCCAGGCTGGCTCGGCACGATCGATCAACGCCTTGGAACCGGAAGAATCCAATCGCCAGATACGGTAATAAACCAGGTGCCAAGTCGAGGCGCAGCCCCATTCATTTCCGAGTGTCATGATGTAGGCAGGCCCGACCTCTTTTCCATCCTGGCGCGATTGCCAAACATGCACAGCCGAGATGTACTGAGCTGCATAGTTTTCGTAATCGTTCTGTTCCGACTCCCAGACGCGTGTCCATTTACCGTCGATTTGCTTGTACGCGTATGCGGACTCGTCGTGCTGGCAAACGATTCCCACTTGCGTCGTTACGATTAGTAGCGCAGATTGCCAGTCAAGGCTGACCTTGCCAAGCGAGCCGAGGAGATTCTGATCGTCATCCGCAGGCTTGACGCTTAATTGATCTAGAGCGTCGTTGATTCTTTCGGAGACTTTCTTCTCGTCGCCGGTCTGTTTAATGGAGCCGAGCTGCGACTCGATCCAGTCGCGGAGCTGGTGCTTGGCGGTCGTGAGCATCGGGCTGCCACCGTCGTGCTCGGTCAACGCCTCCCTTTGCGAGTGCAGGGTTTCCAACGTCACATGCAGGGCCGCCAAGCCCGGGTCCTGCGCGGATGCTGTCACAATCAGAATTCCCGCTAAACCAGCGAGGCGCATGGCCTTCATTTTAGCGGACGTGACACAAAACCAATTGACTACATCGATTGCGAGCCGTCGAGTTTTTGGCCGCTTACTAGCGCGGTCAGTTCCTTGAAGCGGAATCCACCGAGTGCGCTTAGGATGGCCCCGATGCGGTAGCTCAAGCCGCTGAAAAATCCATCGTACTTGCCGAGCCAAGCGGCAACGCCGGATGCGTGGTCGGCCGCGAAGAGGGGATCGCCCTCAAGCGGATCTGGTGTGGCATGAATCGTCGCGCGGATCCCGGGATAGACACGGATCCTGCGTTGCGCGTTGCGGATCTTCATGGCCAGATCGGCATCCGCTCCGAAGTGGCCGAAGCGTTCGTCGAAGTAGTTCATCCCCTTGATGAACTGCTTGCGGACCATCAGAGCATCGGATCCCATATATTCCACGGCGACGCTTTCTCCAGTCGCGGTGATCGCCTGGCCGGGATCTTTTCCGGTCACAGCTTCGCGGATTTTCTGTTCGCGGGAGACGATGTTGCCCTGGGGATCGACCAGCAGCGGAGCAACCGCGCTGGTGTCGGAGGCCGCTTCGAGCCGATCCGCGAGCTGGGTCACGGTATCGGGCGCCACTTCCACGTTGGGAGATAGATAGAAGACCAATTCAGCCTTGGCCGTCCGCGCACCGATGTTCATCGCCTTGGTTGCTCCAAAGTGATGCGGCAGGCGAAGCAGGGTGATGCCTTCGAATTCGATATCGAGCTGGGGGCTGTCGTCACTACTGGCGCAATCGACCACGATGATTTCCATGCGCTCGCGATTCTGCGATTTTTCCAACGCTTCGATGGCTCGCCGCAACGCTGGGGCCTGGTTGTGGGCGACCAGAATCGCGGAGACGCGCAGCTCTATGATCTCTTCGACTGGCTCCTGCGGGATAGCGACGGTCTCGACTGGCTGCTCGCGCTTCTGCGTATCTCGGCGTCGGATTTCGGCCATCAGGCGACTCTCTGGAATCGTAGTTCAAACCGCTCCCTTTGGTCACGGCTCGGTTGGTGTTGTGAGCCGTGACCGTAGGGAGCGGTTTTAAGTTCGGCGGGTTTACTCATGCCTTTGTCGTTGACGCGGCGATCTGGGCCGCATGAATCTCCTGCAAGCTCCACACGCGGATGGGATCGCGGCGGCGCGACGTGATGGCTTCGACGGATGCGCGAGCGCCGCTCATCGTAGTGATACAGGGGACGCGATAGGTCACGGCATTTCTGCGAATGGTCTTTTCGTCGGAAAAGGCGTGGGCTCCGCTGGTGGCAGTGTAAATGGCCAGATCGAGCGAACCAGCTTTCAACAGGTCGACCGCGTTGGGGCGTCCCTCGTTCACTTTGAAAACGGTCTTGACTTGAAGACCAGCAGCGCGGATGGCGGTCGCGGTGCCGCGTGTCGCCACGATTTCAAAGCCGAGTTCCGCGAAACGGCGCGCGAGCGCTACGGCACCCGGTTTATCACGATCGTTCACGCTGAGGAACACACGTCCTTTGTCAGGCAACGGCGTTCCGGCGCTCAACTGGGCTTTCGCGAAGGCTTCACCGAAATTCTCGCCGACGCCCATCACCTCACCGGTGGATCGCATCTCAGGACCGAGCGTGGGATCGACGCCCGGGAACTTATTGAACGGAAATACTGGCGACTTCACGAAATACTGGGGGACGCTGAGGACGCCCGTCGCGTCCGTGAAGTCGGAGATCTTTCCGCCGAGCATCACGCCCACCGCGATTTTCGGAAGCGGCACGCCCGTGGCTTTGCTGACGTAAGGAACCGTGCGCGAGGCGCGCGGATTTACTTCGAGCACATACACGGTTTCATTCTTCACCGCATACTGCACGTTCATCAGGCCGATGACGTTTAGAGCGCGTGCAAGCTGTTCGGTGTATGTCCGGATGGTCTGCACGACGGCCGGAGACAGAGAGGTCGCGGGAAGGACGCAGCTCGAGTCGCCCGAGTGGACTCCGGCTTCTTCGATGTGTTCCATGATGCCGGCGATCAGAACCGTGCCGGCTGAATCGGCCAGAGCATCGACATCGACTTCGGTGGCGTCTTCAAGGAAACGATCGATCAGGACTGGGCGAGCCTGAGAGAACATCACGGCTTCCTGCATGTAGCGGCGCACCGTATCTTCGTCGTAGGCGATCACCATGGCGCGTCCACCGAGCACGTAGCTAGGGCGCACCAGGACCGGAAATCCAATGGACCGCGCGACGTCGCACGCTTCCGTGACGTTGGTGGCGGAGCCGTTCGCGGGAGCAGGGATTTTCAGATCGTCAAGAAGTTTTCCAAAACGCTTGCGGTCCTCGGCGAGGTCGATGTTCTCGGGATCGGTACCGATAATGGGCACGCCGGCGGCTTTCAGCGGGATCGCCAGCGTCAGCGGAGTCTGCCCGCCGAATTGCACGATTACGCCGTCCGGCTTTTCGACGTCGCAGATGTTCAGAACTTCTTCGAGCGTTAGCGGCTCGAAATACAGACGATCGCTGGTGTCGTAGTCCGTCGAGACCGTTTCCGGATTGCAGTTCACCATGATCGATTCGACGTTGAAGGATTGCAGCGCGAAAGACGCGTGGCAGCAGCAGTAGTCGAACTCGATGCCCTGGCCGATGCGATTGGGACCGCTGCCCAGAATCATGACTTTCTTCCTGGAAGACGGCGCGGCTTCGCACTCGGATTCATAACTCGAATAGAGGTACGGAGTGAAGCTCTCGAATTCCGCGGCGCAGGTATCGACGCGATTGAATCCGGCTGTCACGCCCAGTTCCTTGCGACGGGCGCGGACGGCGAGAGGGTCGACGTTCCAGGCGCGGGCGATCCTCGAATCGGAAAGACCGTCGCGTTTGAGACGACTGAATTCTTCGCGAGTGGCGCGCTCCAGCGATCCCGCGGACAGGCTCTGTTCCAGGTCGACCTGCTCGCGAACCTGCCGCAGGAACCACGGATCGATGGCTGTCAGCGCATGAACCTGGTCTTCGGAGTATCCGTTTTCGAACGCGAATCGAATGTAGCCGAGGCGATCCGGATTCGGCGTGATCAGACGCGGCTCGATCAGGTCCTGCTGATACTTGGTGGCGCCGTCGGATTTGCCGGTTTCGAGGCTCCGCATCCCTTTTCCGAGAGCCTGCTTGAAGGTGCGGCCGATGGCCATCACCTCGCCGACGCTTTTCATTTGTGTACCGAGCACGGGTTCGGCGCCGGGGAATTTTTCGAACTGCCAGCGCGGAATTTTTACCACCACGTAGTCGATGGTGGGCTCAAAACACGCCGGAGTTTTGCGGGTGATGTCGTTCTTGATTTCGTCGAGCCGATAACCCACGGCGAGCTTCGCGGCGATCTTCGCGATCGGAAATCCAGTGGCTTTCGACGCGAGGGCGGAGCTGCGCGACACGCGCGGATTCATCTCGACGATCACCATTCGGCCGGTTTTCGGATCGATGGCGAACTGCACGTTGGAGCCGCCGGTATCGACGCCGATCTCGCGCAGACACGCCAGGGCGGCGTCGCGCATCATCTGATACTCGCGATCAGTTAGAGTTTGCGCCGGCGCCACGGTGATGGAATCGCCGGTGTGGACGCCCATGGGATCGAAATTCTCAATGGAGCAGACGATGATCACGTTGTCGGCCAGATCGCGCATCACTTCCAGCTCGAATTCCTTCCAGCCGAGAACGCTTTCTTCGATGAGAACCTCGTGGACCGGGGAAAGATCCAGGCCGCGATCGAGAATTTCTTCCATCTCCTCACGGTTGTAAGCGATGCCGCCGCCCGTGCCGCCCATGGTGAAACTGGGGCGCAGAATCACGGGATAGCCGATTTTCGCCGCGAATTCCAAACCCTTCGGAACCGAACTGACCAGTTGCGACTGCGGGAGATCGAGGCCGATCTTCTTCATCGCGTCTTTGAACAGCAGGCGATCTTCGGCCTTCTTGATCGAATCGATTTTCGCGCCGATCAGTTCCACGCCGTATTTATCGAGCACGCCCGCTTCGGCGAGCGCAACGGAAAGGTTCAAGCCGGTTTGGCCGCCGACGGTCGACAGCAGTGCGTCGGGACGCTCTTTGCGGATGACTTCCTCGGCAAATTCGACGCTGAGTGGCTCGACGTAGGTGCGGTCGGCAAGATCCGGATCGGTCATGATGGTCGCCGGATTCGAGTTGATCAGGACCACTTCATAGCCGTCAGAGCGTAGCGCCTTGCACGCCTGGGCGCCGGAATAATCGAACTCGCACGCCTGCCCGATGATGATCGGACCGCTGCCGACGATCAGGATTCGGTGAAGGTCATTTCTTCGGGGCATGTGCCTCCATGAGCTTCACAAAATCGTCAAAGAGATACCGCGAATCGTGCGGACCGGGCGCGGCTTCGGGGTGATACTGCACGCAGAAGACCGGATGACTGCGATGACGAAAGCCTTCGAGCGTTTCGTCGTTCAGGTTGGTGTGCGTGATCTCGATGTCACTGAGGTTGAGCGAATCCGGATCGACGGCGAAGCCGTGATTATGCGAGGTGATCTCGACCTTGCCGGTGATTTTATTGAGCACCGGATGATTCGCGCCGCGATGTCCGAATTTCATCTTATAGGTTTTGCCGCCGACCGCGAGCCCGAGGACCTGATGGCCCAGGCAGATTCCGAAGATCGGGACCCGGCCGATTAATTTTCGAATCTGCGCCGCCTGATGTTGAAGCGGCTCGGGATCGCCTGGTCCGTTGGAGAGAAACACGCCTTGCGGTTTCAGCGCGAGCACGTCTTCGGCGGAGGTCGCCGCTGGGACTACCGTGAGATGACAGCCAACCTGGCGCAGCCGGCGCAGAATGTTGTGCTTGATTCCGAAATCGTAGGCGACCACATGAAAGCGCGGCTCGGCGGGATCGCTTTCAAGGTCGGAGGGCGAACATGGCTCGACCGGCTTGATCCATTCGTAGGACGCCGGCGTAGAAACGCGCGTCGCCAGGTCGAGACCGGCCATCGAGGGCGAATTCTTGGCTCGATCGACGAGCAGCTTCGCGTCCAGGCACGTTGCCGAAAGGACGCCGCGCATGACACCCCGCGAACGGAGGTGGCGGACCAACGCGCGGGTATCGATCCCGGAAACCACCGGGACCTGGTTCGTCACCAGAAAATGTTGCGCGGTTTCGTCGGCTCGCCAGTTGCTCGACAGGGGAGAGAATTCTCGAACCACCAGCCCTTCGATATAGGGTTTCGACGATTCGTTGTCGGCCTGATTCGCGCCGTAGTTGCCGATCTGCGGATTGGTCAGCACCACGATCTGGCCGGAGTAGGACGGGTCCGTGAAAACTTCCTGGTATCCGGTGATAGCGGTATTAAAAACGACTTCGCCACAGCGCTCGACGGGCGCACCAAAACTCTGGCCCTCGAAGACCGTACCGTCTTCCAGGGCGAGGACTGCTTGATTCAAGTGGGCGAAGCCTCCAGTGGGTGGGGAGTAACTTCTATTTCACCACAGGTGCGGCCGGAAGCGCCAGAGGCCTCCTATCCGGCTCCATAAAATCAACGCGCGCCGCATTGGACGTGAGCAGTTCGTCGGAGTAAAACTCGCGCAAGTAATCCTTAGACAGGATTTGAGGGAAGGCTGCCACCGCCTCATCGAAGCTCGCGTGAACGGGGATCTGCTCGAGAAGTCTCATCCACGCGACGGTGACGGTTTGGTGATATTTGTCGCTCTTCCCATGATGAGCGGCGAAGTTGCGGATCGAAGCAGCGATCCTTATGGTCGCGTCCGCGACCCCATAGCGCTGTAGATAGATCCACGCCAGTCGGATGTGGTCGCGATGGTGAAAGGACTCGTTCGAAAGCTCGCACGCTTCGAAGGCTCGGACGAATTCGGAGTCGGTCACTGGTTTAGCTCCTTCAGACGAGTGTTGATGGCGTGCTCCCAATGATCGCGCTGGAGGGGAAATTCCTGGGCGAATTTCGTCACCATGGCGTCGCCGGTATCCGAGAGGCCGGTGCGCCGATACGTGACGGTTGCTTCGGTCATGCCATCGTGAGCAGCCATCAGAACGATCTCAATCTGATTCGCGGATACGCCGGGCTCGATGAAGACGTAGCTAACCCGCAGTTTCGCAAGATCGTATTCGGTCAACACCCAAATCGCCTGTTTGTCCTCCTTACCCATTGTGAAGACCGAACCGGCGGTTTGGGCGCGGTTCTCAGGATAGACAATATTGGGGTTCCAGCCGTGGGCCCATTCCGCTTCACGTACGGGTCCAAACAGGGGCAGAGCTTGAGCGGGTGGTGCGTGAAGACGGATGGTGATGGCGGATTCGGTATGCTGGCGAGGCTGACCGAAAGCGAGCAAGGACAGGAACGGTGCGAGAATATATTTCATAACCGTATAGTACGCTTTCGTACTATAGAAGGCAAGCTATGCTTGAAGCGATGCCGCTACGACTGATCTTCAGCATCCATCGAACCACCCACCGCATCGGACTGTTCATCCAGCGCCACATGCCGGATTTAAACCAGGCCGAAGCTCACATCCTGTGCCACTTGATCGAATTTGGGGATTCGACCATCGCCGATCTGCACGGGGCCTTCGCTCACAAGCGGTCGACGCTGACCAGCGTGCTGGACCGCCTGGTCGCGCGCGGCCTGGTGACACGGGAAACCAGCCCGAAGGATCGCCGCTCGTTCATCGTGGCGTTGACCCGGTCAGGAAAGGCAAAGGCGGCTAAGATTCATCGGCACCTGGAAACGCTCGAAGCCGAAGCGTTGCATGGAGCGGACCGGAAAACCGTGGACGCGTTCGCCGAAGTGATCGGCCGCGTGGAGCGGGTCGCGACGGAAGAATAGTGAGCGCGTGCGCTAATCTGAAATTTAATGGTTACCGAGACCGCTTCCGCGGCATTCCCGTCCATCACGCTCGATTGCGGGGCGATCCTCGCTCCGGTGGAAGTCGCCTACGAGACATACGGGTCACTCAACGCCGCGAAGACGAATGCCATTCTGGTGGAACACGCGTTCTCCGGCGACGCGCATGCGGCGGGCGAAGGCGGCTGGTGGGACAACATGATCGGCCCGGGCAAGGCGTTCGATACCGATCGATACTTCGTGATCTGTTCGAACGTGCTGGGAGGATGCCGGGGAACGACGGGCCCCAGCTCGATCAATCCTGACACAGGATGTCCCTGGGCCATGTCTTTTCCGGCCGTATCGATCGCCGACATGGTGCGCCTCCAAAAAATGCTGATCGATCATTTGGGAATTCCGCGGCTGCTCGCCGTCGCAGGAGGATCGATGGGCGGCATGCAGGCGCTGGAATGGGCAGTGGCTTATCCCGAACAGGTAGCCGCTGCGATTCCCATTGCTACGACGGCTCGGCACAGCGCACAACAAATCGCGTTCAACGAAGTCGGCCGGCAGGCGATCATGGCCGACCCTGAGTGGAACGGCGGGAACTACTATGGCGGACGTCCGCCGGCACGCGGGCTTGCAGTGGCGCGCATGGTCGGTCATATCACTTATATGAGCGATGAGAGCATGCGCCAGAAATTCGGCCGTCGCCTGAGTGCGCCGGATAAATTCGAAGTCGAAAGCTATCTGCAATATCGCGGCAGCAAGTTTGTCGACCGCTTCGATGCGAACTCCTACATCTATATCACCCGCGCCATCGACTCGTTCGATCTCACCGAGCGCGGAACGCTGGCGTCGCTGTTTGAGCGTATCCGTACTCGATTCCTGGTGATCAGTTTCACCTCGGACTGGCTGTATCCCAGCTATCAGTCGCAGGAAATCGTCAGTGCGCTGCGCAGCCGCAACTGCGATGTGGCCTACTGCAATCTGGAAGCGCAGTACGGCCACGACGCGTTTTTCGTGGAAGTGGAGCAGCAAAGCGAAATCGTCCGCGGTTTCCTGGCCAGCACCTTATCAACGGGTCAGCATGCGTGAAGTTTACGGGCGCAGCGACTACGCAATCATCGGCGAACTGGTGGAGCCGAAAACGCGCGTGCTCGACCTGGGATGCGCCGAAGGCGAGCTGCTGGCGTGGCTGAAAGAAAATAAACAGGTGGACGCGCGCGGTGTCGAAATGACCGGCGCCCGCGTGCAAAAAGCGATCGCGCGCGGCGTATCGGTATACCAGGGCGATCTCGAGTCGGCGCTCGACGATTATCCCGAACACGCCTTCGATTACGCGATCCTCAGTCAGACCCTTCAGGAAACCCGCGATCCGCTGCACGTGCTGAAAGGGATGCTGCGCATCGCCAACCGCGCGATCGTGGCGTTCCCTAATTTCGGCCATTGGCGCGTGCGCTTGTCGCATCTATGGAGCGGGCGGGCTCCGCAGACGAAATTGTTTCCGCATGATTGGTACAACTCGCCAAACATTCATTTTCTGACCGTGCTCGATTTCGAGGCGCTGGTTGAGAAACAGAATTGGCGTGTCGAGCGGCGGATATTTCTGTCGAGCAATCGCGAAGTGCGCCTGTTTCCGAACCTGAGTGCAGAGGTTGCTGTGTTTTTGGTTTCGAAGGGATAGTCAAGTTCAGTAATATGATTTAGAAGCAGAATGATTAGGTGCGCTGCAGTTGCGGCACGTCGCGCTCGGCCGAGGAGAATCGTTTGGGAACTCCGACGGAAATAGTTGTCGGTGCAGCCGTCGAGCTGTTTCTGGTCCTACTGGCTTTGGGCCTTCTATCGGGTATGGGGCGGGCTCTTGCCAGTACCACGGAAACAAGTGGTGCCAGCACTGCAGCAGGGTGTCCTACTACGAGAAGGCAAGGTCGAGAAAGTACTAGGGCCGGGCACTTATTGGATCACACCTAAGCGTACATTGTTACTCTGCGACATCCGACCGACACCCTTCCAGATTGGCTCGCAGGAACTGCTGACTGCGGATGGCATGGGCGTGCGTGTCAGCTTGGGCGGTGAGTATCGTGTCATCAACGCTACGTCCTTCGTGAGCGAGAGTAGCGATGCCTTTGCCTCGTTCTATATCGAGTTGAGGCAGGCATTGCGCGTTGCGGTCGGCGAACTGAACAGCGAAAACTTTCTCGGTGAGCATGCGCTGATTGCTATCCGCACAAAGGAGTTGCTGGTTCCAAGGGCGGCGCAACTTGGGATTGAAATGACGCAGCTTGAGGTGTGGGAGGCGGTGCCTGTCGGCTGGCTCCGACCCACCTAGCACGGCGACTTTCTGGCTGACGATACGATGCTTTTGAACCCCCCAAATCCACGGGGGAAGCTACTCGTCGATGGTCTTCTTCCTGCTGAATGCTCCGCAATCGACCACCTGAAATGAGCCGGGCGCAGCGCTGTCAACGGCGGCGAGGATCCGTGGCAAGTAATCTTTAACGATGCGCCATTCAACGGAAGACAACGCCACAATTGCGAGCCGTCGCCCGGTCAAACTTTGTTCATAGTGAAGGGTTTGATCTCCGGTAACGAGTACGTCAAACCCGTCGTCTTCCGCTGCCTCTAACAGTGTGCCGTTTTTGAATCCATCCCAGCCCTTATAGCTGGCGGTGAAAACGTCATGCGAGCCGAGGTTATTCCGGAGTCGATGATCCAGGTTTTCGTCCAGCAACACCTTCACAGATTGTGCTGCTGCCGTTGGGCGTGCGCAAATTCAATCAGCCGCTTGATCTGGGCCACCGAAAGCGTGGGAAACCCGCTATGAATTTCGTCGATACTGTCGCCCAGATCGTAGCTATTCACAACGGGGTCCGGCATAATGCGCGTTCCGCGTACAACGGGCCGGCCCGATACCTTGCCGGGAACTTGTTCGATCAATTCGCAAGCCATCCAGTCGATATCCGAGACTGTTTCGAGCTTAGCCATCTGCCACCTTTTCTTATCGTAACTTTTTTGTCGCGGGGACGCTATAGAATGAACCAGATGGTCAAAGTCTTTGCTGCCTTCGCTTTAACATTCGCCGCCCTCGCCGCCGATACGAGATTCGAGATTTCATATCCCGCCTCCGCAACTACTGGACCGGTCACCGGCCGCGTTTACGTGATGATCTCGCGCAAGAACGATCCGGAGCCGAGACTTCAGGTCGGGCGCGTCGGCATTCCGTTCTTCGGACGCGATATCGAGAAACTCGGCGCGGGGCAAACCGCGATCATCGACGCGACGGATGTCGGAACGCCTGTGGTGAGTCTTTCGCAAATCCCGCCCGGTGAATATTGGGTGCAGGGATTCGTCAATCTTTATTCCGAATTTCACCGTTCCGACGGCCATGTCATCTGGATGCATGACGATCGTTGGGAGGGCCAGCACTGGAACCGGTCTCCTGGAAATCTGTACAGCGCGCCGCAAAAAATCACCCTGGATGCCTCCAAGGGCTATCGTATTTCACTGGTGTGCGACAAAGTGATTCCGCCTGTCGCCGTTCCCACCGATTCGACCTATGTCAAGCGATTCAAGATTCAGAGCGACATCTTGACCAGGTTCTGGGGACGTCCGATTTACCTGGGCGCAACTGTCCTGCTTCCGCGCGACTACGAGAAGACCAATATTTCTTACCCGGTCCTCTATGAACAGGGACATTTTTCGCTGGCCGCGCCGATGCGCTTCGATGCGCCCGAGAAGGACTTCTACAATCAATGGACGCGCGACGATTTTCCGCGCATGATCGTTGTCACCATGCAGCATCCTAATCCCTACTTTGACGATTCCTACGCGGTGAACTCGGTCAACGTGGGTCCGTATGGCGACGCGTTCATGAAGGAACTGATTCCGGAAATCGAAAAGCGTTTCCGTATCATCCGGCAGCCGTGGGCGAGGCTTCTTTCAGGCGGATCGACCGGCGGATGGGAATCACTGGCGCTGCAGATCTATCACCCCGATTTCTTCGGCGGAACATGGTCGAATTGTCCGGATTCGGTCGATTTTTCGGATGTCGAGGGCGTCGACGTGTATCACGACAAGAACGCGTTCTACAAGGAATTCGAGTGGCGTCGCGTCCCTACGGTCAACAGCCGCGAAATCAATGGCCAGATCCGCCAGACTGCCGAAGAGCGCAATCGATTCGAGTTGGTCAACGGAACACATGGAAGATCCGGAGAGCAACTTGACATATGGTCCGCCGTGTTCGGACCGCTCGGCGAGGATGGATTTTTCGATCCTCTATGGGACAAAAAGACTGGCGCGATGAATCCGCGAGTGGCGGAATATTGGAAGGAAAATTTCGATCTTCGGAATCATCTGGAAAAGAACTGGCCGACACTGGGACCGAAGCTGCAGGACAAAGTTCACGTGTATGTCGGCGACGCTGACAATTTTTTTCTGAACAACGGTACGCGCAAGTTGCAGGAGTGGATGAAGAAGACCGAGAGTCCACACTACGAAGGCTTTTTCATGTACGGAGCCGCGAAGGGGCACTGCTATAGCGGTCCTGTTTCGAGCGCGGATCGGCTGAAGGAGATGGCCGAGCACGTGCTGGGTCACATGCCGTCGGACACGATCGCAGGTTGGTGGAATAGATAGCCGCAGATGAACGCCGATCAAAAATTGAATCGGCGTTTCTCTGCGTTCATCGGCGGCCATTGCTCAGATCGTGTCCAGCGCATGTTCGAAGTCGGCCAGTAGATCCCGCCAATCTTCGATTCCCACAGACACGCGCACCAGCCCATCGGTGATTCCCGCATCGGCAAATTGCTGCTCCGTGAATCCGGAATGTGTGGTCGTTTTGGGGTGGCACACTAGCGTTTCCACGCCTCCCAGCGAAACCGCGTTTCGCGCGAGCCGCAGGTTGCGCAAGAATTCGAATGCCGCTCTCTTTCCCCCGCGCAACTCTAGCGAAAACATTGCGCCGGGAAAATCGCACTGTGCCTGATAAATCCGCACCTGTTCAGGATCTTTGAGTAACGTCGGATACAGCACCGCTTTGACCTTGGGATTGTGCGCCAGCGGTTCGGCGATTCGTTGCGCGTTCTTGCTGGCCCGGTTCATCCGTAACCCGACCGTCGGCAGGCGCGTGTCGAGCATCCAGCATTCATCCGGCTGCAAAATATTGCCGAACAATCCGCGCAGGGAGCGCATCTTCTTCAACAATTCGCGATCGGTGGCCAGCGCGAGTCCACCAATCAGATCGCTAAAGCCGGAAAGATACTTCGTCGCCGAATATAAGACCATATCCGCGCCTAACTGCAAGGGATGTTGAAACGCCGGACCAAGCATGGTGTTGTCCACCATCACGATCGGTTTTTCGCTTCGCATTTCGGCCGCCACATCGGCCGCACGCTTGATATCAGTCATGATCACGGTCGGATTCGCCGGCGTCTCGATCAGCACCACACGAAGGTTCTTCGCTTCACGAATGATCTGGTCGATTCGGTCAGTCTGTCCGGCCGGCGCCGCGATCCCGTTGACTCCCCAGCCAGCCAGAAAATTCTCGATCAATTTTTGCGTTCCACCGTAAACCGGCACGGTATAGACCACCGTATCGCCCGGCTTCACGAAGGCAAACAGCGCTGTCATGATCGCGGCCATTCCGGAGTTGAACACCAGTGCGGCATGCGCCCCGGCTTCGAGCGGGACCACTTGCTCCTCCAGAATCTCCGCGTTCGGATGGTTGAAGCGCGAATACACCAGATCGATCTGCTCACCCGTTTCCGGCGTGGCGCGTCCAGCCATGATGTCGAAAGCGCGCTCGGCAGCTTCGGGGCTGGAAAAAACGTAAGTCGAACTCCGGAACACCGCCGGTCTGGCGGAGCCGACCGAGAGCGTCGGGTCGAATCCGCGGGTCAGGACTTCCGTGGGTGGACGGAGGAGTGTTTTATAGTCGGCCATCACTTAGAGTGTACTGCCGCGCGACGCAGCGTGCGGCGTGGAGAAAACCCCGATGTATACTCGAATCTGTTGCGGCGGAAGAATGAAGAAAGCCCTCATATCCGGCATTACCGGGCAGGACGGATCTTTTCTCGCCGAATTTCTTCTGTCCAAGGGTTATGAGGTCCACGGCGTTGTCCGGCGCGCATCCACGTTTAATACGGAACGGCTGGATGCCATCTATGCCGATCCGCACGAACAACATGCCAAACTTTTTCTCCACTACGGGGACGTCGCCGACGGCGGAGGTCTCCGTCGCATCCTGGAAAAAGCGCAACCCGACGAAGTCTACAACCTGGCGGCCCAATCCCACGTCCGTGTCAGCTTCGATCAGGCCGAATATACAGCCGACATTGTGGCGACCGGAACCCTTCGGATCCTGGAAGCGATTCGCGATTACGCCGTTGGAGGGAAGAGCGTGCGCCTCTATCAGGCAGGTTCCTCGGAGATGTTCGGGGCCGCGCCTCCCCCGCAGAGCGAAACCACACCGTTCTATCCTCGTAGCCCCTACGGCGTGAGTAAAGCCGCCGCCCATTGGTACGCGGTGAACTATCGCGAGGCCTACGGTCTGTTCATATGCAATGGAATTCTGTTCAACCATGAATCTCCGCGGCGTGGAGAGACTTTCGTAACGCGAAAAATCACGCGAGCGCTGGCGCGGATCAAGCTCGGATTGCAGGAGAAGCTGTACATCGGAAATCTCGATGCTCAGCGCGATTGGGGCTATGCCGGCGATTACGTCGACGCGATGTGGCGGATGCTCCAACCGGACACACCCGATGACTACGTGATCGCGACGGGCCAATCCCATTCGGTCCGGGAGTTCCTGGCTATGGCGGCCCAGGAGTGCGGTGTCGATTGGAAAAATCATGTTGAAACGGACCCCCGCTACTTCCGGCCGACCGAAGTCGACTGTCTGTTGGGCGACGCTTCGAAGGCGCGCAAGAGACTCGGATGGAAACCTCGCGTGACGTTTGAGGAACTGGTCCGCATGATGGTCGCGCACGATCTGGACCTGGCAAACCAGGAAAAAACGTTGGCGCGGGCAGGACACATTGTTAACCGGGGGGCGTCGCAGAGTTGATGCGTGTGAACGCGCGCATTTACGTGGCGGGGCATCGCGGCCTGGTTGGCTCGGCGATTTGCCGCCGGCTGCGAACCCTAGGTCACGAAAGTCTGATCGAGCGGACGCGCGATCAGTTGGACCTAAAGGATTCCGCCGCGGTGCGCGAATTCTTCGCCGCCGAAAAGCCCGAATATGTGTTTCTGGCGGCCGCCAGAGTCGGCGGAATCCTGGCGAACGATTCGCGCCCCGCCGAGTTTATTTACGACAACCTGGCCATCGAGATCAACGTGATCGACGCCGCTTGGCGCGCGGGCGTCACCAAGCTCCAGTTCCTGGGATCTTCGTGCATTTATCCCAAGCTCGCGCCGCAACCAATGCAGGAAGAGTACCTGTTGACCGGCCCACTCGAGCCTACCAACGAGTGGTACGCAGTGGCGAAGATCGCCGGAATCAAAATGCTCCAGGCCTATCAAAAACAGTATGGCTTCCATGGGATCAGCCTGATGCCGACCAGCCTTTATGGACCCGGCGACAATTTTGACCTGGCGTCCTCGCATGTGCTGCCCGCGCTGATCCGCAAGTTTCACGAAGCCGCCGTACAGCGTGCTCCGGAAGTGATCGTCTGGGGTACTGGATCTCCGCGCCGCGAGTTTCTGCACGTGAACGATCTTGCCGACGCGGCCGTCTTCCTGATGAATGAATATGATGGCGATCAGATCGTCAATGTCGGTACAGGGGAGGACGTCTCGATTCGGGAACTCGCTGAAATGGTCGCGGATATCGTGGGGTTCCGCGGACAACTCCGCTTCGACACGTCGAAACCGGATGGCGCGCCGCGAAAACTCCTGGACGTGAGTCGTTTGCGATCGCTCGGATGGGAGCCGCACATCGGTCTGCGGGATGGAATCGCAACAACTTACGATTGGTATAAGACGAACACCTCGATTCACGTTCATTGAAGTTTGTTAACAGCGAAACCGGCCAGACCCACGTGCCGTCCAAATCCACGAGTACTCGCGTCCCAAAGAGTTGAGGTGTTTATGTTTCATCGCCGGTACGCGGGTTCCGCGGCAGTCGTTTCGATATTCCTGACACTCTCAATGCGCGTTTCGGCGCAACCCAGCCGGATCAGCCGCGCTATCGACAAAAGCCAGCGCGTCACTCTCACCGGTCACGTTCATCCCAAAGCGCTCCTTGAAAACGACCAGGGGCGCGTCTCGCCATCGCTCGAGCTTTCTTTCGTGACGCTGGCATTGGCGCCTTCGACGAGCCAGAAAGCGGACCTTAGTCAGTTCCTGATCGAACAGCAGACCACGGGCTCACCCAACTATCACCACTGGCTCACTCCCGAACAATATGCCGATCGGTTCGGCGCGAGCTCGTCCGATATCGGCAAAATTACGGCGTGGCTTCAATCCGAAGGACTCACCGTAACCTCCGTAGCGCGTGGGCGCAACTGGATCGCAGTGAATGGAACCGCGGCTCAAGTCGAAGCGGCATTCAAGACCGAATTGCATCACTACCTCGCGAATGGCGAAATGCACTTCGCAAACGCAACCGATCCGTCCATCCCCGCCGCACTCGATGGGATGGTTCACGCCATTCGCGGATTGAATGATTTCCGAATGAAGCCGGCACGCAGGCAGAAAAATCCAAATAACACCACCCCCGACTACACGTCAACGCACGGTAATCACTATCTTGCACCCAACGATCTGGCCACTATCTACAACATCAGCGCGCTGTACAATGCCGGATTTGACGGTACCGGCCAGACTCTCGTCGTTGCAGGGCAAACCCAGATCGACCTCACCGACATCCAGCAATTCCGAACGAAATTCAACCTCTCGTCGAACGATCCGAAGATCGTCTTCGTTCCGGGTTCACGCGATCCGGGGACAGTCAACGGAGATCTAGGGGAGGCGGACCTGGATCTGGAGTGGTCGGGCGCCGTGGCGCGCAACGCGACTATTCTCTACGTGTATGCCTACGATGTAATGACCGCCGTCCAATATGCAATCGATCAGAATCTTGCTCCGGTCCTCAGCTTAAGCTACGGCAGTTGCGAGCCGGAGACGGCGGCCTCTGACGCCGCGGCCATGCAATCCTGGGCGCAGCAAGGGAACGCGCAAGGGATCACGTGGTTTTCCGCCTCGGGCGATTCCGGCGGCGCGGATTGCGACGACTCGCGAAATCCTGGTCTCGCGGTCGACCTTCCCGGGAGCATTCCCGAAGTAACCTCGGTCGGCGGCACCGAATTCTCCGAGGGGAGCGGCCAATACTGGAATGCCACTACCGACGCCAACGGCGCATCCGTACTTTCCTATATTCCGGAGATCGCCTGGAACGACAGCGCGCTCGACGGTTCACCGTCCGCCTCAGGCGGCGGCGCAAGCATTTTCTTCACCAAGCCCGCGTGGCAAACCGGCCCGGGCGTGCCCAGCGATAACGCGCGGCACGTACCAGACGTTTCGATGAGCGCGTCCGCCGACCACGATGGATACCTGGTCTACACCGGCGGCAGCCAGGCTGTTTACGGCGGCACGTCGGTTCCTACTCCCGTATTCGCAGGACTCGCCGCAGTGCTGAACCAATATCTGGTTTCAAAAGGGCAGCAATCGACGCCGGGATTGGGGAACATGAATCCGCAGTTGTATTCGCTCGCGCAGTCCTCGCCCGCGATCTTCCACGACATCACCAGCGGCAACAACATCGTCACCGTGAACTGCGGACGTCGCGTGATCACGTGCTCGAACACAGCGGTCGGCTACAACGCCGGCGCCGGCTACGATCAGGCGACTGGCCTCGGCTCCGTCGATGCATATCTGCTGGTCACCGGGTGGACCGGATCCGGGTCCTCGTCCAGATCCGAGGCCACGTTGACGCTGCTTTCAAATTTAAGCACCGTGGGCCCGACGGATACCGTGTACCTGACCGCGACCGTAACCGGCAGGACCACGCCAACCGGCACCGTGACATTTTCCGCCACCGGGGTCCAGATCGGGTCGGCGACTCTGGCCGGTTCGGCCGGCAAGGCGACCGCTACGCTCGCTGTGAAGGGATCGGCGTTACCACTGGGTTCGGCAACCATAACCGCGGCAGTGAACGGCCTCAACGACTCGCTTCTGGTGAGCGTGGCGTCCGCCAGTTTGAGTGCTGGGGCACCGGCGATCAATGCGCTCACCAATGCTGCGTCCTATCAGCAGACGTTCGCTCCTGGAGCCATCATGACGCTGTGGGGCACCCAGCTCGCGAATTCCACACAAATCGCGAGCAGCGTTCCACTGCCGGTAAACATGTCAGGCGTCGCCGTCCTGATCAATGGAGTGGCCGCGCCGCTGTATTATGTTTCCGCGGGTCTGGCGAACGTCCAGATTCCGTACGAGACCGCGCCCGGTTCGGCGACCGTGAGCATCAACAACAATGGACAAGTTGCCACGCGAACGTTTACTGTGGCCGCGTCAGGCCCCGGAATCTTCACCGATCAGAACGGCACCGTCGTGCCCTTCCCCACCGCGGCGCGCGGACAGGAGATCGCGATCTATATCACCGGCACAGGCGCGGTTTCACCCGCTGTTTCCACCGGAGCCGCTCCGGCTACCGCAACGGCGCTCTCGGACCTGCCGAAGCCGTCTCAATTCGTGACCGTCGCGGTGGGCCGCGTGCCGGCCACCATCGACTTCATTGGAATCACTCCTGGATTGGTTGGCGTGATGCAGCTCAATTTCACGATTCCAGCGGGCGTCAGCCCCGGCGCGCAGCCAGTAGTGGTCACCGTGGGCGGTATTCCCAGCGCCGCGGCTACCGTCAACATCACGAACTGAAGACAAGGTTTTCCTTTGCGTCTTTGCGTGAAATGCATTAAGTCGGAATCACCGCGCTCGGATCTGCGAAGCTGGACACATCTTCGTCGATCAGGATGGCCGCGCCTCCAAAGGTCCGGCTGACGGATGCTGGACATTGCCAGAGGTCCGCAAATTCGATTCCCGAATCCGCAGGCTTTGAGGTATTGACGTGGAAATCCGCCGTCACGCCGCCGACGATCCAGAAGCGAGGCGAGGCGGCACTTGGACTCGCCAGCCCCGCCAGCGTCGCCGTGCGAACGTCCGCCGCATTGTGTTTGTGGCAATAAACTCCGGGACTTAACCCCGCGCTAACTACTTTCGCAACCCATGAGCTGACATACTCGCCCAGCGCCGCAGGAAATAGTTCGCATCGTTCCACATCCAGGTAGACATATGCTCCCGCGGCAAATCCATCCGCCGCGAGTTTCGAACTGGCATCTTCCGCATCGATTTGCCCTTGTCCAGCCGTCAGCACGTTATTCGCACACTTGGACGCTCCCACTACCTGCTGCCCCACATACACGGGGAGAAGATTCCAGCCCATGTCATCCAGCGTCGCCCGCTTCCCCATCCAACCCGGGTCGTGGTGGCAGGGAGCCTTAATGTAATACGCCACGAACAGATACGGCGACACCGCTTTCCATTTGCTCATGGTCGAATCGCCCGGATACATCGATGTATCGAAGCCGGGAAAACTTCCTGTGGGCGCGGGGGTTGGCGGAAGGGACATAGTTTGCTCTTGGTATGTCCACAATACCGCCATCCTCGGAGGCAGTAAACCTGAATAACCGTAAAATGCTTGAAATTAATCGAGTAATTATTTTGCGTCGCTTGCAGACTTTGCGAATTTGGCGTCGTCCACTGGCGCGTTGCTCTGCACGTCTTTGATCTGGATGGTGAAGCGCCCGTTGGGCCGCGAAAGCGTCCACCGGTACGGAATCTTCACGCCGTCTGCTTCCCGATAATCCGCGTAATCGATTTGCGTCGGATTGCGGCCCACGGGAGTGTCGGCGAAGCGAATCATCCGTTGCAGCAATCCCGATTTCTTGTCGAAGTAGAGCCGCACTGCCGGAAGGCCTGGGGCCGACGCGTTTAGAGTTTCACACTCGACGCCGTTGATGGTCTCGGGACGCCCGCGACGAACCTGCTGGAACATATTCTTCACGCGGAGCGCCAGATAGAATTCAGCGTCGAGGCTCGACGCGGCAGATTCAGGAGCGGACATATCTCGCGCAGGCCGGCCCGAGTTCCCCATCCATCCCGCGGTGCCGTCGAACGCAGTGAAGCTTTCGCCGTTTCCGGAATGCGTGATCGTAATGCGTTTGTTGGGAGCCTTCGTGAACACCTCGATCGGATTGTCCGTGCCGCCAGCGTGAATCGAGCCTTTCATCACACGGCTGGTAATCTTCTGGATCGCATCGGCGCCTCCCATGCCCGCAACGTACTTCTGGAGGACGTCATCAGCCGTCGGAGCCGTACCCGCTGCAGCCGGAGCCGCCGGCATCTCGGCATGCGCCGGCGCGTCCGTTTCCAGCACCGGCGGGACCGCCGTCGGACGCTCGTGACCGTTATGGCAGGAGTAGCAACTGACTTGCAGCCGTCCGTTGAAGCTGGCCTTGTTGATGGATAGCGTCATGGTGATCATCTCTCGAGCGGTTTTCTTGGCCGGTTTGTCGTCGGCATCCGGCTTGCCTTGCACGTGGCAGAAGGCGCACTCTACACCCAGCGACGCCGCGATAAATTGCATCGCCGGAACCAATTGATCCGCGGGCGTGCCTTTGAGAACAGTGATGTTCTTGTACGTCTGCTCGGCCATGGATTGCGCGCCCAGCGGCAGCGCTGCCGCTATCGCCGTGAAAATCAGCGTTTTAAGTGACTGCCGCAGCATGTGAAGATCTCCTTTTCTTGTGTGCACCATGAATTGTATCGAAACCATGCGTCCCCCGCGCACTCGCCTCCCGTATATTAAATGGACGTCCGTGCTGCGCTCCTTACTATTCGTGACTCTCGCGACCGGCGCCATCGCCCAGAGCTTGTCGCCCATTCGCGTTGACGTGAGCCTGGTGACGGCCTCGTTTAGTGTGCGAAACAGCCGGGGCGCGCTGATTCCCGATCTGACCAAGGAAGATCTCGAAATTCTTGACGACGGCGTCCCGCAATCGATTTCTTTCTTTTCCCGAAGCCTCGACGTGCCCCTAAGTCTGGCCCTGGTGGTGGATGCCAGCAGCAGCCAGCAACACATGATGAAGAAGCACGAACATGATCTGAAGCGATTCCTGAAGGACGTCCTCGCACCGCGCGACCAGGCATTTCTCCTCTGCTTTGGCAACCATCTGCGCGTCGCCCAGGACTACTCCAACTCGCCGGACGACCTCATGGAGGGGCTGAAGCGCTTCGATCATGAAAAGAATCGCGCGGAGATGGCCGAAATCGGCCCGCCCGATCTCCGCTTTGCCGGTACCGCATTTTATGACGCGCTATATCATTCCACCGAGAAGCTGGGCAGCGAGGAGCACGGCCGCAAAGCGCTGATCGTATTCAGCGACGGCGAAGACAATTCCAGCGCGCATCACATGCTGGACGTAATCGAGGCGGCTCAAACCGGTGGCGTCGTGATTTTCGGGATCCGGTACACGGAACGCTCGCATGGCCGCCTCACTGCTCGCAATAAATACGGAACAAGTGTTCTGGCCAGGCTGGCGCGCGAGACCGGCGGCGCGGATTTCGATGCCGAAAAAGACGATCTGAAAGACGCGTTCCGCCAGATCGGCGAGCAGCTGCGCTCTTCTTATGAGGTCGCCTATCATCCGGCGGGCGTCGCCAATGATGGTTCATTTCACAAGCTCGTGATCCGGATTCGGCGACCCGAATTGTCGGTAAGGGCCAAGACTGGTTACTACTCAAGGCCCTGATTCTAAATGCGCGGTCCATCACTGTCGCGCCTCAATTGACGGCCGCGCGGACGGTTCAGTCCGCTTCAAACTTTGAGGCGCGACAGTTATGGAGCGCGTTGGCGTAGTAACGAGGATTCTGAGTCCTGCCCCGATCCTGCCAGCGTATATAGAGACTTGAGACGGATGTTAGCAGCGCAATCAGCGATGGAGCGCGGACCGGGTTCGAAGGCGTTCGCGGAACTCGTGCGCGAGCATCAGTCGATGGTGTTCAGCATCGCGTGTCATTTTTTACGCGACCGGTCGCTGGCGGAAGAGATCGCCCAGGACGTGTTCTTGCAGTTGTATCGCAACCTGGAGTCGCTCGAAAGTGAAGCCCATATTGCTTGTTGGCTTCGCCGCGTGACCAGTAACCGGTGCGTGGATTATGTCCGGAAGCGGCAGCGCCGGCCGGAAACGGGTTTGGACGATGGCCCGGAACCGAGGAGCGTTGAAGCCGCCGGCGATCCGCTGCTCAACAGGAAGCTGAGAGCGCTGGTTCAGTCCCTGCCTGAAAAGCCGCGGCTGGTCATGATTCTGCGGTACCAGGAGGATCTGATGCCGGACGAGATCGCCAGGACGCTGGATATGCCGGTGCGGACCGTGAAGAGCATTCTGCACCGGTCGCTCGCGATGTTGAGGGAAAAAATGGAGCGCAGTATGGGAGATCCCAGATGATGGACGATTTCGAAAAGCAACTTAAAGACGCCTTTCAGCGCCAAGATCCGTCGGCGGATTTCGAATCACGAGTGCTGGCCGCGGCGTCCCGCGAAAAGCAAAAGCCGCGGCGGTGGCTGGCTTTGTGGATGCCGGGCCATCTGCGATGGGCTGCCGCTTTAGCGATGTCGCTGGTGCTGGTAGCCGTGGTCGTAAGGCAGCGCGAAGTACACGAGCGCGCCGCCGGAGAGGCCGCCAAGGCCCGTTTGGAACTCGCGTTGAAGATTACCAGCACCAAGCTCAAGAAAATCCAGGACCAGGTTAACGCTGGACGTCAGGACGAATAATATGAAGAACTCGATTTTGATTGCGTGTTTCGCGATGCTACCTTTAGCCGCGCAGGAGCTGAAGCTGCCGCCGAATATCGAAAAACTTGCCGCGAAAGCGGAAGAGGTGGTCGACGTCACCATGGATGGAGCGCTCCTGCAACTTGCCGCTCGTTTCCTGTCGGACAAAGACCCCGATGAAGCGCGCGTGAAGAAGCTCGTCGCAGGCCTCAAGGGTATCTACGTCAAGAGCTTCGAATTTGAGAATAAGGGAGAATACCAGGACAGCGACCTGGAGCCGTTGCGCGCGCAGTTGCATTCTCCCGGATGGTCGCGCATCGTAGGCGTGCGCAGCAAAAAGTCCGGAGACAATGCCGAGGTCTATTTGAAATCGGAAAATGGCGGCTTTTCCGGCTTGGCTATCATCTCCGCCGAACCCAGAGAATTGACCATCGTGCAGATTATCGGCCCGCTCCAACCCGAGGATCTGCGCGACTTAGGCGGCCGCTGGGGGATCCCCAAAATCGACTTAGGCCGCAAACCCGGCAAGGAGGATTAGCCATGCGGATACTTATCAGCGGTCTCCTTTTCACCGTTTGGCTCCCTGCTTCAGTGCGCGCCGCCGATCGCGAGTTCAGCAACGTAGTGGACTCGATTTCAGCGCATTTCCAGACGCGGCCGATCCATATCCCGCTGTTCGGATTGGTCAATATGGTGGCCTTCGTGGCGCGCCCCGCCGGAACCAAACACATCGACCTCGCTGTGTTTGAGAATCTCGATTCCTGGGATCGCGATGGGCGCAATCTTAGTGAGTCGATCCGCACTGCGGTCGGCGGAGCATGGAAGCCGTTTGTCCAGGCCCGGTCGTCAAGAAGCGGCGAGGTCGTGTTCGTCTATATGCGTCCCGAAGGAAACGACTGGCGTCTGCTGCTGGTCACCGTGGAACGGCACGAAGCGGTGGTGGTCCAGCTGCAACTCAACCCCGATGCGCTGCAACGTTGGATCGTATCGCCGGGCGATTCCGTATTGAGCCATATCTCGCACCGTACCTACTCGTCCGGTAGATCCCGCGATCTGGACCCGTAAACGGCTATTTCTTCAAGCTGCGAACATACGCCACCACATCATCGACGCCGGCGCCGGTCACGCTTGCCGCTGGTTTCATCTTGCCCTTGCCCTCGCTGATGATCTTCTTGATATCCGCGTCGCTTTGGGACTGGACGTCAGCCGACTTCAGATCGCGGATGTCGACCTTCATCATCTTGGCGACGCCAGCGTTTGGCGTACCGTCCACGCCATGGCAGGATTTGCAGGACTTGTCGTAGATCGCTTGTCCGGCCTTGGCATCCGCGGCAACTGCGGGGATCGACGTCAATCCTGCGATCGCGAGTGTAATCAGTGTGAGTCTCATGTTGGTTCTCCTATTCATTGGGTTTAGTGCTCGGGTGACTTGGACGCATTCTTGGCTATGTCCGGGGCAATGCCAGGGGCCATGCCAAGCGTTGTCAGGATCGCGGGAGAGGCTTCCTCTACAGCCAATGCCTGATGGCATGCGCTGCAATCCTGTGTGATCGTTTTCTTCTCCGCCGTGGCGTGGCTATCGTCGTGGCAACGGAAACAGCCGGGACTGTCCATGTGGCCGAGGTTGTTGGGATATGTTCCCCAGGTGACCTTCAGGTCCGGAAAAACGTTGCGTCGGTAGATGGCCAGCAGCGCGCCGCCTGCCGACTGAACCTCGCCCCCGCGTTTCGCGGCGACGTCTGCGTACCGTTGTTGGTAGAACGCGGCCAAACCGGATGGAATCTTCTGCGCAGCCTCGTCGTCGGTTGCGTAGGACGCCTTGAGCAGCTCCACGCCAGTTTTCTTAATGAACGGCAGGTCCGCGGGTATGCTTCCGTTGGCGATGGCACGGTCCAGCGCGCGTTCGGGGAGTTCGTAACTGTGCGCCGCCCGATTGTGGCAATCGACGCATTGCATTTCGAACACCGGCAGCGTGCCCATTGCGTCGGGCTTCGCGTCGGCGGCGAAATAGGCGCGCTTGACACCGCCGTTGGTGTACTCGACCCAAGGGATGTTCTGCCGCTTCTTATCCGCGGCAGCGTACCGGATGTGAACTCCAGGGCCTAGATGCGCTCCATGGATTCCAGATCGGTCGCCTCCAACATTCATCATCAGAACCGTTTCTGTCCGCGCATTGGATTCGTCGTCATTGAACTTCGTAATCCTGCGCAGCCGCGAGCCAATGACCCTCTCGCGAGCATGACATTGCTCGCAGGTGCCGGCTGAGGAAACGAGTCGATTATTCTCCAACGCCGATTCGATGGGCCGCGGGTAGTTGTTGAGGATCACGCTAATCAGCTGGTGGGTACCGGCCATCTTCGCATTGACCCATCCCGTTGCACCCGGAGCGATGTGGCACGATCCGCAAGCGACTGCCTGATGCGGCGGCTGTTGATGCGCGGTGAACTCCGGTTTCATCACGTGACAGGTCTGGCCGCAGAACTGGACCGTGTCCATATGCTGCACCGCGCGATAGCTGAGCTGGCTTCCGATGATCACGTTGACCACCGTCATCACCACGAAGAAAATACCCGTGCGCCGCAGTGCGGTGGCGCGGTCGACGATGGCGAGGCCCGCAGCGATGCGCCGCTTCGACAGAGCGATCCCCACAGGAATGAGCGCAAGTCCCGCAAAAAAAACAACGGGGATCGCCACGAAAACCAGTAGCCCGATGTATGGATTGTCAACACTCCCCCGGACGTTGGCAGGCAGCACGAACAGCCACGAAAAGCCCGCCAGTGTGACCAGCGTGACGCCCAGCATGCTGATCCAGTGGCTGGCCAGCAGCACGAACATGGGACGGGTAGGATTTGGTTCACTCATGGCTTATTCCCCGAACTCAAGTAGGCGAGCAGATCCGACATCTGGCTGCCCTCAAAGCGAGGCCACGAAACATTTTTCGCCTTCATCTGATCGAGCATGCGCGGCCCGTGATGCCACAAAGCGGCAACCATCGCGGCGGATCCGAACGACCGTTGGGCGCCGGGGAGGTTTGGCGCCCCGCTGGTCGCGTCCTGATGACAAACCGTGCAGCGCTTCTTCTCGAATGTGCGTCGCCCCGCGGACGGTTTGCCCGAATCTTCAAAGAATTGGCGGGCCCATAAGTAGCCCAACACATCCTGCATCTCGCCGGGCGCGAAACTCACCGGCTTCGCGCCGGCCGCGGCCATCCTCGGCGCGTGATTCCACATCTCCGCCGCGATCGCGGTCAGCGTCTCCCCTTTGATCCGGCTCAAGTAATTGCTTCCCGGAGTGTGGCAAACTGCGCATCCCTTGGCGTTGAAAACCGCGACACCATCCTGCCCCGCGCCGATCAGAAAGGTCGCCGGCCTGGATGGCGGCGACGGCAAATTGCGCAGATAGACCAGCATGTCCGTAAGATCCTGCGCGCTCAATTCGGGCCAGCGAACGCGATCCGCATCCGCCTGGTCCAACATATACGCGCGGTGATTCCACATGGCCTCGGCCAAGGCATTGGGATTGGAGAAATCCACCCATTGCTTCACGGGCTTGATCATGGGCCGGACCGGTTCAGTCAACCCGTGACACTTGGTACATCCGCGCTCCGCGAACGCACGCTTGCCGCGTGCCGCGTCACCGGGCTTCTCGAAAAACCGGGCCGAATAGAAATAGGCGAAGAGATCGCGCGCGGCTTGTTCATCCAGATCGCCCACGCGGATATCGCGTTCACGCATGGCGTTCCACATCGCCGGCGCGTGATTCCACATGGTGGCGGCCAGTGAGGCGGGGGTGAAATTCCGGTCCACCATGCGGCCCAGGTCCGGTGCGATCTTGCCGCCTCTTCCGCTGACGCTATGGCATTGGATGCAGGAAAGAGTCTCGAACAAACCTGCACCCCGCGCGGAATCGGCGGGCAGATCGGCTGCACCCGCGCCGACCGCCGACATGAGAATGATCTGAAAGGTTCGATTCATCGCATGAACCTCAATCCGGTGGTCACCAGGTGGCTGCGGAATCCTTCATAGAGATACAAGGCTTCTCCATATCCGTAATAGCGCCACTCGGAAAACCAGCTTACGTGTTTATTGATCGGAACCGAAAGCCGGGCCAGCGGCTGAAAGTAGTTGGTCGGCCGGCTGCCGGAGGAAATGAAAAACGATCCGCCGGCAGTGAATTTCGGCGCGCGACCCCAAATGTGCGGCGCATTCAGATCGAACAGTCCGGTCACCGTGTGCGCCCGCTCGCGGTAGTGATCGACTTGCTGCGTCAGATCCTGCGGAACCAGATAGCTGATATCGGACTTCAGGTCGTAACGCGAATACGAGCCCTGGAAATCCCAGCTCTTTCCACCGCCCGGCGCCCACAGCAGCGACAACGATTCCTGATACGAGGAGAAATCGTATTTTGTCCCGGCCAGCGGGTTCTGATTCGTGAGCACTGAGAAATCGCCCGAAACACTCAGCGAATTGGTCGCCTGATAACGCGCCTGAGCCCGGACCTTCTGATAGTTGTACAAGCTGGTCCGGAAATACGCGCCGTCGCCTGCCGCCGCTTCGGCCTCCGCTGTCAGGGAGATTTTTTGGCTGGGGCGGAAGGTCAGCCCGCCGAGTCCCACGTTGCGGCTGAAATTTCCCTGCACCGAACTCGACAATCCCGCCGCCGGCAGAATGCTCTGGTTTCCGTCTCCCCATACATAGCGATAGCCGGCGCGGAGCATCAGCTTGGACGTCGCATCGAAATACAGATCGATCTCGTTCTGGTTATAGTTGGTCGCTAACGTGGACGCCAGTAACGCCGTCAATTGTTGCGACGTTCCCGATCCCGCTAAGATCTGAGTCGATCCCGCCCCGCTTGAATTATGCAGCCGGTCGGTCAGCCAGCTTTCAATGATGCGCACCCGGCGCATAGGCCTGATCTCCGCGCCTGCGCTCGCGCTGGTGTGCGGCAGCTTCGCGCTGGACGAAAGCAGGTATTGCTGGCTGGTGTAGAACACGAACTGGCTTTGCAGGAACAGGTTTCCCGCGTCGGTCTGCTGGTAGTGGACGTCCGTCTGCGGTTCGCTATACAGGAACTGCCCGTAAAAATCGAGCCATGACGTCGGACTCGCAGTAAACAACGCTTTGGTGTAGGTGCTGTTGCCGCGAATTCCGTAAGCCGCCAGAAGATTGGTCAGATCGAGGCGCTGGCCGGATATGGTACTGGTGGTGTTTCCAAAATTGATGCCCGATGTCTGAAAAACTCGTTGATCGTCTTTGAACGTTGTCCCGCCTTCTTCGAGCGTGGCGTGAAAGCGCCGGAACTCGAGCCGCACGCCGCCACGATAAAGGTTGGTCGAGTCGCGCAGCGTGTTAGGGACCGGATACTCGTTGGAATCGGAAACGAACGTGGTCGCGCCACGCCCCGAGTTGGAATCGCGATCGAAAGCGAAATACGGGATGATGCGGCCGCCCGGCAGCAGATCCAACGCAAAAGATGTGAAGCGCCGGCGCGTATCGAAAGATTGCTCATCCAGAACGATTCCTCGCGACAACAGCGGATCGGCGTAAGAGGGCAGAACGTTAAAGTAGGCAATGTCGCGGTAGTCTGCCCTGAAATCGTACAGCTTCGTTTTTTTCGCGTCCAGATGAAAAGTGGAATAGGGCTCCCCGCCCCAACCGTATGCGCGCACATGAATCTGATCGAAAAAGCGATGTTGCGGATCGGCGATGGTGAAATCCGCGCCGAGGAGCTTCGGCCCGGAGCCGAGATTGATGATGCTCCGGTACGTGTCCATGCTTCCGCCGACGCCGGTGTTCCAGCGATAACCGAGATCGATAGATCCGGTCAGCCAGGATTCACTCGAAGGCACCGGGGATTCGGGCGCCGGGGCCGCCGGGGACTTTACATCCACTTTCGCATCGGGTTTCGCATCGGGTTTTGCATCGGCCTTCGCGTCTTTTTTCTCCTCTTGCGGAGCAGGCGCGGCCGCCGGCTGCTGAGCCGCCATCGGCAACAGGAACGCAATTCCCAATAGAAACGTGTTGAGCGGTTTCATTTGAGAAGATTCCTGTCTACGTGGCTGCCGTGAATCTTCTGATGACAGACCGTGCAGTTCTGGAATCGCGGAGAACGCAAATCGTGAAACGACGGTGGCACGACCCCTAAAGCCCCGGTCTTGACGGTCGGCAAATTTGCATGGCAGGTGAGGCACACGAAGCGGACCTCTTGCTGAGCCAGCATCCTTGGATTCGCCGAGCCATGCGGTTCATGACACGTGGAGCAGCTCTCAAAGCGTACCGGCGCATGCTCAAAAGTGAACGGGCCGCGCTTGTCGCCGTGGCACGAAAAACAACCCGGCTCGTTGGCGGCGAATGCATTGGTACTCCGAGGTCGAATGCTGCCGTGCGGATTGTGGCAATCCACACAGCTCATTGCGCCTTCTGGAAGCTTGTGATGGAACGGTTTCTGGAATTGCGCCCACGCGTTGGTGTGGCAGCCCGCACACAGGCTGTTGATGGCCGTCGCGCCGCGCACCACCAGGCCCTTTCCGCCGTCCGCATGAACTTTGTGACACGTGGTGCAGGCCACTTGATCTTTCATATGACTGCTCTGGAGCCGGCCGATGTGGGTCGGCTCGTTGAGATGGCAGCTCATACAAATCTTGTCTGTCGCCGCGGCAGCCAGTTTTCCCGGATTCCGGACATCCTCCGCCGACGCCGATTCAGTGTGCTTCTGCGCTGCTCCGTGGCACGCCTCGCATGCCCTCCCCTCCCAGCCGCGCTTCTTGTTCGTATCCACCGTGTTGTGCGGTGTGGACGCGAACGCCTTGGCGATATCCTCGTGGCAGATCGCGCAAGCTTCGGATCCCGCATACCCCGCTGGTGGATTCGGAGCAGGCGCGCTCTGACCGTTTACCAGAGCGCACCCCAACAGCATCAGCAGAAGCCTGACAGCCTCAATACTGCGCATGGGCTTGACCCACCGCTTCCACCGTCCCCGCGGCATGGCACACCGTGCAGCTTTCACCGAGCGAGGTGGTGTTCGCCAACATGTGCGACGCGGTGGCGATTTGCACGTGACAGCCCGAGCACGCCGAACTGATCGCTGGGATCGGGTTGATAGGCCCTTGTGGATCGGTGGCCGCATTTAGCCCGAGGGGCAGATTCTGCTCGCTGCCATTCACATGGCAATTCGCGCAGTACCGCGTATCGGTGGCCGCGCCCGTCGGAGACATCGCCGGGAACAGCGTGCCCGAAAAGTCGTTGTGACTGCCGCCGAAACCAACCACCACATAGGGACGATTCGCAGGAAGATTTTTCCCAAAATGGATACGGTGCACCAGCAGGTTGAAATTTATCCCCTGCGGCGGGAGCGCCCTGTCTGCCACGGTCGTAGCTGCCGGACGGACCGAAATGTCCGTATTCGACGGATTGTGGCACAACACACAATACTCGGTTTGATTCCGAAGCCCTCCATGCACCGACAACGCCACGTGACATTGATTGCAGTTGTCTATCGCCACTACAGCGCGCCGCGGCGCGACCGGCGATCCATCCACGGAGAAGTACAGCACCTGATTCTTCGCGCCATATTGCACGACTTGTTGCGAAGTGGTTCCCGCCAGCAGCGTCTCCGAGCGCCGCGCCTCGACGCCGATCGCGAAGGAGCCTGTAGCGTTGGCGGGAACAGCATGTTTGAAGGTGTACGTGCAGGTTCCGTCCGCGCCGCAACTCGACCCGGCCGACGCACTCTCGGTCACATAGCCGGGGGTCGTCACATCGCTGCCGAAACTGGTGTAGCCGTAGTCGGCCGTCGGACCGGCCATCGTGAAACTGATCGAACCGAGCTTGGATGTCGGCAGCGGATTGCCGCTCCCATCCTTCAGCGTGAAGTTCACAATTGGAGCCGCTCCCGCCGCCCCATTCTGGATCTTGGTGAGCGTGACCACCAGTCCCGTAAGCATGGCGGACTCAGTGGGAATCGTATGCGCGCCCTTGATGGATGCATCAAAGTCGAGCTCGCCTTGCGGAATGTGACATGTGGAGCAAAGATTGTCGTCAAACTGCGGACCTCCGGGATGGTTGACACCGGTGGCGAAGTTGGCGTCGTTATGGCAGGCGCCGCAGGCAGCCCGCGTCGGTTTGAGAAGGTACGCGGTCGCCTGCGCCGCGCCGGTCGTTTGCGAATGGCACGCCTCGCACCGCCGCGGGTCGGACGGCATGACCACCTTCGAGAAGTCGGTTCCGTTCACCAGCAGAGGCTTTCCTGCGACCACGCTGGGCAACTGGCTTCCCATATGCAACTCGTGGACCATGACCTTCAGGTCGAGCGTGCCCCCGGTAGTCGTGTCCACATTTTGAGGCGTGTGGCACAGCACGCACATTTCGATGCCGCGGCGTCTTCCGCCGTGCCACGACAACTGGTCGTGACAGGAATTGCAACTTGCGGTCTTGATCACGTCACGGGTTTTGGTCACTTTGGAGCCATTAGGGACGAAGTTGAACGTCGCGCTCGCGTAGTTCGTGGGCAGACTAAAATCGGTCAGCGTCCGTGACGCATAGATGCCGATCGTGTGCGTAGCGGTCGCGTCGAACCCCGCGGGCGCCTTGGCGTGGAAAACGTATTGATATTGCCCCGGCGCAAGGTTGGTTACCGCCCCGCCGGAATCCGCATTGGGCTGATTCGTCGACGCAACTGCCACCCCGGAATTGGCGCGCGTGGTGTAGGCCGTATACTGCTCCTCATTGTTCGGTAACACGGCCGCGACATAACCCAGGCTGATCCCTCCCGGCGTGGTAATGCCTGCCGCGTCCAATGGAAGTCCAACTGGGTCCGCCAACGTGTACACTGCGGTGATGGTCCCGTCCGAAGCGATCTGCGCCGACGTGATTTTAAGTACAAGGCCCGGCCGGACGAACTGAACAGTCGCCGCATCCGCGTAGAACGCCTTGTCCCGAGGTGAATATTGAAACTTCTGCGTCTCGCCCGTCAGACTCAGGGCGATTACGGCCGCGACTGCCAACGTCCGGCAGACGCTATAAATCCATTTCATAGCTGCCTCTCCAAACTTCTCTCAAGAACGTGGTGCCAATTCCTGTTACATTTGTTTGGCCATATGCACTTATGGCCGCGGAATCCATCACGGACCCTCGGTATGCACTTTGCAATCCAGGGATTTCCCCAGTGTTTACATGACTTAATTTGGTTGGATGGGTTAAGTCACGCCGGTAGTTGGGTTCCTTAGCCCAGCGTCGATGAAGGGAGGGGGGAACCGCAAGCTGAGGGAAAGGTGACCTCAGAACGTCACGCTTTGACCACTTAGAAGAGCCGGTCCCGGCGTCATCGGTGATCGTCCCCGTTGATACCTTAAAAAGGTTTCAGAGCGAATCTGCTCAAATCGCCGGGACCGTTGCTCCATGCCGGGACCGAACCGCGTGCCGTCGCGGGGCCGCTTTGAACCCGAAAGTTGGCCCGACCGCGAAACGTGTCGGAATCTCAGCATCGCGATTCCTAGTGCAAGTCCAATGCCTGGGAATGAGCGCCTGTTTTCAAAGTTCCCAGGTCACGCCGCGCGACCCCACCCAAGGACAGGGTCTCTACGCGTAAATTCCGCGCAGCCGGATCGCCGAAGCCACACGATCCAGCGACAACATGTAAGCAGCCAGCCGGTTGTTAACCCCGTGCTTATCCGAATACGCGACCACGTCCTGGAAGCTGTTCACCATGATCTCTTCCAGGCGATCGTTCACCTGCTGCTCGCTCCAGAAGTAGCCCTGGCGGTCCTGCACCCACTCGAAGTAGGACACGGTCACACCGCCGGCGTTGGCCAGAATATCCGGGATCACGAAAATCCCTTTCTCGGCGAGAATCGCATCGGCGACATGTGTGGACGGTCCGTTGGCGCCTTCGCACAGGATTTTCGTCCGCAGCTTGTGCGCGTTCTGCGAGGTGATCACGTTCTCCTTGGCTGCTGGGATCAGGATGTCGGTTTCCAGAAATAGGGCCGTGTCCTTGTCGATGTCCTCGCCGCCTGAAAACCCTGTGATCGATCCCGTCTCCTTGCGATGCTTCATCAGCGCCAGAATATCGAGACCCTTCGCGTTATAAACCGCCCCATCCCATTCGCCGATACAGACGATCTTGTATCCGGCGCGAGCCATCAGCTTCGCCGCCATGCCGCCAACGTTGCCGAATCCTTGAATCACCACTCGTGTGGTCGATCGCTCCAGTCCCAGCCGACGCAGCGCCTGATCGGTCACGATCATGCATCCGCGCCCGGTGGCTTCGGCCCGGCCGCGCGATCCACCCAGCTCGATCGGCTTGCCCGTGACTACCGCAGCCGTGTTGTGGCGCGCGTGCATCGAATACGTGTCCATGATCCACGCCATGGTCTGCTCGTTGGTGTTCATGTCCGGCGCGGGAACGTCTTTTTCAGGACCGATAAACTCAAAAATCTCCGCCGTATAACGACGCGTGATGCGCTCCAGCTCGCCCGGCGAAAGCAGGCTCGGATCGCAGATCACTCCGCCTTTGCCGCCGCCGAACGGGATATTCACCACCGCGCATTTCCACGTCATCCACGCGGCCAGCGCGCGAACTTCGTCGTGAGTGACGTCGGGAGCATAGCGAATCCCGCCCTTCGCCGGACCGCGCGCCACCGAGTGCTGCACGCGATATCCCGTGAACACTTCCAGACGCCCGTCATCGAGCATCACCGGAATGTGCACGATAATCTCCCGTGCGGGCGAGCGCAGGACTTTCTGCATCCCGTCGTCCAGCCCCAACCGCGCAGCAGCGGTGTCAAACCGAGCCTCGGCCGATAGCCGGGGATTAAATTCATCTTCGAGAATTGACGGCGTGGTCGCTTCGAGAATCATATGTAGGATGAATGCCTCCGCTCCAATTATAACGGCGGCGGCACTGCACGAAACCCGCACAGAAAGCGCTCTCTCGAAAACCCCATCGCCCACGAACAGCTCCGACGTTACGCGCTTTGCATCAGGTATGCTTCTCGAATAAAGTCGGAGGGTGATCATGCTGCCCATTCTTGTTACTGCTCTGATGCTTGCTGGGGTCCTGCGACATCGTGATGATGCCAAGAGGCTCTTGCTCGTTCTGCTGATGCCGTTGGTTCTGATTTCTGAGACCGCCGCTGCTGAAGCGCTCAAGATCGCCAGTTCCAAACTCCCGGAAAAATACGACCTTTTTCTTTATCGGGCCGATCTAACGATCTTCGGATTCAACCCGAGTTTCGCTATCGGCCACGCATTGCAAGGCTCGATGCTACTGGCCGTTTCCGCTTGGTGCTATACGAACCTCATGGCCGTGGGGCTGGCGATCTACTTCGTTCACTTCATCCGTAGCGATGGTGAGCCAATTCGCGCCTTCCTGCTTCTGGTGATCGGCCCCCTGTTTGGGTACGCGCTTTATTACATCGTTCCGGCGTGCGGACCGGTGTATGCATTTTCGTCGTTTCCAGTGTATCCAGCAGACGTGGGCTCTGCTACAGCCCACATCATCGGACCACCGAACGCGATGCCATCGGTACATTTTAGCCTTGGCCTGTTCTGCTTTTGGCTGTGCCGTAAGTGGCCCGTCGCTCGCCTCTTTACGATTCCGTTCGCACTTTTCGTGACGCTGGCCACCTTAGCGCTAGGGGAACACTATGCGGTGGATCTAATCGTCGGTCTACCCTTCGCGGCGGCTTGTTTTCTTCTGTCGGAAAGGCGCTCGCTCGAGGCCACGGTCTGCGCCGGATTTGTCATGGCGTCGTTACTCGTATTCCGATTCAATCCGGCACTGATCTACAAACATGCCACGCCTGCCCGAATCTTTTGCCTGCTTACAACGGTCGTCACGTTTTACCTTATCGAGCGGACGAAGAGAACTGCGCAATCAAAAACAATGCATGTGCCTGCGTTGAAGATCCCACGCGGCAGCGTCGAATAGAAGCGCCTGCGAAAATGGATTCGTGGGACGGATGTTGATTTACGCTGGACTCGCGGTGTTAATCATCGGAGTGTTGGTGACACTCGGCGAGCGGTTGCCGATCCGATTGGGAAGACTCCCCGGAGACGTCGTGATTCGCGGAAAGAACACCACGTTTTATTTCCCCGTCGTCACGTGCCTGATCGTAAGCGTCGTGCTGACCGTATTGAGCTGGCTCTTTTCGCGGCGATAGAACGTTGCGTGACGCGAGTGGACCCACTCACTGCGTTCGTGGTTCGGTGTGAGATTCGGCACCGGTTTGGATGCGATGACGAACGCGAAGAATCCGGAACATTGGCACCGAACCGCGAGCGTCAGCAACCGGGTCTGGACGTCTTTACCAAACCTCTAGTCCAGCAATCCTAGCCGCTCCAGCGGCCAGTACACAAACACGGCTTTCCCGTAGATGTAGTTCCTCGGGACCATGCCCCAATTGCGGCTGTCGTTCGACGAAACCCGGTGATCGCCAAGTACGAAATACTGATCCGATGGAACCGTCCGCCGAGGCATGGAAACGTGGTCGCGATACTCCTCCGGCACGTAGGATTCACTCAACGCCGCGTTGTTTACGAACACCGTCCCGTCGCGTACTTCCACGCTGTCGCCTGGAACGCCGATCACGCGCTTGATATACGATTTCGAAGGATCGCCCGGGAACCAGAACACCACCGTATCGCCACGCCCGATGTCGGACAGGCCGAAACGGTAGATGAACTTGTTGATGAAGATGCGTTCCTGGTCTACCAGCGACGGCATCATACTGGTCCCTTCCACCTTCACCGGCTGATAGAGGAACAGAATGACCACGATCGCGATCAGGACGCTGAGAAACAGGTCGCGCAGCCAGGAAATGGTCGCCGACGCCGTGGATTTTGGCGCCGGGGACACGGGTTCGGGTGTCCCCACCGGAGGGGTTATTTCATCCATGGGTCCTTCGCCGATTATAGACGACTCCGCCGCCGTCAGGTTTCACACAAGTTTATAATCGTTGCATGTTCCAAATCACACGGAGCGCCCCCGTCGCCGACGTGGTCATTATTGGATCCGGCGCCGGCGGCGGCACGGTTACCAAGGTCCTGGCCGACCTCGGCGTGAGCGTCACCCTGCTGGAAGCCGGCCCCATGCTCCACCCGGAGACGGATTTCAAGGAGCATAAGTGGCCGTACGATTATCCGCATCGCGGATCGGGCGAAGGCGGAGCCAGCTATTTTGGCCGTGGCCGCGACTTCGGCTGGTTCAGCGCCCACGCCGGCGGCTGGCATCTGGAAGGCGAACCCTACACCGTCGCCGAAGGCTCGAAGTTTCAGTGGTTCCGCTCGCGCATCGTCGGCGGACGCACCAATCACTACGGACGCATTTCGCTCCGTTACGCCGACTACGATTTGAAACCCTACTCGCGCGACGGTGTCGGAACCGACTGGCCGATTTCTTACGAGGACATCGCGCCATACTACGACAAAGCGGAATCCTTCATCGGCATCACGGGATCGAAGGAAGGAATCCGCAGCGCGCCCGACGGAGTGTTTCAGCCCTGCCCGCCGCCGCGCGTCCATGAAGTGCTCATCAAAAAAGCCGCCGACAAGCTCGGGATTCCCTGCATCCCCAATCGGCTCGCCGTGATCACCAAACCAACCAACGGGCGGGCGGCGTGCCATTACTGCGGCGAGTGCGGGCGCGGATGTGTTTCAGCGTCGAACTATTCCTCAAGCCAGGTGCAGGTTTTCCCGGCAATGAAGACCGGCCGAGTGAACCTGATCACCAACGCGATGGCTCGCGAGTTGATCACGGATTCGGAAGGACGCGTGACCGCGGTTTCCTACATCGACAAAGTGACGCGAACCGAAAAGCAGGTCAAGTGCCGTACCGTGGTCCTGGCCGCGAGCTGTTGCGAATCGACGCGTCTGCTGCTAAACTCGCGCGCGCCGCGGCATGCCAATGGGTTGGCGAATTCGTCGGGTGCGGTCGGCCGCTACTTGACCGACAACACCGGATTCAGCCTGGGCGCGAGCCTCCCGGCGCTGCGCGGCATGCCTCGTCACGATTCCGACGGCATGGGCGGCGCGCATCTCTACATCCCCTGGTGGCTGTGGGACAAGAAGACCGATTTTCCCCGTGGCTATCACATCGAATTGAGCGGCGGCTACAGTATGCCCGGGATCGGCTCCTACACCGGCGTCGCCAATCGCGTCGAGGGCTACGGCGATTCGCTGAAAAAAGCGATCTACGACGAATACGGCTCGCGCGTGAGTTTCGCCGGACGGGGTGAAATGATCCCCAACCCCGACACCTATTGCGAAATCGACAACAATGTGGTCGACAAGTATGGCATCCCGGTTCTGAAATTCCATTTCAAATGGACCGACGCGGAACTGAAGCAAGTCGAACACATGGAAAAAACCTTTACCGACCTGATCGAGACGATGGGCGGCACCGTGACGCGGTCGTCGCGTCCGACCGACCAGAAAATCTCGATCGGTGGAGAAATTATTCACGAAGTCGGCTCCATCCGCATGGGCAACGATCCCAAGACGTCCGCGCTCAACAAATACTGCCAGTCACACGACGTCAAGAACGTTTTCGTTGCCGACGCCGCGCCGTTCGTCAGCAATCCCGACAAGAATCCGACGCTGACCATCTGCGCGCTGGCGTGGAGAACCGCGGAATATCTCGCCGAAGAAATGAGGAAAGGCAATGTCTGAAACAACTCGAAGAGACGCACTCGGCGCGATCGCCGCCATGGCGCTGGCCGGGCCGCTCGAAATCGCCTCGGCGCAGCACGTTCATCAGGCCGTGGCCGCGGATGCCAAAACGGCGGGTGTGTACCGGCCCAAGGCCCTGAACACGCACGAATTTGCGACCCTGAAATCCCTCTGCGAGATCATCGTACCCGGCGCTTCGAAAGGCAGTGCGGCCGAGTTCATCGATCTATTGTCCAGCCAGAATCCGGAAATGTCGGCGATCTACACCGGCGGACTCGCCTGGCTCGATCGCGCCATGACGCGGGAATATTCCGCCGATTTTCTGACGTCGAAACCCGAAGAGCGCACAGCGATGCTCGACAAGCTCGCCTATCGCAAGAACGAAACTCCGGACCTCGCCGCGGGAATCAAATTCTTCGGCTGGGTCCGCCGCATGACGGTGGACGCTTATTACACCAGCGCCGCCGGAATCAAGGAGGTCGGCTTCAAAGGCAACGGCGCACACGCCGAATTCAAGGTTCCGCAGGAAGCCATCGACTACGCGGTGAAGCGCAGCGGCCTCTGACTATTTCGACGTCCCCTGCTTGGCGATGATCAGGTCTTTGATCTTGTCGTAAGTCGCCTGCGGCACGATCTTTTTCGTGATCAGGTCCGTCTTCACCCGGTACGGCCGGTTCGCGACAATCTTTGCCGAATACGCTTTGCCGATTCCCGGCAGCACATCCAGATCCGCGGCGCTCGCGCTATTGATATCCACCAGCTTTGCGGCCGGAACCTTGGCATCCGCCGTCTTCGGCGCATCCTCCTTCCCCGGCCCTTGCGGCGCGGCCGCCAATCCAACCGCGGCAATAATCAGCAGCAGCCAACGTGTAACCTTCATGACATCCAAGATAGCGGAAGAACCGTCGGCACCGAACCGCGAGCGTAGCGACCGGGTCCTGACTTTTCGACAACCTCCTAGTGTTTCGAAAAGCGGCGCTTCATCCAACCCTTGAAATCGGGCCAGAACTCGGGCATCAGATTCGCCAGCCCCGATCCAGCGACGCTGGTGCCCCAGTTCGATCCCGCCGCTAAAGCCGTCTGGCTGGCTGCAGGATAGTACGCGTTCGATAGTCCGGCGCTCATCCCGGTCCCCACCACATTGGACCAGTTAAACGTCGTCGATCCCGAATCGGTTCGCGTGATGATCGCATGCCCGATCGCATGCCCTACTCGCGGCCACAATTTGTGCGTCGGACCCATTCGAAAATAGCGCGGGTCCTCATGCAATGCCGACGCGAGCATGAAGTCTCCGAAAAAATTCTGACTCACGATATCGCCGACGGAGGCCCCGAATCGCTTGGGATATGCCGACCACGTGCGTCCATACAGCGGCGTCGATCGCGTCGCTTGCGAGATGATTGCATTGAACGCCCCCGCCCCCAATGTGAATGGAGTAGCGGTTTCCTCTTTGAAGTGATCCCATTTTTGCGACGTAGTCAGGGGCGGTTCGGCTGGGTCCTGGGCGGCTCCGGCGACGGCCATTGCGATCGCGACCCACCACAGACGCACTCGAATCCCCTTGTTTTTGGGGCGGCTGGTGGGATTTGAACCCACGACATCCAGAACCACAATCTGGCGCTACTACCAACTGAGCTACAGCCGCCGTGTCATTTCAGTTTATCATTTCAACCCAGCCCGCCTCCAAAGCTCGTCCACCCGAGCCCGCACGTCGTCCGGCATCTTGATGACACCCGGCCACGGACGCGTGAATCCTTCGCCGAGCCATTTCTTCGTCGCATCCACCCCCATCTTCGATCCATAATTCGGCAAACGGCTCGAATGATCCAGCGAATCCACCGGTCCCATCACGAACTGAATATCGCGCTCCGGATCGATATTGTTCAGCGCCTTCCATGCCACCTCGCTCACGTTCTGCACGTCGACGTCTTCATCCACCACCACAATGCACTTCGAAAACATCGCCTGCCCGAGCCCCCAGATCGCGTGCATGACTTTTCGTGCATGTCCCGGATACGATTTGCGGATCGCCACCAGAATCATATTGTGGAAAATACCCTCCGCCGGCATGCAAATGTCGCGGACTTCGGGAAGTTGCAGCCGCATCAGCGGAAGAAAAATCCGTTCGATCGCCTTCCCCATGTAGAAATCTTCCATGGGAGGCGGCCCCACAATCGTCGTCGCATAAATCGGATCTTTGCGATGCGTGATGCACGTGACATGGAGGACGGGATACTCGTCTTCCAGCGAATAAAATCCAGTGTGATCGCCGAACGGGCCTTCGGTGCGAAGCTCGCCCAGTTCGACGTAACCCTCCAGCACGATTTCCGACTGCGCCGGAACTTCGATGTCGACCGTTTCGCACTTCACCATCTCCACCGGCTTCGATCGGATGAACCCGGCAATCATCATCTCGTCCAGATCCGGCGGTAGCGGGAGAATCGCCGAATACATGGTCGCCGGATCCGCGCCGATCGCCACCGCGACGTCCATTCTTTTCCCGCGCGCCCGACGATAATGTTCCGCCCCCTGCTTGTGCGTCTGCCAATGCATCCCCGTGGTGCGAGCGTCGTAAACCTGCATCCTGTAGCAGCCGCAGTTGCGTTTCCCCGTGTCCGGATTCTTCGAAAACACCATGGGGAGCGTGATAAACCGGCCGCCGTCCTCCGGCCAACATTTCAAAATCGGAAAATAGTCCAGTGAAAAATCGTCGCGACGGATCACGTCCTTACACGGCCCACCGGAAACCATTTTGGGAAAGAACGCCCCCATCTCGGCGAGTTTCGGCAGCATCTTCAATTTCCCCAGCAGGCCCTCAGGCATGCGCATTTCTAGAAACTCTGAAATCCTCCCGGCGATATCATTCACTGACGAAACTTCCAGCGCAATCTCCATCCGCCGCATGCTGGCGAAAGCGTTGATCAGCACCGGAATCTTCGATCCCTTGGGCTTTTCGAACAGCAGCGCGGGTCCACCGTTCTTGACGCTGCGGTCGGCGAATTCAGTAATCTCCAATTCCGGATCCACCTCAAACGGAATCCGCTTCAGCTCGTTGTGCTTCTCGAGCGCGCGCACGAACTCGCGCAGGTCGTCATAAGCCATAATCTTTATTAGCGCACAGACGGTTTGTGTCGTTGTGCGCGAATGAATTATGACAAACAGGACCGCTTTTGTTACGGGAGCCAGCCGCGGCATCGGCCTCGCCTGTGCCCGAGCGCTCGCCTCCGCCGGCGCCAAAGTTATCCTCGCCGCACGCGATGCGTCGAAGCTCGAAGCCGCGTCGAAGGAGATTCCCAACTCCACCTGGGTCGAGCTCGATCTCGCCTCGCCCGATTCCATCAAAGCGGCGTTTGCCAAAGCCGGAAAAGTCGACATCCTGGTCAACAACGCGGCGATTACTAAGGACGGCCTGGCATTGCGAATGAAAAAAGACGATTGGGACGCCGTCATCGCCACCAACCTCACCGGTGCTTTTCTGGCCATCCAGCAAGTGCTTCAAGGAATGATGAAGGAACGCTGGGGCCGCATCATCAATATTTCGTCCATCGTCGGCGAGACCGGTAATCCCGGCCAGGCGAATTACGTGGCATCGAAAGCCGGCCTGATCGGTTTAACGAAATCCCTCGCCCAAGAAATGGCCAGCCGCAACATCACCGTCAACGCTGTCGCCCCCGGCTTCATCGACACGGACATGACAGCCGTTCTTTCCGACGATCTGAAAGCCAACCTGCTCGCGCACATTCCGCTAAAACGTTTAGGCAAACCCGAAGACATTGCAGCGGCAGTGAAATTTCTGGCCAGCGACGAAGCCGCGTACATCACCGGACATGTCCTCGATGTCAACGGTGGGATGTATATGTAACGTCAGTGGGTAGTGGGCTACTTTGAACTTTTTAGAGCCCACTGGCGCTGCGGATCAGGATAAAAGGTAAACCCAGAAGAACCATCCCCAAAATCAACGAATACCAGCCATCCCCCAGGCACCCATGCACGAAAAGTTTCTATAGTAAGCGCAAAGCCTGACTGATCAGATTCTACCGATTCCCATCTAAGCATCACATCCCCCCCTTTAGGCCGCTCTTTCTAACCCTCGCTCGTCGGCTTCGAGCATCGCAACTAGATCGCTCACTTCCATGAGCCGATCAACGACACCGGCAGCCATCGCAGGCGATGTGCGTAGCGTCCGGTGGATCTTCACGAAGTTGTACGAGAAGTAGTACAGCGCGACCGCCGCTGCGTGGTTCTCGATCTTACGGCTGAAGGCATTCGTCAACCGTGTGTAGCGCCTGATGTTCATCCGAACAGAAAGGTTCTGGCGTTCTGCGAAGCTGGTCGAAATGTGGTCCGGGTCGGGATCACCGATCATCGGCTTCCGCTTGCAGCCGATGCACTGCGCTGGGGAGTAGCGCACACCACCACCGGACTCATCGGCACTACCGCCGTAAATCTTCTGGAGCATCGCATAATCCACGTCATCCTGAAAATGCAGGTTGACGGCGTGTAGATACCAGCGCAAGCCATCACTCGTCAATTGGACGCGATTGGCCAGCCGTCCCTTGAGGTCCTTGATAAACGTCTGCGCCGTCTGCCAGTTGCGCCCACCGAGCATCCAGCATGGAACGATCTTTGTGTCCGCATCGATTGCGACCCAAAGCCAGATGTCGCCTGCGTGTCCCTTCGCTTCAAGGGCTGGCGTCACGTTCTTTTGCTTCGCGCCAATGAAGGCCCACATCTCATCGACCTGAACCCGTTGGCAAGTGAGATTGCGAAACATCTGGTCCTGAAACTTCGATGCGACGGCACCGGCTTCGACCAGCAACCGCATCACGCACTTCTTTGAAACCCCCGTCATTCGCACGGTTGAGCGAATCGAGCATCCTTCGACAAGGGCCGAAATCACTGCTGTGCGGGCCTTGGAATCGAGTCGGTTCATGTCTATATTATGCGTTACCGCTTACGCATATGTCAACATGTATTTTGCCTCTTGGAAAGAGGTATTAGGTGTGAGACAATGAAAGAGTAGGAAGGGCTGGCGGATCGGCTTACCTTGGCAGGATTCGATCTACCAGCCCCAGACGAGGAGGGTATCTATGAGAAGATGACCGCCCCTAAAAAGGGCGTGGGGTCGGGAAACCGACCCCCAACGGCCTTTTCCGTTACAAGAATAGCATATTTCTCGTTTGGAGTCAATATCTTATGAAAAATCAAGCAGTTAACTATCGATCCGTTCTTGAAGATCTGAAGGCCCGGCGCGACCGGCTCACGCACGCCATTGAAGCGATTGAGGGTATCATCGGCGGATCTGAACCTAGCGATTCTCCGGGAGAAATGGTTTCACACGATGTATACCGGGAAATGACCATTGGCGATGCCTGTGTAGATTTCATTCGCCGAAAACGGGCCGTTCAAAGCACTAAGGCGCTGGTCGCCGGAATAGTCGCAGGCGGCATCACATCGAAATCACAGAACATGTACACCACGACGTATAACACGATGACGGCCAGGGCCAAGCGCGAAAACTCGGATGTTGTCAAAGAATCAAAGGGTTGGGGGTTGACGGAATGGAAGCAGGATGAATAAGGGATGAGTAAACAAAAAGACGATGATATATCTGCCGTTAGGTTTGAGGAGAGTCGGCGCGGACGTAGACCGATAGACCTCGGCCAACATAAAGCAAACAAAGAACGTTTGGCTAGTTTTCGGACCTACCTGGATTTAGGAACTCAGGACGAATTTGTAAGGGCTATGCGCGATTTCGGGCTGCGCGTGGGGTCGCCGAAGTTTTTGGCTGCGCTGGCTGTTTGGCGCGAGCACCGATCACAGCGGCGGACTTATTGAAAGCGCTCCACTTACGGTCCTGCTCTTCGGGTGACATAGTGCTGGCGTGCCCCTCAAAGATCTTCATGAGGCGTTGGGCGGCTGTGTCGATTTTACGATTAGTGTTCATCTAGCTGTTCCAGTCTAGCGCACCGTGGCGTTCTTCCGGAAGACTGTAAAAAACCTACTTTTTACCCCACCTAGCCTTAGCTGCCTTGGATGCTGATTCTTGACGCTGTTCCGGGGTCATCCTTTCCGCCCGACGTTTTCCACCAACTTTTCCACCTCGGCTACCCATCAGCGACATCAATTTTGAGATCTCAGATTTTGAAGGAAGATCCTTTTCTTTTGTCGATTCCTCCCCAAGCATGTGCATCAACTGGTTCGGGTCCGTTGGTCTCTTGGTGGTGCCTGTACGCTTACGCATACTTCAGCTTGGCACGGATCGGACTGCCGATCAAGACCGGCAAAATTCAAAGTAGCCCACTACCCGTCAGTGGCTCCGCAAGAGGAGTTCGATGCCCCTGCTAGTAATTCCGCACCGCAGCTTCGAGAAGAGAACCTACTGGCTCAACCCATGCGCTAAGCCTAGTAAAGTGCACAACGAATAAATGGCATTGCTCAAATCGTCGCCCATCCAACGAACGATAGGAAACTGCGAACTTAATCTCATACCGATGGTCACCGCTTCGAGAACTGGTGTCCCTGCTTTGCATGTCGAAGAACGTCTTCGCATCGTCCACGAACCCAGCTGCGTTTCGCATGCCGCTTAGTGGCCCCCGGTCAGGTATCACGCGATGCACACATGGCACCGGGTCTATACCCGGAGCAAGCCACAGGACTCGCTCTGTTTCCAGTCGACTAACCGAATCCAGTCCGGGGACCACTCCTGGTGTTTCAAGTGGGCTCACCAGTACGTCAAAAGCGGGACTGTCGCCAATATTTCGCAGTCGAATATATGTATCGCTCGCACCGGGGACTTTGGTTTCAGAGAGCGAGCGTAAAAAGGCAGCGATAACGATCGGTCGCGGCCGCTGAAGCTCGACCTGATCTGCAGCGGCACGGGCCGCCTTGGCCGCTTCCGTTGCGGCTCGCCTCGTGTAGAACGCTGCGAACCCGGCGGCGACAACCGCAACGACCGTGGAGCAAGCAGAAATCCAATCTGTAACCGATGGAGTGGCCATGCGCTTACTCGCGTATAATAATGTCCCTTATCAGAAGTTACTACAAGAGGAGGGGATGGCCAAAAGCGAATCAAACAAGACAGGCGAATGGTGGGGCGACCTCTGGAAGCTCCTGATTATCTGGATGATTTGGCAGGCAATTGAGGGTGCCTGGCATAGTAAATTCAGGTATGCGGTGCAATATTGGGTCCCCTATAAGCAGGTGACAGAGCCGAATCAGCCGCACGACTGCGACTGGCTAACTGCACCGCTCGGAAGCAAAAATTGCCACTACGATCCACAGGTCCAAACCATTCGCACAGCTACGAGCACGACCGGCAGACCGATTGTCTCGTTCGACGATGGTAAAACGTGGGTCATCAACGACAGGGTCCCCCCATTAGAGCCATCTGTGTTCATTACTTGGACAAGAGTCGACGACTAGTATCGTCCAACGCGTAATGATGCCGCGGCGGTCGGCCACGCGTTCGGCAAGTGCTCACCGACTCCACCAAACAAATCGGCCAAACCGCTATAATTATTATTGACATGCGCCACGTGGCGCGTTGCGGTTCGAAATGATACGAACTATCCGCCACAAGGGACTGAAGCGGCTGTTCGAAGAAGACGACCCAAGCGGCGTAAACCCCGAACATGCTGGCAAGCTGCGAAATATCCTGGCGACGCTTGACGCTGCTCCAACCGTCGCCCATATGGACGTGCCGGGATTCCGGTTGCATCCACTCCGAGGCCAGATGAAAGGCTTCTGGGCTGTAACTGTCCGGGCTAACTGGCGGGTGATTTTCCGCTTTGACGACGGCGCGGAGGATGTTGATTATGTCGATTACCACTAAGGAACGAGCCTTTATGACCATGAAAAACCCGCCGCACCCCGGCCTTGTCGTGTTGCAGGAATGCATCGAGCCTTTGGGCTTGAGTATCACAGATGCCGCCTCCGCCCTGGGAGTGACGCGCAACACGCTTTCGGAGCTGGTGAACAAGAAGCGCGGCGTATCCCCGGAAATGGCTGTGAGACTATCCAAGGTCTTCGGCGGCACCGAGCAAGGCTGGCTGCTGCAACAGGCCCAGTACGACCTCGCACAAGTTCGCCGCGACCGCATAAAGCTGAAACGGCTGCAGCTTGTCTAGTGGCTCGTCTGGTCGAACCCACTATGAGTAACGCGCTCCATGGCTGTCGCGCCTCAATCATTTGGAGATCCCTGGCGGTTTGAGGCGCGACAGTAATGGAGCGCGTGCCAACGTTGTGGCTGCGACAGGCCACTAGTTTCAAAATACCCAGTGAACCGTCACACCGCTGCCAGAAAAAACATTGGCTTTATTTTCCGATACCTGCGAATCCAGTCGACACCTACCATTCCCAACGACCCTTAATCTCGACTCAGAGAGGGAGCCGGTTTTAGCCGCCGTTTAGCGGGATGCGTGTAGCTAACGGCACACATTTCGCTATCTCCTCGAGACGGCGGCTAAAAGCGGCTCCGCGCTTCTTGCGGGTCGCTTCGGACACGATTGCCGGCCAGCAAGTCGACGCCGTCGAATGGCATGCCATCCATCTTCACCCAACCCATTCGTCCGTCTTTCAGCTTCACCTGCGCCCACCACACTTTCATTCCGAGATCGACAATGGTGGCCGCACAATGTTCGCCGCCGCACCCGGTCCCGTCCGGCAATTTCGCGAAGGAAAGGTCGAAATCGGGATCGAACCTGCCATTGAACCACACGGCTGAGACTCCTTCACCGCGATAAGTGTAAGTAAGGATCGTGTCTCCGCGATGCAGATCGCCAAGGTCGCGATCCATGCGAGCGATCCCCGGTTTGAAAGTAATCACAACCCCGGTCACGCCGGTGACTTTCTCCCCTATCCCCAGCTGCGCGAGCGCCCGCCGGTCTTCCTTCCAGGTGTCATATGCAGTGACCGGTTTATTCACGGTCCACTCGCGATAGACGCATCCTTCGAAGGGGCAGGCCTTCCAGTCCAGGAAGGGCAGCGCTGGAGCTGGCATGTTCTGGCCGACGGAAATCGACACCATTGCCAGGAAACTCAGTAAAGCGCGGTCAGCCATCCACTCGATTATCTCAATCGCCGAAGCGCGCGGGCCACGTGGGTCAGCACTTCCGGATCTTGCCCGCGAATCACTTCACCGAGCGGTTTCCATCGCTCAAAGAATCGATCGCTCACCGCGCCCGCGAAAATGCAGATCGCCGGAACCCCGCATGCCGACGCGACGTGTCCGCCCGCTGAGTCGTATCCGATATACAATTTCGACCTTGCGATCTCCGCAGCGAATGGAGCGAACGATCCATCGTGCGTCCGCATGCCCGGCCGAATCGCCCGCTCCACGCGAGCCCTCTCCTCCACCGACCCGCCCTTGTCGACCAACACCGAAGCGCCCGCCAGCATCGCGAACAGCTCGCGCTCGAAATCGTCGCCAAGCCTCTTCGCCGGATTTTCGCCTACACCTAGACTGACCGTGATATCGGCCGCCGGACCCGCCACTGGCAGCGGGGCCACGTACGGTTTCGCATTTTGTGAAATTACCAAACGAACCCAAGCCGCGGCCAGATCCGGTAACCTTCCTTCGCCCCTAACCGATCTGCTTTCAAATAAGTAGTATCGCGATTCGTCGCAAACGGACAGCAACCCGAGCTGGGTTAACCTCGAATCGGGATCGATCACAATGCCGTCGTCAAACCACAGCTCAGCGGACGTACGCAGCCGTTCTATCAGCGATCCGCCACGGGCGTACGGAACCTCTCGATGCACAATCCGAGAATCTGCCTCGAACATTTCGTACGATTTCCGGGGCCCCACAAAAACGATTTCCGCGTCGGGATACCGTTTCTTCGCCCCATCGAGCATCACGCTGGTGACCGCAACATCGGCGCCGAGCGTGACGCGCGACAGCACATACACCCGATTCACGCGCGCCGGAAACGGTCCTGGCTTCGGACGCCGCAAGCGCGAGCGAAGCTCCGGCGCAACGCGCTCGATCACCTGCGTGAACAGGCGACGGTACACGTCGCACAACCGCGGCTCGAACAGGTCACCGAGTCTTTCCACCACGACCGACATGAACGCGCGACCGTCGTCTACCGCGATGGCGCGATCGAGCAGCCCAGAGGGCCACTCTTGGCCACGCAGGCAATACCCGAGCAGCTCGTTACAGGTACTTTCCAACGAGAAGCTCCAGCTTCTTCTTTGTCGCTTCGGGAATGGCTTTGCGATCGGTAATCAGCGCGTGCGCCAGCGCCGATCCGCACTTGCATTCCCGCGTGGCAGGCATCGAGCGAACCGCGGCCTCGATCACTTTGCAGGCGTTTTCCGCGTTCCTCATGAGCACTGCGACAATCTGGTCGACCGTCACTGCGTCGTGATCTTCGTGCCAGCAATCGTAGTCGGTCACCATGGCAATGGTCGTGTAGCAGATCTCCGCTTCGCGCGCGAGCTTGGCTTCCTGCAGATTGGTCATGCCGATCACGTCCATACCCCAACTGCGATACAGGTTCGATTCGGCGAGCGTCGAAAACGCAGGTCCTTCCATGCAGATGTAGGTCCCGCCAAGCTTGCTGTTCACTCCAACCTCTCGCGTTGCAGCGAGCGCGGTACGCGCGAGTTGCGGACACACGGGATGCGCGAAGCTGATATGCGCGACCAAGCCTTCGCCGAAAAACGTCGAGACGCGTCCCATTGTCCGGTCCACAAACTGGTCCGGAATCACGAAGTCCAACGGCTTGTGTTCCTCCTTCAACGACCCAACTGCGCTCAGCGACAAGATTCGCTCCACACCCAGCCACTTGAATCCGTAAATGTTCGCGCGGAAATTCAGTTCCGATGGCGAGATGCGATGACCGCGCCCGTGCCGTGCCAGAAACGCGACCTCTTTTCCGGCAAGCTTTCCGACAATGTATTTGTCCGACGAAGCGCCCCACGGCGTCTCGATCGCGCGCTCTTCGTGCGCCTCAAATCCCGGCATCGAGTACAACCCGCTGCCGCCGATAATCCCAATGGTTGGTTTCATTCTTGAATCAATTCCAGCAACACGCCGCCGGTGGACGACGGATGCACGAACACATAGAGATGACCGCCCGCGCCCGCCCGCGGCTCATTCAACAACCGCGCACCCGACGATTTCAGCCGCTCGACAGACGCGTTCAGATCCGGCACCTTCAGCGCCACGTGATGCAATCCTTCGCCGCGTTTCTCAAGAAATTTCCCGATCACCGAATCGCTTTGCATCGGCTCCAGCAGCTCGATGCGCGGGTCGCCCAACGGCAGCATCGCGACGTTCACCTTTTCAATCTCTACCGTCTCGCGCATCGAAACATCGAGTCCGAGCTGGTCACGATAAAACGCAAGAGCTTGATCCAGCGACTTCACGGCGATTCCGAGATGGTCGATTTTCATCGTTTCAGCCACTCGTGCAAAATCGAAAACGGATCGCGGCGCCGTTCCGCAACGTCCCGGCCGGCCGCTGCCAAGTCTTCTTCCGGGAACTTCTCGAGCACGCGTTCCCGCAGCATTTCGCGCAAACGAATTTTCCAAATATCTGCGGCGCGGGCCCGGCTGGTTCCACGAGCATGATACTCGCGCGCCGCTGCCAGCGCCTCGTCGATCCCCTTGCCGTCGTTGGCCACCGTCTGCACGATCGGCGGCGACCACCCGTCGGGCCGATGCGAAAGCGTCAGATAACTCTTCAGTTCACGCTCCAGTTTTTCGGCGCCGGGCAGGTCCGCCTTGTTGATGACGAACACGTCGGCGATTTCCATAATACCGGCTTTGATCGCCTGCACATCGTCGCCCATGCCCGGTACCATCACGACCATCGTGACGTCGGCCAGCCGCGCGATTTCGACTTCATCCTGACCGACGCCGACCGTTTCAACGATCACCGTATCGAAGCCCGCGCCATCGAGCAGCATGGTCATTTCCGTGGTCGCTCCAGCGAGGCCGCCCATCCATCCGCGCGTCGCCATGGAGCGGATGAACACACCGGAATCGGCGTGGTGCTGCTGCATGCGGATGCGATCACCCAAGATTGCCCCGCCAGTATATGGACTGGAGGGATCGACCGCAATCACGCCGACAGTTTTGCCTTCGGCGCGCAACACGCGCATCAGCTGATCGCACAATGTACTCTTGCCCGCGCCCGGCGGTCCCGTGACGCCCAGGATCATTGCTCGCCCGGTGCGCGGAAACAGCTCGCGCAGCAACGCTTCGGCTTCGGGGTGGCGATTCTCGATCCAGGTCGCGGCACGAGCCAGGGCGCGTACGTCGCCCGCGATGATTTTGTTGGCAGTCTCCATTCGTTTCTAACCGGCGGATCAACCGCTCCCTTTGGTCACGGCTCGAGAAGCGCGCCGAGCCGTGACCATAGGGAGCGGTTGATCGCCGGGGACTAGACTCAGCATCCGCTTTTGAGCAATTGTCGTGCGATCACCAGACGCTGGATCTCGCTGGTGCCTTCGCCGATGGTGCACAATTTCACGTCGCGATAAAACTTTTCGACGGGATAGTCTTTGATGAATCCGTAGCCGCCGTGAATCTGCAATGCATCGTTCGCCGCGCGCACCGCGACTTCCGATGCATGCAGCTTCGCCATGGCCGATTCTTTGTTGACGCTCGATCCGTTGTCCTTCATCCATGCTGCGCGGAGCGTCATCAATCGTGCCGCGTCGATGTCGGTGGCCATATCGGCCAGCTTGTTCTGGATGGCTTGAAACTCGGAAATAAAACGCCCGAACTGTTTCCGCTGCTTGGAATACTTCAGCGCTGCTTCATACGCGCCTTGCGCGAGTCCGACGGATAGAGCGGCGATGGAGATTCGTCCGCCGTCGAGAATCCGCAGACTGTCGACAAATCCTTCGCCGCGCTTTCCACAGAGCTGCGATTCGGGAAGCCGGCAATCGCTGAACAGCACCTCACCGGTCGGCGAGCAGCGCATTCCCAGCTTGTTCTCTTTCTTGCCGACGCGAAAACCGGGCGTGCCTGTTTCGAGAATGAAGGCCGAAATTCCGTGCGACGAAGCCGCGCGATCCGTCACCGCCATCGCGACACACACGTCAGCGACGTGCGCGTTGGTGGTGAACGTCTTTCCGCCGTTGAGAACCCACGTATCGCCGGCGAGCACGGCTTGCGTCCGCGTCCCGCCCGCGTCCGATCCGGCTTCGGGCTCGGTCAGCGACCAGCAGCCGATCCACTCACCACTCGCGAGCTTGGGAACGTAGCGCTCACGCTGCTCGCGACTCCCCGCGAGATAGATGTGATTAGTACACAACGAGACGTGCGCCGCCACACTCAACGCGATGGATGGATCGACTCGCGCCAGCTCCTCCATGAGGATGCTGTAATCGACGTAGCTGTATCCGGAGCCGCCGAGTTGCTCCGGGAAGACCGCGCCGAGCACGCCCATGCGTCCCAGTTCGCGAAACACGTCGACGGGGAAATGCTGGGTCTCATCCCACTCCATCACGTGCGGCCGCATTTCCGCTTCCGCGAATTCTCGGATCGACTTGCGGAGCTGATTCTGCTCTGGTGAGTAACCGAAGTCCAACGCTTAAACGATCTCCTCTTTCTTCGCGTCCCATCGGACCGTGCGTCCCAGCCGGTAGCTATCCACCGCCATACGCGATGCGATGGAGACGCGGAAGCCCAGATCGAACGGACAATTCGGTGTCGCCGAGCCGCGAATGGAATCGACAAAATTCTGCATATGGACCTGCGGAGTGTTGGTGGCGTGGCCCACCATTTCATTTCCGTCCGGACGATTCACTTTCTGCGGAACGTAGCGCACTTGTCGATCGCGCGAAATCGTGCCGTTGTCGCCCAGCACATCTTCGGTCACGCCCAGTTGATTGTTACCGAAGCCAGATGCCCAACTGATCAGCATGTCTTCAGGCTGCTCGATCGCGACCGTCATCGTGTCGGGCACCTCGCGGCCGTCTTTCCACAGGTAGACGCCGCCGTTCATGGTCACTGCCTTGGGGATCTGCAAATCCAGCGCTTTGTACCAAAAGGAAATCTGGTGGCACATGTTCTCGTAAACGTTGCCGCCCGAGTAATCCCAGAAGTAGCGCCAGTTGATGAAGCGGTTGGGATCGAATTCGCGCTCGGGTGCGCCGCCCAGGAAGGACTTCCATAGAACATTTTCCGAATTCACGTCCGGCGTGATGCGTGACGTGCGCGACCACTGCGGCTTGCCATGCGGCGTGTTGCGATACATGTGCATGTCGATGGCGGTGATCTGACCCATGCGCTCCCGTTCAGAGAGGAACATGCGCACATCGGTCATGTGGCCGAACGAGCACGATTGATGACCGATCTGCACGGTATGGTTACCGGCGTCCTTTCGAAACGACGCGCGCATGAGCTTGGCGTGCTCCACTGTGAACGCCATGGTTTTTTCCTGATACACATGCTTGCCGGCCTCGAGCGAGGCGCAGAAATGTTCGGCATGCAAGTGCTGCGGCGTGGCGACGATCACGGCGTCGATCGATTTATCCTCCAGCAGGCGGCGGTGATCGAGATAGGTCGCCGCGGATGGGGCCAGACTCTTGGCGCGCTCGAGCTGTTTAGTGTAGACATCGCAGAACGCGACTGCTTCCGTGTTGGGACAGGCGCGCATGTGATTGAGCAGTTCCGTCGCACGATCGCCGAAGCCGATAATTCCGAAGCGAATCCGTTCATTCGCGCCGAGGACGTTCCGAGGCACAGCAGCCAGCGTGCCCAGTCCGGACGCAACTTTGCCGAGAAAATGGCGGCGAGAGTCCATAGATCGAGTGTAGCGAACCGTGAGGCTGGATGGCCGCAGTTGAACACAGATAAGACTAAAGAGGGCGATAACTACAATTGACAGATAAGCGCGATCAGGGGATCGCGCGCGGACCAGGGGGTCCGCCCCCCAAGTGCTACTCCAGATGCTTGTGAAAGCGCTGGACGCTGAGCCACAAAATGGTGACGCCGAAAACTGCGAGGGCGACCATTTGCGGCCACAGCGCTTCCACGCCGGACCCTTGTAAGAACACGCCTCGTACGATCTCCATGAAGTAGCGCACCGGGTTCACATACGTCAGCCACTGCGCGATTTGGGGCATGTTGCGGATGGGGAACGTGAATCCGCTCAGCATGAAGAACGGCTGGAAAAAAATCATGGTCGCCATCATGGCCTGCTGCTGCGTTTGCGAAACGGTGGAGATGAACAGGCCCGCGCCCAGCGTGGTCAACAGGAACAGCAGCGTGGACCCCACCAGCAACGTGAAGCTCCCATTGAACGGAATATGGAATAGCAAAAGAGCGGCGCCGAGCACCAGCATCATGTCCCACAGGCCCACCAGTACGAACGGAAGCGTCTTGCCCAGGATGAGCTCGGTGGGGCGAAGCGGCGTGACCATGAGCTGCTCCATGGTGCCGATTTCTTTTTCGCGCACGATCGCCATTGCCGTCAGCGAGAGCGTCACCAGGGTGATGATGTTCACGATGACGCCGGGAATAAAATAATTCCGGCTGCGCAGATCGGGATTGAACCAGACGCGAGTACGCGACTCGACGCCAGGTATCGACATATGCATGGGCCCGACGTCCGCGGTCACAGCGACCAATTTCGCCGTTTGCTGCTTCTGCATCGCCTGGTTGGAGTACCGCGCGATACATTGAGTGGCGTAACCCGAGACGATGGACGCGGTGTTGGAGTTGGTGCCGTCGACCAGCACTTGGACGCTGGTGGGGCGGCCGCGTTCGATGTCGCGTCCGAACCCCGGCAGGACACGAATGACGCCATCCACCTGGCTGCGGTCGAGCATCTGCTGCATGGCGCGCTCGTCGCGCGGGGTGCCGACGATGAGAAATCGTCCCGATCCTTCAAACTGGGAAAGCAGCTCGCGGCTTTCGGGAGTGCGGTCCTGATCCATCCACGCGATCTTGGCGTTGTCCACATCCAGGTTCACGGCGTAACCGAAAATCAGCAACTGAATCAGAGGAGGAATGAATAGCATGGACCGCATGCGCGGATCGCGAAGGGCCTGTATGAATTCTTTTTGGATCATCCGGCGGAGTCTTTGTTTCATTTTTCCTCCGCGCACAACGCGCTGCTGTGCGCTCATAGTTCCTTTCTTTACCGCGCACAACGCTACGCTGTGCGCTCAAGCCACCTTCTGTCGCAGCTTTCGCGTGGTGAAATAGCACACGGACACGCAGTAGAACACCATCAACAACAAGTCGAACCACAAGGTACGGACGCCGAGTCCTTTCAGGAAAATACCGCGCGCAATTTCCATGTAATAACGAGCCGGCACAAACACCGCGATCACCTGAATCACGCGCGGCATGTTGTCGATCGAATAAATAAATCCGGAAAGTAGAAACGCCGGCAGAAACGAAATGAACGTCCCCATCTGATAGGCGAGCAGTTGTGTTCGGAACGACGCCGACACCAGGATGCCGAGTGCGAGCGATCCGAACAGGAACAGGCAGCTTGAGAAGAGGAGCAGCGTCACGCTTCCTTTCAATGGGACATGGAACACGTACACGCCGACGATCAGCGCGATCAGCATATCGACTACGCCCACCAGGAAATAGGCGAACAATTTCCCAAACGCGATTTCCGAAGGACGCGCGGGAGTGGAGAGCAACTGCTCCATGGTGCCGTTCTCCCATTCGCGCGCGATGGTCAACGACCCGAGATTCGCCGCGATGATCATCACGATGACGGCGATCAATCCGGGAACGATGAAATTCTGCGACAACAGATCCGGGTTGTACCACACGCGGACCTGAGCGTTAACGCGCCCTGGGACCGCGCCCATCGCGGTCTGAATCGGCGTCTGGAGCCGCTGCGAATACAGAGCGACCATGGTTTCGGCGTAACCGCGCGCGATGGACGCGGTGTTCGAATCGCTGCCGTCGAGTAATAGCTGCACCTGGGTCTGCTGCTTCTGTCCGATTTGTTTTGCGAAATCCGGAGGAATGGCGATTCCCAGGAGGCATTGGCGCTTGTCGATGGCCAGCTCGATCGCATGATAGCCGCCGACCTGCGTCACTTGAAAATAGCGCGAGCCTTGGAAATCGCGGATCAAGTCCTGGCTCTGCGGCGTGTGGCTCTGGTCGTAGACGTAGGTGGGAATGCGATCGACGTCCAGGCTCAGCGCCCATCCGAAGATCAGCAGCATGATGAGCGGCTGCAGCAGCGCGGCAACCAGGCTGCGCGGATCGCGAATGATATGCAGCAGCTCTTTGCGGAAAAGCGCTCGTGTGCGGCGAAGACTCATGCGGCTTTTTTCGCCTCTTCTTTCTCGATCAGGCTGACGAAGACGTCTTCCATGGACGGTGTGATCGAATCGAGCGTGAGCACGTGAATCCCGGCGCTTTGAAGAAGGCGGTAGATTTCCGGGATCGCCGTCGCGGGATCGTCCACCTTGATGTGCAGTCCGCCGCCGAACACCGCGATGTCGAGCATGCCCGGCTTGCCTTCGAGCGCGGCCATGGCGCCCAGAAGATCGGAGCTTTCGAGATTCAACAAGTGGCCCGCGCCAAGCGATGTTTTCAGCTCGGTGGGCGATCCCAGGGCGATGACGCGTCCACCGTACATCAACGCGATGCGATGGCAGTATTCCGCTTCGTCCATGTAATGCGTGGTGACGAAAACGGTGTGTCCGGACGCGGAGAGCTCATAAATGAGGTGCCAGAAGTTCCGCCGCGCGATGGGATCGACGCCGCTGGTAGGCTCGTCCAAAAACAGAATCGGCGGTTCGTGGAGGATCGCGCAACCGAGCGCCAGGCGCTGCTTCCATCCACCGGAGAGCGTTCGTGTCAGCGTCGCGCGTTTGTCCTCGAGTCCGGCCATTTTCAAAACGTAGTCGCGCCGCGCGGGAAGTTTGTCGTCGGGCACGCCGTAGATGCCGCCGAAGAACTCGATGTTTTCCTGAACGGTCAGATCGTCATACAGCGAAAATCGCTGCGACATATAGCCGATGGTTTTCTTGATGTCTTCGGGATGAGTCTCGACGTCGAATCCGCCGACGGTGGCGCTTCCGGAGGTGGGCTGGAGCAGGCCGCAGAGAATCCGGATGGTGGTCGATTTGCCGGCGCCATTGGGTCCCAGGAATCCGAAGATTTCTCCCGGCGCGACGTCGATGGACACGTCATCGACGGCGACGAAATCGCCGAATCGTTTCACCAGGTGTTCGATGTGAACGGCGGGGCCGGTTATGCTCCCGGCGAACGCGCTCCATGACTGTCGCGCCTCAACGGACGGATGAAGGGGGTTGGCGGGTTCATGCGGCATGGGCGGGTTCCTCCCGGTAGGCGAGGGCGATGAATACGTCCTCCAGCGATGGCACGATAGGACGAAACGAGAAGGGCGTGATCTCCACCAGCTTTTCCGGCGAGGTCACCTGCTGGTCGACGAACAAGTGCAGATCGGCGCCCGCGGGCTGGACGGTCAGCACTCCCGGTTGCTTTTCCAGCAGGTCGATCGTGTTGCGATGATTCTCCGACTGTAATAGATATACATGCTCGGAAAGGCCGTGTTTCAAGGCCGAGGGAGTATCGCAGCGGATGATCCGCCCGTGATGCATGAAGGCCACGCGATTGGCGCGCTCGGCTTCGTCCAGGTAGGCGGTGGCGACGAACACGGTCAATCCATTGCGCACCAATTGATATAGAATCGCCCAGAAATCGCGGCGAGAGACTGGGTCGACTCCGTTGGTCGGCTCGTCCAGGAACAGCACGCGCGGCTTGTGTAATAGGGTGCACATCAACGCGAGTTTTTGTTTCATGCCTCCCGATAATTTTCCAGCGGGACGTTTGGTGAATGGATCCATGCGCGTCATGTGCAGAAGGCGCGTGCTCAACTCGTCGTACTCGCCGCCGACGATACCGAACAGGTCGGAGTAGAAGCGCATGTTCTCTTCGACGGTTAGGTCGACGTACAGACCAAAGCGCTGGGCCATGTATCCGATCTGATCTTTCACCTGATCCAGTTCCTTGGCGACGTCGTGACCCACCACGATCGCCTTGCCTTCGGTTGGATCCATGAGACCGCACAGCAGGCGCATGGTGGTGGTTTTGCCCGCGCCGTCGGGCCCGACCAACGCGAAAATCTCGCCCTGCTGGACGTCCAGGTTGACGTGATCCACCGCGGTCACTTCGCCGAAGCGCCGCGTCAGATTCTCGCCCTGAATAATGCCGGCGCTGCTCATAAGATGATTTCTGCATCCACCGGCATGTTGTTTTTCAATTCGTGGCTGGTGTTGTCGACCAAGATCTTGATGCGATAAACAAGTTTCACGCGCTCTTCCTTGGTCTGGATCTGCTTGGGCGTGAACTCGGCCTCGGAAGCGATGTAGGAGATGGCGCCCCAGTACGCTTTTCCAGCGAATGAATCCGTGGTGAGCTTCACTTTCTGCCCAAGCTTCACGCGGCCGAGGTCGGTTTCATTGATGTAGCCGCGCAGCCAGGGATGTTCCAGATCGCCGATGGTGACGATGGTGGTTCCCGCGCCCAGCACTTCGCCCACTTCGGCCGACTTTACCAGTACAACGCCGTCGATGGGCGTGAACACAGTCGTATCGGAAAGCTGCGATTCGGAAATACCGGCTTGTGCGCGCGACTGCTCGATCACCGCTCTGCGCGCCACCAGTTCCTGTTCCTTGCGCAGGAGCTCGATACGGTTTGCCTCGGCCGTTCTCACTGCGGCCACCGCCCGTGCTACAACTGCACGCTGCGCGGCGATGTCTTCCATGCGAGGACCTTCCTTGACCATCGAATACCGGTCTTCTGCCTGGTGTAGTATCGCCCCGGCGCTATCGAGCTTAGTGCGAGCCTGGTCGTATTGCTGCCGCGAAATATCCTCGTTCTTGAACAGACGCTGGGCGCGTTCCCAATCCTGCTGCGCCAACTGCAACTGCGCGCGGGAGTCGGCGACGGCAGCCTCGGCTTGCTGAATGTCCTGCTTGCGGCTGCCGTTCAGTAACGATTCGAGCTTTGCGGTGGCTTCGCCCAGCTCGGCGGTACGCGCGGCGACATCGCTTTCGATGGTCGCTTTCTGAAACGCGATGGACGTTTCCAGTTGCTTGTAGTTCGATTCGGCGCCCAGGGTGATGGCTTTATCGCGGATGGTCTGGTGTTGAAGCTGCACCGGATCGAGCCGTGCGATCATTTGTCCTTTCTTGACCCAGGTGCCTTCGTCGACGGTGCGCTCCACCAGCCGGCCGGCGATCTTGAAGGACACATCTACTTGCGTCAGCTCGAGATTTCCGGAGAGGACGATCCGGTTTCCGTTATTGGCGTTCTGCTGCCGCCACACGTACCAGGCTCCGGCGCCGATGGCGCACAAAACCAGAAGAATGACGATTCGTTTTCTCATTGGTTCACATACTCCCGGATTCTTCCTGTGGCGGTCGCAAGATCGATGCGGGCCACGTTGTAGTCGTACAGCGCATTGATCCGATTGTTGCGGGCACGGTCGAGCCGCGTCTGCGCGTCGGTGACTTCTATCGAATTGGTAACTCCGGCTTCGTACCGCCGGCGGGCTTGCGCGACTTCCTGTTCGGCGAGCTGGACGCCTTCCTGCGCGGTCTCCACTTCGGTTGCGGCCGAATGGATGCTATCGAAGGCGAGCCTTACGTCCAGGTCGACCTGCTGTTCAAGGTCGCGTGTGCGGGTCTGTTCCTGGCGATATTGCGAAAGGCTTTCAATGCGTCGCGCGTCGCGGCGGCCGCCGTCGAACACGGGGAATCGCACCGATACACCGTAGGTGTAAGTTGGCATCGCGCCCATAATCTGGCTGCCGATGGCTCCGTAATCAGCGCTGGCGCCGACCGAGGGCAAGCGTTCCCATTTCACCGAATCGGAAGTTAGTCGGGCCGACGATTCGCGATCCTGCTGTGCCTTGAGTTCGGCACGCGTTTTGCGGGCGTCGGCAAGGGCCGCGTCGATGTGCCCGATATCGGTTGCCTCGTACGCCAGCTTGTCCGTGGCTTCGACGGTCGCGTCGAGTTTCAAACCGATGGCTCGCAAGAGATTGAGCCCGGCGCGGCGGCGATCATTCTCCGCGACCACCAGGCGCTGCTTGTCATTGGCGAGCTGCACTTGGGCTCGAACCACCTCAATGCCGGTGCCGGTTCCAGCCTCTTTCTGATTTTGCGCGCTGGTGAGCAGCGCCTGGGAGAGATCGACGTTGGCCTGTGCCGTTTCGAGTGCGGCATCAGCGCGAAGAGTCGTCAAGTAGGCGCGCGCTACTTGATCGCTGACCTGATTCTTGGTTGCGTCGAAGTCGTCCTTGGCGGCGTCGACACTCACCTTTGAAGCCTGGTAGCGCTTCATGGTGCTGAAGTCGAAAACAGTCTGGGACACTGTCGCTCGCGCATCTAAGACGTTAAACGGCCCAACGGTAGTTGGAAATGCGAGCCCTGGAATGGGTATCGGGAAGTTGAGGCCGAACGCGTGGAGATTGGTGGTCTGGCGGCGATCGTTAATGGCAGCTTCAATATCCGGCAGGAACGCGGCGCGGGATTCGGCTTTGCGCATTTCGGCCTGCTTGATCGTCTCCATGGCGATCGAGACGCGCGGACTGCCTTCCGGCGTCAACGCAATTTCGACCGCGCGTTTCATGCTGAGCGGCAAACTGCGTTGGACCGGATTGTCGCCTTGACCCACGACGGTAAGCGAGGTGCAAATCAGGAGCAGGGTGCGCATGTCAGATTCCCTCCGGAGCGCGAAAGCCGGCTGCGGCAAAGGTCACGAGCTGGGCCAATGCCGTTTGAGTGTCGAATCCAGCCGAAGAAGGGGGCATCAGTTCCGGCATGCTTAAAGCCCGAGCGAGCACATGGCTCATCGCGCCGGCGGTGAAGTGGAGGCGCCATGCGATCTCCGGCCGCGAGAGTCCGGGCAGTGCTTGGCTCAAAGCATCCGTGAAACGCTCCACGATGATAGTCAGGTGCCGTTTGAACAACCGGACCACGAAGACATCGGGGGAGGCTAGAATTCGCGCCATCAGCGGAAATACGGCTGAGAAATCAGCGTGCATAATTGGCGAGAGAAACGCGATCAGAATCTGTTCGACCTGGGGATTCGGTCCGGCGAGCTCCAGCATTTCCAGCCGCTTTCGGTTGACGGGTTCGACGCGGCGAGCGATCACGGCATCGATCAGGCTGTCTTTGGTCTGGAAATGGTAGTTGACGGCAGCGAGGTTGACGTCGGCCTCCGCAGTAATATCCCGGAGCGAGGTAGCGTCGAAGCCATTCTGTCCAAACAACTTCTCGGCGGCATCGAGGATTTTGGTTTTGGTATCGACCGGTCGTGCAATCATACGTTCGTTTGAATCATACGATTGATTCAATCGCGAGTCAAGTGGTCATTTGATGGTATACTTATGGCATGAGAACTACCATCGATCGTGCCGGGAGAGTGGTAATTCCGAAGGAAATACGCGAGCGGGCCGGTCTGAAGTCTGGTTCGGAAGTGGAGGTTCGCTGTACCGAAGGAATTGTAGAGATCGCTCCGCCGGCCGCAAAGGGGCGGCTGGTTCGGGAAGGGTCACTGCTGGTTTGGGAACCCGAGCCGGGAGTGCCACCGATCACATCAGACGACGTCAACAAAGCGATTGAGGATATGTGGCAGGAAAGGGAGCGAGAAATCCTTGAAGGTGGGCATTGATTCGAGCGTTATCGTACCTCTGCTGAATAAGGGCCACTCGCGGCACACCCGGGCCAAGGCGGCGTATGAGTCGTTGCTTGCCACTGGAGCTGAGTTTCTTTTAACGGACCACGCCATTCTGGAAAGTTTTTCGGTTCTTTCACGGGCACCCGAACCGATTGGAATACCGCGGGCCGAAGTGGAGCAGGCGTTGCTCGAGAGCTTCGGATCCGCAGCAATCGCACCCATTCGGGCCGGGGTAGCGTGGGACGTGATTCGTCTCACACTCTCGCGAGGATTCCGGGGTGGCCGAGTGTATGACGCGGCAATCGCTCTGGCGACCTATGAAGCCGGTGCTCGGTTGCTCATCACGTGGAACGCGAAGCACTTTCACTCGATCGCGCCAGTCGGGCTCGAAGTGCGCGAACCCTGACGTTTACAATTGGAGCGATGGTCGAATCCGCCACCTTGTTCCTGGCCCGGCAGATCGAGCGGTTGCGGCGGATTTCAAGGCCGAAGCGCATCGTCTTTCCGGAAGGGAATGATCCGCGGGTACGGGAGGCTGCGGATCGGCTATCGAAAGAACGGCTGATCGAGCCGGTTCTTCTTACCAACTGTGAGGCGTCCTCGAGATATGCCGCGCTGTATCTGGATCGACGGCGCGCCAAGGGCGTTACCGAGATGCAAGCGGAGCAGACGGCACGCGACCCTTTGTATCGCGCGGCGCTGATGGTGGCGGCGGGGGATGCGGATGGAGGCGTAGGCGGCGCCGTGAACACCACGGCACAGACAGTGCGCGCGGCTCTGGAATGCATCGGACCGGAGCCAGGGATTCGCACGGTCTCCGGCGTGTTCTTTATGTGCGTTCAGGATCGTCGTTTCGGGCACGAGGGTGTACTGGCGTTTGCGGACTGCGCGATGGTGATCGATCCGACGGCCGCCGAGATCGCGGAGATTGCGATTGCCACGGCGCATTCGACTCGGGCCGTAGTTGGCGTCGAACCTAAGATCGCGCTGCTTTCCTTTTCGACCAAAGGCAGCGCAACGCATGCGTCGACCGAGAAGATGATCGAGGCGCTGCGCATTTTGCGCGTGAGGGCGCCGGAGATCGACGCCGATGGCGAATTGCAGGTGGATGCGGCGCTGGTGGCATCGATCGGTGCGTCGAAGGCACCCGGATCGACGGTCGCGGGACGTTCCAATACGCTGATCTTTCCTGACGTCGCCAGCGGAAACATTGCATACAAATTAGTCGAGCGGCTGGGTGGAGCCACAGCGTTCGGGCCTTTTCTACAAGGCTTGGCGAAGCCTTTCAATGATCTGTCGCGGGGCTGTTCGGCGGACGATATTTACGGAGCGGCGATCATTACGGCGCTGCAATCGGAGGGCTCGCAGGTTGCTGCCATTTAAGCTGGTCTATCACGACGGGTACGATCTGAATCTCGGCTCGCACGTGTTTCCGTCGCAGAAATACCGGTTGATTCGGGACCGGTTGCTGGTCGATGGATTCGCTGAGCCCGACGATTTCGTGGAGCCGGAGCCGGCGCCCGACGAAGACCTGATGCTGGTGCACGATCGAGGGTGGGTGCAGCGGCTGAAGAACGGCACACTCGATTATCTGGAGCTGATGAAGCTGGAGATTCCGTATTCGCAGAAGATGGTGGAAGGGTTCTGGCTGGCTGCAGGGGGCACTACGCTCGCGGCTCGGATGGCGCTTCAGGACGGGGTCGGATTCAACATCGGTGGCGGTTTTCATCACGCGTTCCCAAGACACGGCGAGGGATTCTGCGCGATCAACGACGTGGCGGTTGCGATCCGGAAGATGCAACACGAGAAGCGAATCGAACGGGCCATGGTGGTGGATTGCGACGTCCACGACGGCAACGGCACGGCCGGCATCTTCGCCGGCGATCCGACTGTGTTTACGCTGTCGATTCACCAGTGGAACAATTATCCGAGCATCAAGCCGCCGTCGAATCTCGACATCGATCTGGACGACGGAGTATGCGACGAAGAGTATCTGGAGAAGCTCGGCGCAGCGTGCCGTAAGGGGATGAGCGAGTTTCGTCCACAGTTGATCGCGTATGTCGCGGGTGCGGACCCGTATCGCGAAGATCAACTCGGCGGGCTGTCGTTGACGATTGACGGACTTAAGCGGCGGGATCGACTGGTGTTCGATCTCGCGCGGGAGCATGGTGCACCAGTAGTGGTAACGCTCGCGGGTGGGTATGCGGTGCGGGTGGAGGATACGGTGACGATCCACTGCAATACGGCTAAGGCGGCGGCAGAGGCACTTAGCGGTGGGGTGGGGCGGTAATCACACCTTCGCCGGAATCATGATCGGCGCATTGGCCAGCAGTTTGTCTTCGAACTCATAATCGCGCTTGCCCGAGTGGTTGTGCCGCAGATACCACTTGTAGGTTTCCTTCAATCCGGTGGCGAAATCGGCCGGCTTAAATTTCAACACGCGCTGGGCCTTCGCGGTGACCTGCGTGATCGGCGGATTGTCCAGATAGAAACCAAAATACAGCTTGGGTCCCATGGGATGACCGCCGGCCCGCAAAATATATTCGCGAGGGATGCGGACGAACTTCACGGGTTTCTTACACGCTTTGGCTAACGCCTCCACGACTTCCATCTGGGATAACGGACGCGCGTTGGCGATGTTGAAGGCGTGGCCGATGGCGTTGGGCTCGTCCATTGCTTTGAGCGCCGCTTTGACCAGATCCTTCACGTACACGAACTGCATCAGCCTGCGGCCGTCGCCGGGCAGAATGATGGAGCGGTTCGCGCGCAGACGGTCCCAGAAATAGGCTTCGCGATAGAAGGGATTGCTCGGACCGTAAATATAGGGAGGGCGCAGCGTCACTACCGGCAGACCGATGCGTTGATGGAGGCGGAACAGGGCGCGCTCGCTCATGGCTTTATTGCGAACGTACAACTCGGCTGCATCGTCGGGCGCGAGCGCGTCGCCTTCGTGATGATTCAATCCGTCGCCATAGGCGGCGACGCTGGACATGAAGATGTAGCGATGCAGGTTGTTGGCGGTGGCGCGCACCGTCGCTTCCACATGTGCGGCGGTGGTGCCGCGCTCCCAATCGTAAACGTTATCGAAAACGACGTCGAAATTTTTGCCGGCTAGCGCGGACTTCAACGCGGTGCCATCGTTGCGATCCGCTACGATGTTCTTCACGCGGCGGCCCAGGTCGTGGCGCGGACGGCGATGCAAGACCGTGACTCCGTGGCCCTGCTTGAGCAGTTCGGCCACCATGAGCCTGCCTATGAACTGAGTTCCTCCGATTACCAGACAATTCATGCGCGAATGGATTGCGATTTAATCGTAATATTCCAAGCCCAAATGCGTGATCAGATCCTCGCCGCGCATCCATCGCAGCGTGTTCTTGAGCTTCATGAGCTGGATGAAGATGTCGTGTTCGGGATACAGGCCGGGTGCGGTCATCGGGGCTTTGAAGTAGAACGAGAGCCATTCCTGGATGCCGCGCATTCCGGAGCGCTGGGCCAAATCCATGAACAACACGAGATCCAGAACCAGGGGAGCGGCCAGAATCGAATCGCGGCACAGAAAATCGATTTTGATCTGCATCGGATAGCCGAGCCATCCGAAAATATCGATATTATCCCAACCTTCCTTGGCGTCGCCGCGCGGCGGATAGTAATTAATGCGGACCGCGTGATAGAAATCCTTATATAACTCGGGATACAGCTTGGGCTGCAGGATTTGATCCAGCACACTCAGCTTGGTCTCTTCCTTGGATTTGAACGAGCCGGGATCTTCCAGGACTTCGCCGTCGCGATTGCCCAGAATGTTGGTCGAAAACCAGCCGCTCAATCCGAGCATCCGCATCTTCAAACCGGGAGCGAGCAGCGTCTTCATGAACGTTTGGCCGGTTTTGAAATCTTTTCCGCAAATGGGTAGATGGCGTTCGCGCGCGAGCTCCAGCAGCGCGGGCGTGTCGGTGGTCAGGTTGGGAGCGCCGTTGGCGAAGGGGACTCCGGATTTCAGCGCGGCGTAGGCGTAGATCTGGCTGGGCGCGATCTCCGGATCGTTCTTCATCAGACCGCATTCGAAGTCTTTAAGAGTTTGATGCACGGCGGCAGGACGATGAAAAACTTCGGTTGACCCGCACCAGATCATCACCTGGCGCGCGCAGTTATTGGTTTTGCCGAACTGCGCGATGTCTTCCATCAGCATTTCCGCTTTGTCCATTTTCGTGCCGGCCTGCTTCACATTAGGACCATCGATACGGCGCACGTATTCCTGATCGAACACGGCTTTCATGGGGCGGATCGCTGACAGCGGCTCTTTCAACGCTTCGAGCTGAGTCTTTTCGAGCACGGCCGCGTTCAACGCGGCTTCGTACGCGGTGTCCTCATAGATGTCCCATCCGCCGAAAACCAAATCGTTCAAACCGGCGAGCGGGACGAAATCCTTGATCTTCGGCGTGCGGTTATCGGTCCGTTTACCGAGCCGGATGGTGGAGAGCTGCGTGAGCGATCCGACGGGAACGGCCGTGCCGCGCTTCACGGCTTCCACACCGGCGATAAACGTGGTGCTCACGGCGCCGATCCCGGGAATTAATACGCCGAGTTTTCCGTCCGCAGGCGCAATCTGGACGTTGTCTTGTGCTGACAAAGCGGGTCGACTCCTTCGATTCCGACGTCAGAAATTTCTCGTCTCACGCCATGTGCGCGAGACACGAGGGACTAAAGGCTAACGTAATATATACTAACACTTAATGCCTAATCGCGCGACCGCCGTCAGTGCGCAGGCGACGATCTCGGTTGTTCTGGTGGACGATGAGAAGCTCGCCTCGGACGAACTGGCTTATCAATTAAGGGAATTCGAAGACGTCGAAGTGGTGGCGACCGCATCGAACGGGCTGGAAGCTGTGAAGCTGATCGAGGACCTGGAACCGGACCTGGTTTTTCTCGACGTCCAGATGCCCGGGCTGGACGGGATGGGCGTGATCCGCAAGTTGCGCGAGAAAGACATCCCCCTGCCGTATTTCGTGATGGCCACCGCTTACGATCAATATGCGGTGGAGGCGTTCCGTCTAGAGGCGCTCGACTACGTTTTGAAGCCGGTGGAGAAAGACCGGCTGGCGGCATCCGTGGATCGCGCGCGGCGCATGATAGTAGAGCGCGCCAAATCCGCGCAGCCTGAAGGCCCGCCGCCGAAGCCGTCGCTACAGCGGACCAAGCTCCTGATCAAGAGCAACCACCGGAATTTCATCGTGGATGCGCAGGATGTGGTTTACGCGACCATCGACGATGGATTGATCACCGTAGTGGCGACGGGACTCGAAGGGCAATCCAATTATCGGACCATTGAGGAACTGCAATCGAACCTGGATCCCGACATGTTCTGGCGCGTGCACCGGTCGTACCTGGTGAACATCCATCGGATCAAGGAAGTGATTCCGTGGTTCAAGTCGAGTTTTCAGTTGCGAATGGATGATAAGAAACAGACTGAGATTCCGGTAAGCCGGGTGCAGACCAAGCGGCTGCGGGCACTGCTTAAGCTGTGAATCGCGAATATCACAAATGGTTCTCGCCGCAATTGGGGCGCGAGATGGAACTGCTGGTGTTCGGCCACGCGGGGATGCCGATGATCGTGTTCCCCACGTCGATGGGGCGATTCTTCGACTACGAAAATCGCAAGATGATCGACGCGGTTGGTGGCAAATATGAAAACGGCGAACTGCAGGCGTTCTGCGTCGACTCGGTGGATGCGGAGAGCTGGTACAACCGGTCGGTGCATCCGTCGCAAAGAGCGGCGCGGCATGTGCAATACGATCAATACCTGGTCGATGAAGTGGTGCCGTTCGTGCGGGCGCGCAATGCCTCGCAGGAACTGACGGTCACCGGGTGCAGTTTCGGCGGGTATCATTCAGTGAACTTCGCGCTGCGCCATCCCGACATTGCGACGCATTGCGTCAGCATGGGCGGGGCGTTCGACATTCACCAATTCCTGGACGGCTATTTCGACCAGAACTGCTACTTCAACTGTCCTCCCGATTTTCTTCCGAATCTGACCGACGAATGGTTTCTGGATCGCTATCGCCGGATGAAGATCGTCCTCGCGACGGGCGAGACGGACATGTGCCTGGGCGAGAATCGGAGGCTGGCGGCGATCATGGCTGCAAAGGGTCTGCCGCATTGGCTGGACGTGTGGGGCGATGGTACCGGTCATGACTGGCCGTGGTGGGAACAGATGGCTCGGAAGTTTTTCTAATTGAAACAGGTCTCCCTAGACCCATCCGATCGAAACAGCTACCATTCGAATTACGTATGCACAAGGTCGGCATCGTTTACGGGATGGAAAACACCTTTCCCGCGGCACTGGTGGACCGGATCAACTCGCTGGGTGTCCCGGATATAACCGCCGAACACATCAAGATCGGCGGGATCAAGATGGCTGAGCCTTCGGGGTACCGCGTGATTGTCGATCGCATCTCGCACGACATTCCGTTTTATCGCGCCTATCTAAAAAACGCGGCGCTCACCGGGACCACGGTCATCAACAATCCGTTCTGGTGGGGCGCCGACGACAAGTTTTTCAACTATGCGCTGGCGTCGAAGATCGGCGTGGCGATTCCGCCAACGGTGCTGCTGCCGCATAAGGAGCATCCTCCGGGGACCACTTCGCAGTCCATGCGCAATCTGATTTATCCACTTAACTGGGAGGAGATTTTCGACTACATCGGATTCCCAGCGTTTCTCAAGCCGTACTGCGGCGGCGGGTGGAAGAGCGTTTATAAAGTGGACAATGCCGAAGAGCTGTTTCACGCTTACGACGAAACCGGCGACTTGTGCATGACGCTGCAACGCGCCGTCAATTTCGACGATTATTTCCGCTGTTACGTGGTGGGACAGAAGAAGGTTCACGTGATGCGGTACGATCCGCGACGGCCGCACTCACAGCGTTATGTGCTGGATGGGCCGCCGGTCGATCCGGCCATGCAGGCTCGCGTCGAAGGCGATTGTCTGAAGCTATGCCGGGCGCTGGGATACGATCTGAATACCGTGGAATTCGCGGTCGAAGACGGCGTTCCGTACGCGATCGATTTTCTGAATCCGGCGCCGGATGCCGACTATCATTCGGTGGGCGCAGCGAATTTCGAGTGGATCGTCAATGCGGTGGCCGAGTTCGCCATCGAAGAAGCTTTGAAAGAACCGAAGCCCGTCGAGATGCGATGGGCGAACTTCTTGAGCGCCAGCGCTGTGGGGTAATCTATGCGGCCCAGCTTTACCATCGGCATCGAGGAAGAGTATCAGACCATCGATCCCGTGACGCGCGATCTGCGCTCGCATATTGATTCCGAGATCATCGAAAAGGGCAAGACTCAGCTTCACGAAATGGTGAAGCCGGAGATGCACCAGAGCGTGGTCGAGGTAGGCACTGGAATCTGCCGTGACATTAAGGAAGCGCGCGAAGAAGTTCGCAAGCTGCGCTGCGCGATCATCGATCTGGCGCGCGAAAACGGCTTGAAACTGGGCGCGTCCGGCACGCATCCTTTCGCCGACTGGAAGGAGCAGGGAATTTACCCGGACGCACGCTATCACACCATCGTCGAGGATATGGCCACGGTGGCGCGCGGCAATCTGATCTTCGGACTGCATGTGCACATCGGCGTTGAGGATCGCGAAACTGCGATCCATCTGATGAACGCCGCGCGCTATTTCGTTCCGCACCTGCTGGCGCTGTCGGCCAATTCTCCATTCTGGCTGGGCATGGATACAGGGCTCAGATCGTATCGCACGAAGGTGTTCGACAAGTTTCCTCGCACCAATATTCCGGACTATTTTCCGAGCTGGGGTGAATATCAGGGCTTCGTCGATCTACTGGTGAAGACCAACTGCATCGACAACGCGAAGAAAATCTGGTGGGACATCCGGCCGCATCCGAACTTCCCGACACTCGAGTTTCGCTGCTGCGATATTCCGATGCGTCTGGACGAAACCATCGCCATCGCGGCGCTGATTCAGGCGACTGTCGCCAAATTGTACAAGCTGTACGAAGCCAATCAGGGATTCCGGTTGTACCGCCGCGCTCTGATCATGGAAAACAAATGGCGTGCGTCGCGCTACGGGCTGGACGGCAAGTTGATCGATTTTGGACGCAAAATCGAGGTCCCCATGCGCGATCTGGTGGAAGAATATCTGGCTTTCGTGGATGATGTAGTAGACGAGCTCGGTTCGCGTGAAGCGGTGAACGGGATTCGCAAAATCGTGGAGACGGGCAATGGAGCGGATCGCCAGTTGCGCGTGTTCAAGGAGACGGGAGATTTGATCAAAGTAGTGGATTACATCGTGGAAGAGACGGAAAGCTCGGTTCATGACCGGTCCCATGACAGAACTACGCACCATACGATTTGATCCGGAGTATACGCCCGGTGCGCACAACGCGGTGCACGTGTGCCTGCGCATTCAGCCGTCTGAAAAAGTGACCGTGATCACGGATCAGGCGTCGCTCGAAATTGCCGCGAGCCTGGTAGCGGAACTGGAGCTGCTTGGTGCACCGTACCGATCGTTCGTGCTGGAAGAACTTGCCCCGCGTCCTCTGATGGATATGCCGGCGCCGGTGCTGGAGGATCTGGAATCGAGCCAGGTGAGCATTTACGCCGTCGTCGCGCAACCCAATGAATTGCGGACGCGGATGCAGATGACCGACGTCGTGAACCGGCGCAAGATCCGGCACGCGCACATGGTCAACATCGAACGCCGCATCATGCTGGAAGGGATGCGCGCGGACTTTCTAGAAGTCGACGAATTGAGCAAGAAAGTATTGGCGATCGCCGAGGCAGCGGACGTGATCCGCGCGCGCACCGCGGCCGGAACCGATATCACCGCGGACATGAATCACGGCTACAAGTGGCTCAAGACCAGCGGCATTATTTCTCCAAATAAGTGGGGCAATCTTCCCGGGGGGGAGATCTTCACGACGCCGGGTGAGGTCAACGGCACATTCGTGATCGACGGCGTGGTGGGCGATTATCTGTGCGCCAAGTACGGCGATCTGCGCGATTCTCCGCTGACCATTCGCATCGAAGGAAATCGTTTGAAGGAGGCGCATTCCTCCAATCGCGCGCTTGAAGAGGAGTTCTGGAAGTACACGCACACGGACGAGAACAGCAATCGTGTAGGCGAGTTCGCCATCGGCACCAACATCGGACTGAAAGGCGTCATCGGCAACATTTTGCAGGACGAGAAATTGCCGGGCATCCACATCGCGTTCGGCAACCCTTACGGCGCGCATACCGGGGCGGAATGGGATTCGTCGACGCATATCGACGTGGTTGGGACCAAGTTCGACATTTGGGCGGATGAGCAGCAGATCATGCGGGCGGGGTCGTTTCTGATCTGAAAAACCTCACGCAGAGACGCAGACGGCGCAGAGGAACGCAGAGAAATGATCGCTGAGCTGCGGCAACAGTTTAACGCCCGATTTACGCCTGAGAAATATCGGCGATTCCTTCGCCTGCTCGACGAAGGGTGTGGGACGCATGTGAAGTTTCGTAACTGCGAAACGCCACTGTTTCTTCCGCGCGCGCCGTTCGATCGAATGGCGTCGGATGGCGCGGAACTGATCCGTCAATTGATGACGTCCGAGTACTTGAAGCGATCGGAAGAAACGGTGCCACGCGAGTATCGGGTGCCGAATGAGGATGCCCGACCGTTGTTCATTCAAGTCGATTTCGGGCTGACGGCACAGCTCGAACCGAAGCTGGTGGAGATTCAGGCGTTCCCTTCGCTGTACGCGTATCAGCCGTTTCTTCAGCAGACATATTTAAACGCATACGGACTGAGTGCAGCACCGGACCCGTCCTTCGAAAATCAGTTACGGCAAGCCGTGCTGGGCGAGTATGCGCCGGAAAACGTCGTATTGTTGGAGATTGATCCGCAGCATCAAAAGACGCTGCCTGATTTCCTGCTGACCGAGAAGATGCTCGGAATCAAGACGGTCTGCATCACGCGAATCGAAAAGCGCGGACGGAGGCTCTACCACGAAGGTGTGCCCATCGAGCGGATTTACAATCGTGTGATCGTAGACGAGCTGGTTCGACGGAAAATCGCGACGCCGTTCGATTATCGCGACGATCTAGACGTCGAGTGGGCCGGGCATCCCAACTGGTATTTCCGCATCAGCAAATTCTCGATTCCGTTTCTGAAGCACTCTTCGGTTCCGCGCACGCGGTTCCTCAACGAAGGCGTGCCGGACGATCTGGAGAATTGGGTTCTGAAGCCGCTGTATTCGTTTGCGGGACTGGGCGTGGCGATCGGCCCTACGCGTGAACAGGTCGCCCGCATCGAAGATCGGTCGCAATATATTTTGCAGGAGCGTGTGGAGTTCGCACCGCTGGTGGAGACTCCGCACGGTGCGACTAAAGCCGAGATTCGCATGATGTACATCTGGCTGGAAGAATTGCGCGCCGTGACGACCATCATCCGCATGGGACGCGGGAAAATGATGGGGGTCGATCACAATCGAGATATGGAATGGGTCGGTGCGTCGGCGGCGTTTATTGTATGAAAACTCTACTTGCCTTGATCCTGGTTCCGGCAGCCGCTGCGCCGTCCATCTTTCGCGTCCAGTTCGAAACGACCCCAGGAAAGTTCGTCATCGAAGTGCATCGCGACTGGGCTCCGCACGGCGCGGAACGTTTTCATCAACTGGTGCATGAGAAGTATTTCGACGATTCGCGATTTTTTCGCGTGGTTGCTGGGCGATGGGCGCAGTTCGGAATCGCAGGCAAGCCGAAAATCGCGCAGAAGCGGCGGCATCGAACGATTCCAGACGATGTAGTTTGTCAGAGCAATACGATCGGCTACGTCGCGTTCGCCAATACCGGTCCCAACACGCGCGCCACGGAAATCTACATCAATCTCGGAGACAATTCACGCAACGACGCGGAAGCGGGATTCGCACCGTTCGGAAAAGTGGTGGAAGGAATGGATGTGGTCTTAAAACTTAATTCCAGCTACGGCGAGGCTTCCGGCGGAGGGATGCGGGCAGGCAAGCAGGACAAGATGTTCGAAGAAGGCAACGCGTATCTCGACCGCGAATTTCCCAAGCTCGACAAATTGATCCGCGCGCGGCTCGTGTCATCTGGAGGAAAATGAAAGCATGACCGGAATCCAGTATGTGACCGATGAAAAGGGCCGCAAGGTCGCGGTGCAGATCGATTTGAAAAAACATCGCGAACTATGGGAAGACATCGAGGATGTACTCGTTTCGCGCTCACGCCACCATGAAAAACGGATTCCGTTCGAAAAGGTTAGGGCCGGCCTAATCAAGAGCGGCAAGCTCGCGCGTGAGTAACTATCGAGTAGCCTTTACCGCGAGCGCGGAAAAGGAGCTTCATGCGTTGCCCGCGAACGTGGTCGCCCGGATGATGTCACGCATCGGGAATCTGGCAGGGAACCCACGCCCTCCCGGCTGCAAGAAACTCAAAGGCGGCGTTAAGGAATGGCGGATTCGCGTTGGAAAGTACCGAATTGTTTACGAGATCGACGATCGCGCCCGGACTGTCGACGTAACACGTGTCGCACATCGTCGCGAGGTTTACGATTAGCGCGAAAAGCAACGCGTATCTCGACCGAGTTCCCCAAGCTCGACAAACTGATTCGCGCGCGTTTTCATTGACGCGGTTCATAGAAGTAGTAAATCGCCGTGTAGTGTGCGCGGGCATTTTCGCCTTTGTGAAACTGATCGCATGCGGCGATGGGAGCCTTACCACCCTTGGTTGAGAGTCGTTGGATGCTCGAAATCTGCCGCATTGCGCCGTCGCCCTGGTGATCCGTCGCAGTCAATAGAAGCCATGGAATAGCGTCGGGGTCGGGCGTCGCGCTGGCCACGGCCCGCCCGATCACGCGGCTCCCGTCGGACCACTCCCACGTCGGCCCAACGAAATGCGAACCGATTTGTTTTCCAGTTTCGCCGAAAAGTTTGGCGTCGGGTCCCGCGAGCACCCAACTTGACCCATCGCAGGTATAAACCTGATCTCCCACGGCGTGCGCCTGGCGAACCAGCTTTTCGCCCGCGGGAGGTGTGAGGTTATCCGGGACGACTGGCAGACTTTGCGCAAAGCTGCAGAAACCAGCCACGATTAGGGCGGAAAAGTAAAGTCGCATACAAAACCAGTGTGTCACGCAGCCCCCCGGCGCGGGACTCGCTGGGTAGTCTGCATCGTTTGTACGCTGAATTTCCAGGGTGTAGACTAAATCCATGTTGAACCGCCTCCTCTTCATGGCTTTGGTTTCGGCCGTGTTGTCCGCCCAAACGCGCCGCCCGTTCAAGCTCGACGATATTGCGAAGTTCAAAAACATCAATGACCCGCAATGTTCGGCGGATGGCAAGACCGTCGCGTACAGCATGTCGCAGGTCGACGTGAAAGAGGACCGCAACGGCAACGCGCACATCTGGATGATCAACTACGATGGCTCGGGAAACCGGCAGGTCACTTCGAGCGAGCAGAGTGAAGGCTCGCCGCGCTGGAGTCCGGATGGCAAATATCTTTCGTTCACCTCGTCGCGGCCGGGACCCGCGCGCGGTAACCAGGTCTGGCTCCTTCCATTGAATGGCGGAGAAGCGCTGCAGCTCACCGACACGAAGGGACGTCTTGCGAGCTATGAATGGTCGCCCGATGCGAAAAAGCTGGCGCTCGTGATTGGCGATCCGGATCCGGATGCTCCGGAGACTCCTGAAAACGGCGGAGCTCCCGCACCGGCGGCGAACGCCGGCGGTCGTGGAGGACGGGGCGGGCCGGCTCCGAAACCCATCGTCATCGATCGTTACAAATTCAAGCAGGACGTGCAGGGCTATCTGCTCTCAGGCCGGCACAGCTACATCTATATTTTCGACATCGCGACGAAGAAGACCGAACGGTTGACGTCGCAAAAGACTTGGGACGAAAACGGGCCGTCGTGGTCGCCAGATAGTAATTGGATCGCTTTCACCAGCAATCATCGCGCGGACCCGGATCGCATTCCGGAAGCGCAAGTGTATGTCGCTCAAGCGAAAGCCGGCGCGACGGAAAGAGCTCTAACCGAAGTCGGTGAAATCGGCGTAAGCGGCGGTGGACGCGGTGGGCGCGTGGAGTGGAGCCCGGACGGCAAGTGGCTCGCGTTCCTGCTGGGCGAAGAACGCAAGTGGGGCGCCTATAGCCAGGAACATCTGGCGATCGCGCCGTCGGATGGTTCCGCGAAACCGACGCTGGTGAAGGCGGCTCTCGAGCTGGACCGCGGCGTCTCGGCTCCGCGCTGGAGCGACGATGCGAAATCGATTTTCCTGACCGTCACCGACGATATGTCGGTGTATGGGGCACGGATCCCAATTAATGACGGACATGCCCAGCCGCTGTTCGCAAAACCGATCGTGCTGGGACCGCGCCATGCCGCTGGGGCATGCGCTGTGGTTATGTCCGGCGGTGACACGAAGCACAACGAGATTTACTCGTTCGACGGCAAGGCGCTGCACCAGCTCACGCACGTGAATGACGATTTGATGGCCGAAATCGAGTGGGGCAAAACCGAAGAAGTGAAATTCAAGAGTAAAGACGGCACCGAAGTTCACGGGCTGCTGACTTATCCCGTCGGCTATCAGGCGGGCACCAAGGTTCCATTCCTGCTGCGGATCCACGGAGGTCCCAAAGGACAGGACGCGCACTCGCTCAGCCAGGAAGCGCAGTACTTTGCGGCGAACGGCTACGCCGTGCTGCGCGTGAATTATCGCGGCAGCGACGGCCGCGGATCGAAATTCCAGAAAGCGATTTCAGCCGACTGGGGCCACTACGAAGTAGAGGACCTGGAAGCCGGCGTGAATCACGTGATCCAGATGGGCGTCGCCGATCCCGATAAATTGGGCGTCGGTGGATGGAGCTATGGCGGCATCCTGACCGATTACATGATCGCAACCGATACGCGCTTCAAAGCCGCCACCAGCGGCGCGGGAACCGCATTCACCGTTTCATTCTATGGAACCGATCAGTACATCATTCAGTACGACAACGAAATCGGTCCGCCGTGGACCAAAGAGGGTTGGGACGCGTACGTGAAGATGTCCTATCCGTTCCTGCACGCGGATCGCATCAAAACGCCGACCATGTTCCTGGGCGGCGAGCGTGATTTCAACGTCCCCATCCAGGGCGGCCAGCAGATGTATCAGGCTTTGCGCAGCCTGGGGATCGACACGCAGATGATCATTTATCCGAACGAGTTCCACGGCATCACGCGCCCCAGCTACGTTCGGGATCGCTATGAGCGGTATCTCGCTTGGTACGACAAGTACCTGAAGAACAAGGTCACGGCAAGCGGCACTACGTCCGCGCAGCAGTAGGGTGGTCGAAGAACGATTGAACGTTTTTCGTAGCGACTTCCGGCCGGTAGCGCCGATGCGATTTGTTTTGCGGAGTCACTTCTACGACTAGGCGACTAACGAGCCAAGTACTTTCCGTGAGCGGCGTTTCACGGGAGTGGTACTCGCCGCGACCGAATTCAGGCCCATTCTCCGAGTCGCGCGTGCGGTGTTCTGGTCTACCTCTCTTGGCCGCTTTTGAAGTGTCAACGGATGGCCCCGAATGGCAGCCATAACCATCACGGAGGAGCGTTTTCTTCTTGGATCTAGAATCCTGCAGACCTCGCCGTGGCCAGCCACAAAGACACTGGGCCAAAATCAAGAACATTTTGACCAAGCCCGGTCGGCCAATATAGGGGAACCAGGCTCAGCCAACATAGATACAATTCTCCTGCTTGTGTTGCCAGGTAAAAGCCGGTCTTGTTATAGAAGCGGAAGTAATATCCGAGTGCTGTTGCCGAGGGAGGGCTCGCGATACCGAAAACCTGCGGCCATATGGCCTCTGCGAAATTGAATATGCGGTCCGAATCCGGCAGAAGGCCCTGCGCTGCACATACCGATTGCCAGAGAAGGCATGGATATCCATTATTGACGGTTGGCGTCAGACCCCAAGCCGCCGGATCAAATCCGTTCGGGACCGCTGTTGGCGCAGCGCTCCAGCTCGTTGCACCCGTCGCTGTTCCAGACCCGACACCGATCGTGAGACCAGTCTTGTTTACATCCCAGTAACTCGAAGTGATGGATCCTTGAGTCTCGTTTCGGCCGACTAACCCACCAATCGTATTTCCGACGCCACCTTGCACAGATAGGTTTCCGAGCGCATAGGAAGAGGCGATCGAGCTCGTGTTATATCCCATTAGGGCTCCGACCATAAGCCGATCATTAACACCGGACACCGATACTCCGCCCGTCGCGAAACTGTTCGTTGTTATGGTCGAGGTGCCAAAAGATGTAAGGAAGCCGCCGCCGACCAACCCACCGGCCACTTTGGTACTGGTGCCGCCGTTTGAAGTCGCGACAGTTGAGATCAATGAAACTGGTCCCCGAGCCGAGCTATTCGAGATTGGGCCGGCGTTGTTCGCCACCAACCCGGCAACTTGGTCACTGTAGGAAGAACTCGAATCGGAAACCGACCCTGCAAAAGTGGCGGTAACGGAACTGAGGGCTATCGCATTCTTGATAACGCCATGATTGAAGCCTGCCAGCCCGCCGATGGTGGAGTCTTCCTGCCTGCCCGCAGGCAGGTTGAGGGTCAGGCTGGACGAGACGACGCCGGAGGATATCGCGTTGGTTACTACGGCTCCCGTCGTGCCGGCGAGCCCGCCGACATCGACACCAAGCCCATGGTCAACAGATGTCACCGAGCCGCTTGCTTTCACATCGGTAAGATTCCCCGACATGACTTGCCCGATGAGTCCACCTACTCCGTTGTAGCCCTCACCTGTCACTTCAACGGAGCCGGACGCATAACTCGAAATGATCGTGCCGCCGAACTGACCGACCAATCCGCCAACGTTTAGACTCGCACCGAAAGGCGCGCAACAGAGGTCAGTTGCCTTAATTGACCCGCTCGCAGAGCTTCCAGTAATGGTCGGCGTCCCAGCCGGGTTTACGTCCCCGCCATTGCCGACTAATCCACCTGAGCCCAGGAGGCCGCCAATCGTGTCAAGAGGCAGGCCGCCGGCGGGCTTGACAGCATCTGTGACGGTGATGGCGCCGCTCGAAAAGCTATCGACAATCGTGCTGGCCGATGGGGCGTTGCCAACCAGTCCACCGATTGTATTCCAGTACGCGGTGTAAGGGCTATCGGCCGAGGTAGCATACGCGGAGCCGGAAAAGTCCGCAGAAATGTTGACACCTGAGCTGGACCCAGCGATGTTGCTACCACTATCGGACAGGCCCACTAGCCCGCCGATCTGCGCCCCAAAAACGGCTCTGTTGGAAATGGTCGCGTTAAGCTGGACCGTAATTGTTCCGGTTGCGCTGACATTTGTAATCGTGGCGTTGTTGCGGCCGGCGATGACTCCGATTTGTGTGGAAAGGTCGAATAAACCGTTGTCGGAGTCGTTCAGATTGACGGTAAGGGTCACGAATGCGAATGAATTCGAGATCGTTCCGATATTGACCCCCACGAGTCCGCCGCAGGCGCTTCCGGAACTGGTGTTGGCGATCGTTGCAGTGACAGTGACATTGTCGATCGTGCCTTGACGATTCTCACCAGCCAGGATCCCGATCATACCCGGAATGGGGCTCCCCATCGCCGCTGAGCCACCGCCATAATTCGACGTGATCGCCGCGTTTTGAACCCGGAGATTCTTTATGGATCCGCCGGCGCCGATCACACCGAGCAGGCCAGCATATCTACCGGAGGATACCTGGGTGAGGCCGGTGATCGTATGACCCGCTCCGTCCAACGTGCCTGTAAACGGTATTGGATCGGCGGCACTGGCGGACACTCCAATAGGGATGAAGTTGACGACGCTGCTAAGGTCTACGTCGGCATCCAGGACGTAGTTAGCAGCCATGTTGTTGCTCACGCCTTGTAGATCTGAGCCGGAATGGATAACGATCTGAGCGTAGGATGCCTCGACGGCTGCACAGAGCAACGCCACGATCACTATGGCTAAGCGGGTGAGGCGACAACCCATAGCTGTGCGGTCTTGAGAGTATATCGCGGAGTGAGGGGCTCCCGGAAGGAGCTTGACGTCTTCCCCCTGCATCTTCACGCTCTGGAAAGACCCTGATCCCGACACTCCGAGATGATTCTGTCCGGATGGTCGGCCACTCGGAGAAAGCAGTGGGTGGTGGATCACTCCCGTGAAGTCGCCTTCATGTCAATTGGTGGGTAAAAGCATTCCTGACATATCCGCTTCTAGGACAATCCGCGGCAGCGTCGTTGCTATGAACCATCTTGTCAATCATCTGAAGTAAGGATCAAGACTGGCCCTTAACGAGCGATGTGCCCGCAACGGGTGCGGCTGATTCTTTGCGTTCTTTGCGTCTTTGCGTGACACTGATTTCAGGTGCGCATCCTGATCTCGGCTGGTGAAGCCTCGGGCGACCTGTATGCCTCGCGCGTGGTGGAAGCGATTCGCGCACGGCATCCCGAGGTCGAGTTTTTCGGATGCGCCGGCCCCCGCATGCAGGCCGCAGGAGTCCGTGCCATAGTCGACACACGTTCTCTCGCGGTGGTCGGGCTGGTCGAAGTCGTCGCGCATATTCCGCGGATCTGGGGCGAATTCCGCAAGCTGGTCCGCGCGGCGGCAACGGATAGACCAGATCTGGCGGTTTTGACCGATTCTCCCGATTTTCACCTGCGGCTTGCTAAAAAGTTGAAGCGCCAGGGGATCCCGGTGGTTTACCTGATCGCTCCACAAGCCTGGGCCTGGCGGGAAGGCCGCGTCAAGACCATGCGGCGGACCATCCAGCGTCTTCTCTGCATCTTCCCCTTCGAACAGGAGTTCTTTCAGAGCCGTGGCGTCCCGACCACCTATATCGGCCATCCGCTCGCCAGAATCGTGCGGCCGTCGATGACCAGTTCCGAGTTCCGCGGCAAGTTCAACCTGCCCGACCGGCCGATCGTCACCTTGCTTCCTGGGAGCCGGCATGGCGAGGTGGAGCGTCATATGCCCATCCTTTTGGATGCTGTGCGGCACATTGGTACGGGATATACATACGTCCTCGCGCTGCCTCCGGGTTTCGGCCTCGAACGATCCACATTTTGGGAACGCATTCGGGGATCATCCATCCAAGTAATGGAAGGATCAACCTGGGATGCGCTCGCGCATGCGGAGGTGGCACTGGCGGCCAGCGGGACAGTGACGATAGAGGCGGCCCTGCTCGGCGTGCCCATGGTGACCTTTTACCGGGTAAACGCGTTAAGTTGGATATTGGGGCGGAGGCTGGTTCGCGCGCCGTTCCTTTCGATGGTCAACCTGGTGGCTGGCCGGCGGATCGTGCCGGAGTTGATCCAGGACCAGATGACGGCGCAGCGGATCGCGGATGAAGCCGTGCACCTTCTGGAAAACCCGGAGGCACGCAACGCGATGCGCGCCGATCTGGCCGAGGTCGCGCGAAAGCTGGCGTCGGACCGCGACCCGATGGAACTCGCGGCTGAGTGGATTGAAAAGGTGTTCAGTGAGAGTAAAGAAACCGTACACGCTGTTTAGCCTGGGACTGCTGCTGGCCGTCGCCGCGACGGCGCAGGACCGCAACCGTTCGCGCATCGACGTTCAGAACTATCTGATCGACGCACACATCGATCCCGCCGCCCAGACCATCAATGCCACAGCGCTGGTCCGCTTCATCCCGCTCGACGACACCTCCTCGGTTGCATTCGAATTGAACAATTCGCTCAGCTTATCCAAAGTTCTGGATGAAGACGGACGTCAGGTTCCTGCGTCGCGGTCGCAGGCGGACATGATGGTACGGCTGAATCTTCCGCAAACGCTGCCCAAAGGAAAGCCCGCCGCGCTGACGTTCATCTACGACGGCAAAATCACCGGCGGCGAAGAATCACCCGTGTTCGGAATCAAGTTCGCGGCGATTCATCCCGATTTCGCCTATTTCATGTACCCGGCGCGCTGGTTTCCGGTGAACGATTATACGGTAGACCGCTTCAGCTCCGATCTCAAGGTCACCGTACCGTCGGGCTTCAAAGTGGTGGCAAGCGATATTCCAACCCCAGAAACGGCTCCAGCGGGCATGGCTTCCTACCGTTTTCGATTCAGCCAGGCGTCGTTTCCAGGCAGCTTCGCAGTGGTGCGTGGCGAGCCTAAGCCGGTGTCTGTGGGCGGCGTGACCACGCGCTTCTACATGCGCCAATCCGCCGACATGGTGCAGGCGTACGGCGAGGAAATCAGCAAGGCTATGGCGTTCTTCGCCTCCGTTTATGGCCTGCCGCCGAGAAAAGACCTGACTGTGATCGAAACCGAGGACGGGACTCCGAACGGCTACGCCGCGCCGGGCGTTCTGTTTTTTTCGCCGCACGGAATTGGCAAGGCTGTGAACGCGGATCTGGTGGCGAACCAGGTGGCCCGCCAGTGGTGGGGCGTGCTGGTTTCACCGTCGACGCGAAACCACGAATGGATCGAGAACGGTCTGGCTCGATACGCGGAATTTCTCTACGCCGAACACGTGAACGGACCGGGAGCCCGCGCTACCGAAGTGCGCGATAGCTATATCGCCGCGCTGACGGTGGATCAGCCGCCGCTGATTCAAGCCGCGCGGCTGGAGGACTATTCGCCGGAATTCTGGGCCGCCACCGCCGGCAAAGGCGCCGCTGTGCTGAACATGCTGCGGAACGTGATCGGCGACGATGCGTTTTCGAAAGTCCTGAAAGCCATTCCCGAACGGTTTACGTGGAAGTCCATTTCCACCGACGACGTCCGGAAACTCGCCGAGGAGTTCGGAGGTCAGCCGATTAACTGGTTCTTTACCGAGTGGATCGAGTCCAGCGGCGCGCCCGAATTCAAAATGGAGTACACCGTGTTCCGCACGCAGAAAGGATTCCGCGTGATGGGCAAGATCACGCAGGATCTGGATTTGTTCCGCATGCCCATCGATCTGAAGGTGGAAACGGAAGGGAATCCTGAGAACAAAAAGATCGAAGTGGTGGGCACGTCTTCGGAATTTGCGGTGGAATCGTTCGGCAAGCCGAAGGGGATCACGCTCGATCCGGATAATCAGGTGCTGCATTTTGACAATCCGACGCGGGTCGCCGTCGCGATCCGGCGTGGCGAACAGTTCACGCAAGTCGGCGAATATTCGGAGGCGCTGAAAGAGTATCAAAAGGCGCTGGAAGTGACCCGAAACAGTTCGCTGGCCCATTACCGCGTAGGGGAAATCTGGTTCCTGGAGCAGAACTGGCAGCAGGCCGCCAACGAATATCGCGAGACGCTCAACGGCGATCTGGATCCGAAATGGACCGAGGTTTGGGCCCATATTAATCTAGGTAAGATCTTCGATATCAGCGATCAGCGCGACCGCGCGGTCAACGAATACCGGCAAGCCCTGCGCACCAAAGACAACACCTACGGGGCGCTGGCCGAGGCCGAGAAGTATATCAACCAGAAGTTCGAGCGTCCCAGAAATAGCAACTGAGTTTCAACAAAATTCGGCAACCAATGATATGATTTCCTGACGGATTTCAGTATCTCTTGGAGGTGCCGAATGTTCCAGAAACGCTGTGCCCGCATTGCGTTCGTAATAGCGGGCGTATCGCTGCTTACCACGGCTGCAAAAGCTCAGACGAAGTTTAGCGCTGGTTGCACCAAACCATTCTTCCCGTTGCCCGCTCCCACCACTGTGGCGCCGATCGACGCGCAGTGTCCGTTGAGCGGCCAAGCCAACCAAAAGGCACCGGAAACGGCCCAAAACAGAGCAAAGAATAACTTTTGCGCGATCGCCCCAGCGGACCCGTCCATTACGGTGGCAAAAATGGTCGCGATGCAGGCCGACGTCGAAAGCAACACAGCGATCAACTTCGGCAAGTCCGGTCCAACCACCGACCGAAGTCCTTTGAAAGCGATGGGAGAGGGCCAGCAGCGGGTGCTTCAGGGCTATGTCTTTATCGCTCGTCAGGAGGGCAAAGAAGCGGTGAACTGCGGCCCAACTTTTCCCGACAAAACCGAGACCGTGGACCACGATATTCACATTTCGATTGTCGGCGACATCAGTCAGGTCCACGGCAATGAATGTGAAAGCGTGGTGGCGGAAATGAGCCCACATCACCGTCCGGATTCGTGGAACCCGGCCAACCTGCAGGCGGTGGCGTTCCAACATCTTCCGGTGCGGATTACCGGGCAATTATTTTTCGATTCCAGCCATAGCCCGTGCGTGGACGGAAAATCTCAGGCGGGCGATCCTCACCGCGCCTCGCTTTGGGAACTCCATCCGATCTACAAGTTTGAAGTGTGCCCCGCTAGCGACTGCTCGGGCGGCGGATGGCAAACGCTGGACGCCTGGATTCAGAAGAGCCCGGCGAAGAACCCGTCGAAGAGTCCGGCGACCAAGAAGAAGCCGTAAACGACTCAGTACTTAGTGCCCTTCGGCTTCTAAGAACCGCTCCGCCTCGATCGCCGCCATGCAGCCGGCTCCGGCGGCGGTGATGGCTTGGCGATACGCGCGATCCTGCACATCGCCGGCGTGGAACACACCTTTGATATTGGTCTTCGCTCCGCCGTGGCTAACGATATAACCGTCACGATCGAGATCGATCTGCCCCTTGAACGGCTTGGTGTTGGGAATATGGCCGATGGCGACGAAGAAGCCGTGGACTTCCTGGTCCCAGACCTTTTCCGGATCGGCCTGCCGCAGCCGCACTCCGGTCACTTCGTTCTTCGAAGCGTCGTGAACCTCGTCGACGACGGTGTTGTGAAGAAATTTGATCTTCGGATTGGCGCGCGCCCGGTCCAGCATGACCTTCGACGCGCGAAACTGATCGCGCCGGTGGACCAGTGTCACCTCGGAGGCGAAGCGCGTCAGGAAATTGGCTTCTTCCATGGCCGTATCCCCGCCGCCGATCACCATGACCTTGCGATCGCGATAAAACGCGCCATCGCACGTCGCGCAGGAGCTGACACCGTGTCCGATCAGCTTTTGCTCGCTGGGCAATCCCAGCCAGCGCGCTGAAGCTCCGGAGGCGATGATCAGCGTCAGTGATTCCTGCCACTCGCCGTCAATGTTCAAGCGGAACGGGCGTTTGGAAAGATCGGCTTCGGTCACGGTTCCGTGGACGTACTCGGCTCCGAACGTCTCGGCCTGCTTCTTCATGTTCTCGACCAAGACGGGGCCGTCGATCCCTTCCGGAAACCCCGGAAAATTCTCGACCAGAGTGGTGATGGAAAGCTGGCCGCCGGGTTCATGTCCGGCCACGACCAGAGGTTTTAGATTGGCCCGGGCAGCATAGATGGCGGCGGTGTTGCCGGCGCAGCCCGAACCGATAATGATCACGTTGCGCACGCCCTATGGTAACAATCCCTTAGGCGGTTACGTGGTGGATCAAGTGGTGGCGAAAACGGCAGCGGAAAATGCCAGCCAAAGCAGTCCCCAAACGGCGAGGCGGCCTGGATTTCTCATGACTCAGCATGACAGCCTCGGCTGCGGCCAGGGATGGACCGCCGGGCATGGTGGTTCCAGAACGTTGGTACTCTTCGTTTACAAAAAGTACGTCACGACTCGATTCGTGATGAATGCAAAGGTGTAGGCGAACAACGTCATATAGGCGAACTGCACCGCGGGCCACGTCCAGCCTCCGGTTTCGCGCCGGACGACGGCAATGGTCGACATGCATTGCATCGCGAAGGCGAAAAACACCAGCAGTGCGGCCGCACCGCCCGGAGTCAGGTCCTGTCGCAACGCCTGCTGCAAGCCGGTCGATTGCGAGGTTCCTTCCATTCCGTAGATGGTGCCCAGTGTCCCGACGATGACTTCGCGTGCCGCCAGCGACGTGATCAATCCGATGCCGATCTTCCAGTTGAATCCCAGTGGACGAATCGCGGGCTCCACGACGTGGCCGATCGATCCCATGATGCTGTGCTGAATCTCCGGCGGCTTCCCGTTGACTAGTGGAAGACTGCCCAGCACCCAGATCACGACAGCGACCGCCAGAATCACCGTTCCTGCGCGGCGAAGAAAGACTTTGGAGCGGTCCACCAGCCGCAAGCCCAGCGAACGCAATGTGGGCCACCGGTAAGGAGGCATTTCCAGCATGAACGAGGAGCGCGTGCTTTTAAGCACCGTCGATTTGAGCAGCTTCGCGGTCACGATCGCGGCCAGAAATCCGATCGCATACAGCCCCAGCAGCGCCATTACAGGCCGCTCCGGAAAGAACGCCGCGATCAGCAAGGTGTACACCGGCAGTCGCGCCGAACAGGTCATGAAGGGGGCGATCAGAATGGTGGCAATGCGGTCGCGTTTGTTCTCGATAGTTCGCGTCGCCATGATCGCCGGAACCGCGCACGCGTAGGCGGAAAGGAGCGGAATGAAGCTTTTCCCTTGCAGCCCGAAACGCGCCATGGTCCGATCCGCGATCAGCGCGGCCCGAGCGAGATAGCCGGAATCCTCCAGGATTCCGATAAACAGGAACAGCAGCAGAATCTGCGGCAGAAAGACGACCACGGAACCCACGCCCTTCATGACTCCATCGACCACCAGGGATCGCAGCGCGTCGTTCGGCAGCAGCGCGCCAATGTGCTGCGCCAGCCACTGAACGCCGTTCTGCATCGCGTCCATGATCGGTTTCGCGCCGCTGAAGATGGTTTCGAAAACGCCGACGACGACCAGCAAAAACACGAGAGGGCCAACGATTGGGTGCAGAAAAACCCGGTCCAACCGCCGCGTCCATATTGGCGGTGCAGGCGCGTGATATCCGGCTTTATTGCCGGCGTGTGCGGCCCACGCCCGGCATTTGGGAATATCCTGGATCACCGGCAATTCCATCAACGGCTTTTGCTTCGCAGCGCCCCGCGTGGTCCCGGCCAGAAACTGAAATACCTTTTCGACGCCGGCGCCTTTCGCCGCGCTCACCAACGCTACCGGCGAGCCCAGTTGCATGGCCAGCTCCGCCGAATCGATCTCGCCGCCGCGGCCTGCCAGGTCGTCGGCCATATTGAGGATCACCAGCGTCGGCAACCCCAAACTCAGCACCGGCGCCGCGAGAACCAGGTGACGGCTGAGATTAGTCGAATCGAGAATCAACAGAACCGCGTCCGGCTTGGGCAACTCTTTCATCTGCCCGGTGAGGACGTCGTGGGTCACGCGCTCGTCTTCAGAACGCGGACTCAAGCTGTAAACTCCCGGCAGATCGACCACGAAGACTTCGCGGTCGCCGTCGAGTTTCACACGCCCCATGCGATGTTCGACAGTGACGCCTGGAAAATTCGCGACTTTCTGGCGCAACCCGGTCAGGCGGTTGAACAGCGTCGATTTGCCGGAGTTCGGTGGTCCGACAATCGCCACGATCTGACGCCGCGTTTGGGGCGGAGGCAGCGTGATCGTCGCCGCAGGACAGCCGTGGCAATCACCCATGATGATCCTTAACGCAGCAGCAGCCGCAAAGCAGTCTCCCGCCGCAGCGCGACCTCAGATCCATCGACTCGAAACACTCTTGGATCTCCTCCTGGCGCTGAATGTGCGGGAACCACGGCGTGACCGGGGATAAAACCCAGCTCCATCAGTCGCCGGGCGTCGTCTTCGGGCAGGTCCAGACGATCGAGAATTCCGGATTCTCCACGCTTGAGTTCCGTTAAATTCCTGGCGGCGCGTTTCAGTGCCGTGACTTTCTTCTTGAAACTCATTTGCAGGTTGAACCCCAATGTCCAGAAGTTCCCGTTCCAAGTCAATGTTTGTGCCTCCTAGCCTACGACAACGAGTTGCATCTAGGAGTCCAAACCCTGCTGGCGTCGAACCCACTCTCAATATACAACAAATAGGACCGGATCGGTCGGGTTTTGCGGCGAAGGTAGGCTTTTTCACCTCGAACGGCTGTATGGAAGGACCCGAACGGCATTGGTCTTAGAGCGGATGTGGGCCACCAACTCGCCGAGATTTCGTCTTTTGCCCAAGGCGGCCATGTAGCAAAGCAAGGCCGCTGCGGAAACCACATGCTTCCATGGATGGCCGCCAGCCGGCGAGAACCAGCTCAAATCGCGATCGAAGAGTTCAAGCGCCTTGGCCACGGCGTACAAAATCACCATCGCGAAAATCCCGGCTCCCGCCGTATATCGCGGTGGCCGGAAAATCAGCAACACCGGAATCGCCAGCATGGGGTAGAACTGGACGATCGCATAGAACCGAAGGTCGCCTGAGAGTTTCCAGTAAACCACTGACAGCGCCCCGACCAGCAGGAGTGGAAGGAAGCTCCGCCAGCCGATGGACATGCCGATTCGTTCCCCAATGGTCGTCGCAAATAGCGACATGAATACAAGGGTCATGGGGAGCCGGTCCCAAAATAGCGTTTCCGAATTCGGCTGCAGATGGTAGTACGCGGAGCCGAACGCGACCAGGATGGTCCCGACAAGCAGCGTGCAATACGCGGTACGTTCCCAATCCTCTGTGAACGCCGACGTCGACCGCAGGGCGCGCGCCCCCACTGCCGACGTCACCAGGAACGCCGCGTTTGAAACCACGTTCCAGAAATTCGCAATGCCCCAAATCGTCCGCTGATCCGCGAAATCGTGATACCGCGGATCCTGCGTCACCGGTGGCACGAACAACGCCGCCGCTAAAATCATCGCGGGAACCACACCGAGCACCGCCGTCGCCCACATCCGGTGACTCTGCGCCATATCACACGGCCACTGCGCGAGCCGAAATCTCCGCGGCACGCTGCTTCACCCGCTGCAGATCGAGCTTTCCGGTTCCCAGAGTTGGAATCGAATCGACAACGTGAATATCCTCGCGCTTCGGAACCCACAAACGCGGCAAAGGTGACGCGCACAATTGTTGCCACAACTCCGCGGGCGTCACTGCGGGATGAGTGTAGAGAACGACCAGCCGCTCGCCGCGCTGGTCATCGGGAATCCCGGTGACGGCGCACGCATGTTCGCCCACAATCTCGCGCACAGCTTCCTCCACCTTCAGATGGGAAACCATCTCGCCGGCGATTTTGCTGAACCGCGACAGCCGGTCGACGATATGCAGGAATCCTTCCGCATCGAAACGCGCCAGGTCGCCGGTCACGTAATAGCCGTCCACCAGCGAAGCCGCGGTTCTGTCAGGTTCACCGATGTAACCGATCATGCGGCTGGGACCTTTCACCAGAAGCAGCCCGGTTTCTCCGGCATCGAGCGATGCGAATGTCTCCGGATCGACGATTCGCGCCGAGACGTTCGGCAGCATACGCCCCGCCGTGCCAGGTTGATGCGCCCCGGCGCAGTTGACCGAAACCACTGGACCCATTTCGGTGCATCCGTAACCTTCAAACGGGGCGATGCCGAACTTCGATTCGAACGCCTCAGCCAGCGCCGGCCGCAGCTTTTCGGCGCCCACCAACATGTAGCGAATGCTGGCGAACTGTTCGCGAGTACACTTGCGCAAATAGCTCAGGCAGAATGTCGGCGTCGAAAGGAACAGAGTCGGGCGATGGCTTGCCGCAAGCTCGCCGATGGCCTTGGCATCCGTCGGATTCGGATGAAATACGGCCTTGAAGCCGTTAACCACGGGAAACCATAGCGTGTAGGTATAGCCGAACGAGTGAAAGAACGGCAGCACGCCCAGCATGCAGTCGGTGGGACCGACCGCGTACACTTGCGCGGTTGCTTCGATGTTCGCCAGCAGGTTCCAGTGCGAAAGCATGATGCCTTTAGGCGTTCCGGTACTGCCGCTCGAAAAAATGATTGCAGCCGTATCGTCGGGCTTCGCCGCTCCGGCGAGATACCGCACGGGAGCCATGAGGGCCATGGTCGCCGCAGTCAACTTCGCCAGTGGCGAGATTCCCAACATCACATCCTCGATGAAGACCGTGCCCGGTAACGGCGCAGTTTTGATTTTCTCCAGGAACTCGCGGGAGGAGATTACTACCCTAATCCCACAGCGTTCGACGGCGTGCCCCATCGCTTCGTCACCCGCCGTGAAATTCAGATTCACGGCAGTCTTTCCAGCCAGCGCGACTCCCAGATTCGCGATCGCTCCGCCAGCGCTGGCCGGCAGAAGCAAACCGATATTTTGCGAGTCCCCGCAATTCTTCTCGATCCACTTCCGCATCAGAAGCGACGCCGTCAACGTGTTCCCGAAGCTGAGTCGCTTACCGGTTGAATCCGCCAGCGCGGTGGCCGTCCAATTCTTTTTCGCGGCCTGCACGAATCGATAAGAGAGCGTCGCATGCCGGTCTTTCCTGCACTCCCCCGCCGCGCTGCCGAGTTCGAGAACCCGTTGATACAACGACTCGGCCGTGACTCGGCGGGCCATCGGCTCCCCGACGTAGATGGTCACCGGATGCCGCAGTTTCCAGGCCCCGCGCTTGGTGCTCAATGCGTGTCCATGCAAGCCGTCCAGATAAACCGGAATGACCGGCGTCGATTCCAGGCCGCGTAGAATCACTTCGACGCCGCGCTCGAACGGCTTCACGTGCGACGTACGGGTCAGCCCCCCCTCTGGAAAAATGGCGACCAGGTTCCCCGACACGACCTCTTGCCGGGCGTTCCGGAGAGCCCGCAGCGACTCCTTCGGAGCATTCGTAGGCAGCGGGATAGTTTCGAACAAGCGGCAGAACGGCCGCAGCCACGGGTTGTCATACAGCGGCTGCCACATCAGGAATCGGATGAACCGGTCCGTGGTGCAGCCGATCAGAATCGCATCCGCATACGACACGTGATTCGAGACCAGCAGCCCTCCGCCCGTTTTCGGCAAATTCTCCGCGCCCACGATGCGAATCCGGAAGAAGATTTGTGTGAACCCCCAGACTACCAAGCGCACCAGCGCGGCCGGTAACAGCCAAACGATGTATACCGTGCTGACCAGCGTAACGACGCCGAGCGCGATCAGCATTGCGGCCGGCTTCCAATGCAGCATGTCGTGCAGGAGGTACAGAGTACCCGACGCGGCGATCACGCCGATCATGTTGAGGAAATTGTTGGTCGCCAGTAGCCGGCCTTTCTCATGTGCTCCGGCGCGTTCCTGCAAGTACGCGTTCAATGGGACGATGAACAGACCGCCGGAAAATCCCACGCCGACCAGCCAGGTCCCGATCGCGCCAACCGAATGCGCACAGCCGACCAGAATCGAGCAGACGCCCAGCATCGCCGCGCCGCACGGCACCAGCCCGATCTCGATCCGATCGCCGGAGAGCCATCCCGCCGCGAGGCTGCCCAGGCCGATTCCAACGGCAAGCGCCGTCACCAACAATCCTGTATGCATGTCCGAAAGATGCATGGTTTCGTTGCCCAGCAGGATGATGGTCATCTGAAACAGCGCGCCCAGAAACCAGAAATAGGAGATTCCGACCACGGTCAGCCACATGGCCCGATCCCCACGCAGCCGTTTCGCGCCCGCCCATACTTCCTGGAACGGATTCCAAGCGAACAGCTCACTCGCTCCCGAGGCTGGAACTTTGCGGATGAAAATGCTGGTAATTGATCCGGCGATTGCGATTCCAAGCAGCATCGCGCCCAGCGTCAACGGCTCATCCTTCCAGCGCGCAAACAGAAAGGAACCTACGCTGGTGCCCAGAACGATCGCGGCGAACGTGGAAAGCTCCAGCATGCCGTTGGCGCGCGTGAGTTGCGCTTCATTGAGCATCTCCGGCAGAATTCCGTACTTGGCCGGGCTGAAGAAATTCGCCTGCATCGCAAGCAGGAACAGCACCACCAGCAGCAACTCCACGCTCCGCGCCGCCAGCGCCAACATGCCGACGGCCATGATCACGATCTCGAAGGCTTTGGTGATCTGCAACACGCGCGTCTTGCTGAAGCGGTCCGCGATCTGTCCCGCGTATCCTGCGAACAGCAAAAACGGCAGCACGAAGACAGCGCCCGACAAAGCCAGGTACCGCGCGCCCAGCATCTGATTCGCGGCGAGCTCCACCGCGCCCACCGAGACGATCATCTTGTATACGTTGTCGTTGAATGCGGCCAGGAACTGCGTCCACAAGAAAGATTGAAAGGCGCCGTCCCGCATCAGCGAGCCGTATCCAGTTGTTGCAGTTTGCTTATCCATGCCCTCTTTAGTGCAGCTGATGCGCCGCGCACTGTACTTTTTAGATTCATATACTTACGAACATCTACTGCCTCCTTTAGGCCGACGGCTATACATTGTATGTGCGTCTATGTACATTAAATGTATGACTGTATTCAGTCGGTCCGAACATCGATTTCTCGCCTCGGTCGCCCGCCTGGGCTACTGCAACCCGTTTACGCCGGAGCGTGTCGAGCTCGAACGTGCCGCGCTCGGCCCTGATTTCGTCGCGGGCGGACCCATTTGGAGCGTCTCCGTTAACGATCCCGACACGACCCGTCCCAACGTGGTGCGGCTCCATCAAAAACTCCCCAGCGTCATCGAAACCGTGCACGCGCGGCTGAGCGCCACCTCGGACGTCAGCGCGGAAGAGTTCACGATCTACGAAGAAAGCGTCCATGGCTTGCTGTACCAGCGCTATTACGATCGCCTTGTTTCGGGGCATGGGAAATACGATTTCTATCGCGATTTCCTCGCCGATTGGAATCGCCTGTGCCACATCCCGGAAAAGCAGTTTCGCAGCGATCTCGATCCGGCCCACGTGTTCGCTTGCTTCCGTCAGATCCAGCGGGCGTTCCATCACATTTACGACTACATCATCGGAAACTCCATGCCGGCCGCCGCGCTGCGCGCCAGCATCTGGCAATCGATCTTCACACACGACATGCGCCGCTACCGCCGGACTCTGTATCGCAAAATGGGCGAGTTCCCGACGCTGATCACCGGGCCATCCGGCACCGGAAAGGAGCTGATCGCCCGTGCGATCGCAGGGTCGCGCTACATCCCTTTCGACCCGGACCGGATGGAGTTCGCCGACTCGCCCAACGAATCGTTCCTTCCCATCAACATCGCCGCACTCTCGCCGGCGTTGATCGAATCGGAACTGTTCGGACACCGCCGCGGCTCGTTCACCGGCGCGGTTGGAGATCGTAAAGGCTGGCTCGAAGCGTGTCCTTCGACCGGCTCGGTGTTCCTGGACGAACTCGGAGAAATGGATTTATCGCTACAGGTCAAGTTACTTCGCGTGATCGAAACCCGCCGTTTCTCGGCCGTCGGCGATACCGCGACGCGAGAATTTAAGGGCAAACTGATCGCTGCCACCAATCGCGATCTGCCGTCAGAGATCCATGCCCGCCGGTTCCGCGAGGATCTGTACTACCGGCTCTGCGCGGACCTGATCCACACGCCCTCACTGGCCGATCAGATCCAGGATTCCCCCGGAGTTTTGCGCGAGTTGCTCCACTACATGACGCTGCGCACCGTCGGCGATGAGGCGGAGCGATGCCTGCCCGAAGTCGAGGAATGGATCGATACGCATCTGCCCACCGGTTACACCTGGCCCGGCAACTTTCGCGAGTTGGAGCAGTGCGTCCGCAATGTCATCATCCGCCGCTCCTACCTCCCGATCGCGGAGCGTCCAGTGGCGCACGAAGATACGTTCACGATTCGTTTCCACGCCGGGGAGCTGACGGCGGACGAAGTACTGTCTCACTACGCTGCGCAAGTTTACCGGATCACCGGTAGTTACGAGGCCACGGCACGCCGCCTGGGACTGGATCGGCGCACCGTGAAAGCGAAACTTTCGAAGCGAAGTTAGCATCCTAGTAAAAGGCGGAAATCGAATTTTAAGAATAGGCCTTGACTACGCACACGCGGATTTGTGTAATCTAATTGTTCGACACGCGCCGAAAGAGCGCGAAACCCGAAAGGAGTCCTTGTGCAGCCGACTCGAAGAAACTTCCTTACGACTGGAACGGGTGCCGTGGTGGCTTCCGTCCTGGGTTTCAATTTAAAACCGGCATACGCCCAAGCCGCGGAACTGAAAATCGCGCGGACCACGGAGACGCGCTCCACGTGTCCGTATTGCTCGGTCAGCTGTGGCGTCATTATTCACACGATCGGCGATAAGGCCAAGAACGTCACGCCTCAGGTGGTGCACGTCGAAGGCGACCCCGACCACCCCATCAATCGCGGAACATTATGTCCCAAGGGCTCGTCACTGATGCAGGACATCATGAACGAGCGGCGGCTGCTGAAACCGCAGGTACGGCGGCCGGGCTCCGATCATTGGGAAGACATCGAGTGGGACCGCGCGTTTGAAGAGATCGGCCGGCATATTAAAAAGACGCGCGACGAAACGTTTATCACCACCGACGCGCAGAGTCGCGAAGTGAATCGTCTGGAAACCGTCGCGTTCACCGGTGGTTGCACCGACACCAACGAGTTCAATTATCTGGTGGTCAAAACCATGCGCAGCATGGGGCTGACATATATAGAAAATCAGGCCAGGGTTTGACACGGTCCAACGGTCTCCAGTTTGGGGCCCACATTTGGACGCGGCGCGATGACCAATGGCTGGGTCGACATCAAGAACACCGACATGATGTTGATCATGGGCGGCAATCCCGCGGAGAACCATCCGTGTGGATTCAAGTGGCCGGTGGAAGCCAAGCGCGTGCGCAACGCGAAGATGATCGTGGTGGATCCGAGATTTACGCGCACGGCGGCGGTAGCGGATATGTTCCTGCAAATCCGCGCGGGAGCCGATATCGCGTTTCTGGGCGGCTTGATTCATTACGCGCTGGAGAATGGGCGCGTCGCCAAGGAATATCTGGTCAACTATACCAATGCGCCCTTCGTTATTAAGGAAGGATTCAAGCTACCTGAGGACGGGCTATATTCCGGTTTCGACAGCGCAACGCAGGTTTACGACAAGGCCACGTGGAACTATGAGGAGGCGGGACACGCGGGGTCTGCTGCCGCAGGGCCTCCGGCGTTGCCGGGGAACGTCGCCTTCGACACGACGCTCGAAAACCCGCGCTGCGTGTATCAGCTCTTGAAGAAGCACTATTCGCGTTACACGCCGGAGATGGTGGAGCGAATCACCGGCATCCCGAAAGATCAGTTCGTGAAGGCCGCCGATCTGTTCACGTCCGTTCGCAAGGACGGCGATGTGAAGAAGGTCGCGACGATTATTTATGCGGTCGGCTGGACGCAGCACACGTTTGGATCGCAGATCATACGCACGGCGGCGATGTTGCAACTGCTGATGGGCAACGTGGGACGCGCCGGCGGCGGCGTCAATGCGCTGCGCGGACATTCGAATATTCAGGGCGCGACGGACATAGCCGGAGTCTTCGATACTCTGCCCGGCTATCTGAAGATCCCCAATCCGAATGACAAAGATTTCACGGGTTGGACCAACCGCATCACGCTCAAGCCTTCCAAGCCAAGCGAGTGGGATTCCTGGAATTACCAGGGAAACTACACGAAGTTTGCGGTTTCGCTTATGAAATCGCTGTACGGCGACGCGGCGACGAAGAGTAACGATTGGGCGTATTCGTATCTGCCCAAAGTGGACCGCGAATATTCCTGGGCGCATATCTGGGACGACATGTACCAGGGCAAGCTGAAGGGCTTCATGGCGTTCGGGATGAATGGCGTCGCCATCGGGCCGAATTCGCAGAAGAATATCGACGCGTTGAAGAAGGCTGAGTTCCTGGTGGTTTGCGACATTTATCCGGAAGAGACCAGCAGCTTCTGGAATTCGCCGGGCATCACAGCGGACGAGATGAAGAACATCAAGACCGAGGTGTATCGCCTGCCTGGCGCCGGATTCGCCGAAAAGGACGGCACGTTCGTCAATTCGGCTCGATGGCTGCAGTGGAAATGGGCGGCTGTGCCGCCACCGGGAGATTGCAAGCTGGATCAGGAAATTCTGGCTCGGATCTTTTTGAAGGTTCGCGAGCTGTACAAAAAAGAAGGCGGGAAATTTCCGGATCCGATTCTGAATCTGACGTGGAGCTATACGAATCCGGCGAATCCTTCGCTGGCAGAAGTCGCCAAGGAACTGAACGGCAAGGCGCTCGGCGACGTGGAAGACAAACCCTCGGGTCAGGTGATGAAGGCCGGCCAGCAGCTCCCCGGATTTTCATGGCTGCGCGACGACGGAAGCACTTCGTCCGGGAACTGGATTTGGTGCGGATCGTGGACTGAAGCCGGCGCGCAGACGCAGCGTCGCAGTACGGAAGACCCGTCGGGATTGGGAATTTATCCGAACTGGGCGTGGTCGTGGCCGGCGAATCGCCGGGTGCTGTACAATCGCGCGTCGTGCGATGTTTCGGGCAAGCCGTGGGACCCGGACCGGAAGCAGGTATGGTGGAACGAAGCGCAGAAGCGCTGGGTCGGAAACGACGTCCCCGATTTCAAGGTCGATTCGCCGCCCAAGGATCACATGGGTCCGTTCATCATGAATCCGGAAGGCGTGGGGCGATTGTTCGTGCCGCTGGCGGGAATGGCGGACGGTCCGTTCCCGGAACACTACGAACCGTTCGAAAGTCCCATCGCGAATCCGCTGCACTCGAAACAATCGAATAATCCCGTTGTCAAGAAGTACACGTCCGACATGGACAAGTACGGGACGCCGGAGCAGGGATTCACCGTGGTCTGCACGACGTATCGTTTAACCGAGCACTATCACTACTGGACCAAGAACAATCCCATGAACGTCCAGTTAGTTCCTGAAATGTTTGTCGAGATTCCGGTCGAGTTGGCAGCCGAGCTCAAGATCAGCGGCGGCGAAAACGTCAAGGTTTCAAGCGCGCGAGGTTCTTATCTCGCGAAGGCGATGGTAACGAAACGCATCCGTCCGATGACGATCGACGGCAAGAAGGTCTACCAGATCGGGATCCCCATTCATCAGGGGTACCGCGGGATTCAAGAGGACGCGGGCAAGGCGCCGCGCAGCATCGCCAACATGCTTTCGCCGGCGGTGACCGATCCCAATGCCTACACACCGGAATTCAAAGGATTCCTGGTGAAGCTGGAGAAGGCCTAATGAGCAACGGAACTCTGCAAATCAAAGCCATCTCCGGACACGCGGGACCGGTTCCGGGGCGCGACGCTTCGCGCGATTACGATGTTTGCAAGTTGATCGACGTGACGACGTGCATCGGCTGTAAAGCGTGCGAAGTGGCGTGCCTGGAATGGAACGGCTACCCGTTCCGCGAAACGACGTTCGACAACACGTACCAAACCATGCCGGATACGGCGTGGAATTACTATAATCTGATCCGCTTCAACGAGCACACCGCGGAAGACGGCACGTTCAGCTGGCTGATGCGCAAGGATCAATGCATGCACTGCGCCGATCCGGGCTGCCTGCGCGCTTGCCCCGCCGATGGCGCGATCGTGCAGTACTCCAACGGAATCGTCGATTTTCAACAGGAGCATTGCATTGGCTGCCAGTATTGCGTCACCGGGTGCCCGTTCAACATTCCGAAATTCAATTCGGAAACGAAGAAAGTCCACAAGTGCACGCTATGTTCGGACCGCGTGGGCGCGGGGCTGGAGCCGGCCTGCATCAAAGCATGTCCCACAGGCTGCCTGCACTTCGGCAGTAAAGATGACATGCTGGATCTCGCCGAGAAGCGCGTGCACCAGCTTCACGAGCATACGTCGCACACCAACGCGGGCCTCTACGATCCTCAAGGCGTTGGCGGGACACATGTGATGTATGTGCTGCACGATATCCGTGATCCGGAGGCGTACGGCGGGTTGCCCAGGGATCCGCATGTCCCGCTGCTGGTGCGGATCTGGAAGGGTCCGCTCAAGTGGCTGGGAAATTTCGCGATCGTGGCGGGGCTGCTCGGCGCGGCGGCGCATTATGTGCGCTTCGGGCCGAAGAAAGTGGAGGGCGCGGAATGAGCGAGTCCATTGCGATTGAGCGCTACACTTATCGCGAACGCGTGATGCACTGGCTGACGGCGTTGACCTACACCTACTGCCTTTCGACCGGGCTCGCGTTTTATACTCCGCATTTGTTCTGGATCGCCGACGTGCTGGGCGGCGGGCCCACGTCGCGGTTCTGGCATCCTATCGTGGGCGTCAGTTTCGTGATCGCTCAAATGTGGATGCACATGGTGTGGCATCGCGACATGGAGATGAGCGAGCAGGACAAGGTGTGGATGGAGCACACCAAGGAATATGCCGAAAATCACGACGAAGCGATGCCACTTTCGGGCCGATTCAACGCGGGGCAGAAGCTGTTCTATTGGGCGATGTACTACGGGGCGTTTTTGCTTCTCATCACTGGATTGGTGATGTGGTTCCCGGAATACATACCGTTCAGCGTGGCATGGATTCGGGGTGTGGCGATCGTGCTGCACGTTTCGGGAGCGCTGATCACCATCGGAGCGTTCATTATTCACGTGTACATGAGTGTGTTCCTGGTTCCCGGAAGCGGAGCTGCGATGCTTTTCGGGAATGTTTCGATCGCATGGGCCCGGACGCATCATCGTCTGTGGTACGAGCGAACCTCGCGCGAATCCGGCTCCAAGGAATGAAAGCGAGTCTGGACGATCGCATCGCCCGGGCCGCCGACCTCGCCACGACGCATCCCGCAGCCAGGGAACTTCTGAACTTCTACGTCGAACTGGCTCGGTTGCAGAAAACGGTTTACGAAGAGTTGCGATCACAAGACGAAACCGACATCGGCGTATTGCGGAGCTATTTTCCGGCACTGATGGATTTAGTGCGGCGGTCGGGTCCGGCACCCCTCGCGGGCTTTGGCGCAGAGCATCTTCAACTGTCTGAAGTGCAGCAAGAGCTTCTGTTGGCATGCTGGGAAGATCCAGCCGGAAACGATCTTGCGTCGACCGAAGCGGCCCGATTCTACGCGCGAGTGCTGTTGCAGCCGTACGCCGAGCACCTGGCCTCGCGAGGAACCATCAATTTGGAACATTCCGAGGCTACCTGCCCGTTTTGCAGTGCCCGCCCGGTCGCCGGTGTGTTGCGCGGCGAAGGCGACGGAGCGAAGCGGTGGCTGCTGTGTTCGTTGTGTGCCACCGAATGGGCGTTCCGCCGGGTGCTGTGTCCTCACTGCGGCGAAGAGGATAAGGAGCGGCTGCCAGTCTATGTGGCCTCGGAATTCGATCACGTACGCGTGGAAGCCTGCGATCGATGCAAGACTTACATCAAGTCCGTCGATCTCACGCGCGACGGCCATGCCGTGCCGGTCGTCGATGAACTGGCCACTGTGGCCCTGAACATCTGGGCGGAGAATCACGGATATACAAAGCTGGAGTCCAATCTTCTGGGGTTATAGAGGCATCGACGCCTATCGGGCTGGAGCTGTAACGGTCACTTTGACGTCGTGATTGGTTTCGAGCATTCCGTCGCTGGCGATGGCGCGCAGCCAGTACACACCCGCTGCGCTGAACGTCGCCTCGGTGTTGAGCTCGACGGGTTTGCCAACCGTCCGAGGTGTGCTTTCCGGATCGAAACTCACATTGCCAGGCGCGCGAAAGACAATCCAGCGAATCCACATTCCTGTTCCACGAGGTCCACGAGCTTTAGGGAGGCCGTCGTCAGTGGCCGCAGCCGTCAGTTTTAGAGGTTTGCCGAGTTCGATGGTCTGATCCGTGCTTCCGGTGATCTTGGGAGCCTGGTTGGGAGGATCGACGGGCGGAGTCGCACCCAGGGAGACATTCATCTGCCTGACCCCGTCGTCCACTTCCCACTCCGGCTGCATCCATCCAACCGCGGTGCTGGTGCGGCCATGCGCAGTCAGAGTCCAGACCAGCTTCTTGTCTTTGTCCCAGTCCCTCGGCAAATCGATCTTAAATACGAACTGTTGCCGCCGGGGATAGAAATGCGTCGGCTGTCCGCGATCGCCGCCCAAATCAAAAGAGTTGTCGGGGCCGATCGGCACATCTACCTGCTCTTTGAAGTTCCGGTTGAGATACCCGAACCACATGCTGATGGAGCCATCGGGATAGCGCTGCCAGCCTTCGAAAAACGGCTGCACGTTCTGACCGGACGCGTGCTGAATCCCGGTTTCCGGCGGCAGCCGATCGAGAACGCCCTGCGCGGAAAGCGTCGAGACGCCGGCGAAAACGGAGAACCAGATCCGCATGTCTATCGAGGCGAAACGCTGGACGCGGTCAGCTTCTTCGGCTGAGCTTTCCGCTCAGCAAGGGCCTGCTTGTACTCTTCGTCCGACAAGTAATAGAAACTCAGCCAGGCGAACGCCATATCGTCGATGGTGCGCTGTCCGAATCCCACCGGATTCGACGGATCGGGATTGTACTTGTTGCTGGCCGTGTTGTCGAACAGAGAAATGATGTGCACGATGGTCCCAGCTGGTACGATGGGCTGCACGTCGTCTTCGTAGTGATACACCACGTGCCAATCAAACTTCCAGCGGTCCACGCAACTGACGGTTTCGCGGGCGGCTTTTCCCGCGCGCTCAGCGTTTGAGTTGGGATAGATCAACTCCAGGCATTGGGCCTGACCGCGATTGTGCATGTGCGGTTGAAAAGCCGTGATCCGCGCCGGCTTGGGCAGGACGGTGTAGCCGTCGGCGCGGACATTTTTCGTGTTCGGCGGGATATCGAGCTCGGTGTCGTCACCGACATGCTGGGAAATTTCAATGTGTTTGGGAACAAAACCCTCCGGATACAGCTTGAGGCCGACGGCAAGATTCATGTGCGTGTCTTCGCCATTAGCGTGGACGTGGATGTTCATCATCACCTCCGACCCGCCTTTCATGAGCATTCCCGTTCCATCCGGAAAAATATCGCCGAACTTGCCTACGGCGTATTCCTCCAGGTGCGCCGATCCCTGCACGCTGTCGTCGTCGGGAGCGCGCATCGACGCGACCGCGTGATGCAGGACTTTGACGCCTTTGATCGGCTTGATTTCCACCGCTTGAATGTAGCGATCGGTTTTGAGACCGGGGCTTTCCATCGGCAGATCGAGCCATTGATCCGCCTGACCGGACTTGACCAGCACATCCTTTTTCAAAGTGAGGACGACGTCGGGTTTGCCGATATGCCAGCGATCGCTATCGTCGAACTTGCGGGGCGGCGGCATGTCGGCGGCATTCCCCATGGGCGCTCCGGCATCGACCCATTTCGAGATGACCGCGATTTCCTGGTCGGTCAGAGACGGATCGTTCTTGAATTTCTGAATTCCGACGGCGCGATCTTCAAACCACGGCGGCATGTTCCGCATCGCCACCTGCTGTTTGATGGAGCGAGCCCATGGACGCACTTCCTGATAGGTCAGAAGCGACATGGGGCCGATATTGCCGGGCCGATGGCAGTTCTGACAGGCTCGCTGAAGAATCGGCGCGACGTCTTTGGCGAAAGTGACCTGATCTTGCGCGGTCGCGATCGCACCTGCCGCGAACAATGGGAGTACCGCTCTGAGTCTGAGCTTCATCTTCAGAACCTCCACGCACTGCAACCCAGAATACACCCAATACCAGGTGTGCAGCATGAATCTCCGTCACTCGGATTCACGCCAAGGTGAACTTGTGAGTCCGCACAATAGAATAGTAGCGAGAGGTCCCCGATAATCTTGGGTCAACGCGCATTCCGGTTGCTGCTGTCATTGGTAGGCGTGGCGCTGGTCACGTGGACCGGTCACAGCCTGGTTCCAGTCAATGCCGCAACCATTGGATTCGCGTACCTGCTGCTGGTGTTGATCGTCGCCAGTGTGTGGGGATTCGTCGAGGCCGCGCTCGCCTCGCTCGCGGCGACGCTCACCTACAATTTCTACTTCTTGCCACCGGTGGGAAGGTTCACCATCGCGGATCCACAAAACTGGGTGGCGCTTTTCACGTTTCTGACCACGGCGCTGATCGCGAGCCGCCTGTCGGCTGTAGGCAAACATCGCGCGCTGGACGCGGTGGCGCGGCAGCAGGACTTGGAGAGACTGTACACATTCAGCCGGGCGATCCTCCTGATCGACAATACGGAGCCGTTTCCGAAACAACTGGTCCGAAAGCTCGCCGAAATATTCGAGCTGAGTGCGGTGGTGCTGTACGAGCGGCATGCGGAGGAGTTCTATCGCGCCGGCCGTTCGGACCTTGACGGCTTGGACGATCAGCTTCGCGACGCGGCGTTGCAGGGTACTTCCTTTGAAGATGCCCGGCGCAGTCTGGCGATTACGGCGGTACGTCTGGGGTCGCAGCCGATTGCGGGCCTGGCGCTCCAGGGTACGCCCATGCCGGACGCCGTCATCCAGGGAATCGCCAACCTCGTGGCCATTGGATTGGAACGTGCGCGGGCACAGGACCTCGCGTCTCAAATCGAAGCGGCGCAGCGAAGCGAGAAGCTTCGGACCACACTGCTCGATGCCATGGCGCACGAGTTCAAGACGCCGCTGACCTCGGTGATGGCTGTGACCACCGCGCTTCTGGCCAATCCGGACCAGCCCGCGGAAAGCAGGACGGAGCTAGTCAGGATCGCCGACGAGGAGGCCAGGCACCTCAACGAACTGATCGATAACGCCGTGGAGATGGGACGTCTGGACACTGCCAACATCCGGGTGCACACGGAGCCATCGCACGTCGACGAAATTGTTCGCGAAGTGGTCGCGTCGATGCGCAACGAGATCGACGACCGCCCGGTTAACGTGATTTGCGACGACCACCCGTCGCCCATTGCGATCGATCGGCGGCTGGTCAAGCTGGCCATAAAGCAGCTTCTGGATAACGCATTGAAATACGCTCCTCCGGATACGCCCGTCACCGTCCGCGTCCACAACGGCAGCGGTGTCACAATCGAAGTTACGGACTATGGAAAAGGAATCCCGATCCAGGAGCAGAGCCGCATCTTCGAACGCTTGTACAGGAGTCCTTCCGTGCAGAACCAGATACCCGGTTCCGGGTTGGGCTTGAGCATCGCGCAGAACATCGTGCGGGCCCATCATGGAGATTTGATCGTGACCAGCCGGCCTGGAGAGACCACCTTCCAGTTGACCTTGCCGGCGGATCACAGGGGAGCGCGAAAGTGAGCGCGGGGCGCATTCTGGTGATTGACGACGAACCTCAGATCCGGCGCATCATGCGTACGACGCTGACTGGTGCCGGATACGAGGTGGACGACGCCAAAACCGGCGAAGAGGGACTTGCAAAAATGCGGAAGTTCCGCCCGGACCTGGTGCTGCTGGACATCAATATGCCCGGGATGGGAGGGCTCGCCGCGTGCCGGTCGATTCGCGCCGATCCGAATGTCGCCATCATCATGCTGACAGTTCACAACACGGAGAAAGATAAGGTGGAAGCGCTGGACGCCGGCGCGGACGACTTCGTGACCAAGCCGTTCAGCACTCCGGAGCTTCTCGCCCGCATTCGCGCGGCGCTGAGGCGCGTTCCGGTTACGCAGTCTGCGCTGAACCGCATCCAAGTCGGCGAACTCCTGATCGATTTTTCCGCCCGCACGGTGACCCGCGGAACATCCAGCGCGCACCTGACGCCGAAGGAGCTCGACTTGCTCCGCTACCTCACCCAGCACGCCAACCAAGTGGTGCCCCATCGTGAATTGCTGCAGGCAGTCTGGGGGCCCGATTATGGCGACCAGGTCGATTACCTGCGAGCTTTCATAAAGAGCCTTCGCAAGAAAGTCGAGCCGGATCCGGAGACGCCGCAATACATCACCACCGAACCCTGGATCGGGTATCGTTTTAATGGCGTACCTGAATCTTCATAACTTCTTCATGATTTTTCGATGACTTCTTCAGGCCTTTCCGCGTATTCTCCTGCTTAAGACTGCACGTTTTCCACGTAGATCCCTTCGAGTGCCGCACCGTTCGCGGTAGTCACAAACACCATTGTCGGACAGGAGGATAGTGATGGGCTTTTCTTTCCCGATTCGCGCCTCATCGGGGCGTATGATATCCGGCACTAAAACATGGTTAAGAACTCTTTTGATTGTGCCGGGACTTTTGTGCACATTACTGCCGATGAACGCACAATCGATGGTCGCAACGGTGGTGGCTGAGAATGACGTAGAGGTTTCGGACCCGCAGAATGCCAATGCCGACGCGCCGGTTGCGAAGAGCACCGCCAGCTCCAACGCTGTACCGAACGCAGGCGTCAATGGCGGATTCTTCAAGCGTCTGGTCAAAGCTTACGGGGACGATTGGCATCCCGGTCCCGACACCGGCCCCGAGCCGAAGTTCCGCGGCTACCCCGCGCCTGTGACCAATCCGCCGTTTCCATTTGCCGTGTGGCCCATTGGAGGTACTGTGTGGATCGGCTATCCCAATGCAACGTCGTATCCGCTGACCGCTGCGATCTATGGCGGCAAGCATGGCGACTGGATGAAGAAAGCCAACATTCAGATCTACGGCTGGGTGGACGTGGGCATGAATATCAGCACCTCCCATGACGGACCTTATGCGAACGCGCCTGCGGCGTACCCGCAAATCGCGAACTCATTTACACTGGACCAAGCCACGTTGTATATCGAGCGCGTACCCGACACTGTCCAGACCGACCATTTCGACTGGGGTTTCCGCCTCACTAACCTGTATGGATTTGATTACCGCTTCACAACCGCCAGCGGTTATTTCAGTCAGCAACTGCTGAATAGCCCGCAGGCAAACGGAACCATAGGAAATAAGTTGGGTTACGATCCGGTGATGGCGTACGTCGATCTGTACTATCCCAAAGTTGGACAGGGAATGGACGTTAGAATCGGGCGCTACATTTCGCTGCCGGACATCGAGGCGCAGTTAGCCCCAAACAACTACACATACACTCACTCGCTGACTTATACCTACGACTGCTACACGCAAACGGGTATCAACGCGACCGTTAAGTGGAATAATCACTGGACCACTCAGTTTGGGTTGTCGGGCGGCTGCGAAGCATCGCCCTGGTCGCCGGCTGCGAAGCTGACTGGCAACGCCTGTCTCGGTTATAGCTGGGCCAACGGCGGCGACAATGTTTACGTATGCGCAAATTCCATTAACGACAGCCGGTACAACTACAATAATCTCGCGGCATATTATGCGACCTGGTATCACAAATTCGGGCAGTCCAAGTGGCACATGGATTGGGAAACCTGGTATCAGTATGAAAGTCATACGCCAAATATCAACAATCCAAATGCCGCATCGCTCCTTCTGACCAATGCGAATGGAGCTTACTGCAACCGGCCGGATGAGCTCACCTGTTTCGCTCCGGATTGGGCCACGGTCCATTACATCAACAGACAGTTCGGAAAGCACGACTACATCAGCTTTCGGAATGAGTATCTCAACGACATGAAGGGACAACGGACGGGGTTCAAGACGAAATACACCGAGCACGCTATCTCCTGGAATCACTTTGTCGGGAGCACGGTGCTGTTCCGGCCCGAACTCCGGTATGAACACGCATACGATGCTCCGGCGTACGATTCCGGTCTCAAGAAGAGCCAGTTAATTTTCGCGGCGGATATGATCTGGTTTTTCTGACGGAAGAAATCCAAGCACCATTTGAAGGAGTCGATGGACCGCTTCCAGGTATACTTTTTGCAGAACGATGGAGCCTTCTGTTCCAGGTCCTGACGGTTTTCTGGTCTCATCCGGCGATCGCCTGCGCGGGGAACACTTGCGCCTGGACGACTACCTGCTCGCCGAAGAGCAACGTGCCGCGAACCAGCCCTTCAATGTATCCATCTGGCGGAAAGTGGACAAGCGCAAGATCGCGAATCAGATCGAAGCGGTGCTGCGACGTACGGCGTGGCTCGACCAGCATGATGCCGAGCTTGAAAATGGCCACTTGGCGCGTACGCGGCTCGCCACGCTGCTGCGCGTCCTGTATAGCTTGAAAGCTCCCTACAGCGAGCCCGATCTGCGCATGCTGCTGGATCTCACGGTTCCTGTTTTGCATAGAATCGCTCCCGACGGGCCCGTGGAGCGGGTCGCCGAATACTTGCCGAACGGCGACCTCACGCCGGAGTTGTGCGCCGCCTTGCGCCGGTTCCAGGCCAGTCTTACGCAGGACATGGGGACCAGCCAGAGCAGCATCCAGTCGCTTCGTCAGCAATTGCACATGCTGCTATGGCTCGATGAATGGGAACCGCTCGACCCGGCGCGTTGCTGGAGCGAGTGTGTGCGCCGCGACTTTCGCGCGTTCGATCGCGACCGGCGCGTGAAATGGCGCGCTGCGTTGAAACATATCCGCGGGAATGCACCGGTGCGAATGCCGGCCGGCTGGGCGCGAGGGGCACAACAGTTCCTGGCCGCGATCGGGATAGAGGATTTTCGGGAACAGATGCAAACGTGGTTCGCACCCTTCCGGTCCGGCGAGCCGCTGCCGCTCTCTGTTGCCGGCGGCTACGTGATCAAAGGGCTGATCTGGTACTGTGCGGTCGCGCGCGATCAGGAGCTGAAGGAATGCTGTTTAGGGCTGCTCGAGGCTAAGTGGAAGCAGAAACGCAACATTGAAAAAGTGTTGGTTGCGCTGGGGGAGTTCGGAATCACTAAAGAGGAACTGCGTTCGCGCAGTCTGATCAAGGCGCCGCCGCCGAACCCGGCGCCTCGGCTGATCGAGAAGATGTTCAACGCGAAATGTTCGATCCGGGCCAACCACATTGAAATGGACCCTGACGGAGAGCTGATTGTGATCCAGGGTCAACTGCATTTTTATCGTTTGTTCCGCTCCACCGGCAGAATCGAGCGGGTCTCCGACAACGCGGTACTGGATCTGAACTGGGCGGCGATCCCGGATCAAATCCGGCTGCATCTGAGTCGGGAGTGCGATTCTCCGCAGCAGGTCGATTTGAGGGCTCATTTTCTGATGCACGATTCGGTTTACGGGCGGTACTTCACGGCGAAGTAGGCGGACTCAGCGTCCAAAGGGTCAGCGATGAGACGTCTTTGACGAATATTCGATTGCCTGAAATGACCGGCTGCGCCCAGGTCGCGCTTTCGGCGACGGCGTAGGTTTTCAGCGGCTCGAACGCCGTGCGATTGCTGCGCGCTACGATCAGTTCACCGTCGTCGTCTAAAAGGAACAGCAGACCATCCGCTTTGACCACTGCGGTGTTAGTGGCCTGACGCGGCTTCCCCAGCCACAGGACCTTGCCGCTCTTGGCGTCGAGCGCGAAAAATTGGCCGCTGGCCTTTTCGGACAAGCCGAACAGTGTATCGCCCACCAGCACGGGATTGCTAAGGAACAGCGAGACGTCCCGGGTATCCCACACTACGTCCACCCGCCACTTGCCGTCGCGGAGGATCGGCCGCAGCGCCTTCGCACCCATATGGTAGCTGCTGACGATAATAGTCCCGTCGTACAGGATGGGCGTGATCGACTGCATCCCACCCCCTTCGCTCCCCCACGGATATTGCCACAGGAGCGCGCCATCGGCGAGCGCGACGCCCATGATGTTTTCCTGGCCCATGGTCACAACCTGGCGGATTCCTCCCAACTCGACGATCGTCGGCGACGCGTACATGCCGTCGCCCTTCGCAATCCATTTGACGTCACCTGTGTTGGCGTCGAACGCGGTCAGTGGGCCGTAGTTGCCGGGATGGAAAATGACGAGGTTCTTGTCAGCGATTGGAGACGATGCTGTGCCGAAAAACGGCTGTTCCGCAGCCGCGGGCTTCTGCCAGAGAAGCTTCCCGCTCGCGGCATCGAACGCGGACACAATACCACTGATCCCCAGCGTGTACAGGTTGCCGCGGTGAAATAACGGCGTCGACTTAGGACCTTGGCCGTGGGCTTTCGTCGGGCCCGCGATTTTATAAGGAGCCGGGTATTTCGTCTGCCAGACGATCTGGCCCGTATCGGCGCTGAGGGCCGTCATGATTTCTTTGCCGTCGCGCCGGGTGAAAGAATACACCGTGCCGCCGACGACCAGAGGAGTCGCGTATCCTTCTCCGACTTCGACTTTCCACCTTAGCGTCAGTTTCTCCGGCCAGACTTTAGGTTCTGAAAACGCGCTGGCCGAGCCGTCACGATTTTGGCCGCGCCACTGCGGATAATCTTGCAGAGCACTTTGACCCGACCCGATCAGCATGGCGCCTAGGAACAACGCAGCGGTGCCACGCCATCGCTGCCCGCCCACCGGCTCGATCATGTCCCTACGATCCAATGTTGTATATAACGCTCCCCGTGAGCAGCGCCATCCCGTGATGTTCGCGGAGAGCAGAAAATATTCGAATTCACCCAGCATGATTTCAATCAAGTTGCGATGGTCGTCGTAACCCGCGCCAATCGCGGAGATAGCGAAAAAGGTTTCACGAACCTGAACCTTTCTTCCACAAAACTCGTCTAAGCAGATGTGAGCGGCAGAACCAACCAAGAAAATTCGAATACCGAGCGGCTGCGTGCGGATTACAAGGGAGCCTTTGAAGAGTGGGCGTTGCAAGTGAACCACTTGCAAGCGATGTCCACCTCACCATGTGGCACCAAAGAGGCAGAGGCGCGCGTCGCCGCTGCTGAAGCCGCCTACCGCGATACCCGGGACAGATTGACCGAGGATATGACATTTGACTCGGTCAAGACGGCACCGCGTGACTAACGCCAGATATCTCTAACGCTTCCAATATTTTCCGTGGTATACTGGAGGTGTCTCAGCAATTTTGGCATCTTCGCATTAGTCCGGTCCAACCGCCCTCGTCCGATCCTGCCCCCGATTCACCAACCTTGAACGTTCAAAGGAATAGACGTGAAGAACATTTTTGTGGGAAACCTGAGCTTCGGAGCTACCGAAGGTGCGGTTCGGTCGCTATTCGAAGCCTATGGAACCGTGGACCGCGTCAATCTTGTAACGGACCGGGACACCGGCCAGGCAAGAGGGTTTGGATTTGTGGAGATGAGCGTCAACGCGGATGCGGATCGCGCCATCGCGGAACTGAATGGCAGAGAACTCGACGGCCGTGCGCTGAACGTCAACGAAGCCCGTCCTAAGCCGGAGCGTTCCTTTGGCGGTGGCGGCGGGGGCCGTCAACGCAACAACCGCTGGTAATCGGCCTTCGACGGACTTCTCCAACTCGCAGACGCAGGTTGCCTTCGCGATTGGAACGGAACTCGTGTGCAGCGACGAGTCTTGCGAACTTCGACTAAGGATGGAATGACACGGATTTCTGTGAAATTCACCGCGCGGGAACTCGAGCTACTCACCAGTCTGGCATCGGATCAGCTCTTCCGAAGAGAGTTCATCGACCCGAGACTGCCAGGGCACAGAGCGGATCCCACGGATTTGAGCCTCGGCAAGAAGCTCGTAGAACGGATGCGAGCAACGGCGGAACGGGACAAGAAAATCCCGATTTCCAAGAGAACCGGCGTCAGCCTATGAGACATCTCGCCGGCGCGGAAAGAACACCAGATGCCTTTTGAGCAGCTCACTCCGCGGCCGTTTACCTCCGCTGCAATCCGGACGTACGCGCCAATTACATCGGGAGTCTACGGCATCTCCAATGCCCGCGAATGGATTTATATCGCCGAGACGGAAAACATTCAAGCGGCGCTACTGGAGCACTTGAAGGATATCTATGCATCCGTCATGTCGCGCCAGCCGGCGGGGTTTGTCTTCGAGATTTCCGATCGGGCGCATCGCTTCTCCCGGCAGGATCGTTTGGTTCTCGAATACGAACCAAGTTGTAACCGGCATTCCGCGCAGCGCCAGTGATGGTGTGAGACGATCGACTGAAGAAGTGGAAGGAAGCCAGGAATGAGCGTAAAGATGCAGTTCGTCCTCACCGGATTCACGCACGATATGGGATTCCGGGTGTTCGCATTTGAACGGCTGGCGGAAGATCGGACACGGACCAAGTGTACGGTCCGAGCCGACCTCGCTTTGGTGCGAACCTACGGCATCCATATCCAGGAACTGCCGCTGCTGTGCCGGGCTCTGCTGGACCGTCGCGAAGACGGCGACAAGATACCCTCCTTGACCTTCACCGAGGAGGAGATGCGGACCTGCGCCAGCGAGCGCGCTGCAGCTCGCGAAGCGGCCATCAAGAAAAGAAAACCTCCGCAGAAACCCGCCGCTGAGAATCTGGGCGCGGCTTGGCGCGGCCAACACACGTAAGAGCCTTTTCAAACGCCTCTCGCGCATCGACCCGCTTTCCACTTTAAAGTGCCAATACGGTGCGATGTTATATTGGGAGTAAATGGGTCCGAGGAGTCTTCGGATTGTCGTACTGCTTGCTGTGACGCTCATGATGGGCGGCATGCGGTGCGCCGTTGCGTGCATTCTCGAGGATTGCGCGCCCCAACAGGCCAGTTCCGAAAAACCGGCCGGTCCACCCTGCCACCATCATCAACAGTCCCCAGCCAAAGGTGATCCGGCTTCTTGCTCTCATCAAGGACTAAGGATTGGCACCGCAATTTTTCCGAATGTGCAGACGCACGCGCCAGTGATCGCTGCTTCCCTTCCCCCAATAACCGCCATCTCACCTACGGCCGCAATGAGCGAGTCCGCGATCCTGGCGCCGTTGCCTCCCGGAGCGAGCGTTCTCTCCTCTATCATCCTCAGAATCTGAAGGTCTCCCGAATTCCCCACCATTCTTGAATCCGAGATCCGCCGCGCCTTGCGGTGACGGGAGAATTTGTGAATTTCAATGATGTTTTTGGCCGCGTAGCCATACTTACCTTACTCGCCGCCGGTGCACATGCGCAGGACCATGATCACTCCGGCATGAACATGGTGGACATGAACTCCATGTCGATGTATTTGATGAACCTTGCATCCGGCACCGCCGTGAACCCGGCTGCATGGCCCGCTCCCATGATCATGACCCATTTCGGGTCCTGGAACACCATGTTCATGGGCAACGCCTTCATCGTCGACACCCAGCAGTCCGGGCCGCGCGGCGGCGATAAACTTTACTCACCGAATGTGTTCATGACGATGGTCGAGCATAGTGTGGGTTCGCATGACGCGTTTTCAGCGGATCTGATGCTCAGCCTGGAGCCTGCCACCATCTCCGACCGCCGCTATCCCTTGCTGTTCCAGACCGGTGAAACGGCGTTCGGCGTCCCCCTGGCCGACGCTCAGCATCCGCACAATTTCATCATGGGCCTGGGATTCCATTACGCGCATCCACTCAACGAAAACACTACCGTCGACGTCTACTTCGCACCGGTCGGCGATCCTGCGCTTGGACCAGTCGCCTATCCGCATCGAGCATCGGCAGCGGAGTTGCCACAAGCGCCGCTGTCGCATCATTGGCAGGATTCGACGCACATTTCCGATGAAGTTCTTACCGTGGGCGTTTCGCACAAAAAAATCCGTCTGGAAGCCAGTGGCTTTTATGGATCGGAACCGGGCGAGAACCGCTGGATCATCCAAGCGGGGCCGATCAATTCCTGGGCGGCGCGCGTATGGTTTTTCCCGACCACGAACTGGGCGGCACAGGTCTCGGTGGGCCGCATCGCGCACCCGGAGGCGCTCGAAGCAGGCGATCAGGTTCGCTCAACCGCCTCGCTGCACTACAGCAAACCCATGCCAGGCGGCAGCTGGTCGTCCAGTTTCATCTGGGGACGGAATCACAACACTGCGACACTTCGGGATCTCAATTCCTACCTGGTCGAATCCGAATTACCAGTCCGGCGAAAGAATTTCGTGACCGGACGCTTTGAGCTGGTGGACAAAGACGAGCTGTTCAGTGCAGATCCCGAATTGCAGTCTAGAGTCGACGCTCAATACGGCAGCACTTTTCGAATCGGCTCCTACACGGTCGGCTATACGCGCGATATCGATCTGATGCGGTACGTGCAGAGCGGCATCGGCGCCAACGTGTCGTTCTATTCGCTGCCGGATGCGATCAGGCCGTACTATGGCGATCGTCCCGTGGGTGTCAATTTCTTTCTCCGTCTGCGTTTGAGACCGCTTCAATGAGGAGGCGATACCATGTTGAATGAGGAGAACACAAATGAAGCGCTCGATACTCATGGGCCTGAGCCTCGCGCTCGGCATGCTTTACGCACACGACGAACCGAAAGGGAAACCGGTCACGATCACAGGTCAGGTGGTCGATACTGGCTGCTATCTTTCGCACGACAGCAAAGGTCCCGACCACGTCGCTTGCGCGACGACTTGCGCCAAAGCGGGAGTGCCGCTCGCCATCCTGGACGACAAAGGCAAGCTGTACATGCCCGTCGCCGCCGATCACAAGAACCAAAATGCCAAGTTGATGCCGTTCATCGAGAAGAAGGTCAAGGTAAATGGCGTGCTGCTCGAAAAGGGCGGTCTCACCGGGCTCGCCATCAAGACGGTGGAAGCGGTAGATCAATGAGCGGGGTACAGAAGTATGTCGCGATATCAGTTTCTGATCGATACGTACCGGACTGAGATTTTGAAAGTCATGAGTGCGTGGAGCATGTTCCACGACGCCGACCTTCCGCACCGCCCGAATCCGTCCGACGCGCGCGGCCGAAGCGTGCTCGAGCAAATGGTCCACCAATGCATAAGCGAAGACGGGTGGTTCAAGAAGATGCTCGAGATTGAAGTTACGGCGAATCCTGTTCCCGCGAAGGAAACCAGGCTCGATTTCATCCAGACTTACGCGCGTGACAGCTCGAACCGGCTGGCGGCCCTGGAGCAGAAAGACGACGCGTGGTGGGAAGGCGACGCCGGTTTTTTCGACGTCCCGCGTTCGCGAGCGTGGATCATGACGCGGCGTTTGACGCATACCGCGCATCACCGGGGACAACAAACCGGGCTGCTCCGCATGCTCGGTCGGGATCTGTACAGCACTTATGGACCGACGGCGGACACCGGCGGCCTGCCCGCGAATCACGCGCCGACGATCTATGCCTACGCAAGCTTGCAGGCGCTGCTCGAGGACGCTCCCAAGCGATCGTTGCCGGGCCCGGGCGGTCGCCCTCCGACAGAACGGCCCTGAGCGATACAAGTTTTCCCAAATGAAAAAGCCGCCCGATTTCTCGAGCGGCCTTTCACTTTCCGAAACTGTTTTCGGATTAGTAATCCATCCCCGGTCCGTGCTCGCCACCACCGGCGGGAGCCGATTTCTTTTCGGGAATTTCAGCGATCATCGCCTCCGTGGTCAGCATCAGCGCGCTGATCGAAGAAGCGTTCTGCAGAGCCGAGCGGGTCACCTTGGTCGGATCGATCACGCCGCTCTTGACCAAGTCTTCATACTGCGCCGAAGCAGCGTTGAAGCCGTAATTGTGATCCTTGTTGGCGCGGATCTTTTCGATGATGATCGCGCCTTCGTAACCGGCGTTGCCAACGATCTGGCGAACCGGCTCTTCGCAGGCGCGCTTGATGATGTTCACGCCGATCTGCTCGTCGTGCTCCGCTTTCAGGCCTTCGAGCGCGGAAGCCGCGCGCAGCAGAGCTACGCCGCCGCCGGGAACGATGCCTTCCTCGACCGCAGCGCGGGTGGCATGCAGCGCATCCTCGACACGAGCCTTTTTCTCTTTCATCTCGGTCTCGGTCGCAGCGCCCACTTTGATCACCGCAACGCCGCCCGCGAGCTTGGCCAGGCGCTCCTGGAGCTTCTCGCGATCGTAATCGGAAGTGGTCTCATCGATCTGCGCGCGGAGTTGCTTGATGCGCGCTTCGATGGTCTTCGGCTGGCCGCCGCCGTCGATGATGGTGGTGTTGTCCTTATCCACCGTGACGCGCTTGGCCCTGCCCAGGTCCTTGAGCTGTACGCCTTCGAGCTTGATGCCGGTCTCTTCGAAGATGGCCTGGCCGCCGGTCAGGACGCCGATGTCTTCGAGCATCGCTTTGCGGCGATCGCCGAAGCCCGGAGCCTTTACCGCGCAGGCGTTCAACGTGCCGCGCAGTTTGTTGACGACGAGAGTGGCCAGCGCTTCGCCTTCCACTTCTTCCGCAATCACCAGCAGAGGCTTGCCGCTGCGCGCGATCTGCTCGAGCACCGGCAGCAGGTCCTTCATGTTGCTGATCTTCTTTTCGTGGATCAGGATGTAGGGATCTTCCAGTACGCACTCCATCCGGTCCGGATCGGAAATGAAGTAGGGCGAAAGATAGCCGCGATCGAACTGCATGCCGTCCACGGTTTGCAGCTCCGTGACCATCGTCCTGGATTCTTCAACGGTGATGACGCCGTCCTTGCCGACCTTCTTCATGGCTTCCGCGATGGTGTTGCCGATGGTGGTGTCGCCATTCGCCGAAATCGTGCCGACCTGAGCGATCATATCGCCGCTCACGGGCTTGGAGAATTTCTTGACTTCCTCCACCACCACTTCAACGGCCTTCTCGATACCGCGCTTCAGCGCCATCGGATTCGCGCCGGCGGCCACGCTCTTCACGCCTTCGCGGAAAATGCATTGCGCCAGAATGGTCGCGGTGGTGGTGCCGTCGCCGGCGACATCGGAAGTCTTCGACGCGACTTCGCGCACCATCTGCGCGCCCATGTTTTCGAGCGGATCCTTCAGTTCGACTTCCTTGGCGACCGTCACGCCATCTTTGGTGATGGTCGGTCCGCCGAACTTTTTCTCCAGAACGACGTTGCGGCCTTTGGGACCGAGGGTGACTTTCACCGCATCGGCCAGTTGATTGACGCCGCGCAGGATCGCCTGACGGGAATTTTCGCTATAAACAATCTGTTTTGCAGCCATTGTTGTTCTCCTCTCCTATGCGGTCTTTTTGCCTGAGATCTTTTGCGTGTCTTCGAGGATGCCCAGCACCTCGTCCTCGCGCATGATCATGTATTCCTGGCCGTCCACCTTGATGTCGGAACCCGAATACTTTCCAAACAGGATGCGATCGCCGGCCTTCACATCCAGCGGAATCAGCTTCCCGTCCTCGTTGCGCTTGCCCTGGCCGACAGCGACTACTTCGCCTTCCTGGGGTTTCTCTTTGGCCGAATCCGGGATGAACAACCCGCCGACCTTGGTTTCCTTCTCTTCAATTCGTTTGACCACAATGCGGTCGTACAACGGACGAATCTGCATAATTCAACCTCCCTTAAGATGTTGTTTCTGAAAATCTTGCGTTGGCTAAATGGGTGCAGCCTGTTGCCCGCGACCCAAGTTCTATTATTAGCACAGTAGGACGAAGAGTGACAATACCTAGTTGTAAGTAACTGTTACTACTAGGCTTATGGAGGCGTCTTACTCAGGCCAGATTTCGCCGATAGGGATCTTGACATCCGGGAATCGCGTCGGTTCCAGGTTTCCGTCGGCGAGGATCTTTGCTACTGCGAGCTTTCCTTCGACGAGCAGCCGAATTTCGACGGTCTGAGCTTCAGGCGAGACGATCCAGGCTTCGAGAACGCCGATTCTCGCGTAGTCGTCAAGCTTGCTTTGTTTGCGACGTCTATTCTCGGACGGCGAGAGTACTTCGACAATAAGGTCCGGCACTGAACACACTACATCCTCGTCGTCGCGAACCATGGTCTCGCGCCAACAGATCACCATGTCGGGAGCTCGACACGTCAGCGGCTTGGGATTGATCATCAAGCTTACGCTCGATTCAATGACGCTGACGCGTTTCCGGTCCACCTGAGTCGAGATCAGGAAGCTGAGATTGTGAACAACTTCGGCGTGAGTATATTTGTTGGGCGGCAAGATCTGAAGCTCTCCATTGACAACTTCTTCTCTGCCTTCCCCAACCGGAGGCATCGCGAGCCAGTCTTCGTACGTCAATAACCGTGCGACCGTCGCCATCACCTACCATTATAGGCAGTGAAGACCATCATCGAGCCCTTTCGCATCAAGAGTGTCGAGCCTCTACGAAAAACTACCCCTGAAGAACGCGAAAAGCTTCTCAAAAAAGCCGGGTACAACCTGTTCGAGTTGCGCGCAGTGGACATTCTGATCGACCTGCTGACCGATTCGGGTACCAGCGCGATGTCGACCAATCAGTGGGCTGCGATGATGCGCGGAGACGAATCGTATGCCGGGAGCGAAAGCTTTTTCCGTCTGAAATCCGTCGTCGAGGACCTTACCGGATTCAAGCACATCATTCCCACGCACCAGGGGCGCGCCGCGGAACGAATCCTGTTCACGGTGATGTGCAAGCCCGGCCATGTTGTCCCGAGCAACACGCACTTCGATACGACGCGCGCCAACATCGAATTCACTGGAGCCCGCGCGGTGGATCTTCCGTTGCCCGAGGCTGCCGATACGCAGGCAAAGATCCCTTTCAAGGGGAACATGGACGTCGCGGCCCTGGAGAAACTGATCGCAACCGAAGGCGCCGATAAAATTCCGCTGGTGATGGTCACCATCACCAACAATTCCGGAGGAGGCCAGCCGGTCTCCGTCGCGAATCTGCGCGCCGTGCGGGAGGTCACCTCGCGCCATGGAATTCCGCTGTATCTCGATGCGTGCCGGTTCGCCGAAAACTCCTGGTTCGTGCAGCAGCAGGAACCGGGATTCAATCGCCTGACCCCAAAACAGATCGCGCAGGCCATCTTTTCTTTTGCCGACGGCTGCACTTTCTCGGCGAAAAAAGACGCGTTCGCCAATATCGGCGGCCTGCTGTGCACCAACGACGATCGTCTCGCCCAGTTGGAGCGCGACCTCCTGATTCTCACCGAGGGATTCCCAACTTATGGAGGTCTCGCGGGTCGCGATCTGGAGGCCATCGCCGTGGGGCTCCAGGAAGTGCTCGATCCGGATTATCTCGAATACCGGATCGCCTCGACGCGCTACCTGGGGCGCCACATTGCCGATCACGGCGTCCCTATCGTCGAGCCGCCCGGCGGGCACGCGATCTACATCGACGCGGGACGGATGTTGCCGCATATCCCCAAACACGAGTTTCCAGGGCAGGCGCTGGCCATCGAACTGTACCGCTACGCCGGCGTGCGGTCGGTGGAAATCGGATCGGTGATGTTCGGCGAACATGCCCAGCATGAGCTGTTGCGTCTGGCGATTCCGCGGCGCGTGTATACGCAGAGCCACATCGATTACCTGGTGGAGGCGATCCTGGAGATCAACGCTCGGAAGGATTCGCTGCGCGGCGTAAGAATCGTCTCGGAACCAAAATCGCTGCGGCATTTCACGGCGCGATTCGAGCCGGTGTAATTGCTCCCAAACATCTTTGCACCTTTGCGTGAAATAAAGCCGCTACAATAATTGCTTCCATGGGCATCGATTGGTTCCCGTTGTGGCTCAGCTTGCGCGTAGCGGTTATTTCCACTGCGATCGCGCTGGCCACGGGATTGTGGATCGCCTACATTCTGGCGAACCGCAATTTTAAAGGCAAAGAAGCGCTGGATGCAGCCGTGACGCTGCCGCTGGTGCTGCCGCCCACCGTGCTCGGCTACTATCTGCTGGTGCTGATCGGGCGAGCGAGTCCGTTCGGCAAAGCATGGGAAGCCGTGTTCGGCGCGCCGCTGGTGTTCACCTGGAAAGCGGCGGTGGTCGCGGCGCTGCTGCACTCCTTGCCGTTGCTGGTGAAATCGGCTCGCGCCGCGTTCGAAAGCGTCGACCGGACTTACGAACGCGCAGCGCGGAACCTGGGCGCATCGGAATGGAAACTGTTCTGGCGCGTGACGCTGCCGCTGGCTCGGCGTTCGATTTTCGCGGCTTCTGCGTTGGCATTTGCGCGATCGCTCGGCGACTTCGGCGTCACTCTGATGGTCGCCGGGAATATTCCGGGCCGCACGCAAACCGCTGCGGTCGCCATTTACGACGCTTATGAATCCGGCAACAACACGCTGGCGCTGGCGTTGGTGCTGGTGCTTTCCGCAGTGGCGCTGGCGATTCTTTCCATCGCGAATCGTTTGGGTGCGCGATGATCCAAGCCCGGTTGTGCAAGACATTTCCGGCCCACCCCGATTCCGCCGGATTTTCGCTCGATCTGGAGTTTCAAGCGTCCGCGGGCGTCACGGTGTTGTTCGGACCGAGCGGATCGGGCAAAACGCTGACGCTCGATTGCATCGCCGGATTCGTCCGTCCCGACGAGGGCCGCATTCTCCTGGACGACGAGATTCTGTTCGACGGCGCGGCCGGTGTGCATCGTCCGCCGCAGGAAAGGAACTGCGGATATGTGTTCCAGAACTACGCGCTGTTTCCGCACATGACGCTGCGCGAAAATCTGGCGTTCGCGGCAGAACGCCGTCCACGCCTGGAGCGGCATCGTCGCGTGAACGACATGATCGAGCGTTTCCACTTGCAGGACGCCGCGGGTCGGAGGCCGCATGAAGTGTCGGGCGGCCAGCGGCAGCGTTGCTCGATCGCGCGGGCGTTGATCGGCGAGCCGAAACTTCTGTTGCTGGATGAGCCGGCCCAGGGTCTGGACGCTCCGTTGCGATCCGAACTATACGAAATCCTGCGGCAAGTGCGCGCCGACTTCAAAACTCCGGTGCTACTGGTAACGCACGACCTCGATGAGTGTTTCGAACTCGGCGAGGAGATGCTGATCCTGCGCGAAGGCCGCATCGTACAGAGCGGCGCACCACGAAGAATCCTGGATCAGCCGGCGAACCTGGAAGTCGCGCGATTGCTCGGGAAATTCAACTTGCTGCCCGCCGAAATCCGCGCGCTCGATCCCGGCCGCAACACCAGCCGGGTGCAAGTGGGCGAATACGAGCTGGACGGTCCGTACTTTCCCGGTCACCTCAAAGGCGATCGCGTGACGCTGTGTGTGCGGCCGGAACAACTGAAGGCGTCGGCACGAAACGGAAAGCCGGGGCGTAATCAGATTCCTGCGGATCTGAATCGCACAGTGGAGAAGCCGCACGGAATGCGCCTGGAATTTTCCGGCGGCATCGCCGTCGATCTGCCGCAGGAGGAGTACGAACGTGAACGCGAGAACCGGGATTGGGTGATCGAGTTTCCGTCCGATTCGTTGCGGGTGTTGTGATCGGGCACCCTACGCAGCGCGTCGACTATCAGTGTCCGAGTAGCCGACGATCCGCCAGCACCTGCGAATTGCAGTGCGTTGTGTATGATGAGGATTAAGCTGCCGGAAGCAGCTGAGAATCCGAACACTCGTTGTTGGGATGACTTTTGGCCCCCTCTCAGAAACAGAGGCGTCTACCATGGCAGATATCGCGCAGTCAAGGCATGCAATGGTCGTGGATATCGAAAAAATGGAGCGGTTGTGGAATGACGCAATTCTGAGAAGGGATGTTGACTCTGCTGCAAGTATTCTGGCGCCAGAATACAAATTAGTCATTGGGGTCGAGGGTCAATCTCTACAGGTGATTTCGAGGGAGCTATGGCTCTCAGTGCTACCCCGTTATGTAATCCACAGCCACGACATTACCGATATGCATGTGTCTATCTGGGATAACCTGGCCGTCGTGACGCTCGCCATCACCCAAGCTGCAGAGCCCCTGAATGATCGCGACATCAGTGGCAACTTTCTGATTACAGATATTTGGGTCCTTCGAAATAAGAAGTGGCTGGTTGCCGAACGCCATTCGTCTCGTCAGGAGAAAGCTTCGGTTCCGGTGCGAGGGGCATTTCAAGCATTCGATAGAGGTCGCTGAGATTCCAGGAGTATTTTCGGAAGTTGCGGTCGAGTAACGCGCAATCCGGAAATTGATAAAGGCCTAAAAACCTAATCTCGCCATCAGGTGCTCATGTTTTGCTCTTGCTTTTCCTTTGGCGAGTATCCATCTCTTGGACAGCGGGCGCGCGAAGTGCAAGGAAAAAACCAAGAAGCAACGCAGGCCACACCTGCACAATGACACGATTGTTCGACGTACCGAGATGCCACGTCAGCCCGCTCATCGTGATCAGGTAAATCGCGAAGTCCGCGGCAAGCATACCGACCGGAGCAATAAACAGCCAGAGTCGCGAGCGAGCATCGGCGGCAAACCCGAAAGCCCACGCGACCACCGCCATCAACAGGAACGGATGCGCCCACGGAAATCCCAATTCCCAGAAGTTCCGTGCGAAGGACGGGATGATTTCTGACCACCGCGAAACGTCGGCAATCATGTGAATCGCCTGGCCCGCCGTCGCAGGGAACATTATCTCTTTGCCGTCGACCAGGAGAGCCTTGAATGCGAGCGTGACGATCAGCATGGGCGCGGCTCCTGAGGCGAGCCATCCAGCCGAGCGGAATCCTCCGCGCCACAGCGCGATCAGGAACACGAACGCGACAAAGGGGAGTCCTTCGTTCTTGGTCCACGCTGCACACCCGGCGAAGATCCCGGCCAGAGTGACGATGCCCGGCGGCCATTCCTTCCCAGCGGCGATCGCCAGCAACGCGACGCTGGCAAGGACATAGAAGCTGAGTGGAACGTCCGCGTACTGCACCGATGCCTGGGAAACGAATCCTTCGGTCGCGAGCAGCACCAGCATCGCCAATAAGCCCAGCGCCTCACCCGCCACCTTCCAGACCGATGCGCACAGCAGCGCAATCGTCGCCAGAGCGAAAACAGCACTCACGATCGCTGGCGTCGACGATGGTAGCTCGCCCAAAAGAATCCATGTGCGCGCGATGAATCCCGAAGTCAGCAGGGGATATCCCGGATGATTCGTGCCCGTCTTATCGGAGACGCCATAGTGCCAGGAAGGAGCGCCACCGGCAAGATAGCGGGCCCGAATATTCCAGATCGCCGCTGCATCGTATCCGCCATCGGGATTCGCCGTGAGCGATTGCGAAAAATCCGCCGCGACGAACGCCAGCGCCACCACGGCTCCAACGCGCAGTGCCCAAATCCACCCCGGCTGGGCGCGACCCGGCACGCCATCCTTAGAACGCTTGCTGCGGAACAAGAGCAATCCCGCCGCGGCGAGCAATACAGCTTCGCACGAGAGTACCGCGACGCGGCTCGCAACGCGGGCCCAAGTCAAGAAGAAGAAAATGACCGAGGAAATCCCGGCGCCTAATCCCAGCCCAAGCGGGATTTCCAGAAACCAGCCCAGCGGCGCCAGCAGACGCACTACGATCCATCCCAGGACGAACGCCGGCGCCATCGCCAGAAAGTCGATCACGGACGCGCCCTCCGGTACACCACCACTCCGTTTCCGAAATCGTGGACCAGCCGGAATCCCGCCTGCGCGCCTCGTTCGGCGAAGTTGCCGGGGCGCGCGAAATTGCCGAGAGCCCATTCGACCGGCGATTTCTCGACCGGCACAATGGCGCGCGGCGCGACCGCATACTGTGCCGCCATGTACGCGATCGACCCCGCGTTTTCACCGGCAGGCAGAGCGCTGAGATATCCGATCACACCGCTTGTCGGCAGCATTTCGAGCGCGGGCGCGAATCGTGTTTGAGCCGACGCGATGCCGAACGGATCGGCGGCCTGCTGCGAGCTCAAGTCGGACGACTTCATCGCCGCGAACACGGCGAGCACTGCGACGGCGATCGCTCCAATGGCGGCGCGCTTCGGCATTCCATACAGGATAGCGAGGTACGATGTGATTCATGATGACCCGAAGACGTCTCATTGGTGGTCTAGGGCTGGCCGCGGCAGCGGCGCAGGCGCAAACACGCCTCGCAGCCGATTCGCCCATCAATCAACTGAAAAGCCGCCGTTCGGAAGCGACACCGATTACCGTCGATGAACGGCGTGCGAGGCTCGCTCGCGCACAGGAGTTGATGCGCGAAAACAAGATCGACGCGATGGTTCTCACCGGCGGAACGTCGCTCGAATATTTCGGAGCGATTCGCTGGGGCTTGAGCGAACGCCTGTTCACCATGGTAGTCCCGGGGAAAGGCGATCCGTTCTTCGTTTCACCTGCATTCGAAGAGGACCGCGCGCGGGAACAGATCGCGCTTGGCCCGGGTGGTAAAGATCCGCGCGTACTCATCTGGCAGGAAGACGACAGTCCCTACGCGCGCGTGGCCGCAGGATTGAAAGAGCGCGGGCTGACCACAGGAACAGTAGGCATCGAAGAGACCGTGAAATTTGTCTTCGCCGATGGCATCGGAAAAGCCGTTCCCGCGATGAGGCTGGTGAGCGCGACGCCGGTTACCGCGGGATGCAGGATGATCAAGAGCGCCCATGAAATTGCATTGATGCGGCTCGCATCGCAGGTCACGCTGCAGGCCTACGAAGCCGCGTGGAAAAGTCTGCGTGAAGGCATGACGCAGAATGATTTCGCGGGACTCGTTTCCGCCGCGCATGCGAAGCTCGGATTTCCGGGCGGCGCCGGCGTGCAGACCGGCGAATATTCGGCGCTTCCGCACGGCTCGGCTACGCCGCAGGTGATCAAACCAGGAACCATCCTCTTGATCGATGGCGGCTGCCAGGTGGAAGGATACCATTCCGACCTCAGCCGCACGTTCGTGTTGGGAAAACCGACAGACAAAATGAATCAGGTTTTCGATATCGTGCACCAGGCCCAAACCACCGCGGTGAAGACGGCGCGTCCCGGACTCGAAGCAGGAGCCGTGGATGCCGCGGCACGCAAAGTGATCGCCGACGCGGGCTATGGCGCGAATTACGACCATTTCACGCACCGTGTCGGCCACGGCATGGGAATGGACGGGCACGAGTGGCCGTACCTGGTGCGCGCCAATACTCTGAAGCTCGCGCCGCATATGACCTTCAGCGACGAACCGGGCGTGTACCTTCGCGGCGAGTTTGGCGTGCGCCTGGAAGACGACATGCTGATCACTGAGAACGGCGCCGAGCTGCTCACACCTCAGAGCCTGTCCCTTGAAAATCCGTTCGGCGGAAAAACCGCTTGAGGTTTGAGCCGACGCTAGCCCGGTTGATGGCCGTCTTTTTCCGGATCGGCAACACAACCTTCGGCGGCGGCGATCCCACCATGGCCGCTCTGCGGCGGGAGTTGATCGACCGCAAAGGCTGGATCACGCAAGAGGACTACGGTGTGGCGTATGCGCTGGCGCGGATCACTCCCGGGACCAACATTCTTGCGTTCTGCGCCGCTGTCGGAGCCAGGATTCTAAAACTCCCCGGTGCACTCGCGGCAGTGGTCGCAGTCACATTGCCGTCGGCCGCACTCGCGGTTCTGTTCACGGTCGGATACGAATCGTGGCGCTCGAATGCACTGGTGATGGCGGCCATCGGTGGCACCGCTGCGGCGGTCGCCGGGATGATGTTCTCCACCGTCTGGCTGCTAGTCCGATCCCAATTCAAAGCGATCAATGCCATCTGGCGGGTCGCCGCGTTTTTCGGCGGTGCGTTTTTCGCGACCTGGAAGTTGGGCATCACGCCAGTCCCGATTATCGCCGTCGCCGCACTCGCCGGATTTCTGTGGAAGGAAGAATGAACGTCTTCCTGTTGTATATCCTGCTGCTGAAAGCCACCATGACGTCGTTCAGCGGACTCGCGTCGCTGCCCATGGTCCGCAACGACTTCGTGGTCGAACGGCATCTCCTGGCCGATCGCCAGTTGAATACGGCTGTGGTCGCCGGGCGAACCGGCCCCGGACCCAACGGCCTGTATCTGGTCAGCGTGGGATATTTCGTCGCCGGATGGCCCGGCGCCGCGGCCGGACTGATGGCGGTGATGACGCCGGCGTTCCTGATTCTTCCTTTGATGTATTGGGTCGGCGCCCGGGCCGGAACTCCGCGAGTACGTGGCGCCATTCGCGCGGTTATTTTGGCCAGTGCTGGATTACTGCTTTCGGCTTCCCTGCCGCTCGCCCGCGATGCCATTGCAGGGCCCCTGCCACTCGCGATCGTGGCCGTTGCGTTCGCAGTGCTGAGCTTCACCAGGATCGATTCGGCGTGGATGATACTGGGCGCGGCGGCCCTGGGAGTCGCAGTGAAACTGGCCCGGTGAAACTACCGGCCTTCGTCGTCGATCGCGATCTTCAAAGCCCGCAGGAATTTATGATCCTGCGAAGTGAGCTTGATCTTTCCCACTTTGCGGCGATTGGTTTCCGGTGGCGTGTTCAGCTCGATGGTCTCGCCTTCGTCCGCATCTTCCGAGTCCTCGCGTTTGTTGAAGCCGATGGTCGCTTCCAGAACCAGGAACACATCGTAGCCGGCGCGCTTGATTTCGCCGATAGCCGCAGCGATGCGGTCGGAATCGGAAAGTGATTCGTTGATGGCGTTCCCCAGTTCCTGCATGAGCTCCTTCAATCGATCTTCCAATTGATTCCTCTCTCTCCGCCGGGAGGTTCGTTCCTTTCGTCCGTCCCAGCCCCCGAAACCACCTTCAGCATATCACCTGATGCCATGTGCAGCTATCCGGTTTCTCCTTTTTAATTATCGGCAGATAATGCATGAACCTTAAGATCCCGGGGTTGCCTTTGTGTAGCCTTTGTTACGATGAGTATATCAACCATGGGCCGCTTGATTCACCGCTTTCTATGGCATGTTGTTCCCGCCGTGATTCGACCCATGCGCGCGCTCTGGAACCAGTTGATCGGGTTCATTTTCCTGCTGCTCGCGGCCTCCGGAATGTTTTCGGGAATCAACAATCTAAGACATTCGAAAGGCGACGCCGAGGACACCGGACGCATCATCGTCCTCTTCACTTTTGCGGCCATCATGGCGTTTTTCAGTGTCACGTCATTCCTGCGCGCGCGGAAAATCTCCCGCCCATGACGGAACTTCCCGGCCGCTATCCATTCACCCGCGGCATCTATCCCGATATGTACCGCGGCCGCACCTGGACCATGCGCCAGTACGCGGGCTTCGGCACCGCCGAAGAAAGCAACCGCCGCTATCGATACTTGCTCTCGCAAGGCATCACTGGACTTTCCGTCGCCTTCGACCTGCCTACGCAAATGGGCATGGATTCGGATCATCCGCTGGCTGCCGGCGAAGTCGGGCGCGTTGGCGTCGCGATCTGTTCGCTAGCCGACATGGAGCGATTGCTCGACGGCATTCGTCTGGATCAGATCACGACGTCCATGACCATCAACTCGACCGCTGCGATCCTCCTTTCGCTGTACGTGCTGGTCGCCAAGCGTCAGGGCGCGGATCTGCGCAAGCTTTCGGGAACCGTTCAGAACGACATTTTGAAGGAATACATCGCGCGCGGAACCTATATTTATCCGCCGCGTCCGGCGATGCGCATTATCACCGACCTGTTTGCGTGGGCTGGAGCCGAGTTGCCCGAGTGGAACACGATTTCGATCAGCGGCTATCACATCCGCGAAGCTGGCTCCACCGCGACCCAGGAAGTCGCGTTCACGCTCGCTAACGCCATCGCTTATGTCGAGGCGGCGGTCGACGCGGGACTCGAGGTCGATTCCTTCGCTCCCCGCCTGTCTTTCTTTTTCAACGCCCACAATAATTTTCTGGAAGAAATCGCCAAGTATCGCGCGGCACGCAGGCTGTGGGCGCGGATCATGAAGGAACGCTTCAGCGCAAAGAATCCCAAGTCGATGATGCTGCGGTTCCACACTCAGACCGCCGGCTCGACGCTAACCGCGCAGCAGCCCGACGTCAACGTGGTTCGCGTGGCGCTCCAGGCGCTCGAAGCAGTGCTGGGCGGAACGCAATCGCTCCATACCAACGGCCGCGATGAGGCGCTTTCCCTGCCGACGGAGGAATCCGCACGGCTCGCGTTACGGACGCAGCAGATCATCGCCAATGAAACTGGCGTGACCAGCGTTGCCGATCCGTTCGGAGGCAGCGTGTACATCGAGGACTTGACCGATCAAATCGAGCGCGGCGCCCGGGATTACATCGACCGGATTGATTCGATGGGCGGGACGCTGGCGGCGATCGAAAAGGGATACATCCAGGCGGAAATTCACAACGCGGCGTATGCGTTCCAGCAATCCGTGGAAAAGGGCGAGACGGTGGTGGTCGGTGTCAACAAGTTCCGTCAGGAGGAAGAGCATCCTCCTGCGACGTTCCGGATGGACCCCGCGCTGGAGCGGGCGCAAATCGAGCGACTCCGCGAATTGCGCGCGTCCCGCGCTGCCTCCGTCGTCGAAGAGCGTCTGAAGGCCCTGGAGTTAGCCGCTCGCGGATCGGACAACCTGATGCCCCGCATTCTAGCCGCGTGTGAAGCGTACGCAACCGTCGGCGAAATCTCCGATCGCCTGCGGACGGTATTCGGCGAATACAAAGAAACCTAGTTGCATCGTTGTGGCGCGCGCACTCGTGCGCACGCCACAACGATGCAATACAATCGTGGACATGCGACGCGTGATTCTTTCTCTTTCGCTGATCTTGTGTGTCCAGCTCAGCGCCCGCCAACCGGTGCGCGCGCGGCACGCCATGGTCGTAGCTCAGGAGCCGATCGCAGCCGATGCCGGCCTCCAGGTCCTTAAGAACGGAGGCAACGCCGTCGACGCCGCCGTCGCTGTCGGATTCGCGCTCGCTGTCACATACCCGTATGCGGGCAACCTCGGCGGCGGCGGATTCATGCTGATCCGTCTCGCCAACGGCCGCACCACCTTCATCGATTTTCGCGAACGCGCGCCGGAAAAAGCCTCGCACGATATGTATCTCGACGCGAGCGGAAAGCCGACTCGCGATTCCATCGAAGGCTGGCGAGCCCCCGGCGTTCCCGGCAGCGTTCGCGGATTCGAGCTGGCCATGCAGAAGTACGGACATAAGAAGTGGTCCGATGTGATGCAGCCGGCGGTCGATCTTGCGAGCAAAGGATTTCCGGTCAGCTATTCGTTCGCCGAATCGCTGAAGAACTCGCGGAACCTCGGAAAGTATCCTGAGTCGAAACGCATCTTCCAGCGCGACGGCAAATTCTACGACGTCGATGAAATCTTCATGCAACCCGAACTCGCAAGTACGCTCGAACGGATCTCCAAGGGCGGCGCGAAAGAGTTCTACGAAGGCGAGACCGCCAAGAAGCTGGCCGACGCGATGGCCAAGAACGGCGGCCTCATCACCATGGCCGACCTGAAGAACATGACCGCCGTCGAGCGCAAGCCGCTCACCGGAAAATACAAAGGCTACGAAGTGATCACTTCGCCGCCGCCCAGCTCCGGCGGAATCGGCATCCTTCAAATGATGGGAATGCTGGATGGCACGAACTATGAAAAATCCGGCGCGGGATCCGCTGCCGCGATCCACTACGTCGCCGAAACCATGCGCCGCTACTACGCGGATCGGAACGAATACCTCGGCGACCCGGACTTCATCAAGAATCCGATCGCGGGTCTGCTCGATCCGGTGTACCTGCAAAAGCGCCGCGCGTCGATCGATCCCAATCACGCCTCGCCCAGCGATCAGGTCAACCCCGGTCATCCCAAGGGAAGCGAGCACACTGAAACCACGCATTACTCGGTCGTCGATGCCGATGGCAACGCAGTCGCCGTGACGTACACCTTGAACGGTGGATTCGGATCCGGTGTGACGGCGCCCGGCTTGGGATTTCTGCTCAACAATGAAATGGACGATTTCGCCGCCAAGCCCGGCGAGCCGAACATGTTCAACCTGGTGCAGGGCGAAGCCAACGCGATTCAACCCGGAAAACGTCCGCTGTCTTCCATGACGCCGACCATCCTTGTGAAGGACGGCAAGCTGTTCATGACCGTCGGCGCACCCGGCGGATCGCGCATCATCACTTCAGTAACACAAGTCGTTCTCAATGTGATCGATTTCGGGATGAACGTGCAGGATGCCGTCGATTTTCCACGCTTTCATCATCAGTGGAAGCCGGACAAGCTGTATCTGGAGAGAGTGATTTCACCTGACACAGTCGCGCTGTTGAAGGCGAAAGGTCACGATGTGGATTATTCGCAAGGTGCGATCGGCGCCCGCGTCGAAGCGATCGTAATCGACGGCGGCTGGCTCCAGGGCGGCACAGACGGGCGCGGAAACGGCAAGGCAGTGGGATACTAAAACTCTGCGATTCTCTCTGCGTTCTCTGCGTCTCTGCGTGATTCCGGTGTCTCCTGATTTCACGCAGAGGCGCAGAGGACGCAGAGTTCGCGAATAAAAATGACCCACGGCCTCTCCACCCACCTGTTCGTCAACCACCGCCTCACCACGCTGTGGCTCGAACGCATCTGGAACGCCGGGATTCCCCTGGTCGAGATTTTCTCCGCCCGCCAGCATTTCGACTATCGCAACCGCGCCCAAATTGCCGAACTGGGCCACTGGTTCCGCGATTCGCAACTCCAGCTTCATTCGCTGCATTCGCCGATGTATTCCGATGACGTGTGGGGCCGCTCGGGTCCGGACGCAGTAGTCAGCATCACCGAGCCCGTGAAGCATAAACGCCTCGTGGTGCTCGACGAAATTAAGCGCGCACTCGACGTCGCCGAGATCGTTCCGTTTCGCTATCTCATCCAGCACATGGGAGTCGGCGATGAGGAATTCAGCGAACACAAAATCGACGCCGCGTTTTCCTCGCTCGAAGAAATCAATCTATTCGCGCGCCAGCGAGGCGTCGAAGTTCTGCTCGAAAACATACCCAACGCCTTGTCGAGCGCGGAGCGTCTGCTGCTCTTCCTGGAAACCACTCACCTGGACCTGAATTTTTGCATCGACGTCGGTCACGCCAACATGAATGAAGGCGTCGACACCGCGTTTCGTTTGATGAAGACCCGCATCCGCTCCACTCACATTCATGACAATAATGGAGTAGACGACTCGCACCTGTTTCCGCTGGTGGCTGAGGGCGGCACCATCGACTGGAACCGCGCCATGGATTCCTTGCGCTCCATCGACGTTCCGCTGCTGTTGGAATTGAAAGAAGTGCCGGGCCTGGAACATCCGCTGGACGCGGTCCGCGAGTCGCTGGAACGTCTGGAAAGAGCACAATCGCCGAATGAGTCCTGAACCTTCTATACCGCGCATCACCATCGCCCACGCCGGCAAGCATGCCGGTGAAACGGTTGAGATCGCGGGCTGGCTTTACAATCTGCGCCGCAGCGGAAAGATCTGTTTCCCGCAGTTGCGCGATGGCACGGGCATTATGCAGTGTGTCGCCGTCAAAAGCGATCTTCCGGAAGAGCTGTTCGAAAAATTGAAAGATCTGACGCAGGAATCGTCGCTGATCGTGCGCGGCAAGGTTCGCGCCGAGCAGCGCGCGCCGGGCGGCTACGAACTGGACGTCGAGAGTGCGGAAATTGTCCAGCGTGTTCCTGAATCCGATCCATACCCCATCACCCCCAAGGATCACGGGATCGATTTTCTGATGGACCATCGTCACCTGTGGCTGCGGAGCCGCAGACAGCATGCAGCGCTCGCGGTGCGTCATGAAGTGATCAAAGGCATTCGGGACTATTTCGATTCCAATGGATTTGTGCTGGTCGACACGCCCATCTTCACCCCCGCCGCCTGCGAAGGGACCTCGACACTGTTCGAAGTGGATTATTTCGAGGACGAGAAAGTTTACCTGACCCAGTCCGGTCAGCTTTACAACGAAGCGACCTGTGCCGCGTTCGGCAAGACCTACTGTTTCGGCCCGACGTTTCGCGCCGAAAAATCGAAGACGCGGCGGCATCTGACCGAGTTCTGGATGGTGGAACCCGAGATGGCCTACGCGACGCTCGAAGACGTGAAGCGCGTGGGAGAAGAACTGATCTGCTTCGTCATCGGCCGCGTCTTGGAACATCGCCGCGAAGAGTTGAAAGTCCTCGAGCGCGACGTATCCAAGCTGGAATCGGTGAAAGCTCCCTTCCGTCGCATGACCTATGACGACGCCGTGAAAAAGCTGCAATCGAAGGGCAGCGAAATCCAATGGGGCGGCGATTTCGGCAACACCGACGAAACCCTGCTCACCGACGATCTGGATCGCCCGGTGATGATCGATCGTTATCCCACTGAAGTCAAAGCATTCTATTTCCAGCCTGCGGAGGATCGTCCCGAAGTGGCGCTCGGCGTCGATTTCATCGCGCCCGAAGGCTACGGCGAAATCATCGGCGGAGGCCAGCGCATCCACGATCTGGATCTTCTCCTAAAACGTATCGACGAACACAAATTGCCGCGCGAAGCGTTCGACTGGTACATCGATCTGCGTAAGTACGGCTCCGTTCCCCACGGCGGCTTCGGCATGGGCGTCGAACGCTTCGTTTCCTGGATGTGCGGTCTGGAACATATTCGCGAAACCATCGCGTTCCCGCGGATGCTATACCGCACGCGGCCCTAACTCATCGAGCAGCCTCGCCAAGAGCAAATCTAAACCCGACCATTTAAGTCGTATATCTGCCGCTCAATCCTAATTGCAATCCAATTGCTGAAAGATCCTCGATTTTGCAACATTTTGCCTCTAGAATGAGTATGTGATGCAACTCGCTTGCAACTAAGAGGAAGACGTGCTGAGGCCTCAACTTCGAAAATCGCTGATGACAGCCATCCTTGGGGTGTCTTCCTGCTACGCTGCCGAGGGTCCATTTTTTATCACCTATACGCACCAAATGGAGGAGCCCGGGAATCTCGAATTCGCGATGAAGAATGTGACCGGCCGGCCTACCGGCGGGAACCGCTTTCTGGGTGCAACCACGGAGTTCGAGTACGGCGTGCGCGCATGGTGGACCACCGAGTTCTATCTCGATGGGCAATCCACGCGTTCAGAAAGCACCCTGTTCACGGGATTCCGCTGGGAGAATCGATTCCGGCTTCTGCCACGCGAGCACTGGATCAATCCGGTGCTCTACCTCGAATTTGAAAATATCAATGGAGCCGACAAAGGGCTTCTCGAAGTGGTAGGACATGACGGCAAAGACGATCTGGCCAGTCCCAACGCCCTTGCACGGCTCGAAAAGAAGCGCGAGCTCGAAGCGAAGTTGATCTTGAGCAGCCACGTCAAAGGCTGGACTATCGCTGAGAATTTCATCGCCGAAAAGAATGTCGTGCACGCGCCTTTCGAGTTCGGCTACGCCGTTGGTGTAAGCCGGCCCTTGGCGCTTGCGGCACGTCCGGATCGATGCAATTTCTGTGCCGAGAACTTTCAGGCCGGCGTCGAATTGTACGGTGGGCTCGGCACGCACGCCGATTTCGGATTGACCGAAACGTCGCATTATCTTGCACCTACTCTCGCCTGGACGCTCGCGAATGGGACCACGTTCAAGGTGTCACCGGGATTTGGACTCACTGGCACCAGCACCGGTTTTCTGCTGCGGTTTGGCGTGTCCTACGAAGTAGCCCAGATCGGCCGTTGGTTCAAGGGACGCCGGCCATGAAAAGGATTGGGCTGCTTTGTAGCGTGATTGCGATTGCGTGGGCGCAAAACGGGGGACTGCTTCAGCGGGTCCCGTCCGGTGCGGCGGCGAAGAGCAGTCCGTTCGACGACGATGATCGGGCTCGGCGCGCGGGGGCGAAGTTATTCGCCCGGGAATGTGCCGCGTGCCACGGGGAAGACGCCGAGGGGACCAGAAGAGCACCTGCCCTAAAGCGCGAGGACATCCGTCAGGCCGCCCCAGGAACGCTGTTTTGGGTGTTGAGGAACGGATCGCTGCGTCGCGGGATGCCTTCCTTCGCACATTTGCCCGAGCAGCAGCGCTGGCAGGTCGTCACTTTCTTGAAGTCGCTTGATCTGCAGTAAGGCGCCTTAAGACGCGATAATTGTCTTTTACCCTCTCATCTGAATGCGCCAATCTCACATCGCCATCATCGGCGCCCCCATGGACCTCGGCGCAGGACGCCGCGGAGTCGATATGGGACCATCGGCTCTGCGCCTGGCCGGTTTGAACGAAAAGATAGCTTCGCTCGGTTACGAGGTCGAAGACCTGGGTAACATCGTGGTCGATCAGCCCGAAAACCTGCCCGTCGGTCCCACCAATGCGCGGTATCTTCCGCAGATCGCACACACGTGTACGCGCTTGGCCGCCATGGTCGAGCAGGCGGCGGACAGTGGCCGCGTTCCGCTGGTGCTCGGCGGCGATCATTCCGTGGCCATGGGGACCGTCGCCGGAATGTCCCGCCATTCCCGCAAACACAACCAGAAAATCGGACTCATTTGGATCGACGCCCATGCCGACATGAATACGCCGGAATCGAGCCCCAGTGGAAATATCCACGGCATGCCGCTCGCGTGCATCATCGGGATGGGCCCCAAGCAACTAACCTGCCTGGCCGGATACGCGCCAAGCGTCGATCCGGCCAACGTCGCGATCATTGGACTGCGCAGCGTCGATGAAATCGAGCGCCAAAATGTTCGCGGCACCGGCGTCCATGCGTTCACCATGCGCGATATCGACGAGCGTGGACTTCGCAGCGTGATGCAGGAAGCCATCGATCATGCCTCCAACGGTACCGCCGGGTTTCACCTTTCCTTCGATATGGACGCCGTCGATCCTCAGGAAGCGCCCGGCGTCGGAACGCCGGTGCGCGGCGGGTTCACCTATCGCGAAGCTCACTTGGCTATGGAAACGATATGCGATAGCGGGAAAATGGCTTCTATCGAGCTCGTTGAGGTGAATCCAGTGATCGACGAAGTCAACCGAACGGCCCTGCTAGCCGTCGAACTAGTGATGTCGGCGATGGGAAAGAGAATTTTGTGAAAACCAGAGTCGCAGTGTTGTACGGCGGCCGCACCGGCGAGCATGAAGTTTCGCTGCGATCCGCGGAATCCATCATCGCAGCGATGGATCGGCATCGCTACGAAGTTCACCGGTTCCTGATTACCAAAGAAGGACGGTGGGAGCCGCGTGCTATTTCGCCGGAGCCCGGCGCGAATTCGGATATCGACGTGGTTTTTCCCGTCCTTCACGGCACGTTTGGAGAAGACGGAACAGTGCAAGGCTTGCTCGAACTGGCGGATCTGCCATACGTCGGCGCGGGCGTGCTCGCCTCCTCCGTTTCCATGGACAAAGAAGTCATGAAGCGCCTGATCCTCGAACGCGGACTCCCAACTGTTGAATATCTGGTGGTCAAGCGCGGGAAGTTTCGCAGTGAAGACGTCTGTGGACGATTTCCGTTTCCCGTATTCGTCAAGCCCGCGAACCTGGGATCGTCGGTCGGCGTTTCCAAAGCCAAAACATGCGAAGATCTGCTCGCCGCGCTGGAAGTTGCCGCCCAGTTCGATCGCAAAGTGATCGTGGAGCGCGGAATCAAAGGGCGCGAATTCGAATGTTCCGTACTAGGTAACGACGATCCCGTGGCCGCTGTTCCCTGCGAAATCCTGCCCTCGCGCGAGTTCTACGACTACGAAGACAAGTACCTGCTTAACCAAGCCCAGACCATTGTCCCCGCCGACCTGACTACTGAACAGACGCGAGAAATTCAGCGCCTCGCAGTCGAATGCTATAAAGCCGTGGATTGCGAAGGCATGGCCCGCGTCGATTTTCTGCTGGAAGCTTCGACCGGCAAATTCTACATCAACGAGATCAATACGATTCCCGGATTCACCTCCATCAGCATGTATCCGAAAATGTGGGAAGCGAGTGGTCTACCCTATGCGAAGTTAATCGACCGCTTGATCGAGCTGGCCCTCGAGCGGCATCGCGCGAAGCAGGCCACCAGGTTTACTAGGTAGGCCATGCGGTTTCTCCCGATCTTGTGCTTGTCGTTGACCGCGCTGGCCGCGGACGATCCCGCCGATCAAATGGCGCGCGAGCTGAAGAAGGTGATCGACATCTACACGGCGGTCGAAAGCGAGTCCGCCGAGCCAATCGCTCCCGAAATCGCTTTCTACCAAGGCGCGATTCCCGGAATGTTGCGCACCCTCGATCCGCATTCCATCTTCTTCGATCCCGGCCAATACGATCAGTTGAAGCAGATGGAAAAGAGCGAGCACAAGGGTTTCGGCACTGTCGTCAGCGTGCTGCCGGGCCGCGTGATCGTGCTGCAAGCCGCGGCCGGCAGCCCATCCGCCAAGGCGGGACTTTCCCCCGGCGACGAGATTCTCGCGATCAACGGATACGTGCTAGCGCGGCTGGAGTTTGAACAACTGGTGGAGCTCTTAACCGCAGCGCGCCAGCACGAAGCCGCTCTCGACGTGCGCCGGCCCGGCAATTCCCGCTTAATCCGCATGATGCTGACCCCGGAGCTCATGGATTCGCCCAGCGTCGACCGCGCGTTCATGCTCCAGCCGGGAGTCGGATACCTGCGCGTCACCAGCTTCGATCAGGACACGGCGAAGCTGGTGAAGGAAACCATCGAAAAACTCGGCGGCGAGAATCTCAAAGGACTGGTCCTCGATCTGCGCGACAATCCTGGCGGTGTCGCCCACGCCGCGCTGCAAATCGCCGCGCTGTTTCTGGAGCCGGAGCAGCTCATCTTCTCCATCCGCGGACGCGCGCAAAAAACCGAAGAAGTCCGGGCGCCGAAGGAATCCAAGCCGTACAAATTTCCCCTCGCGGTGCTGATCAATGCAAAAAGCGCCAGCGCTTCTGAGATCGTCACCGGCGCGCTTCAGGATCACGATCGCGCCGCGGTTCTGGGTCAGCCGAGTTTCGGAAAAGGCCTGGTGCAAAACGTCTATCCGCTTTCGAGCAATACCGGCGTGGCCCTGACCATCGCCTTTTACTACACGCCCAGCGGCCGGTCGATTCAGCATCCGCTCCAAGGCAGCACCCTGGAGGCGACCGCCGCTGCGATGAAAGGTGTTTATCACACCGACTCCGGTCGCGAGGTTCGCGGCGGCGGCGGCATCGAACCCGACGAAGTCGTCTGGCCGCCGGAAATGGACCGGCTCTCCATGGTTCTCGACGCGAGTGGTTCGCTCACCAACTTTGCAGGCGAGTATGTGCGGTCCCACAAGATCGAGGAGAATTTCGATGTGACGCCAGAAGTCCTCGACGAGCTGCAGGTGTTCCTTTCGGCCCACGACATTCGACCCTCGCTCGGCGATTGGCTGAGTCACCGCCAGTGGACCCAGAGCCGCGTCAAGCAGGAAATCATGACGCTGGCGTTCGGGGTTGCCAGGGGCGACGAAATCGAGGCTGCTCGCGATCCAGTAGTGCAACGCGCCCTGAGCCGCTTAACCAAGAAACTCAACTAAAATCCCCTGAGCCGTGACCAAAGGGAGCGGTTAGCCCTGAATATTCCCGCATCCTCTCCCTTGCTCCATGTACCTCTTGACTCCCGCCGCGATTTTCCATACACTGTTGGAGAAATGATGCAGTTCGAGCAATTGGTCCTCACCGCGATCCTCGGCCTTCGCGACGATGCATATGGCGTGAGCATTCATGACAGGGTTCAGGGACTCGCCAAACCGAAGAAAGTCTCGCTGGGCGCAGTGTATGTGACGCTCGATCGTCTGGAAGACAAGGGCATGGTGTCTTCGTGGCTGACCGATCCGACGCCGGAACGCGGCGGGCGCGCCAAACGCTGCTACCGGCTGGAGGCGCTGGGTGAGCGCGCGTTGCAGGAATCGGCCGTCACGGCGAAGCGAGTGTGGGAAGCGATTGAAGAAGCGCTGGGGAACCGGCGTCCGAAATGGAATCCGGTACGGCCGAAATGATCCAGCGCACACTCGCGTTGCTGATTCCGCCGGCGTGCCGCGAAGAAGTGCTCGGTGACTTGCACCAGCGCTCCGCCGGCGTTGCTGAAAGACTGCACACGACGTTGTATGCGATCCTCAGTCGCGTTCGCCGTACTAGCGACCCGGTTGTGTTGTTGATGGAGGGGCTAGCGTTGTATACGGCGTTCGTGGTGGTCGCGCTGTGGATCGATCCAGCCCTGTTGTCCGACGCGTCCGGAATGGCGCGGCTGGCGATTCCTCCTGCGGCGATGCTCATCATTTTGATGCTCGCCGATGCGTACAGCGATCCGAAGAAGCGCTGGGTCTACAAGCCGCTGCTCGGCGTCGTGCTCGGCAGTGCGGCCGCCGCTGCGGTGGGTAGCACGGCTCTGCCGCGCTCCGTGTTGTTGTTGGGAACCGCGTTCGGCGCATTGCTGATCCTGCCTATCCGTACAGCGTTCCCTCCGGTTACTGAGCGCCCCCAATCAATAACAGGTGCCGCACTCTGGCACAAACTGGAATTGGCTCCAGTCGGCGTCTTCGCAAAATATGTGACGGCCGCCGCGATCTTCGCCCTGCTCACTCTTGTGATGTACGCAATCCTCTCACTTCGATGAAGTCGCGCTACGGTTTGCTCCAACTGATTTGCGTCATCGCCGCATTGAGTGCCATCAGCGTGACCGCGACATGGGTCTGTCTCCAACGTGGCTACATCCTTTACTACGGCGATGCGGAAGCACACCTGAACATCGCCCGCCGCATCGTGGATTCGCGCACACCGGGTCCGGAACAGATCGGCACCGTGTGGCTGCCGCTGCCGCACCTCCTGATGATTCCCTTCGTCATGCGCGACGCCTGGTGGCGGACTGGAATCGCTGGAGCCATTCCATCAATGATGTGTTTCATCGCGGCCGGAACGTTTCTGTTCGCAGCTGCGCGGCGCAGCTACACTTCGGCGAGCGCTGCGTTCGGTGCCGGGCTGATCTTCGCGCTCAATCCGAACATGTTGTATCTGCAATCGACGCCCATGACCGAGCCGCTCTTCGCCGCATCGCTCGCGGCGCTACTGTGGGCGAGCGTGTGGTTTCGCGATTCGCAAAGTCTCTGGGCACTGTTCGCCGCCGGCGTCGCCTCCAATGCGGCGTCCCTTACGCGGTACGAAGGCTGGTTTCTCATCCCCTTCGTGACTCTGTACGTGCTGTTCGTGGCAAAGCAGAAAAGGCACGCAGTGTTGTTTGGATCGATGGCCGCGCTCGCTCCGCTCTCCTGGCTCGCGCATAACCAGTTCTACTATGCCCACGCACTCGAGTTTTATAACGGACCCTGGTCGGCCATGGCCATCTACAAACGCGCCCTGGACGGCGGCATGAAACCCTACCCCGGCGATCACGACTGGCGCGCCGCGCTGGAATACTACTTCACCGCAGCGCGGCTCGTCATGGGATGGCCTGCAATCGCGGTGGGCGCTGCCGGCGTCGCCATCGCGATGTGGCGGCGCACCTGGTGGCCGGTCTTTCTGCTTGCGTTACCACCAGTGTTTTATATCTGGAGCATGCATTCGTCGGGTACTCCGATTTTCGTCCCGAATCTCTGGCCGCATAGTTACTACAACACGCGCTACGCGCTGGCCGTGCTGCCGCTCGGGGCGTTTGCCGCCGGCGCGATCGTCGACGTCCTCACACCTCGCGTTCGTGTCGCCGCCCTCGCCGTGATTGTGGCGGCGGCCGGGGCTGCTTGGATCGGCGAAGCTCCGATATGCTGGAAAGAATCGGAAGTGAATTCGGTCCAGCGCCGTGCCTGGACGAATGAGGCCGCGAGTTTCCTCGCCGGAAACTATCGGCATGGTTCAGGCATCATGTTCCCGTTTGGAGATTTGACCGCGGTGCTGCGCGAAGCGGGAATCCCCTTGCGTGAAGGATTGCACGAAGGCAACGGGCCCGCCTGGGCCGCAGCCGTCACGCGGCCGGACCTGTTTCTGCGCGAAGAATGGGTCATCGGCTTTTCGGGAGACGACGCCACCACGGCCGCCCCAAGAGCCGACCGGCGCGGAAAGCACTATCAGTTGATGAAGAGAATCACGATCAAGTATGCCCCCGTGGTGGAGATTTGGAAACGTCAATGAAGATCCCTTTCACGAAAGCGCATGGCGCGCGCAATGATTTCCTGCTCACGTGGCGCGGCGAACTTCCCACGGACCTGAACCTGGCGCAGGCGGCACTGGCCATCTGCGATCGCCATACCGGAATCGGGGCCGATGGCTGGATCCTGTTGTCTCCCTCGGAAGGCGCCGATGTGGCGATCCAGTTGTACAATTCCGACGGCAGCACGAGTGAGCTTTCGGGGAACGGCACGCGCTGCGTCGCGGTATACCTTCTCGAAAACGATCGCGCGGGCGAGACAGTGAGAATCGTGACAGGCGCGGGCTTAAAGGAACTGAAGCTGATGTCGCGTAACGGTCACAAATTCGTCTTTGAAATGAACATGGGGAAGGCCCGCATCGACGAGTTGCACACCATGTTGCCGTTCGGCGAAAAGGTGAACGACGTCACCATTCTCAATGTGGGCAATCCGCAATGCGCGGTCTTTGTTGACGACTTTGCATACGACTGGCGCGCCGAGGGAGCCTGGATCGAACGGCATCCCAAGTTCCCATACCGAACCAACGTTTCATTCGTGCGGGTGGTGGATGAACATACTCTGGAGGTCCGCTTTTGGGAACGCGGCGCGGGTGAGACCATGAGTTCTGGAACCGGCGCGACCGGGGCCGCGGCAGCGGCCGTCGCGCGCGGCCTGTCGAAAAGTCCGGTGGAGGTGCAGACGCCAGCCGGACCGCTTACCTTGCGATGGGAACACGATGACATTTACTTAGCGGGGCCCGCGGAGATCGTCGCCGGCGGCGATTTTTACTGGGACTACTTTCCGAAATAGGTTTCGTCGAACACGATTGTGGTCTTCTTCTTCAGGTCTTCCAGACCCTTCTTGGCCATTTCCGGTTTCATCTTCTGCTCCATCTCCGGTTTCGCTTCGGCGAAGGTTTTGGTGCCGCGCGAATCCACCACAATCAGGTGATAACCGAACGGGCTTTTCACCGGCTCGGTGATCTTGCCAGGCTCGGCGGCGAATGCGGCCTGTTCGAATTGCGGGACCATGCGGCCCTTGCCGAAGGCGCCCAGATCCCCACCGTGCGGAGCCGTTCCGGCGTCGTCCGATTCAGTCTCGGCCAGCTTTTTAAAATCGCCGCCGGCCAGGACTTTCTCGCGAATCTCTTTGGCTTTCGCGAGCGCCTCTTCATCCGACAGATCTTTCTGATTGGGCTTGAGCGGAACCTGCGAACCCTTGAAACGGATCAGAATGTGGTGCGCTTTCACCTGCTCGTATTCCTGTTTGTGCTGGTCGTAGTAGGCGTGCAGCGCCGCATCGTCCAGCGGAGTCGATTCGCCGAGCTGTTGATACACGCCCTGCGCCAGGATCTGATCAATCTGAATCTGCACTCTGAAACCTTGGTCGAGCTTGCGCGCCCGAGCTTCGCGTGCGAGCGTAAGCAAGTCCGCAATATTCTCCGCAAGCTGCTTCCGTCCGGTGGGCGTCGCCATTTGCGCCCTCTGTTGCGGCGGTACGGTCGCTATAATCTGCTCGAATTGAGATTTCGTGATCTTTTCCGATCCCACGGTGAGGACCACCGGATCGGCTGCCGCAGCGTCGGCCGGTTTGGTCTCCGTGGGCTTGGTTTCCTGCCCCCAGCTTAGGGCCGCGAGCAGAACAAACAAATATTTCATATATGTCAGGATAGCGCGATGATATGCTGATAACCAATATGAAGTGGATGGCCCTACTCTCATTCTTGGCCGCGCCGTACCTGCATGCGGCGGAGGCATACTCGATTTACGATCTTCAACCGCCCGCGACGCACTCGTTCGACATTTTGTATGACGTTTCGAGCAATCGCGAGGGCGCGGCTTATTTCTTCAATCCCATCCGGATCGGCTCGGTTTCGACCAAGGAAAGCGTGATCGATCTGTTCACCGGCAGGCCCCTGCAGTTTGAAGAGGTGGACGCGGCAGCGGCGCGAGCATCGGGACTGGTGCGAGGCAAGATTGCGGACGATCAGAAATATATCCGCGTGAAGTTTCTGCATCCGGTTCCCAAAAACGGCGAAGTGCGCATTCGCATCATCAAGACATACACCGATCCGCCGTCGTATTTCGAAAAAGACAACACGCTGGTGTTCGACCGTCCGCTGGGGATTAAGCGCAATGTCGTGATCCTGCCGCGCGGGTATGAACTTGTGGGATCGGCATCGCCAGGAATCGTCTCCGCCGATCCGGATGGGCGCGTGCGCGTCAGTTTCCTGAACGACCGCGACGATCAGTTGCCGGTGAAGATCATCGGGAGGAAGCTGCCATGAAGTGGACCTTTCTGTTGATTCCCACGTTGGCGTTTTCACAATTTCACCGCGCCGATCAGGATCGCGACATTCGTTACTGGCTGCTGGATCCGTCGACACATCAGTTCAGCATCTCGCACGACTTCACCGTGGATAAACCCGGTCAGGCGTCGGTCCACAGCTTCGTGCGCAAAGGCAGCGACGTGAAACCCGATTCGAAGATCACGCTGCTGGATACGGGCGAGGCGCTGCGGACGCACATCGTCAGCGGCAAGGACGTAAACGCGCTCGGATATTACACGCAGAAACAGGACGACGATACGGTAGTGGTGCAGGGCGATCTGCCGAGGGCGATCGCGAAAGGTCAATCGTCTCGGGTGCGCGTGGAGGAGACCTACACCGATCCGGTCGGCTACAAGATGGACGGGAAAGAGCTGGTGTGGACGCGCACGCTGGGGCGTCCAGTAAATTTCGTCACGCTGCCGGATGGGTGGATGCTGTCGAGTGTGAATACTCCGGCGGTGGTTACGCTGGATGCGCAGGGCCGCGTCACGCTGCGGTTCACCAATACGCATCCTGGCGATCTGGCGGTGACGATTAAGGCTCGGCGGCGGTAGACTGAACAAGCTCGACAGGCGACATACGGCGATCGCCTGCCCCACGGTGAACAGTGTTAAGTTGCTAAACTGCTGTTTTTGGGATTGAACATGCGAACGATTCACCGTGTAGCCGTCCTTGGCGCCGGCACGATGGGCTCCCGTATTGCCGCCCACTTCGCCAATGCTGGGATTCCTTCCGTTTTACTTGACGTTTCCACCGAATTTGCCCGCAAGGGCGTGGAAAACGCCGCCAAGCAGCGACCCGGCGGATTTTTCGTCGACTCGGCCGCACCCCTGATCACTACCGGCAATTTCGATGACGATCTGGGCAAGGTCGCCGAGTGCGACTGGATCATCGAAGCCGTCACAGAGAACCTGGAGATCAAGCGGTCGCTGTGGGGCAAGGTCGAAAAGCTCCGCAAAGCGGACTCGATCGTGTCGACCAATACCAGCGGGATTCCGCTGCACCAGATTTGCGAAGGCTTCTCGGCCGGGTTCCGGAAGCACTTCTTAGGAACGCATTTCTTCAATCCTCCCAGATACTTACACCTTCTGGAGGTGATCCCGGGGCCGGAGACCGATTCCGAAATCCTTGGGTTCGTTTGGTCGTACGGAGATCGGCGGCTGGGCAAAGGCGTGGTTCCGTGCAAGGACACGCCGAACTTCATCGCCAACCGGATTGGGAGCTTTTTCGGCGGCACCGTGGGAAAAATCACGGTGGAGGGCGAGTACACGGTCGAAGAAGTGGACGCGATCACAGGTTCTCTCATTGGTCTTCCTAACAGCGCAAGTTTCCGGCTGCTAGATATTGTCGGCCTGGATGTGTGGGCTTTCGTCGGGACGAACCTGTATCATGCTGTTCCGAATGACCCTTGGCGCGATCGCTTCCTGATGATCGAGACGCAGAAACAGATGATCGAGCGCAAATGGCTGGGCGACAAAACGGGCCAGGGTTTTTACAAGCGCGTCGGCAAAGAGAAGGAAATTCACGCAATCGATTTGAAAACGCTGGAGTATCATCCGGCGGCGAAGGTGAAGTTCCCGGCGGCGGACGCGGCGCGCGGGATTGAAGATCTGGGCGAGCGGCTGCGTGCGCTGGTGAAGGGCAACGATCGCGTCGGACTATTCCTGTGGCAGCTATATAGCGATTTATTCCTTTATTCGGCCGCGATGGTCCCGGAGATTTCGGACCGGATTGTCGAAATCGATCAGGCGATGCGCTGGGGCTATGCGCACAAGCTGGGTCCGTTCGAGTTGTGGGACGCCCTGGGATTCGAGGATGTGTGCAAGCGCCTGGAAGCGGATAAACACGAGATTCCACCGAACATCCAGAAGATGCGCAAGAGCGGGGCGAAGTCGCTGTATCGATTCGCGGATTCGGGTGGAAAACCGGGGACCGAATATTTCGACCTGGCGGGTGCGGGGTATAAAAAGCTAGAAGAAAAGCCTGGATTCGTCGTGTTGAGCGACGTGAAGCGCGCGCACGGGGTGGTGAAACACAACTCGGGAGCGTCGCTGATCGACGTCGGCGACGGCGTGTTGTGCGTCGAATTCCACAGCAAGATGAACTCGATTGGCGAAGACCAGATCGGCATGCTGTACGCGGGGTTGGAAGAGACCGAGAAAAACTTCGAGGCGATGATTATCGCCAATCAGGGCGAGAATTTCAGCGTCGGGGCGAATTTGATGATGGTGCTGCTGGCGGCGCAGGAAGGCGAATGGGATGAGCTGAATCGCGCAGTGAACCGGTTCCAGCAAGTCAACATGGCGTTGAAATATGCGGCCAAGCCAGTGGTGGCCGCGCCGTTTTCGCGATCGCTGGGCGGCGGCTGCGAGATTCCGCTGCATGCGACACGAGTGCAGGCGTCGGCGGAAACGTACATGGGATTGGTCGAGGTCGGCGTCGGATTGATCCCCGGAGGCGGCGGCTGCAAGGAACTGCTGCTGCGATTGAAAGATCCTCGGCGCGCGTTCGAGTTGATTGGCATGGCTAAGGTTTCTTCGAGCGCCGAAGAAGCTCGCTTGTTTGGATTCCTGAATAAGGGCGATCACATTTCGATGAACGGAGAGCGGCTGATCGGCGATGCAAAAGCTTTGGCGCTGGCTTTGGCTCGCGATTATGCGCCGGGGACGCCGCGGACCGACATCACCGTGGGCGGAGAATCGGCGTTCGCGATGCTGAAGCTGGGCGCGTGGACCATGCAACAGGGCGGCTACATTTCGGATTACGACGTGGTGGTGGCGGAGAAGCTCGCTGGGATTTTGTCGGGAGGAAGACTGACTGGGGAGCAGACGGTGAGTGAACAGTACCTGCTCGATCTGGAGCGCGAGGCGTTTTTGAGTCTGTGCGGGAATCCGAAGACGCAGGAGCGGATGCAGTATATGTTGAAGACTGGGAAGCCGCTGAGAAACTGAGTGCTTCAACGCGCTCCATCACTGTCGCGCCTCAACTGACGGCTTTGAGGCGCAACAGTAATGGAGCGCGTTGGTGAAATAAATAGGAACTCCGAACTATGAACGAAGCAGTGATTGTCGATTGTTTGCGGACAGCTGTGGGGAAGGCTCCGCGTGGGACGCTGAAGAATACGCGGCCGGACGATATGGCGGCGACTGTGTTCGACGAATTGTTGAAGAGGCATCCGCAGGTTCAGAAGAGCGACATCGATGACGTAATTCTGGGGTGCGCGAATCCGGAAGCGGAGTCGGGGATGAACATGGCTCGGGTCGCGGCATTGCGAGCGGGATTTCCGGACACTGTGCCGGGAGTGACCATCAATCGATTCTGCTCGTCGGGATTGCAGGCGATCGCGATGGCGGCCGAGAAGATTCGCTCCGGTGGCGCGGAGATCCTGCTGGCGGGTGGCGCGGAATCGATGAGCCTGGTTCCGATGTCGGGTCACAAATTCGCGCCAAATCCGTGGATGGTGGATCACATCCCCCAGATCTACATGGGCATGGGGCTGACCGCGGAAGAGGTGTACCGCAAGTACAACGTCAGCCGCGAGGATCAGGATCAATTCTCGTATCGCAGCCATCAGAACGCGCTGAAGGCGCAGGCCGAGGGCAAGTTCGACGAAGAGATTGTCCCGCTGGAAGTCGACTACACGGGATTGAGCAACGGGAAGGCGTCGACAAAGAAGAGTGTCTTTAAAAAAGACGAAGGACCGCGCGCGGATACGTCGACGGACGCGCTGGGCAAGCTGCGGCCGGTGTTTCATGCGGCGGGCACGGTGACGGCGGGCAACTCGTCGCAGACCAGCGATGGAGCGGCGGCGGCGATCGTCATGTCGGAAAAGAGGGCGAAGGAACTGGGGTTGAAGCCGATGGCTCGATTCGTGAGTTTTGCCGTCGGCGGCGTGCCTCCGGAGGTGATGGGGATCGGCCCCATTGTCGCGATTCCAAAGGCCCTCAAGCTGGCTGGATTGAAGCTGGAAGATATCGGAGTGGTGGAGTTGAATGAAGCGTTCGCGGTGCAGGCGCTTGCTGTCGCGCGCGAGGTGGGATTAAATATGGACACGCTGAACGTCAACGGCGGCGCGATCGCGCTGGGGCATCCGCTGGGATGCACGGGGGCGAAATTGACGGCGACGATCCTGCGGGAGATGGAGCGTCGGAAAGCTCGCTACGGGATGGTCACGATGTGCATCGGCGGCGGGCAGGGCGCCGCGGGGATTTTTGAGAGATTGAATTAGTTTGAAGGAGCGCGATCGGGGGATCGCGCGCGGACCATGGGGTCCGCCCCCCTTCCTTTTCGAGTCATTGAGAAAGAGGTAGATGTATGGCGACGACGGTTGCGATTCCGAAGACCAAGGGTGGCGCATTTCTGTTGGAGACACGCGCGCCGGAAGATATTTTTACTCCGGAAGATTTCACAGCCGAGCATCACGCGATCGCGAAGACCACCGAGGAGTTCTTCAACAAAGAAGTCCTGCCGCATCGGGAAGAGATCTGGCACGCACATCACGAAGTGCCGGCGGCGATCCTTCGCAAGTCGGCGGAGCTGGGACTGACGGCGGTGGTGATCCCGGAAAGGTTCGGCGGCATGGAGATGGATCTCACGTCGATGATGGTGGTCGCGGAAGGGGTCGCGCGGGAAGGGTCGTATTCAGCGTGGCATGGCGCACACACGGGTATCGGCACGCTGCCGGTGCTGCTGTTTGGGACGGAAGAACAGAAGAAGAAATATCTGCCGAAGCTGGCCAAGTGCGAGATGATTGCGGCCTACTGTTTGAGCGAGCCGCAGGCAGGGTCGGATGCGTTGGCGGCGCGGACGCGCGCCGATCTGACGCCGGATGGGAAGCACTATATCCTGAACGGCCAGAAAATGTGGATCACCAACGGCGGCTATGCGGACCTGTACACGGTGTTCGCGAAAGTCGGCGGCGAAAAGTTCACGGCATTTCTGATCGAGCGAGCCTGGCCCGGAGTTTCGACGGGCAAAGAAGAGCAGAAGATGGGGATCAAGGGTAGCTCCACCACCGCGGTTTTTCTGGACAACGTGAAAGTGCCGGTGGAGAACGTCCTGGGTGAGATTGGGCGCGGGCATATCATCGCGTTCAACATTCTGAACGTGGGCCGGCTGAAGCTGGGGCCGTTCGCGAATGGCGGGTGCCGCGACGATCTGGCGATCTCCATCAAGTACGCGAAAGAGCGCAAGGCTTTCGGAAAATCCATCAGCGAGTTCGGAATGATCCAGCACAAACTCGCCGAGATGGCGCTGCGCACGTTCGCGAGCGAGAGCATGACGTATCGCGTTGTGGGCGACATCGAAGCGCAGCTCGAAGGATTCTCATGGGACCAGCCGAATGCTGGAAACACAATGTTGAAGGCGGTGGAAGAGTTCGCCACCGAATGTTCCTTCATCAAAGTGTTCGCGTCGGAAACGCTGGATTACGTGGTGGATGAAGGCGTGCAGATCCACGGTGGTTACGGTTTCCATCAGGACTACGCGGTGGAGCACGCCTATCGAGATTCGCGCATCAACCGGATTTTCGAGGGGACCAACGAGATCAACCGGCTGCTAGCGACCGGCATGATGCTGAAGCGCGCGCAGAAGGGGACGCTGCCGTTAGTCGAGGCGGTGAAGAAGCTGCAAGCGGAGATTCTCGGCGGGCCGTCACTGGGCGGCGAGATTGACATGGTGGCCAACGCGAAGAAGGTGGGCCTGCTCGCACTGGGCGTGGCCTATCAGAAATACATGGCGGCGATCGAGGAGCAGCAGGAAGTGGTCGCCAACATCACCGACATTCTGATGAACGCGTTCGCCATGGAATCGGCGGCATTGCGCGCGGAGAAGATCGCGCGGAGCGGCAAGAACGCAGAGAATGCTCGGGAGATGACCGCGGTGTTTTCGCGCGAAGCGATGGATACGATCGACAGCGCGGCTCGCACGGTGCTCGCGGCTTGCTCCGAAGGCGATGCGCTGCGAACGAATCTCGCTGTGCTGAAGCGGTTCACCAAATATGAGCCTCTCGATATGATCGGGACGCGCCGCAAGATCGCGGCTCGGCTGATCCAAGCGGAGCGCTACGTCGTTTAAGAAGGAGTCAGAATGAAACCCCGCATTGTGGTGTTGGTGGGGTTGCCTGGTTCCGGAAAATCCACGTACGTCGAGAAGTCCGGCGGAACTGCGTTGTCGAGCGATGAGATTCGGCGGCTGCTTTCCGATGACGCTGCGAATCAGAACATTCACGCGAGGACGTTCGGCGTGTTGCGGGACTTGCTGAAGCAGCGGCTGGAACTGCGCCGTCCTCTAACGTACGTCGATGCGACCAACCTCACGCCGTACGAGCGTCGTCCCTATATCAAGCTTGCGGAGCTGTACGATTGCGATATCGAAGCCGT
>Ga0210400_10000036_pt1 | contig 252799 bp, 209 predicted proteins | sample IncBWH26MmetaG_FD_155456 | JGI IMG/M metagenome (GOLD analysis project Ga0210400, IMG submission 155456) | Forest soil microbial communities from Barre Woods Harvard Forest LTER site, Petersham, Massachusetts, United States - Inc-BW-H-26-M | ecosystem: Environmental > Terrestrial > Soil >... | reverse complement strand
CAAGGATCTGCCTCACGGTCGCTTCGTGATAGGTGAGGCTGCCTTCGGCGCCGAGCGGAGCGGCGGGAACCGTGAAACACAGCTTCTGCTGGTCCGGATTCCCGGCGGGCAGCATGCTCATGATGATTTCGCGCATCATCCGCAGACTTTCCGGCTCCTTCGCGTCCAGGACGCCTTGCGACATCGGCCGGCGGATTTCGGCATTGAGAAGGCTCGCGAATTTTTCGCTCTCGTTGCCATGAACAATGATGTCTCCCGCCAGCGCCGTGTGCGGAACGCGTTCACGCTCCAGCGCGGCCTGAGTCATCTTCGAGTAGGGAATCGTGACGAAGGCGTTCAATTGCGAGTCGTAGCGAATCTCGCTATCGGCGCGCTGCGCCACAACGATGCGGCTGGTGCCGACGTCGAGTCCTATGGCCGGGCTGCTGTGTTTGGTCATTTTTACGAACCTCCCTCGCTCTCATTCTTAAGAGCGGCTGCAATGTCCTTGTAGCGATGCCGAAGCATGGCGCGATACTGCGCGACCGGCACGTGCTCGACCGCTGCCTGCCGCTCCATTTGCTCCACGGCCAGATTCAGACCTTTCCAGCGTCCGCCCATCACGCGCAGAAACACGTCGTCGAATTCGAAGCCGAATGCATACAAGCTCGGCAACGGGATCGCGTAGTTATCGGGCAATCCCAGTGACAAAAACGGAAAATTGCTCGCCCAGTCGGTGTGATTGGCGATGTGCATGTTCAGCGGATTGACGGAGACCTGCGCATGCGTCACGCAATTCTCCGGTACGATGCCGTACCTCGAACGAAGCATTTCCGTCAAGGTTCGCGCCGAAAGAATCTGCGCCGGCGTGACCTCTTCCGAGGACGCCGTCTGTCCCTCGAACGACACGCCGATGAAGCTGTCGTTGAGATTGATATAGATTCCTTCGGAATCGGCCCAGATCGAATTTCCCGCGTGATTGGCCGCATCCGATTCCGCCACCACGGAAAATACGCGCCCAAACCGGTCGATGACGTAATGATAGGCGCGCTCCTGCCGGATGGTCTCCAGCGCATAACGTCCGAACCGCTTCAACTTTCGCGTCGCTTCCTCCTCGAATGGCGCCAAGTTGCTTTCGTTCATGTGATACAGGATCCCGACGGGAGCTTGGCCGGTCTTGACGGGAGTGTAGGCGCCGGTCAGCGCGTACACCGGGAAACTGGATCGCGGACGGTTGGAAACAGTAAACGTCAGATCGACCCGCAGGCCGTTGCTGTAGACTTCGGTGGATTCCGAATGCTCCACCAGCCAGACGCGCGAAACGGTTGAAGGTAGATTCACCGCCGCATCCGCTCTGGGGACCAGCAATCCGCGCTCGCGAGCCATTGTTTCCGCGGCCCCTTTCGGCGTAGGCGCGGTGGCCAGCGGCAGGATCACGAAGATGCCCAGCCAGCCTGCATACTGCAACGCACGAGAATTCCGGGTTCTTACGGGCGGCGGCTGGACAGACGAAATCGCCATTTCCCTCCGCAGGAAACGCAGCCGCTCGACAGGATCGGAGATGCGCTCCGCCCGGCGGTCGAGCCGTGTTTTGAATCCGAAAGTGCGAATTCGCCCCAGCATCGAAAGAAATCTCTTGCTCAGATATAATCGACCGACACGGGGGAAAACCTTAGTCCTTCCTTAGTGGACGTCCCAGTGCGGCCCCTATTTCGATTCGGTGGCCACGATTCGCGAATCGGCTTGGAACTTCTTGTAATCGCTATAGTTAAGGTCGATTTGGGTGCGGATCTTCTTGACGTAGCCGATACGGGCGTCGGCGTGGATTCTCGCGTGGGCGGGCAGCCAGACCTCATCGTTGATGCGCGTTTGCTCGAAGGTCACGCTTCCGCCTGGAGCGATCCGAAACAGCGCCAGCCCGAGAGAGATCGTGTCCAGAACCTCGCCCTCCACTTTGACCCATTGATACTCGGCCTGATCGACCCAAATTTTTCCGCGCACCTTGCTGAGAATTTTCGCGCGAAGATCTTTGGCTCGAAAAGCCGGCTTGGGCTCGGCCTCGATCACCCAGGCCGGCTTCCCGCTGACTTCCTCTTGACCAGCGAGCCTGAAGGTGAACGCGTCCGGTAGCTCTAACAGAAATTTGCGATTTTCGGCGCGCCGCTTTTCGAGCTTCTGCTTTTCCGCTTCGGAAAGATGGCTGCGCCGTTCAAGTTCCTTGTCCATCGCCTCCTGCTCTTTTCGGGCGTCTTTCTCAGAAAGAGGCTTGTCGTTCTTCGCGACCAGCTTTTCGTAGGGACGTCCTCCAAGGATTAGGACTTCGGTGGTCTCGGACTCGGTCTTCTTGAGCTTGCCGTCCTTGTCGTATTGGCGATCCTCTTCGCGCTGTTGGTAGGTATAGTTTTTGAGGTGCTCGAAGTTGCTGATGTCACGATCGAGCGACTTGCGGACGATCTCCAGCGCGTCCTGCGGCCACACGGGCGCGGTAGCGAGGAAGACAATCAGCAGGAGGCGCACATAAAAGAGACGGGTGAACATCCTGGGTGATTACAAGAACTTTCACGCAAAGGTCGCAAAGTTTCTCGCAAAGATCGCAAAACTATAAAGCGCTGTCTGTACAAGCAGCTAACTGGCGCACGAGTTCCGGCTCTTCAGCTTCCAGCACGGTTCGCAAATCCAACACCAGACGATCGTTTTCGATCCGTGCAATCACCGGCGGGCTGCCCGCACGTAGCGAACCTTCCATCTCCACCGCGTCGCCAGGTAGCGCCAGCAGCCATGTGGGCAAACTCTGATCCGGAGTCGAGCCTCCACCCGCGACGCTTTGCCCTGCGATGATTTCGAGTCCCGCGACCTGCGCGCGGATTCGTTCGGCGCGGCTCCGGATGTCCTCCGCGCTGGTGCGGATCATTCGCAATGCCGGAATCTGGTCCCATTGTTCGAACAAGATGTGGCGCAGGGTGGTTTCGAGAGCCTGCGTAATCAGCTTATCGAGCCGCAGCGCGCGAAACAGCGGATTCCGCCGCAACCGCGTCACCAGTTCGACGTCGCCCGCGATCAGGCCCGCCTGCGGACCTCCGAGCAACTTATCGCCACTGAACGACACCAGATTTACGCCAGCCGCCAGGCTTTCGGATACACGCGGTTCCTGGATTCCGTAAGGCGCCAGATCGGCGACGCAGCCGCTGCCGAGATCTTCATAAAATGGCAGGTCCCGTTCGCGCGCCAGGGCCGCCAGTTCGCGCAGCTCTGGTTTGGAAGTAAACCCGTCAATATGAAAATTGCTGGGATGGACGCGCATGATGAGTCGCGTCCGCTCGCCGATCGCCGCGCGATAATCGTCCAGATGCGTACGATTGGTGGTTCCGACTTCGCGCAAAAGCGCCCCGGAGGCAGCCATGATGTCGGGTATGCGGAAGCCGTCGCCGATTTCGATCAGCTCTCCACGGCTGACGATCACTTCGCCTCCGCCGGCCAGCTCATGCAGCGCGAGCAGCACCGCAGCGGCGTTGTTGTTCACCGCGATTCCGGGCTTCCCAGCGATTCGCTCGATCAATCCCACGAGATGCGAATCGCGTTTTCCGCGCCGTCCATGGGCGACTTCATACTCGAGGTTCGAATATCCTTCGAGCGGTGCGAATGCGACCGAAGGCGCGCGTCCAAGGTTGGTATGCAGGACGACTCCGGTCGCATTGATCACGCGCTCTAGCGACGGCCGGGCTAGTTCCACCAGACTGTTACGAACGCGCTCCGCCGCGCTCGCAGGGTCCATCGCGATGCCCGCCACCAGATCCGCGCGCATCGCCGCCAGGACGCGCCGCGTTTCGGAAACGATCAGGCCGCGTGGAGCCTCGACGTCGCTCAGGCTCGCCGTCACCTCGTCGACCGAAGGAAGTTCACGCAGTCTTTGATGATGAGCTGCCATCTGTTTTCATTCGTGCGTATTCGTGTGCATTCGTGGCTAACATCATTTTCGCGCTTTCGGATGCGCCCGATCGTACACCGCCATCAGGTCCGTCAAGGAAACCTGTGTATACTTCTGCGTCGTGGACAACCGCGCATGCCCCAGCAGTTCCTGAATCGCCCTCAGGTCGGCTCCATCCGATAGCAAGTGAGTCGCGTAAGCGTGCCGCAGGCTGTGCGGATGCAGCGACGCGTCGGCTGAAATCATGCGTGCATAAAACGTCACGATGCCACGCGCACCGCGATCCGAAAGACGCGTCCCGCGATGATTCAACAATAAGGCACGCTCATTCGCCCTAACCGCCCGCACCGCAAGATATTTCTCGAGTGCGGCGCCGGCCTTCGATCCGTAAGGAACCTGCCGTTCCTTGCGGCCCTTGCCGCGGACGCGAATCCAGCGCTCAGTGCGATCGAAATCGTCGAGGTTCAACCCCGCTAGTTCGCTGATACGCAGTCCGCAGCCGTACAGCAGCTCGAACATGAGCAGGTCGCGCTCTGGATGCGGGCGCTCCAAAGTATCTGCCGCGACTCCTTCAACCAATCGATTGGTCTGCTCGGCCGTCGGCACGATCGGCACGCGCTTGGGAGCCTTCGGAGTCCGCACCAACCTCGCGGAATTTGTTGCAATCGTTCCTTCGCGCAGCATGAACTTGAACAGCGAGCGCACGGCCGCCAGCTTTCGCCGGATCGTGATCACGCTTAGCCCGTGATCGTACAGATCGCCGAGCCATTCGCGAAGGTGGAGCGGTTCGATCCCAGCAGGCGAAGGTGGTGGCGTCCCGGGCGGTGAAAAGTATTGGATGAACTGTTCGAAATCGGTGGCGTAATTACGGAGCGTGTGCGATGACGCATTCTGGCGGCCCAGATCGGCAAGATAGCGCTTGACTGCCGTCGCCAGTTCAGACATGGGCGCAAAGAAACTGATCGAGCGCGGCGAGCGCACGCCGGCAAACTTCCGTCTGCCGCACCTTGCGATCGCGCGGCGGCGGCTCCAGTTTCGGCAGCAGGTCGAAAGTGATATTCGCCGGCTGATAATTTTTTGGATCGGCGCCCGAGACGTAAGCACAGAGCGAGCCAATCGCAGTCTGCCGTGGAAACGCCGCGACGTCATCGCCGGCCACTGCGCCACGCCCCGCGACAAGGCCAGTAGCGATCGATTCTACGTAGCCTTCCACTCCCGAAATCTGGCCGGCGAAGAAAATGTTCATGTTCAATGAAGCGCGCAATTGCAACGTGGGCGTCAACAACGCCGGACCATTGATGTAAGTATTACGATGCACCTGCCCGAAACGCAGGAATTCGGCGCTTTCCAGACCGGGGATCATGCGCAACACGCGAGCCTGTTCGCCAAAGCGCATGTGGTTTTGGAACCCAACCAGGTTGTAGCTCCCTGCGCGCGCATTTTCCTGCCGCAGTTGGACCACCGCGTACGGCCGCCTGCCCGTGCGCGGATCGGTGAGGCCCATCGGCTTCATGGGACCGAAACGCAAGGTATCGCGTCCGCGACGCGCGATCTCTTCAATCGGCAGGCAGGCTTCGAAGTAGCGCGCCTGATCCTGCTCGATGTGCGCGGGAACGCTGTTCGCCGCAAGCACAGCATCCACGAACGCTTCGTACTGTTCTTTTGAAAACGGACAGTTCAGATAATCGTCGGTTCCGTCGAGGGATTTTCCGTAGCGCGACGCGCGGAATGCGATCGAACCGTCGACCGTGTCGCCGTCGACAATCGGACTGATGCTGTCGTAAAAAAAAAGCCGTTCCGATCCCGTAATCCGGGCGATTTCCTGGGCGAGCGCATCGGAAGTCAGCGGTCCACTGGCGACGATCCAGATGTGATCGCCAGTAAGGGATGTGACCTCCTCGTGGCGGATTTCGATAGCCGGTTCACGTTCGATCATCCGCGTGATTTCGGCCGCGAATAGCTCGCGGTCTACGGTGAGTGCATGCCCGGCAGGCACGCGCGTGCGTGCCGCGACGTCGATCAGTAGGGATCCCAATCTCCGCAGTTCTTCCTTGAGCAGCCAGGGCGCCGTGTTTTCCTGCTCGCTCTTTAGAGAATTACTGCACACCAGTTCGGCCAGCGCGCCGGTCTTATGCGCGGGAGTTTGCCGATCAGGACGCATTTCATGGAGCACGGCGCGTCTACCGGCGCGGGCGATCTGCCATGCGGCTTCGCATCCGGCCAGTCCCCCGCCGATAATGTGGATTTCGCGGACCATCTCCTGTAAATTCCATTATGATGGCTGGAACCTGGTTGCATCGAAACGCGTATGATCTGGGGAAGGGGGTGCGTCAATGCCGTCTGACGCCCAAAGGGTTGGACCGGTAACCGCGGCCGAGCGGATTCTCTACATCGACATCCTGCGCGGCATGGCGCTGTTCGGCATTCTCGCCGCGAACATGCGCGGCTTTAGCGCGCCTGCCTCGGTGTACGGGAATATCAAGCTGCTGTTCCACGGCCCCGCGGACATGATCGCGCAAGGCTTCATCGACATTTTCATCCAAGGCAAATTCGTCACCCTGTTTTCGTTCCTGTTCGGGCTCGGGTTCGCGGTCCAGTTGACGCGGGCGGAAGCGCGCGGGGCGAAATTCATGTCGTTCTATCCGCGCCGGCTCGCTGCATTGGCAATGTTCGGATTGATCCATGGGCTCCTCATCTGGTGGGGAGACATCCTGCTCAGCTACGCCCTGGCGGGCGCCATGCTGCTATTCTTCCGAAACCGTGAGCAAAAGACTTTGTTGTGGTGGGCTGGAACCATTTTCACCGCGCCGATCCTGGTCATCTCCGGTATCTACATCGCTGGCGCGCTGGGACACGGTCCGGCGGCTGCGAAGCCTCCCACGCCGCCGGACATGGCGAAAATCCAGTCCGTGGTCGCGATCTATTCGCATGGAAGCGTTCCGCAAATCCTGCGCGAAAATCTCGTTGTGTGGAAAAGTGAGCTGCCGACACTGGGATTCGCTATATATGCGCTGTTCCTTTTCCTGCTGGGTCTGTGGGTGTGGCGATCGGGCATCGTCGAAAAACTCGACGAATACAAGCCCCTGCTGAAGCGCGTGTGCGCATGGTGCATCCCGATCGGCATCGCGGGCAGTACGTTCGTGACCCTGGCGAGCCTGAGGGCCCCCACCGGCAAGCCGACGTTGATCGGGTTTTTCGCCGGCGTGTTGATGTTCCCGTCGGCGCACATTCTGAGCGCGGGATATGCCGCAGGATTGGCGGTGCTGATCCAGAACCCGGCATGGAAACGACGCCTGACCCCGTTCGCCGCCGTCGGAAGAATGGCGCTGACCGACTATCTGACGCAATCGGTGGTGTGCACGGTGTTCTTCTACAACTACAGCACCGGACTGTTTGGCCGAGTGGGTCCGGCTTGGGACCTGGTCCCAACCGTAGTGCTGTACAGCTCGCAAGTGGTGTTCAGCAACTGGTGGCTGTCGCGTTATCGCTTCGGTCCAATGGAATGGCTGTGGCGCGGACTCACCTATGGAAAACTCCCGTCGATGCGAAGAGAAGAGCCGCTGCCGAGCGCGCTTCCGAGCGCCGAGAGCGCATCGAGCGGCCTACCGTAACGCGTGTCCTCCCAAACGCAGATCGACGATTCCCTTGCCGCAAGGCTGCGTGGATTCGGACCTCTCGGGTTCCTCGCGATTGTTTTGGTCCTGCTGGGGAATGTTGGGCTAGCTCCTCTCGGAGCGATTCTTGTTCTGCTGTGGGTCCAGTTGTCCCGCACGCCCTGGCGCGAGATCGGGTATGTGAGGCCGGCGAGCTACATCGGCAGCGCAGCCATCGGCATCGCTTTCGGCGTCGCGTTCAAGTTAGCGATGAAAGCGATCGTGATGCCGCTTCTCGGCGCCGACCCGATCAATCAGGCCTACCATTATCTTGTCGGGAGCCCGGCTGCGATCCCCGCAACGCTCTTCACGCTGATTTTCGTCGCGGGCTTCGGAGAAGAGACCGTTTTCCGGGGCTATATGTTTGAGCGCCTCGGGAAGCTGTTTGGATCAAGCACGGCCGCCACCGTACTGATCGTGCTGATCACTTCAACTTTGTTTGGATTGGCACACTACCCCGAGCAGGGGCTGGCGGGCACGGAACAAGCGATCATCACGGGGCTCGTCTTTGGCACGATTTTCGCGGTCACCGGCCGGATCTGGATGCCGATGGTCGCGCACGCCGCGTTCGATCTGACCGCGTACGCCATCATCTATTGGGACTTGGAAACCACAGTGGCCCACTGGGTCTTCAAAGCTCAATGATCGCTTTACCGACGCCATCGGTGTAGTGCGTCAGCATCTCGAACGCCTTCGGCGTTTTTTCCAGCGGCAGCGTATGCGTGATCAGCGACGTCGAAATCTTTCCCGACGCGAGCAGCTTCAGCGCTTCCGCTGCGCGATGATTTGACCGCTTTAGCGTCTGCAGCCGCAACTCCTTCATCATCGCCGAGTGAATGTCGATCTTCGGATACAACTCACTCAGAATACCGATCAGCATCACCGTGCCGCCCAGCCGAGCCATACGGATCGCCGCATTCACGGTCTCCGCCGATCCAGCGGCTTCCAGCACCACATCGACGCCGCGCCCGCCGGTCGCATCCATCACGGTTTCCACCAGCGACTGCGTCGTCGTGTCGATCGCGCAATCCGCGCCCATTCCTAGAGCAATTTTCAAGCGATACGCCAGACGATCCGCAATGAACACGCGTCCCGCTCCGGCCGCGCGCGCGGTCGCAGCGCACAACATGCCGATGGGACCGGCGCCAGTCACCGCCACCGTATCGCCGACGTGAATATCGACCATCTCGAGCATGTGCGCCATTACTGCGAGAGGTTCCACCAGCGTCGCCACCGCGAAACTCATGGATTTCGGTACAGCCGTGCAGTTCCCGGCGGGAACCGTCACGTATTCGCGAAACATCCCGGGAGCTTGCGGACCGCCCATGAACACGCTGCGCATGCAGTTGTTGTGAAATCCTTTCAAGCAATGTTCGCAGTGGCCGCAAGTGAGGCTCGGCTCGATGACGACGCAATCGCCTGCCGCGAATTCGTGAACACTCGCGCCGATGGCGATCACTTCACCCGCTGGCTCATGTCCCAACACCTGCGGATACGCTGCCGGATATTCGCCGACTCGGCCGTCCTGATACCAGTGCAAATCGCTGCCGCAAACGCCAACCGCCCGAATCCGGACGGTTACTTCTCCATGGCCCGGATCGGGCGGCTGCGGCATTTCCCGTTCTTCTAGAATTTGCGGAGCGACAAGCTGGATCGATCGCATTCCCCTATTCGACCACTTTTGCGGTCACCACCAGAATGATCGCGTCATCGGGGCTGTTCAGGCTGGAGCGTCCCACCACAACTTTCTGCCCTTCGGCCACATCGATATCGGTCCGTAGAGATGTCTTGTAAATAGCGCCCTTGCCCTCGGTATCCTTAGTCGGCCACTGAAGATTGAATTGGACGCCGTCCAAACGGAGCACCCGCGGCGTGCTCCGAGAGAGACTGCTTGAGCCAAAGTGGAAATCGTACGGCGCCGACGTCGTCAGCGTCCCGGAAACGTCGGCGTGCCGGCCCTCGCGATTACGCGTCACGAAAAAATCCACCATGCGGTAGCCCTTGTATGGAAAAAGGGAATGCAGTTGCTTGCCAGTGGACGCCAGATCCTTAGGTAGATCGTCGCCCGCCTGGGCTGACGCCGAAAGAATGTAGACGGTAATGTCGACTTCCATCGGCGCTACGTCCAGCTTGTGGATCATCGCTTCCACTTGGGTTACCGCGCTCTCGATTCCGTACACCATAATCACGTGCATAGTGCCGTTATATTTCACGGAAATACCGGGAAATTCGACCAGGTGCGCGATTTGAATCGCATCCGCGTTCTTCACCTCGATCATCCTCTGTACCATCTTCGGCGCCTCGGGCGTATTCCCTTGCCCAAGACACAACCCGGCGGCTCCCAGGATTGTCCAAATCATGCGTCTCATTCTGCCCCCTCTTTCTTTTCCACCAGCCAATAAATCACCACATCCGGATCATCCGTCAGTAACTTCACCCTCAAAACCTCCGCCGGATGGGGGGTGGGCCCCCTGGCCCGCAGGCGATCCCCTGATCGCCTTGCAGGGGTGTTGGAAGCGCCGGTACCAACCTCGACAGGCGCGATCAGGAGATCGCCCGCCGGCCGAGGGGCGCGCTTCTCTCCAGCGACTTCTGCCTTCCGATGGGGCCACACATAAATCAACACCACCACAATCGCCACTGCTGCCAGCACCCAGCCCCAGCGCATCACCCGCCGAGCGTTCGACCGCGACCGGATCAGCGCCATCACTCGGTATCGCACCGTCGGCAACGGATCGTCGGCGAAAGATTCAAACGCCATCGCGTTCGAGCGCACCTCTTCTGCCAACTCACGGCACGACGCACACACCGCCAAATGCTCGTCGACGTTTTGATCCAACCCTAATGCCAGCTCGCATTCCTGACAAGTCATTTCCGATCCCTCACATACTTCGCCAACTTCACACGCGCCACTGAAATCTGGCTGCGCACCGTGACTTCCTCGACTCCCAGAATTTCGGCCACCTGCCGCGTCGACAGGCCTTGAAATTCCCGCAGCACCACCGCCGCTCGTTCGCGCTCCGCCAAAGTTTGAAGCCCTTGCATCAGCAGCCGTTTTCGTTCGTCCATTTCGAGGACTTGTTCCGCGCCGGGAGACGGATCGGCTTGCCGTTCATCCGGTTCGGCTACCGGAGTCCGGCGGCGGAAATGATCGTTGCACACGTTCACCGTCACGCGATACAGCCACGGTTTCGGATCGCCTTCGATCCGTCCTAAGTTCTTGAATAAACGGAGAAAAACCTCTTGCGTCGCGTCCTGAGCGTCTTCCATCCGGCCGAGCAGCCGGTAGGCTGTGCCCATCACCATGCGTTCATGGGCGGCCATCACCGCCTCGAAAGCCTCTGAAGCTTTCTCTGCGGATAGGATCGCCAGGGTGAGCTCCTCGGTAACCACTCACCACAAGATACGCCAGCCAGTGCGAAAGCGTTGAGAACTAACTGCGGGATTCGTAACCCGAAACAGTCAAGGCATCGATGATCGACGTGCGGATCGCGCCGGTTTCCTCGGAAGATAAGGTCCGATCCGCCGCTCCAGCGGTGATCCGGAACGACAGGCTTCTGCGCCCGTCCGGCAGGGCGAACTCGCGCAGGAACTCGATCGAAAGCACCTCAGGCGATCGTGGGATGGACGATTCCACCTCGCCGATCAGCGTCCGCGCGGGGGCGACCACCGTGACGTCGAACGCGCTGGTGGGAAAGCGCCGTAGCTGCTGATACCTGGCCACCGCTGGCTGAAGTTTTTCCAACATTGTCAAATCCAAGTCGAGCACCGCCGCCCGTCCCGTTTCCACCATCCGGGGATGAAACTCGAACAGCCGCCCGATGCGCGTTTCGCGATTATAGACATCCGCCGCCCGTTGCGGATGCTCATACGCACGCGCCTTCGCGGGTTGCACGCGGATTCCCGCCAGCAGACATTCGGCAACGCGCTTCAATTCCAGCAGCCCCGCGACTCCGTCATCCTTCGCGTAAATCGCCGCCGCGAAGTGCGGGATCTCGCCGTCTTTGTGAATCTCACGGCCAATCTCGAACAGCCTGAACGTATCGAAATGGCGCGCATTGTCGACGATGTTCTTCCAGATCCCCGCAAGCAGATTCGACCGCAACAGGTTCTGATCCGCCGCGATGGGATTCGCGACTTGCACGTGATCCTCCGGCTTTAAGCCGAATGCGCGCGCCTGCTCCTCGCTCACAAACGAATAGTTGTAAACCTCGGTGAACCCCTGCGCCGCCGCCATCTCCCGCACGCGATGATGAAACGCGCGCTCGGGATTCGCCGGGGGCACTCGTGCCGGAGCAAGCGGCGCCGCCGGAGTAATGTTCCCGTACCCGATCATGCGCCCGACCTCTTCCACCAGATCGTCCTTGATGGTGACGTCTTTCGTCGCACGCCAGCTCGGCACGTGAACCCGAAATTCGCGCGCGCCAATCTCGTCCACCCGAAATTCGAGTGACTCTAGAATCTTCCGCACTTCCGGCGCTGGAATGGCCCGCCCCAGTTTTCGATCCAGCCAATCGAGATGGAGCACGATCGGCACTGGCGCAGGCAACGGCCGGTACGCGTCGGCGAGCCCACCCACCAGCCGAATCCCCGGCGAGACTTCTTGTAGCAATTGCCAGGCCCGCTTCAGTCCTCGAACCGTGTTGGCGGGATCTTGGGACTTCTCGAATCGCATGGAAGCGTCGGTTCGCAGTCTGATGCGCGACGATGTCTTGCGCACCGACGACGCATGAAAGCATGCGCTCTCGAGCACGATGCGCGTGGTCGTATCCGAGATTGCGCTATCCGCGCCGCCGATCACCCCCGCCAGCGCGACTGCTCCCGCCGGATCGGCGATCACCAAATTCGACGGATCCAGATCGTACGATTCGCCGTTAAGCGCCGCAAATCTCTCGCCCTGCCGCGCCGTCCGGACGATGATTTCGCCATGCAGTTTGTCCGCGTCGAACGCGTGCATCGGCTGCGTGAGTTCGGCCATCACGAAATTCGTCACGTCGACAATATTCGAGATCGGATTGAGTCCAAACGCCTCCAACCGGTATTGCAGCCACAACGGCGACGGCTGGATCGTCACGTTCTCAAACACCAGCGCGGAATAGCGCGGGCACAACCCAAAGTCCTCCACGGTGACACGAATCGCCGCGGGCGCATCCGGCAACTCGCCGCGCACCGGATCGCGCAGCCGGTTCCCCGTGATCGCAGCGGCCTCGCGCGCCATTCCGTAGTGGCCCCACAGGTCCGGCCGGTGCGTGAGCGATTTGTTGTCGACTTCGATCACCTGGTCCGGCGTGAGCGTGAACGGCTCATGCAACTCGATAATCCCCGTATGATCGCGGCCGATTCCGAGGTCCTTCGCGCTCGCCAGCATTCCGTCGCTCTCGACGCCTTCAATCCTTTTCTTCCCGAGCTGAAGATAAACGGTACGCATGCCGACGCGGCAGTTCGGCGCTCCGCACACCACCGTCTTCTGCCCGTATCGAATCGTCTCAACCACGGCTTTGCGATTGTGGCTCGCACCCATCGGCTCAACCACGACCACCAGCGCCTCCGACGCACCCGCGAGCGCCGCGCCGACCTCCTCGACGCCCTCGCATTCCGCCGTCTTGATGGTCATCAGGCGCTCGAGTTCGTTCGCGGACATATTTAGCCCGTCAACCATCTCGCGCAACCAGTTGTAAGAAAACTTCAATCTGCGGCCCTCTGCGTCCTTTGCGTCTCTGCGTGAAATTCTTAGAACTGCTCCAAAAACCTCAAATCCCCACTCGTAAACAACCGGATATCGTCGATCCCGTACCGCATCATCGCCAGCCGCGTCAGCCCCAGCCCGAATGCGAAGCCGCCCCACTCTTCCGGATCCGCGCCACCGTAGCGCAACACCGCCGGATGCACCAAACCACATGGGCATAGTTCGACCCACCCGGAGTGTTTACATACCGGACAACCCTTGCCGCCGCAGATCAAGCACTGGATGTCCAACTCGAACCCCGGTTCGACGAACGGAAAAAATCCAGGCCGCAGGCGCACCGTTACATCGCGCTTGAAGATCGCCGAAAGGAACGTCTTCATGAAGTAGATCAGGTGCGCGACGGAAACGTCGCGATCCACCATCATCCCTTCGAGCTGATAGAAGGTGTGCTCGTGCGACGCGTCCACTTCTTCATTTCGAAAGACGCGTCCCGGCGCGATCATCTTCAACGGAGGCTTCAGCGTTTCCAACCCGCGAACCTGCACCGGCGACGTGTGCGTGCGCAGCAGCCGCCCGTCCTTCAGCCAGAACGTATCCTGCATGTCGCGCGCCGGATGATCCGCCGGAATGTTCAGGGCGTCGAAGTTGTAATACTCCGATTCCACTTCAGGTCCGTCGAGCACCGCGAATCCCATCGACCGGAACAAATCTTCCAATTCCTGTTGGACTTGCGTCACTGGATGCAAACTTCCCGGCCGGACACCAGGCGCGGGCGCAGTCAGATCGATCCATTCCGATTCAAGGCGCTTGTTTAGCGCCGCTTCTTCGAGCGCCGTTTTGCGCGATTCGATCTTCGATTCCAGATCCTGCTTTACCGCGTTCAGCAGTTTCCCAGTCTGCGCGCGCTCCTCCGGCGCCAGCTTGCCCATCTCCTTACTGATTTCGGCGACGCTGCCTTTACGCCCCAGGAACTCAACCCGGACCGCCTCGACTGCTTCGAGTGTCGACGCCGAAGCGAGCTGCGCGAGCGCGCTCTCGAGCAGTTTGTCGAATCTCTCCCGCACTAGAGCCGAGCTCCATTCGCTTCGAGATAATCGACCATCGCCTGCTGCCCCTTAGTGAGCGCCAGATCGAGTGCGGTCTGATTGTTGTCCGCCCGCGTCAGGACGTCCGCGCCGCCTGCCACCAGCGTGCGAGCCGTTTCCAGATCGCCGTTCTGCGCCGCAGCGTGCAATGGAGTCCAGCCGCCGTGCTGCCGCGCATTTGCGCTTGCACCGTGCTCCAGCAGAAGCTGGATCACCTCGGCATGCTTACCGGCCGCCGCGGCATGGAGGGGCATGTTCTGCATCGCATTCGTCGATCGCGCGTTGACCACCGCTCCTTTGTTCAACAGCAGGCGAGCCGCGTCCACCTTTCCGAAAAAAGCCGCCAGATGCAATGGAGTCCAGCCATCCGTCGAAAGCACGGATACTAACGACCGATTCCCCGCGATCAACGCCTCAAGCGCTGCCGTGTCGCCCTGAATCGCCGCCGCGAAAATCGCCAGCGACGGATCGCCTTTGACCAGCGCGGCGACGCGAGACGAGTCTCCCGCTCGAACGGCTTCAAATAGTTCTTTCATCAGGCGGCAGGGGCGAACACATCCTCCGCCTTGGCGATTTCCCAGGCGAGGTGATTGATATAGAATAGCAGCGGCGCGGGCGGAAACGTCGTGTGGAACTTTTCCCAAGTGCCCTGCCGCCAGCCTTCTTTCAGATGACCGGCAACGTCGGCATCCTTCGCGAAAAACCCGTCTTCGTGCGGAACTTCCAGATGATCGAGCACTGCCTTGATCAGGTCGAGATGCGACACCAGGATCGCCTGTGAGATGTCCGTGGCGAATTCGTCGTCGTGCTCTTCCAGGCGCGACCACACGCGGGGCGCGGCTTTTCGCAGCGTCTCCGAGTTCAGCTTGTTCAGGTGCAGCCGCGTCTTCAGGCGATCGAATAGCTGGTAGGTCTTCAGTCGACCCATCGAAACCGAGCGCATATTCTGCTCAAACGTTTCCGGCCCCAGGCGCAAAAAAATGTCGCAAAGCTGCATTAAGGCTATTGTAACGATTTGAACTCCGGCGGCAGCGGAGCTTCCACCGTCACCCGCTCACCGCTCGCCGGACTCATAAACGTGATCCGCCAGGCATGTAGGAAGATTCGTTCCGCCGCCCACGCTCCATACGCCTTGTCGCCCACCACCGGATGGCCGACGCTCGCCATGTGCGCGCGAATCTGGTGTGTGCGACCCGTGCCGATCCGAAGCTCCAGCAGCGTGGAATCCTCCAATCGTCTGAGCACTCGATAATCCGTCAGCGCCTCGCGCCCGTGGCCGAGCTTTGCCGTCATTCTGGTCCGATGAACCGGATCGCGCGTGATCGGCTTCGCGATGCGTCCCGAATCGCTGTGCAGAATTCCCTGCACCAGCGCCATATATGTTTTCTCTGTCGTGCGATTCGCAAACTGCGCCGCCAGTGCCCGATGCGCCGCATCCGTTCTCGCCACCAGCATCACGCCGCTGGTCCCGCGATCCAGCCGGTGCACAATCCCCGGCCGCAGATCGCCGCCGATCTGCGAAAGCGATTCGAAATGACGCACCAGCCGGTTCACCAGCGTTCCGGAATGTGCTCCCGCGCCAGCGTGAACGATCAGTCCCGCCGGCTTGTTCACCGCGATGACCGCGTCATCTTCATAGAGAATCTCAATGGGCAGATCCTCCGCCGTCGCCTGCAGCGGAGCGAGATCCGCCGGATTCACCTCGATCCGCTCGCCACCCTTCAGCACCAGCGAAGCCTTCGCCGCCGACCCGTTCACAGCGACGCGTCCATCCTTGATCCAACTCTGCAACCGAGCCCGGCTGTAATCCGCCAACTGCTCCTGCAGGTAATGATCAAGGCGCTTGCCTCGATCGGAAGCGCCAGCGTTCAAGGACGACATATGTGGACCCTGAGCCGCGACCACAGGGAGCGGTCCAACACCGGGGCGCAGCGTCTACTTCTCCGCCCCGATCAGCTTATTCAGCTCCGCGACCCGACCATCCAGTTCCTTCCGCAGCACCCCATATCTCTCGACTGCATCTTTCCCGATCTTCTGATCGGTCGCGGTCGTCAAGCTGTACAAGTAGGTGATGTGCGTCTGCAATTCCGGCTGGCTGTAACGGATCGACGGCGTGATCAGATGCGACGCCAGCTCATCCAGCTTCGTCTTAACATCGCCGCTGGCCGTTCGTTGCGCCGCCCGCAACCGAGCGACCGCCTTGTTCGCATCGCTCACTAATTCCCGAACGCGTATGTTGTGATCGAACTGCTCCCGAAGATTCGCTTCGGTCACCCCAGCTTTGGTGATGCGCGGATCTTCGATCAGCGTGAACGGTTGGGTCGACGTCCACGATCCCACTGTCAGCTTCACCGAGTACTTCCCCGGCACCGCCGCAGGACCGCCCGGACCCTCCGGACGATTCGCATTCATCCACGGCCCCGGATAACGCAGGTCCCAAACGAATCGATGCATACCCGCGGTCTTGTCCAGCCGCGTTGGCCCGCCCCGGAACCGGAACCCACCTTCTTCATCGTCGCCACTCGTATCAGCCGGGGTCTCCGCCGCAGCAGCGCCCGCGCTCGTGAACGCACGGACCACTTTCCCCGACGCATCCAGAATCTCCATGATGATATCGGCCGGCGGAGTGCTCCCCAGGTAGTAGTCGATTTCCGCGCCAGGCTGCGGATAGCGCACCAGCGATGCATTCAGCCCGCCTCCGCCCCCACGCTGCGGCGTCCGCACCGCTTCCCGAGGCGTAAACAGAAACGCCTGCGCCGAAGCCGCCTTGTCGAGCTGATGCAGCGGCGTCAGATTATCCAGAATGTAGAACGACCGCCCCTGCGTCGAAACCACCAGATCCTTGTGCGCCACCTTCAGATCGGTCACCGGCGACACCGGCAGGTTCATCTGGAAACTCTGCCAGTGGTCCCCATTGTCGAACGAAACATAAATCCCGAATTCTGTTCCCGCGTACAGCAGTCCCGCGCGATCCGGATCTTCGCGAACCACGCGCGTCGGCTCATCCGCGGCGATTCCGTTCTTTCCATCCGTCAAACGCTTCCACGTTTTTCCGAAATCGTCGGTGCGATAGATATACGGAGCGAAATCGCCCAGTAAGTATCGATAGACGGCGACGTACGCCGTCCCGGCGCGCAGCGGGCTCGGCTCGATGTTTTGTACTCGCCCGCCCCCCGGCAGATCTTTCGGCGTGACGTTGGCCCAGGTTTCGCCGTCATTCCGCGTTACGTGAATCAGACCGTCGTTCGATCCCGCCCAGATCAGCCCCTTCATCACCGGCGATTCGCGGATCGAATACAGCGTGCTGTAAACTTCTTCGCCGGTCGCGTCGCGCGTGATCGGCCCGCCGCTCGCGTCCTGCGTCCCCGGAGGATGCGCCGTCAAGTCGGGACTAATCTTGGTCCACGTCACCCCACCGTCGCGCGTGCGATGCACGAATTGCGATCCGTAATACACCACCCGCTGATCGTGCGGCGAAACTTCCATCGGAGAGACGCGCTGGAACCGGTACGTCACTGTGTCGCCGCCATTTCCGTACAGCGATTCCGCGCCAATCCAGTAACGATCCTCCTCCGTCGTCGCGACATTCTGCCGGCTGAACTGCCCCTTGCAGCCGCCGTACACCAGATCGGGATTCGTCAAATCCGGAATGATCGGACCGGTTTCGCATCCCGGACCGCTACGAAATTCCTGGCCATTTCCAGTCGGGAGGCTCGGCACGATTACCGTAGTGTTGTCCTGCTGCGCGCCGTAGACGCGATATGGATACTGATTGTCCACGGCGATCTGATAGATTTCCGCCGTCGGCTGATTCGCCTGCGTGCTCCACGTTCTGCCGCCGTCCATCGAAATGTTGGCGCCGCCGTCGTTGGATTGAATCATGTAATCCGAATTCTTCGGATTGATCCAGACATCGTGATGATCGCCATGCGGAGCTGTCGCGCGTCGAAACGTCCTTCCGCCATCCGTCGATTTGAACCAGCCTTCGTCGCCCACCCAGACGACGTCGGGATTGTTCGGATCCACGCCCAGTGTGTCGTAATAAAACGGACGCGTGATGATCGCGCCGGTTCCGTTCACCAGCGTCCAAGTGGCCCCGGCGTCTTCAGACCGATACAGACCCGAGCCTGGTTTAGCTTCAATCAGCGCATAAATCCGTTGAGGCCGCGCATTGGAAATCGCGACGTTAGCTCGTCCAAACAACTCGTTCGGCAAGCCGCCGGCGAGTTTGGCCCAATGATCGCCACCGTCGGTCGACTTGTAGATTCCGCCTTCGCGCGCGCCGCTTATGATGGTCCACGGTTTGCGCTGCCCGTGCCACATCGACGCGAAAATCGCCTTGGAGTTGCCCGGTTGAATCTCGAGATCGGCCGCGCCGACCTCATCCGACACGAACAACACGTTTTGCCACGTCTTGCCGCCATCCTTCGATCGATAAATGCCGCGTTCTTTATTCGGCACGAACGGATTTCCCAGCGCCGCGACGTACACCAGATCCGGATTGCCCGGATCGACCCGAATCGTCGAGATCTGGCCGGCATCGCGGAGACCGATGAAGGTCCATGTCTTGCCGGCATCGGTCGATTTGTAAGTGCCACGTCCGATCGAAACGTTGCTGCGGATCTTCGACGATCCCGTGCCCGCGTACACGACGTCGGGATTCGACTGCGAAACTTCCACTGCGCCCATGGATCCGACGGAAAAGAATCCATCCGACACGTTGACCCAGTTGTGGCCCGCGTCGGTAGTCTTCCAGACGCCGCCGCCGGTCGAGCCCATATAGTAGGTGAGCGGCTGTGAAGGCACGCCGGTGACCGCCGTGACGCGTCCGCCACGGTAAGGCCCAATCAGGCGATAGCGCATCCCGGACCATAGCGCGGGGTTAGGTTGAGCAGTTGCAATCGCAACGAAGAGTGTGAGAATCGTGCTGAGCTTCATAAATCGTGATTTTGCTCAACATGATATCTCATCCGCCACCTTCTATTCGTATTTATTCGTGTGCATTCGTGGCTTGAAGATTCTTATGTGGTTTTCGTGACCCGTTTGGGCGACAACGTGCATCCAATGAAGTATGAGGACGTTACTGTTCGCACTCTCACTGTTTCTCGCCGCCCAATCCCCTCAAACCCAGCCTCAAGGTGGAGTCCCGGTCAGAATGACCGTTACAGTGGAGGCCAAACACGGCCATGAGGTGCCGGCCATCACCCGTCAGGACGTAATGCCCTACCAGGACAAGACCCGAATCGCGGTTGCGGACTGGGTTCCGGCGCAGGGTCCCCATGCAGGACTGGAGCTATTTATTCTCGTTGACGATGCTGCCGACAGCTCGCTCGGCTCGCAGTTGAACGATCTGCGCCAGTTCATCCTGGCGCAACCTGCGTCGACGCGGATTGGGATCGCGTATATGCACAACGGCATTGCCGATGTCCTCGAAAACCTCACCCCCGATCGCGCGCGAGCTGCTGCGGCGCTCCGGCTTCCCTTGGGGAATATTGCCGAAGGCGCCAGCCCGTACCTCTCGCTCACCGATCTGATCAAGAAGTGGCCTGTGTCGATGGACCGTCACGAAGTGGTGATGGTCTCGGCAGGTGCCGATCCTCTGGCAGGACCGCCGCCCGCGAATCTTTATCTCGATCGGGCGATTGACGACGCACAGCGCGCCAGAACCATCGTGTATGCGATCTATACTCCTCACGCGGGTCATTTCGGCCACAGCTTCTGGACTGTGAACTGGGGGCAGAATTACCTCGCGCGTCTGGCGGAGGAGACTGGAGGCGATTCCTTCATGCTCGGCTTCGGCGCGCCGGTTTCGTTCGCGCCCTACCTGACTGAAATCTCCAACCGGCTGGAACACCAATACATCGCCACCTTAGCGATGAATCCCGGAACGCGGCCCGCATTCGAGAATGTACGGCTGACCACCGAAGTCCCCAATGCCGAGCTGATCTCAGCCAAGCGCGTCTATGTGCACCTGGGAGGATGATTCTTTTCGTTCCTGTAGCCGTTAATGAACATGAATGAACGTGAATCTCAGTATTCACGTTCATTCATGTTCATTAACGGCCCCACTCGGTAAGCTGCGCGAGGATCTGCTGCGCCGCGCGCTGGCCGGCGCTCTTTTTCGACAAGCCCTGCGCCTGGCTCACCCATTCCTTGCCCAGCCGCACTTCCACCGTGAACGTCTTGGAGTGCTCGGGACCTTCCTCGGCCACGATGACATAGCGCGGCGGCGGGAGTTTGAGAGCCTGAGCCGTCTCCTGCAGCGCGCTCTTGTAATCCGTGACTGCGCTCTCCGGGTCGTCCTGGTCGCCAGGACACGGCGCCATGACCCGGGTTTCGATGAACTGCCGCGCCGTTTCCAGTCCTGCATCCAGATACACCGCCGCGATCAGCGCTTCCACGGCGTCTGAGAGCAGCGCCTTCTTCTCGCGCCCGCCGCTCATCTCTTCACCACGGCCCAGGAACAAGTAGTCGCCCAAACCCAGTTCCTGCGCCACCTCATGCAGTCGCGCGGCGCTCACCAGGTGCGCTTTCAGCTTCGAAAGACGGCCTTCCGGATAGGAAGGAAAGCGGCGCACCAGGCACTCGCTCACCACGAATCCGAGAATCGAATCGCCCAGGAATTCGAGCTGTTCGTTATCGGCCAGCGCTGCTCCTTCCGCCGTCTTTTCATAGATCCGGGATTTGTGCGTAAGGGCGCGTTCCAGCAGCTCCCGGCTGCGAAACGTGCAGCCAAGCGCCTGCTCCAGAACTGTCAGATCCGCGGTCATGTCGATACGGTGAACTTGAAGGGTTTTCAGATCCTGAAAACGCGCAGCGTCGCGGAGTTGAAAAATCTCCGCCCTACTTCTTGTCGTTCTTCGCCTTTTCGGCGCGAGCTTTCTCCGCCGTGGCGTACTGTTTGATAACCGGATTGAGGTTGGGCATCGCGAGCACTTTGTCCAGCACCGCGATCCCGTCATCGGGCTTGCCGCCCAGATCGTAGGCGGAAGCGAGCCGCACCCAGGTTGCGGGGTCGGGCGTCGCGGCTCCATCTACGGATTTCTTGAATTCGGCGACTGCGACGTCGTACTTCTTGCGCGCCAGCGCGGCTAGACCCAGATTTTCGTGTACCTGCGATACCAAGTCCTTCTTGTAGGTCGCCCACTGCTCGTCCGTGATCGTCGCATTGGGTTTGGTTGCGCCTTCGATCGCGGCGACTGCGTCGTTCGACATCTTCTCGGATTTCGCCAGCTTCTCTTCTTTGTCCAGATCGTTTTCGCGAGTGCCCTTCGCCAGTTCGCCCGAAACCACCAGCATCGCCTGATAATTCTTGGGATCGGCTTCCAGCGCGGTTTCCGCGTAGGTGATCGCCTTGGCCGCATCGTTCTTCTGTTCCGCGGCCTGCGCAGCCATGGTCAAAGCCATGCCTTTGAGCTGCGAATCGGCGAAGCTGGTGACAAATTTGTCCGCTGCTGCAATCCGCGCATCCACTGTGGTGGCCTGCTGGATGGCAAGAAATGCATCCAGTTCCTTTTGCGATTTGGCCTTGGGCTGGGCCACCATAAGACCCGCCATCATGAGTCCGGCCACGCAGGCCAAGAATCTTTTCCTCATCTCTACTCCTTCAATGTTTTGATCGGTCATTTTTTTACTAACGGCGCCTTCAAGCCCTGTTCCGCGGCTTGGCGAACGGAATCCGGTACACCCTCAACGGCTAGAGCCGCCTTGTAGTGCTCCACCGCTTCCTCATGGCGTTGCTGCGAATCGGCTAGGCGTCCCAGGTACAACAGACTCCACGACTTGGTATACGCGTCCGGGTCCATTTCGAGGACCTTCCGGAACAGGCGATCGCCCGTCTCCGGGTCCTTTTCAAGCACCGCGATCCGCGCCAAACCATAATACGCCTTCGCATGGATCGATTTCTCCTGCGCGTCCTTCAACACGCGAAGAAAGGTCTCGCGAGCGCGCGGAAGATCGCGATCTTTGTAGGCTTGCTCCGCTTCGTCCAGGATTTTTTCAGTGCCGGTCGGCTCCGCCTGTGCCACTTGACGCGTCACGCTTCGAACTCGTTTCGGCGTTCCCTTAGACGCGAACTCGATATGATCCAGGCGCTTGGCTTCGCGCTTCAGATCGATCGCCTCCAGCATGTCGGGAAAATAGAGACGCATGGCCTGCTCCTGCTTTTCGTACACTTCCAAGCCCTCGGCGAACGCCGGCGTCATGACGTATCCCTCGCGCATCGCCTGCACGACTGCGGCGGGTTTCTTGTCCAGGCGGCTCTCGATGGCTTTGATCAGACACTCGGTGGTGAGCAGGATGAAGTCGGTTTTGTACTGTTCTTCGAGAATTGGCGACCCTTGCGCGTAATCGATCAGCCCGCGCTTGGTGTCGGCGATTTTGGAGAATTTCAGCGGCAGCGTGTCCAGCAGATAGTGCAGGTACATGTGCCGGATCTCTTCGATAGGCAAATCGGCCGAGGGTGTCACGACCACGAAATAGTCGTCGACGTAGCTGCGGTTCTGCACTTGATTCGGCGCGCCCAACAAGTCCACGTAGACCTGGAAGCGCCGGCCAAGGAATCCACTGGTTTGGTTGCGAAGATAGGCATTCACTTCGAGCACGGCTCGAGCGATGGGCGCCTGATACTGGGCCAGCTCATGCTCGAAGGCCGGCTGCAATTGCTGCCACAGATCGTCGAGCTTGGCTTCCCGATAAAACCGTACCAGCAGTGGACCGAATTCCTGCAGTGGGAGCACATCCGGCGGCAGAGCCGACGAGTCGTAACGATAACCGAAATCCGGCGGACCATTGCTGACCAGTCCATACGAAACGTACTGGCTGAACTCCGCCGCGAGATTCCTGGGACGATGATCGCGCACGAAGCGCTTTAACGCCTCAATGCTTTCGAGGTTCTGGGCCTTGAAGTGGTCTCGGAGCGCTTTCCGCAACGGATGGTTTGTAGGAGAATCGGCATCGGCATCGTAGCCTCCCGCCGTCAGCGCCGCCATTACTACGAACAGCGGTTCACTCACATCGAGTTGCGTTTGCTGCTGGCTTTGTGGACGCACCGGACGCGCTGGCTGCGCGGCCGCGGACATCGCAATCACAAAAATACCAAACGAACCCAAGGAGGTGGATCGCAAATCGCTAACCCTTTACTCTCCTAGTATATCCAGTGCCGATTGAAGCTCGCTTCGGGCGTGTGGATCGCGCGCCGCGGCGATCCCCCGGCGGTAATAATCCCGGGCGTCGTCCAGCCGTTTCAACTTCTCGAGCGTCTGGCCGCCGTGGAAATAGGCGGCGGCGTAGGACGGATCGGTGGAAAGCACGGCCGCGAACTGGTCCATCGCGCGGGCCAGGTCGCCGGATTTCACATATTCCATCGCGAGTCCATAGCGCGCGAACGTGTTGGCTGGGTTCTGATCCAGCATTTGTTGGAGGATTTCAATACGAGTAGGTTCCAAAGTGTTAGGATACCGCTGTGGCATGCCCCTTCTTCCTGCCCGTCAGCCGGATGGATCAGGATGCCTGGATTCACCCTCCGCGACTTCCGTTAAGCGATCCATTCCAGGGAGTCTGCCGCGCGGATCACGAGTTGTTTGAGCCGTCCGAACAGTCGCAGCGCGAATTGTGTAACTGCGGCTACGCCCGCGGGCATTGCGACCACTTTCCGGTAGAGAGCGCGGCCGATGCCGTGCGCTTTTCGATTACTGGAGAGCAGGAAGGAATCGTGGAGCTGGTGTATGTCCTCGAGCGGAACTACGCCCCGGTCGAGTACGGGCAGCTCCATTATTCGAGGGCGGAATCGCGATTGACCAATACCGCGATCGGAGAGGTGTTGGCGGCCCAGGCTCGGGCATTCCTTGGAAGCTATCTCCGTCGCGTTGTGATCTGACTATCCAGCAGAAATAAAGTTAGAACAGATCGCCGATATCTTTTGCAGCCGAACGAGCTTCGATATGGATCAGGCCGGCGTTGCCGCCTTGCGGGCTGATCACGGCGAGCACGGCTTTCGATCCAGCGGAGTAGACGAACAACGCGCCTTCTTCGGCCTGGATGGAAACCTCGCCCAGGGTGCCCGAGCTCATGCTCTCGCTGATGCGGCGTCCCAAGCTTGACGCAGCCGCGGCCATCGCGGCAATGCGGTTCGGGTCCGACCCGTTAGATAACGAATGCGCGATGGGCAGCCCTTCATTGGACGCCAGCAACACGCCTTTAAGTTCCGGAATCGCGTTGCGGAGAGCCTCAATGTGGCCCTTCAACGCTTCACCTTTCGCCATACACCCTCCCTATGAGTCTCTGCACGATAGTCTTGATCCAACATGCGCTGGAGCAAACATATGATCGTCGGGTAGGGAAATAACTTTAATCCAGGTGCGTAGGGGAAAACATTAAATCGGCATAGGGCAACCGCCGGAATCCAACAGCACTCAGACTGGAAGGATTGGGCTTCGCCCCGAGTACCCCCAATTCCCTACGCCTAAGGTCTTGTTCCTAGGGGGCCATAAGGTCATCACCTGAAAACCGCTACATAAGTGCTTTACCGGATGGAAAGCCGTAAGAGTGCTCTTTAGCATGAGGTAAGAAGGGACGATTAGAGACACATGCGGTGTCTGTATTGCGGCAAGGAGCTGGCCCTGCTCAAACGCTGGACCGGCGGCGGGGAGTTCTGTTCCGACGCTCACCGCCAGCAGTACCAGGAAGAGTACAACCAGCTCGCCCTGAACCGCCTGCTGCAGGCCAAGCCTCCAGGTGACGGCATATCCCCTGGCGAGGGGCGGGGGCAGGAGCATAAGAGGGTTGAGCCGCTAGCTCGTCCAGCGCAGCCCCAAATTCAATCGCCTGCTCAGATCCCGGCTCCAGTCCCAGCTCCCATAAAAGCCCAACCCCAGCCTCAGGCGAACGCCACGGCCCCTAAGGCCTTGGAAGCCCGCAGGCCGGTACCGAAGTACGAAGAGCCGGTTCGGGCGGCAGCGCCTGAACCGATGGCAGAACCCGTCGTTGAAATCGAGGATGAGGAAGCGGCTCCCATGGAGTCCACCGGATTCCTCATCGAACTGCCGGTTCCGGTGATGGCTGCGGTGGCCGATTCGAAGTTCGATCTCGAGATGGCATGGCAGTTCACTCCGGTGCTGCCGGCGCGCAACGGCGAGGGCCGGGAAACCAAGCTGGTGCCCGCCGGACAAGTCGAATTGGAGCCTACGGGACAAGTCCGGGATTACCCCGCGCGTCAAGGCGATCGGCGGCTGGAGGTACGCGAGTTCGTACGAAGCGCACCGAAAGTCGAATTCCACTTGCGCACCGCGGGTGAACCAGGGATAACCGAGATTTCGGAGGAGTCAATGGACATTCTGATCTTTCCTCACCCTCCGCAGGGGTCTCCGCCGCTGTGGCAGGAGGCGGAGCAACATTTTTCTTTCGACACGGAGCTCGGCGCGTTCGCGCGAGTCGCGCTGGGCACCACCGGAATCGAAGACAACCTGGAGAGCACTGTTCAGGCGAAGCCCGAGAACGGCCTTCCTGCTCCTGACGCCGTTCAGGAAACCAAGCCGGTTGTGGAACCGCGACCTGTCGTGTCGGCTCGGCCGTTTCAGCCGATCGAGAAAATGGAACCGCTGCCAAAACCGGCGGCGGTGGTTGAGCCGCCTGCAGCGCCGAAACCTGCGCCGATACTTTCGAGACCCTCCTTTGTGGCGCCGGCGACCGCGAGACCCGCGGAGAAACTCCCAGCGGAGAAACCGGTCACATCAGAGAAACCAATCGCGGTCCGGGTAGAAACGACTCCGGAGCGTAAACCCGAGCTCACGCCAGCGCCGATCACGAAGCCACTTCCCCTGACGTTGCATGGGCTCTCCGCCGGACGGGGAAAGCCGGTACAAGTGTTTGCCTCCGCGGTGACGGCCGGTGTAGACGTCCAGATTCCCCGTTCCAGTGCGCTGCCGCTGCGGCCGGTGATGATTGTTGGTCCAGCGCAGGTGGAGGAGAAGAAGGCAGAAGTCGGGAAGCCGGAGGAAAAGAAACCCGCCGAGCGAACGGTCGTGGTCAAGACCGATCCAAAGCGTCCGCAACCCACCAGTCCCGATCCACGTTTCACCGCTGGAAAAACCCGCAAGCCAGAGGTTCGCATTCTTGAACCCGAAAAGACCGTAGAGAAAGTCTCGGTCGCGGCAACGGTAAAGGAAGCGGCCGAAAAGATCGTACAGCAAAAGCCCGTGCCGGAGATAAAGCGGGTGGATCCGAAACCGGCAGAAACGAAAGCAGCAGAAACGAAACCGGCTGCCGCAACTCCCAAAGCTCCAGCGGCTAAGGAACCGGAAAAATCAGCGCCGGTGAAAGAGCCTGCCAAGCCGGCTCCCTACGCTGCGCCGGACCTCGGGCTCCCAAGTCTGTCGCTCGAAAACGGAAACTTCTTCAGCAAGCTTCCCTTTGCCGCAAAGGCCGGGGCCGCGCTGGTGATCGTGGCTGCGATTGTCGGAATCGCCATGATGGGCGGAAAAGGCCGAAGCGCGGCGGGCGCGGGCGAGCCTCAAGTGGTGGAAATCGGGACTCCGCTTCCAGCGGTCGAGTCAGGCTGGATTACGGATTGGGGCGCCGAGCCGGGAGTCCGCAAGCTTCACGAAATTTCCGTGCTGCGCCCGTCGGTAAGCTTAAGCGATTACCGCATCGAATTTCAGGCTCAGATCGAAACCAAGGCGCTGGGCTGGGTGTATCGCGCCAAGGACGGCAAGAACTACTATGTGAACCGGCTGGAGGTTGTGAAACCGGGCCTGAATCCAACCATCGCGCTGGTGCGTTTCGCGGTGATCGACGGCGAGGAGCAGCCACGCTCGCAGTTCCCGCTTTCCATTCCGGTGCATGTCGACACTCTGTACAAGATCCGCTTCGACGCGGTGGGCGACCGTTTCACAACCTACGTTCAAGGCCAAAAAGTGGACGAATGGACTGACAGCCGCATCCGCACGGGTGGCGTGGGCCTGTACAACGAGCGGGGCGAGCGGATGTCGCTCAAGGGCGGGCTGAACGTAGTGCCGCTGGCGATTCGCAAGTAAACGGGAGATGAGCATGGCTGAAAATAACGAAAACGTTTTCGTAGTCGACGACGATTTGATTGAGAGACTGCTGCGCGGCGACGCGGCCGAGGACAGCAGCGCTAAGAAGCAGCGGCCGGTTGCCTCCAGTGCGCTGGCGACGGCCCTCAAGCTTGCCGCGGAAGGCAAGATCGACGATGCGGTGCGCGAACTGGAGCGCGCGGCTGCGAAGGGAGAGAACCCCAACGAAGTGCACACAGCCCTGGGCCACCTCCGCTTCGAACAACAGAACTGGACCGAAGCGGCGAGCTGGTATCAGAAGGTTGCGAGCGCGGACCCGAAACATCGCACGGCGCACTACAACCTGGCCCTGTGTCTGGAACGCCAGGGGAAATTCGCGGACGCCGCCAGCGGGTTCGAATATGCTTTGTCCATCGATCCCAAGCGCTGGCAGGCGCAGTTGGGACGGGGGCTGTGCCTGTTGCAACTGGGCAAAGCTGAGCAGGCGCTCGAATGCTTGCAGGCGAGCCTCAAGGAGAGTCCGGCGCAGGATCATGCACTGTTCGGAAAAGCGGTGGCGCTGCATCAATTAGGCAAGCTGGAGGAAGCCGCCGAGATCTACCGGAAGCTGCTGCCGTCGAATGGAAACTCGCCGGAGTTGCTGGCGAATCTGATCGCGGTGTTCACGGCGCGCAAGGATGACGGGAAGGTGAAAGAATTTGCGGAGCGGCTACTCAAACTGCGTCCGCAGTCGCGGCAGGCATTGCAGGGGTTGGCGGCGGTAGCGCTTTCGCGCGGCGATTACAGCGGAGCGGTGCAGCACTGCTCGCAACTGGTGAAAGTCGCCTCGGATTCCTACGAAGGCTGGTTCAATCTGGGCGTCGCGTACCAGAAGACCGGACGCCTGGAACAGGCGGGCAACGCATATCGCGAAGCCGCCCGCATCCGTCCTGAAGCAGTGGAAGCGAACGCCAATCTGGGAGTGGTTCTGCAGGAGCGCGGCGATGTCGCGGGAGCGCGCCGCGCGTATGAGAAAGTGCTCGCCACCAAGCCGGATCTGCCGGGTGCGTTGTGGAACCTGGCGCTGGTGATCGAACGCGAAGGCAAGCCAGAAGACGCTGAAAAGATTTTCGAGAAGCTGGTGGCCGTCAAGCCGGATTTTGAAGACGCGGCGTTCCGGCTCGGGTTCCTGCAATTGCAGCGAGCCGAGTACGCAGGCGCCGTCGACAGCTTCGAAACCTGCTTGAAAAAGAAGAAGGACTGGGTGGAAGCGCTGCTGAATCTCGGGCTGGCTTGCTGGAAGTTCGAAGATCTGGACGCGGCGTCGGAGACGTTCAATCGCGTGCTGGGGCTACAGCCGAAGAACATAGATGCATTGCGCGCCTTAACAGCCATCGCGATCGAACGCAAAGATCACAAGCGAGCCTGGGAACTGCATCAGAAATTAGCGGCGCTAGGGGAACGGTCGGTCGAGCTGTCCTACAATCTCGGTTTGCTGCTGCAAGCCGCGGGTGAGAATCAGCAAGCGGCGGATTGCTATCGGATCGCGGTGGAGAAGAAGCCTGATTTTTCCGAAGCGCTGCTCAATTTGGGGCATGCGTTGAAGGCGGTCGGAAAAGAAGACGAAGCGAAGCAGGTGTGGAGCAAAGCGGTCAGCGCGGATCCAACGCTCGCGGACAAGTATTTTCACTAGGCGTTGAACCCGCTCACTGCGTTCGCGGTTCTGTGCTGTCCCGCGGGCGCCAGCGACCGGTAATCACGGCTTCGATTCGTCGCCCACCACGGATTCATCGGTCTTCAGGGCGGCGACCACTTTGCGGGCTACGGCGCGCCCGGTGACTTCGGCGATCTCCATTTCCCGAGCCTGCCGGACGCGTTCGAGACTTCCAAAGTGGCGAAGAAGTTTCGTCACCGTCTTTTCGCCGACGCCGGGGATCTGATCCAGCTCGCTACGCAGGCGGCTGGCATTGCGGCGGGTGCGATGGAAGGTCACTGCAAAGCGATGCGCTTCGTCGCGAACCGTTTGCACCAGGTGCAGGACCGGTGAAAACTTGTCGAGAATAATCGGCTCGTCTTCCTGGCCGTAAACGTAGATCCATTCTTCTCTCTTGGCGATGGACGCCAGCGGCTGGTCGGTGATACCCAACTCTTCGAGCGCCGCCGCGGCTGCGTGTAGCTGGCCCAGTCCGCCATCGACCAGTACCAGCCCAGGACGTTCGCCGTTCTCTTCCTTGAGGCGTCCATATCGGCGCGAAATGACTTCGCGCATGGATGCGAAATCGTCGTTGCCTTCCACGGTGCGGATTACGAATTTGCGGTAATCCGATTTCTTCATCCGTCCGTCTTCCCACACCACCATGCTGGCGACTTTGTCGGTGCCTTGAATGTGTGAAATGTCGAAACACTCGATGCGTTTGGGCGCGGACTCCAGACCGAGGGCGTCTTGTAGAGCTTCCTGAATCGCGTTCGACGATGGACGCATCACGCGGAAGCGCTGATCGAAGCTATGCTTGGCGTTGGATTCGACCAGATCGATCATCGCGCGCTTCTGGCCGCGCTGCGGCGTGTGAATCTCCACCTTGCGGCCGCGGCGTTCGGTGAGCAGCTCTTCCAGCACATCGCGATCTTCGAACTCGGCGGGCACATGGATGAACGCGGGCACGTAGGGCTCGTTCAGATACACCTGCTTGAGCAGGGAAGACACGAATTCCTGTGGATCGAAATCGCGCTGGTCCTCCCAGAAAAATTCGCGACGATCGACAATGTGTCCGCCGCGCAGGTGAAACAAATTCGCCGCGACGAACGGAGGCTCGGCGTAGTAGGCGAAGATGTCGGTGTCGTTGCCTTCAATCGCCGCCATCTTCTGTTTCTCGGCCATCTCTTCCACGGTTTCGAGCAGGGAGTGCAGCGCGGAGGCCTCTTCATAGCGTGTTTCCGAACTGAGTGTTTCGACTCGGCCCTTAAGCTCCCGCGCCAGGTCTTTATGACGGCCTTCCAGAAACATCCGAACCGAGCGGACTGCTTCGGCGTACTCGGGATCGGTGGTGAGTCCTTCCACGCACGGGCCCAGGCAGCGATGGATGTGGAATTCGAGGCATGGGTGGGTATGCTTGCGCGTCAGATCGACACGGCACGAAGGAACTTTGAAATGGCGGTGGATGAAGTGCACCAATCGATGCGCCAGGTTCGCGGGGAAATACGGGCCGAAGTAAGTGGAACCGTCCTTGCGCAAGCGGCGCGTGACGTAAACGCGCGGGTACGTTTCATTTGTCAGCTTGATGTAGGGATACGTTTTGTCGTCGCGCAGCAGGATGTTATAGCGCGGCTTCCACTGCTTGATGAGATTGTTTTCGAGCGCGAGGGCTTCTTTCTCGTTATCGACCTGGATGAAATCGATTTGCCGGGCTTCGCCGATCAGCGTTCCAGTTTTCGCGTCGGCCAAGCGGTCGTCATTGAAATAGCTGCGTACGCGAGCGCGGAGATTTTTCGCTTTGCCCACATAAATGACAGTTCCGTGGGCGTCCTTGTACAGATACACTCCGGGATCGGTGGGCAGCTCGGCAACTCGATCGCGAAGATGGAAAACGTCGTCGATACTTCTATTTTCGCACCTGGGTCAAACCAGCCTGTCCCATTCGCTGCCGCTCGTGGTTCGGTGCGGGGGCTGGAATGACAAGGTCGGCACAGAACCACGAACGCCAGTGAGTGCGGTCCCCGCGAATCTCTATGAACTACAATGGGCGGAAGTGCGCGAAGTCAAGCATTTCCAGCTCGTTCTGATCAAGCCGTCGCATTACGACGACGACGGTTACGTGATCCAGTGGTTCCGGTCCGCAATTCCATCCAACACGCTGGCGGTGATGAACGGGCTGGCGCTGGAGTGCAAAAAAGATCAGGTGCTCGGGAGCGATGTCGCGATCGAGATTTCGGCAATCGATGAAACCAATTCACGCGTCCGGCCGGATAGGATCGCGCGACGGCTCTCGGGCGGCCGGGGCGTGGTGATTCTGGTTGGCGTGCAGTCGAATCAGTATCCGCGGGCCATGGATCTCGCCCGGGTTTTTCGTGCGGCCGGCGTCCAGGTGTGCCTGGGAGGATTTCATGTCTCGGGGTGCCTCTCGATGCTTCCCGAATTGACGCCGGAACTGAAGGAAGCTCTGGACCTGGGCGTGTCGCTTTTCGCTGGCGAAGCCGAAGGGCGTTTCGCGCAAGTGCTTCGCGACGCGTGGCAGGAGGCGCTCCAACCGATCTACAACTACATGGACGATCTTCCGTCCATCGCGGGGGCGACGCTGCCGATACTTCCAGCGTCGAGAATCAAGCGAACCGGCGGCAGTATGACCAGTTTCGATGCGGGCCGCGGCTGTCCATTCCTGTGCTCGTTCTGCACCATTATTAACGTGCAGGGGCGCAAATCGCGACGCCGGTCCGCTGACGATGTCGAACAGATCATCCGGCAAAATCTGGCGCAGGGCGTCAACCGGTTTTTCATTACGGACGACAACTTCGCGCGCAACACGGATTGGGAGAGCGTTTTCGACCGGCTGATCGCGATGCGGGAGCAGGAGAAACTGAACATCAAGTTCATCATTCAAGTGGACACGATGTGCTACCGGCTGCCGCATTTCATCGAAAAGGCGGGGCGCGCCGGGGTCGCGCGCGTGTTCATCGGGCTGGAAAGCATCAATCCGGATGCACTGCTGGGTGCGCGAAAGAAGCAGAACAAGATAACCGAGTACCGTAAAATGCTGCTGGCGTGGAAGCACGCGGGCGTCACGGTTTTCGCGGGCTACATTCTCGGATTTCCAGGGGATACTCCGGGATCGATCATCCACGACATTGAGATTATTAAGCGCGAGTTGCCGATCGACCTGCTGGAGTTCCACTGCCTGACGCCGCTGCCGGGCTCGGAGGATCATCAGCGTTTGTATAAGGCCGGAGCCTATCTTGATCCCGACCTGAACAAATACGATCTGGAACACGTGACGGCGAAGCATGCGGTGATGTCGCAAGCGCAGTGGGAGCAGGTATATCTGGACGCGTGGAAGACGTTTTACACGACCGAGCATATGAAGACGGTGATGCGCCGCGCGACCGCCACGGGGAGCAATCCTGGCAACATGCTGCTGCTACTCAGTTGGTACTGGGGCTGCATCGAGCTGGAAAAGATCCACCCGTTGCAGGGCGGCTATCTGCGACGTAAATACCGGAAGGAGCGCCGTCCGACGCTGCCTATCGAGAGCCGGTTCGTGTTCTATCCTCGCTATGTCTTCGATCTGATCGCGAAGCATTTAAGGTTGGCGGGGCAGATCTGGACCCTGGGGATGTTTCGCCGCAACCTGAAGCGCGATCCCGATGCGCGGAATTACACCGATCTGGCGCTGACGCCAGTGGTCGCCGAGGAACTGGATTCTTACGAAATGTTCGCCAATAGCGACGCTGCGAAATCGGAAGCCGCGAAAGTCCGAAAAGAGTCCTCGCTGGTCAGGATCGGCCAGTGATTCCGTTCGCGATGCGCTGGGCCGTCAACGGCGTCAGTAGAATTCCATTGCGGAAGTGACCGTAGGCGAGCCACACGTTGGTTCCTTCGACATTGCGGATATGCGGACCATCAGGTGAAAAGGGCCGATGGCCGATCCAGCGGCGGTACGGCGTGGCACGTTTGAGAGGCGGAAATAGTTGCGATGCACCGCGATGGATTTCTTCACAGATCGCGGGATCGACGCTGCGATCGAACCCGGCGTCTTCTTCGTTCGATCCGGCGATAGTGAATCCGCTGGAGCGCTGCAATATGTAGGTGTGGCCGCGGCGGAGCATGGGACCGAGGGAGCCGGGTTCGAGTTGGAATCCAATCAGGTGCCCTTTGATCGGCTTGACGGACGGCAGAGGCACATGCTGGCCTCGATACTTTACGCGGACCTGGCTCGACCAGGCGCCCGCCGCGATCACTACGGCTGCGTATTCGCTGGACTCGATTTCTGGGAGCGCCCGATTCTCGCGAAGATCGGCCCTGGATGCGGAGCGCAGAGCGCGCAGCACATTCGTCGGATCGACAAAGGCATCGCCGGGATAAAACAGTCCACGGTCCGTAATTTCGACGCGAATGCCTTTTGACGATTGAAACGCAGCGCGACGTTGAGCGGTTTCGGACTCTACGAAATGATGGCATCCGCAAGTCTGAAAATCGATGGGAACGCCGGCCGCTGCCGACAACTCCTCGACGAACGCCGGATACATCCGCATCCCCTCGACTGCGAGATCGATCCAGACCGAGGGCTTGTCGAATTCGCCGCCGGGTGAGAGCATGCCTGCGCCGGCCGAACTGGTTTCGCCGCCCAGCGTTCCGGCGTCGCAAAGCGTGACGCTCGCGCCCGCTTGAGAAAGCCGCCAGGCGATGGAGCTCCCGATGAGTCCGGCTCCGGCGATAAGGACATCCGTCATACCTCATTTTCCCAGCCCGGTGGTCCCTGGTGCGGGACTACTGGTCCCGTATTGGTTCCGGTTGTGGGGCGACGACCACATACTTGGGCAATGAAGCGCTACACCAGCGGTCCGGCGATCGTACTGTATATCGCGGCAGCGAAGCTGATTTTCCATCTCGCGACCGCGAGCCGCTATGGCATTTTTTGCGACGAGCTGTATTACATTGCCTGTTCCCGCCATCTGGACTGGGGCTACGTCGATCAGCCGCCGCTCATTGCTTTGATTACCTGGATTGCGCTGCATGCATTCGGCACGTCACTTCTTGCGCTGCGGCTGCTGCCGGCGATGGCCGGGGCCGCGCTGGTGTGGCTGACCGGAAAGCTCGCGCGAGAGATGGGCGGCGGACGATTCGCACAGTCGCTTGCCGCGCTGGCCGTGGCCTGCGTGCCGATTTACATGACCCTGGATCACTGGATGACCATGAACGCATTCGAACCGCTGTTCTGGATGGGGTGCGCGTGGTGCATCGTTCGCGCGATCAATACCGGCGACGGGCGCTACTGGTTGTGGTTCGGCGTGCTCACCGGACTGGGGATGGAGAACAAGTACGGCGTGGCGTTCTTCGTGTTGGGGGTCGCGGCAGGATTGATCGCGACGCGCGAGCGAAAATGGCTCGCTTCACGCTGGATGTGGATCGGCGCGGCGGCTGCGATCGCCATTTTCCTCCCCAACCTGATCTGGCTGGCGCGCCACGATTTTCCGTTTCTCGAACTGATGCGCAACGTGCGCGCCAGCGGCCGCGACGTGGTCCGAGCACCGATTCCATTCATTCTCGACCAGGCGCTGATCATGAATCCGATTTCGTTCCCGCTGTGGCTGGCAGGCGTGGCCTGGCTGTTCTGGAGCCGCTATCGCGTCCTTGGCTGGACGTTCGTAGTGGTGCTCATGACGTTCATGGTCTTGGGGGGCAAGGATTATTACGTCGCGCCGTTGTATCCGATGGCGTTCGCGGGTGGAGCGCTGGCATTCGAATCGATCACCAGGGAACGCGCGCGGTGGAGCCGGGCTGTATATCTCGCCGTGCTGGTCGCGGTGACGGCCGCGCTGGCGCCAATGGCTGCGCCGATCCTGAAGCCCGAATCGTTCAGCCGGTATCAGAAAGCGATCGGGTTGGACCCGCCGCAGATCGAGCATCACGATAACGGTCCGTTGCCGCAGTGGTTCGCCGACGAGTTCGGGTGGGAAGATATGGTGCGCGAAGTCGCACGCGTTTACGACAGCCTGTCTCCGGAGGATCGGGCGCACACAGCGATTTTCGGCAACAACTACGCGGAGGCGGGCGCCATCGATTTTTACGGACCGAAATACGGCCTGCCGGCGGCGGTCAGCAGTCACCAGAATTACTGGTATTGGGGTCCGCGCGATTACGACGGTGGAATCGTGATTGTCCTGGGCAGCGATAGCACGGGCGACCGGGAGCATTTCCGCAGTGTCGAAGTCGCGGGGCACGTCGGCCATCCGTATGCCCGTCGCGACCGGCATTTCCCGGTACTTGTATGCCGCGGATTGGTCGTCGATTTGAGAGCTTTCTGGCCGAGCGCGAAGAAATGGGGATAGTGAAACCTGTTCCCATTCCGCTACGTAGAATGAAGCATGCTTGCGGATTTGCGGTTCGCGCTGCGGACGTTTGCAAAGGCTCCCGGATTTGTGGTGGTCGCGGTTTTGATCACGGCTCTCGGCATTGGAGCCAATACGGCGATTTTCAGCGTGGTTCGCGCAGTGATTCTGCGTGCGCTACCTCTTCGCGATCCGGACCAATTAGTCATGGTCTGGGAAAAGAATCCACAACTCACCGATTTTCTGGGTGAGCGTTCGCCCGTGGCGCTTCAAAATTATCTGGAATGGAAGAAGTCCGCACAATCGTTCAGCGCGATGAGCGCGTTTACGCCTGACCACGCCACGCTGACCGGACTGGATAAGCCGGAGGAGATCCAGATCGCGGTGGCGGCGTACGATTTGCCCGATCTATTCGGCGTGCGGCCCATGCTGGGACGAATGTTCGTCCCCGATGAGGAACACACCGCGGTGATCAGTCATGCGCTGTTCGAGCGCATTTTCGGCGGTGACGCAAAGCGGCTGGGTGGAACCATTGAGCTGAACGGACGGAAGTACACTATTGTCGGCGTGTGGCCGCCCGAGTTTCACTTTCCCGCGATGTGGCAGGGATTCGATGAAACCAAGGCGGACGTGTGGTTACAGCTCAACGTGCGCGCAAACCAGCCGGTTGAGCGGCTCCGGTCGCGAGAGAAATTCGTCTACGGGCGGCTGCGGACCGGCGTAACGCTGGCGCAAGCTCGCGCCGAAATGGAGGTGATCAACGCACGCATCCAGCGCGAGAATCCAGAGTTGAACGCGGGGTTCGGCATCAACGTCTTTTCGGTTTCGCAAGAGGACGTCAGCCCCAGCACGCGGCGATATGTGCTGATCCTTCAGGGAGCCGTAGGACTGGTGCTGCTGATCGCGTGCGCGAACGTCGCAAATTTGCTTTTGGCGCGATCTATCGCTAGAAGAAAAGAGATTGCGGTGCGGATCGCGCTGGGCGCAAGCCGTTGGCGGCTCGCGCGGCAGGCACTGTCCGAGAGTCTTCTGCTCTCGTTCATGGGCGGCGCAGCCGGGCTCGCTCTGGCTCGCTGGGCGATCGCGGGAATGACTGCAATGGCGCCCCACGATACTCCTCACTTGCACGACTTCAAACTGGATGCGGCCGGGCTCGCGTTTACCGCACTGGTGACGGTCCTCACCGGATTGATTTTCGGACTGGCTCCTTCGCTCGACGCCGCGCGGCGCAATATAAACGACGCCCTCAATCAAGGCGGACGTTCGGGATCAACCGGCATTTCAAAGCGGCTCAGAAGCGTATTGGTGATCGGGGAGGTTGCCCTCGCCCTGGTGCTGCTGGTTGGCGCGGGATTGCTCATCCGCACGGTCCGCGCGATGTTCGCGGCCGATCCCGGATTCCGCCGCGACGGGCTACTTACGGCTCGTTTGAATCTTCCGCCAGCGCGTTACGCGAAAGATGAACAGCTCGGCACGTTCAACCGCGAGCTGTTGGCGAAAGCGTCCACGGTCCACGGAGTCATTTCGGCCACCATCGCCGAAGGCGTGCCGACGCAGAACTTGAACATCAGGTCTTACAGCGTGGACGGAACTTCGAAGCAGGCTGGCGTGCCCGAGTCGATGACGGCCGTCCGGTATGTGGCAGAGACCTATTTTCAGACGATGATCATCCCGCTGCTTCGCGGGCGGGCTTTCACTCGTGAAGATGTAGAGAATCCAAAATCAAACGTGATCGTGATCAACCAAGCGTTCGCGAGACAGGTCTGGCCCGGCGCGGACCCGATCGGCAAAGCGATCCAGGAGAGCGGAGAGCGCCGTGTCGTGGTGGGCGTGGTCGCCGATGCTGCGCAGCTCGGTCCGGACATGCCCATCGATCCCGAAATCTACTTGCCTGCCGAGCGCTATCGCCAAGTGACTCTGGTCGTCCGGACCATACGAGACCGAAAAGACATCTCTGCCGAGCTGTCAGGACTCGTCTGGTCGATCGACAAAGACTTGCCGGTGCGAATTCAGACGCTGAACGAATCGCTCGGCGAGTTCATTGAGGAAAAGAAGTTCGTGATGAATCTGCTCGGCTCGTTCGCGGGCCTTGCGCTGCTGCTCGCCGCCGCGGGGATCTATGGAGTCCTGGCATATTCGGTCAGCCAGCGCACCCGAGAGATCGGGATCCGGATGGCGGTCGGCGCGAACTCGGCGGACATTCTCAAGCTCATTGTGCGGGAAGGTCTGGTGCTGGCGTTCCTCGGAGTCGCCGGCGGACTGGCCGTCGCGGCGGCATTGACACGTTTGATGAGCGGGTTGTTGTTCGGCGTGAGCACTACCGATCCGTCGACGTTCCTCTTTGGCGCGATCGCGCTGATTGGCACCGCGGCGTTCGCCAGCTGTGTTCCGGCGCGCCGTGCGGCGAAACTCGCCCCGCTGGATGCGCTGCGCGACGAGTGACGGCCACGCATTTTGCATCAATGTATTTCAGTCGCCGGCAAATCCTGCTGAAGGGTTTGGACCGGGGCGAAAAAATCTCCGAGTTTCGCAACGCGTTCCAGCGCGGCCTGCGGCGAAAACCGTAACGCGCTGGCATCGCGTTTGGCGAGGTTGTCCTTCAGCTCCTTCCAGGTAACCGGCATGGACACGTACGGTTCGCGCTGTTTCGCGCGGAGCGAGTAGACCGAAACCGTCGTCTTGAAATCCGAGTTCTGGCTCCAATCGATGAATACTTTCCCAGGTCGAGCCGACTTGGACATCTTCGCCACCGCGACTTCGGGATGCTCGCGAGCAAGGTGCTCGGCAACGCCCTTCGCGAACGGTTGCGTAACGGCATACGTCGCATGCTGGTTCAACGGAACATACATCTGCAATCCGCGCGAACCGGAGACTTTGACCAACGCTTTGAGCTTCCACTTTTCCAGAAGGCGCTTAATCGACAACGCCACCTCGACGCAATTCAGAACGGAAGCTCCTTCGCCCGGATCTAGGTCGAACACCACCGATGTGGGCTCAGCGATACGCGGGACGCGATGCAGAAAGGGGTGAATTTCCAGATTCGCAAGGTTCGCGCACCAGACCAGCGTGGCCAGGTCGTTGATCAGAATGTAGCGGATGTCGCGCCCGCCGGCACGCCGCGAGACGTTGTGCGTCGAAACCCACGACGGCGTAAACTTCGGGGCATCCTTCTCATAGAAATGCTTGCCCTCGACGCCATCCGGATAACGTTTCAGGGTGACCGGACGATCCTTCAGGTGAGGCAACAGGTAAGGCGAGACGCGGATGTAGAAGTCGATCACCTGCGCTTTGGTAAGTGAAGGATACAGAGGCTTTTCGAGATTCGACACCGGAATCTTGCGGCCTTCGACATCCAGGATCTGTTTGGTCGCCAATTCACGATGTTAGTGCATCCGGTACCGAGGTACTACCTGGAATTGGCCCGATTCAACTATTGCCGCGTCCGGCCACCGCTGGCATCCTGATCTTGGCCATGAACGCGAGAAAAGATCCCTTAGACCGCCGCTCTTCGGAGCGCATGTCGATCGAACGCGATGTTCAATATCGCTCCCTCAGCCGAGGTCAGGTGGATGCGGAAGCTCAGGGCAAGACTCTCAATATTTCCAGCTCCGGCATTCTATTCACCACGCAACACTTGCTGAGTCCCGGGCGTCGCGTCGAGATCGCGATCGACTGGCCAGCCGAACTGGATAACAAGTGCGCGCTGCGCCTGATCGCGCGTGGGCGTGTGGTGCGATTCGATGGCGATCGGGCGGCCATCGAAATTTTGCAGCACGAGTTCCGCACCCGCAAAAAGGGTTCCTGAGTTACCAGCCGACGGCGTAACCGGTGCGACGCGGATCGGCCCCGGCGAGCATAGTCGATTTTTCCAGATCGATCACGATCGCCTGCATCCCGCCCACCGCTGCCGTGAAATCGGACGTGACATTGAGGTGGTGCCCCATGTCCGTCAGTGCGCGAGCGACGTTGGGACCTACTCGATTCTCGACGGTCACCGAAATCTCGGCGCCGGGTTTGTAGAAATTCGGCTTGGCGTCCAGCGCGAATCGCGGATTTTCGACCGCCTGCTGCACCGGGAGATGGAAATCCAGGACGTTCACAAACATCTGAAACTCGGTCTGCCCGATGGTTTCCCCGCCTGGTGTTCCAAAAACCATCGCCAGCCTTCCGCCTTTGAGTACGATCGTCGGCGAGTTGTTCAGCAGCGGGATCTGCCCCGGCCGCACGTAGTTGACGTTGTCGGAATAAGGCGACGTCGATCCGAGCCGAATTCCGTTGTTGAGAAGGAGTCCCGTATTTCCCACGACCACGCCCGCGCCGAATCCGCCCCCGAGGGTGGGAGTGCATGCGACTGCGTTACCGTATTGATCCACGATGGAAAAGCTGGTGGTGTCGCGCTCCATTTCGTAGTTTTCCGAGAACGCTGGGCCCGTTGGTGGGCGTAGCATCGCGGTCACGTTTCCAGGCTGACCCCATTCCGGATACGGGATCGACTTGTGCGCGTCGATCAGCTTGCGGCGGGTGTCGGCATAATTCTTCGAAAGCAGCGCACTCGCGGGAACCTGTGTGAATTTCGGATCGGCGACGTAGTGATACACGTCGGCTTTGGCGATCTTGATCGCTTCGATTAGCAGATGCAGAGCCTCGGGACTGTTCGGGCCGAGCTTCGCGAGATCGTAGCCTTCCACCAGATTGAGCTGCATCAGCAGTTCCATGCCGCCGCGCGACGTGGTGGGATTGCTGTAGACGTCGTAGCCGCGATAGTTGGTGTGAATGGGCTCGGTCCAGGCAGGTTTGTAGGCGGCCAGATCGGCTGCGGAAAGAGCGCCACGATTCTCTTTGAAGAAGCGATCGAACTCCTGGGCGATGTCGCCTTTATAAAAACGATCAAACCCCGCTTCGATTGCGTCGGCTCGCGATTTGCGCTGCTTGAGCGCGGATTGCTCGGCTTCCACTGTCTTTCGTAAAGTAGCCGCGAGATCACGATTCTTAAACAACTCGCCAGTTTGAGGAGAGCGGCCATCGGGCAGAAAGACCTTGGCCGTCGTCGGGAATTTCTCGAGTCTTGATTTTGCCCGGGCGATCGCGGTAGCGAGGGAAGCATCCATCGGATAACCATGCTCGGCGTAATCGATGGCGGGCGCTAGAACCTCGGCCAGGCTCATGCTGCCGAACCGTTCGAGTGCGGAGAGATAGCCGCCGAAATTTCCGGGCACGATGCCAGCATCGATTCCCCAATCGAGCGATTCCGGCGTCATCGATTCGGGTTTCAGTGCCTTCGGCGCCGCGCCAGCCATCGCCAGCGAATACACGCGGCCGGTGCGCTTTTCGAAGACCGTCATGAAGCCGTTGCCGCCGATGCCGTTCATCTGCGGCTCCATCATGTTGAGCGCGGCGCCGACGGCCACAGCCGCGTCGATTGCGTTTCCGCCTTTCATGAGGATCTGCAATCCGGCGATGGCGGCCAGCGGATGACCGGCGGCAACCAGCCCATGCACGCCTGGAACAGCGGGCCGATGCGCGGTCAGCGGGCGTCCACGCGCTGCGCCTCCGTCAGGATCCTGCGCGAGTACGATGGCGCCGCTAAGCACGATCGCGGCAAGCTTTCGAAGTGGCATATCGAGATCATACTCCGCCAAACGTCCGCATGATACGATCACTCCGAAGATGCTGACAGGAAATTCTCAAGACCGCCGCCGGTTCCTGGCCACCACCGCCGGGTTCTTGGCCGCGAGCGCCTGCAAGAAGGCCGTGCCCTCAGAGATTGGATCGCCCATGCGCGCTTACGGCGAGCGCTCGCCGTATGAAAAAGCGATCCGCGACGTGAAGGAGTCGGTGACGCCGGGGACGGGCGCCACGCGTACGCCGCTTCAGGATCTACAGGGGATCATCACACCGTCGTCGCTGCATTTCGAGCGGCATCACGCCGGCGTACCGAATATCGATGCAGCGAAACACGAGATTCTTCTGCACGGATTAGTCGAGCGGCCGCTGGTTTTTACCATGGACGATCTGCGCCGCTTCCCGTCGATTTCCAGAATTTATTTCATCGAATGCTCTGGAAATAGCGCGTCCGAGCAGGCCGGTAATCCGCAACCCGATCCACAGACCAGCGCGGGTCTGGTGAGTTGCAGCGAATGGACAGGCGTGCCCTTGTCGCTGCTTCTGAAAGAGGCGGGACTAAAAACCAAAGCGAAGTGGATTGTCGCCGAGGGCGCGGACGCTTGCATGATGGCGCGAAGCATTCCCATCGAAAAAGCGCTCGACGATATTCTGGTGGCCTACGGTCAGAACGGTGAGCCGCTGCGTCCCGAGCAAGGCTACCCTGTGCGCCTGGTGGTACCCGGTTGGGAGGGGAACATCAATATCAAGTGGCTCCATCGGATGCATGTGGTCGATCAGCCGTCCATGACGCGCGATGAGACCTCGCATTACACCGATCTGATGCCGGATGGACGCGCGCAGATATTTACGTTCGTGATGGAGGCGAAGTCGATCATCACGCGGCCGGGTGGGGGTCAGCGTCTCGCTTACGGGCCGGGCTCTTATGAGATCACAGGATTGGCGTGGTCCGGGCGTGGTAAGGTTCAACGCGTCGAAGTCTCCACCGACAACGGCCAGACCTGGAGCGATGCGGAGTTGCAGATGCCGATTCTTTCCAAAGCCGCGACGCGCTTCCGCTTGCCGTGGACATGGAACGGCGCAGCGGCAGCGCTGCAATCGCGCTGCACGGATGAAACCGGACACGTGCAGCCATCGCTCGACGAACTGGTTCGCGCGCGCGGCCGTTTCACCTACTATCATTGCAACGCGATCAAGACTTGGTTCGTTCACGAAGACGGGAGCGTTTCACATGCTTAGGTTCATCGCGTTTGCGCTGGCTTCCACGGCCGCGTTCGGACAGGGCCGTCCCGCGACCGAGGCTGAAATTAAAGCCCAGGATTTCACCGTGATGCCCAACGGCGCAGGACTTCCAAAAGGGAGCGGCGACGCGTCCCGAGGCAGGACCATCTATGAACAGAAATGCACGGAATGCCACGGCCAAAAGGGCGAGGGCCAAACCGGTAAATATCCCGCAATCGCCGGCGGCATGGGAAGTTTGAAGTCGCTGAAGCCGGTGAAAACCGTCGGCAGCTATTGGCCTTATGCGACCACGCTATTCGATTACATCCGGCGCGCGATGCCCTACGATCATCCGCGGAGCCTCTCGACCGACGATGTTTATTCCGTGGCTGCTTACGTCCTGGACATGAACGGGATCGTGACGGAGACGCAGGAGCTGAATGAGCGATCGCTTCCGCAGATCAAGATGCCCAATCGCGACGGATTCATCCCCGATCAGCGGCCGGATATCAAGGCCAAACACTAACCTGATCCGCATTTTCGCGTGAGATCATTGAACTAGGCGTGTCTCGAAATTCTGCTTCAGTGGTGATTGTTGGCGCGGGAATCGTAGGATCGTCCATCGCATATCATCTCGCGGCTAGAGGTTGTACCGACGTCGTCATTCTTGAAAAGGCTGTGACGGAAGTCACCGGCAGCACAGCTCGTTCGGCGGCCGGGGTGAGGCATCAGTTCGCGAACGCCGTGAACATCCGGCTGTCGATATATAGCATCGAGCGATTGAAACACTTTACTGAAGAAGTCGGCGGCCACTCGGGGCTGAAGCAGATCGGCTACCTGTTGCTGGTTTCCGACGAGACCACATGGAAACTGCAACAGGCGAGCGTGGCGCTGCAAAACTCGCTTGGCGTGCCGAGCAGTACGATTTCCCCGGCCGATGTCGCCAGGTTGATGCCGCTCGCAAAGATCGACGGGCTTCTGGGCGCGACCTGGTGCGCTGCCGACGGCCATTGCGATCCACATGGCGTCGCCACCGGCTATCTCAACGCCGCGCTCGCCCGTGGGGTGGAACTACGTCGCGCGACTCCGGCCATAGGATTTCGCATGAAGTGCGGCCGGGTGATCGCAGTGCAAACACCGGACGGCATCATTGCGTGCGATACCGTGGTCAACGCGGCCGGCCCATGGGCGAGCGCTGTCGGTGCGCTGGCTGGCCTTGCGGTGCCGGTCCAGCCGTATCGGCGATGCATCTATATGACTGAACCAATGCAGTCGCTTCCACCGTTTCCGTTTGTGATCGATACGGCCAGCGGATTCTACATGCGTCCCGAAGGCGACAAATTGCTGATCGGTGTGACTAACGAGAATGAACCTCCAGGAGAGAATCTGGCGGTCGATTGGGAATGGCTTGAAACTGTGCTCGAGCGCGGCGCTGCGCGGTTTCCATTTCTTGCAGAGACTGGAATCGTCCGCCGGAACTGCTGGGCGGGTCTGTACGAAAATACGCCCGACCATAACCCGATTCTGGGCCGCCATCCGGAGTTGCCGAACTATGTCGATGCCAGCGGCTTCAGCGGCCATGGCGTGATGCATTCGCCGGCCACGGGAATGCTGATGGCGGAAGAGATTCTCGACGGCCGCGCACACAGCATCGCCATCGACGATCTGCGGATCGCGAGATTTCTAGCCGGGCACGCTGCGGCGCGCGAAACCAACGTCTACTAGAGCAAATCAGTTTTGACAGACCTTATCGATTCCACCCGTGGAGCAAGTTTTTTAGAGGCTGCGAAAGAACCAAAACAGATAGACTTACGAGGCTAATGGGGGCGGACCCCCTGGTCAGCAGCCGATCCCCCGATCGGCGTTTGCGCGTGTCCGTCGGCCTGATTTAATTGGCGAGATAGCGCGATCAGGGGATCGCGCGCGGACCAGGGGGTCCGCCCCCCAAGCTGCGAAAATTTACTTGATTCGAGTTTTTTCGCTCTCTATTTTAGATTGCACCGACGGCTTTAGCCGGCGTCAGGACCGGACCTTTTTCCGCAACCCCTTCAACTTGTAAAGGCGTGACACGTGACGATCGACCGCTTCCTATGGTCGCGGCTCAGGGAGTAGTCGATCCTAAAGGCATGCTAGTGGCGCTGCGCGAGGCTTTTCTCGTGTGTCTGCGCGATTACCGCGGTCAGTTCGTCGATCCTTTTCAACCTGGCCGGCGACAGTACGTTGCGTTCGCGAAGGCCGGCATATAATTTGCGGGCCTGCTCATACTCGGCTGCCGCGGCCGCCCAATTTTCGGGGGCTCGCGTTCGCTTTTGGGCCATTGCCACGTAGACGTCGCCGAGATTCCAATGCGCATCGGCGAGCTCCGAAACCGTGGCCCAATCGCCGTTGCGCAGCTCACTCATGCCGGTCCACAGGGACACCGCTTTCTGGCGCCAAACCAGCGCCTGATCGAGATCGCCCATTTCCTCATAAACCCCGCCGATTCGCCCAGTACTGCTGGCAACCGCGGTCGCGGAGCGGACATCGCTGGGATCGGATTTCGCGGCAGCCTGGCGAATCTCCAGCGCTTTCAAATGCGACGCGAGAGCTTCCGGTTGTTTTCCGAGCCGCGACAGCACCCAACCCAGGTCGCTGTAATCGAACGAAAGATCCATTTGCGAGCGGCGGTCGGCGGGGTTAAGGGCGCATCTCGCCTCGTCAATCGCGCGGGCCTCCTGGTAGGCTCGATGGCTTTCGTCGAAGCGTTTCAGAACGCCGTACAGCGCCGCCAGTTTTTTCGAAGCCACGGCGAGCGAGCGCTGCGTTTCCTGGCTGGCCGGATTCGCGTCCAACAGCTTGCGCGTCAGAGCGAGTACGCGTTCCCGCAAGGGAACCGCGTCGGCGTAGCGGCCTTGGTTCGTAAGGGCATCCGCCAGAGTACTGGTAGACGACGCAACGTCGTACATGGCGGTCGAGTTGGAAGGGTCGCGCTTAAGAATCTCTTCGGAAAGCGCCACACATTTTTGCGCCACCTCCTGTTGATGCTTCAAATCGCCGACGTGGGAGTAGGCCGACGAGAGTTGATTGAGCACACGCAGGTAGTCGCGCTGCAGCCGTTGATTTGCCAAGGAACCGCTCGAGAGTTTTTCGAGGATTGCCGCACTCTTCTGGACACTTTCGAGCGCCGCCGGTCCGTTGCCCAGGTTCGATTCGGCGGCATACCCTTGCACCAACCCGATACGTTCATAGGCCAGGGCAACTTCCCAGGCGAGCTTCGGATCGCCGCGGGCTTCCTTCGAAAGCCGTTCCAGATATTCCAACGCCCTGGCGATCAGAAGATTGCGCGCCGCAGTCGAGCCGGGCAGGGGTGCGATCGCATCATGCAATTCGAAAATGACGGAGTGCGCCAGGCTGCGGACCTCTTCGAACCGGCGTTGTGCGCTTCTGGCTTCCCACCATGCGGCCGCCGCAAACGCCAGAATCAAGAATGCGGCCGCCGCCCCGGCCGGAATCGCGATGCGATGGCGCTTGAGCATTTTCCCCGCACGATACGTGAAGGTTGCCGGGCGCGCCAGCACGGGCCGGCCGTCCAGATAGCGGTGCAGATCGGCCGCGAGTTCGACCACCGTCGCATAACGCCGGCGCGGATCTTTTTCGAGCGCCTTGGCCGCGATCGTGTCCAGGTCGCCGCGCAGGCGTTTCTGGAGCCGCTCGTCGCCGGCGGCCAGGCTCAATCGCTTCGGCTCCTGCTCACAAACCGTGCGCACGATCTCGGCCAGCGATCCGCTGGGAACGTCGTAGGGGCGGTGCGCGCTCAGCAGCTCGTAAAGAACGACGCCCAGCGAATACACGTCGCCTGATACGGTATGCGGCTCGCCGCGCACCTGCTCCGGACTCGCGTAGGCCGGCGTCATCATCGGAAATGCCTGGGTGATCTGGTCGTTGTCGCCGGCGTCCAACACACGCGCCAGGCCGAAATCCAAAAGCTTGGGGCTGCCTTCGTCGGTCACCAGAATATTGCCCGGCTTTAAATCGCGATGCACCACCAGGTGCTGGTGCGCGTGCGCCACCGCTTCGCAAATCGACAGGAATAACTCAATTCGCTGCGGGATGGAAAGGTTGTGAGTCTCGCAGTATTCGAGCAGCGGCAGACCCTGGACGTACTCCATGACGAAGTACGGCTGGCCTTCCGCGGTCGCGCCGCCGTCCACCAGGCGAGCGATGCCGGCATGCTCGAACTGCGCCAGGATCTGGCGTTCCCGCCGGAATCGTCCATCCAGTCCCAGATCGCGCCGGCCGCTGGTGATCAGCTTGATCGCCACCTGTTTCCGGTATTGGCCGTCGGCGCGCTCGCCCAGATACACCAGGCCCATTCCGCCGCGTCCGATTTCACGCAGGATGCGGTACGGTCCGATGGCGGAAGGCGGCGGAGGAACTTCGGTTTCGGCGCGGAGCACGGCGCCGGGCATCGCGATCGTTTCGAGCACCACGTCGGCGCGCGATTCGAGGGCGAGCAGCGATTCGACTTCGCGCCTCAACTCGGCATCGACGCCGCACAATTGATCGAGCGTTTCCGTGCGCTCTCCTGGATCCGTCTCCAGCACCTGGGCGAGAACCGACTTGATCGCGCCCCAGCGTGCCGGTGTCATTGTAATGACGGTCCCTCAATCTGCTGGAGCAGCCACAGCCTGGCCGTACCCCATTCGCGCTTCACGGTGGCTGGGGAAATCCCCATCACTTCCGCGGTTTCCTCAATCGTCAGCCCACCGAAGTAACGCAGCTCGACCACGCGTCCCTGCTGGGGATCCAGGTCGGCTAACTCTTGCAGTGCCTGGTTCAACTCCAGGACATCCACCTGGGGATTCGTAAACACGCTGAGCGCATCCTCCAGGGCGACGGCTTGTGTAAAGCCTTCGCGTTTGGCCGCCTGGTTGGCGCGTGCGTGATTGATCAGGATGCGCCGCATCATGCTGGCGGCAACCCCAAGAAAATGCGCCCGATTCTTCCAATCCACCGCGCGCTGATCCACCAGCCGCATGTAGGCTTCATGGACCAAAGCCGTGGGTTGAAGCGTGTGATCGGGACGTTCCGCGGCGAGAAAATGACGAGCTAGACGACGCAATTCCTCGTACAGCACGGGAGTCATCTGGTCCAGCGCGCTCTTGTCGCCATTGCGCCAGTTTACAAGGAGTTGCGTGAATTCTGGCGGCGCGAGCACAGCAGCGTTAACTATTCTACAAGGAAATTGCTGAGCCGTCGATTGAGGTAGTGGCGCTCTGGCCCGTCGCGTGCTTCGCTCAAAAAGGCCTTGCGCAGTATCATCGAATTACATATAATCGATCCACTTATATGGAAGGCACCCTGAAGCCCGCCGATTTTCATATTCTTCTCGCACTCTCCGATGGCCCGCGTCACGGCTACGGAATCATGAAGGAAGCGGAGCGCGAATCGGGCGGCGGCGTCCGCCTGGAGATCGGGTCGCTCTACCGATTGCTGGGCCGGTTGCTGGATGCAGGGCTCATCGAAGACGCGGATGGCGACGAACGACGCCGGTATTACCGCATCAGCCGCTTAGGGCGGCGCGTTTTGAAAAGCGAAGCCGAGCGGCTCGCAGGACTCGTCGATCTGATTCGCGCGCGCCGGTTGTTGCCGGAAGGCGAAGTGTAATGGGACGCCTAATGCGACGGATCGTCGCCGTTCTACTTTATCTATTCCCCGCTGCGTTCCGGCGCGCGTTCGGAGCAGACATGCTGGCGACTTTTGACGATCGGTGGCGCGAAGCCCGCAGCTTGCGGCTCGCGATGCGAACCATTTTGGAGTTGACCGCGAGCGCGGTCCTACAACGATTGTCGAATCGTGCGCCGGCCTGGGCGTCCGTCAGGAAAGGAGATTCAGCAATGGCCATTCTTTGGCAGGATTTTCGTTTTGTTCTGCGAACCTTCGCCAATAGCCCGGCGTTCACCTTGGTCGCTCTGGCTACGCTCGCGTTGGGCATCGGAGTCAATACGGCGATGTTCAGCGTCGCCAATGCGGTGTTGTGGCGATCGCTTCCCTACACGCATCCTGAAGGCATCGTTTGGGTAGGCGCCGTCGCGCGCGCGAATCCGGACGAAGCCTGGGGAACCTCCTATCTGAATTTTCTCGATTGGCGGGCGCGCTCACACTCGTTCGAGCGAATGGCGGCGATCCTGGGCGCGGACAAGATTCTGCGGGACAGCGCGGAGCCAACGCGTGTCTCTGGATTGGGAGTTACCCACGAGTTCTTCGAGATTCTGGGAGTGCAGCCCGCAGTTGGGCGCGCATTCGACGCTTCGGGCGAGAAGGCACAGGCGCTGCCCGTGATCGTGCTGAGCGACCGGATGTGGCGACGGAGATTCGGCGGAGACGCGGCCATGATCGGGCGCACAGTTCACTTCGACGATTCCGCCTTCACCGTGATCGGCATTATGCCGGAGCGATTCGAATACGGCGAGGCGGAATTTTGGGTGCCGCTCGAACAGGTGAATAATCCCTATTTTGCGACGCACCGCGAAGTGTGGGTGATGAACGCGATCGGGCGGATGAGGCCCGGCGTAACGACGGCAGTGGCGCAAACTGAAATGGAAGGGATCGATCAGCAGATCGCGCGTGAAAACCCTGAGGCCAAGCGGGATCTGGTGATGCGAGTCAACCCGCTGCGGATTCAGATCAGCCGGGATTTGCGGCCGGCGCTGCTGGTTTTGCTGGGCGCTGTTGCCGTCGTTCTGCTCATCGCCTGCGCGAACCTGGCAGGATTGATGTCGGTTCGCGCCGCCGCTCGTGCCAGGGAAATGGCGATTCGCAGCGCGCTCGGCGCAGGACGGCGCAGAATGATCCGTCAATTGCTCACCGAAAGTCTGACGCTGGCGCTGTTGGGAGGGATCGCGGGAGTCGGACTCGCGTTCTGGGCCACGCGCGGGCTGCAATGGCTGAGCAAGGATCCACGCCTGCTCGGCACCTCCATCGATTTCAAGGTGCTGCTCTTCGCTTTCACCGCCACGCTCGCGACCACTCTTCTATTCGGAGTCGCGCCGGCGATCCACGCGGCGCGCGTCGATGCTGCGGAAGCGCTCAAGAGCGGACCGCGATCCGGTCCTCAGCGGGCGGCGGCAAGACAGATTCTGGTGGTCGCACAGGTTGCATTATGCCTGGTCCTGCTGGTGGGCGCGGGGTTGCTGTTGCGAAGCTTCCGTCGAGTCCTGGACGTGAATCCCGGTTTTCGGACCGACCACTTGCTGTCCATGCGCATTGGTCTGCCGTCGAGCTACAAGACGGTCGCTTCGGTCGTGCAGACTTCAGGCCAGTTCACCGAGCGATTGCGGTCGCTGCCTGGAGTGACGGATGCCACCATGGTCAATTCCCTGCCGATTTCGGGCGGCGATGCGAACGGCGATATCACGGTGGAGGGCATAGCATCCGGCGCGACCGATCTTGGTGTCGCCAGCTTTCGCCGCGCGATGCCGGGCTATTTTCGCACCATGGGGATCCCGTTCGTCCGCGGCCGGGATTTCACCACCTCCGACGATACGCACCATGAGCGGGTAGTCATCATCAACGAAAGCATGGCGCGGCGTTTCTGGCCAAATCAGGACCCGGTGGGGCGGAGAATCAAGATCGGTCCGCGCGACGCGTCCGAGTGGATGACCATCGTCGGCGTGGTAAGAGACGTGCGCCAGATTGGCCTCGATTCCGAGATCGGGTTTTCGACGTATCAACCCATGACTCAACAGGTGCGGCTGCAAATGCAGATCGCTATTCGAACGGTGGGCGATCCGGAAAAGGTGGCCGCCGCGGCGCAGCGTGAACTGAGGCGTGTGGAACCGGCCCTCATCATCGATCGAGTGGAGACCATGTCACAGCGCATCGACGAGTCGGTGGCGCCACGCCGGCTGATCCTACTCTTGTTCGGTTTGTTTTCCCTGCTCGCGACGGTGCTGGCGGCGATCGGATTGTATGGCGTAGTCGCCCACGCGGCCGGACAGCGGACGCAGGAATTCGGGATTCGCATGGCGCTGGGCGCGCGCTCCGCCGACGTCCTGCGGTTGGTGCTGGGCCAGGGACTCAAGCTCGCAGCGGCCGGCGTCGTGATCGGAATGGTCGCGGCGCTGGGGCTCACCAGATTGCTGACCAAGCTGCTTTTCGGAGTCGAGCCCACTGATCCGTTAACGCTGATCGTTGTGGCGATGCTGCTCGCGTGCGTCGCGATGATTGCTTGCTGGCTCCCGGCGCGCAGGGCGACACGAATCGCGCCGACGGAAGCTCTACGGATCGAATGAGAGATGATTTGACCGAATCTTGTGGGGCCGCCAATCTTGGTGGCGAGCCGGCTTTCAGGCCGGCTGGTCTTCGCGCGCATAGAAGCCGGTCGGGGGACCGGCTCGCCGGCAGGACTGCCGGCCCCACAGGGATTGGTCAAATCAAAAAGGGCTGCTAACTCTTTCCGCGCGCCGCGACGGCCGGTGTTGCCGCAGGCACTGGAGGAGCGGCTTGCGGCTCAGCTCGAACCAGACCCAGCAGCTTGCGCAGCTCCGCGTCGAGCTTCTTGCGCGCGTCGGGATTGTCTTTCATAAACTGCCTCGCGTTGTCGCGGCCCTGTCCGATGCGCTCGCCTTTGAAGCTATACCACGCACCGCTTTTTTCCACCAGGTTCTGGGCGACGCCCAAATCGATCAGGTCGCCTTCCTTGGAAATGCCTTCGCCGTAAATAATGTCAAACTCGGCTTCGCGGAACGGCGGAGCCATTTTGTTTTTCACGATCTTGATCTTAGTGCGATTCCCGACCACGGTTTCGCCGTCTTTAATGGCAGCAATGCGGCGGATGTCCACACGGACGCTGGCGTAAAATTTCAGCGCGCGGCCACCGGTGGTGGTTTCCGGATTGCCGAACATCACTCCGATCTTTTCGCGAATCTGGTTAATGAAAATCAGGCAGGTATTCGACTTCGAAACGATTCCGGTCAGCTTGCGCATGGCCTGCGACATGAGCCGCGCGTGGACGCCCATGAAGCTGTCGCCCATTTCGCCGTCCAGCTCGGCTTTGGGAACCAGCGCCGCCACCGAGTCGACCACCAGAACATCGATGGAACCGGAAGTGATCAGCGCGTTGGTGATTTCAAGAGCCTGCTCGCCGTAGTCCGGCTGCGAGACCAGAAGATTGTCCACGTCGACGCCGAGCTTTTTCGCATACACCGGGTCGAGCGCATGTTCGACGTCGATATACGCGGCCATGCCGCCGACTTTCTGCGCTTCGGCCACCACTTGCAGCGCGATGGTGGTCTTGCCGGACGATTCCGGCCCGAAAATCTCGACGATGCGGCCGCGCGGGAAGCCGCCGATGCCCAGCGCGTAATCGACCGAAATCGATCCGGTCGAAATGGTCGGCACGGCTTGCACGGGCTGCGCCCCCAGCCGGATGATCGATCCTTTTCCAAATTGTTTTTCGATCTGGCCCAGCGTGGCGCCAAGGGCTCGGGAGCGTTCTTTCTCGTCCATAGTGGAAGGTCCTTCTTCTCGAGGGGAGATTCAATTATAAAACGTAATCGATCTGCCTTGTTCGGCCGCCCCGGAGAACCGCTGGATGGAACGGCTGAGGCCGCTGCGAACGGATTCAGATTGTATAGAATAGCTTCCAATCCGGCAATAGGCCGAGAAGTCAATCGTTGGAGGCACGCAATGGATAAGATGCAATTCTATGCTGTTTCCCTGGCCCTGCTCGGCACTGTTGCCGCGCTTGCGCAAACGACAACCAACATCACCTTCGATGTCACGATAACCGGGACGCAAGACACCGCGGAAAACATTTTCATCATTGCCGAAAATGGCTCGGTGGGCGCGCTTGGCAACGCAACCCTCAACATCAGCGCTGTTGGGACCATCCAGAACAACAGCGTGACCACTCCTATTCAGGTCGCGGCGGGGTTGTACTTCAATCAAGTCGACACGATCAATGCGAGCTTCACGAGCTCGGTTAATTTTTTTACCGGGCCCCGTACGTTCACCTTGTCGAACGGCACGATCAGCGGCGGAACCGGAGCCTATGCGGGTGCGACGGGCTCGCTCACGCTGAACTTCACTCCTACCGATCTGATCACCGGCTCGGGAAGCGTGACTGCCGGAGGGAAGACCACGCCGTTAACCCTGACCAACTTTCACGGCTCACAAGGTTGCCCGAGCTGCGAGCGGGACTATTCTAATGGAACCCTCAGCGGCACAGTGAGCCCCGCGGGAAAGGTAACCGGGACTTTCAGGCTGGACAACACTTTGAACAATCAAGACTCGTCCATACCGTCCCAAGGCATCGTCCAAGTTGTCCTCAACAGCACCGACAGCATCAATCTTTTCACGGTCTCCAACTCCTCGACGCTGCCGGTGGTCGGAGGCACGGGAGCCTACGAGGGCGCTACGGGGTTATTCACTGCGACCAACGTGACTCAGACTTCGAATTCCCTCAGCGCCCAAGGGACGGGGACCATAACCACCCCGGCGCCGGGCGCGCCCATCATCACTCAGGTGAAGACGGCATTTGGCTCGACGCCGATTGCAAATAATACCTGGCTTCAGATCAATGGGACGAATCTCGCGCCTGCGAATACTCCGTCTACCGGGATCGACTGGAGCAACGCTCCCGATTTCGCCAGCGGCAAGATGCCGACGAAGCTCGGCGCGATCGATAGCGTTACCGTGGACGGTAAACCGGCGTACCTTTACTTCTATTGCAGCGCCGCGACAAATTCAAACTGCGCCACCGATCAGATCAACGTGCTCTCCCCGTTGTTCGATCCTCAGGGTCTGGTGCCGGTGGTCGTCACACGGAATGGAGTTGCTAGTGCGCCGTTCGTCGTGACCAAGACCGGCGTTTCGCCGGCACTCCCTTTGTTCGATGTCAAGGGACACGTCGTCGCCCGACACCTGGATTTTAGCCTGATGGGCCCCACCACTCTGTATCCTGGATTGTCGACTCCTGCCAAACCAGGAGAGACGATCATCCTGGTCGCCTACGGCTTCGGCGCCTCGACCAACCCCGGCGCGACTCTAACGGAAGGATCGGCGACGCAGTCTGGCCCTCTGCCGTTCACCCCCCGATGCTGGATTTCGGGCCTCCAGGCGAACGTCGCCGCGGCTTTGATCAGTCCCGGACTGTTCCAGTTAAACGTCACGGTTCCCACCCAGACACCCAGCGGGGATAATCCCATCATCTGCGTGTATCCGGGTTTTCCGATGTCTCCCGGCGCACTCATCGCAGTGCAGTAAAGTTGGGTGAGGCTGCCCGCCTAAAATACTAAAGCCGGGCCCCTTTTTAGGACCCGGCCGAGACTTTCCGAATTTCTTTCGACTGCGCGCACCTAACGGCTAGGCAACCTGCTGCGGCCGCGATCGAGCCAGAATAGCATTCATCTGGTCCTTCAGCCGCAGTTTCTGTTTCTTCAGGCGAACCTCTTCCACCTGTTCCTGATCGGACAAGTGGCCGCCTTTGGCCTCCAGCTCTTCCAGCTGTTTGTGATACTGGGCGTGCTGGGCGGCCAACGTACGAAATTCCTCGTCGGTCGCCATCAGATGCGCTTTAAGTTCATCCTGCGTGTTGTTCTCCATCAAACACTCTCCTGTTCGTGTGTTGTGAGATCCACGCCGAGTCTGATTTTTGATTGGTTTGGTCGGGCTCGGTGGGTCGTAATCATCAGTCGTGGAGCAGCCGGTCACCGATGGCCGACTGCGCATCATGACAATATCATGAAAAAAAACTCATGACAATAGCCGCCTCGGAGGGATCGTTATAGTAGTCCTCCCGCCGTCCCGCGAGTTTGAACCCTAAAGACGTGTAAAGCGCGATCGCCGCCGTATTGGACTCCCGAACCTCCAGGTACCAGTTCGCCTCGGAGCCGGTAAGGGCGTTCTGGACCAGCATTTTGGCGATCCCGTTCCGGCGCCATGCAGGATGGACGGCCAGGTTCAGAATCTCGCGTTCGCCGGGCGTGGTTTCACGCGTGACAAGGAACGCGATGACTTCGCCGGCACTCTCGACAACCGAACAAATGTACTCCAGCGGGTTCCAAGCGGAGGCTTCCGGCGAAGCGGCCTGGATCGCCGCGATCGCCGGCCGGTCGTCGGGCGTAGCGGGGCGAATCAAAACAACTCTCTTAACCTTCGGAATTCGCGTGTATTCGCGTTCATTCGCGGCCTATCGTCTTTTGCGGTTTGGTGGTGAGGCCCAGGATCAGCACTCCGATGACTGGCAGCGCCGACATCGCGAAACAAACGGTGTTGAATCCAAATCGATCCACTACACTCCCGATCCTCGGCGAGAGAAACGCCTGCATCGCTCCATACGCGAAAGTGAGCACCGCGACTCCGAATCCCGCGCGTGAAGGGCCGAACATATCGATCGGCATCGCATACAGATTCGTCGAAATGCAAATCCCCCAGAACGCACTGCTGGTCACGGCGACGGCCGCCAGCGGAACGTTGGGCATAAACGGAACCGCCGCCGTCGAAATCAGCGCCGCCACCCCGCAAATCCACGACACGCGCATTCGCGCGGTCCGAACCGGCATGCCGCGGCGAATCCAGTGGAAAGCGATCCATCCGCTCAGAAAGCCGCCAATGGTCGCCGCGACCTGCGGAATCCAGGCGAAGCGCGCGTTCGCCTCCACCTGCGTCAGATGCCATTGTTCGACGAAGTACAGCGTGGTCCAGTTGGTCCACAGCGTGTAGAGCGCCATGATGAAGATGGTCGAGACGACCAATCCCCAGATCCGTGGATCGCGCAGCAGCTCCACAAATCGCGCACTGGATCTGACGGTCTTTTCCGGTTTGGCGGGGACTTTTTTCGCCGTGAACCACCAGATCGGCGTCCAGATGACACCCAGCGCTCCACAAAAAATGAACGCAGCCCGCCAGCCGTAGTGCGGCGCGATAATCGCCACCGCGATCGGCGCCAGCACCAATCCCAGACTCACGCCGACTTGATTAAATGCGCTGCCCAGCGCCAGTTCGCCGGGTTCGAGGTACACTCCGTTGGCTTTTCCGAAACACGGGATACCCGCGGCTTCTGCAATTCCCAGTAAGGTCCGCGATGCCACCAGTTCGCGAAAGCTGTGCGTCAATCCCGTCGCCGCGCCCGCAAAAGACCAGGTGAGAACCGCGATGCTCACGCCCACGTTCAGCCCGACGCGATCGATAAAAACTCCCGCAAGCGGCGCCGTCACTGCGTAGACGATGGAAAAAATGGAAAGGATCTGTCCGTATTCGTGATTGGTCAGATGAAATTCAGACTTCAATGCGGGCGCGGAGGCGGCCAGCAACTGCCGGTCGAGATAATTCAGCGTCGAGGAAAGCATGACGACAACGATCGCGACCCAGCGCAGCGGGACCCTTGGCATTTACGGGAAGTCCACCATCGCCACGTCGCCCACCGTGTCCATCTTCGCGTCAGCTTTCAACGTGTAGATCACTCGAATCTTGCGAGCCTGCTTCTGGATGCCGCATCCGAACTTGGCTTCCGCGGCGCTTTTCACGGTCAGATGGTTCGGATCCCGAACCAGCAGGCGAATCGTCCCGCCGCCGTCGATTTTGATAGTCAGGCGCAGGGGTCCGCTGGGAAGACAATCGACGCGCGCCAGCGATCCAGAGATTTTTTCGCCCGGCGGCTCCTCCCACCATGCTTGGGGTTTCTCGCCCGGCTTGAGGCCGCCGAGCTTCTGATTCATCGCGGCCTCGGCTGCATGAACCTCAGCGGCGGCGGAATCTTTCGCGCGCTGCAAGTCCGCGGCCTTCTCATCGGCGATGCGTTTCTTCTCGGCAACTTCAAACGCAGCGCGCTTGTCGTCTAGGTCGAAGCGAACATTTTTGATGCGTTCGCGCTCGGCATCGGTCGGCGCGGCCTTCATCGCAGCGGCCCAGGATTTGTCGGCATCGGAGTATTGATTCGCCCCGGTTTGCGCTTCGGCGAGCGCCTGCCAATATTCGGCGTTGCGCGGCTCGAGCTTGGTCGCGATTTTCAGCTCGACGATTTTCGGGGCTGACTCCGGCTCGAGTGCGGCGATACGGACGTGAGGCTCTCCCCATTTCGGATTCGCTTTCGCCGCAAGCTCCAGTGCAGGACGCGTGCGCTTTTCGACCAACCCGCGTGGACTCTCTGGCGGAAAATCCTTTCCACCCGCGGCCAGTTCCGAAAAGAGAGCGTCGATCGCCGCTTTGTCCACAGGTTTCTCGATGAAGTCCTTATTCGGATTCAACGGCTCGCCCGATGCAGGCGCCGCCTCGAACTTTCCCGCGCCAACGTACGCGTCCACTTGTTCATCGAGTTTGGCGACGGTCAAACCGAAAGCGTTCCGTGTGGCCAGCACTTCGTCGCCGACGCCCTGCATGTTATTCAAATAGACGCGCAGCTTACCGGTGAAATCCGGATTGGTGACGAGAAGTTGTATTTTCGCCCACGCATGCAGACGCTCCGCCGGCAGTTCGCCCGACGGCAGCGGCGTGCCGATCATGATTTTCGTACCGGTCACCTTGATGGTTGAAAAGAGATCGCACAAAGCGGTTTCGATCGCGTCCGGCATCCGTCCGGAGTTTTGATCGATCAGCATGCGCGTGAGCTGACGGAGCCAGTCCCGCGGCATCGGCGTGTCCGCGGTCCAGGCGCTCAGCAGTGCCGACCCGCCTTCAATAAATGGTTTCTGAAGCGCGTGCGGACCGTATTCTTTAGTGTTACCAAACAGGACGACATCGATCGGCCACACAGTTTCAAGCTGGCTCGCCGAGGGCCCGCCGACGCCGAGACTATCCTTGCCCAGCATCACTCCCAGCACATGCCGGAGCTGTTCCATTTCATTCAGCCGCTCGCGCGCAGCTTTATCACCTGCGTCGCTGATGACATGGAAGGGGCCCATGCGGTATTCAACCCAGCTCGCGGCGGTAGCCGAGGCGGCCAGGAAAACGGCGAGTGCGAAGCGGTACATCTCCTTCTATAATGACAAGCCCGGGATGGCTTCGTATTGCCGCTACTCGGCTCGGAGCGAGGTAGGGCGGATAAGGCGAATCTTTGCTCACTCCCTCACTTCTTAACGGGCTGGAGGACGATCCGCTCGAAGTATTTCGGCACGATGACCCTGGTCTTGGGTGAGGCAGCCTTCATTTCGCGCAGGAAAGACTGCAGCGCTTCTAGGGACTCTTGCTGGGAAGCACCGTAGGGGATTAAGAAGTTATCCCAATGCGTCGGCACCACCAACGGTGGAAATGCCAGGGTGCGCATAAGCCGCCCGGTGTAGTCATAAATCTCAGAGCGCGATGCCGCGGCACCGACTAATACGACATCTGGTCGCAGTCCCTCAATCTCCCGCTCGATGTAGTTCATGCCCCCAAACGCAAGAATCTGATGCCCATGAAAACGGATCAGGTACGCCAGCGTGCCTCCCTCTGGATGCATTTGCCCCAAGGTCAGCGGCGATTTCATCCCGGCTGGAGTAGTCGTCGAACTGAAGTAATGCTTGTGGTCTAGAGGGCTGTGAAGGCTCGGGATTACCTTGAGAGACAAGGCGCCAAATTCGTAATCCTCCCCGCCGCGGACTGTGATCAGTTGTTTTTCGGGGACGTCATATGCCCTGAGCACATTCTGGGTGCTCTCGGTCCCGATGACCGTCGCGCCGGTTTTTCGCGCGATGTGCGGGACATCCAACACATGATCGTAGTGCGTGTGAGTGACTAAAATGAAATCTGCTCGTTTCACATGGGAATCGATAGCCGCCGCATCAGGCGCGGCCACGTCATCCATCGTGTATGTGGGACGCGGGTCGCTGGGCGTTTGGGATATCGAGCGCCCCGGAGGCGCTGGTCCAAGGATTCGCGAGATGTAGGGATCCAGAAGAATGACCGTGCCGCCATTGCCGATCCGCCATCCCGCCGCACCCAGGTATTCGAGGAAAACCTTGCCGCCTGCCTGGTTAGCCGAATCTTGTCCCCTGAGGAGGCCAGTGAAGGCCACGCTGAAGGCGACACCAATGAGTAGCGTTTGCCGAAGACAGATCATATAAGACCTCTATCCAAACGAGGTCCGACACCGCAGCGCGCAGCGTGAACGCAGGCTTGAGGCATCGTATCACTAACTCACCATGCATCATTGTGGACGCTGACCCGCTCGCTCCGCGCAGCGCTCGCGTGATAAGATAAAAATTCTCCTGGAGTTTCTGTGGATCGACAAACCCGTAAAAATCTCAAATCCGATAAGTTTGCCGAAGAAGTCAAACACGGCTTCGACTTCATGTCGGAGCATCGCGCGGACATCAAGCGCTACGGACCGATTGCCCTCGGCCTGATCGTCATTGCGGTTGCGATTTTCTTCTACATGCGGAATCAGGCTGACGTCCGCGAAAAAGTGCTGGCCGACGCGATCCGTGTCGACAACGCCCACATCGGTCCCGCTCCTCCCGGATTCCTGACCTATCCGACCCAGCAAGAAAAAGACAAAGCCCGCGCCAAAGCGTTCACTGACTTGGCGTCCAAGTATCACGGCTCCCAGGAAGGCGCGATGGGCGAGTTCTATCTCGCCTCGGACGCAGTCGACAAAGGCAATCTGCCGGAAGCCGAGAAGCGTTACAAGGATGTAGTGGATTCGGCTCCGACGCCTTACGCATCGCTTGCGAAACTGGCGTTGGCGAAAGTTTATTCGGCCGAAGGCAAAGATGCCGAAGCCGAAAAGCTGCTGCGAGACCTGATGGCCAGCCCCACCGTGACGGTTTCCAAGGAGCAGGCCACCATTCAGTTAGCGGTTGTGATCGGAAAGAAAAATCCGGATGCCGCGCGTAAGATGTTGGAACCGCTGCGCACCGAACGAACCGCGGTCAGCCGCGCCGCCGTGCAGGCGATGGGCGACGTCACAGGCGCTCATTAATTTGATTACGGGCGCTCTCGCCCATCTCCGGTTTCCAGTGGAACGCGGCCGCGGCCGCCGCTATCCCGAACTTCCACATCCTTATCGCAACGACTTTCAGCGCGATCGCGACCGCATCGTGCACGCCCGCGCGTTCCGGCGCCTGGAAAATAAGACCCAGGTGTTTACGCCCGGTCTTTCCGATCATTTTCGAAACCGGCTGACGCATACCATCGAAGTTTCACAAGTCGCGCGTACTGTTGCGCGCGTGCTGGGCCTAGATGAGGATCTGACGGAAGCGCTGGCGCTCGCGCACGACATCGGGCATCCGCCGTTCGGGCATGCAGGCGAAGCGGAATTGGATCGCATGATGCATCGCTACGGCGAACGCTTCGATCACAATCTTCATGCACTGCGCATTATCGAATCTTTCGAGAATCCCTACGCGCGCTTTCCCGGATTGAATCTGACCTTCGAGGTTCGCGAAGGAATCGTCAAACATTCCAGCGATTTCGTCCCAGAAGAATACTTTCCAGGATTGCGTCCCACGCTCGAGGCGCAGCTGATCGACCTGTGCGATGAGATCGCTTACAACGCGGCCGATCTCGACGATGCCTACGGCGCCGGCTTGCTTTCGTTCGAGGACGCGCGCGCGTCGGTGGACAAGTTCCGCGAGCTGGACGAGACCTCCTCGCAACAGTTTCCGGGCGCCACCGAGCGCGTCCGGATGCATGAGATCGTGCGTGGCCTCATCGATTGGCTGGTTTCGGGCCTGATGGAAGGAACCGCCGCCGCAGCCGCGCATCTAGGGAATTTTGAAAACGTCCAAACGAACCCAAGACGCGTGGCATGCCTTTCGCCAGAGCCGGCAATCGGGACCGCGCAGCTCAAAGAGCTATTAAGGTCAAAGGTTTACAACTCCGATGCGCTCTCTGAAGCCAGGCAGGTTTCGGTCTCCCGCATCGGCAAACTGTTCGACATGTACATGCGGCACCCCGAACTGATGCCTTCCAACTACCTGGAAGATTCAGCGCGAGAGCCGCTGCATCGTCAGGTTTGCGACTACATTGCCGGCATGACCGACCGATTCCTGTTAAAGACTTGCGAACAGATGAACATTCGTTAGCGTAAAGGCCAGTCAACTTTTCCTCCCATTAGGCGTTTAATAGTATGAGAGGCAAATGTACGATGCGGAAGTCCCTGGCGTTAGCCGTCGCTGTGCTTTTCGCTGCCACACTTGGCGCGAAGAAGAAGACCGACGCCGATTACGCCCAATTTCAGAAGAAGTTATCGAAGGATGAGCAGGTCCTGCACGCGGTGGACCGGCTGACGTTCGGTCCCAAGCCCGGCGACGTCGAGGCTGTCAAGAAGATGGGCGTGAAGAAGTGGATCGACCTGCAGCTTCATCCCGAGCGCATCAAGGAAAATCCAGAAGTAGAAAAGAAGCTGGCTCCTCTGGAAGCGCTGCGCATGTCGCAGACGGAGACGGTGGCCGCGTATCCGTCACCGCAATTGATTCGAGCCGTAGCGCAAGGGCGGCAACCGCTTCCTGAGGATCCGATTGCGCGTGCGGCCGTGGAACGCCTGGCCAAGCGCTTCAAAGTGAAGAAAAGCGAGAACGATAACGATCCAATGGATCCGGCCGTTCCCCTCGACCAACTGCTGACGCGCGAGCAGATTCAGACTCTTCGCACGGGCAAGATCGATCAGAAAAAGGAACTGCTCGAATCGATCCCGGAAGATCGAATCGACGACATCGTGATCGCGCTGCCTCAGCCGTTGCGTAATCAACTGATCGCGGCCGCAAATCCTGTACTGCGGCGAAAGCTGGTGCTGGCGAATCAGCCGCAGCAGGTGGTCTTTTCGGATTTGGCGGAAGGAAAACTGTATCGCGCAATATATAGTAATCGTCAGCTGGAAGAGGAGCTGGCGGACTTCTGGTTCAATCATTTCAACGTGTTCCTCGACAAAGGCGCGGACCGTTTCCTGGTGCCCACCTACGAGCGCGAATCGATCCGGCCGCATGTGCTGGGACATTTCCGGGAGCTGCTGGAAGCCACGGCTTCAAGCCCCGCCATGCTGTTTTATCTGGACAACTGGCAGAGCGTCGCGCCGGATCAGGTGCGCCGGCCCAACGGCAACCGTCCACAGCGCGGATTGAACGAAAATTATGCGCGCGAGCTGATGGAGCTGCACACCTTGGGCGTCGACGGAGGGTACACGCAGAAGGACATTATCGAAGTCGCGCGCTGTTTCACCGGCTGGACTATCCGCAATCCGCAGCAGGGCGGAAGCTTTTTCTATAACGATCGCGTGCACGATAAAGGCGAGAAAGTCGTGCTCGGCGTCACCATTCCGGCAGGCGGCGGCAAAGAGGATGCCGAGAAAGTGCTGGACATTCTGGCAAAGCATCCTTCCACGGCGAAGTTTATTTCGACAAAGCTCGCTCAAAGGTTCGTGGCGGACAATCCTCCGCCGGAGCTGATCGACCGGATGGCGAAGACGTTCGAAAAGTCCGACGGCGACATTCGGGAAGTGATGAAGACCATGCTCGAGTCGAAAGAATTCTTTTCGGCAGGCGCGTATTGCGCCAAAGTGAAGACGCCATTTGAAATGATCGCGAGCGCGGTTCGGGCGACGGGCGCGCAGGTCGACTACGCTTTACCGCTGGCCCAGCAAATCGGACAACTGGGCGAGCCGCTGTATCGCAAAATCGAGCCGACCGGCTACTCCAGCGCGAACGCGGAATGGGTCAGCTCGGCGTCCTTGCTAGGCCGGATGAATTTTGCGATTGCATTGACGCAGAATAAGGTAGCCGGGGTCAAAGTGGATACGTCCAAGTATCCAGACGATCCCTCGAAAGCCGCACGATTGATGCTATTCCATGACGCCACGCCGCAGACGCGGGACGCGATCGTAAAAGCGCTGGCGGATAAGACTCCGACACCGGAGCTAGTAGCAGGATTGGTGATCGGGTCGCCGGATTTTCAAAGGCGGTAGCCTACAGCTACTCTTGGGTGCCGCGTGCGGTGAGAGCTGATTGTGAGCGTGTGGGCCGGTTCGGTTAGGAGAACTACCAATGAATCGTCGAATCTTTCTGAAGAGTTCCGCGATGGCGATGGTCGGCGTCGGATCGACGCCGGTATGGCTTTCGCGAGCATTGTACGCGGCCGATGCGCCCAGCCCGCGCAAGAAAATCCTGGTCGCGATTTTTCAGCGTGGAGCGGTGGACGGATTGAACGTGGTGGTCCCGCACGGCGAACAGCGCTACTACGACATGCGCCCGACCATCGCGGTCCCAAAGCCGGGCAGCACGGATGGCGCAATCGATCTCGACGGTTTTTTCGGTCTCCATCCTTCGCTAAAACCGCTGAAGCCGATTTACGATTCCGGCCGGCTGGCGATTGTGCATGCGGTAGGTTCACCGGACCCGACGCGCTCGCATTTCGATGCCCAGGATTATATGGAGTCGGGAACGCCGGGCCGCAAGGCGACTGCCGATGGCTGGCTGAATCGCGCGCTTGCGCCGCAAGACAAGAAATCGCCGGTGCGCGCCGTGAGCTTCAGCGCCGATCTGGCCCGCACGCTGCGCGGCCACAATGAGGCTGTCGCCATCAATAACCTGAACGATTTTCAGGTGCGCGATCAGCGCGGCGCATCGACGTTTGAATCCATGTATTCGAACACCGCCGACAAAGTGCTGAACGGCACCGGTCGCGAAACGTTCGAAGCCGTCAGGTTGATGCAATCGATCCAGAAACAGACTTATACGCCGGCGAGCGGCGCGCGTTATCCCAACGGCCGGCTGGGACAGTCGCTGAAACAGATCGCTCAACTGATCAAGTCCGATGTCGGCCTGGAAGTCGCCTTTACCGATGTCGGTGGATGGGACACGCACGTCAATGAAGCGCCTCAACTCAATCGGCTGCTGGGCGAATTCGCTGAATCGCTGGCGGCCTTCTATCAGGATCTGGGCGACCGCATGGCGGATGTCAGCGTCGTCACCATGAGCGAGTTCGGCCGCACAGCGCATGAGAACGGAAATCGCGGGACCGATCACGGCCACGCCAACGTGATGTTCGCGTTCGGCGGCGATATCCAGGGTGGCAAAGTTCTCGGCGAATGGCCGGGCCTGGCGGAAGAGCAGCTCTACGAGAATCGCGACCTGAACCTCACTACGGATTTCCGCGACGTGCTGGGTGAATTGGTGACGCGGCATCTGGGGAACCGGCAGCTCGCGTCAGTGTTCCCGGGATACGAAGACCCCAAGTTCCGCGGCTTGGTGATTTAGTGCACGGCAGGTCGGGGACCTGCCCCACAACACGTGTCGATGATTTGCGAATAAGTGGGGCAGGTCGCCGACCTGCCAAGCCCTCACTCTTTGCGTGTCGCGTTAAACCGCGAATTGTGGATCAAACTTGAGAGACTGCGGTAAGCTCAGCATCCACCGCTTCCTCTGGTCGCGGCTCATTCTGTAGCTAAGATGACAAGCGCCGACCCTGAGCCGCGACCGAAGGAAGCGGTGGATACTGATGTGTCACAACCTGGCCTAATTTTCGGTCGGCTTTTCCACGCGCTCAATCACGAGCATCTCTACGGGACCCTTCTGCGATTCGAGGCGCAAGCCGAGCTGCTCCTGCAGTGCAGTGAACAGTGAAACTCCCAGAGGATCGGGCGTCGGCGCTCCGAAGCCCTCCGGCACGCCCATGGCTTGGAAATTCGCGACCTGATTCTCATCGGGCATCCATTCGAGCTTCAAATCGTAATTCCCCGTCAGTCCCGTTTTATCCACTACTGTGCGGCCAAGAAAGTTCGAGAGTTGAGTGGCGAGCACCGCCATATTTCCTCGCGGGGCCACCAGCAGGCCGCGACGTATCCTCACTACGGGCTGGGCCGATTCGTTCGCCTTTTCAAATTTCGGACCATTTTTGGCGACCACCAGCGCGTAGACCGGCATTTCTCTGGTCTCGCGTCGCAGGACGAGTTGGAATCGTTCGGCCAGCATGGACTGGAGCATCAATTGAATCTGATCGAACTTCGCTGAAGTCTCCGGCTTGGCCGCGAGATCGAAAAGATCCGAGCCGATCCAACTCGGGCCGCCTGAAATCTGGAAATCCTTGATGCCGTAGGCCTCCTGGATCAGTTTTTTCACCGTGACGTTGGCGGCAGTGAATCGGCCGGACTGGACGTTGAACATCACGCGGCGATCCGCCGAGTTGCTCGGTTTGATCGACGCTACTTCGAACGACGGCCGCGGTTGCGCGTACGCCATCGCCGCCAGCGTGAACGCCGCGATGCGCAACTTCATGCTCTCGATTGTATTAGAACGCCTGGCGGACGCGCTCGAGATAGATGTTCCCGGTCCCGGTCTTCATCCGCACGGTACGACGGCCGCGTCCAAAATGGCCGGATGCAAACAGGCCGTGATTGTGATCGGACTTGAGCTGTAGCGGGAAATCCGAAGTGACTTGGCCCATTGCGGTTTCGGCGCGAACCTCGGCGCCCACCGAGGGGTTCATGTCGACACTCACATCGCCCAGCACGCTGTGCGCTTCGACATCCTGGTCGTCAAGATGCGCGGAGACTCGCCCGTCGATGGTCCGGCCGATGAAGCGCAGCCGCTTCGGCAGGCGCACCACGAAATCCACGCGAAGATCGTTCAGCAGGACGTCGCCGCCTCCGCCATTGTCCCAGCGTATGTGCGCTTCCGAATCCGACGTCGCAGTCGCGGGCAGCCGGAATCCGCCGCCATGACTGGGCCGGCAATCGAACGGGTGGTCGGCATTGGCACTGGGATACACCGCGCAGATGGTGACGCCCCATTTGTGCTCGACGACTTCGATGGCTACTTGCTGCGGATCGTCGCTGCCTTCCTTGAGCGCAATGACCTCGATCTCATCGCCCGCGGCGGTTTCCGCGCGGACATTGCCATGCACATTGTTGATTTCGACCAGTTGCCCGGCGGGCACCCAGCCGTGCCAGCGCATCTCTTCCTGGACGGTGGGGGCACGCATTCCTTCAAGTGCTGGCCCGGCCAGCAGGACTACCGTACCCGTTACGAAAAAGGCAAGCAGCTTCATGGGACCGCTCCTTTGAGTAAGGCAATGTAAAGCACGTTAACTGCCCTAGTATTTAATTGATAATAAAAGACTTTTCATCCACGCACTGTTCGTCTTTGGGACACTGGCGTGAAAAACGACCAGTCATTCGCAGCGCAGCGCATCGATCGGATCGACCCTGGCGGCCCGCCGCGCAGGGATCCAGCATGCCAGCAACATAACCGCCGCGAGCAGAATCGCAACCCCGGCCATGGTAGATGGGGTGGTTCCACCGATCCCGGCCAGGAAACGCGCCATGGCGCGGCCCAATGCCAAGCTAGTGGGGATGCCCAACATCATCCCGGCGAGAGCAAGCGTCATCCCTTCGCGGATCACTAATCGCGACACGGAAGCAGGCGCGGCCCCGAGAGCGATGCGAATACCGACCTCGCGCGTCCGCTGCGCCACGGATTGTGCGATCACGCCGTAGAGACCGATCGCCGCGAGAACCAGGGCCATCAAGCTGAACACGCTGATCCAGCTTGCGGCCATGCGCTGTTGCCAAAGCGAGTCGGCGGCGTGCTGGCTCATGGTTTCCGGATGGAATACCGGAACGTCTTTGTCGATCTCCCGAACTACGCGTTCGATTTCAGCGAGTGTGGAGGACGGATCGGACGCGGTGCGAACCACGATGTGCGTGCGGCTGTCGTATTCCGACAAAGCCGAGAGATACATGAGCAGAGGCGCGTCGGCGATGAGCGAGCGGTATTTCGCATCCGCTGCGACGCCGATCACCTCGAACGGCGGGCGGGGCGCAGCTCCTGGCTCTGGCCATGCGATGCGTTTGCCGACGGCGTTTTGCCCCGGCCACAATCGCTCCGCCAGCTTTCTCGACACGATGACGGCGCCACGGTCGCGATCGTTGAAATCGCGGCCCTGAACCAGGGCGATCCCCAAAGTTTGAAAATAGCGCGGGGCGACGCGATCGATATCGACGCGCAAACCCAGTTCGAAGGCATGGCCGCGAAGCACGTCGGGCGGCGGTTCCTGGCCGGGATAGAAGATGGAAACGCGCCCACTGAAATCCTGCGGCGGAACGGTCCCGGCAAGACTCGCCGAAATGACCCCGGGAATCGCGGGAAGGCGCTCCAGCAGTTGGCGATAGACGGCGGGCCCGCGCTGCTCGAAATTCGGGAGCGTGCTCATATCGATGGCCATCATCGCGACTTTGTTGGTCTCGAATCCGGGGTTGGCGGTGAGGATGCGATAAACGTCGCGCAGAAGAATTCCGGAAGCGCTCAGCAGGACGAAAGACAGCGCGACCTGTCCCGAGACCAATGCGGCTCTCCATCGCGTACGCCGGTGACCGGCGCCCGCCGATCCACTCTTGAGCGCGCCGATGAGATCGACGCTCGAAGCTTGCGCGGCCGGGAGCAGCGCAAACGCGAGCCCGGCGACGATGCATGCCAGCAGCGTGAATGCGAAAACGCGCCAGTCTGGACTCACGTCCATGCCGTGCAGCAGACGGATCTGCTGATTGAATTTGGCGAGAGCTTGGGTGGCCCATTGCGCCGCGCCGAATCCGACCACCCCCGCGGCGAAGGCGAGCAGCATTCCTTCCGTAAGCAACTGGCGTATGATGCGCCCACGTCCCGCTCCGACCGCCACGCGCATCGCGATTTCGCGCGTTCGTCGTGAAGAACGAACCATGAGCAATCCGGCGACGTTGGCGCAAGCGATCGCGAGCAGAAGAGCCACCGCGCCGCCCAGCAGAGCGAACAAGCTGCTCATGTCGGAACGATCGTCGGGATACAATCCCACGCCTGAAATCGCGGCCACGGAGCGGCCCGCATTGGTGACCGGAAATGCCGCGGCTAATTGCGCCGCGATGGTTTTCATTTCCGCTTCACCGGCTCGAATATCGGTCCCAGGCTTCAGGCGTCCGAAGATCCGCAACCAGCCTGCGGATCGATCCTGAAGGATGCCGCTCGATAGTCTGGGAAGAGTTCGCGGCTGCGTGGTCAGCGGAACCCACACGTCGTAGGCGTCGTTGGTGGTCGATCCACGAAAGTTTTCCTGAGCAACGCCAATCACGGTGAATGCGTTGCCATTGAGCGTGATTCTGGCACCGATTGCACCTGGATCCGCTCCGAACCGGCGGTGCCACAGGCCATAGCTCAGCACGGCGACGGAGTCGCTTTCGGCATCGTCCGATGGACTCAACAGGCGGCCGATCGCAGGACGCGCACCCAGGACCTCGAAATAGTTTCCGCTGACCAGATCGCCCAGGAGCCGTTCACTGGTCTGACCGGTGAGCGTCAGTGGAACTGCGATATGTGCGGCGATCCCCTGGAAGGATTGAGTGCGGTCGCGAAAATCGCGGTAATCGGGATATCCGAAGTTATCGAACGATCCCGTGGGTTGGGTGCGATACAACGTGACCAGCCGTCCAGGATCGGCGATGCCCGGAAGCGGACGGAGGAGGATCGCGTTAACTACGCTGAAGACCGCCGTATTCGCGCCGATGCCGATCGCCATCGTGAGAATGGCGATGGTCGCAAAGCCCGGATTCTTGATCAGAATTCGCAAGCCATAGCGGAGGTCCTCGATCATCGGCGTATCGAGTGCAATCGACTTGCCGTGCTAAGCGATTGAACACATGAGCTCTGCGGGTGGCTGCTCGTCCCACGGACGGACACTACTCGTAGCGCAACGCGACCAACGGATCGACCCGTGCGGCACGGCGAGCGGGGATCCAGCAGGCCACGAACGCGATTGATCCGAGGAGCAGGAACGTGCTGATGAATGCCGTGGGGTCCGCGGCCTTTACACCGTACAGATAGGTCGCCAGGGCTCTCGCCATGAAGATTGCGCCGACGATTCCCACCGACATCCCGGCCAGCACGATGGTCATTCCCTGCCGAACAACCAAGCCGAGGACGTCGCGGCTACGGGCACCGAGAGCCATGCGGACGCCGATTTCCTGGGTCCGCTGCGCGACCGAATATGCCATCACGCCGTACAATCCGATGGCGGCGAGAAATAGCGCGAGTGTGCCGAAGAATCCAGTCAGCTCGGTCAGGATTTTATCGGGAGCGGTTCGTTCTTCCACGCGCGCCGCGATGGTGACGATGCGCGCGACGGGCTGATTCGGATCGAGTCCCCGCACCACGGATCGAATCGACTGCGCCACGGCGGACGTGTCTCCCGCGGTGCGCACCACGATGGTCAGATTCTGGGTGGGCGCCTGGGCGAACGCAACGTACGCCTGGTTTTCGGGAGGATTTCCCGGGTTGTAGTATTTCACGTCCTTTACGACCCCCACAACCGTATACAACGTGGGATCCTTTCTTAGCCGGACGCGTTTTCCGAGCGGGCTCTCGCCGGGAAAATATCTACTCACAAGGGTCTGATTAATCACAATGGCGCGGGTTGCGTCTTGTGAATCCTCGCGGGAAAAAGTTCTGCCGGCGATCAATGCAATACTGAGCGATTCGAGATACCCAGGCGAGACCGCATTCAGTCGAACTAGTGGTGCCTGGCCTGCTGGCGGATCGGGGCGGCCGTCGAAGTAGATTGCGCCGACGCTGCCGTTCTCGCTCATGGGTGTGTACTGCGCGATCGAGGCTCGGTCCACACCGTGAATTGGAGCGAGTCGCTCCAGGACGGAATCGGAAAACTGGGTAATGCTCGCCGGCGTCTTATGACTCGGAGGGAGCTGCATTTCCGCGACCAGCACATGATCGCCATTGAATCCCAGATCGGTGTGCAGCATGTGCACAAAGCTGTTGACGAGTAGGGCTCCGCAGACCACTACCATCACGGCCAGCGCCATCTCGCCGCCTACCAGGATTTTTCGGAAGCGGCCGCCCGCTGCGCTCGACGATCCGCGCGAGGAGGCGTCTTTCAGGATTCCGTTCAAATCGAAACGAGTGCCTTCCAAGGCGGGCATCAGGCCGAAAGCGATGCCGGTCAGAAGTGTCACTGCCAGCGTGAAGAGCAGCACTTGGGAATCGACTTCGACGCGGCCATGGTTCGGCAGGTACGGGAGGCTGCGGGCAGGTATCGCTCGATATAGCCAGGCAACTCCCCAGCGGGCGAACAACATTCCGCCGGCCGCGCCGGCGATGAAGAGAATCAGGGTTTCGGCGAGCAGTTGGCGAATCAGACGCCAGCGTCCCGCGCCCATTGCCAGGCGAATCGCCATTTCTTTGCGCCGCGCACTGGAGCGCGCCATCACCAGGTTCGCTACATTCGCACACGCCATCAGCAAAACGAAGCACACGATTACGTACAAGGTTTTTACCGCGGAATTGCCGGATTGCTGATTAATCTCGTCGGTAAGCGACCGGACCAGGACGCCTCGATTCGTGTTCGTCACCGGATATGCACTTTCGAGCGACGATTGCAGTGCCGTCATGGCGGCGTTGGCGCGCGGCACGTCGAATCCCGATTTCAATCGCCCCACCGGTCTGAGGAAGAGGCTGTCGCGCGCGGCTAACCTCTGCGGCGCCAGCGCAAGAGGCTTGAATATCTGAGCGGGACCCATGGGGATGTACTGGAAGTTATCGGGCATGACGCCGACAACGGTGGTAGGCAAGCCGTCCAGCGTGATGGTCTGACCCAGGATTTTCGGATCGGAACTAAATCGGTCGCGCCACAGTTCAAAGCTGAGAACCGCGACGTTGTCCTGCCCGGCGATCTGCTCGGCGTCGGTGAACTCGCGGCCCAAGGTGGGCTTGATTCCCAGAGTACGGAAGAAATTCGCCGAAACGTCGAATCCGGGGATCTTCAAGGGCTCATCCGAGCCGGTCAGGTTGAAGCTGTCAAAAGCCGCGGTGGCCAGTTCTTCAAATATTTCCGATTTTTGCCGCCAATCGGTCCAATCGGCCGGCGAAACGGAGCTGGTTGCGCCAGTCCTCTTATTGGTTTCGAGCAGAATAACGATGCGGTCGAGGTCCGGAAACGGCGACGGCTTGAGAATCCAGGAGTTGATAAAGCTGAAGATCGCGGTATTGGCTCCAATCCCGAGCGCGAGCGTCAGGACCGCGACAGCCGCGAATCCAGGGCTCTTCGAGAGCTGGCGGAGGGCGTACTTGAGGTCCATCGTGAATGGGTATACGTCACCCAGTCCACGGATGTTCCAGGCTTTAGTCTCAACGGTAGGATTCGCGCCGGTGATTCGTCCAAAAGAAGCGGCTCACAGCCCGAACTCGCGCAGAACTTCCTCATGCGGGGCGCCGGGACGAGGCTCGTTCCGCGCGGATTCTGTCGCGATCTTTTCGTGTTCGGTCTCAGGCTCGTCATCATCCGGTGCGGTCAACAGCGACAACGCGACCGGATCGACCAGCGAGCGAAGAAATTTCCGGGCCGTCGATACATCCGATTCCGGGATGTGATCAAGGAGCCAGTGGAGCTCGCGGCGAACTGTTTCGGTTTCCGCCATCCTGATGGTAATTGTACCTAGTCGGTGGCGATCCAGCCGTCGACGATCTTGATGATCCGGTGGCCGTAGGAAGCGTTGGATTCGGAATGGGTCACCTGGATGATGGTGGTCCCGGATTCGTTGAGCCGCTTGAACACTTCCATGATTTCCTTAGCCTGGCTGGAATGGAGGTTCCCGGTGGGTTCATCGGCTAGAATCACTTTGGGATTGGCGATGATCGCGCGGGCAATCGCCACCAGTTGCTGCTGGCCGCCGGAAAGCTGGTTGGGGAACAGATCCTTCTTGCCCACCATCTGGAATTTATCGAGCACATCGCAAACAATGCCGTCACGCTCGGATTTCTTGACGTTGCGGTAAGAGAGCGGAATGTCGAGATTCTCGTAGACCGTCAGCGAATCGAGCAGATGGTAGCTCTGGAAAACGAAGCCGAAGTATTTCTTATAAATCTCGTCGCGATCCTTCTTCTTGAGCTTGTGAATGGGATGTTCCAGGAAGTTATACTCGCCGGTCCAGGCGCTGTCGTGCATCCCGATCAGGTGCAGCAAAGTGGATTTGCCTGCGCCGGAGGGTCCCATGATGGAGACGAACTCGCCTTCCTTGATGTCGATATTCACGCGGCGCAGCACGAACGTCTTGGTCGGGCCATGTTCGAAGTATTTTTCGATATTACGGAGCGTAATCATACAGAATGCTTAGGATATCTCACTCTGACCTGATAGACGCGCTGGATTGTGTCCTGGTGGTATCGGATATGGAATTCTTTCGGGGTCCAGCCAACCGCGGGGGAACGAACTCGTCTTACTTACATCTATGACGGCGATGTCCCGGGTATTAATTGCCGCGATGCTTGTGACGCTCAGTTCGGGCTGGGCGCAAACGCCTGCCGATGGCAGTGTCCGGTTCCAATTCCAAAACAATTTCTGGGTCAACCTGCATCATTTCGTCCGCGCCGAAGCCCGCCGGCGCAGCTTCGACGCCGCGCCACAGATGCCTGCAGTCGATCTGAGCGAGAAAGATCGAGCGACATGGAATGCCGCGCTGGACGCCTACGCGCCGCTCGCAAAACTGAATCTTATCTTTGACACGCGGCTGATAAACATCAACAACGCGCTGTCGACGATCGCGGATGGCGCCGCTTCACCCACGGGAGCCGTCGAGCCGGAGATTGCAACGGCTCTGAATCTTGCGGCGCCAATCTATCGCGCGCATCTGTGGGAGCGGCATCGGCGCGAGAATCAGAGGTGGATTGAGGAGTTCGCTCCGAAGATCGAATCGCATTCGGCCACGCTGATGAAGGCTCTGGCGGGCGCGTATCATGCGAACTGGCCGAGTGCACCGATCGTTGTCGATCTTTCGTGCGATAGCGGTCCCAACCTCGCTTACACCACGCTAGGCCCGCCAGGGACTTCCGGTCACACCGTGATCGCGCCTCTGAAGGCGATGGACCCGGATGTGGCGTTTGAGCTCGCTTTTCACGAAGCGTCGCACACGGTGGATTCCCAGATCATGGAAGCGCTCGACGGCGAAGCGGCGAAGCAGCACGTGAAGCTGCCGGAAGACCTATGGCACGTGCTCATTTTCTACACGACCGGCGAGGTTGTAAAGCGCGAATTGCGAAAACAGAACGACCCGGCGTACAAGCCCTACGCCGATCATGTGAACCTGTATGCCGCAGCCGGGTGGCAAGAGATTCGCGCGGCGCTGGAACGGAACTGGCAGCCGTACCTTGACGGCAAGGCCAGTTTCGAGACCGCGGTCCACGATCTGGTCAGAGATGCCGGTCAACACTGATACAATGCGCGTGAATGAGAACACTGTGTGCTTCGCTCTTCATTTGTGCGTTGACTGCCTTCGCGCAGTCCATGCCCCCAGCACAGGGAGAGATCAAAATCCAATATTCGATGCGCTACATCGAAGTGGCGGTGGGGACGGGTAAGCTCGTGGAACCGGGAAAAGTATACGTCGTCCAGTACACGGGCTGGCTGAAGGATGGAACGAAGTTCGATTCGTCGCGCGACCGTCCGGAGCCGTTCAGCTTCGAGCAGGGTAAGCGCAAAGTGATTCCGGGTTGGGACGCGGGTTTCGAAGGAATGCGCGTGGGCGGCAAGCGCCGCTTTATCATCCCGTATCAATTGGCGTACGGCGAAAAGGGTCGCGGAAAAATTCCACCCAAGGCGGAGCTGACTTTCGACGTCGAGCTGATGGACGTGACGGAGCCGCCGCCGGAGCCGGCTCCGGTGAAATAGTTAGCCCCATATATCGCCGACGGTGAATCCTTCGGGAAACGGATCCTCGGGATCGAGAACGTACTGTGCGAAACCCGTGATCCATGCGGTTCCGGACAATGTCGGCACCACTGCCGAGTACGGCCCTACGCGAGTTTCTTCGATCAAGCGTCCGGTGAATGTCGTACCGAGAATGCCTTCGTGGACGAAATCGCGGCCCAGCAGGAGTTGTCCCTTGGCGTGGAGCACGGCCATTTTCGCGCAGGTGCCGGTTCCGCAGGGCGAACGATCCAGCGCGCCGAACGTCGCGGAATCGAGCGTCCCCGTCGAAACGACCACCGTGTTCTTGCGATCGACACCGGGGCGCGATGACGGTCCAGAAAGCTGCGCGATGGTCACGCCGTGGATCCCGGGATTTTCAGGGTGAGCCGCCGGAAGCTGCTCCCGCGCAGCGATTTTGATCGTTTCGGCGACGCGGACAATGTCGCGTGCTTCGTCGGGAGTAAGGCGAAACCCTAGCGGCTCGGCATCCGCGATCACGTAGAACATTCCGCCGTAAGCCACGTCGACCGTGACAGTTCCCAATCCGCGGACCTCGATCTTCGTATCGAGATGCGTGGCGAACGCGGGCACATTGCGGAAGGTCACGCGTTTCACTTTTCCGTCGTGCACTTCGGCGTCGACAGCGATTAAGCCGGCCGGCGTGTCGAGCTTCAAATGCGTGACCGGCTCGACTGCGGGGACCATGCCGGTTTCGATCAACACAGTCACGACGCAGATCGTATTGGTGCCGGACATGGGCGGATATTCGACTTGCTCCATGATGACGAAGCCAGCGTCGGCTTCGGGATGCGTGGGCGGAAGAATCAGGTTGCAGTTCGAGGCGGGGTATCCGCGCGGCTCGCGCAGCATGCGTTTGCGGATGTGATCGGCATGCGCTTCGAGCCAGACCTTTTTTTCGAACATGGTCTTGCCGGGGACGTCGAGAACGCCGCCGGTAATGACGCGTCCAGGCTCGCCGCAGGCGTGCGCGTCGACGGCGGTGATCATGCTTGAGAATCGCATTGGGTTGATTGTAGAAAAGCGTCACGCAAAGGCGCAAAGGGCGATCATTCTTTGCGACTTTGCGTGAAACGGCTTATACTCCTTTTGTGCCAGACCCGATCACACGCCGCAAGGCCGGTCAGATTCTCGGCGTCGCTGCCGCGCAAACGCTTGCCGGCGCGACGCCCGATATATGTTTCATGAGCGCGGTTGAAATGGCCGGGCTGATACGGCGAAAGAAGCTGAGCGCTCGGGAAGTTCTTGCGGCGCACCTTCAACAGATCGAGCGCGTGAATCCCAAAGTCAATGCGATCGTCACACTGGTGGCCGAGCAGGCGATGGAATCCGCGCGCAAAGCGGATGAAGCGCAGGCCAGGGGCGCGACGCTCGGGCCGCTGCACGGGCTCCCGATCGCGCACAAAGATTTGATCGATACGGCGGGAATCCGCACCACGTATGGCTCGCCGATTTTCAAAGACAACGTGCCCACGGTGGACGCGATTCCGGTCGAGCGCATCCAGCGCGCGGGCGCGATAACTATCGGCAAGACCAATACGCCGGAGTTCGGAGCGGGATCGCAGACTTTCAACAAGGTTTTCGGCGCGACGAAGAATCCTTATGACTTGACCAAGACCTGCGGCGGATCGAGTGGCGGCGCGGCCGTCGCGCTGGCCTGCGGCATGTTGCCGATCGCGGATGGATCGGATACCGGAGGCTCGCTGCGCAATCCGGCTGCATTCTGCAGCATCGTGGGATTTCGGCCTGCGCCGGGGCGCGTTCCGCTCGCGGCGAAAGGATTGGCATGGACCACATTGAGCGTCACCGGGCCGATGGCGCGCAACGTCGCGGACGTCGCATTGCTGCTCAGCGTGATGGCTGGTCCCGATGCGCGCTGTCCGATTTCAATTGAGGAGCCGGGCTCGAAGTTCACGGGAAATCTATCACGGAATTTAAAGGGCGCGCGAGTGGCGTTCTTCAAAGACCTGGGAGGGATTCCTTTCGATCGCCGGATTCGCGACGTGGTGAACGCACAGCAGCGCGTGTTTGAAAGCCTGGGTTGCATCGTCGAGCAAGCCGAGCCCGATTTGACCGGCGCCGATGAAGCCTTCAACACACTGCGCGCGTGGGGCTACGCGACGGGCTATGCGGAACTGGTCCGCACGCATCGCGACCAAGTGAAGGACACCATCATCTGGGAAGTGGAGCGCGGGCTGAAGTTCACGGCGGCGGACCTGGGACGCGCTGAAACGCTGCACGCACGGGTGTGGGACCAGGTTCGGGCGTTCCAGGAAAAATATGAATATTTCATCCTGCCGACTACGCAGGTGCCGCCGTTCGATTTGACGCAGGAATATGTAACGGAAATCGAGGGTGTGAAGATGAACACGTACATCGAGTGGATGAAGTCGTGTTATCTGATTTCGATTCTGGAAAATCCATCGATTTCAATGCCTTGCGGGTACACGCCCGAGGGACTGCCGGTAGGGCTTCAAATCGTTGGCCGGCACCGGGATGAGTGGAGCGTCCTGCAACTGGCGAGTGCATTCGAAGAGGCGACCCGGGCGGGCCGACGGCGGCCGCCGATTGTCTAGAAATAATCGGGATGAATTTCGGTCCCGGCGGCATTCTAGCGGGTATGAAACTCTTTCTGTCCATACTGTTTGCCGCTTCGGTCATGATGGCTGCCGACGTCCTCACGGAAGGGACCAAGGCGCCCGACTTTACCCTCAGTTCGCAGGAAGGCAAGGCTATCAGCCTGCACGATTACGCCGGAAAATGGGTGGTCCTGTATTTCTATCCGAAAGACATGACCCAGGGCTGCACCATCGAAGCGCACAATTTCCAGCGCGACATGGCGCAATACGATCAGAAGAATGCCGTGATTCTCGGCGTCAGCGAAGACTCGGTCGATTCGCACGTCCAGTTCTGCACCAAGGAAAGCCTGACGCTCAAACTGCTGGCCGACGACCAGCACGTAGTCGCGCCGATGTACGGGTCGCTGGGCGAGTACAACGGCATGAAGATCGCGGCGCGGAACACGTTCCTGATCGATCCGAAAGGCGTGATCCGTAAAGTTTACGTGAAGGTCAACCCGAATCCGCACAGCCAGGAAGTGCTCACAGCTTTATCGAGCATGCAGTAACCCGATACTATCGAGATAAGTGGCGACACGGCAGCAGGAATTCGAAAGCATCGCGATGCCGCATACGCGGAGCCTGCTGCGTGTCGCCCGCCGTTTGACCTCCGATCCCGAAGATTTAGTGCAAGAGACGATGCTGGCGGCCTGGCGTGGATTCCACCAGTTCCGCGGCGGAACCAATGTGCGCGCATGGCTGTTTCGAATCATGATGAACGCGTTCCACGCGCGCGGCAGGAAAGCCCGGCCCGCGCTGGTTCCGCTGGGCGAGCACGATGTTCCCACCGCCTCGCATGTGGCTGCGTCGGCAGAGGTCGCCGAAGCGCTGGATGAACTGGCGGTGGAGCATCGCACGGTGCTGCTGTTGGGAGTAGTCGAGGGGTTTACCTGTCAGGAGATGTCCGAAATTCTGGGTGTGCCTATGGGGACGGTAATGTCACGGCTCAGCCGGGGTCGTGACGCTTTACGCGAACGCCTCGCTCCAGGGCTGACCACGCGCTGTACCGCAAAGGAAGCTTCATGATCTGCCAAGACGTGTTGGGGCTGTCTTCGTTATATTTTTCCGGGGAGTTGGACGAGGCCCGCGCGGCCGAGTTTCGCGCGCATCTTCAGGCCTGTCCGGCGTGCGCCGCGGAAATCGAGCAGATGGCCGAAGTGGATGCCCGGTTGCGAGACGCGATGCAAACCGAGCCGGTCGATACCGCGATGCTCGACGCGCGGATTCGCCGGCACATCGCCGCACCATCGCGACGCTGGATCAGCATTGCGGCAAGTTTCGCGGCGGCTGTGGTGATCGCCGGCATCGCGTACCGGGTTTCGGCAGGGCCGGAGCGCGTGTGCACCGACGCGGCTTCCGATCATCAGCGCGAAGTAGTGGAAGGGCAACGCCGCACGTGGTTGTCCGATACGGATTCGATCGCGGCGCTAGCGGTCCGGCAGGGGATTGCGTCATCCGCGGTGGCTCAACTCGCAGATTCCGGGTTTCGCCTGGATCGCGGCAAGTTGTGCCGTTTGGACGGGCGAGTATACCTGCACCTGGTGTACTCCGGAAACGGACGCGCGGTTTCGGTTTTCCTGCACCCACACGATTCACAGACGATTCACGACGTTCGCACGCTCCATTCCGGATCCGAACACGTCGCGTATTTCGAGACGCAGCGAGTCAGCGCGATCGTGGTAGCGGATCAATCCAGCGAGCCTGTGAACAGGATGGCGCAAGCTGCGGCGCGCGTACTCTGAAGAAATCGGCGAATTCCTGGGCCTGAGATACAATAAAGCCTTTACTCGTAAAGGGAGCCTTGTGAAATACGCCTTAATTTGTTTTTTTGCGGCGATTCTTGCAAATGCAGCCGACGATCGGATCACGGAACCCATCGACTCGAATCATCGAATCGCTTTGCATGGACACGTTCATCCCGCCGCGCAAGCCGGCAACGATCAAGGCGCGCTGGCGCCGGACGCGGAAATCAGCTACGTCGCTGTCTTGCTGAAGCCTGCGCCTGGATTGGAGACCTTTCTCGCCGAACAGCAGAATCCGTCGTCACCGGAATATCGCCGCTGGCTGACGCCGGAACAATTCGCGGAACGATTCGGCCTGACCGCCAACGACACCGGCAAGATCGCGGCCTGGCTTGGTTCGGAAGGTCTCACCGTGCACGATGTGGCGCGAGGTCGGCACTGGATCACCTTCAGCGGCACGGCCCAGACGATGGGCCGCGCGCTGAACACGCAATTTCACCGGTACAACGTTAATGGCCGGATGCATTTCGCGAACACATCGGAACCGGAAATCCCCGCTGCGCTCGCGGGCGTGGTTGCAGGAATAGTCGGGCTGAACGATCTGGACCTAATGCCTGCCAGCAGGAAATCCTCGCTCAGCCCGGAGAATAACATCGGCACGTCGCACTATCTTGTCCCGGACGATGTTGCGACCATCTACAATATCGCTCCGCTCTACAAGGCGGGGATCGATGGAACGGGTCAAAAGATCGCGATCGTCGGGCGAGCCGACATCAGCTTAGCCGATATTCGGAGCTTTCGAAAGCGCTTCAATCTTCCCGCGAAAGATCCGCAGATCGTGCTGGTGGGTCCGGATCCCGGCAACGCAGAAACGGGCGCAGTGGAAGAAGCCGACCTGGATCTGGAATGGTCCGGCGCGATTGCGCCGAACGCGACAATTATCTACGTTAATGCGCGTAGCGTGACCACGTCGGCGCTGTACGCCATCGATCAGAACCTGGCGCCGGTGCTCAGTGAAAGCTTCAGCGGCTGCGAACGCGCTTCTCAGCCCGGACTCCGCGCAATCGCGCAGCAGGCCAACGCTCAGGGCATCACGTGGATCGTGGCGTCAGGCGATCAGGGAGCGGCGACCTGCGATGCTGGCGCGCCCAACCAGTACGCGTCGAAAGGCCTTGGCGCGGGCTTCCCGTCGAGCATTCCCGAGGTCACAGCGATGGGCGGAACCACACTCAGCGACGGCGGCGGCAATTACTGGGCGGCTACCAATGGTCCCAACCTGGGATCCGCGCTGGGATACATTCCGGAAATCGTCATGAACGATTCCGCCGAGCGCCACGAACTGTTTTCCTCCGGCAGCGGGGCGAGCGCATTTTTTCCGAAACCGGTTTGGCAGACCGGTCCGGGCGTGCCGCAGGACAACGCGCGCGACGTTCCGGATATCGCGCTCGCCGCTTCTCCCGATCACGACGGATACGAAGTGGTCATTTTCGGAACGCTGGCGGTTTTTGGCGGAACCTCGCTGGGGACTCCCGTATTTGCGGGCGTGACGGCGCTGCTGAATCAGTACCTGGTCTCGAAAGGCGCGATTACGACGCCGGGATTGGGGAATATCAATCCCAATCTCTATCGACTGGCACAAGCCACCACGGACGTCTTTCACGACATCACCACCGGCGATAACAAAGTACCGTGCGAGCAGGGAGCGCCGGATTGTATTGATGGCCTGATGGGATACGCCGCCGGTCCAGGCTACGACCTGGCTACCGGGCTCGGCTCGATCGATGCCAATGCCCTGGTCACGAAATGGACCATCGGGACTGCCAGCACGACTACGCTGACCGCGAATCCGGCTAAGTTCGGACTGGGCGACAAAATTCAAGTCACCGCGACCGTGACCGGTGCCGGTAAAGTTGCGCCCACGGGAACCGTGACCTTCGTTTCAAACGATGTGGTGGTGGGGACGGGGACGCTGGCGGCGGGATCGGTCAGCGTGAGCGCGGACGGACTCCTGGTTGGCGGCGGAAGCGGAAAGATCGTGGCGGAATACAGCGGCGACGCCGTATATAACGCGTCTGGCGCCACGGTTTCAGTCGCGCTGAATCTTCCCGCATCGGGCTCGCTAGTGGTGCCATCGGTGACGCCGAATCCGGTTTTCCAAAGTGCGACGAACTGGCCCTACACGCTGCGACTGGATGAGAAAGCCGGCGTCGCGACCAAGCTGACGGCGTTCACCGTGAACGGCGTGAATAACATCAACGCTTTTGCGAACCTGAATATCCCCGCGCATGGATCCATCTCCGCCAGCCTGGCTGGAAACAATGTCAGCGTCCCGCTCGACCGCGTGTATCACTTTACAGGTACGGACACGAATGGGAGGACCTGGACGCAGGACCTGACAGTTCCGTTCGTGGGTCCCGCTGGCCCAAAATTCGTGCCTGCGATGACGCTGACCAGCGTTCCGCAAACGGTGCAGATGAATCCGCAAGCGGATCGCTCGTGCGCTTTCTCACAACAACTGATCGTGCAGGAGACCACTGGGTTTTACAATCTGCTGGAGCAATTCACGGTGGGAAATACGGACTTGACCGGTCAGATCCAACAAATCTTCGGAACCGACCGGTTAGCTCCCTTTGGGACATTGATGGGCACTGTTTGCTGGCCGTCGACGACGGCGCCGGGAGCGAAGAACTATCAGTTGCTCGGTGTCACTGAAATCGGTACGGTAACCGCGGCGACGGTCAATACGACGCTGGTGGCAGGCACTGCACAGCCGTCTTTTCTACTATCGGTTACTCCGCGGATCGTGGAGATGATCGCGGATAGTTCTTTGAGGACCGGATCGGCGACGGTGAATGTGAACGTCGGCGGCAGCTTCGCCGTTTCGGTGATTCCGGATCGAGCCTCAAGTTGGCTGACCGTTCAAACAGTTACATTTGGAATTCAGACCGTTCTGTCATTACGAGCCTCCGGAGCCGCGCTTTCGAACGGCGTTTACGACGCGACGTTGGTGATTCAATCCACCAACGCCGTGCCCCAAGCTGTGATGGTGCGCGTTGTGTTCGCGGTGGGGCAGTCGTTTGCCACCATCGTCGATTCGGTTTCGAACGCGGCTGCGTCCAATCCGGTGACTGCACCGGGCGCGATGGTGAGAGTCACTGGATCGAATCTGGCACGATCGAAAAAGGCAGCAAGCATCGTGTTCGACGCGCTCTCGCCCACCCTCGATGGTGTCTCTGCGACCGTAAATGGGATCGCCGCGCCATTGTATTCTATTGCGCCGGGCGAACTGGTGCTCCAGATCCCGTATGAAACGACGGCCGGTCCCGCCGTGCTGGGCATTAACAACAACGGCCAGATCGCGGCATTCGTGTTCCAGGTGAACGTCGCCGCTCCGGAACTTTTCAAGACGGCGAGCGGATTCCTCACGCCCACGGGTACGGCCAGCCAAGGTCAAACCATCGCTGCGTTCATGACCGGCGATGGAGACGTCACGCCATTTCTTCAAACGGGTGGATCGCCGACGCAAGGGACCGCGGCCGCCGATCTACCAGGTCCGGGGTTGCCGGTCAGCGTCAAGGTTGGCAACCTCAAAGCGCCCGTGACGTTCGCCGGAATCGCGGCGGGGTTGGTGGGTGTGACGCAGCTCAATTTCACGATTCCACTTGGCACTCCGGTAGGAATCCAGCCGGTGGTGGTGACGGTTGGTGGAGTGGCGAGCGGTCCGGCGAGCGTCAGAGTTACCGCTGCTCCGGCGAAATAATGCGGAGTAAGCTTCAGAGGGAGCCGAAAGACTCGAATCAAGTAAATTTTCGCAGCTTGGGGGGCAGACCCCCATAGCCGCGAAAGTCTATATGAATTGAGTTTTCCCGCTGCCTCTTTCAGCTTGCAGCGGCGGCCACAGGCGACGTTGTGACACGTCAACATCCACCGCTTCCTTCGGTCGCGGCTCAGGGGTCGGCATACAGGCGGAAATCGGTTCCGTTCAATGAATATAGAAAATGCGCTAATGGGCAGGTTCAGCGACCCGCGCGGCATGATCGCCGATGAGCAGTTCGGTCCCGGGCTCTGAGAACGACACATGGACATAGGCCATGGCGACGGTTTTTCCGAGCGCGGGTGAAAATGCCGCGCTCACGATTTCGGCCTGATCGGTCTTGGTTCCCGGCGCCGGTGGCTCCGCCGTGTCGATTTCCAGCCGCCTCAGGATGCGATGGATCTGCGCCCGGCTACGAACCCGCTCGACGATTTCTTGTCCCAGGTAGCAACCCTTGTTGAAGTGGACCGCATGCAACTGGTCCGTCTCCTGAGCCAGGTAGCGCTCGGTGATCTCCTCTCCAAAGCGAGGCCGGCCGTGCTCGATCCGCACGGTGCGGGCGTCCTCCGCGGACGCTTCGGGGACCCCGAGTCCCGCGATCAGCTGGCGTTTCTCAGCGATGGGCGCAAAGATAAAAAATCCATCCGAGCCCGTGGAATTCAGTCGCGCGACGATGCTGGACCCTTTGCGAACCCATCCATAGGGAGGAATCTCTACGTCCATCACCCGAACCGCGTCCGGCCCTTCGACCGCGATGGTGGCCCACTGCTCGGTCACATCTTCGAGCGTCACGTCATCGGCGATGATGTACCGATCCAGATGCTCGAAGACTCGCTGCCGCGTTTCGGGCTCGGTATCCAGCAGAAAATGATCTTCGAAGCAAAGAATGTTGACGTCCGCGAGAATGCGGCCTTGCGCGCTTAGGAAGAACGCATAGCAGCCTTGGCCCGGCTTAAGCTGCTCGACGTGATTGGTGGTCATGGCGTGCAGCAGGCGCGCCCGATCTTCGCCTTTCACGTGGATTTTGCCGCGCGTCGAAAGGTCGATCCAGGCCGCGTTTTCACGCAGGGCGCGATAGCCGGGTGTCACTGCGAGATCCATCTCAAGTAACCCGAAATCGCCACGATGACGGCTCCGAAAATAACCACCCTCGTCAGCGACCGTTCTTTGCCTGGTTTGTAGAGCGCCACGGCGACTAGCACGTCGAGCGCAAGCAAAACTTTGATTCCAAACCACATATGGTAGTGCTCGGGATAGGCGGTTTTGCTCAAGAAATTGTACAGCCCGGAGACAAGGATTCCACCGATGGCCATATAGGCCACAGGTCTAAATCTTAAATCCAACCCGTTCACCAGGCGCCCGTAGAAGACTCCGCCGAGAAGCACGATCACCGAGGCAATGTGGAGCCAGCGCATCGCGATGTGAAGAGCCGCATCCATACCACGAGTATACTGGGCGCGGCGCAATTACAATCGAGGAGTGATCCATGAAATTCTGCCGGTGGGGATGCTCCAATGCAACTGCTCGATCTTCGGAGACGAACAATCGCACGAAGCGATCGTGGTCGATCCGGGCGACCAGATTGACGACATCCTCGCGGTCCTCACCAGGCACTCGCTCACAGTGAAGGCGATCGTGATCACGCATGCGCACATCGACCACATCGGCGGCGCGGCCAAGCTGAAGGCGGTCACCGGCGCGCCGGTTTACATGAATCAGAACGATCAGGAATTGTACGATCGACTGGACATGCAGGCGGGCTGGCTGGGGATGGCGACACCGTCGCGAACCGAGATCGATTCCGCCGCGCAGGAAGGCGACACGCTCGAATTGGGCGTCGCTCAGTTTCACGTGCTCGAAACGCCGGGGCATACGCAAGGCAGCATCTCGATCTGGATTCCCGCGGAGAACAAACTGGTAGCCGGCGACACGCTGTTTCGCGATTCTATCGGTCGGACGGATCTGCCCGGTGGCGATGGACGTCAGATTTTGAAGTCAATCCATACCAAGCTGCTGACGCTTCCCGAAGACGTGGTGGTCATTCCAGGGCATGGGCCGAACACGACGATCGGCCGCGAAAAAGAACGGAATCCGTTCCTAAGCTAAGGACATTGTCTTGGTGCTAACATGGTCTTACCTGGATCTTACCGGTATGGAAAAGACACGACTCTCGTCGAAAGGTCAACTCATCCTGCCAAAATCCTTGCGGGATGCGAAGCATTGGAGCCCTGGCACGGAGTTCACCGTCGAGGTTGTCAGAGAAGGAGTCTTGCTCCGGCCGGTGAAGCCGTTTCCGCCCACGAAAATTGAGGATGTCTCGGGGTTTCTGAAGTACTCAGGACCGGCGAAGACGATCGAGGAAATGGATCAAGCCATTACTGATGAGGTGAGACGCCGGCGTGCTCGCGGTCGATACTAATATTCTTGTGCGGTTCCTGACGCATGACGATCCGAGTCAAACGGTGCGTGCGGTCGCACTGATGAAAGCTAGCGATATCTGGATATCAAAGACCGTGATGCTGGAGACCGCTTGGGTACTTCGAAGTATGTACGCGTTCGCCCCGAAGAGCATTCTGGAAGCAATACGACGGATTGGCGGCATGCCCAACGTCTCGTTTGAGGACCCACGTGCTGTTATTGATGCAACCACGCTATACGAAAACGGATTTGATTTCGCCGACGCCATGCATCTAGCAAGCCGGGGAGAGTCGGATGAGTTCGTGACGTTTGACGCGAGACTGGTCCGGCGCGCGCGCACCCACAGCCAGTCTAAAGTTACCCTGGCCTGATCTGGGCTACTTCTTTTCGACGTCGGATGTGTCGGTCGCGGATTTGATCGCGTCTTTAAATCCGCGAATGCCGTCGCCCAGTCCCTTGCCGAGTTCCGGAATCTTTTTGGGACCGAACACGAGTACCCCGACGACCAGGATCACCAGCAAATGCATCGGTTGAAACAAACCTTCAAACATAGCAGCTTTAGTATCCCACATTCCGCCTTAGCGAAAAGCCAAGCGATGCGATAATTTAGCGTATCGCCTCCATGTCAACTCCCCTCGACGGCATTCGTGTCCTGGATTTTTCCCACGCCCTGGCCGGCCCGTATTGCACCATGATCCTGGCGCATTATGGCGCCGACGTCTACAAAATCGAATCGCCCGACGGCGGCGAGATCGGACGTACCTGGGGGCCGCCATTTACCGGCGATGAGGCATCCTATTTTCTGGGGATCAACGCGGGCAAACGCAGTCTCGCCATCGATCTGAAAAAGCCCGAGGGAATCGCGTTGTGTCTGGAGATGATCGAGCGCGTCGACGTGCTACTCGAGAACATGCGGCCGGGCACGATGGAACGGCTCGGGCTGGGATATGAGGTCGCCAAAGCGCGAAATCCGCGTCTCATTTACTGCTCGGTCTCAGGATATGGACAGACCGGCCCGTCGCGCGATGAGCCCGCCATGGACCTGATCCTGCAAGCCTCCAGCGGCTTGATCAGCATCACTGGAGTGGAAGGCGGCGAACGCGTCCGCTGCGGCCATTCGGTCGCCGATATCACCGCGGGAATGTTCTCCATCATCGGGATTCTACTGGCGCTCGAAGCCCGCAACCGCACCGGCGCGGGTCAATTTGTCGACGTATCCATGTTGGACTCGATGATGTCCGCCATGTCGTCGAACTACGCGTACTTCACTGGCTCAGGTCTGGTCCCCGAACCGCTCGGGACGCGTTTCGGCGCGATCGTTCCTTACCGCGGATTTCCCACCGCGGATCGTGACATCGTCATCGCAGTGGCCAGCGCCAAACTCTGGCAGGATTTTTGCGTCGCGATCGAAAAGCCCGAGTGGACCGAGAATCCCGACTACGCAACGAATGCGCTCCGCGTCAAGAATCGCGAAACTCTGGAGCCAGCCATCGCTTCGATTTTCCGGAGCAACACCAGCGCATATTGGGTCAAAAAACTGGCTGCGCATGGAATTCCGTGCGCGCCGGTGCGGACGCTGGACGAAGTCGCCGCCGATCCGCAGGTGGCCGATCGCGGAATGCTGCCGGTGATCGGCGGATTCCGCGTAACCGGCCCGCCAGTGAAGTTTTCCGCGACGCCTGGAAACGTCCCGCGCCGCGCGCCGCGACTGGGCGAACACTCCAGCGAATTACTCTCCGAGGTTCTAGGCTTGAATGAGGCTCAAATCGCCAAACTGATCGCGAGCGGAGCGATTCGCACATAAGATGAATCGCCTCCGATCCATCCGGCGCATGTTTTATGTAGCTGCCGCGATCTTCGCTGCATTCGTAATCATCCACTTCCCCTACGCTACCGATGCCGAGCCGTCCAGCGCGGAGCTTGCAAAAACCGTCGCGTACTACCAGCAGGCTTACTCGGCTCCGGCCCCCGCGGCGGATCCGAACGAAGAAAACTATGTCAGGACTGCCGAGCAGGCGGCGATCGGTTTCCATGTCAAAGAGAAGCTCCAGCAGTTCGTGATCGAGCACGGTTTGACGAGCAAGAAGGCCCTGGAGGTCGGCGCCGGCCAAGGATATCTGCAAGACGTTGTCGACGACTACACCGCGCTCGACATTTCACCCACCGCGAAACGCTTTTTCAGAAAGCCATTCGTGCTGGGCTCAGCCACCGCGTTGCCCTTCGCGGATAATCAATTCGACTCGGTGTGGTCGATCTGGGTCCTGGAACACATTCCCAATCCCGAGCAGGCTCTGCGGGAAATGCGGCGAGTGGTCAAAGACGGCGGGTTCATCTATCTCTTTCCAGCGTGGACCTGTACTTCATGGGCCGCCGACGGCTACGAGGTTCGCCCCTACTCGGATTTCAATCCGTGGGGCAAGCTGGTCAAGGCCTCGATTCCACTGCGATCCAACAACTATTACCACGCCCTTTACACCGCTCCCATCCGCGGCATGAGATTTGCGACGTTCACGTTGACCGGATCGCCCACGCGTCTCCGCTACACCCGGCTGACGCCCAACTATGCGAAGTATTGGGTGGCGGATAGCGATGCGGTCAGCTCCATCGATCGGTACGAAGCGTTGCTGTGGTTTGTGAGCCGAGGCGACGAGTGTTTAAACTGCCGGGCTCCCTTCGGCGCAATAACGGAGCGAGTCACCGATCCACGCTTGCTCATCCGCGTCCGGAAACACTGACGAACTCCAAGCCCTATTCGTGCCGCAGAGCGTGCCCTGGACCAGAGGTCGGTTTGGCCATATACCCTGATAATCCACGCAGACGTGCTCGATTTCGATGTTGGCTCAGCATGGCAGTGAAATCGAACGAGTGAAGAGAGTCGAAAACCGATGGATGCTTCTGGTTCAGAAGCAGTGCTAGATCCGAAGCGGCACGCGAATCGGATCAAATGGTACAGTACTCGAAATGAAACGTGCCGCCCTCGCTGTTTTTCTCTTGCTCGCCGGATGCACGAAACAGCCCACCGAATGGATCAAGACTGACGTCATGATTCCCGCGCGCGACGGCGTCAAACTTCACACCCTGATCTTTTCTCCGAAAAACACATCGGGCAAGCTGCCTTTCTTGATGGAGCGATCGCCTTATGGATTCGTCAACGGGGGCGCAGAACGGGTGCTCGCGAATCGCTACAAACAGCTCGCCGATGAAGGATTCATTTTCGTTTTGCAGGATATTCGCGGGCGCTACAGATCGGAGGGCGAGTTCGTCATGCAGCGCCATCCACGCGACCGGTCGAAGCCCAATTCCATCGATGAAGCCAGCGACGCCTACGACACCATCGACTGGCTTCTGAAAAATGTTCCCAACAACAACGGCCGCGCCGGCATCCTGGGGATTTCCTACGGCGGATGGCTCACCGCGATGGCGTTGATGGAACCGCATCCGGCGTTGAAGGCTGTCAGCGAGCAGGCTTCGCCGGCCGACATGTTTCTGGGCGACGATTTTCATCACAATGGAGCTTTCCGGTTGAGCTACGGCTTCGAATATGTCGCGCGCATGGAAACCGGAAAGGTGCAGTACCGGTTCGATTTCGACAAGTTCGATACGTTCGACTGGTATCTTTCGCTGGGGCCGCTGGGCGATATCGATAAACGCTATTTCCATGGCGAAAAGCCGACCTGGAACAACTTCGTCAACCATCCCAACTTCGATCCGTTCTGGCAGGAGCAAGCTGTACAGTTGATTCTTTCCAAAACCACGGTCCCGAATCTCAACGTCGCGGGCTGGTGGGACCAGGAAGATTACTGGGGGCCGCTGAAGATTTACGAGACGCTCGAAAAGAATGACGCGGATCACAAGAACTATCTGGTCATCGGACCCTGGCGTCACGGCGGATGGGGCGGGGAAGGAAAAAGTCTCGGTCCGATCGATTTCGCGGGCGACCAGTCCAGGTATTTTCGCGAAAAAATTGAAGTGCCCTGGTTCGCGTATTGGCTGAAGGACAAAGGCTCGCTGAAGCAGCCCGAGGCGATGACCTTCGAGACGGGGCATAATTCCTGGCAAAAATACGACGCGTGGCCTCCCAAGGACGGCATCGAAAAGCGGAAGCTGTACACGTCGTCCGCCGGCGGGCTTTCCTTCGATGCGCCGCGTGATGCTTCTGACCATGCGTTCGATAGCTACACGTCGGACCCGGCCCATCCTGTGCCGTATCGCCATCGTCCCATCCCGCCGACATATTCGGCCAATTCCGGGTGGACGACCTGGCTGGTGGAGGATCAGCGCTTCGTCGATCTGCGGCCTGACGTGCTGAGCTGGTCCACCGAGGCGCTGAAAGACGACCTGGTCATCGCTGGCGACGTAGTCGCGCATCTGTTCGCGTCGACGTCAGGGTCCGACAGCGACTGGATCGTCAAACTCATCGATGTGTATCCGGAGAACGACGAAAAGCTCCCCGGCTATCAGTTGATGATCGACAACGAAGTATTTCGCGCGCGGTTCCGCAACAGCTTCGAGAAACCGGAGCGCGTCGAGCCTGGGAAAATATACGAATATCCGGTGGACCTGCATTCGGCGAATCACGATTTCCGGCGAGGCCACCGCATCATGGTGCAGGTCCAAAGCACCTGGTTCCCGCTGATCGACCGCAACCCGCAAACCTTCGTCGAGAACATCTACAAGGCTACGGCTGCGGATTATCAACCGGCATTGCAGAAGATTTTTCGCTCGGCGAAGTACGCGAGTTACGTCGAGTTGCCAGTGCAGAGGCGATAATCTATCGGTCTGGATTAACGCAACTCGACGTCGGACTTCAATCTAAACGTGAAGACCGTTTCGGCGGGGATCGATACCTGTTCCTTGCCCGTCGCCGCAGCACCCGCGGTTCCAGCGCCGGCGCCGGCCGCCGCTCCGATCGCTGCACCTTTCCCGCCTCCGGCGAGCGCGCCGATCAACGCGCCGACTCCCGATCCGCCGCCGATAAACTCGATATTGCGTTTCTTGTGCGCCTCGCTGGTCTTGGTGTCGAGCGTCGTCACGATGGGAAGGTCGTGGCCGCTATACTCGACCGAATCCAGCGTAATGCCGAGAGCGGCTCGTCCTTTCAATCGTCCCGAGGACCGCGAGGTGGTGACATGGCCGCGAATGCGTGTGCCACGCGGAAGCACCTCGCGCCCTCCGATGTCCACGGGAAGCTCGAGAGAGGCTGCGAACCGGTCGCCTGGCTGGTTCGTGGAAGTCGAGAGCGTCTGGTCGATGCGCGCCTCTAGAACCGTTCCCTGCGGGATCACGATCGCCGGCGCGGACACCGGCGCCGAGGGTGCCGATCCAGTTGCGGCCGGCGAACCCGCAGTCGCTTGCGGATCGGATTTCGTGCAGCCCGCCAGCGTCAGCATTACACAACCCACCAAAGACAGGAAGCGCATCACACTCGGATGATACCGGACCTCGCCAGAACGTTTCACCGTCCGGAGGAACCAAATCCACCTAGTCCGCGCACCGAATCGCCCAGTTCCCCCTCTTCCCACTCAATCGCTTCATAGCGCGCAACGATAAGCTGGGCAATACGATCGCCTTTCTCAACCACGTAATCGGAGCCGCCCAGATTGAACATAACCACTCTGATTTCTCCCCGATAGCCGGGGTCGATGGTCCCGAAATTGACGGTAATAGAGTGTTTTAGGGCGAGTCCGCTGCGAGGCCTGACCTGAGCTTCGTAACCCGACGGCAGCTCAATTGCGAGCCCGGTCGGGACCCCTTGAGCCGTTCCGGGCTGAAGTACTATACGTTCTACCGCTCGCAGGTCGAGGCCCGCGTCTTCTTCTGCGCCGTGAGCATAGGCAGGCAAGACTGCGTCGGGATGGAGTTTCTTGATGCGGATTTTCATGGGAGGGAAACAGTTATCATAGCCGTTTGAGCAATCCAAAACCTCCCCGCGTGCTGGCGATTTCGCCGATGCCTCCCGAGAAGAGCGCGTATGCGTTGGCGCGCTACAGCCGGTCGCCCGATTCGATTCGCGATTCCATCGAGTGGGTGCGCACCCACGATTCCTCCAAATTCCTGGAGAGCTTTTATTTCCAGTACGGCCACGCCTCCATTGCCGACCTGGGGCACGTCGCTCTGTGCTTCGAAGGCGTCTCCGAGTTGGCGGCGACCGAGATTGAAGACGAGCAACTCTGGGACGGCCAGGCTCGGTCATCCAGATATCAGGATTTTTCGCGATCCGGATTTGTCACGCCGCCCGAACTCGACGATCCATTCCTTTACCAAGCTGCAGCATCGCGCCTGCTGGCTGCCTATGACGAAATTCATAAACGGATGTGCGAGCATCTCGCCGAAAGCCTGCCGCGTCCGGACGGGATGAAGCCCGATGTTTATAAACGTAACATCGAGGCGCGCGCGTTCGATGTCGCGCGCTACGTTCTGTTCTTCGGGATTCCCACCGGCGTCGGACAGGTGACCAGTATCCGCACACTGGAGCGGCAAATTCGACGTTTAAAGTCGTCAGAGTACGCTGAACTGCGCGAGATCGCCGATGAAATGGCCGCGGCATGCGCGACGCCGCCGGCGTGCGTCTGGTCGGAAGCAACGGGACACGAGCCGCTCGCCCCCACGCTTGCGCGGCACGTCGATCCGGACGATCACGCCGCTCGTTCCCGCAAGGATCTGGAGGCGTGGGCCTGCCAGAATCTTCCGGCGGCTTCGAATCGGCTGATGGAAACCGTGCACGTCGTGCGCCCCATCGACACGCATGCGGACATCGCCGCGACGCTGCTGTTTTCGGTCACCAACCGGCCCTATTGCGAGCTGTACGAAATGGCGAGTAGTTGGAGCGCAGCGCGGCGCAATGAGGTGATTGATGTGGCACTGCAATCGCGGACGCGTCGCGACGAGTTATTACGCGGATTCCGCGGCGGCATTTACGCCTTCGACATCACCATGGATATCGGCGCGTATCGCGATATGCACCGTCACCGGCGTTGCCAGCAATTCCGCCAGGCGTACTCGGGACAGCTCGGGTATGACACGCCCGCTTCGCTGTTGGACGCCGGCTTGAAGGAAATGTATGACGGCGTGATGGCAAAAACGTTGGCGACGATGAACACGCTCGGCGGTAACGCCGCGCACTATCTGCTCCCGTTCGGCGCGCGTTCGCGATTCCTGTTCAAGATGGATTTCGCGGAAGCGGAGTACATCGCACGCCTGCGCAGCGGCGTGAAGGGACACTTCAGTTACCGCAAAGTGGCCTGGGAAATGAAGTGCGCGATGGAAAAGCTCGAGCCGGAATTAGGCAGGCTGATGGAAGCGACTCCACCGTGGGTGGAAGATCCGCTGAAGAGATGATGGCCGTTAATGAACGTGAATAAACGTAAATGGCTCCTGGGCGCGACGGGCGTTTGCCTGATCGCCCTAGGTGGATACTTTGTATATCCGTACGGCATTCTCTTCGGTCTGTGGCAGCCCCTGTTTCGACCCGCGGGTATTTCGCGCTTAGCCCGATATGTTTCCGTTATCGAGGACGGATCGTGGATCGATTGTTCAATCGACTCAGCCCGCGACGTGAACATCTGTAAAGCCTGGTATTACGATGGACGTCTTCGCGTCAGTGGAGACTTCCGGTTTGAGGATCAGCATCGAGCCGCGACGAAGGATGAACTGTATCCTTCGATGTGTTCAGGCCAGGACACGATCTATCTATTCGATGGACGGAACGGCGGAAAAATAGATGGGCACGCCCTATACCGCGTCGGCACCCTGGTGAAAGGCATCGTGGAGTAGCCATTCATGTTCATTCACGTTCATTAACGGCCAGAATTCTTCCCCGCCAGCCTCTTTGCGAAGCGCTCGACGTTGATTACGAACCGTTCGTGGGTTCCATCGGCGATCTGCTCTTTTTCATCGAAAGCAGCGACCTTGAAACGGATACGGCGGTCGTCCACGGTGATCACTTCGCTGGTGAACGTCACTTCCATTCCCATCGGCGTCGCGGCGAGATGTTTTACGTTGACCTCGGTCCCGACGGAATCGAATCCGGTGTCAAGCAATGGCAAAATGGAATCGCGGCAGGTCATCTCCAGCAGGCCGATCATGGCGGGAGTCGCCAGCACGCGTGCTCCCTCTAAACCTAAGAAATTAATGGCGATCTCGTCGGTGACGCGGCGGCGATGCTCGCCCTTGAGCCCTGCCGGAATGGTTGCCATGGTGGTTCTATGTTATCTTGGTTTTGTATGTCCATTCCGAACGTGAAGCGCTATCGCATTACCAGTCCCGATGGATCGATGTCGGCCAGCCTGATGGCCGTGCTTCCGAAGAACATCGACGTGAACGCGTATCTCTCTGATGCCGCGCAGCGGTTCGACTGGAAAGCGTACCAGGAAGCGCAACAGAAGCAGTTCAAGATCCGCGTCGGACAGCAAAAGCAGAAGAAAGCGAAATAGTCGCTTACTGCAATCTCGCGCGAAGCGTGCGCAAGCTCCGGATTCCTTCTTGCGCCACATCCGCATCCGGATCGATCGACAACGTCTCCAGGAACGGGATACTATCGCGCTCGCCCGAACGCGCCAGCACCGTGCTCATCTGGATCTTTTCGTCCTTGGTCGCGCCGGTCAGCATGGGATAAATTGCCTGGCGAACCTTGGCATCGCGCGCCAACTCGGTAAGGTAAGCAACGGCGAACCCGCGATAAACGCGCTGATTCAGCGAGTTCACCAGGTAGCGAAGCGGGCTGAATTCGCCGGTCTCGATCGCGCCAAGAGATACCAGCGCGAACGCATCCGACAAGCGAGGATTCATTTTCTTTTCCTCGCCGAATGCTTTTTCGACCACCGGACGATCCGCGGGATTCTTCACGCGCGCCAGACCCTCCGCGGCGGCGGCGCGAATCGCATCGTCTTTGTCGTTCAAGTCGCGCAGGAACGCCGCATGATCGCCCGCGTCGCCGATCATCGACAAGGCGGTGAAAGCGGCGCGGCGAACTTTGATGTTGCGCGCATGGGCCATCGCATCGCGCACGTCGGGCGCGGCTTCTTTGTTCCGAAGAATGCCGGTGGTTTCGAGCGCGGCGATTTGCACCTTGTCATCCAGGTCGCGCAGCAGGAAGGCGATGCGCGGCGCCGCGGCCGGATCGCGGATTTTTTCCAACGCGACCAGCGACTCATACATCACCGTGTCGTCTTTCGAATGCAGCGCTTCGATCAGCTCCGGAATCGCTGCGCGGCCGCGCAGTACGCCCACCGCCCGGGCCGCATTGGCGCGCGCTTCCATGCTCGCTCCACCACGCGCCAGTTTTCCCAGGACTGCGATCGCTTCGGGACGAACCTCGACGAACGCATCGATCACCTTGTCGTTAGTGTCGGTGAACCGTCCGCGGATCGAGTTGCCGGCGCGTTGTAACGTCCCGCTCATCCCGGTTTTGCTGTAGCCCGGAAGATAGATGTTCACTAACCCGTCGGTGGCGCGCACTTGAATTTCGGGATCGTTATCGCGCGCCGCACGCACCAGCGGATCCAGCGTCTTCGGCCCGCCGATCTCCACCAGCGCCTTGGTGGCCTCAATGCGGACGCCGAGATCGACATCGCCGAGATAGTTCGCGATCTGCGGAACCGAGTCCTGTCCCTGCTTGGCCAGATCGTGAACGGCTTTGACGCGCTGCTTCGTATCGGCCTGCTGGCCGGAAACGAGCGTAGCGATGAGAGCGAAAAAAAATGTAATTTTCAACGCACAAACTCGAGCGTAACGCGGTGCGGAATCAGCCCGGCGTCGTGCCCTAAATCGAGCAGCTTTTGCGCCGCTTTCGGCACCAGCTCCCCGCAATCCACGGTGTAATGGTTGACGTACATGCCCACGAATTTTTCCGCGAGCGACGGGTCCATGTCGCGGGCAAACTGCAGCGCGTAGTTGAGCGACTCCTCGCGATGGTCCAGCGCGTACTGAATGCTTTCGCGCATCAGACGGCAGCACTCGGAAGCAGTCTCGGGCGAAAGATCGCGGCGCAGCGCATTGGCGCCCAGAGGCAAGGGAAGCCCGTACATGTTCTTCCACCAGCGTCCCAGATCGATCACGTTGTGGAACCCACCCTTAGCATAGGTCAATTGCGCTTCGTGAATGACCAGACCCGCATCGGCCTTGTTTTCACTGACCGCGTCCAGAATCTGATCGAACGGAATCACCACCGGCTCGAAATCGGGCTGCATCAGTCTTAGCGTGAGATACGCGGTGGTGAGCTTTCCAGGGATGGCGATCCGTTTCCCCTTCAATTCCTCCAGCGCCATAGGATGCAGCGAGACCACCATGGGACCGTAGCCGTCGCCCACGCTGGAACCGGATGCCATCAGTTTGTACTTGTCCGCGACATACGGATAGGCGTGATAGGAGATTGCAGTCAGCTCGTATTCGCCGGCGCGCGCCTTCTGATTCAACGTCTGGATGTCATCCAGCACATGCCGGAACTGCACCAGCGGAGACCGGATCTTGCGCGTCGCGAGCGCATAGAACATGTAGGCGTCGTCGGAATCCGGGCTGTGCGCACAGACAATTTCTGCGGGTTCAGTCGGCATGCTTGGGGATGAACCATCATCATAGCAGGTACCTGCTCGATGCAGCGCTTGGGGGTCGCGCGTGCATCATCCGCCCTCACTGGCTGAACTGATTGGAAAACGCTTCTACGGCTCAAATAGGATCGCCATCGCCGTTCCGCCCAACTTTTAGCGCACCTTCGTAGTCTTCACGCTGATGCTCATCGCAGCATACGATCAGAGAATCGCCTGCGCTTTCGCCGTAGCACCTCTGCGATAAGCAGGAGCCCCGAAACACTTAGCGCGACCGTGCTCGGTTCTGGAATCCCGGAAGTTCCGAGGACCTGGAACGTTTCGGAACAGTTCCCTGAGGCGCTGCTTGTGCAGTCATTATTGGCGACGGTCAAAAAACCAAGCGTGCTCCCCCATGCTTGTGATGGGCCATCGTTCTCATCCCAAAACATCACATCGCTCTGTGCTGTAGCGCCGTTCATCAGCACAAGCCAATAGGTCCCAGCACTGAGTGATAGACTTCCTAGATCGAAACGTTCATCGTAGACGTCGAAGCCAGAGCTGTTCGTCAGAAGGAACGTGTTTCCAAGAAGGGCACCTGAACCGGAGTAGAAAGTTGTGCTGACCTGATCAGTCGGATCACCGACGATCGCCCAGTCCAACGTTTGGGCAGCATCTCCAGAGGAGACCCAGGCCGCAAAGTCTACTCCGGTGAGCGTAGAGGATCCAGCGAGAGTGAACGAATCCGCCACTTGGAACCCGGCGCTGATGGTCCACCCCGCGATGTTCCCATTGAACGAGCCGTTGTCGTAGAGAAGGGATGCCGCCGAAGCGCTAGTCGCGCCTAACACAATCCCAATCGTCAGCAAAGCCAGTATCAGGTGGCTCCAAGTTCTTATTCGCTTGTCCATACAACTAAGTGCAAACGGCGGGAACTTTTTCTCATGAACAAAATGACGTCCCGCTCGCCGCTAAGGAGTAAGGTATAGAGCCGTTCTTAAATACTTTATAACCTAGCTCTTGGACCTGAGGGAGTCCACGTTTCAATATGCAACGTAGACGAAGCACAATTAGTCAGTCATCTAGCATCGCTCGACCTTACATTTTCCAAAACGATCCCAAGACTGTGTCAATTAGAGATCCAGTGCGGTGCCGATGGATGGTTCATGGAGCTTTTATTTCGCTCGTTTCAAAAACGATCCCAAAATGGATCGAAAACCTACACAGTCTTGACTGGACTCATCTTCGCTGCGGCCGTGTCAGCGTTTGGTGCTACGCCAACCAACATTACAGCCCTTTGGGCGAATGAGGGTGGAGACAAGGTCAGCCAAGACGAACTACGCGCTACGAACCACCAGGAGAATTTGACTGGCCACGTGATCAATCGGGCTTGGAATGGAAGCCACATCATACTCTCGGGCGCTCGCAATGAAGTCGCGAGCTTCAATCTTGTGCTTGAGGCTGCGGGACCGGCGGCAACCAACGTCAGCGTAACTTTCAACTCGTTGAATGGGCCGAAAGCTGGCATGAGCATCCGTTCCACGCCGACCACCGGCAACGGGGTTTTCAATTGGGTAAACCGGCCCATCGAATTGTTTTACATGCGCTATTTGCAAATCCAAGGGCTCAGCTTCTTTGGCTACAACAAATGGGACGAACGGCAGATTCCGGCTCGATTTCAACGACCCTGGACTGGCGAAGGTGTGGGGACTGGGCTCTGGACGGATCGCCCGGATCATGACAAGTTCTACCCGGACATCATGGTGCCTATGGAGTTGGTGCCAACCTTCACCATCGCATCCGGAACAAATCAAAGCATTTGGGCTGACATCTACATTCCCAAAACGACGGCGCCCGGTACCTACAATGGCACCGTGACGATAAAAGAGAACGGTATCCCAACACGAACGGTTCCCGTTACCCTGAATGTCTATAACTTCTCACTGCCGGATGAGCCATCCGCGAAGACGATGGTTCAGGTGGACACCGGAGATATCCTGTGGCGCTATATTTCCGGTTACCATAACTACTTCACCTCGACAAGTCCGCAAGGTCTGGAAACCGTCGCCATAACCGACAAATACTTCCAACTATTTCATCGCCATAAGATCTCATTGATAGGCGAAAATGATTAGGTGATCCTGGATCAGCCATGCGCAACGTCTGTTCCCAGGCTCAACGGAACCTTGTTCACGGCTGCAAATGGATACGACGGGCCAGGGGTCAATACTCCGAACAGCGTCTTTTCAATCGGCACGTATGGCACGTGGGGCTGGAAAGGCCAAGGCGAACCGGGAATGTGGAGCCATACCGATAACTGGGTGAACTGGTTCCAGCAGAACTTGCCAAGCACAGACTACTTCATCTATTTGGAGGACGAGCCTCCGCCGTCGGATTACGCGCAGGTAAATACATGGGCTCGATGGATCTCAGAAAATCCCGGACCTGGCCGCAATTTGCGGAGCATGGCTACGACATACCCGCTGTTCGCTCAAGAGTCAATGCCGTACCTAAATATCCCGGACATGGGGGCGGGTTGGGGAATCTGCCCCTACAATCAAGAACCCTGTGACAATGTTTCTATCAGCCAAGCGGCGGCCGATCACTACCGCCTGACTCCCGGCGACAAATTATGGGCTTACAACGCCACGGATCCGGCTACCGGTTCGAGCGACACAGAAGACAACGGCGTCGCCATGCGCCAGCTGCCATGGGCCCAGTACAAGAAACAGATAGACCGATGGTTTTATTGGTATGCAAACCCGCCTACTCCAGTCGATTTCTTCACCCAACCCGTCACCTTTGGAACCCAGACGTACTACGATCCCATCATTGGCGAAACCGGTGATGACGGTTCATCGAATGGAAATGGATTGCTGGTATATCCAGGCACAAGCGTTTACAATCCAACCAACTCCTATAACGTCAAGGGTCCATTTGCGAGTCTGCGCCTGAAAGAGTGGCGACGAGGCGTTCAGGATGCCGACTATCTAACCCTTGCCGCTCAATATGATCCCGCTGCTGTGAACTCGATAGTAACTGGACTGGTTCCGAAGGTACTCTGGGAGTACCCCGCACCGAACCCGAACTCCTACACGGGTGGGGGAATCAGTTGGTCCTCCGACCCCGACCAATGGGAGGCCGCCAGGGCAGCGCTGGCCCAAATCATTTCCGCTCATTCTACAACTTCCAGTCACTGATTCCTGCGTGGTGGGTCAATTTCAAATTGACCCACCACGTCCCCCGCGCCGCGAAACTTACAGCGCTTCGAGCTGAGGACGTAACGCGGCGAGCGCCAGTTCCAATGTGTGGACCACCTGGGAGACTTCTTCCAGGCGTTCGGCGCGCCCCAGCGCCTCCACTATGCGAGCCGCTTCCACCGCATCGCTGGCGCCGAAGTTGGAGACCGATCCCTTGATCCCGTGCGCGGTCCGCTCGACGCCTTTGGCATCGCCATGCGCCATGGCCTCGCGCAGTTCTTGGAGAACGCGAGGATAGTCCTCCAGAAAAAGCTGTGCGATTTCCTTGAGTAGTTGCACGTCTCCCCCCACCCGCGCCAGAGCGACTTCGCGATCGATCTGCGGGGCTGACAACGGCACACTCATATCCCTACATATCGACAGATGGGGCCGATTTTGTAATAGAAAAAGTGAGAAAAGCGGCGCACGCGCTGTTCTATCATGGAAGTTCTTGGAATCAGTTCAGATACAGACGGAAGCCGCCTATTTGCTGCACGTTCCGCCGACCGCCGGGAGCCGGTCTTTGTTGGTGTTAGCGCTGCACGGCTATGGGTCCAATCCGGAGGCGATGCTGCGCCTTTCCGTCCCCGCGATCGGCGAAGATTGCGTGGTGGCGAGCTTGCGAGCTCCCAATCATTTCTACTTATCCGGAAGTCCGGCAACCGAAGCCATCGGCTACAACTGGGGAACCCGCCGTCACCCTGAGCTGAACATTCGCCAGCACCATGACATCGTCCGGGCAGTCGCAGGGCACCTTCGAGCCCGTTTCGGAATCGCACCCGCCCGCACGGTGCTGATGGGTTTTTCGCAACCGGTCGGATTGAACTACCGTTTCATCGGAACTTATCCACAGGAGGCCGGTGGCGTGATTGGGATTTGCGGCGGCGTGCCTAAGGATTGGGAAGAGGATAAGTATCATCCGGTGGCGGCTCCGATCCTGCACATTTCCCGATCGGAAGACGAGTTTTTCCAGGAACAGACGGCTCGCGGTTTCCCGGAGCGTCTGCGCCACCACGCATCGGACGTCGAGTTTCACATGCTGCCGGGCACACACCGGTTCCCATCGAAGGCGCATCCGATCATCCAAGCCTGGCGCGAGCGTGTGTTCGGCGGCGGCGAATGAGTCTTCAGCGCCATGATATCCTTACGAAAGAAGCCACCCTAGCTCAGTTGGTAGAGCGGCTGATTCGTAATCAGCAGGTCGCCGGTTCGATCCCGGCGGGTGGCTCCAGTTAACGCCTGAACGCTCATCTGTGCTGTGGCGATAGATCGACCATTAGGGCTGCTTCTGTATTTCCTCGTCGCGGATTTTTGATGATTCTAGGCACAGTCGTTTCGGGGGACAATTCCGCGAAGCCGATCGCGAATAGGCTAAAATCGTTCAGCATCTTATGCCCCTGGCTCCCGGAACCCGCCTGGGCCCCTATGAGATCCTGGCACCCATCGGTGCGGGAGGAATGGGCGAGGTCTATAGGGCGACCGATACCCGACTCGGCCGCATCGTCGCGGTGAAGGTGCTCGCCAGCGAGTTTTCGGAACGTTTTGAGATAGAAGCGCGCGCCATCTCGGCGGTCAACCATCCCAACATTTGTGCGCTTTACGACATCGGCACCCACGAAGGCCGTAGCTACCTCGTGTTGGAGTATGTGGAGGGAAAACCGCTGCACGGTCCGTTGCGCGCGGATGAAGCGTTGCGCGTAGCGGTGCAGATCGCGGCCGCGATCGAAGCGGCGCATCGCAAGGGGATCACCCATCGCGATCTCAAGCCGGCCAACATTATGGTTGCCGAAGACGGATCGGTGAAGCTACTCGATTTCGGGCTTGCGAAACTGGCTGGAAATGGAAGCACGGATGTCACCCGCACGCTGGCGGGAACGGTAATAGGAACCGCGGCCTACATGGCTCCGGAGCAAGCGGAGGGAAGGCCACTGGATGCGCGCTCGGATGTCTTCAGTTTTGGCGCCGTTATATACGAATTGATCACGGGCCGCCGGGCATTTCCAGGCGAATCCATGGCGTCGGTACTCAGTTCGGTGCTTCGGGACGATCCTATGCCTCTGGGATCCGTGGCTCCGCCGGGGCTCGAGTCTATCCTCATGCGATGCCTTCGGAAAAATGCGGGGGAGCGGTTTCAAGAGATGCGGGACGTCCGCGCCGCACTGGAGGCGTTGCGGTCTCCTACTCAGGCTGTTCCAGTCCAGCCGGCGCGGGCCGAGGCGTCAATCGCCGTGTTGCCCTTCGCCAACCTAAGCGCCGACAAGGAGAATGAGTACTTCAGCGACGGATTGGCGGAGGAGATTATCAACGCGCTGACCCGCGTCCGCGGCTTGAAGGTGACTGCCCGTACGTCCGCATTTGCCTTTCGCGGGGAAAATCAGGACATTCGCAAGATTGCGGAGACGCTGAACGTGCGCACGATCCTGGAAGGAAGCGTACGGCGCGCCGGCAGCCGGATCCGCGTTACGGCCCAGTTGATCAATGCCGCCGACGGCTACCATCTCTGGTCAGAGCGGTACGACGCCGAAATGGCCGACGTGTTCGCGGTGCAGGATGAGATCGCTAGCGCCATCGCCGCCGCACTCAAATTGAAACTTTCGGGCGAACTGGCGGAGGTGCGGCGCCATACTCCTACGCTGCCCGCTTTTGAGGCCCTGCTGAAGGGCAGGCATTACCAGTTCGACGGGACGCCGGAAGGCTTGAAGCGGAGCAAAGAGTTTTTCGACACCGCGATTGCTCTCGACCCGGAGTATGCGTTGGCCCACGCCGCTCTGGCTAGTTATTTCTGGTCGCTGGCGTTCAACGGGCTGGAGCCCGCTCGCGACGTGATGGGATTCGCGCGAGCAGAAGCTCTCACGGCCCTGGATCTCGACCCGTCCCTGCCCGAGGCGTTGGCCGCGCTGGGGGTCGGTACAGCGGCCTACGACTATGACTGGAAGGAGTCCGAGCGCTGGTTCAAGCGGGCGATGAGCGGCGATTCAGTCACGGCCGGGGTGCGCTGGTGTTACGCGTTCTACTATCTGATGCCTTATGGCCGTCTGGATGAGTCCGTGAAGCAACTGGAACGCGTGGTCGAAGAGGATCCGTTAAACCTGGGCATGCGAATCGCCTTGATCAATGCCCTTCACGCCGCGGGACAGGACGATCGCGCGCTCACCGAGGCGGATAAGGTCTTGACCATCGACAAAAACCGGTGGAACGTCTATCTGGCGCTGGGCCGTATTCACGCATTCCGCGGCCGGCTTGCTGAAGCCCTGGTCGCGGCGGAAAAAGCTTATCAGCTTGCGGCCTGGAATGTTCGTGTCATTGCGATATTCGCCGGGGTTCTGTTTCAATCCGGCAATCGCAGCCGCGCCATCGAGTTGGTTGAAAAACTGAAAGCGGAATCCGGCGGGGCGTACGGAACTCCCATGGCCCTGGCGGTGTTCCATGCCATGTGTGGGGAGACCGATGCGGCCGCGGGTTGGTTCGAGAAGGCTATCGAGCAGCGCGATCCGTCGGTAGTTGGGTATCTGAGGACTCCACTGATGAAGATCTTGCGTTCCAGTCCGCAGTGGCCTGCGCTGGCGAAACAGATGAACTTGCCGGAGGTTGCTTAAGCCGCCATCCAATGGAACGAAGGAGACGGCATTATCTGCGGTGGTTCGCACCGATCCGGAGCGGCCGCGTCTTGGTATTGATCGCCTGAAGCTCGGGCTCGCCTGTGAGGGGGCACGGAGCACGTATGGCGGACAAATCGCCGCGTGGATTTGACGTAATATAAGGGGACCATTCAGCATCATGGCCTCCGATCCGCCTCCCGACGAAATCACGGTTTTGCTCCACCGCTGGAGCGAAGGCGATCGCGACGCCCTGTCTAATTTGACTTCCGTCGCCTATCCGCACCTGCGCGCGATCGCCGGCGGCTACCTGCGGCGCGAGGGATCCGGTCACACGCTACAGGCCACGGGCCTCGTAAACGAACTGTATCTTCGCCTGGCCCAGATTAAAGATATCAATCTGATCGATCGCCGCCATTTCTACGCTTTTGCCGCCCAACTGATGCGCATGATCCTGATCGATTATGCACGCCAGTCCCGCGCTCTCAAACGCCCGAGTTCTTCGACACGCGTTCCGTTGCATGAGGAAATGGCCTGGATCGACGCGTCCAGCGAGGAAATGCTCTCGTTGGACGCGGCGCTCAGAGAGTTGGAAGCGAACGACGAGCGTAAGGTGCGTGTGCTCGAGCTGCGGTACTTCCTCGGCTGCACCAACGAAGAAGCGGCAGAGCTGATGGAGGTCTCACGCGCCACCATCGATCGCGACCTGGAGTTCGCCAAAGCCTGGCTTTACCGCCGCCTCTCGCCAGCCGTGAGGTGAAAATACGGCGGATTACGCAACGTGATTGAGGGCACGGATGTCCCGAATCGAATCGCTGTTCCATGACGCCCGCCAGATCCCCGCCGCGGAGCGCCTCGATTGGCTTCGGGTGCAATGCGAGGGGGACGCGGATTTGTACCAGGACGTAATGTCTCTGTTGCAGGCCCACACGGCCATGACCGGAGCGTCGGCGGAACCAGCTCCCGATCCTCAAATTCCAGCAGCGAATTTTGGCGTCTATCGCGCCAGCGAGCTGATCGGCCACGGTGGCATGAGCACCGTGTATCTCGGGCGGCGCGTCGACGGCCAGTTCGAGCAAACCGTAGCGATCAAAGTGATGGCCGCGTACTTGGGTGGCCGCGAATTCTTACGCCGCTTTGAAACCGAGCGCCGGCTGCTGGCCGCGCTCAGCCACAACAACATTACGCGGCTGTTCGATGGCGGCGTTTCCTCCTCGGGCGATCCGTTTCTCGTCACCGAATACGTCGACGGCCGGCCGATCGACAAGGATTGCGATGAACGGAAACTCTCTGTAGCAGCCCGCCTCCGCGTCTTTCTTCAGGTCTGCGAAGCAGTCGACTACGCGCATCGCAACTTGATCGTCCATCGCGACTTGAAGCCCGCCAATATCCTGGTGAACGCGGAGGGCGTGGTGAAGCTGCTCGACTTCGGCACTGCATCGCTTCTGGCGGGCCAGACTGAAGTCACGGTAACGCGAATGCGGATGCTAACTCCGCGTTACGCCAGTCCCGAACAGCTCCGCGGGGAACGCGTCAATATTTCCACCGACGTTTTCTCGCTCGGCATTATTCTCTACGAGCTCCTCACCGGTGCGTGGCCCTTCGGGAATCCAAGCTCGGTCCTCAGCGAAATCAGCCGCGCTACGGGAGATACGCAGGCGAGTCCACCTTCCACCGTGATTACCGAAGAATCGGCGCAGTCCCGCTCGATTCCGCGACAGCAGCTCAGCAAGATCCTGCGCGGCGATCTCTCCGCGATCGTATTGAAGGCGCTGGAGAACGATCCGGCCCGGCGCTACGAATCGGTGCGCGCCTTCGCTACGGACTTGGAGAATTACCTTGAGGACCTCCCCGTTCTGGCGAGGCCGCAAACGGCCCTTTATCGTGCTGGAAAATTCATTCGGCGCCGATGGGTTCCAGTTTCGGTTGCGGCCATCTTTGTACTTGGACTTTCCGGCGCCACTATCGTCGCTCTTCAACAGGCACGCTTGGCCCGCCGTGAAGCTTTGAAGGCGCAAACAACCAGCAAGTTCCTGCAGGATATGCTGGCAACCGACAACTCCGTCGACAAGAACATCACTCTTAGCGCGATGGTGGACCGTGCCGAGGCCAAGCTGAATCGCGCCCGCATCAGCGATCCCCTGGTCGAGGCGGATTTGCGCCTGTGGCTGGCTCAGTCTTTCCTTAGCCGCCAGGAATTCGAAAAAATGCACCGCGAACTCGATCGCGCGGAGGCCCTGTTCCAGGCGTCCGGACGCATGGACGATCTGGTCAAGGTGGAAAGCTGGCGCGCCACCGGATTCGACGCCAGCGGCGATCGCAAGACCGCGAAGGTGCATCTGGATGAAGTAGTCCGCCGCTGCCGAGTTCCAGGCAATCATGCGGATCCCGAAATCTGCATCGAATCGTACGTCAATCTCCTGATCACTCACGTTCCCGACGTGACCTACGATCAGCAGAAGCAACTGGTGCGGGAAGCCGAGGGCATGCTCAATGCCCACCCTGAAATCGACCCGTCGCTGCGCGCCAACGTACTTAAAGGCGAATCCCGAATCGCGATCCGTGAGCGCCGTTACGCCGATGCGGATCGCGTTCTTACCGAAGCGTTGCGGTTGGACCGGGACCAACCGGATCCCTCGGACAGCGCCGTCGCGCAAGACCTCTTCGCGCTGGCGGATCTGCGCTTTCGCTTGGGCGACGTCGCTGGCGCCGCCGGCTACAATCGACAGCGGATGGTCCTGTTCGAGCGCGCCTCCGGCCCCGATGCGTCGGTTACTCAGCATGCTGTCGCGAACCTTGCCTGGATGCTCGCTTATCAGGGAGAACTGGTGGAAGCTCGTCAACTTGCCGACGCCGCGGTACACAAAACCGAGGGCGCTTTGGAGTATCAGCGGATGATTCCGCTGTTCGCCGCCGCAGTGGTCCGCAACTTCGCCGGTCAACCAAAGGAAGCCGAGCCGTTTGCGCGCGAGGCCGCCCGCATCTCGCTCAAAAGCTATCCGCGGACCACTTCCGTCTACGCTGAACATGCGGGCGAACTTGGCATCTCATTGCTTCTGCAAGGGCGCGCGAAAGAAGCTCTCCCCATCCTGCAGGAATCGGATCAGGTGTTCGCAAAGCTCAACATCCCTACTCACCCGTTCACCAACCGCATTCATGGTTACTACCTGGACGCGTCAAAGTCCGGCAAATAAACGTCTCTCCGCACTTGTTGGCCCGTCGCGCCGCATGTATCGAGGCGCGATAGTCATGGAGCGCGTTGCTCAGAATATCGGATTTCCCGCGATACGCAGTAGTGAACCGTCCCGGTGACTCGGACAGCGATTTTGCTAAGAATCGGTTTAGCGGGGCCTAGGACGCTCGCAGACGCGATTTACGAAATCTCCGCACCCTTGGTATGGCGAGTGCCCTTTGAGCCCGTCGATTTTGGTCTATCAAAGTCGCAAGAAGTTGATTCCGTGAACCTTGTCGAAAAACCGGTGCGATTCGCAAGCGACCCGGGATCCGCTGTCGAAATCACCGGGAAAACGCCACCAGTGGGAGTCGTATACATAACGTTCGTACGCGCTCCATGACTGTCGCGCCTCAAACCACCAGGAGTCTTCAAATGCTTGAGGCGCGACAGTCATGGAGCGCGTTGCTCATAGTAACGGATTCGACGCGACAGGCCACTAGTTTCTTTTTGAGGCATTCCGTTCGCATTTCACGCTTCCACTGGCAGGAGACCTTAGATGAAAAAAGTTCTGCTGCTCACTCTCTTCACCGCCGCTTTGTATGCCGAGTCGACGCCCACACCGTCCTCCACTACAGTGGTGATCGTCAACATCAACACCGCACTGGTATCGTTGCTCCATAATGCCGCCGGGTTCAGCAACAACAATCCCTACGCGGAAATCCTGATCGTGCATCCGAGCCTTGCGGTGGACGGGTACCGCATCCACATCACTTATTACGACAACGAAGGCGTGAAGCACGAGGTTCTGCGCGACGCACTTTCACCGGCTACCTCCGACGACCGTCCCATGCTCGAGGTTTTCTGGATCGATGCCGCCACCATTTCAGCCACCGTCACCCCCTACAAGCTTCAAAGGGACTCCATCGCCACTCAGTAACTGCAAAAGTTACTTGGAGGCGTAGTATCCGTCCCTAGCCTGCACGATCAATCCCTTTTGCTTCGTGAAAACGTGGATCTTTCGGAAGCCGGGACCGTCGTTCCTATCCGGTGTGTAGCCGAGGCTGTATTGATTGCGCAGCTCTTCCTGGACCTGCCGGTAGATGTCGTCCAGCGAGTGTTTTTTTGAGCCCTCAAAAAAGCCGCCGCCAGTTTCCTTGGAGAGCCGTTCAAGGATTTTCTTCCCGTCAGTACGCTCCCGCGTCGGAGGCCGTCCCATGCCGCCGCGCCGGCCGCCTCCGCGTCCACCCCAGGGACTCGTCTGACCGAAGCCCTGTTCGTCCGCGAAAAGAATTGAGTACACCAGCGTGTCGGTCTTCTGGGCGGACGCGATCCCGTCGGGCAGCGTCGTCCTGCTGGCGTTGTCGACGCCGTCCGTCAACACCACTAGCGCTTTCCGTCCGGTCTGCTTCTTCATGACTTCGTCAGACGCGAGCAGCACGGCGTCATACAGCGCGGTGCCCCCGCGCGGGCGCGGAGTTGGGTTAGGATTGTCACGCCGGTTCAATTGCCGCGGAGACCCTATTTCGAGTTCGCGTAGCGCGTCTTGCAATTTCTTTCGCGAGTTGGTCAGATCCTGCAACAGCTCGATTTCAGCGTCGAAGTGGATCACGAACGCCTGGTCCTTGTCCTCGCGAAGCACCTGCTCGAAGAACTTGTAGCTGGCGCCGCGCTCCTGTTCCAGCACACGACGCTGACTGGGACTCGTATCGACCACCAGGCCCAGAGTCAACGGAAGATCGGATTCCCGGGAAAAATATGCGATGGTTTGCGGACGACCATCCTCGTCCAGCGTGAAATCGTCTTTCGTAAGATCGCGGACTATCTGGCCTTGTTTGTTGCGGACCGTCGTGAAGACGTTGACGACATTGACGTCGGTCGAGATTTTCTCCTGCGCCCGCAGCAACGGGGCCGCGGCGAAAGACACCAATAGATCGCGCCTGGAAATCATCTGAATGACCGATGCCTATCCTTTCCAGACGGTTACATCGGAATATGGGATTACACGAATGGTTCACGCAAAGACGCAAAGAACGCCAAGGGCTTCCTTCGCGATCTTTGCGTCTTGGCGTCTTTGCGTGAATCCGTGACTTGTCACTCCGCTCGCAGCGCGTCCGTTGGATCGATGCGCGACGCCTTTCGCGCAGGCAGATAGCTGGCGAGCGCGGCGACCAGCAGGAACAAAATGGCGCTGGTGGCCAACGTAACCGGATCGGTCGCGCTGGTCTTGTACAACATGGTCGACATCAAGCGCGTCAGCCCGACGGAACCGAGCAGTCCGATCGCGATTCCCGTAGCGGTCAGCATCAGTCCGTTTCCGATCACCAGTCGCAAAATGTCGCCTTTGGCCGCGCCCAGCGCCATGCGGATCCCCAGTTCCTGCGTGCGCTGCGCAACCGAATACGCGATGACGCCATAAATTCCGATCACGGCGAGGATGAACGCCGTCGCCGAAAATACGCCTAGCAGGAACATCATGAACCGGGTTTGTCCTTGCGATGCCTCCAGCAATTCCTGGCCGGTATGAATCTCGATCACTGGCTGGTCGCGATCGACTGCCGCAATTTCGCGGCGGACGGCGGAAACCAAGCTGTGCGGCTCGACCGCGGTCCGTACGCTCAGGCAGAAAAACGACCAGGGAAGTTGTTCGAACGGCAGGAAGACTTCGGGCGCGGGCGCAACGGCGAGATCGACGTTCCGGGTGTCTCCGAGCAGCCCCACAACCTCGGCAGGAGCGGGCAGGTTTCCGATCCAGACTCGCTTGCCGATCGGGTTTTGGTCCGGCCAGAACCGCCGTGCAGCCACCTGATTGATGATGGCAACCTTGGGCGCCTGCGCGTCGTCATGATCCGTGAACGCACGCCCGGCGAGCAGCGGAATTCCTAAAGCCTTGTGGTAATCCGCACTAATCTGCTGAATATTGATGATCGGCCGCTTGCCTAGCTCAAGCGCCGGGTGTCCTTCGAAAAGCACCGGCGTTTGATGTGTCGCGGTCGGCGGAAGCGCGGTGGAGACGGCCGATGCGGTGACTCCCGGAAGGGCGTTCACGCGCTGAAGCACCGCCTTGTAGAATGCGATGCTCTGCTCGGGTCGCGCGTATTTACGCAACGAGACCTGCATGGTCAGCAGGTTGTTCGACTCGAAGCCCGGGTTCACCGAACGCAGCTGGAGGAAACTACGAATCAGCAATCCGGAGCCGATCAGCAAAACCATGGAGATCGCCACTTGAGCGACCACCAGGACGCTTCTGCCTCGATTACTGCGGCGGTTCCCGGCAGTGCCGCGGCCTTCATCGCGCAGAGCTATATTCAAATCGGCTTTCGAAAGCTGCAGCGAGGGTGCGAGTCCGAATAAGATCCCGGCACCCACCGAGATCGCCAGCGTGAATACCAGCACCTGCAGATCCATCGAAACGTTGGCGGTCCCTGGCAACAAGGCTTGGCCGTACAGCGAAAGAACCCGCGTACCGGCGAACCCGAGCAGGATCCCGACGGCGCCGCTCACCAGTCCGATCAGGACGCTTTCCGTGAGAAGCTGGCGAATGAGAACTGCGCGCGATCCTCCCAGTGCCGTGCGGACGGCGAATTCCTTACGTCGGCCCAGCGCCCGCGAAAGCAACAGGCTCGCCACGTTGGCGCAGGCGATCAACAGAACCAATCCCACAGCGGCGGAAAGCATCAGCACCGTCGGCTTCACATTGGCCACCATGCGGTCCTGAAGATTGCCGATCTGCATGACCAAGTCCGTGGTCGCATCGAAGTTGCCGGGTTTGTCGGCCTTGTATCGCTGAAAGAGCACCTGCGTTTCCGCGCGCGCCTGATCCTTTGAGACACCCGGCGCCAGACGCCCGATCACTTGAAAATAGCGGCCGCCGGCAGCGACGCGAGCGGGCGTCACCAAGGTCCATTCGGTGACGCGAGGCGCCCAGATGTCCACTTTCCCCAACAGCGACACGGTAAAGCGCGGGGGCAGGACGCCGATCACCGTAAAATCGCGCGTTTCAAGCGTGAGACTGCTGCCCACGACATTGCGATCGCCGCCAAACAGGCGCATCCACAACTCGTAACTGATCAGCACAACTGGCGGCCCGCCACGCTGGTCTTCCTCACGCGTGAACGTGCGCCCCAGGATCGGCCGCACACCGAGCGTATCGAAGAAATTCCAGCTCGTTCGAGCCGCGTAAATCTGTTCGGGATCCCCGTGTCCGGTCAGGCTGAAAGTTTCGAAGTTGCACACCGCGAGGTTCGAAAACGAGCGGTTGTAGTCGTTCAGCACCTTGAAGAACGGAAACGAGAGCCAGCCCGTTTCGGAGCGTTCATTCGCAGGCGGCGCCGACACCAGGACCAGTCGGTCGGGATCGGCAAACGGCAGAGGACGCAACAGAAGTGCGTTCGCGATCGTAAAAATCGCGGTGTTGGCTCCGATTCCCAAGGCGAGCGTCAGCACTGCGATCGCGGTGAATCCAGGATTCTTAACCAGAAGTCTGACCGCATGGCGCAGGTTCGACATTACGGGGACTCCCACACGTATGCGGCAAAATTGCGACGATTCGTAAATCCCATGCGTTGGTACAAGCCAACGGCAGTCTCGTTCGAAGCCGTGACCGTGAGGCTGACACTGCGGCATCCATGAGCCGCCAGCGTAACCATGGACTGCCGCACCAATTCGTAGCCGAGTCCGGTGCCGCGTTCGGAAGGCGCAACGCACACTTGTGTGATGTGGCCGATGTCGGCCGCCACCAGGCTCGCGAGCGAGACACCGCGTAGCCGGCCTTCGGCATCGACGGCGGCCAGCGAGGCCAGCGGGAAGAATGCACCGCAGCCCGGATACTGAACGATGTTCGTCAGGAAGCGACGCGCCCCGCCCGGAGACCGGTATTGATCGTTGATCTGGCTATCCACGTGGCCCTGGTAGGCCTGGGCGATCAGGCGGGCGGTCTGATCGTGCCGGTTCACGGTCCACGGGACGATGGAGCTGCCAGCGTGCGGCTTGGTGGGAAGCGTTGTGACTTTCTCGAGCGGCGCTTCCAGAAAATATCGCGGATAGGAGTGGAACCAGTTGTGGCGCGGAATGCTGCGTTCGAGCGGAGACGAAAGCATCATGAGCTGCGCCTCGACGCGCCGCACACCCGCCGAACGCCACACTGCGTCCAGCACGGCGCCGAGCAGGATGTTCTCATTCTCCAGCGTGCGGAACGCGCGCCTTACGTACAGATCGCCGATCAGTCCCTTGCCTTCTTCGCATACGTAATAGCAGTAACCGGCGGCGTAGGCTCCATGCATCAGCGCGAATCCGCTGAGGGCCTGCATATGCACGAATCTCCGGACCAAGTCGCCGGAGAGGCGGAAATCCCAGTCGAGCTCACTGCGCCACTCCCCGGTTTCTTCCTCGAGAAGCGGTTCCAGTTGTTCGGCGGAGATACGTCGAAGTTCGACTACCGGGTCGGCGTACCGGTCCGGAAGGGCGGCCATGCTTTGATCCTAGCGCGGCACAGCGCTTTTCGCGAGACCGGCTCAAAACGGAGCCTGATTACTTCGCCGTGTACCCTGCAGGCAACACCTTGTGAGGATCGATTCGAATCACCAGGTACACCACCTGATCCGAATTAATTTCGCTAAACCAGTGCGGCGTATTGGGAGGGATGACGATCACATCGCCCGCGCCGACCTTGCGGCTGGTGCCGTTCAGGATCGCTCCGCCGCCGGTGCTCGGCCCGTTGAGGACCTTCACCACCTGGCTATCGGGGGCCGATTCCTTGGGATTTTCAAGCGTGCCACCGGTCACAAATGTCGCATCGCCAGAGATGAAGTGATACACCTCAGTGATCTGGCTATGTTCGATGCCGTTGGGGGTCTGTTTGCCTTGAGTCCTGGAGCGATGCACGACGCCCACTCCGACGTTGTATCCGTCGTTTATCCCCACCACGCGGATCTGCGTATCGCTGACAGGGGCGCTGGCGGTCTTCCTGACCACCGCCATGATCTCGTCGTTCTTAACGTCCGTCGCGGTGCCGCGGGGCTCGTGTTGAGCCCAGGCAGCGGCACAAACGAAGAGTAAAAGCGAGTACTTCATGGGATCGGACTCTTCGCCGATTTCGGCCAGAGGACGCCTTGATCTTCCTTCAACACCGGTCCAACACCCTTATACACAAACTTCTGGATACGCTGGCCGCGATAGGTTTCCGTGGTGAAGATGTTGCCCTTGGAATCCGTGGCGATGCTGTGGACCGCGTAGAACGCGCCCGGCTGGCGTCCGCCATCGCCGAAGCTGGTCAAAACTTCCAGCGTTTCGCGGTCCAGAATGTGGACCTTCTCGTTCGCGCCGTCGGCCAGGAAGATGTACTTCTGGTCTTTATCCTTCGAGAACGCAATGTCCCACACCGATCCATCGCCCAAAGTTTCTTTGTACAGAACTTTTTCCTTGACGAACTTCCCCTCTGGTGAGAACACCTGGATACGATCGTTGGGACGGTCGCACACATACAGATTCCGGTCGTTCGATAATTCGGCGCAATGCACCGGGTTGCGGAACTGCTTCGCCGGCGGATCGTTCGGATTGTAGGGACCGAGGTTTCCGTCATCCGGCTTGTTGCCATAAGCGCCCCAATGCCGTTTGTATTTTCCCGTTTCGGCGTCGAACACGATGACGCGCTTGTTGCCGTAGCCGTCGGCCACGTACAGTTCATTGGTCTTGGGATCGACGTAAAGTTTGGCCGGCAGGCCCAGGTTTTCGGTGTCGTTGCTGTCCAATTTCGCGCCGGATTTTCCGATCTGCATCAGGAATTTTCCATCCTGCGTGAACTTCATCACCATGCTGTCGTGAATGGTGACCGGACCGCGACCGCGCGCGATGGGAGCCGATTCGTCAACCGGAGCGGCCGGAGCAGCCGGTGCCGCAGCAGGCGCCGCACCGCGACCAGCCGCGCCACGACCCGCCCCGCCTGGAGGTGTCCCACGGCCGTTGCCGCCGATCCAGACGTTGCCTTTAAAATCCACAAAAATCCCGTGATTCGAGTTGGGCCACACATAGCCGTCCCCATCCTTGCCGCCCCAGCTCGCCAGCAGGTTCCCTGCCTGGTCGAATTCCAGGACCGGCGGAGCGGGAATGCAGCACTCGGACTCCACTACGCCATTGCGCCGCTTGTTAGCGCCCACGGGAGCGTTCGCGACACCGTACAATTCCATGGCCTCCAGCGAACCTTGCCTGTGAATCAGCCAGATGTGATCGTTCGAGTCCACAGAAACGCCGATCACGTTCCCCATCACCCAGTGGTTCGGCAGCGGCTTGGGCCACATCGGATCGACTTCGAAACGGGGTGCCACTTTGCCGGCCGCAGCGTGGGCGGTGCTCTTCTTGTCCAGCACCACGGATCCAACTCCGAGTGCGACCACAAGCGCGGTGACCGTCGCGACAACACGGAGATTTCGGCTCATATCTTTGTCAATCCTCCTCAATCCTCTCTTTTCGATGTATCCTGACTGTTCGGACAGTGGGAGCAATTATACACGATTCGGTTTCCCGTAACTAGTCCCTTCCGGCAGTGAAACACATGTTATTACGGCATTTTACGGCGATCGCTCTGGCGTCAACGGCGGTCTTCGCACATGACATTCCCAACGACGTGACGGTTCAGGTCTTCCTCAAGCCGGAAGGCAGCCGCCTGCATTTGCTGATCCGCTGCCCGCTCAAAGCCATCCGCGACGTCAATTTCCCCGAACGCGGCCCCGGCTATCTGGACATCGCGCAGACTGAGGCCCTGATGCCGGATGCCGCGACGCTGTGGCTCGGTGACTTTATCAAGCTGTATGAAGGCGAGTCGCGGCTATCGAAGCCGAAGGTAGTGGCAACGAGACTGGCGCTCGAATCTGACCGTTCCTTTGTTACATACGAGCAGGCTGCGGCGCACGTCATGGGCCCCATGCTCCCACCCGATACCAACGTCGTTTGGAACCAGACGTTCCTTGACGTGCTCTTCGACTACCCGATCCAGTCCGATCGATCCCCGTTCTCCATCGACCCTGTGTTCGGCCGCCTGGGGCTGCGGGTCGTAACAGTGCTTCGCTACATCCTGCCCGACGGCCGCATTCGCGCTTTTGAATTTCAGAGCGATCCAGGATTGGTGCGGCTCGATCCGCGCTGGTATCAAGCTTCGTTCCGATTCGTCGAAGGCGGGTTCTTCCACATCCTGGACGGCACGGATCACCTGCTGTTCCTGTTCTGCCTGGTGATCCCGTTCCGCAAATTCCGGGCGCTGATCCCGATTGTCACTGCGTTCACCGTGGCGCATTCGATTACGCTGATTGCTTCTGCGTACAACTATGCTCCCGACGCGCTGTGGTTTCCGCCGCTGATCGAAACTGGTATCGCGACGTCCATCGTTTACATGGCGCTCGAAAATATTGTGGGGACCAGCAACGTCCACCGGCGCTGGATCATCGCGTTCGCCTTCGGACTGGTGCACGGTTTTGGATTCTCCTTCGCCCTGCGCGAAACGTTGCAGTTCGCCGGCTCGCACATGTTGACATCGCTGCTGTCGTTCAACGTCGGAGTCGAACTGGGTCAGTTGCTGGTGTTGATCGTGATGATCCCGGCGCTGGACCTGCTGTTCGAATACGTGGTGGCCGAGCGGATGGGGACCATCATTTTGTCGGCGCTGGTCGCGCACACAGGATGGCACTGGATGGTAGAGCGATGGTCGGTCTTCCGCCAGTTCCGCATCGAATGGACCCCGGCGATGGTCTTGCGGGGGCTGATGGTGCTAGTGGCCTTCGCCGGTATCTTGTGGTTTTGGGGGGCGGACCCCCTGGTCCGCAGGCGATCCCCCGATCGCCGTTCCGATAAAGAGAAAAATCCTGATCCAGCCGCACTACTTTAGAAGTGCCGGACTATCGCCGCCGTCTTCCACATGTCTTCAAAACAGACAAACCTGTCTTTCTGACTTGCCGGCTGCATGGAAGCCTTCCGTCAAATCGCTATTTTAGATCCGGCACCCTGACGGCGGGGCAGCAATTCGTCGCGATGGATAGAATCCTAGACGCGGGTCGAACTGGACCGCTGTACATGAAGGATGCTCGGATTGCAGACTTGGTCGTCGATGCGATTCAACATGCCGAAGAGAGTTTGAAGCATTTTGAACTTCACGCCTATGTCGTCATGCCAAACCACGTTCATATGCTAGTAACTCCGAGAACGTCACTCCCGCTCCTGCTCAAGTCGTTGAAGAGCATCACGGCCAAACGCGGGAATGAGTTGCTCGGCTTGACCGGAACACCATTCTGGCAGGACGAGAGTTTCGATAGAAACGTCCGGAATCGCGACGAATTCCAGAGGATCCGCAGGTACATCGAGATGAATCCGGTCGCGGCCGGCCTGGTGAAGACTGCCGAGGAATATGCGTGGTCCAGCGCACGAGCGGCGATCGGGGGATCGCCTGCGGACCAGGGGGTCCGCCCCCCTTTGCTCGAAACCTGAGGGATCACAAAGAGAAGGGGCGGCAGGATCTCTGCCGCCCCGTCGTACACGTTGAACCTAACGCTGCGCCTGAGTCGAGCCTTCTTCCGACTCCGGTAGCGCGAACGCGATGTATTCGCCGGTATAGGTACCGCCGCTGACCGCGATGATGATGTACTGCTTACCCTGCCACTCGTAGGTCATGGGCGATCCGCTGACTGGAGCCGGCATCAACACCGCGCCGACTTCTTTGCCGGTGTTTTTGTCGTAAGCGCGGATCATCGCGCCGCGAGGATGCGTCACCGAAGTGATCTGGCTGTCGCCCAGGATCACTAGCGTTTTCGTAATCAGCACGCCGACACTGCCGTTCATTCCGGTGTTGCCGATCTTATCCAACATACCCTTCAACGCCGGGTGATTGCGGATATTGTCCGGAGTCTCGCCGTAGGGAACCGTCCACTTGAGGTCGCCCTTGTTGACGTCAATCGCGGAGATCACGCCGTAAGGCGGCTTTACGATGGGCAAACCCTGGACTTGTAGTCCGCCAAGCCCGCCACCGCCGGCAGGAGGAGTCGCACCACGGCCGCCCGGTGCCGCCGCGGCAGCAGCCGCCGGTGGAGGAGCAGCCGCGCCACGTCCGCCACGAGCTCCGCGCTGCGTCGGATAGTCCGCCGCGCTGCCGTAGCCGGGACCTTCAGCTTCACGAAACGGCATATCGTTGCGGCCCGAAACGTAGCGAATGTCCGAGAAGCCTTCAGGAGGAGTACGCAAGGAAATCGGCGTGACGAACGATTGCGCGGCCTGTGCGTACGCGATTCCCGTCTCCGGATCAAAGCCGGCACCGGGCCAGTTGGTGCCGCCGCTGGCATTGCCCAGGTTGATTCCGCCCAGCCAATGCTTCGGATCGCCAACAACTGGAGGCGTAAACATGCCTTCCACGCGATAGCTCTTCAACCGGTCGATGGCATCGGCGCGCATCTCGGGCGAGAAGTCAATCAGGTCGTCTGGAACCTTGATGTAGTTCCGCCCGTAGGCCGGCGGCTTGGTCGGGAACGGCTGGGTTTTTGCGGTCTTCTCACCCGGTACGTCGGTCTGCGCGACCGCCCGCTCTTCGATCGGCCAGATCGGCTCGCCGGTGACGCGATCGAATACATACAGGAACGCTTCCTTCGACGGCACCGCGACGACTTTGCGCTTCTTCCCATCGACGGTGACGTCCATCAGCAACGGCGCGGAGGACAGATCGTAATCCCACACCGGGTGATGCACAATCTGGAAATGCCATTTGCGCTGTCCGGTCTTGAGGTCGACGCAGACCAGGCTTTCGCCGTAAAGATTGTTGCCCGGACGCTCGCCGCCGTAGTAATCCGAAGTCGGCGATTCGACGGGCAGATACACCAGGCCGAGTTGCGGATCGACGGTCATCTGCGTCCACACACCGGTGTTGCCATTGGTGTCAGCCGATCCGTTTTCCCAGGTGTCGTAGCCGAACTCGCCCTTTTTTGGAATCGTGTGGAAAGTCCACATCAGCTTGCCGGTGTGCGCGTCGTAGGCGCGGACCAGACCCTTGGTGTTGTTGTGGGTTTTCACCGTCATGCCTTCTTTGAAGGCCGATCCGACGATCACCGTATCGTTCACCACCAGCGGGGTCGAGTGCAGACCGGCTTCGCCATCGTCCAGATCGATCTGCTGTCCGGTGCCGGTGTACATTCCTTCCTTCAGGTCGACCATGCCGGCCTTGCCAAAGCCCGAAATCATCATTCCGGTCTTGGCATTCAGTTCCACCAGGCGATAGCCCGTGGTGACGTACACAATGCGATCGTCACCTTTGCCGTCGCTCCAGAACGAGACACCGCGTCCGGAAAGCTGGCGCGGAGAAAACGCCGCGCGCTTGCCTTCGCGTAAGGTGTGAACCCAAATAATTTCACCGGTCTTCGCATCCAGCGCCACCACATCGCGCCGCGTGCCGGCCGTCGCGTACACCACGCCATTCACCATCAGCGGCGTGCCTTCCAGTTTATACTCGGGCTTAGTGCCGAAGCTCTCCGTCTTGAAGCGCCAGGCAACTTCGAGCTTGTTGAAGTTGGACGCATTGATCTGGCTGAGCGGGCGGTATTTTGAACCCGCCAGATCGGCGGTGTAATACGACCACTCGCCGTCCTTGGGCTTGAATTGACCCTGTGCGGTGAGCGAAAGGCACACGAGGCCGGCGGCGATTCCGGAGAACGAGCCGGGCCACGACTTGGTGAAAAAGCGATTCATGTTTCTCTCCTGATAACCAGCTTTGGACAATGATATAAACAGAGGCGTCCAGACGCAAGCCCTACGCCCCACAACTCCAGATTTTTAGCGGCCGCCGCCGGTGGTCGCCGCCTTCACGCTGACTTTCATCTGCGCGTTAGTCCAGCAGCATTGGAACCCGCCGCCGCCGTCGCGGGTCCAGTCGTTTGCCACCACGCGAAGCACGTAGTCTCCCGGTTCGCTGAATGTCGCTGTCGTGGTCGCCGTACCCTGAAATTCCTTCACCGGCGCGTTGAATTCGGCCTTCTGGACTGGGGGACGTTCGTTGGAGAATGTCACCTTGCCGGCGCCCCGCATCTTGGTCCAAAAAATCGTCGCGGCGGGCGTTCGCGGGCGCTGAGACCCCGGCACCACGTTGGCGTCATCGGCCACCCACAAATTTAAGGTCAGCGGTGTGCCGACCGTTGCTGTCGCCGTCGTGCTCTGCCCAGCGGGACCGTTCAAGAAAGGACCCGACTCGGAAAATGAAAGGTACGGCGGCGTGTTCTTCGAGGCATCCTCGAACGGCGAGACCTCCCAGTCCGCCATCAGGTACATCGGGATCACTGTGGTCTTGCCATTGACCGTGAGAGTCCAGGTCAGCTTCTTGTCGCCGAAATCCTTGGGGACCTTGATGACAAATTCGCCCCACATCCGGCCGAGAAGGAAGTGCGTCGGCTGGCCGTAATCCGGACCGCCCGGATCGATGTGGTTGTTGGGACCGATGGGAATGTCGACTTCTTCGCGGGTGTTCCGGTTGTAATAACCAAGCAGCAAGCCGTAGCTGCCGTCCTTGTTCTGGAACCATCCCTCAAAAGCGCCCGTGATGCTTTGCCCGGTCGTGTGCATCGGCTCCATGGGCAGCGACTGCTGCGCCTGCACGGATGCCAGTCCTAGCGACAAGGCTATAAGTGTGACCCGCCCGCTCATGCAAAATCTCCCTCAGAAAGTTTACGCGTAAAGTTTACGCGCTCGGGACACGCGAGTCAACACGGACTCGGGATACTCGTTCGAAGCACTCACTCCGTTCGTGACTCTGACGAAAGATCGGAAGCACGAACGCAGAGAGCGTTTTGAACGAATATCCTAGGGGGGTGGAAGAGGAGCAGCCGGTTTTAACTGCTCCTCTCGAAGGACTCGGAATATAACCGCCTACTGCTGCTGAGCGGTGCGACCAAACGCCGGACGCTCCGGCTTGTGCTTCGCCGCCCACTCCTTGTAGTCTTCCTCCGTGATGTTGGTCACGTTGACCCACGCATGCGACATCTCATCCACGGTGCGATCCCCAAACCCGACCCACTGGTTCGGATCCGGATTGTGCGGATTGGCGGTTGTATTGTCGTACCAGCCGGTGATCTTGATGATGGTGCCTTTGGGCAGCACCGGCGCAGCATCGTCGGCGTAGATGTAATTGTTCATCCAGTTGAAGTTGAAATTGTTCACGTAGCTCAGCAACTGGACGGTACCGTCCGGAAGGATCGCTTCCATCGACATGGCCTTGCCGCGGAGGTGCATATGCGGCTGATAGTTTTCGAGACGCGCGGGCGACCGGAGCAGTGTGTAGCCGGTGGTCTCCGCAATCGAGTTCGGCGCGATGTCCAAGCCGCGGTTCTGCTGCGACATGCCGCTGAACAGCGCCAGCCGCGTCCGATACTTCGGCTCCTCGCCCTTCGGATAGAAATAAACAGCGAGTTCCGCGTGATCCCGAATCTCTTCGCCTACCGCGTGCAAGTGGAGTTCCCACCAGATATGCGACCCAGGCAAAAGAAGTTTGCCGGTGTTGGGACGATAAATGTCGTAGTTCTTTCCGATGGCCCATTCCATCAGGAGTCCTGGACCGTTGCCGCCAGGCGCATTGCCTCCTCCGGCGTTGGCAGCGGCATCGTCTGCAGTCTGCACCAATCCGGGTTCATCCTGCTGCAAGCGGGCGAGCACGTGATGCATGATCTTGCGGCCAGCCGGAGTTCCCGGACGAATCTCGACCGCGCGCACCCAGCGAGGTTCTTTGATATCGACCGAGGTCAGCGGCTTGAACCATACATCTTGGCCGTGCGCCGGCATGGTGTAGGGTTCCGACTTCAGAACGATTCCCGGTTCGCCGAATTGCTTCGCCAGGATCCATTCCTCGCCATCGGGCCACTTCTTCGCGGCGGGCATGTCTTTCGGATCGCCTTTGAGCGAGCCGCCGTCTACCCAGGCCACGATGGTCGCGATCTGATCGTCATTGAGGGAGCGGTCATTCGCGAAATGCTGAATGCCCGACGTCTTGTCGAGATGCCACGGCGGCATGGTTCGCGTCGCCACGCGCTGCTTGATCGACTTGGCCCACGGACGCGCCTCTTCGAAAGTCGTCAGCGTCATGGGAGCGCCAGTGCCTTTGCGATGGCACTCTTCACACTTCGCCTGAAAAATTGGGGCGACGTCTTTGGTGAACGTCACGGTCTTCTTGGTGGCGTTCGTTTCGTCCGCGGCGCTTGCAGAAATCGCCAGCAACGTTGCTGCACCGAGCATCCAACTCGTCCGGCACACGACGCCCGTTAACTTGAGGTGCGACATGAACATGCTCCTTCCCTTACATGTAAAGTCTAGGTTCTTCTAGTATGGGTGTCAATCCCATTCGGCATATGCGGCGGACGGGGCCACGCGCCAAAACAACTTTACAAATCTATACGTTAGGCCCAGCTAAACCCATGTTTGGCGAGCGGGAGCGATCGGACTCGCTTGCCCGATGCGGCGAAAATCGCGTTGCAGATGGCCCCCGGCGTCGGCGGCAGGGCAGGCTCGCCCAGGCCGGTCGGCGGGAACTTGGTCTTCAGGAAATGAACCTCGATCTCCGGCGGAACTTGAGTCAGGCGGACCGGAGGATAGGCGTCGAAATTCTTCTGCACGGCGCGGCCATTGGCGTAGGTCATTTCCCAACCCATCGCGTGGCTAAGTCCTTCTACTACCGCACCTTGCGTCATGTTTTCGGCGCTCAGCGGATTGATGACCTGGCTGCCGATATCGCCGGCAACCCACACCTTGTGGACTTTGACTTTGCTGTTCGCGTCGACGCTGACTTCGGCAACATGCGCGAAGTAGCCGCGATGGCTGTACTGGAAAGAGACGCCTTTGGCTCGGCCCTTGGGCAGCTTGTTGCGCGACGCCCAACCGGACTTGTCGGCCACCAGTTCCAGAACACCCTTCATGCGGGCTGGATCGAACCCATCGTCGGCTTTCGCCAATTCGGGTGTATTCAGGAGGTCCAGGCGGAACTGCACCGGATCCTTGCCGGCGGCATAAGCCAGCTCATCGATAAACGATTGGAAAACGAAGCTGTAGGCATTCGTTCGCGGCGCACGCATCGCACCGGTAGGAACACCCAGCGACATCAGCGTCGCGCCGAAATGGAAGTTCGGCACGAAACGCCCCGGGAATTCCGAGGGACCGCAGTTCGCGGATGCCGCGAAACGGTCGCCTTCACCGTAGCTGACAAAATGATTCTTCCACGCCACCAGCTTGCCCGATGCGTCCACACCACCCTTCAGATAGTGGAATCCGCCGGGACGATACTGGTCATGCGTCATATCCTCTTCGCGGGTCCACAGCAGCTTCACGGGCGCGCCCACCGTCTTCGCGATCCAGGCTGCCTCGACCATGGGCTCGTTATACAAACGACGTCCGAAGCCGCCGCCTGAACGCGCGATGTGGATGAGGATGTCGTTGTTGGCAAGTCCGCAGGTCTTGGCGACCAGCGCCTGACCGGCGCTCGGAGTCTGCGTAGGCGACCAGATTTCCATCTTGCCGTCTTTGAAGACTGCGGTGCAATTCTGCGGCTCAAGTGGAGCATGCGCCAGGAACGGATACGAATACGAGGCTTCCACTACCTTGGTCGCGCTGCCGAACGCCTGATCGACGTCGCCGTCCTTGCGGAACTGGATCTTGAACGGCTGTTTTGCCAGTTCGTCGGCCTGCTTCTGGAACCCCTCAGTAGATTGCGAAGCGGTCGGACCCTCGTCCCATTTCACTTCGAGTTTGTTGCGAGCCGACTTGGCCTGCCACCAGCTATCGGCGACGATTGCGACGCCGGGCACCAGACCTGCCAGGTCCGCCGTGCCCTCGACCACAAACGCGTGCTTCACTCCAGGTTGCTGCTTTACGACGTCCAAATTCGCGCTGACGACCTTGCCCCCATACACGGGGCATCGTTCATACACAGCCCACAGCATGCCGGGAAGCGTGAAGTCGATTCCGAAAAGCGGTTTGCCGGTGACAATCACATGATTGTCGACGCCCGGAATCGGGTGGCCGATGATCTTGTACTCGCTGGGATCCTTCAGCTTCACGGAAGCCATATCCGGAACCGGCAGAGCGGTCGCCTTCGCAGCCAGCTCGCCGTAGCCGAGCGACCGGTTGCTGGCCTTGTGGAACACGCGGCCCGACGCGGTGGTGCACTCCGCTTCCGGAACGCTCCATGTCTGCGCAGCAGCCGTGACGAACATCGCGCGCCCCGCCGCACCAACTTTGCGCAATGGATCCCAGTTCACTGGAATCGCGGTGCTGCCGCCAGCGTTCTGTGCGCCGTACTTGGCTTGATCCAGATCCGCCTGCTCGACCTTGACGTCCTTCCAATCGACGTCGAACTCGTCGGCGATCACCATGGGCAGCGTGGTGCGGATGCCTTGCCCGATCTCGGGATTCTTGCCCATGATCGTCACGATGCCGTTCGAGGCTACCTTGATAAACGCCATCGGCGCGAAAGTTGCCGCGGGACCGCGCTGCGCGCGCAGCGGTTTGACGTACAAGCTGAGCATTAGACCGCCGCCACCGAGCGCGGTCACATTGAGAAAGGAGCGACGTGTGGTTTTCATGAGTAGTCTCCTTTAGTCCTGATGTTGCGATCCGCCGCCGGCAGCCGCGCCGGATGTCGCAGGCGCGCCGTGCATGGCCGCCGCTTTGTGAATCGCTTGCCGAATGCGGAGATAAGTCCCGCAGCGGCAGATGTTTCCGTTCATGGCAGAATCGATATCTTGATCGTTCGGCTTGGGCTTGGACGCCAGCAGCGCCGCTGCGGACATGATCTGTCCAGCCTGGCAATATCCGCACTGGGCGACATCGATGTCCTGCCAGGCGACTTGCAGCGGGTGCAATCCCTCCGCCGACAAACCTTCGATGGTCGTGATGGGCCCTTTCGCCGCAGCCGCGACCGTGGTCAGGCACGACCGGACGGCTTTGCCATTCATATGAACCGTGCAAGCGCCGCACTGGCCGATTCCGCAGCCGTACTTGGTGCCTTTCAGATTCAGGACGTCTCGGAGTACCCACAACAGGGGCATATCCGCCGGCACATCGACCGTGGTCGAGTGCCCGTTAACGGTCAATTTATAGGACATGGTTGGTTAGCTCCGTAACCGGGCGAAGAAATACCTAGCCGGGGTCAGCGTAACATCCAGGAAGATCCACGTCAAGCGTGAGCATCTTGAGTGGGGCAGGTCCCCGACCTGCCTTCTTCACGGAGTAAGCTTGTTCCTTATATGCAGGCGGTTCTCAATCGCGTCGAATCGATGACCGATGAAATGGTCGAGTTTCTCCGGAGGCTCACCGCCATTCCGACCATCAATCCGCCCGGCGCCAACTACCGCGATTGCGCACACCTGATCGGTGCACAGCTTAAGAGATTCGGATACGAAGTTGCGTACATTACGGCGGACGCGAGCGCCGAACACACCAAAGAGAATCCACGCGTCAACGTGATCGGCGGCATGAAGAACGGGCCGGCCCGCCCGTTGCTGCACTTTAACGGTCATTTGGATGTCGTGCCTGCAGGCGACGGCTGGACCGTCGATCCTTTCTCCGGCACAGTGCTCGATGGAAAGATTTTCGGCCGAGGCACGACCGATCAGAAAGCCGGAATCGCCGCGTCGATTTTCGCCGTGGAAGCGATTCGCCGCGAAGGCATCCGCTTGAACGGCACGGTAGAGCAGAGCGCCACGGTCGATGAAGAAAGCGGTGGATTCGCCGGCATGGCCTATCTGGCCGAGCGCGGTTACATTTCAAGTGGCCGGACCGACTACGTGATCATCACGGAACCGCTGAATGTCGATCGTATCTGCCTGGGCCATCGCGGCGTGTACTGGTTCGAGGTCCGGACATTGGGACGCATTGCACACGGCAGCATGCCGTTTCTAGGTGTCAGCGCCATCAGCAAGATGTCCGACCTGATCGCCGAGATCGAGGATAAGCTGAAACCGACACTTTGCCGGAAAATCACCGCGATGCCGGTCGAACCGCCGGAGGCGCGGCATCCGTCGATCAACATCAATTCGATTTCCGGCGGGCAGCCCGGAACGATTCAAACTCCCTGCGTGGTGGACCGGTGCGAGGCCATCTTCGACCGGCGCTACCTTTTGGAAGAACCGTTTGCAGAAGTTCGCGGCGAGATTGCGGAGATTTTGGACGCGATGGCTCGCCGCGATCCGGAGTTTCGTTTCGAGCTGCGCGACTTGATGATCGTTCCGCCGGTACAAGCCGACGCGGGATCTCATCTGGTGACGGCGCTGAGCGGCGCCGTACGGGATGTGCTTGGCTCCACGCCTCCGTTGATCGCGAGTCCCGGCACGTACGATCAGAAGCACGTGATGCGGTTGGGACACGTCGATCAATGCGTCGCGTACGGGCCGGGAATCCTGCATCTGGCGCATCAGCCGGACGAGTATTGCCGCATCGATCACCTGGTGCAAGCCGCGAAAGTGATGGCGCTCGCTACACTGCGGCTGTTGTAATTTGGCCGACCCTGAGCCGCGACCGAAGGAAGCGGTCGATGTTGACGTGTCGCAAACCGCCGGCTGAAGCCATCGCTGCAAGCTGAAGAGACTGCGGAAAAACTCTCAACACGCAGACTCTTGCCATGACTGGGGGGCGGACCCCCTGGTCCGCGGCCGATCCCCCGATCGGCCTTTCCGCGTGTCTGTCGACCTGATTTTACGGAGGAGAAGCGCGATCAGGGGATCGCGCGCGGACCAGGGGGTCCGCCCCCCATAGCCGCGAATCGCTCCACATCAGACGGGCGGCTGGAATCTTCCGTCGATCGCTGTCCATCCGCCGTCGACGAACAACACTGCGCCCGTCACGTAGCTGCTCGCGTCCGAGGCGAGGAACACGATCGGCCCCGCCATTTCATCCGCGGTCGCCCAGCGCCCCAATGCGTTTTTCGCGGCGTATGCGTTGTACCATTCCGGACGGCTCTTGATGGGGAGCGTCAGCGGAGTCTCGACCACGCCCGGCGCGATGCAATTCACACGCACGCCCACAGGACCTAGCTCCGCGGCCAGTGCGCGGGCCAACTGGACGATCCCGGCCTTGGTCGCCGCGTATGCGCCCTGGCCGGGTTCCACCGTCACGGAACGGATGGATGACAACAGGATGATACTGCCGCGCTTTTGCGAGCTCATCACCCGGCCCACCTCGCGCGCAATCAGAAAATTCCCTTTGAGATTCAGCCGCAGGACTTTGTCGAACTCGTCGGCGGTGTAGTTCAGAAGGGGTTTGCGGACATTGACGGCGGGAGTGCTGACCAAGATGTCGATCGACCCATGCCGCGCTACTGTGTCGCGGACCACGCTCGCCACCGAGGACTCCTCCGTGACGTCGAGCGCGAGCGATTCCGCTTTCCCACCGCCGGCGCAAATCGCGGACGCTGTCGCGGCCGCGCCTTCGGCGTTCAGGTCGGCACAGATGGCGAAGGCTCCGGCAGCCGCCAAGCCGTTTGCGGCTGCTTGCCCGATTCCGGATGCAGCGCCGGCGATCAAGGCGATCCGGCCGTCCAATCGAAACGCCGCGTTGAAATTCACTTCGGCACCGCTGCGCCGAGGAATTCAAGTACGACGCGATTGAATTGATCGGGCTGATCAAGGGGACCCGCGTGACGCGAATCCTCCAGCACCGCGACGTGAGCGCCGGGGATCTGTGCCGCATAGGCGCGCTTCCACGCGACCGGAGTGTAGTCGTGATCGGAGGCGACGATCAGGACCGGACACGCAATATTTCCGATCCGTTCCGCGACGCTCCATCCATTGATCGCGCTGAGCGAAGCGAGATAAGCCTTCGGATCGTTTTCGGCTACGTGATCTTCAAACTTCTTCCGCAATTCGGCCTGCTCCGGCTTGGGAAAGAGCGGTCCCGCCACCATCCTCGCCAGCGCGCGCATGCCGAAAATCCTGACGACCGCGTAGCGCGACTGAATCAGCAGCTTCTGCGAAAGAGTGCGAAGGATCATCGCGGGACCGCTGTTGACGATGGTCAAACTGCGCACCGCTTCCGGAGAATCGACCGCCATCTGAAACGCGATCATCCCGCCCATCGACAAACCGACAAGGTGAGCGGGCGCGGCGTCGACGGCGCGCAGAAGCGCCACAGCGTCCGAGGCGAACTGCTTCACGCTGTAAGGTCCAGGCGGCTTGTCGGACCGGCCGTGCCCGCGAACATCCATCGCGATCACTCGATGCGACTGGGCCAGCGGGGGAATTTGATACTCCCAATCGCGCGTGCTCGATCCGAGGCCGTGGAGCAATAAGACTGGAGCGCCCTCGCCGGCCGACTCGTAGTAGAGATCGATGTCGTTGACGCGAACCGTGGCCATAGCCGCCTATGATCTCCCTTTTCGGCCCCATGTTGCCAAATCTGCAAGATTACGTTCAGGCGCCCAAGGCTTTGGCCGCCAGGATGTGGTCGCCTTCCTTGAAATAAATCACGTAGCCATAGTGACCGGTTCCGTCGGTTACACCGCTGGACGAGTAGATACTCACGCCGGCATCCAGCAAGGCTTTCTGGATTTCCGCCAGCGCGCCCAATTGATCGTCGCCCTGAATGAGACAGGCATGATATGGACCCGTAAGCGTCCAGCCGAGCCGCGTCGCCAGACCCAGCAGTTGCTCGCTTCGATCCGGGAAAATGGTCAGCTCCACGCGATTCGGTCCGAAAGGCACGGCGCTGAACGCCAGCAGGTTGATCTCTTCTGACGCGAGTTTCGCCAGGATTTCGTAGGCTTTCCCGGCTCCGTCCTCGATCCGCGTGTAGAAGTATTCGACGGTCCGGACTTTGAGCGCCATTGCCGCTCCTCCCCTTCTAACACAACGCCGACCCAATGATGACACACTGACTCCGCCCGACACACTGACTCCGCCCAACGAAGATCACGAACGGGCCGGTGATGTGTTAGAAATAGTTCGGGGTCTGGGGGAACGGTCTGGAGGTTGCAACGTGCGCGGATTTGTTTCGCTCGCCATTCTCGCTGGAGCCCTGATGTCCGCTCAGGAACCGCAAACCGGGCCGACGCAGTTAATCGTCACCTACCGTTGCCCACCGCCGCGTCGCGCGGCATTCCGCCAGTACATGACGGAATTGGGTGTGCAGCGCTTCGACCGTTGGAAGCAGGAAGGAGTCCTCAAGGACTACCGGTTTCTGTTCAACTGGTTCGTCGACGTGGATACGTGGGACGCCATGGCCGTGCTTTCTTTTCCCAACTACGCGGCGGTGGCGCGCTGGAAAGACATTGAAAAGGCCAATCCTGGCGGTCTGGCGCGCGACGCTCTAGACATGGCGTGGCCGCTGAACAGTTACTCGGCCGACATGGTCGCGCGCGAAACCGGTGAGTCTCCGCTGGACCCGACCCACACCGTGTATTTTGTGATCCCCTATGATTTTGCGAGCGGAGCCGCCTATCGCGACTACGCCACGTCGGTGCTCATCCCGCAAGCGAAAGCGTCGATTCGCGAAGGCGTTGTGACTGGCTTTAGCGCGTATGTGAATCGCTACCCCGGAGGAAAGCGCTGGCAGGGGCTGGTGGTGCTCGAATATCGGGACATGGACGCGTTTGCGCGGCGGGATGAAGTCATCGCAAAAATCCGCGCGCTGCTTCGAAACGACCCGGCATACAAAACGGCGGAATCGAAGCAGGTGGCGAATCCGGAGCGCGAAGCGGTGATTGCCGACTCCGTCGGACCGCGCTGATGCCGCGCGATCCGTTCCTGGAAGCGGCCCTCGAGCAGGCTCGCAAAAGCTATTCCGAGGGCGGCGTTCCCATTGGCTCCGTACTGGTCCACGAAGGAAAGATTATCGGCCGCGGGCACAACTGCCGGGTCCAAACTGGAAGCGCCATCGATCATGGCGAGATGAACTGCTTGCGCAATGCCGGACGCTTGCCGGCGTCGGTGTATCGCAAGTGCACGATTTACTCGACTCTATCGCCATGTCCGATGTGCGGGGGCGCAATCGTGTTGTATCGAATCCCGCATGTTGTTGTGGGTGAAAATCGAACCTTCCTCGGCGCCGAGGAATATATGCGTAGTAACGGCATTGTAGTCGAGGTTCTGGACGATCCTGAGTGCGTAGAGCTGATGACCTCCTTCATCCGCGAAAAACCCGAACTGTGGCATGAAGATATCGGCATTTGAGGACTTGCCTGTGCAGATTCCGGATGATAGGATCACTGGTAATGCAAACTGAACAGATTGTTGCGCTTCTGGTGGTGGAACGCGATCGATTGAATCGTGCGATCGAGGCTCTGCAAGGTCCCGCAAAGCGCCGGGGCAGACCGCCGGCCAGCGCTGCAATGGGCACGACGTCAGCCCCCGCCGGGCGACTTCGGAAGCGCAAAGCGCGCACTGCGGCGCAGCGCAAGGCCCAATCGGAACGGATGCGGGCGTTCTGGGCGGCGCGCAGGAAGAAGACACAAAAGTCCAAGTAGTGGCCCAAAACCACCATCCGGTGGATTTCGGCCAGAAGTGAACCGCTTCTCGGGTTTTGTTATCAACTGGTTAGAAGTGGTGAAACATGTGCATCGTAGTGTTCGTCGCACTTATTTGAGAGGACACTATGCATAAGATCCCATCGAGTCGTTATTTTATTTTGGGCACGCTCGTTTTTTCGTGCCTGGCGGCAGCTCAGGACCCGCAGAACGGAGGTTGGCGGCGCTTGGGTGAATCGAATCCATATCCCGCCAACTCGGCGCCAGCGAACGCTCCGCAGGATTCGCAGCGCGGTCCGCAGAGTCCGCCTCCACCAGCGAACGTTCCGCCCACGTTGACCATCAAGCCTGGCACGTACGTGACGGTGCGGGTCAATCAGCCGCTTTCCTCCGACCGGAATCAGCCTGGAGACGCCTTTTCCGCGACGCTGGTGAAGCCGGTTGTGGTGGATGGCTTCGTAGTAGCTGAACCCGGCCAGACCATTGGCGGGCGCGTTTCCGAAGCTCAGAAAGCGGGACGCGTTTCCGGCGTTTCGAGGCTCGGACTACAGTTGATCGATCTTCCGGTCGTGGATGGACAGCAGGTTCCGATCCAGACGCAGTTAGTCAGCCGCACTGGGCCAACTTCAATCGGCCGCGACGCAGGCGCGATTGGAGCGACGACGGTTGCCGGGACGGCCATCGGCGCAGGGATTCAAGGCGCTGGCGGAGCCGCGGTTGGCGCGGGTGCCGGCTTGCTAGTAGGTGTCGTGGGCGTGATGCTGACGCGTGGACATCCAACCATCATCTATCCTGAATCCGTGTTGACGTTCCGCATCGAGCAGCCGGTGACAATTTCGACCGAGCACGCGGCCTATACGTTCCGGTTCGTTGAGCCGGCGGATTATCAACAGTCCGCTGCGCCGCGATTGCAGTCGCGAGGACCGGGCTATGGTGGTCCGGGTTACGGTCCGCCTCCACCGCCGTACTACGCGCCATATCCCTACTACGGTTATGGTTACGGCTATGGCTATCCCTTTTATGGCGGCGGATTCTTCTATGGTCCGCGTGTGGCTTTCGGATTCCGCGGACGGCGATGGTAAGCGCAAGAGCTGCTTTTCTTCGACCGCAAGTTTCGCATAACCTCTGAGGATGCGAATCTGCTTCATGGCGGGTTATGCATCGATCTTCAGCGCCGAGACTTGCGGTCGCTCTCGTTTGCTGTCGAGCGTCAGAGACTTGCCGCGCGAATGATCTATCTGCTTAGGCCAAATAGAAGAAGGCCGACGCCCAGGAACATAGTAACGACTGCTGGCGAGAACCACTTCAATTTGCCGCTTGGCTGCCGATACGCAACAAAAAAACCCGCAGCCATCAGAAGCCAACCCAAGGTCCAGGGTGAGGACCAACCGCTGCTCGTCATGCTCAGGACCGCGTTGAACAGGTACAGGCACGAACACAGCAGATAGGGTTGAGAGCGACCTAATAGGGGCGAGGAGCCACCCATAAGAGTCTGCATACTCTGAAATTATATCAGTAGGTTAAGAACAGAATCGAGATCTTACTTGGTCAGTTTCTAGCTCCACCACGTCCTCCGCCGGGAGCAGCCGCGGCGGGGGCCGGCTGGAGGAATTTTGGATCGAGAATCTTCGCGATCTGATCCTTCGCGCCTTCGAGATGCGCCTTGGTATCGTGATCCGTTGCCTTCGCCAGCGCCGCATTGATCGATGCGGTCAGCACGTGCAGCTCGGCTCGGAAGAACGGCTTTTCGTCGTCACTGGCAGGCGCTGGTCCGCGGCCGCCACGGCCTCCGCCACCGGGTGCCGGGGTAGCCTGACGCGATCCGTTCAGCTTGGTGTTGACCAGATCGAGATACGCGTTCTGGAGGTTGCGCCGATACGCGTCGATTTTCACTTGCGATGCGTCCAATTCTTTCCAGACGCCTTTGCGGACGGTTGAAAGCAACTCGGCCGCGGTGTAGGCCGCCGATCCATCCACGGCCTGCTCCTCAATCAGGCGCGCGAAGCGCTGGTCGTTGAGCAATGTGTTGAGCACGGAACGCTGCGCATTCGCGATCCGCGTCAGAACGCCGGTGGGCTCAATGCGGCGCAGGATTTCCGGGTCCACCATCCACAGCGGCGTGGTGAACGCGTTTTCGATCAGGAATTTCACCGCTTCTTCCTGCTTGACTTTGGGGATCAAAGTAAAGACGCGGCCTTCCTGCCCCACCACTTTTTCCTGGCTGTTGAATCCGCCTACGACGCTCGCCACATGATTCATTTCGAGCTGCCATTGGCTCAGCATGCGGCCGTACAACTCGCTGAGATCCTCATAGGTTTCGCCTTCTTTCCACGCGGTGGCGGGCATCAGAAGTTTGGCGACGCGCTGAAGATTTTTCATCCCCATCGCGGTGGACTTGACCGGATCGGCATCGCCCACGGCTTCGGTTTCCTCGCCGGGATCCGCTCCAGCCGAGTTGGCGGTGCTGAAGCGAAACCACGGCGTGTTGTCCTGCTCGCGCGCCCATTTGTCCAGCGTGGGCTTTTCGTCTTTGGGTGTCGCCGCAGTGGCGATCGGTGTGTAGCCCCACTTGGTGGCCCAAACGTCGTAGGGCCCGATGCGCGGGATAAGGTCTTCGGCCGCGATGCCGTCCTCGGGCTGGGCCACGTAATTGAAACGCGAATAGTCCATGATCGACGGCGTGTGTCCCATCTTGCGCACCCACTCTTTGTCGCGAACTTTTTCGGCGGGATACATGGAGCTGGCCTTCATGTTGTGCTGGAATCCGAGGGTGTGGCCGACCTCGTGCGCGACTACATATTCGAGCAGACGGCCCATCAAGTCATCCGGTAATGGGAGCTTTTGCGCGCGCGGATCGAGCGGGCCCACTTGCACGAAATACCAGTCGCGGGCCAGGTTCATAACGTTGTGATAGAACTGAATGTCCGCGTTCAGAATTTCGCCGGTGCGCGGATCGGAAATGTGGGGACCGCTCGCGTTTTCGACCGTCGACGGCAGCCAGCGGATGACGGAATGCCGAACGTCTTCGGGAGTCCAGTTGGGGTCCTGCTGCGGCGTCGGAGCGTCTTTTGCGAGGATCGCGTTTTTGAATCCCGCCGCGGCGAAGGCTTCGTTCCAATCCTCGACGCCTTTCTTCAACCAGGGCGCCCATTTTTTCGGCGTCGCCGAATCGATGTAGTAAACGATGGGTTTTACCGGCTCTGAAATCGCGGCGTTGGGATCTTTCTTTTCCAGTCGCCAACGCGCAATGTAGCGAACCGTGCGGGCGCGATATTCGTCGGCGGTATAGTCCATTTGCGCGGAAGTGAAGTAGCCGACACGCTCATCGAATAAGCGCGGCATCATGGGTTTTGCGGGCAGGCGAACCATGCTGTGATGCAGCACGATGGTGGCGCTGTTTCCGCGCATGGTGCCGCCTCCCAACCCGCCGCCTCCGCGTCCTCCGGCAGCCGGAGTTCCATTGCCCGTTCGCGTGTACGTGGCGGTCACTTCAGCTTCCACGTTTTCCGGATACGGAGAAATGTGATCGATGAAGGATCGTGTCGCGTCGAACGTGGTGGCGCCCAGCTGCTGGCGCGCGCTGATTTCGGGAACGTCGGTGTTGAACAGACGCGACACGTCGATCACCGGATCGCCATCGTGATAAGCGGCGACGTTGAACGCCATGATAATGGTGTCATTGTTGGCCGCTTTCACGGCTTCCGCGATAGGCGCGTCGGCCTTGGCCGTCACGCTGAAATTGATATCGCGAAGATAGACGCGGTTATTGTGCAGCTCCCATGCGACCACACGATTCGCGACCTGACCGCCGCCATAGCCCACGCCGACGGTGGTCTTGGCGATCTGGGTGTTCCACAGATATTGCACGCCGAGTTCGCTCTTAGGAATTTCGTAGTAATAGCGTTCACCGACCTGATGAATGGAGAAGAGTCCCTTTTTCGTCTTCGCGTCCTTGGTGATCACGCGCTCAAAGGGTTGCGGATTTGGAGCAGGCAAGATCGTGGCCCCGCCGCCGCGCCCACCAGCACCGGCGGGTTGAGTGGGTTCATCCTGCGCGCAGAGCATGGCGGCTGCGGCTACCGCGAGAAAGAGCGTCGAGCGGGTACGGGTCATGAGGGAATCTCCTGAACAGGGCTATCCTACCAGACTGCGAAAATTCAGCCAGGATTCCGACTCGTGCTTAATCGTGTGCATTCGCCGTCACTCTGAAAATCCCGGCGAGCAGCAAGACGCCCGCGACAATGTACAGCGCCGCGGCCATCGCGATCGCGGAGCCCAGGCTGCTTTTGGTGGCGATGAATCCGATAACCACGGGAGCCGCCCCTCCGCCGATCCAACCCACCATGTTCATGAATCCAGCCGCTGTTCCGCGAGCCTCCTGTGGGACGACGTCGAAGACCGATGCGAAGATGTTGGCGTCGTAAAGTCCCTTGAAGAATCCCCAAGCCGCGAGGGTCACGACCAGCACCGCGACGGATTTGGTGAGACCGCACAGAACGACGAACGGCGCGCCACCGAACACGCCGAGGGCCTGCACGATCATCCGTCCACCGGGGGTGCGCTTGTGGAAAATGTCGGCGAGCCAGCCGCCCAGCGGCGATCCCAGCATGCTGGCGAGTTGCACATAGATGGTGGCAGTCAAGCCCGCGGCGGCCAGGCTCATGTGAAACTCGTCGTACAGAAATTTCGGCATCCAGGAAAGCAGCACCACCGCGACGAAGTTCGCGCAAAGAAACGCCAGCATCAGAAGTACTGCCTCCGGCTTGAGAGTTCGCAGAAATTCGGCCAGCGGCAAACGGGCGGCGGTCGCGGCGCGAACGGGCTCGATCAGGAAGCGGCTGAGGATGAATCCAAGCAACACACCCGCGGCGCCGAAAACGACAAACGACCAGCGCCATCCGTAATGTTGGCCGATCAACCCGGCGAAGAATCCTCCGCCGATGGTGCCGATATACACGCTGGTCTGATGCAGCCCGAGCGCGCGGGATCGCGTGGCGGGGCTGTGATAATCGCTGATCATCGAAACGCCGGCGGGAAAATACAGGCTTTCGCCGAGGCCTTCCGCGGCGCGGAGAAAAAGCAGGCTCGAGAATCCACGAGACGCGGCGGTGGCCATACAGATCGCACTCCACAAGTGCAATCCTCCGAGGATCGCGGTCTTGCGGCGGACCCGATCGACAATGTGCCCAGCGACGGGTGATAGCAATCCGTACACCAACGCGAACGACGATCCGAGCCATCCGAGTTGCACCGTCGTCAAGTGCATTTCGCGTTCAAGTAACGGGAAGATGGAAAAGATCGCCTGGCGGTCCGCATAGTTGAAGAACGCGATCCACCACAGCATCGCGACTACGGACCACTTGTAATGTGGCCCGGTCAATAGAGCTGGCCTGAGGGCGGCCCGCCGGTGGACTTTTTCAGCGGATCCAGATACTGTTTGGCGCCCGCGGAAAAGAGGCCAATTTCGGAAGGCGCTTGAAAAAGCTGAAATCCCTGCTCGCGGAATTTCACGATTTGTTCCGCATTTTTAGCGGGCCGGCCGAGGGATTTCTTGTGGCGCTTCCCGGCGTTGACGACCTTCGCGATGGCTTCTTCGAGCTTGGGATCATTCTGTTCCCCGCGCAAGCCGAGTGAAAAGGACAAATCGTTGGTGCCGATGAACAGGGCGTCGATGCCAGGAGTCGCGGCGATTTCGTCGATGCGATCCACCGCGCGCGCTTCTTCGATGATCGCGATGACCGTGACGTTTTCGTCGGCGCAGTCATGATAGTCTTCCTGTTCGGGCCAGCCGAAGCGGGCCAGTCCTGCACCCGATCCGCGGCGTCCATGCGGAGGATAGCGGCACGCGGCGGCGGCCTGCGCCGCTAGCTCGGGAGTGCTGGTGAACGGAAACATGACACCGAACACGCCGGCGTCCAGGACTCGCTTGGCGGTCCACATTTCATTGACCGGCACGCGCGCGAACGGTAACGCCGATAGTCCACGCGTCGCGAGTACCATGTGGCGCAGGGTTTCGAGCGTGATGGGGGAATGCTCCATTTCGATCCACAGAAAATCGAATCCGAGACGGGCCGCGTGCGCGGCGACGTCTACGCTATTGACTGTGATGGTGCACGCGATCACGGTCTCGCCGTCGCGAAGTTTTTTCTTGACGGGACTTTCCCACTTCATTTTTTGATCAGCCATATTTCGGAAACCTGGCAGCCGCGTCCATTGCCGCCGAGGCCTTGTTCGCGGGTCCACTCCAGTTTGAGTTCGCCGTTCGCGGTGGCGGCTTTAGGGATGTCGAACTCGATCGGCTTCACTGGATTCGGCTTCTGCATCAGTGGATGAATTTCGATTCCGTTTGCGGTGAGGCGGATCTTGATGTTGGGGCTGTCGCCGGCGTAGATGACGCGAACCTTGTATTCGGCATTGCGATCGAGTTTGTCATAACGCATCCGCAGTGGGGCATCGACAAGTGATCCGGCGCTGGTCCATGAAGTTTTGCGCAGCGTAGGGCGGTACGAGAATTCGACGATGGGCGAAGCAAGAAAAGCAGGATCTTCAGCGTAGCTTTTTCCCGGAACAAGATGCGGCTGTCGCAAGGGGTCGCCAAGGTCGTCGTAGAAGCCGCCGGGACCAGGATCTTCCCAATTGAGAATTCGATCGAGTTCTTTCAGCCGTTTCGATTCCTCTGGCAGCCTACGAATTTCGGCGAAGCTCGGCTCCAGCCAGCCGCGGCTGTTCAGGGGCTGATCGAGCGTATCCAGACTGGCTCCGCGATCCGTTGAAATGGCTTTGTATCGTGGAACGCTCAGTTGCATACGAATGCTCTGAAACAACGCTTCGGCGAGCTCGAAGACACGGGCGCGCCACTCGACGGCTGTGCGTTCGCTGGCGCGCGCCAGGATCTTAGACGCGCGATCTATTACAACCAGCGATCCATCCGTTTTGGCCAGCCGCAATTCGTTCATCGCGTTGGTTTCGAGGTCGGTTTCGTAAATCAGCCGTGCCCGAACGTACGCGTCATAGTAGGCGCGGTACACCGCCTGCTGAAATCTCCAGTTGGCGAGCGTGGCGGGGCTTGCATTGCGCTCCATCTCCTTGAACTCTTCGAGCGTCGTGTACACGCTTGCGTTGGCGAGCAGCGGTCCGCGCCAATTCCGTTCCAGCCCGAGCAGCCCTCGCACGAAGTTGTCGCCATAGCGATGCCCGATAAAATAGCGGCCGTACTCGGTCAAAATATCGACAACCTGCGCATCCGGATTCCACCCTAAGCTGCTCCAGATAAATTTATTCACGTCATCATTGCAGCCTTCCGAATACGTGATGAATCCGATCGTGTCCGGCGCGGTCGCGCGGAAGATTTTCGCTTCATCTAGCGGCCGCGGGTTGATCACTTCGCGCGCTTCGGTTACCGCATAAGCGACGTCCCAATCGGGCACCGGATACTGCGATTGGCGGCTATGCGTGATGTCGGGATAATGCCGAATCGGGAATCGCTTGGGCACCGCTGCGCGAAGATCAGGCAGGCTCATACGAATCTGCGGACCGAAGACAATTCCTGTAAGCCACTTCGGCTCGGTCTTCATGATGCCAAGAAATTCGTCCATCCATTCGCGATTGAAGCTTTGCGGCGACACCCACATCTGCGCTTTCGGATGGAAGCGATGCAGATTCGCCGTCTGCTTTTCGAGCAGCGACATCAGATATTTCGGCTGCGTGTGGCCTGGATCGCCGCCGGGGACGAACACGGCATCTACGCGGGGAAGCTGGCGGAACACATCGCCCCATTCTTTCAACGCGAGCTCGACGGTCTTCGGATCTGAATAATCCTTATCCATCGCCGGATACCAGATCCACACATCGAGGCCATATTCATTGGCCAGCCGCGACATTTCGATCATCATCTGCATGGGTGGCAGTGGGAAGTGCGGACTATCAGCGGCGTCGTCAGAACGCGGCGGAATCAGCTCAATCGCGTTGGTGCCGAATACGACCAGATCGCGGATGTATTGCTCCCATTGGGCGACGTCCCATCCGTCGTAGGAATTGGTTTTTGGACGATACCCGAGCTGATGACCACGCAACGGATACTTCGGCGCGGAGGCGAGCGCCAGATCGTCGGGCGCGTCCACCACATCGCGATCCATATGTAGATGACGAAGAAGCGCACCGGCGCCGAAAAGAGTTCCGCGCACGTCGTTGCCCGCTACGACTAGAGTGTTGCCGATAGTCTGGACGCGGTAGCCGTCAGCGCCGGGCACGGCGGGCAATAGGCGCGCCTCTTTCGGGTCGTGGCCCACCAGAATCGCGGGGCCAGACCCCGCGCGCTCGGCGACGGGAATCCGGATGCGCGTGCGTTTGGCGATCTCGTCGGAAAGCATCGCCGCAGCCTTGCGCTCTGGGCTCGGCAGCGTGGATGGAGCCACGATGGTCGCGTTTCTCAAATCTATCGCGCCCAGGGGAAGAACTAGAAGTGCGATCGCCGCGCGCATTGGATCATTATAGGTGCTGGGAAATCGGCCGCGAATGGACGCGAATTCACGCGAATAAAACGGGTGCGTTACTTCTTGATTTCGAAGGAGGTGAAGGCGAGGCCGAGCTCGCGCGGATCCGGCGGGGCGTGGAAGGTGCGATCGAGTTCCAACTCTATGAGCAGTCTTTTTTCAGCGAGCCCGGGAGGAAGTTCGAAGCTAAACTCGAATGCGGATTCGGGCTTGCGGACCACGGCGGTCTGAAGCATCTCGCCGTTCAAAATCACCTGCAGAGTCACTGGACCGTCCTTCACTGCCGCGGCCGGACAGAATCCTTTGACTACGAGCGTCCGGCCCAATCCCGGCAAAGTCACCGACGCGCGCTTCGGCATCCAGCGATAGCCGCCTTCGTTGCCGTACCATGTCGGACCGAGTTGATCGGCGTAGAGATCGTCGCCGAGATCCACTCTCGAGGGCAGGGTGTCGTCTGTTCGGGCGAGCAGAGAAGCCTTGTAATCAGCGGTGACGTCGCGAACGCCGTCGTGCAAATCGTACACCACCGCCCGCCCCTGCCCCAGAGCTCTTCGTTCCACGGCGGGACTTATGAAAAGATCCTTCGCGAAGGGTGCAGCCGAATGCAGATCGATGTTGCGCTCGTCTTCCGGGACCACGTAGACTTCCTTGATTCCGATTAATGCGAACGCATGATGGTAGATCAGGTCGTTGAACATTTCCGTGTTCACGCTTTTGAAGATGACCATCGCATCGGGATGATTCTGGTGCAGAGCTTCCACGGCGTAAAACGTATCGCGCAGCCGCATGCTGCGATCATGAAAGATCGCCGTGAGCGCGTGCCCTACGGGAATCGACACGCAAATGTAGATTGCCACGAGCAACACCGTAGCGGCCTTTACCCAAAGTCGGGATGCCCAGCCGGAGACGATGGCCCAGCCTGCCCACATCGCGAATCCAATCAACGGCACCGTGAGATATTCGTACGACATGTGCTCGCGCAGCGGGAGCAATGGCGCAAGCACGATCAGGAACCACGCCGGAAACAGCAGCACGATCCACTGCCGGTCGCGGATTTTCCAAAGCAGAAAACCAAGCAACCCCAGCGCCAGCGGCAAGGCCAGCGCGATCCGGAGGGCGTATGAGTTGAGATGCACAAGGCTCAGCCAGCCGGTTCCAAAGGACCAGTTCACATACGTGATCAGCGTCGGAAGCATGTGCCAGTCCCAATACAGTTTGTACGGTCCAGCGGCAGGGAGCGGCGAAACTGCAAAGTGCAGGATCATGTACAACCCGGAGATCGGAAACATCCAGACGAACTTCCACGCAACGTGTCGCGCGCGGCATAGCACGATGATCAAAGCGATCGCGGGATAAACCACATTCAGCTCCAGGACGCCGAATCCAAGGAAGAACGTCACGAATTGAGCCGCGTAGTAGCGGTTATCATCGGTTTCGATGTAGCGCAGCAGAAGCCAGACGTCCAGCAGGAAAAAGAACGCACACATCAATTCGTAGTACACCGCTGTCCAGGAAAGCGGCGTGGCGAGCGCGGCGTTGACGGTCCACAGGATCGCCGCCCAGTAGCCCGCGGCGCGCGATCCGGTGAGCTTCACCATAACGGATTGCAGAAGGAGCAGAGAGATGGCGAACGTCGCGAACGCGGCCAGGCGATAGGGCAGAGGATTCAACCCGAACAGTTCGTAAAACGAGGTGAAGAAAATCCGCTCGCTAAGCGTTCTGATCGTCCCTTGCGCAAGCGGCTCAAACAATAGCCAGCCGATCGACTTGCCCGCGACGAGAAGATTCCGCAGGTTGAGCCACACGAAATCGTCTTTCTGGAACCAGGCGGTGAGTCCGCCCCAGTACAGCACCAGCGCGAGCAGCGGCGGACTGATCCACCGCAACCCGGCGGCGAAGCGGGACGACTTTTCCACCACCGCATTATAGGGGATGTTCGCTATAATTCGGATTCTTTGTACGAGATCTTGCGCAACTTGCGGCGCGGCGCCAAGGTCCTGGACCTGGGATCGAGTACTGGAAGCTTCACCGCGTCGGACTTCCCGGAGATCGTCGTGATTCGGCTGGACAACAAGCCCGTTCCTACTGACGATCCGCGCGGGATCGTGCAAGGCGATGCCGCTCGTCTTCCATTTCCGGACCGGAGTTTCGATGCTGTGATCGCAAACCACAGTCTTGAGCATGTGTCTGAGCTGGATCGCACGATTGAGGAGATCGCGCGAGTCGTTCGGTCCGACGGAGCCTTGTACGTCGCCGTGCCGGATGCCTCGACCTTCACGGATCGGGTTTACCGATGGCTGCATCACGGTGGGGAGCACGTAAACGCTTTTGTCTCGGCTCCTCAATTGAGTGGCTTGATCGCTGAAAAAACGGGTCTGCGGCTGGTGGCGACACGAACGCTGTATTCGTCGCTAACCTTTCTGTGTCGCCGTCATTACGGCCCCAGGCCGCCTCGAAAGCTGTGGCTATTTGGAAACGGCAATCTTCGTTTTCTGGTCGCCGTCAATTATGCACTGCGGCTGTGCGACCGCGCGTTTTCGACGCGACTGAGCGTGTATGGCTGGGCTTTCTACTTCGGACGAATTATGGAACCTGTGGAGACCAGGCCATGGACGAACGTTTGTGCGAATTGCGGTGCGGGGCATTTTGCGGCCTCGCTGCTGGCAAACGGATGGGTGCGCGAATGGACCTGGCCGCGTTCCTACGCCTGTCCAGCCTGCCGCGGGTGGAATGTCTTCACCAAGGACGGGTAAGATAACGCAGATGCCGGAACCTTCCCGCCTGAGTCTGCACATTCACGCCGTTGACGGCGAGGCGACTGTCAAATGCAGCGGCAAACTGGTCGCTGGCGTGACCGATACACTTTACACCGAGGTTAGGCAGTTGATCCCCGGCTCGAAGCGCATCGTGTTGGATCTGACCGATCTAACTCAGATGGACAGCATGGGACTGGGCACCGTCGTGCGGCTCCTGGTTTCCGCTAAGAGTTCCGGGTGCAGGCTGGAGCTGATTAACTTCAACAAGAGGATTCGCGAATTGCTGGGCATCACCAATCTGCTTTCCGTATTCGAGGTGTGTGGGGAGCAGCGGATGAAATTGCCGTAGCCGGAACCGGTCGCTGTCGCTCGCGGCTCGGTGCGAAGATTCCCATTCGACCGGGTTCGCTCCTCACTGTGATACATTCAACCGGCGGTGGATCATGACACGATCTTTTTTCTCTGTTTTCTTGGGAACTTTAGTGGCGCAGGCGCAGACCGATCCGGATCTTCTGGCGCGTCTCCGTACGGAGGCGATGGAGCGATCGCAAGTCGAGCCGGTATTCAATACGTTTACGGTGTCCATCGGCCCGCGCCTGACGGCTTCGCCCGCGCATAAGAAAGCCGCCGAATATGCGCGGGAACGCCTCGCGTCCTACGGTTTGTCGAACGCTCACTTGGAGCCGTTTCACTTCGGGCGGGGCTGGGAACTGCAAAAACTCACCATCGAGATGATCGAGCCGCGCTATTTGGCCTTGCTCGGATACGCAGACGCGTGGTCGCCGTCGACCAATGGAGAAGTCATCGGGACGCCGGTGTTTCTCGGCGGAAAATCTCCCGAAGGCACTTCCGTGAAAGGCGCGATTGTGATGACCGCGCCGTTGATGACGAATTTCGTTCGCAAGGATCGCCCGCAGCCGAGCGATCCAAACTACGTGCCCATGTCGGCCGCTTATGCGACCAGCGTAGGGCAGACCGGACGCGCCGCGGCTCCGAACCCCGCTCGGCGTGCCGCACAGCTTGCTGGTGAAGCCGGCGCGGCCGTGATCCTCAAACCAAGCATCGGCGAGCACGGGACGGTGTTTGTCACCGGATCCAAGGACGGTCCTCCCGGCGGCGCGCCTACCGTGACTCTTAGCGGCGAGCAGTACAACATGATCGCCGGGATGCTGCAACAAAACATTCCTGTGAAATTGCGGATCAACGTGCAGACGAAGTTCTATGACGCTGACAATGGGAACGCCTATAACGTGATCGCCGAGCTGCCGGGAACAGACTTGCGGGATGAGATCGTCATGATCGGCGGCCATCTCGATTCCTGGCACACCGGGGTCGGCGCGACCGACAACGCCGACGGCTCAACAACCGTGATGGAAGCGATGCGAATTCTAAAGGCGGCCGGCGCCCGTCCACGGCGGACCATTCGCGTCGCGCTGTGGGGCGGCGAAGAGCAGGGAATGGTCGGATCGCGTGCCTGGGTCGCGGAGCATCTGGCGGGCGCGGCCAAAGAAAAGTTCGACGTGTATTACAACATCGACAACGGCACCGGTCCAATCTACGGCTGGTATCTGCAAAACAACGAGGGCGTCCGCACTCTTTTCGACGCGTGGCTGGAGCCGCTCAAGTCCGCAGGCGCGCGCCGCAACGTGATCGAGCCGGTCGGTTCGACAGATCACATGAGTTTTCTCGAAGCCGGCGTCCCCGGGTTCAATCCGATTCAGGATTACACCGGCTACGACGTTCGTACGCATCACACCAACATGGACACGGTGGACCGTGTGGATGTGAAGGATATTCGCCAGGCCGCACTCGTCATGGCGTGGTTCGCCGACAATTCCGCGATGAGTGAGCAGAAGATTCCGCGTCCGGCCTCGAAATGACCCGTGGGCCGCAGGAACCGGGCGGTTTATACTGGGATTTAAATCCCCCCTGATTCGATGCAAAAACTTTCTACGCAGCCCTACAAAGGCACTCGCGACTTTCTGCCTGAGGAGATGTCCGTCCGCACGCAGATCTTCGAGACCATGTTTCGGGCGATTGAACGCTACGGGTTTCGGCGTTATGACGGTCCCATTCTGGAATCGGCGGCGATTTACGAAGCCAAGTCCGGCGAGGAGATCGCCAATCAACAGCTGTACCGGCTGGTGGATAAAGGCGAGCGCGAGCTCGCGCTGCGCCCGGAGATGACGCCGTCGGTGGCGCGCATCGTCGCCGGCAATGCCGATCAGATTGTTTTTCCGGCGCGCTGGTATTCGCACGTGAATTGCCACCGCTATGAACGTCCTCAACGCGGCCGCGTGCGCGAACACTGGCAGATCAACGTGGACATCTTCGGAAGCGAAGAGGTCGAGGCCGAAGTCGAGATTTTCGATTTGGTCGCCGACCTGATGAGCGCGATGGGCGCCACTCCGGAGATGTGGATCTTCCGTGTGAACGACCGAATCCTGGTGGAAGCCGCGCTGCGCAACTTCGTCGGTGTGCCACAGGACAAATTGGCCGGCGTCGGAATGGCGATCGATCGATGGGAGAAGGTCGACGCGGACACGCGCAAGCAGACCCTAACGGAGTTGGGAATGAGCGGCGATCAGATCCAGCGCCTGGAAGAACTGGTGCAGATGGATCTGAAGGCCTATGGGAAGGCGGCGGGTGAAGAGGCGGTGTCGCGATCCAAACTCGCCCAGATCGTTTCCGGCAATCTGTCGCAAGCACCATTGAAATTCGATCCGTTGGTGATGCGCGCGTTCAACTATTACACGTCCACCGTGTTCGAAGTCTTCGATGCGTCACCAGAGAATCGCCGCTCGATTTTCGGAGGCGGCCGCTACGACGACCTTGCATCTCTGTTTACGACGCGAAAAATTCCCGGCGTCGGGTTTGCGGTGGGCGACGTGACCACGTGGAATTTCATGGAGCAGCACCATCTGCTGCCGAAGCCCGATCTCGGTCCCGATGTGTTCGTGTTTGGCACCTCGCCGGAGTATCGCGCCGCCGTCAGAGATTTGACGCGCGCGCTGCGGCAGGCAGGCTTCCGCGCCGAACCTGCACTGGACAGCCCCAATATCCGCAACGGCCTGAAGCACGCCAACCGCCTGGGAGTGAAGCATGTTGTGATGGTCGCCGACGAAGAGTTCAAGTCGAACTCGGCGGTGGTGAAAGACATGGTTGGATCGACGCAACAGACGCTTCCGTACGATGCCGTGGTTTCGTTCTTGAAGAAAACCTGAGCGATCGACCCCTTTGTTGCCATCTTGAAACAGCGGCGATATAGTAGCGGTCCATGAACCGCGTTTTGCTCACTCTCGCCGCTGGATCGCTCGCGCTGGCTCAGTCCAGCCCCGACTTTTCCCAACTTCGCTATCGATACATCGGACCTGTTGGCAATCGCGTGATCGCGGCTGCCAGCGTTCCGGGCGATCCACTCACGTATTATGCCGGAGCCGCGTCCGGCGGCATCTTCAAGAGCACCGATGGCGGCGTGCATTGGGATCCGATCTTCGACGCACAACCCGTTTCCTCCATCGGCTCGCTGGCGATTGCGGCCGGCGATCCGAACCTGATTTGGGCCGGCACCGGCGAAACTTTCATCCGCAGCCATATTTCCGTGGGCGCCGGAATTTACAAATCCGGCGACGCAGGCAAGACATGGACGCTCATGGGGCTCGAAAAGACCGGCCGCATCGGACGTGTGGCGATACATCCAACCAATCACGACATCGTCTTCGCATGCGCGCTGGGCCACGCTTACGGACCGCAACCCGAACGCGGTGTTTTTCGCACCATCGACGGCGGCAGGAGCTGGGAGCAAGTGCTCAAGGTGGACGAAAACACGGGCTGCTCGGATATCGCGATGGATCCGAACAATCCGCGGATTCTGTTCGCGGGCATGTGGCAGCTCGAAATGCACACATGGAATCGCACCAGCGGAGGCCCCGGCAGCGGTGTCTATAGATCGACCGATGGCGGTGCGACCTGGAAGCTTCTCACCGGCAATGGCCTGCCGCATTCGCCTGTAGGAAAAATTTCTGTCGCGATGACGCGCCGCAACTCGAATCGCGTTTTTGCGTTGATCGAAACCGGCGATGGTGTTCCGTTCGACGGCAAGCCCACGCAGAAGGGCACTCTGTGGCGATCCGAAGATGCCGGCGACCACTGGGAAATGGTGAGCACGGACCGGCAACTGGTGGGCCGCGCGGCATATTACACCCGTTGCGCCGTTTCGCCGGACAACGAAAACGAGATCTACTTCATGACTGCGGCATTTTCCCGATCGCTGGACGGCGGGCGCACTCTGAACGATCTGCAACAGCTCCCCGGCGGCGACAATCACGACCTGTGGATCGACCCAGTCAATGGCGATCGCATGATGGTCGCCAACGACAGCGGCGTAAGCATTTCCGTGAATCGTGGGAAAACGTGGAATCGAATCCAGCTTCCGATCGCTCAGCTTTATCACGTCACCGTCGACAACCAGATTCCGTATTTTGTGTACGGCAATAAACAAGACGGATCGTCGTATCGCGGGCCGAGCAACAGTCTTGGCGGCGGATTCGGCGGGCGTGGCGCGACCATCTCGCGCAGTGTGTGGCACCAGGTCACTGGAGGCGAAAGCGGATTCGCAACGCCCGATCCGGTGGACCCGAATATCATCTGGTCCACTGCGTCGGGATCGGGCAGCGTGGGCGGGATCGTCACCGTGTTCGATGAGCGCAATCATCAGGCGCGCAATGTCGAGCTATGGCCCGACCAGACCAGCGGATCGACCGCCGCGGAATTGAAATACCGGCTGAACTGGGAATTTCCGCTGATGATCTCTCCGCACGATCACAACCGCGTTTACATCGCGAGCCAGTACGTCCACGTGACCACCAACCAGGGTCATAGCTGGCAAACCATCAGCCCGGATCTGACGCGGAACGACAAAAGCAAACAGGGATTTTCGGGCGGGCTCACCGGCGACAACATCGGCGTCGAGTACGAAGACGTGGTTTTCGCATTGGCCGAATCGCCCAAGGAAGCAGGATTGATCTGGGCCGGCACCAACGATGGCCTGGTCCAATTGACTCGCGATGGCGGCAAGAATTGGACCAACGTCACCGCAAATATCGCGGGAATGCCCGAGTGGGGCACTGTGTCAAACATCGAAGCGTCGCGGTTCGATGCAGGCACTGCCTACATAACGGTCGACTTCCACCAGGTCAATAATCGCGATCCGTTCATCTACAAGACCAACGATTACGGCAAAAGCTGGAAGCTGATCACCAATGGCATTCCGCATTCCATGCTGAGCTATGCCCATTGCGTCCGCGAAGATCCGTTCCGGCGGGGACTGCTGTTCGCGGGAACCGAAAACGGTCTGTATGTTTCCTTCAACGACGGCGAAATGTGGCAGCCGCTGCAGAACAATCTGCCGCACGCGCCGGTTTATTGGCTTGCGATTCAGGAGCATTTTCACGATCTGGCGATCGCGACCTATGGCCGCGGATTTTGGATTCTGGACGATCTCAGCGCGCTCGAGCAGATGACTCCGCAGGCGCTCGATTCGAGCGCGCATTTGTTTGCTCCACGCGACACGTACCGGTTCCGCACCACAGTGGAACCAGAGGCTCCGGCGTACGATCCCACGGCGGGCCAGAATCCGCCCTACGGCGCGACGATCGATTACTATTTGAAATCCGCACCGGCAGGCGACGTTCGGATCGTCATTCAGGATTCCGGCGGCCGGACGGTGCGGACCTTTGCGCGAGCGGCGAAGCAGGCCGGCTTGAATCGGATGTATTGGGATCTGCGGTTCGAGCCGACGCACCAGATGAAGCTTCGAAATGCGCCCGAGTATGCGCCCGAAATCACCAATAGTCCCGACGGGTGGCGTCCTGGCGGAGAGCGCCGCATTGCGATCCTTGCGCCGCCGGGAACGTATACCGTCAAAATGACGGTGGATGGAAAGGACTACAGCCAGCCCTTGAAGGTGATCAAAGATCCGCACTCCAACGGTAGCGAAGGCGATATTCAGATCCAGACCAGATTGATGACATCGCTCTCCACGGAAATGAACGGTGCGGTGGACGCAGTGAATCAGATCGAATTCATCCGTGCGCAGATCGCGGATCTGAAATCGGAGCTCGGCGGCGAACAGAATGCGGCGATTCGAGCGGCGGCGGATCAGCTTAACGCGAAGCTGGTGGAGGTGGAAGACAATCTGATTCGGCTCAAGGTAACGGGCCGCGGCCAGGACAATGTCCGATTCACTCCCAAGCTGGTCGAAAAGCTGGGCTATCTCTCCGACGAGATGGAGAGTTCCGACTACCAGCCGACCACGCAGCAGGTCGCCGTTCACGACGAGTTGAAAGAGCGCGCGGCGACGTACCGGCAGCGGCTCAGTCTGGTGCTTCAGAACGAGGTTGCCTCCTTTAATGCACTGTTAAGGCAGCGCAACGTCTCGAACGTGCTCACCAACGCGCAGTAAGCTTTCAGGCGATCTTCAGTATTTCCACGTACGCTAAGAACTGGCGTCTGTGAAGCTCATTCTCGTCCTGCTCGCGCTCTCCTCTTCGACCTTCGCCCAGACCGGCACGCTGCGGGGCCAAGTTACTGATGAATCAGGGGCGTTGGTACCTGCCGCGAAAGTCACTTTGACCGCGGCGGATGGCTCGGTGAAAACTACCGAGGCCGATAGCCGCGGCGCCTACATCTTTGCCGAAATCCCCGCTGGAGACTACAGCGCGATTGCGTCCGCGCCGCAGCTCTCCATGCTTCAGCCCGCAGCGATCTCCATCCGATCGGGTTCACAAACGTTGAATCTTCAACTGAAGGTCGCGGCCACCACCCAACAGGTCACGGTCAAGGAAAACGCGGGACCGACCGTGAGTACCGAGGCTTCGAATAGCGCGAGCGCACTAGTACTTCGCGGCAGCGATCTGGACGCGCTCTCGGACGATCCCGAGGATCTGTTGGCCGATCTCCAGGCGCTCGCCGGGCCTTCCGCCGGGCCCAGCGGCGGATCCATTTTCATCGACGGCTTCAGCGGCGGTGACCTTCCGCCGAAAAACTCCATTCGCGAGATCCGCATCAATCAGAATCCGTTTGCCGCCGAGTTCGACAAGCTCGGCTATGGTCGCATCGAGATTTTTACTAAGCCGGGTTCCGACAAGTATCACGCGCAAGTGGACTACAACTATGCCGATTCGTTCTGGAACTCGCGCAACCCCTACTCGGCCCAGAAGGCTCCGTTGCTGCTCAACGAACTCGAAGGCAATGCCGGGGGCCCGATTACCAAGCGCAGTTCGTTCACGCTCGATTTTCAGCGCAACGCCGTGAACAACGGATTTATCACGAATGGATTCCTTCTCGCTCCGCAGACGTTGGCGATCCAGCCGTTCAGCAGCGTTCACGTCGTGCCGCAGCGATTCCTGCGGCTCAGCCCGCGCATCGATTATCAGCTCAATCCGAACAACACCTTGATGTTCCGCTATACGATCACACGGTCGTATATCGACGGCGCCGGGATCGGGACCTTCGACCTACCCGCGCGCGGATATTATTTCCAGTACACAAATCAGACCGTGCAGTTGACCGAGACCGCGGTCATCGGGACCGCGATCAATGAAACACGCTTCCAGTACTACCGGGCGGCGCCGCACAGGATCGCCAAGACCGATGCGCCGGAAATTCAGGTGCTGCAATCGTTCAACGACGGCGGATCGCAGCAGGGCCATGGGTACGACTATCAGAACAGCTTTGAGCTTCAGAACAACACGATGATGGCTCGCGGCGCGCACGCAGTGAAGTTCGGCGCACGATTGCGCGGCCAGACCGATGACCTGACGTCGCCGTACAATTTCAACGGGACCTTCACGTTCGGAGGCGGACTCGCTCCAGTGCTGGATGCGAACAATCAACCGGTTCTCGATTCATCCGGCCAGCCGTTGACCACCGACATCAGTTCAATCGAGCGCTATCGGCGGACGCTGCTGCATCTTGCAGGCGGCGGCGCCACGCAGTTCAGCATCAACGCCGGGAATCCCGAAATCGCGGTCCATCAATTCGACCTGGGAGCCTATGTCGCTGACGATTGGCGCCTTCGTCCGAACATCACACTGAGCCTCGGCCTGCGCTATGAGATGCAGACGAATATCAGCGACTGGCGCGATCTCGCGCCGCGCGTGGCGATCGCATGGGCGCCGGGCGGACGCGGCAAGAACGCGCGCCCGAAGACCGTCATTCGCGGCGGATTCGGCACGTTCTACGATCGTTTTGCGCTTGGCAACACGCTGAACGCCCAACGCTACAACGGAATCCTCCAGCAGCAATATGTCGTGACGAATCCCGACTTCTACCCAAATATTCCGCCTATCGCAACGCTGACAGGGTTCCGATCGTCGCAAGTGATTCAAGAAGTCAGTTCCAGCATGCGCGCGCCCTACATTCTTCAAACCGCAATCACCCTGGAGCGGCAGTTGCCCGGCAACACTACGCTCGCCGTCACCTACACGAATTCGCGTGGCGTCCACGTATTTCGATCCAACGACATCAACGCTCCGCTTCCTGGGACCGGATTACTTCCCTTTCCCAAGGCGGGGCCGATCTTTCTGATGGAATCGTCCGGAATCTACAACCAGAACCAGTTGGTGACGAACGTCAACGCGCGCATAAATCCGAGTTTCTCCATGTTCGGCTTCTACGTGCTGAACAAAGCCATGAGCAATACCGACGGACTCGGAACGTTTCCCGCGAATCCATACAACTTCGCGGGAGAGTATGGACCGGCTTCCACCGATGTGCGTCATCGCGTGACGCTGGGCGGATCGATCAACACGCGTTGGGCGGTGAGGTTCAGCCCGTACATCGTGGTTCAATCCGGCCCGCCCTTCGATATCACCAACGGAAGCGATCCCTACGGGACTACGCTGTTTAACGCGCGGCCGGGCATCTCGACCAATGCGGCCACACCGGGCGTCATTCAGACCAAGTACGGCCTGCTGGACCCCAATCCTATACCGAACGAAACCATCCTCTCGCGAAATTTCGGACGGGGACCCGGTCAGATCGCCATGAATTTGCGCGTCGCCAAGACTATCGGTTTCGGCCCTGAAAAAGCGTCATCGTCGATAGCTGCCTCCAGCGCACCGGCGCCCAGCGGGGGAATGGCCAATGCGCAAGCAGCCAGCGGAGGCGGGCTGCGCAACGTGATCGGATCGCCGTCCAGCGACCGGCGTTACAATCTGATCCTCTCCATGTCGATCCGCAATCTGCTGAACCACACCAATCCAGGTCCCATCAACGGGAACATCACCTCGCCGGTGTTCGGCCAGGCGAATCAGATGGCCGGCGGGCTCAATGGCGAAGGGTTCTCGGAAAACGCCAATAATCGCCGTCTGGAAGCGCAGATCCGATTGACGTTCTGAGCCCCAAAGTCGTTGCGAAAGCGGACACTTAGTAGCAAAATCGAACAGAAGTAAGTATCAGCCAGCTTCTATCGTCTTTGGAACTGCTTGCAGCCGAAAATCGTAAGTGGAAGAGGAATTGCACCTCTCGACCACTACAGAATCAGGTCTATACCAGGATTTTATTGAAAATGAGCTACTTGAGAATTCTATCGACGATCGGCCTGTGCGCGTGCGCGGCCTTCGCCCAGAGTGCCCCGGGACTCGAAGTCTCGATTCAGGAGCCGCCGGGAATACGCTACATCGGGCCGATCCTGACGCCCTTTCACCTTCAACAGCGAATCGTTGCGCCGGCCAAGCTGACCAACTCGCAGCGTTTCGATTCGCTAATCCGCGCCGGGAATTTGTACCTCTCGGTGGATGATGTAATCGCGCTCGCGCTCGAAAACAATCTGGACATCGCGATTCAGCGCTATGGTCCATATTTGCAGCGCGAAGTTTTGCGCCGCGCCGAGAGCGGTCAGCCGCTGCGGCAAGTCGGTCAGCCGGTCGCTGCTGGTCCGGTGAGCGTAAGCACAGCGGGAGTCAGTACGCTCGCCGTCGGGGTGGCTGGCGGCGGAAGCGGAGTGACATCGGGCGGCGGACTGGTGGCACAGGTTGGCACCCAGCCGCCGAGCTTCGATCCTTTTTTGGTCGCGGTGGCGCAGTATTCGCACAACACTTCGCCGCAGAGCAACACGGCGGCCAGTCTCATTCCGGCGCTGGTCACCTCCAACAAGGTCTATCAGTTGCAGTACGGACAGTCTTGGCAGACGGGAACCAGTGCACAACTCACTTACTTCACGGCCCACACGGGGGTCAACAGTCCGGCATTCTCGCTCAATCCTTACCGGTCAGGGAATATCGATCTATATATTCAACAGCCACTGCTGCAGGGGTGGGGGAAGCCGGTCAACAATCGCTACATCCGGATTGCTAGAAACAATATCAAGGTCAGTGAAATCACTCTGAAGCTCCAAGTCACTACGACGGTTTCCGCGATCTTGAATCTGTACTGGGACTTGGTGAGTTTCAACGACGACGTGCACGTCAAACAGCAGGCTTTGGAGACCGCCCAGAAGCTATACGAGGACAACAAGCATCAAGCGGACTTGGGAACACTTCCCGCGATCGAGGTGACCCGCGCGGAGGCGCAGGTTTCGCAGAGTAAGGAAGATTTGCTGATCGCGCAGACCAACGTCGCACAGCAGGAAGTGGTCCTCAAGAATGCGCTGAGCAGGACCGGCATTGCCAGCGCTGCCCTGGACGAAATCCATATCATTCCCCTGGACAGCATCGTGGTGCCCGAAAAGGATGAAGTTAGGCCCGTGCAGGACCTGATCCAGCAGGCGATAACCGCTCGTCCCGAGATCGAGCAGGGCAAGATCAATATCGAAAGCAACAAGATTCAGACTGCGGGCACCAAGAATGCTTTGTTGCCAAATTTGCAGGGTTTCGTCGACGTAAACAATAATGGCTTGTCCGGCACGCCGAACCCTTTGTGCAACTCCCTCCCGCCGAACCAACGCGTGTTTTGCACTCCTGACAACTATGTTGTGGGTGGTGTGGGGAACTTCCTTGGCGAGATTTTCCGCCGCAATTATCCCAATTATTCCGCGGGCGTTTCCTTGAATATCCCCTTTCGGAACCGGGGCGCGCAAGCAGACTTTGTCGCTGACCAACTGACGCTGCGGCAATACGAGCTGGGATTGCAAAAAGTAGTCAATCAGGTTCGGCAGGACGTGCGCAATGCGGTGGTCGGTTTGCAGCAAGCGCGTGCACGCTACGAAACATCGGTTGCTACGCGCAAGCTGGCGGAACAGACGCTCGACGCCGAACAGATGCGATTCAAGTTCGGTGAATCGAGTATTCCCGTCGTGGTGCAGGCTCAGCGCGATCTGGCGAACGATCAAAGCCTGGAGATCCAGGCGATGGCGAATTACACGCATTCGAAGATCGCATTCGACGACGCGGTAGGGCAGACACTGGAGGTGAATCACATTTCGATGGAGGAAGCGACGGCGGGCGAAGTCGCGCGGCCCTCTGTAATCCCCGCGAACCTCCCCGCAAACAAGTTTGGAGTAAAGCAATGACGACGCGGAAGACTCTCTCGATTTTCGCGGCATGGTGCACACTCGTGCCGCAGATGCGAGCCCAGCAACCTTTCGTCGAAAAACCTCAGGCTCCGGTAGTTTGGCGTCCGTATAAACCGCCGACGGTTCCCAATGTTGTGTTGTCGAACTCCGACCGGTTGCACAGTCTGATGCGCGCCGGAAGACTGTATCTGACGCTTCAGGATGCGATCGCGCTGGCAATTGAGAATAATCTGGACCTTCAGGTGGACCGTTATGGACCGCTCAATGCCGAATGGAATCTGGCGCGGCAGAACGCCGGCGGTCCGCTAAAGGGCGTGACCAGCGGCAGCACCGTGGTGAATCAGGTGACCAGCGGCCAGGGTGTCGCGGGCGCCTTGCAGTCGGCGGGACTCACGCAGAACACCGGAACCAGCAGCGGCGGTAACAGCAACGGCAGTATTTCCCAGATCGGTCCGATCACGCCCAATCTCGACCCAGTTTTTCAAAACAGCAGCGCCTGGTCGCATCAGACGCAACCGCAACAGAATTCACAGATCAGTCAGACCAATGCGCTGGTCAACACCAGCCACACTTTCAATTCGCAGGTTCAGGAGGGATTACTTACGGGCGGCACCGTCCGATTCAGCATGAACGAATCCTATCTCTCCCAGAACGCCCCGTCGACTTTCTTGAATCCGTCCGAGGCTCCCTCGGCGCAGATCTTCGTCCGGCACAGTTTTCTGAACGGATTTGGGACGGGAGTGAACGCGCGTTTCATTCACATCGCCCAGAAGAACATGGTCGCCGCCAACGTGAATTTCCGGTCGCAACTAAATACCCTGGTGCAGGGTGTGGTGAATCTGTATTGGGACATGGCTGCAGCCACGCAGGATCTGCGTGCACGGGAGAACGCGCTGCGGGTTTCCGAAAAGTTTTTCGAGGACACCAAAAAACAGATCGAGTTGGGCGCCATCGCCAAGGTGGATATCTTTCGCGCAGAAGCTGATTTTTCCTCCCGTAAACAGGATGTCCTGCTCGCCCAGCAGACCGCCAGCCAGCAGTCCGCGCAAATGAAATTCCTGGTCAGCCGCACTCCCGATCCGATGCTCGACGCAGCGGAGATCGTGATTCTCGATCGCATTCAAATCGCCGATTCAGATGACCTCCCGCCTCTCCGCGACCTGGTGACCAAAGCGCTCGCGAACCGTCCCGACGTGGAACTGGACAAGATTAGCAATGAGGTGTCGGCGATCTCCTCCATCGGCACCACCAATAATCTGTTGCCGGTCCTTCAAGGCACCGCATCGACGACCAACACCGGACTCGCAGGAGGCATCAATCCGGCTTCCGGAAAACTTCCGGCAGCGTACCAGATTGGCGGCTACGGGACCGCGTTGGGCCAGATCTTCCGTCACGATTACACCAGCCGCCTGGGACAGCTCGTTTTCGTGGGGACCTTCGAGAATCGCTCCGCGCAAGGCGATTACGGTATCGACCAGTTGTCGTTGCGCCAGGGCGATTTAGTCGAGCGCCGCAACCGCAACGATATGGTGGTCCAGATCTCCAACCAGATGATCGCCGTCAGGCAGACTCGGGCGCGTTACCGGAACGCTGTGTCTACGCGCACGCTGCAACAGGATCTGCTCGAAAAGGAACGGCAGAAATTCGCGCTGGGCAGTTCCACCATCGACCTGGTGATCGCCGCGGAACGCATCTTATCCGCGGCCCAGTACGCCGAGATCGCGTCGTTATCGGCGTACAGCCGGGCACGCGTGGCGCTGGATCAGGTGCTCGGATTGACGCTTGAGACCAACCACATCTCGGTGGATGAGGCGCTGAAGGGAAAAGTCTCGCACGAATCGAAGCTCCCGGATTCTGCTCCGGCCGGCGACAAGTAAATCGGCGCCTTATGTAATCTGGTGTCATGAAAGGCCGGCGTCACGCAAGTCCGACCCGTGACAAGTGTCTATAACTTCGGTCCACATCCGTGGCGATGGAATTGCGGCGTGGTGTTGTGCGCGCCTGCTTTCCGGCTCGGGAATTTCCGTCTCAGCCGAAAAACCTCCGGATCGAATGCGGCCATGGATCCTGGTAAGCGACGCTGCGCAACGGCTGCTGTGCGACCTGGCGGCGGATCAGGAACTTTTTCGAGATTCCCCTCGCATCCGGAAACGCACTGTTCTGTGGAACCCCGCCTCGGAAGCAGTCACACTGGACCATTCCGCTGCAATCGTGGCCGAGCATGACTTGCTCGCGCGCCTGTGGCCGAAGATCCTCCAAGCCAGCCCCGCTGGCGGCTGGACCATTCTCGCGGCTCCTCCCGTTCCGGCCCAACAACATCACTTCGGATCCCGGAAGGCATGCATCGCTGAAGTGGATCTACACGACGCCCGCGAGGCGTGCTGGATCGAGTCGTTCGACCGTGGATGGTTGTTTCTCATCGCAGGAACCGGCTCGCGAGGATCTCTGATCGCCGTAGGCGCGCGTCCGGAAGATCTGCTCGAATCAAGCCGGTGCGTCGCGCCGCACGTGGCCGCCCTTCGTGACGTTCGGACTGAGCTTCCCGCATATCCGCGAATCGCCTCGCCGATGTTCGGCGAAGGATGGCTGGCCTGCGGAACAGCCGCCATGGCGCTTGATCCGCTGTGCGGGGACGGCTGCGGTCACGCGATTCGCGAAGCGATCCTCGCCTCGGCTGTATTGCGAGGAGGCGCGGACACGGGACTCCTGGAACATTACGAGGCCAGATTGCGGGTCACGTTCGAGCGGCACCTCGCCCTGTGTCGAAGCTTTTACGCGCCGGGGCGCGCCGGGTCATGGTGGGACCGGGAGCTGGAACTGCTCGATCACGGCCTCGAATGGACGCGGGCACATGCGTTCACCGAATGGCGCTACCGCCTGGAAGGATTCGACCTGGTGCCGCTAGCGACGAATCGAGCCTAGTCTCCGGCGGCGGCTTCCAAACGCGCAAATGCACCTACGAGATCGACGTCGAGCACGATCTGCCCCTGGTCATCGATGTGAAATGCCGGGCTGAATTTCGCCCCCCACACGATCTCGTCGTATCGATACGAATATCGCGTGTTCACGGTCTGGCTGAACGTGTCGTCGAAGCCTTTGATCAGAATGAGCAGTTCGGCCTGCAACTCCTCGAGTTTCGCAGCGGTCATCCCATTGAGCGGGCTGGATTCATCGATGGGATGAACCACGGTCCAGGTGAGCGGGAAGAAATACACTCCTTCCCGTTCGAGTGTCAGCGGTTGATAGCGCCGCGCACGCTGGCCCGGCGGACCCTCTACGGTCATTAACAAGACGCTGGCCTTCAATTCGATCAGCACGTTGGACCGTCTGTTCACGATCCTGAACTGAAGACTGGTGCGATCCTGATACGGCGTCACCAGGGCCTGGTCGCTGAACCCGATCTTCGCCGAGGGTTTGGAGACGCGCCCAAACAGCAAACCCGTGGCCAGCGCGAACCCCATCAACCCGACCATCGCTTCAATCGCCGCCACGGCATTGGCGGTCATGCCGGCCGGCGCCAGATTTCCGTAGCCGACCGTGGTCAGCGTGTGCGCGCTGAAGAAAAAATCGTTAAAAAAACGTTTCGCCGGAGTGGTCGCGTCATTCCCCTGTACTTGGTTGGGCGCGAGCGCGAAGTACACGCACGCGAACATCGTATTGACCACCAGATACGACACGAACACGATCGTCAGAAAGACCGGCAACGGTACGTTGATCAGATGCAGGTAGGGATGAATGTCGCGCCAGCTGGTTCCCTCGCGTTCCACATTGAAGCTTCCGTCTTTATTGATGGCGCGCCGAAGCGTGCCAGTCACTTGCTGCGTTAGGCCGGGATCAAACGAAGGTTGTTGCATACATCACGATCTTAAACCGAATGCTAGAATTCATAGGCCGTGAGATTTACACTACTTTTCCTTGGCTTCTGGAGCGTTCAGGCCGCCGACGTCGAGTGGCCCGTGAATGGCGGTCCCGGCAATATCCGCTACAGCGCGTTGAAGCAGATCAATGCGTCCAACGTCACCCGGCTTCAAGTCGCCTGGACTTACGATGCGCACGACGCCTTCAAGGATTCGGAGATGCAGAGCAATCCGATCGTGGTCGACGGCATTCTCTACGCGACCACTCCCAAACTCCGCGTGATCGCGCTGAACGCGGCGACCGGACGCGAGATCTGGTCGTTCGATCCCAATCAGGGAGCGCAGTCGCAGCGCCGGTATCGGCATCGCGGCGTCACAGTCTACAAGGATCGCGTATTCTTCACGCATCGGAACTATTTGTGGGCGCTGGACCGCAAGACCGGCAAGCCCATTCAGCCTTTCGGCGACGATGGCCGAATCGATTTGCGAAAAGGGCTCGACCGCCCGCCCGAGTCCGTCACGATCAGCGCGAGCAGTCCGGGCGTAATTTTCGAGGACACGATTGTGATGGGCAGCACAGTTCCCGAAACGCTGCCTGGCTCGCCCGGCCACATCCGCGCGTTCGACGTCAACACCGGGAAACAGCGCTGGATTTTTCACACCATCCCCCATCCCGGCGAGTTCGGATATGAGACCTGGCCGCCCGAGGCCTACAAGATTTCCGGTGGCGCGAATGCGTGGGCCGGCTTGAGCGTCGATGCGAAACTCGGCATGATCTTCGCCGCAACCGGATCGGCATCGTTCGATTTTTACGGCTCAAACCGCATCGGCGATAATCTGTTCGCCGATTGCGTGCTGGCGCTGGATGCGCGCACGGGAAAGCGGATCTGGCATTTTCAGGCCATCAAACACGACGTCTGGGATCTCGATTTTCCAGCCGCTCCAAGCTTGGTCACCGTGACGCGCGGCGGCAAGAAGGTCGACGCGGTCGCGCAGATCACCAAGACTGGTTTCGTCTACGTCTTCGACCGGCGTACGGGCGAACCGCTGTTTCCGATCGCGTACCGCAAAGCGCCGGCATCTCCGCTCGATGGAGAGAAGCTCGCCGAGACGCAGCCCTATCCCGTCAAGCCGCCGCCGTTTACTCGCCAGGCGTTCACCGCCGACATGATCACCAATCGAACTCCCGAAGCGCACGCGGCTGTGCTGGAAATGTTCCGGAAGCTCGATTCGAACGGCATTTTCACGCCTCCCAGTCTTCGCGGAACTGTGCTCATGCCGGGAACCGATGGCGGCGGCGAATGGGGCGGCGCAGCGTTCGACCCCGAGACCGGTCTCTTGTACGTCAATTCCAATGAGCAACCCTGGGTCATTCGCATGGTGACGCATGACACCACATCGCTTTACAAGAACAACTGCGCGAGCTGCCATGGTGACGATCGCACCGGCGCACCGCCGACCTTTCCGTCGCTGGTCGACATCGGGAAACGGCGCTCTCGTGAAGACATCGCCAGCGTGATTCGCGAAGGAACCGGCCGCATGCCCGGATTCGATTACTTGGGCCGCGGGATCAACGAGATCGTCGATTTTCTGACCACCGGCAAAGACGCCGGCTCGTCAGTCGCGAAAGATTCCAACTGGCAGAAGTATCGCAATGAAGGCTACATTCTTTTTCGCGATCCCGAAGGCTACCCGCCGTTGACACCGCCGTGGGGAACGCTGAACGCCATCGATTTGAACCAGGGAGAAATCCGCTGGCAGATCCCGCTCGGCGAGTATCCGGAGCTGGTGGCCAAAGGCATCAAGAACACGGGTAGCGACAATTACGGCGGACCAGTCGTAACTGCGAGTGGACTGCTATTCATCGGGGCAACCAACTTCGACAAAAAATTCCGCGCCTTCGACAAGCTGACGGGCAAGCTCCTATGGGAAACGGTTCTGCCCGCCGCGGGCAATGCCACGCCGTCCATTTACGAAATCGACGGCCGCGAGTACGTGGTAATCGTCTGCGGCGGCGGCAAGAATGGTGCACCCTCCGGTAGTAGTATCGTCGCCTTCGCACTCCCGCGTTAAGCAGTTACCGCAGGAGATCCGAGTACTCGGGGTGCCGTTGAATGTACTCGGCCACGAACGGGCACGGCGCCGCGACCTTGAGATTCTGCTGACGCGCGTAGTCGAGGGCTGCCCTCGCCAACTTCCCGCCGATTCCATGTCCTTCCAATTCAGGCGGAACTTCGGTGTGCACCATTACGATTTCTTGCGGACGCTGCCGGTAGCTCAGGAACGCGATCTTCCCGCCCACATGCAGCTCGAACCGATGCTCTGAGTCGTTTCTCGCGACGCCTTCGTCTGGCATATCTTCTATTGAAGACAAACATGCCGGGTTCGCGTCAATATGGAAGATATGCGCTTCTTGCTCTCGCTTTGCCTGACCATCGGACTCGCGTCCGCCCAGAAGTTCACCGGCTTCGATCCGGCAGCCCTCGACCGCTCGGTCGATCCGTGTGTCAATTTTTATCAATACGCTTGCGGCGGCTGGACGGGGGCCAATCCTATCCCCGGCGATCAAGCCCGTTGGGGACGGTTTAACGCTCTGCAGGAGCGCAATCGGACCGTCCTGCAGAACATCCTGGAGAGCGCGTCCGCCGACAAGCCCACTCGCACCGTGGTCGAGCGCGAAATCGGCGACTACTACTCCGCCTGCATGGATACCAAGGCGCTCGACGCGAAAGGCAGCGCGCCGCTCAAGGACGACCTGGACCGGATCTACGCAATGCGCGATAAGCCCGCCATCACGGACGTCGTGACGCACCTCTACGGGATCGGCTCGACGCCGTTCTTCTCCTTCAACTCGGCGCAGGATGCCAAAGACGCGACTCAGGTGATCGGCGACCTCGATCAAGGCGGCCTGGGTTTGCCCGAACGTGACTATTACTTCAAGACCGATGAAAAATCCGTAGAACTTCGACAGAAATACGTGGCGCATGTCGCGCGCATGTTCCAGTTGGTGGGTAATTCGCCGGATGTAGCCGCGAAAAAGGCCGGCGTGGTGATGGCTATCGAGACGGAACTCGCCAAAGGCTCGCTGGACGTGGTGTCGCGGCGCGATCCCAACAAGGTTTATCACAAAATGACGGTGAAAGAACTGACTTCGCTGGGGCCGACGTTCGATTGGACCAAATTTTTTGAAGGCGTCGGCGCTCCGCCCATCGACGGTCTGAACGTCGATTTCCCGCCTTTCATTCGCGCCATGGAATCGATTCTGGTTCAAACCAGTCTGGACGATCTCAAGACCTATCTCGCCTGGCACCTGGTGCACGATTCGGCGACGGTGCTTCCCACCGCTTTCCTCGAAGAAAACTTCAATTTCTACGGCAAAACGCTTAGCGGCACCAAGGAAATGCGTGCGCGGTGGAAGCGCTGCGTCGATCAGGTGGACCGGCAGCTTCCCGATGCGACCAGCCAGAAATTCGTCGAAAAGACGCTGGGCGAGGAAGGTAAGCGCCGCACCCAGCAGATGGTCGCTGCCATCGAAAAGGCCATGGCCAAAGATCTGGAATCGCTCGAATGGATGACGCCGAAAACCAAGGAGCAGGCCATGATCAAGCTCCATGCCGTGATGAACAAGATCGGCACCAAGGACCATTGGATCGACTATTCAAAAGTGAAAGTCGGCCGCGACGACTTGTATGGAAATAACGCGCGCACCAACGAATTCGAGCTGCGGCGCACGCTCGCCAAGATCGGTAAACCAGTGGACAAGACCGATTGGGCCATGAGCCAGCCGACCGTCAACGCCTATTACGACCCGCAGGAAAACGACATCAATTTTCCCGCCGGTATTTTGCAGCCTCCGTTCTGGGACAACAAGCTCGACGACGCCGTGAACTATGGCGCGATCGGCGCCGTCATCGGCCACGAATTGACCCACGGTTTCGACGATCAGGGCCGCCAGTTCGATGCTCAAGGCAATCTTCGCGACTGGTGGACGGAGCAGGACGGGAAGGCGTTCGAGCAACGCGCACAATGCCTGGTCAAGGAGTATTCCAGTTTCACCGCAGTGGACGAAGTGAAGGTCAATGGCGAGCTGACCCTGGGCGAAAACACAGCCGATAACGGCGGATTGCGGCTCGCTCATATGGCGCTCATCGACGTCTTGGCCGGCAAACATCCCGCCAAACGCGATGGCTTTACAGCGGAGCAGCGCCTGTTTCTGGGATTCGCACAGATCTGGTGCGGTAACAGCACGCCGGAATCGAAGCGCATGCTGGCGCAGACCGATCCGCATTCGCCGGAACAGTATCGCGTGAACGGTGTGGTTTCGAACATGCCCGAATTCCAACAGGCATTCGCGTGCAAAGTAGGCCAGCCGATGGTGCGCTATCCCGCGTGTCGCGTGTGGTGACACTGGTTGCAGATCGCCACCTCGGCATCCACCGCGCCTACGAGCCGTGCTTTGCGTGAGCTTCCGGCGATTCGATCGGGAATGTGAAAGTCTCCCCCGCCGCGGTAACCACTAGTTGCCCGGGACCGAGGGGCTTTCCCTGGTTTGGATAGAAAATCGCTCCATCGGTGGACTGCCCGGGCAGGAGCTTGGTGGTGACCAGCGCGATCGCCGACGCTGCCGCTGCTGCCTTCAGCTTTCCCGATCCCATTTCCGCCAGCGCATTCTGACGCCGCGTTTCGTAGCCGTTGGTCGAGTGCACCTGCGTATTCCCATACAGCGCCGCTTCATACGCCCCGATGATTCTAATCACGTCATTTCGCCCGGCTTTCTCCATCAGCGTATCCACCACGGTTCTGGCCGCAAGCGCCGGCATTACCTGACCGTCAGGACGCTCGAATTTGAAATCCTCTGGCTTGATTGCCCAGGAAACCGGTGAGCCGTTGGAGATCGCCACCTGGAGAATGGCGTAGTCGCGGACATGCGTGGGCAGGGCCGCGAACATAATGGTGACCCCATTGTGTGTCATGGTTTTGTATTTGAGTCCGGCAGACTCAAATTCAATAATTTGTCCGCGGAGTCCCGGGGCAATCCACGCCATGAACCAGATCACGGCGAGCCCCAGCGAATGTCGTGACCCCATATCTACATGATAAACTGGATGCTGTCGTTCGATTTTACTGGCAAGCGCGGCCCCCAAAAAGCCGCGCTATTCACTTTATGGAGACCTTCTAAATCCTATGCAGAATGCAGGTGTTCGTCCCAGTCGCTACGAACTCAGCCGGCACGGACTTCAGGGAATTCAGACAGCGTACTGGAATCTTGGCACCGCGCAGTTGATCGAAAATGCGATTCAGCGCCACGAAGGCGAGCTCGCATCGGGTGGAGCGTTTGTGGTCCGGACCGGGCAATTCACCGGGCGATCGCCGAAGGATAAATACATCGTTCGCGAGGCCGGCACCGAAAACACAGTGAACTGGGGATCGGTCAACCAGCCTATGAGCCAGGAACACTTTGACGGTTTGTTTCACCGCATGCTGCAGTTTTGGAAGGGCCAGGACGTTTTTGTCCAGGATTGCTTCGCCGGCGCCGACCCGGCCTACACCATGCCCATCCGCGTGGTGGCCCAACGCGCGTGGCATGCCCTGTTTGCGCGCCAGTTATTCGTCCGGCCCGATCCGCTGAAAACCGAGGATCACGTTCCCGAATTCACGTTGTTTTTTGCGCCCGCGTTTTATGCCGATCCGGCGAAAGACGGCACGCGCTCGCAGACCGCCATCGTGATCAATTTCGCTAAACGGATCGTCCTCATTGCCGGAACCGAGTACGCCGGCGAAATGAAAAAGAGCGTGTTTTCGGTTCTCAATCACCTGCTTACGTTCAAGAACGTGATGCCCATGCATTGTTCGGCGAACGTCGGCTCGGATGGCCGCGTCGCGCTGTTTTTCGGCCTTTCCGGAACCGGTAAAACGACGCTTTCAGCGGATCCAGCGCGCAAACTGATCGGCGACGACGAGCATGGCTGGAGCGATCGCGGCGTATTCAACTTCGAAGGCGGATGCTACGCAAAGTGCATCAACCTTTCGCAGGAGAAAGAGCCCCAGATCTGGAACGCGATCCGCTTCGGCACCGTCTTGGAAAACGTCAAGATGGATCCAGAGTTGCGTCTTCTGGATTTCGATTCTGACGAGCTGACCGAAAATACCCGTGCGGCTTACCAGATCGACTTTATCGATAATGCGATGATTCCAGGCGTCGGCGGCCATCCGACTCACGTGCTGTTCCTGACCGCCGATGCGTTCGGCGTGTTGCCGCCGATTTCGCGGCTGACTTCCGAACAGGCCATGTATCACTTTTTGAGCGGCTATACGGCCAAGCTCGCCGGAACCGAGCGCGGTTTGGGCAAAGAGCCGTCGGCCACTTTCAGCGCCGGTTTCGGCGAACCGTTTCTGCCCCGTCATCCGCAGCTCTACGCGAAAATGCTCGGCGAAAGACTCGACCGCCACAAGGTCAAGTGTTACCTGGTGAATACCGGCTGGGCCGGCGGACCGTTCGGCGTCGGCGAGCGTATGAGCCTCAAATACACCCGCGCGATGGTCAACGCCGCCATCGCAGGCCAGCTCGATAACGTACCGGCCGAGCCGCATCCTGTATTTCGCGTTCTGGTGCCGAAAAGCTGTCCCGGCGTTCCGTCCGAAGTGCTCGATGCACGCGGTCAGTGGAAGGACAAAGCGGCTTACGATCGCGCAGCCGACGACTTGAGCGCCCGCTTCAAGAAGAATTTCGAAAAATTCGGCCAGGTCGCCGAGCAGATTATGGAAGCCGCGCCCGCCTAGATCGTCGCACCGAACCCGCGAGCGACAGCGACCGGGTCTTGACCGATCACGGATTGCCAAACGCATACAGCGTTCGCAAGGTGCGCACGAAAATCGTGCCGCCAGCGATCGCCGGAGTCGCTACAATATCCTCGCCCAGTTCGTTCCGCGCGATAACGTCGAGGTTGTCTTTTCCAGCCGCGATCACGGTCACCACGCCTTCCGACGACGCCAGATATACACGTCCAGCCGCCGCGACTGGCGACGCATAGTACGCCCCTGGAGCGCCGACGCGCGAACGGTAGATGACTTTGCCGGTCGCCGCATCCAGGCACGTGGCGACACCGCCGTTTCGGACCAGGTACAGACGCCCGTGATAAAGCAAGGGCGACGGCACTTCCGGAATCGACGTGTTCTCGCGCCAAATCACGGACGCGGTGCTTCCCTCCGGGCGAATCGCCAGCAGCCCGTGGTCCTGCGCCATGCCCTGCACCCGCGTTCGATAAGCCTCCCACTCCGCTGCATCGATGCGGCCGTCCTTGTTTCGATCCACATTCTTGAACGCCACGAAATTCTGCGAGTGCGGGATGCTTTCCAATTCAGGCCGCGCGGTATAGCGCAATACCTCTTCCGGAAACTCCCTTTCGCTGATCGACCCGTCGTTGTTCTTGTCGTACAGCTTTAGCAGACCGGCGAAGTCCGGGAGTGAGGCCCGCTGATCTTCCTCGCCCAGCACATTCCATGTGTTTACGAAAATGATTTCGGCTGACACTGCAACCGTGCTTGCTCCCGACGTATTCTCGGCCAGCGACCATACGCGTTTGCCGCTCGAAACCTCGTAACCCTCGATCACGCCCGCCCGGTGCAGGATCAGTTGATCGCGCCACACCACCGGCGTCGAATAGCTTTCGACGCGCCCTCGCTCCACCGGGTAGGCTTGCCGCCATGCTTCTTTGCCGGTGCGCCGATCGATCGCCAGCAAGTATCCGCCTTGCATCGCGTCGTGATTGAGAATCAGCAGATCGCCCGCCAGAATCGGAGATGCGCCGCTGCCGTGATGCGTCTTGGGCATGGGCAGCGGCAAGGTCCACTGCGCTTCGCCGGAGTGATTGAACGTCATCAGACCATATGAGGAAAAGTACGCATACACGCGTTCCCCATCCACCGCGGGAGTCGCCGTCGCCGGGTTGCTGACCACATGCGACTCTTCGATCTCGACGGCCGGAGTCGCCCGCCGCCACAGGATCGCGCCGGTCTTGGCATGGATGCAGATCAACTCCAGCTTTTTCGAATCCGGATGAAACGCTGTGACAAAGAGTCGATCGCCCCAAACCGCGGGTGACGAGTGTCCGGCCGGTAACGCCTGTTTCCAGAGCAGGCGTTTGGACGGACCGAATTCAACGGGCGGCGCGGCGTCCGTAGCGGCAACACCACTCGCGTTAGGTCCGCGGAATTGCGGCCAGTCGGCTGCCTGGGCGAGGACCATCGCAAACAGGAACGCACGCATGGCTGGATTGTATCGTAGGGCCTCGGTAACTGTGGCGCCTATGGAACAATCGACCCGTTACCTAAGAATGCGCTCCGGGAACCCCGAAGTCACATACCGCCGGCTCCATGAGACCGTCGCCCCATCTTTCATCACGATCTTATACTCGCCATGAAACCACGGCTGCAGCTCTCGAATACTGTCCAGCCGCACAATCGCCGACCGGTTCACTCGAACGAACGCCGAGGGATCCAGCTTCTTCGAAATTCCATCCAGCGTGCCGCGGATCGTAAAAGTCTTCGCGCCGACGTGCAGCACCACGTAATTCCGCGCGCCCTCCATCCAATCGATGTCCGTCACGGCCACAAAGAACGCCCGCTCGTTTTCGGCGACCATTACGCGATCGGGATAACGCGTCGAAATCTCGCCCAGCATTCGTTGCAGGCGCTCCACCAACTCGTTTTCGCCGCGCCGCCGTTTCCGCACGCGCTCCAGCACCTTCTGGAAACGCTCCTGGTCGTACGGTTTCAGCAGATAGTCGAGCGCATGAACTTCGAACGCCTTCAGCGCGAACTTGTCGTGCGCCGTCACGAAGATGATTTCCGGCAGAGGCGCCGTCAACGCGGATGCGACGGCGAATCCGTCGACTTTGGGCATCTGCACATCCAGAAAAACCACGTCGGGCCGGAGCCGCTCTACCGCGGCGATCCCCTCGGCTCCGTTCTCCGCCTCGCCGACCACTTCGAAATCCGGAGCCGATTCGAGGAAGCGCAGCATCTTTCGCCGCGCCGGCCGTTCGTCATCGACCAGCAGGGTCCGGATCGACATGGAAAGGAACCTTTACCGTGACTACCAGCCCGCCATCGTTGCGCAAGTCGAGATGATCCGAACCGCCGTAGAGCCGGTCCAGCCGCTCCTCGGTGTTGGTCAGGCCGATCCCGCGGCGCGCTCCCTTCATCCCCGGCCCGTGATCCCGAACCTCCAGAAGTAGCGTGCCATTCTCTCTCCGCGCGCTTACCCGCACTTCGACTATGGAATGGGCGTCCGCGCCATACCGGATCGAATTCTCAACCAGCGGTTGCAGCAACAGCGGAGGCACCAGCGCGCCGCGCGTATCGTCCGCGGCATCGATGGCGACATTCAGCCGCTCCTCAAACCGAGCCTTCATCGTTTCCACGTACAACCGCAGAAACTCTATCTCGCGTTCGAGCGTGACTTCTTGCGCCCCGCCCTGCTCCAGACTCATCCGCAGTAGATCGCTCAACCGCGCGATCATTTTGTCGGCGACGCGCACGTCTTCATACATGACAGAAGAAATCGTGTTCAGCGTGTTGAACAGAAAATGCGGCTGCATCTGCAACCGCAAATTGTGAAGCTGCGCCTGCGCCAGACTCTTCTCCAGTTGCGTCGCGCGGGTCTGCCGGTCATACAGCAGAATCACGCTGACCGTAATCGTGTACCACAACGTCTGCAGCGGAAACTCCATGAAATAGCGTGTCGGCATACGGCCGTAATCGTAGGGACCCAGGCCCGCGAGTGGAAACAGGAGCGTGCGCGAGCCCCACATCAAAGACGTTGAAGCTGCGGCGGCCAGCATCAGCGCCAGGAGGTGTATCGGGATATTGCGTAAACCATAGCCGCCGCCAAAAGGAAAACGGCGCGTCACCCAGATCACTACCGGAACAAAGACAAAGCAGGTGTAGGCGCCGGTAAACTCCTCAATCAGTTTGACCCACGGCGATTCGTGCCCTTCGCGCGCCAGCACGTCCAGATAGCGATAGCTGAACTGCAGCAGCCCGAAGGCCGTCCCGAAGGCGAATAACAATAGCGCGAAGCGGACACGCTTGCTCACACTAGAAACTATATCGAATCGCCAGCGACGCATACGAATTGCGCCGGTATTGCCCTAGGAAATCCGCCATGTCCCCTCTGATCCACGCGATCCCCGCCGTCGCGCGCCAATGCTGGCCATAAGTCTGCGAGTATTCGCATCGCGTAAACGATCCGTCCGCCCGCACTGCCGTTTCCACCGCCAGACTGCGATTGGGATCGATAGTCCACCCCGCGCGGCCCACAAACGACTTTGCGAATCCCCGATCCGGCGCAAATTGCAGTGGACTTCCGGCTCGCGTCAGGACTTCGCCCGCATATCCTCCCACGAACGACCACTCCTTCACCTGCCGCTCCACTTGGATCACGTACAGCGCATACTGATCCGTGTTCGGAGTCGAAGAAGTGAAGTACGCCGCTTCCCCTTTCACCGTGAACCAGCGCAGCGGAACTGCGGCGTCGGCGCCATACAAACGAAGCCGAGGGTAAAATCGCTGCACCGCAACCGCTGCGTTCAGCGCATCGAGTCTTGCATCGAACAATGGCAGGTTGTTGAACCCGTCAAAATACGAAAACGAATACTCGTATCCCGATCCGATGTGATTCCAACGCGCCCCGAATTGTGATCGTCCGGGATAACGCGCGCCACCATCTTCGATCGCGATTCCCGCCGCCTGCTCCGGAATCACGATCCAGCGCTGGTTGAGCAGCGGCGTGCGGCTGGGAGTAAATTGCGGCTGCCATACCGCTTCATAACTATTCGATCCCGACTCGACCGTCACCCGTGCCGCCACGACGCCCAGAAAATCCGGAGCAATCACGTTGCTCAAGTAGTCCTTCGGCGCGAAGCGATCCGTCGGATTCAAAATATCCGCCTTGCCCCATCGTATGAACTGCCGCCCCAGCTCCGCGGTGAACTTTCCCTTGTGAACGGTCGCGCTGTACCGCCGCAGTGAAAAAGCGGGACGCACAATCGACCGGTCATCTACATCCAGCCGGAACGCTCTTTCCACCTGACGATGCGAATCCGTCTCGGCATCGAAGGCGCCATGCACCGTCAGCCACGGCGCGACTTTGTACGATACTTCCCATCGCAGCAGCGTCGCATTTACGACGTGCCCGCTGTCGTTGGGAGCCGTTTGCGGATAGAACAGTGTGCTGTTTTCGATGAATCCGCGTTGCTCGAAAGTTTGCGCGAGCAATGCCACAAACAGCCACGGAATCATGACTCGCGACGCAGCGCCTGCACGGTGAAATCGTCCTGCTTGAGCGGCACGTCGTATTCCAGCTTGTCGAATTTCAGGATGGTCTTGCTCTTCCGATTCACGTCCAGAACTTCCGTGGTGCGCGCCGTCCAGATCCCCTTGACCTGCTCGAAATCGCGATAGTCGATCACACGAACCAGCCCCTTCTTGTCATACGCTTCCACTTTGGTGAAGGTATAGTTCTCTTTCTTGACCCAAAAAATCGAATGCGTATACTGTGACGATTTCCGCGGCCGCGATTCGATCTTCCACTGTGGGCCTTCGTCGTCCAGCAGCTTGAAGTCGTATTGATTCACGTCGCGCTCTTCCAGATCTTCAAAACTGAAATCTGTTCCGAAGAAGCGTGTCGACCGGTCCTGCAGCGCGATCCGCTGGTCGCGCCCGATGCTGGGCCGCCACATCCACTGGTCGCTGCTGCGGTCGGGATGATTGACGATCAGCAATGCGACGCCTTTCACTTCCGGCGGCGCCGTAAATCTCAAGATCGATTTACTGTCTCCAAACGATCCGATCCGCTCGAACACCCACCGCTTGGTCGCCACCCGATTTTCCGCGCCAATCACTTCGAGCGTCCCTTCGTAGCGCTGTGAATTCGATCTGGTTCGCTTCTGAACTTCTTCGATAATCTGCTTCGGATCCTGCGCAAGTAGTGATGTCGCCAAAAAACTCGCGGCAAGAATGCTGTAACCGCACCGGCCCATTCCTCCAATCACGCCTCCAAGGCTCGCGGCACGCAAAGGTAGGCGGAGCCTACTCATATTCAAGGGCCTCCACCAATGATCCTCGAACCGCACTCTCTCCCGGCGCGATCGCCGCCAGAAACGCCGCGCACAGGATCACCGGAACCAGGGTCAGTGCCATCTGGATCGGATACGAATACCCGATGTCGATCCCGATCAAGTCCCTTCTCGCGATTTCCACACTGTAATAAAGCTGTACCGCGCCAAGCGCCAGCCCCAGCGCTAGCCCGATGACGCCGATGGCCGACGCCTCCATCCACACCGTGTGGCGGACCTGCTGCCGCAACCCGCCCACCGCACGCAATACGCCGATCTCACGACGTCGGTCCGTGATCGAGACCGTCAGCGCGTTCACGATTCCCAGCACCGCCACCAACACCGCGACGGCGATCTGCACGTAGGTCAGTCCGAACCATTGGTCCGTCAGCCGAATCACATAGTGCCGAAGATCCGCATTGGTCAGCACAAACAGCCGCTGCCGTGTCCCATACGCATCCAGAATGCGCTGGCGTACATCCGCTACGTTGGCTCCTGGCTTTACGTAAATCCGAAAAAGGTTCACGGATTCGTCGTGCCAGTATTCGATGAAAACACTTCGCTCCACCAGCAGGCTTCCCTGCTGATCGGAAAAATCGCGGACGATCCCCACTACCGGCAGCCGAAGCACGCCCTCCGGCGCCGGGATTTCGAGAATCTCTCCCATCCGCGCCCCATGCAGCCGCGCGAAATTTTCCGACGCGATCAAGCCCTTACCTTCCGATGCGATGCGATACATCTCCGTCGAAGTTCCTTCCACCGGCGGCAGCATCGTGCGGCGCGCTACGCCGTCCACCTCCACCGCCACGACCATTACCGGCGTATTTTTCACCAGAACCCGCACGCTGCGTACTAGCTGCACTTCGTCCACTCCGTCGATCTTGCGCAATCCCTCCCCTAGCGACGCCGGGAACACGAAACTGCGTGCCGTCACCGTCTCTGCCGTGGTCACGAACAGATCCGGATTCAAGGCTATCCGCATCCATTCTGAAATCGAGTCGTAACTCGAACGCGCCAGTCCTCCCAATGAAATGACCAGCGCCAGCGATAGCATCAGCGCGGCAACAGTCCCAGATGTTCGCCGCGGCCCTTGAATCAAGCTGTCGGCCGCGAGCGTTCCCTCCACCGGACGCAATCGCGCCAGCACCGGCCGCAGCGCGCGTGAAAGCCACAATGCCATGGCCGGCGCCATCAGCACCGCGGCCAGCACCGCCAGCACGTACCCGGCGTAAAAGATCAGCGTGTAGCGATTCAAGACCAACGCAATCGCCGAACCCGCGGCACAGGCCAGCGCCCAATTTCTTCGGATGCGGTTTTCGCCTGCACCCAGCGATTGATATCTCCCCTTTTGCAGCGCCTTCACCGGGTCGATGTACGCCGCCGCGCGAGCTGGAATCACTGCTGCGATCAGGCTGGTCGCTACACCCATCAAAATCGCGGCCGCGATCAGCCAGGGTTCCACATCGATCGATTCAGTTCGCTGCGCCACTCCGTAGACTTCTTCCAGCAACCCGCCGATGTAACCCGCCATGCCCCGCGCCATCGCGATCCCGAATGCCACCCCCACAAGTGTCCCGGCGAGCCCTGTGATCGCGCTCTCGGTGAGAAACAGCGTACGAATCTGTCCTCGCGTCGCCCCCAAAGCGCGCAGAATGCCGATCTCCGAACGGCGCTGCGTCACCGCAATCGCGAAGGTGTTGTAGATGATGAACATCCCGATGAACAGAGCAAATACGCTGGTGATGTTCGACGCGAGTGCGTAAATGTGCGAGGTTGCTTCGAATTGCTCGCCGCGTGAGCTGGGCGGCTCAATCTGAAATCCGGCGCCGATCGCGCCGCGCAGCTTGGCGATCCCTGCCGCGAGAGCCACGCCATCCTGCAACACGACATCGATGCGATCGAACTTGCGCCCGCGTCCGAATATCTTCTGCGCGGCGTAGATGTCCATGATCGCCAGGTTGCCTCCGAACGCGCTGGCCAGCCCGCCCGGCTTCATGATGCCGCGGACGGTGAACACACGCTCGCCGTCCATGGTGCGCATGGGAATCTTGCTATTGGCCTTCAGCCCGCGCTCGTCCGCGAAGCTTTTCGTGACGATCAAAGAATCGGGCTGAGCGAGAAACACTAGCGGATCATCGATCGCGTCGTCGCCTTCCAGGTCGTAAGTCCGCAAGCTGCGATCGCCCAGCATGTCGACGCCGAGAATCAGCAGATTCCCGCGATCGGTGGACACCGTCGCTTCAATTACCGGTGCAGCCGCGCGAACTTCAGCAACACTTTGCGCCTTTTCCAAAACGTCTTCGTCGAACCCCGGCTCTCCCGCGGAAATTTGAATCTGCGTCTGCCCTGCGATCCGGTCGATGGTCTGATGAAATGCCGCCAGCACGCTCTGATTGGCCGTGTGCATCCCCACGAAAACGGCGACGCCCAGCACGATTCCCGCCGTGGTCAGCAGCGTCCGCAGCAGATGCTTCCGCGCATACGGCCAACTGATCAGGCGCAGCAGGATCATCGGCGCACGTCCTGACACACGTGTCCGTCGCGAAGGTGAATGGTTCGCGCACAGCTTTCCGCCACAGCAATATCATGCGTCACGATCAGCACGGTGGACCCCAACCGTTCATGCAAGTCCCTGATAAGGCGGAGAATCTCCCCACCCGTGGACGTGTCAAGATTGCCGGTCGGCTCGTCCGCCAGCAGAATCGGCGGATACACGCTGAGCGCCCGCGCGATCGCCACACGTTGCCGCTCTCCTCCGGAGAGCTCATCGGGAAGGTGCTCCATACGATCGCTAAGCTGCACCAGCCCGAGCAGCTCCGTCGCGCGTTCCTCGATCCTTTTCCGCGCCCATCCGCGAAGATGCAATGGTAGCGATACGTTTTCCAAACACGTTAGCGTCGGCAATAAATTGAAAAATTGAAAAATGAACCCGATCTTGTCGCGCCGGACCCGCGTCAGATCGTCGTCGTTCAATTTGGCCAATGCCGATCCATCGACTTCGATTTCTCCGCCACTCGGCTGATCGAGTCCGCCAATTAAGTTCAACAGCGTCGATTTTCCCGAGCCCGACGGTCCCACAATCGACACCATCTCGCCGCTTTCGATCGAAAGATCGACGCGTTCCAGCGCAGTTACCTTGCGCTTGCCCTCAAACTGCTTTGAAACGCCCCGGAGGTGGATCACCCTTTTAAGTACCATCTTAAGCAATTCGCTTTACGGAAGTTTTTCTTGAAACCAAACCGGCCATCGCCAGTACTGCATCCGAGGACTGATTTCAACGGCGCGACGTCCAGACGCTATCTCAAACACACCATGGAACATGGCCCTGCCAACCACCGCGCCGTACCTAAGCTAGAACCATTGCGAACTTAAGGGGGGTATTCTTCGTCTAAATCCAATATGGATCTGCGCAAACAATTCGCGAAACCCGAAGGGACGCTCGGCTGGTTTGTCGGGCACGTCATGGCGATGAAAAACCAGGAACGCAGCGAGTTCGTGTTCTCGATCCTCGAACTGCGGCCTGAGGACCGCGTACTCGAGATTGGATTCGGCCCCGGAGCCGATCTTCAACGTGCCAGCCGTGCAGCGGCATTCGTCGCCGGGATCGATCATTCGGACGTGATGGTGAAACAGGCGTCCCGCCGCAACGCCAGCGCGATTCGCGACGGCCGCGTGCAGGTTCAGCTTGGATCAGCCAACAAACTGCCTTTTCCCGAAGCGCATTTCGACAAGATTTTCGCCATCAACTCGGCCCAGTTCTGGAAGGATTCAGTAGGGACCCTGACCGAGGTGGGACGCGTGCTGAAGCCCGGCGGCGCCATCGCCCTCGCCATCCAGCCGCGCAACAAGGGAGCTACGGAAGATCACGCCTATCAGGCCGGCCGCGGCCTCGCCGACGCCATGAAGAAGGCAGGATTCTCCGACATCCATTCCGAAGCCCGCCAGATGAAGCCGGTTTCGACCGTGTGCGTGCTGGGCAAGAAATAATTCCCTCGACCGGTGGGGCAGGTCCTGACCTGCCACTCTGATCTATAACTCTGCCCTCGCCTTGCCGCCCCACATGCGAACCTGAGCCCGCCGATGCGACGGCATTGTTTTCACCGCCTCAATACACCGCTCGAACATCTCCTTAGCCTCAGCGGCCCGCCCCATCCGCTTCAACACGATGCCGTACCAATACAGCCCTTCCGGATCGTAGGCGCGCCGCTCGAAATACTTGGCGAGCGCGGCCGTGGCCTCCTCCATGCGATTCGCTCCCAGATACGCAGCGCCTAGCTCACGCCACACATCGCTTTGCGCCAGCTTGTCATCCAGCGCGACTGCCGAGGTCAGATGCCGGATCGCATCGTCGAACCGGCCTTGCTGGCGCGCGATGACTCCCAGTTGCAGGTGCGCATCCGCGAAAGTCTTGTCGATCTCGACCGCGCGCTCGAAACGTGAAATCGCATCGGTGTACTGCCGGCGCGCCTGATAAATCAGCCCGAGCTGATAGTGCGCGTCGGCGTCATTTGGATTCACCGTCGCCATTTCGAGTTGCTGCCGGAAGTGCTGTCCGGATCGTAACCCGTCGCCGAATCCGCGCATCTGCGATCCGAACGCGATGTACAGGTAATACAGCACGAACGGCGACGCCAGGTATCCCAGCGCCGGCCCGACGACGCCCAGCAACACCGCGCCCATCGCGCCCGCCACCCACGCCATGATCGTCGTACCGATTGCAGCGAAGAATCCGGTGCCGAACATCGCCCGCACACACACCGCCAGCAGCACCGCAAAATATGCGCTAAATGTGACGTAAACGAGCGGTTGGTGGAGCTCATCGAGCCAAAACCGCGCCACGGCCAGCGGGAGATACGCCGCGGCCCACGTGAACATCGCGCACATCAGTAACGGCGCGTAATCCCGATTGAGTAGCACCGAAGCGCTGCCAAACCCGCTCCAGGCGCGGATCAGAATGATCGATGGCACCATCACGATCGCCACCAGTGCCAGCGCGGCGAGATATCCGCCGGGAGAGTACGATATAAACCGCAGGAACGGACTGGAAGCTCCGCGTTCCGGGACGTCGGGTGCGTGCAAAAGGATCGAAACACCCAGCGCGGCGACACATGCGAACCACAGCCGTCCGCGATCCAGAATGCCGCTCGCGGCGGTCGCCGGCCTGACGTACAAGAGCAAGAAAACCTTGAAGTTCTCAGCCAAAGGGGTTGCTTCCTAGAATAATCGAAACCCAGTGTGCCACACTAAAATTTGTGAAAGACAGAACCCGCATTCGTTCCACTACTATTGTGTGTGTCCGCAGGGACGGAAAGGTAGTGATGGCCGGCGATGGGCAAGTGACTCTCGGGTCGGAAGTGCTGAAAGCCACCGCTAAGAAACTGCGCCGTCTTTACGGAGGCAAGATTCTGGCCGGATTCGCCGGCGCCACCGCCGACGCCTTCGCACTGTTCGCGCGCTTTGAAATGAAGCTCGAACAGCATAACGGCAATCTCTCGCGAGCCGTGGTCGAACTGGCGAAGGAATGGCGTACCGATCGAGTGCTGCGGCACCTGGAAGCCCTGCTGCTGGTGGCCGATACGCAAAATACGTACATCGTGAGCGGCACTGGCGACGTCATTGAACCGGACAACGAAGTGGCCTCCATCGGCTCCGGTGGTCCGTTCGCCAAAGCCGCCGCCACGGCCCTGCTCGAAAATACGAAACTTTCTGCGCGCCAGGTGGTCGAAAAGTCCATGGCGATCGCCGGCAAGATCTGCATCTATACCAACGAGAACATCGTCTATGAGGAGCTTGGGTGAATAAAACTGCGTTGTTGCTGTCGGCCTGGGCAGTCAGTGCCACGGCATCGCCGCAGGATTCGCGCGGACCACAGGATCCGCCGGTGCTTACAGGGACTCCGGAAAGATCGCGCGGCACTGGCGGAGGGTGCACCTTCCAGGGCCCCTTCCTTCACATCCCGTCCAAGACCGGTGGGGCTGAGGGCTTGCTGGTGCGGGTTTCTCCGCCCGCCAAACCTCGATACGAATCGGGCGCTCCGGTGGCGGTGCACGTGATCAGCGCGCTGCCCAATGTCACGGGTTCCATTGCCTGTCTTTCCGAGCAAGGCTTCGTTGACGTCGGATTCCTGTGCCCAGGCGTCCAGTATCGCGCTCCTGACGGCATTGTGATGAAAAGCGGCGGTAGCGGATTTCCACCCGGCCCCTCCGGCTGTGTGGAGGCCATCGCCGATGTTCTCGCGTTCACTACGGGACAAACGCGTTCGGTCGACGGAAAATCGATTCAGGACGTTGCGGGCGTGAAGATCGCGGACAATACCGGCGTGATCGGCTGGTCCCTAGGCGGGAACCTGAGTGTACATGCCATGGCTCGATTCGGAGACAGGCTCCCCGGATTGAAATGGTACGCGAGCTGGGAATCGCCGATGCTCGGCACGAATGAGGACCTGGGAAATATGATCCAACCGAACCCGTTCTACGACGCAAAAACCGGGCGGATCGATTTTAGCCGTCTGCGATATAGCGCGGAGATGCCCATTTGGGTCTTCCCAACAATTCCTCTGGGGCCGGGCAGGCCTCGTGGCGGCTTGTACCTGGACGGCGATGGAAACGGAAAGTTCAACCGCGATGCGGATTTCGCGTTCTTCGCAAACATCGGCGGACCCGCGAAGTTCTTCTACTCGCCCACGGTTACGCATGAGGCTGCGGATCGCAAAGTTTTCGGAGCGGATTGGCCGAAACACATTGCGACGCTGGCGGAAGCCGACGCGCGCTTCGCTCAGGAAGATCCACTTGCGGCCATTCCGAACGTTGTGAAACGCTTCCCATCCCTTTCTGTGCTGGTGTTCGAATCCCGCCAAAACCACGTCATCGATGCGGCCGATCATCCGCAGGCGATCGCTCAGGTGAACGCCTGGATCGATGCGAAGGCTCACTGGGTGCGCTTCAACCCCGACGCCACTTATGTTCAAGCGATAATGGGACGTAAGCCGTCTCGCGTGGTCCAGTATCCCGCTGGTGCGAAAATCGACCGCAACAAGATCTCAAATTTGCTCGAGCCTGAGATGGCCGAAGGCGGGCCGAGCGATAAGCAAGGCATGACTGCCGCTGTCTGCGAGCTTGCCGACAGAACAGAGCGGAACAGCTGGTCGCCAAAGCTTAAACATACTCTTCGTTAGTCGTTGAGAGGCTCGATTGCAGGCGTTCTAGAATATTGCGAACGCGTATGCCACACTGAGATGTGTGATTCTAAAGACGTTCAAAGTTTTCGCGCCTGACATGTTGCAGGTTTCCTCGCCCGAGGAGCTCGGCTGATGGTCATCTATCTGCCCGCCCAAGCCGCTGAAGACGAGCCGGTGCTCGATGAACTGACCCCGCGCGAAATCGTTCGCGAGCTCGACAAATACGTAATCGGGCAAGCCGCCGCGAAACGTGCCGTCGCCATCGCACTACGCAACCGGATCCGCCGCCAGAAACTCGAACCCGAAATGGCCGATGAGGTGATGCCCAAGAACATCCTCATGATTGGGCCTACCGGCGTCGGCAAGACGGAGCTGGCGCGAAGACTCGCTAAGCTCGCCAACTCGCCGTTTCTTAAAGTCGAGGCCAGCAAGTTCACCGAAGTCGGCTACGTGGGCCGCGACGTCGAATCGATGATTCGCGATCTGGTCGAAATTTCCATCGACATGGTTCGGGAGGAGCGCCTTAACGAAGTCGGCGAGCGCGCCGAACGCAATGCCGAAGAGCGGCTGCTCGATCTGCTGATGCCCACGCACACCGAGCCTTCCGAAAGCGCTGAGAGGACTCGCGAAAAGCTGCGGGAGAAACTGCGCGCGGGGAAGCTTGACGATCGCATGGTCGAGATCGACGTGAAGGAGCGCGGCCCGACTTTTGAAGTCTCCACGGCATCCGGAATGGAAGAGATGGACATCAACTTGAAAGATGTCCTTCCCGGGTTGTTCGGTGGCCGCACGCGGAAACGCAAAATGCGCGTCGGCGAGGCGCTGGACTATCTGGTTCAGGAAGAGGAACAGAAACTGGTCGACATGGACCAGGTGACCCGCGTTGCCATCGAGCGCGTGGAGCGCAGCGGCATTGTCTTTCTCGACGAAATCGACAAGATCGCCGGACGCGAAGGCGGCCATGGACCCGATGTGAGCCGCGAAGGCGTCCAGCGCGATATTCTGCCCATCGTCGAAGGCACCACCGTCAATACTCGTTACGGATTCGTGCGCACGGATCATATTCTGTTCATCGCCGCGGGCGCGTTTCACGTTTCGAAGCCCAGCGACCTGATCCCGGAGCTACAGGGTCGCTTCCCCATTCGCGTCGAACTGAAATCGCTCACCGAAGCGGATTTCATTCGCATTCTGAAGGAGCCCAAGAACGCGCTGATCAAGCAGTACCAGGCGCTGCTCGATACCGAGGGCATCAAGCTGACGTTCACCGAGGATTCGCTTCAGGAGATCTCGTCGTTCGCGGCGCAAGTGAACGAATCCACCGAGAACATCGGCGCGCGCCGCCTGCACACCATTCTCGAAAAACTACTGGAAGACGTTTCCTTCGACGGCCCGGACCTGAAGAAGAAGGTGGTCAAAGTGGATGCGGCCTATGTCCGCAAGCAACTGGCGGACATCGTCAAGGACCAGGACCTGAGCCGGTACATCTTGTGAGGCTTGCGCTTTTCGGAGCCGCCGCGCTCCTGGCGGGATGCGGCTACGTGGGGAATCCGCTGCCGCCCACGCTCGATGTTCCGCAGCGCGTCACCGATCTGGTGGTCGCTGAATACGGCGATCGGATTCACGGGCAATTCACGGTGCTGCCGCTGACGACCGAAGGGCTCGCGCTAAAGAGCGTGCGCGAGGTCGATCTGCGCATCGGTCCGACAATCGATCCGTGGAATCAGGACGCGTGGGCTGCCTCCGCCAGGCGGATTCCAATTCCCGCCGCCGGAGCTGGTCCCGTCAGTTTCGACGTTCCTGCGTCGGAATGGATCGGAAAAGAAGTGGCCATCGCCCTCCGCGTTACGGGACCGAAGGGAAAGACCTCGGATTGGTCGACGCTGAAAACGCTCCCCATTCAGCCTCCGCTGGCGGCGCCGGTTGGAGTCACAGCAGAGAATCAGCCCAACGCCATCAACCTCACGTGGCGCGGCGATTCGTCCCACTATCGAATCTTCCGCGCGGTGGGCGACGCCCAACCGGAATTGCTCGCGGCGAGCGACCAGCCGGAATATCGCGACGCGGAGATCGAATATGGGACGACGTATCGATACTTCGTCCAGGCGACCGCGGGTGAGCTTCAGCAGAGCGACACCGCCGCTTCCTCGCCGATCGCCGCGGAAGACAAGTTCGCGCCGGCCGCGCCTTCGGGTCTGACCGTGGAGCTAGGAACCAACTCTATCGAGCTTGCCTGGGACCGCAACACCGATCCTCGTTTCCAGGGCTACAACGTGTATCGATCCACGGAGGGTGGTCCGTTTGAAAAGGTTGCGTCGGTGATCGCGTCGCCGGCGTACAGCGACCGTCAGCTAGAGCCCGCCAAGAAGTATCGTTACCAAGTCTCGGCGGTGGGAACGAACACGCTGGAGAGCGCGCGGTCCGCAATCGTCGACATTGCGACGCCGTAGGCGCTACCAGCACGCGCGAGAATCATCAACCGGCGTGGGACCCACTCCCTGCGGTCGTGGTTCGGTGCCGACACGGAACCGCGACCGCAGGTAGCGGGTGGCGATGTGCAGTTTCAGGTTGACGGTTCTGAACCTTCCCCAACCCGCTTGCGTATACTGATCTGGGGGAAAACCCATGCAACAGCATGTCAAGGTTCTGGCGATTCTGCACATCATCTTCGGCGGCCTGGGAGTGGTGGTTGGGCTGATTGCGATGTTGTTCTTCGGCGGCCTCGCAAGTTTTCTCGGAATGACCGACCACAGCACCGATACCTTCTTCGCCAGTGGCGTGCTCGGATTGATTGGCGTGGTGATTATGGTGGTGGTGGTAGTGATCTCGCTGCCGGGCTTGATCGCCGGCATCGGTCTGCTGACGTATCAGCCGTGGGCGCGGATTTTGACCATCGTGCTTTCGGCGATTGAACTGCCGGCGTTCCCGTTCCACACCATGCTGGGGATTTACGGCCTGTGGGTGCTTCTGTCGAATGAAGGTTCGGCGCTGTTCAACCAGGCAGCATTGCGTCCCGCGCGGTGATCCAGCGCCCAAAAAGAAACGGCCCCGATTACTCGGGGCCGATTGGGTTGAACTCGAACTTAAGCGCTGCTGACTACTTCTTTTTCTTCGGAGCAGCCTTTTTCTTCGCAGGCGCTTTCTTCTTCGTTGCGTTCTTCATCGATTGATTCTCCCTTTACATCAAAATTCGCGCCACTCGTGAGAGAGCGCGGTTGTGTCCCCTTTATAAGGTGGTTTGCATGGAAAGTCAAGAAAAAAATGCACGATGCGCTCCGCGCCGATCCGTGTCCTGACCGGTCGCGCTCCCTCAAAACATGCCGAAACGTAGTCGTGTAGAATTGTTCTAGTTGTTCCGAGGCCCTGTTCATGCGGGTGCGGTTGGTTTTCATCCACGCGCTTCTCGCGGTTCTCGCGATCGCGTCCGGCTGCTCGCGTAAAAGTGCCGCGCGTGTTCCCACCCCCGCTCCCTCCGGTTCCAGTGAAACTGGAATCGCCAGTTGGTACGGCGCTCCCTATCATGGACGCGCCGCTGCGTCTGGAGAAATCTACGATCAGGAACAACTGACCGCGGCGCATCGCACGCTTCCGTTCGGGACCTGGGTGGAAGTGACCAACCTCGATAACGAAAAACACGTCGCGGTGCGGATCACCGATCGAGGTCCATTCGTGGATGGACGCATCGTCGACCTCTCGCTCGCCGCCGCGCGTGAAATTGACATGCTTCGATCCGGAACCGCGCGGGTACGTTTGAAAATCATCGATGACCCCGCTGTCGCAAGCAGCGGCTACGCTGTGCAGGCCGGAGCCTTCTCCACACGCGATCGCGCCGAAGCCTTCGCCAGAAGTCTCAAAGATTTTGACGATTCGCGCGTCGCCGAGGCAGGCACGGTTTGGAGGGTACTAGTGGGACGTCGCCTATCGCTCTCCGACGCCAACCGATTGGCGGAGAAGGTGAGAAACGCGATGGGCGAGGCGATGGTCGTCTCCGACCGGTAAAGATTACCCGCATTCGCGGGATCCCAGTCCCCGCAACGGACTTACCCCAATTGCCCTGACGTGGGTCTTGAGGAAGTTCGAAAACGACCGTAGAGTTTATGTTTGCTCAACACACTACATACTTGGACACCTGAATCGGAAATGCTCCCTAAAATGGACGATTCCCGAAACGTGCTGGTGGGTCAGTCGCCCCGGACCCGGCACGTGTTGCACATGATTCAAAAGTTGGGAAAGTGCCGCTGGCCGGCCCTGCTGCTGGGTGAGACCGGAACCGGAAAGGAAGTAGTGGCGCGCGCTATCCATAATATAAACCACACCGGACCGTTCGTAACCATCGACTGCTCTTCCATGGTCGGGCCTCTGATGGAGAGTGAGTTGTTCGGCCATGTCAAAGGTGCATTCACCGGCGCGGCAGTCACCAAGATCGGATTGATTGAAAGCGCGAACGGCGGTACGGCGATGTTCGACGAAATCGGCGAGCTGCCCCTGGACTTGCAGGCTAAGTTGTTACGAGTCTTACAGGAAAAGGAGTTCAGACCAGTCGGGTCAGTCAGCTCGCGTCGGTCGGATTTCCGCATCATCGCGGCCACCAACCGTGACTTGGCCAAAGAAGTGGAAAAGGGCACCTTCCGCCGCGATCTTTACTTCCGGCTTAACGTTATTAATATACGATTGTCCCCGCTACGAGACCGGCGCGAGGATATCCCCGCTCTGATCAATCACTTTCTGGCTCGTGTAGGCGGAAACTACACACTCACGGCCGAAACCATGGAAGTGATGCTGAACTACGACTGGCCGGGCAATGTCCGGGAACTGGAAAACTGCATTCAACACATGGTGGCGATCAATTCGGGACCGCTGCTGCATGTTGCTGATTTACCGTCGAATCTGCAGAATTTTCTGCTGCAAAAGAAGTCCCAATACCTGATGGCCGCTGCCTCTGCACAGCGCTCTTCTGTACCAAACGAACCCAACGTTTCCATGTCCGACGCCCCGCTGGCTGCCGCGATTCCGAACTTCCCCTCTGTGATTCCGCTCTCCGAACTGGAGCGCCGGGCCATTATGAACGCGCTCGAATACACCAAGGGAGATCGCGCCGTGGCCGCGCATCTGTTGGGGATCGGACGAACCACACTGTATCGAAAACTGAAGGAGTACAATCTCGAAAATTTAAATTGAGAAAAAACAGCCGAGCCAGCACTAACTTACTACCATGTCTCTTCGCGTTTTACTGGTCGAATCCGAAGCGGAAGACGTGCTCTTCCTGCGCGACGTTCTGATCGAAATCGAGGCTGGCCGGTTCTGGAGCAACTGGGTCCACATCGAAGCTCTCCACGCGGAGTCGTGGAGCGAGGCTTCCGCCATCCTCGCCAATGAAGCCATCGACATCATCCTGCTCGATCCAGACTTGGCCGACAGTCAAGGCGTGGAAACGTTTCGACGGGTGCATTCGGCCGCCGAACAGGTTCCCATGATCCTGCTGGTCCGCCCCGAGGACGAGGCTATGGGCGCGCGGCTGATCCGCGAAGGCGCGCAGGACTTTCTGGTCAAGCGGCAAGTCGACTGCGCTCCTTTGGCGCACGCGATTCGCAACGCGATCGAGCGCCATCGGATCCTGTCGGCCGCCCGCGCCGGCGCGATCCACGATTCTTTGACCAGTTTGCCCAACCGCTCCGCTTTCATCACCTTCGCGGATCGCGATCGCAAGCTGGCCGAGAGGCTCGGGCGCAGGATGATGATCCTGATCGCGGAGCCGAAGAATCTGACCGAGCTGGCCACCGCGTTCGGCGAGCAGCGCCGCGATCTCGCGCTGGTGGAGACGGCCGATCATCTGCGCGGAATCGCCGGAGCCACCGATCTGGTGGCCCGCGTTGGAGACAGCCGTTTCGCGATCGCCACCTTCGAAACCGATGTCGAAACCTTGGAGGCAGTATGGGCGCGGTTACACGCCGCCACCCAGGCACACCGCGTCTCGATCGGAGCCGCGATCTTCGATCCGCAGCGGCCCGCGTCACTTGAAGTGCTCCTCGAGCGGGCGTCCACGGACCTGACTCCCGTGGCGGTCGCCATGCACCAGTAGACTGATTGAACAAACTGTCGGCTCGTCGTCTTTTGCGCGATCATAGCCAACAGTGCCGATCGCGCTCGACGCCACCTACAGCCTGGGACGGAATCTATCGGGAGTCGGTGTTTACTCGCGCGAAATCCTGTTTGGCCTGGCGCGAGCGCATCCGGAAGAGGAGTTTCTCTGGTCCTATCGCCCGCACCGCTTTCCGCGCTCCTACCGTGAGCGGATCCCGAAAAATGCCGTGCGCAGACTGCTGATTGGAGCGCCCCCCGGCGAGTTGTTCCACGCACTGAACCAACGCGTCGAAGCACGCGCACCCCGCACCGTATCGACCTTCCACGATCTATTCGTCATGACCGGCGACTATTCTTCCCCCGAGTTTCGCGCTCGCTTCACGGAACAGGCTCGCCAGGCCGCGCAATTGAGCGACGCGATCATCGCTGTTTCGCGCTTCACCGCGAGCCAGATCGAGGAACTGCTCAAAGTGCCCGCGGAGCGGATTCGCGTGATCCCGCATGGTGTGCACATTCCCGCCGCGTCCAACGGCCCGCGTGAAAACCTGGTGTTGTTCGTGGGCGCGATCCAGCGGCGCAAGAACGTGGCCCGTCTGGTGAAAGCGTTCGAGCGGCTTCCCGCCGGCTGGCGTCTTGCGCTTGCCGGCGCTTCCAACGGCTACGGCGCGGCGGAAGAGCTTCACGCCATCGAGGAAAGCCCGCGGCGCGGCGCGATCGACGTGCTCGGCTATGTCTCGTCCCCCGATTTGGAACGCCTCTACCAGCGCGCTAGGATCTTCGCGTTTCCGTCGCTCGACGAAGGCTTCGGCATGCCGGTGCTGGAGGCGATGGCCCGCGGAGTTCCCGTAATGACATCCACCTCGTCCGCGCTTCCCGAGGTGGCTGGAGACGCAGCGTTGCTGGTGGACCCGCTCCAGGTCGATTCGATTGCGGATGCCTTGTCGCGCCTGGTGGCAGATGACGCTTTGCAGGGCGATTTTGCGCGGCGAGGCTTGGAACGTGCGCGGCAGTTTTCATGGACGTCCGCGGTGGAGCGCACCTGGTCGGTTTACCATGAACTGAGATGAGGTTTTTCGCCGCAACGATATTCGCGGTCGCTTCCGGCCATGCAGCGGATCTGTTGATTGCGGCGGCTTCCGATCTGGCGCCGTTCACGCCGGCATTCGAGAAAAGTTTCACAGCGAAGATCCGATTCACCATCGGGTCCAGCGGATCGCTCGCGCGGCAGATTGAAAACGGCGCACCCTACGATGTGTTTCTCTCCGCCAGCGAGCAGTATGTCAGGAATCTGGCCGCATCGGGTAATCTCGATTCCACGACGATTGTGGTCTACGCGACAGGCCGCATCGGGTTGTGGTCGGCGGACGGTTCGGTGCGCTCGCTGGATGATCTGACCAAGGCGCACGTCAAGCACATAGCGATTCCAAATCCCGAATTCGCGCCGTATGGGATTGCCGCGCGCAAGGCGCTCGAAACGCGCGGGCTGTGGAAGCAGATCGAGACGAAAATCGTCTACGGTGAGAACGTCCGTCAGGCAATGCAATTCGCCGAAAGCCGCAATGCCGATGCAGTGATCACGTCATGGACTTTGCTGAAAGACCGGGGAACTCTGTTGCCGGCGGAGTGGCACGATCCAATTCGTCAAGCCGGTGGAGTGGTGAAAACCAGCGTCCAGCCCGCTGCGGCGCGAGAGTTCCTGCAATTCCTTCGCGGAACTGAAGGACGCAGAATTCTCGAATCGGGCGGATTGTTTCCTCCGTAGAACGGAACGCGCTCCATGACTGTCGCACCTCAATGGACGGCTGGAGGCGCGGGAGTCATTAATCAGTACCATTCCCGCGCGAGCGGGCGAGTTCCCGGTGCTCGTCACGAGCGGCGCGCCGCAGCTCGCCGATTTTCGATCCGGTCAGGAACAGCGCGACAATACCGCCAATCAACAGGCGCAGCGTGACGATGCCCCAAAACACTACGGCGAAATTCTCTGCATCGCGTGGAACCACGTTGAAGATCCGCACCAGGATCTCTTTCGTGACCAGATAAATGCCGATGTTCCCCGGCGCCTGCGGAACCGCGCTGATCATGCGGATAATCACCGCCGTTGCAAAAGCGTATCTCAAACCGAGGTCTTCGAAGCCGTAACCCTTAAACGACGCATAGATGGGGATAGTTTGCAGCAGCAAGCACGCCAGGCTCTGCAAGAACGCGAAATAAAGATACCGTGAATGGCCGATCAGGCTGAGGTCGTCGATCAAGACGCGCAGGTGGCGTTTCCAGGAGTCTCCGGCAAGCATCGCCCGCGCATGGTGGCGATAGAACATCGCCACCGCAAGCAGCGCGGCGCCCAGCAGGACCACGGTGGCGAGTACGTATTCGCTGCCGATGAGAAACCGCATGTGGCGCGGATGCGGCACAATGCGCAGCGCAACCAGCACGGCCAGACAAAGCCAGATGCCGTCCAGAATGCGCTCGATAAGGGCGCTCGAAAGGGAAACCGAAAAGGGGAGGGACGTCCAGCGCGTGATCAGATAGCAGCGAACGACTTCACCGGCATTGAAGCCGACCACCTCGTTTCCGAACAGGCCCACGTAGACTGCGCGGACGGTCTGCCACAAAGAAGCCGGCTCGACCGGCCGCAACAAAGAACTCCAGCGCCAACCCTGGCAGACGTAGACGGCGATGTCGGCGGCGATCGCCAGGGCGACCCACCACCAGTTCATCTCCTTCAGATCCGTGATCAGCTCGCCGAGCTTGAAGTCGCGCAAAGACCAGATCAGGAATCCGAGAGTAGTCGCACTGATGACAATCAGGACGGCACGCGTGCGCATGCCGGTCGAGTTCTTCTCACCCAAATCACCATGATAGCTTTCTGGCCACGGGTCGTTAACGCGTGGAGGGTGGGCTTTCAACCCACCCCCCCAATGACTATCGCGCATAGCCGTCAAAATGGCCGACCGTTTGAGGCGCGACAGTTATGGAGCGCGTACTAAGAGATGAACTCGCGAATATAGCCGTTCACCAGATCGGGCTTCTGGTGGACCACCCAATGATTCGCGTCGGGAACACGGCGCACGGTGAGATCCGGCACGAATTCTTCCAGGCCGTCAAGATTCGCGGCGATCAGCGCCGTATCGCGCTCGCCCCAGATGACCAGCGTCGGCACGCGGACCGTCAGGGATGCGCTATCCAGCGGCAACCCGGCTTCCGGTAGCGGCGTCCCGGGCGCGGGAGGCAGCATGCGCGACGCCCGATAGTAATTCAAGCCGCCGGTCAATGCGCCGGGTTGCGACCAGGCCTCAACATACGCCCGCTTGTCGTCTTCATTAAAGTAACCGCGCTTCAACCCATGCGTGAGCACAATATCGACGAGCGGCTGGTAATGGTCGCGAGATAGACTTTCTTCCGCCTGTGGAGTGCAGAACATCCGCATGTATTGGCTGGCACTCTGCTGCTCGGGATTCGAATGCAGCAGCCGCGCGAAAATGCCGGGATGCGGCGCATTGATAATCACCAGTTTTTCGAGCAACTCCGGATGCGCCAGCGCGAAGGCCCACGCGACGGCTCCGCCCCAATCGTGGGCTACGAGTGTGAACTTCTGTGCTCCCAAATGGGTGGCGAGCGAGCGCAGATCCTCGACCAGGTGCCGCACGCGATAATTCTCCACGCCTTCCGGTTTCTCAGTCAGGTTATAGCCGCGCAAGTCCGGCGCGACGGCGTGGTAATCCCGGCCGAATTCTTCAAGCTGGCGATGCCACTCATACCAAAACTCAGGAAACCCATGCGCGAATAAAATCAACGGTCCGGAGCCCTGTGTGACATAATGCATCCGAATACCGTTCACCACTGCGTACTCATGTTTCATAGGACAACGTGTACGACTATATCGTGATCGGAGCCGGCAGCGCCGGATGTGTTCTTGCGTCGCGTCTCACCGAAGATCGGGAGACCAATGTACTTCTGATCGAGGCCGGTCCTCCCGACCGCCAGCGCGAAATCCACATTCCGGCCGCGTTCTCGAAGCTGTTCAAATCGCCGCTGGATTGGAATTACTCGACCGAGCCACAAGAGCAGCTCAACGGCAGGAGCCTGTATTGGCCGCGCGGAAAAATGTTGGGCGGTTCCAGTGGGATGAACGCCATGGTCTACATCCGCGGACGCCGCGCCGACTTCGACGCCTGGCGCGATCTGGGAAACTCCGGATGGGGATTCGACGGCGTTCTCCCGGCGTTTGAAGCCGCGGAAGCGCAGCTCTCGATTGCGGATTTGAAATGCGTCAATCCCCTGTCGCGAGCATTCGTCGAAGCGTGCGAGCAATCCGGGATCGCTCGCAATTCCGATTTCAATGGACCCGTGCAGGAGGGCGCGGGTTTTTTTCGAGTCACGCAAAGGAACGGCCGCCGATGGAGCGCCGCCGACGCCTATCTCAAGCCGGCGCTTCGTCGCGGGAATCTTACGGTCTGGACCGGCATCCACGCCACGGGGCTGATCGTCGAGAACGGCCGTGCCGCGGGTGTCGAGTTCCTGCAGAAAGGCTCCGTGAATCAGGCTCGCGCGGCCCGCGAAGTGATTCTTTCGGCCGGCGCCATCGGATCGCCGCAACTGCTGCTCCTCTCTGGCATCGGTCCACAAGCGCAGTTGGAGTCGCTTGGCATTTCAGTGGCGCTGGATCTTCCCGGGGTCGGCGAGAATTTGCAGGATCATCTGGCGGCCGGCGTGGGATATTTCTGCACGCAGCCCATCTCGCTGGATGGCGCGGAAACCATTCCGAATGTGTTGAACTATTTGATCCGGAAGAACGGTCCGCTCACATCGAATGTTTCCGAAGCCGGCGCTTTCGTGCGTACGCGGCCGGAACTCCTGGAGTGCGATCTTGAATTTCATTTCGATCCGGTGCACTACGTGCAACATGGCTTGGTCAAGCCGGGTGGACACGGTTTCAGCATCGGTCCGACGCTGCTCACGCCGCTCAGCCGGGGACGCATCACGCTACGATCGGGCAACGCTCTCGATGCTCCAGCGATCGACCCCAGTTATTTGGCACAGTCGGCGGACCTGACGGCATTGGCGGAAGGCGTAGAGCTCGCTCGCAAAATCGCGTCAGCAAAAGCTTTCGACACATATCGTGGAGAGCCGGTGTTGAAACTAGATGACGCTGAAGCTTACATCCGAGAGCACGCAGAGACGCTGTATCATCCGGTAGGCACTTGCAAAATGGGGCAAGATGCGGTCAGCGTCGTAAACTCCAGGCTGGAAGTGCACGGAATCGCGGGGCTGCGCGTGGTGGATGCTTCGATCATGCCCGTCATCGTCGGCGGCAACACTCAGGCGGCGGCCATGATGATCGCGGAGAAGGCCGCCCGGATGATCGTGGAATCGCGTTAGCAAGTGTGGGCAACGCGCTCCATGACTGTCGCGCCTCAAGCATTTGAAGATTCCTGACGGTTTGAGGCGCGACAGTGATGGAGCGCGTACTACCGCTAGATCTGGGACAGTCTGCTAGGCGTTGGCATTGCGACTTTCAAACTCACCTTCCATCAGCACGATCCGGTGAATCAGGCCGCTGAATTCCGGCGCGGCTCGCAAGCTCTCCATCCGGGGATCGACGGTGAGGAAAGCAACGGCGGGTTCCCTTTCGCGCAGCGCTTCATGCAGCAGCGCGAGGGCTGCACTTTGATTTCCCAGGCCTGTTTCGATGAGCGCCACGTCGTAATTTCCGACCCACGCTCCGCGCTCGCGACGCTCGCGCAACTCGGCCCGTAACTCGTAGGCCTGCTCGGTTTGCCCCGCCACTCCGTAAGCGAATCCCAGCGTCGGAGCGATCCTTGTCCGTTGCGGTTCGTGGTGGCGCTGGCGCTCCAGCAGCCCGATCGCTTCCTGCACCCGGCCCAGTCCCAGCAGCGCGCAACTCCGCATCCACGGCCACCATGCCCCCGACGCACCAGTCGAGTGCTCGCTGAGGCGCAGCACTTCTTCGTGCTGTTGGGTGAAGTACGCGATCAGACCGGCGGCTTCCTCCAGAAACGGTGCTCGAGCCAGTTCGTGCGCCCGCCGCAGCTCCCGCTGAGCCTCCGCGATCTTTCCGATCGGAATCAGGCACACCAGTGCGCGCCAAAGGTGACCCGCACCAGAGTAGGAATCGCGCTCCATCGCTTTCTGGAAATGCAGATCTGCATCGCTCCAGCGCCAGTCGAGCAGCGCATACGCCGTGCCGAGCGCGAGATGCGCTTCGGACGACAGGTCATCCAGGTGCAGAGTGGCTTCGGCTTGAGCCCGCACCAGCGGCCACACCTCGCGAGGGCGACGGAAGCCCAGGAACGCCTGGAGCGCATACACGTTTGCCAGACCAGCGTGGGCCAAAGACCAATCGGAATCGGCTTCGATGGCTTCCTCGAACTGCTCCGCGGCCGCAGCCAGCGATTCCTCATTGAACTTCGCCGCCAGAAACTTTCCCATCGAGTAGGAGTTGCGGGAGCGCAGCTTCCGTTCCACCTCGGTTTGAAGCTGGTCGCGGCGCTGAAAACGGGGGACGTACTTGCCTTTGGGGAACTCGATCACCAAAGGATCCTCCGCCCCGCCGTTACTGTAGTATTCCTTTAACTTCACCCGCAGGCGGCAGGCCAGCACCCGCACCAGAGAATCGCTGCGCGGATCGTAAGTATCCGGCTTTTTCAACACTTCCGTGCCGATGACGTATTCTTTCAGGGTGTCGGCGTTACCTTGCAGAGTCTGAGCCACCGTGAATTCAAGTAAGCTCCGTAACCGCTTGGACCGTGCGAACTTCTCGCTCGACAGGATCCGCTCGACCTCGCTCTGGATCGCTTCGGTGGAGAGGTCTTCCGCACCAGCAAGCTTATCGTAATGCGACATGAGTTGGATCTCCCTTGTGGTTAGATCTGATAGCGAGGCGTGGCGTAACAGAATTTCTAGGGAAAACCGCTTAGTTGGAAAGTTCTGCCACCGATCCTGTAGAAAATCCTTACGCCAGAGTCGGATCGAGCCCGCAACATCCTTAAGAATGAACGAAACCTCGGTGGAAGGTGGCGTGCTTGCCATTACACATGGCGAACCACGACCAATTTCCGTCCGCTGATCTGGTTTCGGTCGGCAGCGGTGCGTTCATCGGCCCCACCATGCGCATCATAGGAGACGTCTTCAGCCGGGACGAACTTAGAGTCGACGGCGAAATCGAGGGGAAGCTCGAGTCTCAGAATCGCCTCACGGTAAATGCCGGTGGTAAGGCGAACGCGGCGATTAAGGCAGCCGAAGTAGTGATCGCTGGAACTGTCAACGGAAATGTAGAAGCTACGCAGCGCATTGTGTTGCGCAAAGGCGCCAACCTGGTGGGCGACGTAAAGACCGCCGGCATCGTGATCGAAGATGGCGCCTACTTCCGCGGAGGGATCGACATCACGCGGCCGGAAGTTTCCAAAGCCGTCGCGGGCTAGCCAAGGCTCACGCGCATTAAATTACTTCGCGGCGCACGTGAAATTCGCCGCTTCATCGGTGCTGCCCGATCCTTTGTATTTTGCAACTTGCGGATACGGACATAGCGGCCGCGTCCGGGACGCGTTCTTGGCGATCACCTTCTCCGGGGCCACCCCGTCTTCCACCCACCGTTCCAGCGACTTCGCCATGCTGTGTTCCGGATCGAGCGCATTCGGAGAGAGAGCGCCGAACTCGTTCGGACCCGGCCCCCCACCGCAATGCTGCATCCCGGGAACCATGTACAACTGCACGAATCCACTGGCTTGCTTCGCACCCATCTTCGAAACGACGCTTTCGTAGTAGTTGATGGTATTGACAGGAGCGATCGCGGCGTCGCTCCATCCATGGAAGATCAGCAATTTGCCGCCCCGGTCCTTGAACGCCTTCAGATTCGGATCGGTGGCGTTGAAGATGCGCGCGCCCTTGTCGTCCGTGATCTTTACGTCGCGGTCGAAATCGAATTTATGAAAGTCCCAGTTCGCGTCATTGAAAATCATGTCGGAGAAGAATCCCTTGGCGAACGCGAATTGAAAACTTTTCCCAGGACTGGCGCCCGTGATCCACGCGGCCCATCCACCCAGACCGGCCTCGCCGCCAGGAAGATAGCCTGGAAAAATCTGTTCGCCTTTGGAGTTGCGCGGCCCGGCGTAGATCTTCTTTAGCGTAGCCACCTGACCCTCCGTCAGGCACCCGTCCGATTCAGCTCCGCTGCACAGCAGCTTCGAAGGATCGAAATGACACTTGGTGGGATCGTCGATCACGCCGTCCTTGATGCCATCCAGCGCATCGCAAGCCTCCAGCGCCGCGCCTTCGATGGCTTTCATCTTGACCGGCGGAATCGGAGCCTCTTCGAGCGCTTGCGCATTCCACACGAAACCGCTCAGATGATGGGTCAGAAAGTTCGCCGGCGCACCCGCGATGATGCCGTCGTAGTCGTTGGGATACCGTTGGGCTTCGAGCAGTGCTTGCCTTCCGCCGTTCGAGCATCCGCTGAAATACGATCGCTTCGCGGCGCCGCCATAATACACCTGAACGATCGCCTTGGATTTATCCGCGGTCTCATGGATCGCGCGATACCCGAAATCGACGATTTTCTCGTAATGGCCCAGGGCCCATTCGCCGTCCGTCACGCCGGCTTTGTGACCGGTGTCCGTGGTGGACGTCGCATATCCCGCACGAACACCGGCCGCGAGCAGATTCAGCCCGAGCGATCCCGCGAATCCGCCGTTGCCGACCCCCTGATACTTCCCATTCCATCCCGAGACAGGCAGCCACACTTCGAACTGGATGTCGGAATCCGCCGACGGCTTGATGGTTCCCTGGACCCGGCAAAATGCAGGCACGTCTTTGTACAGCGAGGCTGATCCCGAAGTCGGCGCAAACGCTCCCGCGGTAACCTCCTGCGCCGTGATGGTGGTGTCCTTGAGTTTCAGTCCCGCGAGTCCCCCACAATCCGAGGCGATCAAAGGAACCGCCGCCAACATAAGAAGCATGCGCGTCGTCATCATGCTGGACTCCTGTCTTCTAATCTTCAGATATGATATACCCCATGGGGATCACCGTTCGTTACACTCTGGCTATTTCGTTCGCCGTCTTTTCCTTAAGGGGGGCGGATCTCCCGTCAGCCGCGCCAAACAGCGCCGGATTTTCCCCTGAACGACTCGGCCGCATCAGCACCGTCATGCGCGAGCATGTCGCCGCAGGCCGTCTCAACGGGGCCTCTGGCTTGATCGCCCGCAATGGTAAGGTCGTCTTCCGCGAGACTTGGGGCGATTATAAACCCGACACGATCGTTCGCATGTATTCCATGACCAAGGCCATCACCGGCGTCGCCGCCATGATGCTGTATGAAGAGGGCCGTTTTTCGCTGAACGATCCGGTCTCGAAATATCTGCCCGAGTTCAAAGACATGCGCGTGGGCCGCGAATCGACGGATGCCGCCGGAAAGCATATCTACTACAACGTCCCGGCCGAGCACGTCATGACCGTTCGCGACCTGTTCCGCCACACCACCGGTCTCGATTACATGGGTCCCAAAGACGAAATGGGCGATCCTGCGTACAAAAAACTGGAGATGCTGGGCGGCGCGCCGAACGTCTCTTTCGATCTCGCCGAAGCCGTGAAGCGCCTGGCGACCGCGCCGCTCAATGACGAGCCGGGGACGAAATTCCGTTACGGCTATTCGATCGACGTGCTCGGACGCCTGGTGGAAGTCGTGTCGGGCAAGCCGCTCGATCAGTTCTTCGAAGAGCGCATCTTCCGCCCGCTGGGTATGAAGGACTCCGCCTTCTTCGTTCCCGAACAGAAGTGGAGCCGCCTCGCCGTCCTCCAAACGCCCAAGCGAGATGGCGGAATCGAGCCCAGCAAAGGCTTCGCGCAGGACCACTATAAGATGAAGCCGGCGCTCATGTTGGGTGGAGCCGGTTCCGTGGGCACGCTCGACGACTATGCCCGCTTCGTTTCCATGCTGCTGAACGGAGGCGACCTCGATGGCACGCGCCTCCTTGGCCGCAAGACCGTGGAGTTGATGCACGCCGATCACCTGGGCGCGCTTCCGCGTGCGGGGTTGCTGGCGGACGGCTACGGTTTCGGCTTGACGTTCGCGATCAATCTGGGACCGGGCAGGTCGGCCACGGTCGGTTCCGAAGGCGAATACTATTGGGGCGGCGCGGCGGGGACCTCATTCTGGATCGATCCCAAGGAGCACATGATCGGCGTGTTCCTGATCAACATCCTGCCGCCTACCAGCGCGCCGGCCGGTGATCAGTTCAAGCGCATGGCTTACGAAGCTCTCATCGACTAGTAAAAGCGACAGGACCCGCTTACTCGCGTTCGCGGTTCAGTGCCAACAGAACCACTGCCGGTAGCGATGACAAGCGCAGACCCTGAGCCGCGACCATAGGAAGCGGTCGATGCCGACGTGTCACTACGGTCGTAGGTTGAAGCCAAGGCTGCAGGGTGAAAGCTGACGCTCATGGCTCGCTGGCGACATCCAATACACTGCGGCGGCAGCGCCGAGCCACGCAACGCCGCGTTACGAAAGCGCCACGAATGCACACATACTCACACGAATAATTTGTAACTCGATGTGGAGCGCTGAGTACGTTCCTTTATTGGAGGGTGCATTGTGATGCTTCGTGTGGCGATGCTTTTATGTTGGTGTGCCTCGATTCTTGCCGCGCAAGCTCCCGCGAGGACCACTCCGGTGGGACGCTGGAAAACTGTGAGCGACGTGAACGGCAAAGCGACCTCGATCATTTCGATCTGGGAGGAGAACGGAAAATTATACGGCCGGATCGAAAAACTGCTCAATCCGAATCCGCGCGATCCCAATCCTCGCTGCACGGCCTGCGCCGGCGAATTGAAGGATCAGCCGGTGGTCGGACTGCGGTTCATGTGGGATCTCCATAAGGATGGCTCGCAATGGTCCGGCGGGCGAATCCTCGATCCGGACAGCGGGAAAGCCTACAGGTGCCTCATGGCTTTGGAGGACGCCGGAAAAAAACTAAAGGTGCGCGGTTTTATCGGCGTCTCGATGCTCGGCCGCACACAGTATTGGTATCCCGAGGATTAGGTTTGCTGGTCTCCCGGAGGAGCGGCTCGCCTGACGTTCGGTTCGCTGAAAATGAACTCGCCCTCGACTTTGACTCGTTCTTCCGGGCCAAACCAGCCCGAAACTTCGGACCAGATGAGTCCAGCAATTTCCCCTGACAGCACCGCTCCAAGAAATTCCTCGAGAATGACGCCGAAGAACTCACCGACGACATCGCCAATGAAGTCCAGCACACTTCCAAGGACGTAGAATGTGCGTTGGTTGTTCCGCTCATGCTGTTCCCCAATTTGCCAATTTGCGACAATGGGCTCTATAAGCGCAAGAGGCGCTCTGCGCCCGTTTTGCGAATCTGGACAAGGGCCCTTAGCACAGCGGTTAGTGCAGCGGACTCATAATCCGTTGGTCGATGGTTCGAATCCATCAGGGCCCACCACCTTCGAACGTCGGTCCGCGACTACTTCTTCAAACGTCTAGATTACGAACATCCAGCGCGTTTTCTTCGATGAATTTCCGCCGGCTCTCGACATCCTCGCCCATCAGCGTGGTGAAAATCTGATCCGCTTGCGCCAGGTCCTCCAGCGAAACCTTGAGCAGCGTCCGGGTCTCGATGTTCATGGTGGTTTCCCACAACTGATCCGCGTTCATTTCGCCCAGCCCCTTGTACCGCTGGACGTTTACTTCGCGGGTGCCCTCATTCTTGATGTATGCAAGCAGCTCGCGCCAGCTTTGCTGTACCTCGCGGCTGCTTTCCTTGAGAACCGCGAATGGAGGCTGGTTGAACTTCGAAACCAGTTTCGATAACGACCGCAGCCGCCTGTACTCCGGTTGCGAGGTCAGCTCGATGTCGATGGCGCGCTCCGCGTTGGTCGGATCCTTGAACGTCACCGCCCAGGCGGAATGTTCCTCGTCCTGCTTCATAGCGGCCTCGATCTTCATGGCCCTGAGCGCTTCGTAAACCGGCTTCAGATTCTTTTCCTGAGTGAAATCGGCCTTGGTGTCGATCGACAGGTCGGTGCGCGCCAGCACTTCCACCACGCGTGGATCGCGCATGCGCCGCTCCATGCGACGCCAGGTGATCTGAATGTCGTCGAGCTGCATCAGGAAATTTCGCAGCTCGGTGCTCTCCAACAAGGTCTTGTCCTTCAGCTCCACCTTCATGTTTTCGGTGGCGCGACGCAGAATCTCACGCGTGAATTCCTTGTCGTCCTTGATGTACTTTTCCGACTTGCCTTTCTTTATCCGGTACAGCGGCGGTTGCGCGACGAAAATGTGCTCGCGCGTAATCAGCTCCTGCATGTGCCGGAAGAAAAAGGTGAGCAGCAGCGTGCGGATGTGCGAGCCATCCACGTCGGCGTCGGTCATGATGATGATTTTGTTGTAGCGCAGCTTGGAAACGTCGAAATCGTCCTTGCCGATCCCGGTGCCGATGGCCGTGATCATGGCGCGGATTTCTTCGTGGCCCAGCATCTTGTCGTAGCGGGCCTTTTCCACGTTGAGAATTTTGCCCTTCAGCGGCAGGATGGCCTGATAGCGCCGATCGCGACCGCTCTTCGCCGTGCCGCCGGCCGATTCGCCCTCGACAAGGAACAACTCGCAACGCTCCGGATCTTTCTCCTGGCAATCCGCCAGCTTTCCTGGCAGCCCACCCGAATCGAGCGCTCCTTTGCGACGCGTCAGATCGCGAGCTTTACGCGCGGCTTCACGCGCGCGCGCTGCGTCGATCGCCTTGGAGACGATCTTCTTCATCACGCCCGGATTCTTGTCGAAAAACTCGCCCAGCTTCTCGTTGATGAGCTGGACCACGTAACCGCCGATATCAGAATTCAGCTTCCCCTTGGTCTGTCCTTCAAACTGCGGCTGCGGAAGCTTCACGCTGACCACCGCCGTGAGTCCTTCGCGGACGTCGTCGCCGGTGAGGTTTTCCTTGACGTCCTTGAAAAGTCCGCCGGCCTGGGCCGCTGCGTTGATGGTGCGCGTCAACGCGCTGCGGAAGGCCGTCAAATGCGAGCCGCCGTCCACCGTGTTGATGTTGTTCGCGAAGCTGAACACCAGTTCGCTGTAGGTGTCGTTATATTGCAGCGCGACTTCCATGCTCAGCACGCCGCCAGCGGGCATCTCGCGTTCGCCTTCAAAGAAAATCGGCTTATCGTGCAACACCGCTTTGCCGCGGTTCAGGTGTTTGATGAACTCGGCGATTCCGCCGCTGAAGTGAAACTCGGCAGCGCGGGGCGGATCTTCGCGCTCGTCAATGAGCGTAATTGTCAGGCCCTTGTTCAAGAATGCGAGTTCGCGCAAGCGCTGCGCGAGCGTATCGTAATTGAACTTGGTCGCGTCCATGATGGACGCGTCAGGCTTGAAGGTGACCTTCGTGCCGGTCTTGCGGCCTGCTTTTCCAGTCTGCGCGAGAGGAGCTTTGGGGATTCCCCGGGCATACTCCTGCTCCCAGGTAACGGAGGCCGTCTCGCCCTTCCGGGGGCGCCAGATTTCTAGTTGAAGCGCTTCAGACAGCGCATTCACGCAGCTCACACCCACGCCGTGCAATCCGCCCGATACCTTGTAGGAGTTTGAATCGAACTTGCCGCCGGCATGCAGCTTGGTCATGACCACTTGCGCGGCGGAAACACCTTCCTCTTCGTGGATGTCCACCGGAATGCCGCGGCCGTTGTCGACCACTGTGACCGAATCGTCCTCGTGAATGGTGACGTTGATCTCGGTGCAATATCCCGCCAGCGCTTCGTCTACGGAATTGTCGACCACTTCATACACCAGGTGGTGCAACCCGGTCTCACCGGTCGAGCCAATGTACATGGCCGGCCGCAGTCGTACAGCTTCAAGCCCTTCGAGCACTTTGATGCTGGTGGAATCGTAAGTCGGAGGAAGATTGGTAGCCATAGTGAAACAAGGACTCTGATAAACGGAGCGCTCAAATGCGCATGGGCATAATCACGTAACGATAGTTTTGCGGTTTCTCGCCCGCGGGCCGCAATTCGCCCGCGCTGTTGGGATCCTTGAACAGGAACGAAACCTGCGGCTCGCCCACGGCGCGCAGAAAATCGAGCATATATTGAGCGTTGAAACCGATCTCGACCGCGGTGCCGTCGTACGTGACCGGAATACTCTCTTCGCTCTCACCGGTCTCGGAGACCGACGAGTGCACTTTTACTTCGTTCGATCCAACCCGCACGCGAATCGCCCGTGAGCGTTCATCCGAAAATTGCGAAACGCGCTCGATGGCGCCGCGTAATTCTTCGCGTTCCAGCGTCACCGAGTTGGGCTGCTCTTTCGGCAACACGCGCTCGTAGTCGGGGAAATTTCCGGTTAGCTTGCGGCTCAGCAAAAGCCGCTCGCCAAGCTGGAAGAATAGATGGTTGTCGTCGCCCGAGAAGCGTACCACAGCGTCCGGACTTGCCTCGCCCGCAAGCTTTTGCAGTTCCTGCATCGCTTTTCTTGGGAGCAGCGCCCGATACGCCGCATTGACGCCTGGCAGCTCGCCTACGCTTTCGACCATCGACAAACGATGGGAATCGGTAGCCACCATAATCAATGTGCCTTTTTTCAGGACCAGCAGCGCGCCATTCAATGTGAAGCGCGACTCCTCGGCCGAAATGGCAAAGATCGTTTTGGAGATCATCGAAGCCAGAACACCGATCGGAATCTCAGCCAGCGTCTCCGGCATCTGCGGAAGCTCCGGAAAACTTTCGCGCGACATTCCCGCAATGCGCGTTCGTGAACGTCCACATACCAGGCTCGCCCAATGATTCTCCTGAATCTTTACTTGAACGTCGCCATCCGGAAGCAATCGCACATAGTCGAGCAAACGCCGCGCAGGAATCGTACCGCCGCCGGACTTCTTGACTCGCGCCGGGCAGGAGCAGCGGATCCCAAGTTCCAGATCCGTCGCCGTGAGATGAATGCGGTCGCCATCGGCCTCAACCAGAACGTTGGACAGAATGGGAATCGTCGTCTTCTTCTCAACCACACCCTGCGAAAGGTTCAGCTCGCGAACCAGATCGGCCCTGCTAACGGTGAATTCCATGGACGTTTCCTTGGCGATTCTTCTCTTCTGGTTCCTATAGTTCAGATACCTAGGTAAGAAGAAGATTCATAGGGACTGTTGAAATGTTGATTTCTCTCTAAATTATAGCAAGGCCGAGGGGTTAAATTCACCTGAAAGTGTGCGGATCCAGGTGAGTTTCGGTGCACCGTTCGGCCTCATCGAAGTGTTCCACAAGCGTTCACAGGAGTGTCTGTAGTACGAGTGTGGAAAAAGAATCTAAACTTAATGGAATGTGTCGATTACGCTGTGTATCAACCTGTTCAAATCTGGGTCCCTCTGGCGTAGCGCTTCAATCTTCTGTACCGAGTGAAGGACGGTGGTGTGGTGCTTGCCTCCGAACATGCGGCCAATCTCGGGAAGCGACGATTGTGTAAGGTCCTTGATCAAGTACATTGCGACCTGGCGCGGGTACGCAATCTGGCGTGCATTGGTCTTCTGTTTGAGTTGTGCAGGCTGCAAACTGAACTTATCGGCGACGGCTCGCAGCACCGAATCCATAGTGATCCGCCGCTCCTGATTCGGGATCAGATACTTCAAAACCTGCTGCGCCATGGCGAGAGTGATCGGCGATCCAGTGACCTCAGAATAGGCGATCAGTTTCACCAGCGCGCCTTCCAGCTCGCGGACGTTGGATTTAGTTTTCGTCGCGATGTAGCTCCGTACATCTTCCGGAAGAGCGATTCCTTCCATTTCTGATTTCTTATCCAGAATCGCCATCTTGGTTTCGAGATCGGGTGGCTGAATATCCACCATCAGTCCCCACTCGAATCGCGAGCGCAGGCGTTCGGTTAGATTCGGCGTGCTCTTCGGCGCGGAATCGCTCGAGATCACGATTTGTTTTTGATGATCGAAGAGTTCGTTGAAGGTGTGGAAGAACTCTTCTTGCGTGCGCTCTTTGCCGGCGAGAATCTGAATATCGTCGATCAGCAGCACGTCCGCCGAGCGATAGTGCCGGTGAAACGACGGCATCCGATCGGAGCGGAAGCACCCGATCATTTCGTTCATGAAGCGTTCGCTCGACGTATAGACGATGCGCATTCCCGGATATCGATCCAGTAGCTCGCGTCCAATCGCGTGCATCAGGTGGGTCTTTCCGACGCCCACCCCGCCATAGATGAATAGCGGATTGTAGCTCCGCGAAGGCGTATTTGCGACCGCCCGTGCGGCCGCATGCGCGAACTGATTGCAGGACCCGACTACGAAATTTTCGAAGCGGAATTTCGGATTGATCTGACCGCCCGCCGACGCAAAAATAGGCTCCGCCGACCCGTTCTCATTCGGTGCGGTATGCTGCGCGGGACGCACCGAGTACTGCACCTGATCGACTCGCAAGTTCAGCTCCCGGAAGGAGCATCGAATGTCCTCTCCATACTCATTCTCCATCCAGTCTTTAGTGACCTGATCCGGCACGCTCACCTGCAGCGTAGCGCCGTCCATGCCCTCAAACGAGGTCCGCATCACCCAGTTCTGATACGCCTGAGAACTGATCTTTCCCGCCAGTCGATTCTTGATTTGATCCCACGGATTGTTCTCCAGCTGCATTACGGCCGCGGTTCCTTTTCCGTCTGTATCCACTCGCACCATGTCCCTCGCTTATAGGCGTAGAATTCCCACATAATTTCCACATACTGTGGAAATCTAGAGTTTGAGCTACCGATTCTGTTTGGAATCGCCGACCGTTACTACCGATGGCAGGGGCCCGATAAGACCACCTGTTCTAACGTGACGAGTTTCAGCATACCATAACCGCTACTCGGCGCAAGCAGTAAGTTACTATTTTTTGAATCCTTTAGTTTCATGTATTTACAGCCAAAAATCCAATTAACCGAACATTTTATCCACAGTCCGTTTTGTAACCGAAGCAACCGATTTGACATTCTCCAAGGCGGGCGCGACAATATCTGCTAGTCACGTTTTTAGTCCCTTCTTTGGGCCTCCGAGCGGGAGTAACTCAGTTGGTAGAGTGCGACCTTGCCAAGGTCGATGTCGCGGGTTCGAATCCCGTCTCCCGCTCCAGTACGACCAAACGAACCCAAATCCCCAACCGCACAACCAATTCCCACCAGCGAACAGTCCCCAACCATCAGAGTTGAGAACTTCCTTGTATAATCTATCGTTTACGGACGAATCGGCGTTGGCCGGAAGCGTGCATTATCGGGTTTGGGCTTATAATCCTCTCAGGCGGGAGCCATTCCTATGGACGTAAAACGCGAAGGCGTCGCGAAAAAGAAGATGGTCAAAAGGATCATCATTTTAACCCTGACGGTCGCGGCAGTAGGAGCGATCAGTTGGCAGCTCTCCAAATTGAAGCCGGCGGCTCCCACGGTGGAGCGGGCCACAGTCTGGATCGACTCCGTGAAGCGTGGGCCCATGGTCCGCGAGGTTCGGGGCCTGGGAACGCTGGTACCCGAAGATATCGTCTGGATCCCGGCGCAGTTCGATAGCCAGGTGGCCAAAGTTGGCGTGCATTCGGGCGATGAAGTGAAACCCGGCACCATTCTGGTGGTATTAAGCAATCCGGACATGGAAGTGACCGCCAACGATTTCGAATGGCAAGTCAAGCGAGCCGAAGCCGCTTATGCCGACCTGAAGGTGAAGATGCAAAGCAACACGTTCGATCAGCAGTCGATCGTGGACACCACCAACAGCGACATGAAACAGGCGGAGCTAACCAAAGAGCGCGACCAGGAACTGCTGAAGCTCAATCTCAAAGCGGACATGGACGTAAAGCTGTCCGTAGCGAACTGGGAAAAACTGGTCGGTAAGTATAAGATTGAAAAGCAGAAACTCGATATCTTGAAGCAGTCCGTCGACGCCCAGCTGGAAGCCCAGCAGGTGCAGATCGATCAGCTCAAAGCCCAGTGGGCGCTCAAGAAGAAGCAGGTCCAGGAACTGACCATCACGGCTGGGATCGCCGGCCGCGTCCAGGAGATGACGCTTCAGCAGGGCCAGAAGGTGAAACCAGGTGACGTGCTGGCGAAGGTGGCCCAGCCGTGGAAGCTGATGGCTCGCCTGAATATAGCCGAAACTCAGGCGAAAGACATCATCCTGGGACAAAAAGCGGAAGTAGATACACGGAACGGAATTGTTGCGGGGCACGTAATTCGAATCGATGCGTCTATTGTGAATGGCACCCGCACGGTAGATTGCAAATTGGATGGAGCGCTTCCTCCGGGAGCAGTTCCGGACTTGAGCGTGGACGGGACCATCGAGATCGAGCGGCTGGCCGATGTGGTGTTCGTAGGCCGCCCGGTGTTCGGGCAACCGAACAGCCAGGTGGGTCTGTTCAAGCTGGATGAGGACGGCAAGGGCGCGACTCGCACGACGGTGAAGTTGGGACGCAGCTCGGTGAATACCATCGAAGTTACGGAAGGGTTGAAAGTTGGCGATCAAGTGATTTTGTCCGACATGTCGGCGCAGGACCAAAATCCGCGCATTCGACTGAATTGATTTCTAAGGGAGACCGCAAATGGCTGACGGGTTGATTCATCTGGAAGGCGTGACCAAAGTTTTCGTCACGGACGAAGTTGAGACGCACGCGCTGGCGGGCATTCACCTGGATATTCAGAAGGGCGAATATCTCTCGATAGCCGGACCCTCGGGCTGCGGCAAGTCGACGCTGCTCGCGATTCTCGGCCTGCTCGATTCGCCCAGCGACGGCACCTACATCCTGAACGGCAAGCCGGTGCAGAACCTGAAGCTGAGCGAGCGCGCGCGCATTCGCAACCGCGAAATCGGGTTCATCTTCCAGGCATTCAACCTGATTGGCGATCTGACGGTGTATGAGAACGTCGAGCTCCCGCTCACCTATCGCGGCATGCCCAGCGCGGAACGCAAGAAGCGGGTTCACGAAGCGCTGGAACGCGTGGGAATGTCGCATCGCGTGAAGCACTATCCTTCGCAGCTCTCCGGCGGTCAGCAACAGCGCGTCGCAGTAGCGCGCGCCTTGGCTGGCGATCCGTCGATCCTGCTCGCGGACGAGCCTACTGGAAACCTGGATTCGGCCAATGGCGAGGCGGTGATGGATCTATTGCGCGAACTACATCGCGGCGGCGCCACGATTTGCATGGTGACGCACGATCCGCGCTACGCCCGCTACGCCGATCGCAACATCCACCTGTTCGACGGCCGCGTGGTGGAAGAGTCCAGCGAAGCCGCCTAAGTAACCTTCTCGGCAATTTCATTGCTGCCTGTGGCGCACGCACCTAGCGTGCCGTGTTCGCACTCGTGCGAACACCATTCTGCGCGGGAAAGCCAAGTGTTCGCCAAGCGCGAACACGGGACGCTAAGTGAGGCTGCGGAAAAAGTCAATTTCCGGCCGGGTTCGGCGCAAGAGGGGGGCGGACCCCCTGGTCCGCGGCCGATCCCCCGATCGGCCTGGTCGCGTATTCGCAGGCCTGATTTTATTGACGAGAAGCGCGATCAGGGGATCGCGCGCGGACCACGGGGTCCGCCCCCCATAGCCGCGAAGGCCTACATGATTTGAGTTTTTCCGCATCCTGTAAGTGCGTGCGCCACAAGCCTGCCGGCCATCAGCGACGAAATCGCCGGGACAGGCTACTAATCGACGTAAACGCGTTTTACCCGCGCGTGGATTCCGCATAGCACGCTATACGAAATCGTCCCCGCCCACCGCGCGATCTGTTGCGCGTCGATGGAGACATCTCCTTCCGTCCCTAAAAGCGTCACCGCGTCGCCGACGCGCAGCGTGGAACAACTGGATGCATCAATGGTGGTCAGATCCATCGAAACCGCGCCGATGATCGGCACCAACTTTCCTTGGGCGATCACTTTTCCCCGATTCCCCATGCGATGGGGGATTCCGTCGGCATAGCCCACGGCCAGAACCGCGATCCGCATGGAGCGCAGCGCGCGGTGGATCCCTCCATAGCCAATCAATGCCCCTGCCTCGATGTCCTTCACGGCGAGAACTGTCGCTTTCCATGTCAACGCCGGCTTCACGCGCAGCGCCGACTGGGGGATGGGGCCGCGCCCGGGAGAGATATAGCCATAGATCGCGTGACCGGGCCGCACCAGGTTGCCCCAAGCTTCGACGCGCCGGTAGGCGACAGGAATCGAACTCGAAAGATGAACGTACCGCGGCGAGCTCCCCTGCGCGCGAAACTCTGCGACGACGGAGTCGAAACGCGCGATCTGTTCCTCGGTCTGCTTGCTTTCGTAGTTCGCGGATGACGCAAAGTGCGTCATCAACCCTTCCATCGGCGCGCTAGCTGCAGCGACGCGGCGAACGATCTCCGCGGGCTCGGCACGCGTCCCCAGACGGCCCATGCCGCTGTCGATTTTCAGATGATAGGGAACACGCACGTCGCCAAGATCGTCGAGCGAATGCACCACCGGCGTGAGATGGAATTTCTCAAGCGCCGGGCGTTCTTCCGGCAGAAAATCCGCCATGACCAGAATCCGTGCGCCGGTCCCGGCTTCTCTAAGCGCGACGCCTTCTTCGACGTTCGAGACCGCCAGCCAGCGGACGCCTTCCGATTCGAGGACCCGCGAAACTTCGATCGCGCCGTGACGATACGCGTCGGCTTTGACCACCGGCATCACTTCCGCGGTTTCGGCGACTAGCGCGCGTACGGCGCGATAGTTTTCGCGAATCCGGCCGCGCGAGACTTCTACCCAGCTCCGCATTTCTTACATCGCTCCGCCGGCAAGCCTCGTCAGTAGCTTTTCGTACGCATCCGTCACTGCATCCCAACTATAACGATCGCGGACACGCTCGACTGCGCGCGCGCGCCATTGGTCGCGTTCTTCTTCCGTCATCCGCAATACGCTTTGCAGCACGTCCGTGAGATTTGCGTGAGTGAACGCGATTCCCGCGCCGCCGGCGACTTCGGCGTTTTCGGGCGTATCGAGATACAGGGTGACCGCGCCCCGGCCCATGGCCTCGATGAGCGCAGGATGCGTTCCTCCCACTTCCGTCGCGTGCACATAGGCGAAGCAGTGCGATCCCAGCTCGCGATAGCCTTCGCCATAAATCGCGCCGGGAATCACGACGCGCGCGTCCTTGGTAGCGCGAACTTGCACGATGTAATCCGCGGCGTAGGGCGCATCACCGATCAGCGCGAGCCGAAGAGGCGTGTCCACGCGCTCGAACGCTTCGCGGACCAGGAGCGCGTTGTTTTCGGGCTCCATACGGCTCACGTACAAGAAATATTTGCGGCTCTCCAGGCCCAGCGCCTTCAGCGCTTCGCACGTTTCGACGCGGCCGGTGTCGGCGCCATACGGGATCATCAAGGATGCGCGATGGTAACGATCGCGATAATACTCGGCGATGGCCGCGGCGTCGGTGACCACGGCGTTCGGCATCCACGTGGCCAGCCATTCAGAGGCGCGATACCAGGCCCTCGCCGCGCTGTTCCACTTTTTGCGATGGCGTTCCAGGCCGTCGACATTCAGAGCGACCGGCATGCCCAGAACGCGCGGCATCCAGGTGAACACTGCATTTGCGGCGTTGCAGTACAGAACTGCGTCGTGATGCGTGGTCAGCAAATGCAGTGTCGACAGAAACGTGTGAACGATCGTATCGAAATATTTGTGACGGATGGTGGGCAGGTATTCGAGCTGTACGCCGCGGTATTCGGTGGTAGTGGGTTCGCGGCAGTAAACGGTCACCTGGTGGTTGCGGGCCACCAGCCGTGTAGACAATTCTTCTGCGAAGGTTTCAAATCCACCATAGCGGGCCGGAATGCCGCGAGTGCCGACAATCGCGAATTTCACCTGGCAGGATTCCTGGAGAGTTGGGCCACGAATGTACACGAATGGACACAAATAACTGCTTCGTGTGCATTCGCGGCGGACACTTTCTTAGCCCGAGCCCACGCGATGAAATTCTCAGCCTCGCGCCGCACGGGCTTTGGCCAGAGTGCGCGCAGTGGGCCGCGGAGCAGGCCGGCTCACCGGCTCATAGGAGAACCAGCTGGCCATGTAGTCGTCCTTCGCACGGCGGCGCTTCATGATCTCCCCGCGCTTGACCACCACGCGGCGCCAGTTCCTGGCCAGGTACCAGAACGCTTTGAGCGAAGTCCGTTCGCGCAATAGACAGGCTCCCACCACCACGATGTCCCGCGTGGTGATCGAAAACCAGTTGCGCCGGTACAAATCCGAGGTCATGTTCTTGATGCGCATCAGGAACCGGTTCTTCACCGAGTGCATATTGATCTCGGGCGGCAGCGCGCGGCGATTGCCGGGAAGCACGTTGCGCACATGGTATCCGCGGGCAAGCGGCGTGTACACGCAGCGCCAGCCCATCAGTTGCGCGCGCCATGCCACGTCGGCGTCCTCGCGGTACACGAAAAAATCGGGGTCGAAAAACTCGCCCAGAATCGAAATGTCGTCGATCATCTGCCGCCGGTACAACGCAGCTGCCGCGGTAGCGCCGAAGACGTATTCGAAATTCAGATAATGCCCGTTGTCGATCTCCTGGCTGCCGCGATCCAGATGACGCAGCATCGGCGTGAAGTAGATGCCGGTCGAATCCACCAGTTGCTTATCCGGAAGATCGAAGGATGCGCGGATAGTCAGCAGTTTGCCGCACACCGAGCCCGCTTTGGGATCCATCTGGCCGCCGTCGACCAGCGCCTGGATGAAATTCTTCAGCAGCAGGACGTCGGGATTCAGCGTGAGCACCCATTCGCCGCCGGAAAGTGCGATGGCCTGGTTCTGCGCGGCGGCGAAGCCGATGTTTTCGTCGTTGTAATAGATCCGGCAGCGATCCTGAAACGGTTCGAGGATGTCAGCGGTGCCGTCTGTCGAGGCGTTATCGACCACGATGACTTCCAGGTTCGGGTACTTCTGTTCGAGTACCGATTCCAGGCATCGTTTGATGAACCGGCCGCTGTTGTAGGTGACGATCGTTACGGAAACTAAGTCGTTGGAGGCCATTGAATTATGAAGTCGGTACTTGAACTACCCCGCGCCTCCTGGAAGATATAAGGCACAGGCCCGCAAAACACGCAACTTTACAATAAGCAGCTACCGGTGAGATACTTCGCTCCCGAATGATCCCCGCGAACATCCGTGGAATCGAACTGAGCAGCACCGCCGCGCATACGGCCCGGTAACCCAACGCTGAGAAGTGCTTAGCTGCATACATTAGAAGGCTAACACACCAGTACCATGACCGGCAGCCCTCGGATAAATGACGGATAGAATGAGCTCCTTCATGACACCCCAGCACGTTGGGCAAGTACTCGATCTGAAGCCCTGCATCCCAGGCGCGCCGGCAGAAATCCACATCCTCGAACCAAATGGGATGAAACTGCTCGTCGAAACCACCGAGTTTTTTCCAGACGTCACGCCGGATCATGAGAAACGCCCCGGCCGGCTGCTCGACAAGGCCGGGCTCATCGAGCGAACGGTCCAGGTAGCGATACCGTCGATTCACTAGATTCGAAGGCCACAACCGGTTGATCCCAAAGAGTTCGAAGATCAGGGTCGCGGGCGTCGGGAATCTTCGAATGCTGAAGCCGGTCTGCCCGTGCCCTGTCGCGTCAACGAGTTTGCCCGCTGCCATTCCGTAGCGGCGGCTCGATTCCACCAGCGCGTCAACCGCGGACAGCAGATTCACGTCAGGGTTCAAAAGGAGGATGAATTCGGCATCGGTGGACGCGATGCCCTGGTTCACAGCGGCGGCAAATCCCCGGTTGGTCCGATTGGCGATCACGCGAGCTCCGTGAACCCGGCCGAGCGTAGTGTCTTGGGATGCGTTGTCGACGACAATAGGCGTTATCGCGGGAGCCATTTTAGCCAGACACTCGAGGCACGCCTCGATCACTTTTTCTGAATTGTAAGTAACAATTACCACCGCAGCAGCCAGAAGTATACCCTCCAGTACCAGTCGAAACCGGTCTGCTGCCCAAGGTCGAAGATGGCTCGCTCACTGGCGGCGAGGATCGTTTGTATCCCGTTCTTTTCGTTGGCAAAACCATCCCTACGAATGTTCCGGGCGATCCTGAACCCGGAAGCCTTACCGCGCACCCACGCGATTGCACAAAAGTGACGAAGTGCGAGAATTCCCCAAAGCAACTGGCCTGCCATGATCGGCCAGCGTGGCAATCCACGAAAGTACTTCGCCGTTAACACCACCTGATTTTGAGAGATCAGTCGAACCGTGTCCGAATTCCACGCTCCGAGCGTCGCGCTCCCCAGATGATACGCGACCGCTGCCGGAATATAGATCCCAACCCGGCCCCGGAGGGAACAGCGAATTCCGAAATCGACGTCTTCCAGATACGATCCGAACTGTTCGTCGATCGGCCCGACCTCACTGAACAGTTGGCGGCGGAACAGCGCTGCAGTCATGGGGGCGAAGCGGATCGGTTGGGGCTGATTCCAAACAGCCGAATCCGGTTTCCCGGAGCCGCAGCGGCAGGCGCAGGCGCCGCGGGAGATCTCGTCGAAGGTTCCATCAATGATACGCGGATCTCTGGCGGAAAGAGTTTTTCCCGTGGCGAACCATGCATCTCCGACATTTTCAAGCAGCGTCGCGAGCCACTCCGAGTCGAGAGTGACATCGTTATTCAGAATCGCGATCCAATCGCCGCGAGCAGCTTCGATCCCGCGATTCACCGCGGCCGCGAATCCAAAGTTTCTCTCTAAGCGCATGACGCGCGCGCCGTTGGCTTCCGCGAACGCCGCCGAATCGTCAGTGGAGCCGTTGTCCACGACAATCACTTCATCGAACGGCCGCCGCTGTTCGCTGATGCTCCGAAGGAGCGTCTCCAAGAGTTCGCGCCGGTTGCAGTGCGGAACGACCGCCGAGACGATCATGTGAACCGCTTCTTGATCAGGAACCAGAGGTTATAAAATCCATCGCGCCACGGATTCAGCTTGATTTCGCCGAGCCGCGACGTATACATGATGGAGATCTCTTCGAAACGCACGCGATGGCTTTTCAGCGCTTCGATCTTGATCTCTTCGGAAAAGGCCATGCCATCGGAGATCAGCTTCATGTCCTTCAGAATCGAGCGCCGGAACACCCACATGCCCGATTGCGAATCCCGCACCCAGCGGAAATACAGCACCGACATCGCGAACGACAAAACCAGATTCCCGAATTTATGTTTGAAGCTCATGGCCTGGCGGTCGCGCACGGGAAATCGCGACGCATTCAGAAAATCGACATTCAGGTGCAGGAACGCCTCGAGCAGATAGGAGATCGCATCCGGCGGATAGCTGTGATCGCCGTCCAGCGTGACGATCAGGTCGCCGGTAGCTTTCGCGAATCCGGTTTTATAGCTGCGTCCGTAGCCGCGCACGTTCTCGCGAATCACGGTCGCGCCGAAACTCTTCGCCACGTCCGAGGTCCGGTCGGTGGAGCCGTTGTCGACCACCACCACCTCGTCAACAAACTCCGGCATGCGCCGCAACACCGACTCGATTCCCTGCTCTTCATTGAGACACGGAATGATCACCGTGATCCTCTGGCTTTTGTACAATCCACCAGAATATCGCGCTCCGCACGGTATTATGGATGGCATGAAGCTGTTTCTTCTATTGGCGGCGAGCCTGGCCGCTTCGGCCCTTGACCTGGACGGGATCAAAACCGTCTATATGCTGCCGATGGCCAATGGTCTCGATCAATACCTCGCGATTCAGCTCACCACGGGTTCGATCCTTCAGGTGGTCACCGATCCGCAGAAGGCGGATGCTATTTTGACCGATCATGTCGGCAGTAGTCTGGAGCAGAAGCTCGATGAACTGTACGGACAGAAACAAAAGCAGGACCAAGATGCCTTTGGCTCGCAGCGTCCAGTCTCGCAGTCGATTTCCCGTGCCAAGGGCGCGATCTTTCTGGTCGATCGTAAGACGCGGAACATTGTGTGGAGCGACTACGAACGTCCCAGGAACACGACCCAGCCGGAGGTCAAGCACATCGCCGAGAAGATCGCGGCGAAGCTCGCTAAGGACGTGAAGGGCAAGTAGTGCTCACGTGCCGCTTCGAGGAAGCGCTCCTCTATGCGACTCGCCTGCACGCCGGACAAACGCGCAAGGGTTCGGGAGTTCCGTATATCTCGCATCTGATGGCGGTGGCCGCGCTGACACTCGAATTCGGCGGCGGCGAGGACGAAGCCATCGCGGCTTTGCTGCACGACGCAGTAGAGGACCAGGGTGGTCCCGAAACCCGCGCCGAGATTCTACGTCTATTTGGTCCGCGGATTACTGCCATCGTCGACGGCTGCACTGACACGGACGAACATCCTAAACCGCCCTGGCGTGCTCGCAAAGAAGCCTACATCGAACACCTGCGCACTGCGCCGCGTTCCGTGCGTCTGGTTTCGGCGTGCGACAAACTCCACAACGCGCGCAGCCTGGCGAGAGATTATCGATCGGAAGGGGAGTCCCTGTGGGACCGTTTCAGCGGCGGCCGCGAAGGCACCCTGTGGTATTACCGCGCGGTGATGGATGCACTAAGCTGCAACGGAAGCTCGCCGCTGATCGAGGAACTGGAGCGCGCGGTTTCCGAACTGGAAGCCCTAGCCTCTGCGTAACTCTGCGCCCTCTGCGTCTCTGCGTGATTCTGCACGTCCGCGCATCTTTTGCAACTCCGCTCGATACGAATCGACCAGCTTCTCCGTCATCACACGCATATCCCGTTTCTCGCACACAAACGCGCGAGCTCGTCCAGCCATTTCCGCGGCCTTGGCAGGCTGTTCCATGGCGTGCAGAACTCGTTCAGCGAATCCGGCGGGATCGTCCGCCAGCCCGCATATTTCGCCGTCCACCGAGGCCAATCCTTCCGCTCCGATGCGCGTCGATACTACCGGAATCCCTGCTGCAAAGGCCTCCAGCAGCTTCACTCGCACCCCGGAACCGCTCAGGATCGGGCAGACAAACAATGCGTATTGAGAAAGCGCGTCGCGCACATCGTCGACGAAGCCAATCAGTTCGATCGCGTCCGCTTCGGGAAGCGAATGCCGGGGCGGCGGATCCGATCCGATCACCACCAGCCTTGCGCGAGGTTCCCGCGCCCGAACCAGCGGCAACACCCGATGTACGAACCAGTGCAGCGCTTCGGAGTTGGGAAGATGGCGAAAACTTCCCAGGAACAACATCGTGAACGGCTCGCGTCCTGTATCGCGAAATGCGTACAGCGACGTGTCGATCCCGGCGCGATATTCCGGGTCGATCCGGCCGCGCAGCTGCGGTAAGAATGACTCCACGTAACGAGCGTTATCGTTGCTGCAGACCTGAACGCGATCAGCGCTGGGCAGCAAGGCAGTTCGTAGCGCAGCGAGCGCAGGTACTCCCAGCGCGCCTGGATCCGCGGGATGGTTCCGATCATATACGGTAGGCGTCGCGCGATCGATTGGAAATAAATGTCGTGCTCGAACAGAATGCTGGGAATGCGGCGGAACTGGCCCGCGTATTGCCCCAGGACGGTGTACTCGAGCTGAAGAACGTCGATCCGCCGCGTGTAGATCTGCCGATGGATCAACCAAGCCAGGTTGGGATTGCGAAATTCGCGGACCGCATAAGGTTCGATCGAGCCGATCGCTTTCCGTCGCCCTTCCATTCGGATGACGTATTCGACGGATGCACAGATCTTCTCCAGTTCCTCATGCGGCTTGCGCTCGTGCGGATAATCCAGCAGCACGATCAAGTGCAGTTCGCACAGCCGCGCGAGCTGTCGTACCGTTTGGTACATGAACACGCCGCCACCATGTACCGGAGGGCAGATGGGATAGGGCGAAACAAACAACACGCGTAATGTTTCGCCGGACATTTCAGCGAACGCGTCGCGAAAGTGCCCGCCCAGTGGCCTGCGAAACGCTTCGGTATCCGTGATCGCCGCCAGCCGCCGGGCGTGTGCGCGGGAAAGCATGGTGCGGGGAAGTTGGAGTGTCGCACGCGCGATTCCTGAGAGGCTCGCTCGCTCCGGTGAATCGCCGAACAGCCAGCTCAGCGTCGCGCCGGCCCACGTAAAGAAGAAGTGCACGGCAAGCCGCCGCCACTCGTGGATGTTCTTCCACGTGAATAACAGGAAGTTTTTCTTGAGAACGCCCTGGATGTAAGCGTCGCTAAAGCGGCGTCCGATGGTGCCACGATGCTCGTGATACACGACGCTGGCCGGCTGATACAGCACCTTCCAGCCGCGTTTCCAGGCCATATAGCCGAGATCGGTATCTTCCAGATAAAACGGCGCGAGCAATTTGTCGAATCCGCCCAACTCGAGAAACTTCTGGCGATCGAACGCGCAGGATCCACCTCCGCCGTAGAAACACGGATACAGTTCGCGAATGCCGGGCTCGATCCGATGCCCTACGCGCAGCGATCCCTGCTGCCACCAACCTTCGGTGAGCCCAGTCTCTTCACGCTTCTTGTTGGGATCGGAAAAAAAGATCTGGCAGGCAACCGCGAAGACGCGATCGTCGGTAAATCCATCCAGCAGCGGTTGGAGAAAGTCCGGCTCGACGCGCATGTCGCTGTTGAGAAGCACCACCACGTCGTTGACCGCATGCTTAAAGCCTTCATTCGACCCGCCGCCGAATCCCAGATTTTCATCGAGGGCAATCAGGCGGACTTTCGAAAAGTTCTCGAGCAGAAATTGGACGCTGTCATCCGTCGACCCGTTGTCGACAACAATGACTTCTGAGCCGGGACATCGCTCCGCTGCGGCGATCACCGAAGGCAAGTACTTGGCGAGCAGGTCCCGTCCATTCCAGTTCGGAATCACGATAGAAGCCTTGCGGATCGGGCTTCGCGGCTGTGCGGCTTCTGAACGGTCGCGCCGCCGGACCACCAGATCGACCAGCAAGAGCGCGAATGCAGTGACCACCAGGAACAGCGGGGCCAGCACTGCAAGCGGCAGGCCTTTCGCCAATCTCCACACCACGCGGGCGAACTGCCGCATTAATCCCGCACCTGCGGCCCGACTCCCACGGTGCGCCCCAGTTTAATCCAGCGCGATTCGCGAATCATGCGCATCTGCGCTTCCAGTTGCTCCAGGCGCTGCTGCAAACCTTGCGCCCAGACCGTCCGCTCGGCCACCGTCTCTTCGGCTCGATCGAGCAGTCGGACCGCCTCGACCAGCTCAGCGCTCTTGGCCGCAATTTCGCCCGACAATCGCGTCTCCGTGTCGAGCGCCCACTGCGTCCTGGCGCGATTCTCCTCTTCGAGCTCGACGACTTTGGCGGCATAAGCGGTCGCGACTTGTCCAGCCGCGGACTGCTCGGCTTTCAATTCGTCTTGAAGTTGCGCGATGCGTTCCAGGCCGCGGCGCCAATCCTTTTCAAGTTGGAGCGCCCAACGGTTGTGCTCCTCCAATTGCTCTTGCTGCTCGGCATGAAGCCGCATGAGCTTTTGATGATCTTCCAGCGACTTGGCCAACGAATCTTTCGTCAACTGCAGTTCGCTCTGAAGCAGCGCAATATGCTGCTCGCGTTCGCGCAGGAGATTGGAAGCTCGCGGCAGGTAGACGAAGCTTCGCGGATCGGGCCTGATGTTTATCCCACACAAGCCAACGAAGAAATGCGCATGATCCGGAGCGTGGCTGGCCACATCCATGCGTGCGTCGACCGTCGTGAGAATCGGCTCGACCGGGGCAAACGCGAACGATCCCGTACGGTTCTGCTGAAAGATCGCCACACTGGGAAAGGACGCCGAAAGGGCATCGCGGAACTCGGCGAAGGTGAACTCGTGAACGTGAAATGGATTGGGTCCTTCGGTTCCGCGCGAGTCCGTGTAGTACAGCCGGTTCGGTGTGGAAACGAGGAAGAGTCCGTCGGGATGTAGTACGCGCCGGGCTTCGGAAATCAGCGACTGCCAGTCGTCAAGATGTTCGATGACTTCGAACGCGGTAATGAGGTCGACACTCGCGTCGGCGATGGGGAGCGCGGTTACGGTTCCCCGAAGGAAATGGAGATTGTGACGCGGGTAGTTGAGCCGGGCATATTGGATCGCGTCGAAAGAAATATCGATTCCGATCGTGTCGCGGCTCAGTGGAGCGAGTTCCGCCGTGCCGTATCCGGTTCCACATCCGAGGTCGAGCACGCGGCCGCCGGAAACATATCTGGCCGCGAACGCGTAGCGCGCGATATGTTCGGCCCACAAATCTTCATTGACGGCGCCGGGAACGACGCGCTCGCCGGTGAATTCGGTCACAACAACGCGGCTCCCGCTCGGATCTTGGAGTTGATCTCTACGCGGCAAGGGAAATGAAGCTGGCCATAGATGAGCGCTCCCGACTTTTCCATGTGGAGCGCCAGAGCGTTATCGATCCAATCGCACATCGCGTAGTGCTCCAGGGTGCCGTCAGCGATGGCGGGTGAAAACGAGAATGCCGAGGCGTACAGATCCGGCAAGTCCACATAGAAATCGACGGTACAGACTTCGCCCGCCGGCAGCGGCGGAAGCGTGTAGCCTTCGCGCGCTGTGTTGGTGCCCGCGAAATCGACACCCAAATGATTCCGGAACATGAAACCTACAATCGGCCGGTCGATGTTCTTCTTCGCGCGCACGCTGATCCGTACGACGATTGTAGAACGGGGTTGGAGCGTGCTGAGCTTTTTTCCCGCGTAGTCGTAGGCTGCAATTCCCAGGATTTCCGCGCGCCCGTCGCCGAAGCGGTGGTCGATGTTCGGAATGTCTTCGACGATCTCTTCAGGCGGGCGATACGAATCATGCGCGGGGAGCGCCTCGTGATCGTGCCGGTAGGTCGCGTCCTTCTTCGCCATCGCGGCCAGATATTGCGACACCACCAGGTCGGTCTTTCCGATGGCCATGATGCGGCCATGTTCCAGCCACATGGCTCGATTTCCGATTTCCTTGACGTCCCCGGTGGCGTGAGACACGAACAGAATCGTGATGCCTCGCGTCCGCAGCTCATGGACTTTTCGCATGCAGCGCTGGCGGAAATATACGTCTCCAACGGAAAGCGCTTCGTCGACTAAAAGGATTTCGGGGTCCAGGTGAATCGCGACGGCGAACGCCAGGCGAACCACCATTCCGCTGGAATACGTCTTCACAGGCTGGTGAATGAAATCGCCGATTTCGGCGAAAGATTCGATTTCAGGGAAGCGCTGGTCCATCTCTTTCGAGGAAAGTCCGAGGATCGCGCCGTTTAAATAGACGTTGTCTCGTCCCGTGAAATCGGGGTTGAACCCGGACCCGAGCTCCAGCAGTGCCGCCACCCGCCCCTGTACGGTGGCCGTTCCAGTAGTCGGCTGCAGAATGCCGGCGCAGATCTGAAGGAGCGTGCTTTTGCCGGATCCATTTTCTCCGACGATGCAGAAAGTCTCGCCCCGGGGAACTTCGAAGGAGACGTCGCGCAACGCCCAGTAATCGGTGTGAAAGCGCCGCTGGTTGAAGGTAGCCAGCTCCTTCAACCGGTCGCCTGGGGCCGCATAAATGGAATAAGATTTCGAAACGCGCGAGAACTCGATGGCGCGATTCATATATTCATACCTTTTTATCTACTACCCACCGCCCGATCCTGTTTGCTACGCTCGTAATAACGCCGGTGTAGCTCAGGTGGTTAGAGCGACGGTCTCATAATCCGTAGGTCGCAGGTTCGACTCCTGCCGCCGGCACCAACCTCAAGCGGTCCTCACGATGTGCTGAAACAGCCGGTCAAGCTCTTCTTGCGAATAGTATTCGATCTCGATGCGCCCACGCTGTTCGCTTAGCTCTACGATCCTCACTCGGGTCCCCAAAGCTCGGGTCATCTCATCCACCGCAGCCTGGACGTTGGGATCCGTTTTCGTGGGCTGCTTTTCGCGTCCAGGTTTGCCACGATCCGACGTCAAGTCCTGCACCAGCGCTTCCACCTGGCGGACCGACAAACCTTGTGCCGCGGTTTTTTCGGCGACTTCGATCTGCTGCTCGGCGGAGCTCAACCCTAGAATGGCGCGGGCGTGACCCATCGATAAGCGCTGCCCGGCCACCAATCCCTGGACCTCTTTCGGCAGCTTGAGAAGCCGCATCGTATTGACGATGGAGCTCCGCTCTTTGCCGGTCCTGCGCCCGATCTCTTCCTGTGAAAGTCCCAGCTCGCGATGGAGGCGCTCGTAGGCGTGCGCGGTTTCAATCGGGTTGAGGTCCTCACGCTGAATGTTTTCGATCAGCGCGAGTTCCAGCATGGCCGGGTCAGCCACATCCTGAATCACCACCGGCACTTCAGTCAGGCCCACCAGTTGAGCCGCCCTCCAGCGTCGCTCCCCCGCGATGATTTGATAGTCGTTGCCGTGCTTTCGGACGATCAGCGGCTGGATGATCCCGTTGGCGCGAATCGAATCCGCGAGTTCTTCCAGGCGTTCCGGCTGGAACACGGTTCGCGGCTGCATGGGGTTAGGCTGGATCAGATTGATGGCAAGTCTATTGGTTGGGACCGCAGCGGGCGGAGGCGGAGTCGGGGCAGTGCGCGCAGGAAGTAAGGCCGACAGTCCCTTACCGAGCGCCTTGCGTTGCTTTTCGGTTGCGCTGTTCATTTTCAACGATCTCCTTGGCGAGCTTGAGATAGCTCTCTGCGCCGCGCGAGCGTGGGTCGTACTTTAGAATCGGTTTGCCATAGCTGGGCGCCTCCGCCAGACGAATGCTGCGCGGAATCACCGTTGCCAGGACGTCATCGGTGAAGAACTCTTTCAGGTCATCGGCAACCTGCTTCGTCAGGTTGGTCCGGTCATCGAACATCGTCAACAAAATACCTTCGATCTTCAGCGAATGGGCGAATGTCTCCCGGATTCGATCAATGGTGTCCATCAGTTGCGAGATCCCCTCCAGGGCAAAGAACTCGCACTGTATCGGGATCAGAACCGAATCCGCGGCAACCAAGGCGTTCAGCGTGAGTAGATCCAGAGCTGGGGGGCAATCGATCAGGATGTAGGCGTATCGTTCCCGAAGGTGTTCCAGCGCCTGCCGCAGGCGATACTCCCGTTGTTCAAGGTCGACCATCTCAAGGTTGGCGGCCACCAGGTTCTTATCAGCCGGCAAAATGTCCAAGCCTTCGCATTCCGTCGGGATGATCGCGTCCGCCAGACTTCCGCCCGAAATCAAGGCGCTGTATAGAGTTGCCGTGGACGCGTTCTTCTCGATTCCCAAGCCGGTGGTGGCGTTTCCCTGCGGATCGGAATCGACCAGTAGGACTCGTAAGTCATTGGCGGCCAAGGAGGCACCCAGATTGATAGCTGTAGTGGTCTTCCCTACGCCGCCCTTTTGATTGGTGATGGCGATGACTTTTGCCACGTCTCGTCAGATTCTAGCATGTTCTTTCTAGTGTTCCACGTGGAACATCGCCACGACTCTTCTTTCGCTCCCTGGGATCTTGAGGACAGAATCGGGAGGCGTCAAGCCCTCCAGATCCGGCTCGCTCATCAGGAGGGCGGCACGAGGTGCTAGCCGGAGCTTCAGAACGTCAGCCGGCGTAACAGCCCGCGCCGTAACCCAATCATAGGAGCCCTTTAGATCCTCGGCCCGGCCCGCAAAGACTTGCACATTCGGAAGATCTCGCGAGGCTTCGCGAAGAAAGACTGCCTTCCGTTGATGCGATTCGACCAGGGTCACCGAGCTTTCGGGCCGTCGGATTGCAACTGGTATGCCTGGAAAGCCCGCTCCCGCGCCGACATCGACAATCCGGTGCGGCCCCTCTGGCAACGCTTCGGCCAGAAAAAGGGACTCACCGTAGTGCAAATGAACGGCATCCTCCAAACGTTCGATGCGCGTGAGATTGAGCTTACGATTCCATTGACTCAGCAGATTGTAGTGCTTCTCCAGAGTCTCCAGTTGCTGAGCAGACAGCGGAATTTCGCGGCCAAGGAGTTCTCGAAAGGTCACCGCGAGATGCTCAAGTAAACGTCCAGGACCGCGACGGCGGCAGGTGTCACTCCCGGAATCCGCCCAGCCTGTCCCAACGTCTCCGGCCGGACTCGCTGAAGCTTCTCACGGACTTCTGTAGAGAGGCCTGGGATGTCGCCATAAGCGAAATCGATGGGGATGTGTCGACCTTCCGCATCGTGCAACCGATCCACCTGGCGTTGCTGCTGCGCGATGTAGCCTGCGTATTTCAGCTCCGTCTCCAGCGTGTCAGTGACACCATGTAGAGGCTCTTCCTTCAATTGCTGCCGGATCCATTCGCTGAGCTGACTGATTCGAGCTTCCGGGCGGCGGAGCCAGATCGCCATCGACGGCAGGTCCTTACCGGCGCCGGTGGTTTCGAGGAGCGCACGAAGCCGGGTCTTCTGTTCCTGCTTGTGCAGATAGAGCGACCAGCGCTCTTCGGTGACCAGCCCCACACGGCGACCCACGGGCGTTAAGCGCTCATCCGCATTGTCGATGCGCAGGTGCAGACGGAATTCCGCCCGCGACGTGAACATTCGATAGGGTTCATCGGCCCCCTGACTGATCAGGTCGCCGATAAGAATGCCCGTATAACCTTCGGTCCGGCCGACGATCACCGGGTCCGAACCACCGATTCGGCATGCAGCGTTCAGGCCGGCGATCAACCCCTGGCAAGCTGCTTCTTCGTACCCCGACGTGCCATTGATCTGACCGGCCAGGAACAGTCCTTCGTAAGTCTTCACCTCCAGCGAATGTGTCAGTTCCCGGGGATCAATCGCGTCATACTCAATCGCATATCCAGGCCGGATCATTTCCGCATTCTCGAGGCCGGGAATAGATGCGACTACTCGTGTCTGAACATCGATGGGCATGCTGGTGGACATGCCATTGACGTAGATTTCATTGGTATCGAGGCCTTCCGGTTCCAGGAAGATCTGGTGCCGTGACTTGTCCGGGAATTTTACGATCTTGTCCTCGATCGATGGGCAATAGCGCGGCCCGACGCCTTCAATCTGTCCGCTGTACAGCGGCGAGCGCGGGATGCTTTCCTGAATGATGGCATGCGTCTCTGGCGTCGTATAGGTGATGTAGCAGGGTACCTGCTCCCGCTCGATTCTCTTTGTCAGAAACGAAAATGGAGTCGGTACCGCGTCCCCATGCTGTGGCTCGAAACGAGACCAGTCGATGGTTCGCCCATCCAAGCGCGGCGGAGTTCCCGTCTTCAGGCGCTTCCAGGCCAGCCCCAGCGAGCGGAGTTGATCGCCCAGCAGATTCGACGGCGCCTCCCCACTCCGGCCGCAACTATACTTCTGTTCGCCAACATGCGCCAGTCCATTGAGAAAGGTGCCCGTGGTGACAACCACTGCATCGGCCTCGATAGTTCGGCCATCGCGCAGGGCGACGCCGGTCACGCGACGACCCGAAATCACCAACTGGGCGACCTCTGCCTGCAAGATTCGGAGATTCGGCTCTTTTTCTAGTATTTCGCGCATCCGCAAGCGGTATTGTTTCTTGTCACACTGCGCCCGTGGCGACCACACCGCCGGACCGCGGCTGGTATTGAGCAGCCGGAATTGAATCCCGACAGCATCCGTCACTTCGCCCATTACTCCGCCGAGTGCGTCGATCTCCCGCACCAGGTGGCCTTTGGCGATTCCCCCGATCGCGGGATTGCACGACATCTGCGCGATCAGGTCCAGGTTCATCGTGATCATCGCGGTCTTGAGGCCCAAGCGAGCGCAAGCACGCGCCGCCTCGCAGCCGGCATGTCCGGCTCCGACGATCACTACCTGATAGCGCGTTTGCATTTTGGGTCTAATGCTATGATGCCAGGGGTCGAGGCTCTGGGGCCACTGTGAAGATTCTTGTGATTGGCAGCGGCGGACGCGAGCATGCGATTGCATGGCGTCTCGCTTCGGAAGGCCACCGTGTGTTTGCAACACCTGGGAATCCAGGAATGGCCGCGGTGGGCGAGGTCCTCGCGACCAATGATTATCTTGCCGCCGCCGAAAGCGTGCACGCCGATTTGACCGTGGTAGGACCGGAAGCGCCACTCGTCGCCGGCGTCGTCGATCAATTCCGCGCGCGCGGTTTGGCTATCGTCGGACCGGATCAGAACAACGCACAGCTCGAGTCGAGCAAGATCTATTCGAAGGAATTCATGCAGCGGCTGGGGATTCCTACCGCTCGGTTCGCCCGTACAGAAACCAAAGAAGCTGGCGTCGCGGCGCTGTCTCGGTTCAACTTTCCTGTGGTCGTGAAAGCGGACGGCTTAGCTGCTGGAAAAGGCGTCATCATCGCACGAGATCCGGCTGAGGCACATGCGGCGGTGGACGCTTTGGGACCTCGCCTGGTGATTGAGGAATTCCTCCAAGGCGAAGAAGTGAGCTTCATCGTTCTCAGCGATGGCCGCAACTTCGTTGCATTCGACGCGACTCAAGATCACAAAACCGTCGGCGACGGCGACACGGGTCCCAACACCGGCGGAATGGGCGCGTATTGTGACGGCCGGATCCTTTCCAACGCCGATGCGCAAAAAGTGATCGACACCGTGATCGAGCCCACCATTCGCGCGACAGCTTTCACCGGATTTCTCTACGCCGGTCTGATGATGACTGCCGACGGCCCCAAGGTGCTCGAGTTCAACGTCCGGCTGGGCGATCCCGAGACGCAGCCCTTGATGCACCGCATGGATCCGTCGGTGAGCTTCGCGGATCTGCTGATGCGTGCGGCGACGAAATCGCTCGCCGGCGCGGAGCTACGCTGGAAGCCCGAGCCTTCGGTCTGTGTGGTCCTGGCCGCCGCCGGCTATCCGGGCAAGGTTCGCACCGGCGACGTGATCAAGGGGATCGAAAACTCCGGCGCGCAAGTCTTCCAGGCCGGCACAAAACTTGGCCCTCAAGGATTGGAAACCTCGGGTGGCCGCGTTCTGGGCGTAACGGCATCGGGCCCGGATCTGGCAGCCGCGATCGAGAACTCTTATGCCGCAATCAAGAAGATCCATTTCGACGGGATGCACTACCGCGGCGACATCGCGACCAAGGGGCTAAAGCGCTGGTACAATTGAGGCTAAGCGGGGACGTAGCTCAGATGGATAGAGCGGCCGCCTCCTAAGCGACAGGTCGGCGGTTCGAATCCGCCCGTCCCTACCAGAACACTAGGCGAAGCCGCCGTCCGCGATTCGGTCAAGAAGTAGGAACTCGGGGCGCAGTGTGGTTAAATGGAGTTTTACCCCCTGTACTTCTCAATATGGCTTACGTAATTGCAGAACCCTGCGTTGGAGTGAAGGACGCAGCATGCGTCGACGCGTGCCCGGTGGATTGCATCCACCCCAAAAAAGACGCGGATAAATTCGCCACCGAAGACATGCTGTACATCGATCCGGTGGAGTGCATCGATTGCGGCGCGTGCGTTCCAGTATGCCCGGTCTCGGCAATCTTCGCCCTTGACGATCTGCCGGAGAAGTGGTCAGACTACGCTCAAAAGAACGCCGCGTACTTCGGACGGTAAGCACCACTCCCAAAGTGGAATCAACTCACGCGTTGCCGAAAACTGGCACTCTGGATTTCCGTCTCCCACACCTTCACCTCGCGAATGTGGACCGGGACTTCGGCCTTTAAAGATTTGACCATCTCTTGGTAGAAATACTCCGCGATGTTCTCGGCCGACGGATTCTTTTCGTCGAACGGCGGGATGTCGTTCAGGAAGACATGGTCCAGCCGATCGATGATCGCCCGCATGGATTGCTTCACGTCGATGAAATCCACCAGCAGGCCGGTCTCATCCAGCTTTTCGCCTTCGATGACCACCTGCACTTTGAAGTTGTGGCCGTGGACGTTTTCACATTTGCCTTTATAATTCCGCAGCGCGTGGCCGGCGGCGAAGGTCTGCTCTACTGTGACTTCAAACATAGTCGAAGAATCTTTCTACATCGTCGCGTTTCGTGGTGAACGCGTAGTCTGGCAAGCTGTCGAAGAAAATCTGGCCGTAACGCGTTTTCGTGATGCGATTGTCGAGCAGCACCAGCACTCCCCGATCGCTGCGGCTGCGGATCAGGCGGCCGAAACCTTGCTTCAACGCGATGGCAGCTTGCGGGACCTGATAAGAATTGAACGCATCGCCGCCGTCATCCCGGATCGCTGCGACGCGAGCTTCCACGATCGGATCGCTAGGCACCGCGAACGGGAGCTTGTCGATAATCACCAGGCTGAGCTGATCGCCGGGCACATCTACACCTTGCCAGAAAGATGCCGTCGCGAACAACACCGCGTTCGGCGTCGAGCGGAACTCTTCCAGCAACGCCGTACGCGGCCCGGTTCCCTGCAATAAGGTTTGAAACGGAACTTCCAGCGAAACACGATCGTAGATCAGCCGCATCTGCTGATTGCTGGTGAACAGTACGAACGCTCGGCCGCGGCTGAGGAACAATAGCTCGACGATTTCGCGCGCGGCGGCGGACGTGAACGCAGGACTGCGCGGATCGGGCAACTCTTGCGGCACGTACAGCAGCGCCTGCTTGGAGTAATCGAAATGACTCGGCACCACCAGTGTGCGGGCGTTGCGCAAGCCGAGGCGGATCTTCGTGAACTCGAATTCTCCCGCGACCGCCAGCGTTGCCGACGTCAGCACCACCGAGTCGACCGTGTCGAACAGCTTCTCGTCAAGGATCTGCGACACGTCGATGGGCGTAGCTTGCAAAAATGTTCCTCGGCCGCGGCGCTCGATCCAGTAGACGTAACGACGGTCGCTGCCTTCCATGAAGAATTGGAGCCGCCGAGCAACTTCGCGAGCGCGGTGGACCAGGGGAATCGATTCGTCAGGCGCGGCTTTCAGCAACTCCAGTTGAAGCGAGATCAGCTCCAGCCCCGCCAACACGTCGCGATACACGTCTTCGTTCTTGATGAGGAACGCCTCGTGCGACCGGAACGCCGTGCGTCCGTCAGGCGCGTTGAACAGCGACAGAAAATGAGTGGCACGCTCGCTGACCGTGAGCAGGATGCGATCCAGTTCCCGGCTCTGGAACTCCTTGCGCATGGCCAAAGCGCCGACGTCGCGGATCAATTCCTCGAACTGATAACTGGACACGGAAACGCCGAAATATTGCCCGGCGACTTCCTCCACGTCATGCGCCTCGTCGAAAATCGCGGCGCCGTATTCGGGGATGATCCCGCCCGCGTCGGCATCGCCTTTTACTGCCAGGTCGGCAAAGAACAGATGGTGATTGACGATGACGATGTCGCTTTCAAGCGCCTTCTGATGCATGCGCGTGATGAAGCATCGCTCGAACTGCGGACACTTCTGGCCGGTGCAACGATCCGACCGCGCGTCGATCTTGGCCCACGCACTGCTGGATTCGGGAAGCGTCTTGATCTCGGCGCGATCTCCGGTTTCCGTGGATTTTTCCCACTCGCGAATGATCTGAAAATCGGCAACCTCTTCCAGTCCCTCCAGCACCGGCTCCTTTTCGGCGTCGTAGATTTTCTGCCTGCAGGCGTAGTTCGCGCGGCCCTTCATATAACAGGCTCGCAGCGCGCCCAGGTGCTTTTCGAGAAATGGAATGTCCTTGAAGAAGAGCTGCTCCTGAAGATTCTTGGTGCCGGTGGAGATCACCACGCGGCGTCCGGATAGAATGGCCGGGACCAGGTACGCCAGCGTCTTCCCGGTTCCGGTTCCCGCCTCGACAATCAGGTGCCTCTTGTCCGCCAGCGCCGCTTGCACCGCTTCCGACATTTCGAGCTGCCCGGATCGGAATTCGTAGTTCGGATGCCACTCCGAAAGGAGCCCCTTGCGGCCAAAGAACTGGCGAACCGTCAGGGTTTTTGCGGGTGCGGCCACGTACGATTTTAGCGTGTTCCCGGAATCATGCCGCCCGGTTTGAAACAAGAATGACTAGATCCGGCTCTATCAGGCATGTGCAGACTCGCTTTATCCCTTTGGCTCCTCGCCCCGTCGCTTATATTGGCAGGTCAGGTCACTCTGAAGAATGGCGATCGACTCTCCGGCGCGATCGTGAAATCCGATGGCAAGAACCTGGTCCTCAAATCCGATCTCGCAGGAACCGTCACCATTCCATGGGACGCCGTCACATCGATCGCGTCGACCGAGCCGCTGAACATTGTCTTGAAAGACGGCGGGACGGTCGTCGGCACCGTGACCACGGCTGACGGTAAGTTCCAGATCGCGACCGAGGCCACGGGCACTGTTAGTGCAGCCCGGGAATCGGTCACGGCGATTCGGTCCAAAGAGGAGCAGGCCGAGTACGATCGCGTCCGCAATCCGCGCATCACCGATCTGTGGACCGGCTTTCTCGACCTCGGCTATGCGACCACCCGAGGCAACACTGACACATCGACGTTCACCCTGAACACGGACGCGACGCGCAGCACCACGCGCGACAAGATCGAGGCGCGATTTACGATGATCGAATCCTCCAGCGACGCTTCGGGAAAAAGCCTTACCACCGCTAACGCGAAACGCGGCAGCGTCGGCTACAACCTGAACATCACCGACAAAATCTTCGGATTCGGATTGGTAAATCTGGAGAGCGACCAGTTCCAGAGTCTGGATTTACGCTTCAACCCGGCGGGCGGCCTCGGCTATCACGTCCTTAAGACTCCGAAAGCGACACTCGACGCGCAGGTCGGCGCTTCGGAAGACAAAGAATATTTCTCAACCGGTCTCAACCGCAGTTTCACGGAAATACTGACGGGCGAAGAATTCGTTTACAAACTGAACAGCGCCACCTCGCTGCATGAACTCCTGCTGTTCTTCCCGAATGCCAGCGACAGCGGCAACTATCGCATCAATTTCGATTTCTCCGCCACCACCGCCATCCGGAAATGGTTCGGCTGGCAGTTTACGGTCAGCGATCGCTACCTGAGCAATCCGATTGCTGGACGCAAAACCAACGACATTCTGTTCTCCACCGGGCTCAGATTGACGTTCGCGAAATAGCTTGCAGCCACCCGCATCTTGGCCGGCGAACGTTGGCCTCCGTCTCGCTGTTGGCGGCATATGTACCCGCGAGGCATGCGGCGTCCGTCGATCCTATGACAGCGTTGCGGGAAGAGTAACGCGACCGAAAGGACGGTGCATGGTGAAACGTTCAACAGGCATGGTGCGCCTGGCAGGCTTGTGGCTTGGAGTATCTGCGCGAGTGATCGCGCAAACTCCGTGCGCCGAACTGGAAGGCGCGACGCCGCAAGCGCTGCTCGAGTATTTGCAGGGCGACCGCTCGTCGTTGAAACCCGCGTGCGTCACTCACGCGATGATCAATATGAGCCTCGCCATCGACAAAAAGAGTTTTGATCGCCGTGCAGAGGCGATCAAGACTTTGGTGGGGTTTCTCGACTATCGCCTTCCTGACGAATCGCCGCTGCAACGCGCCATCTCTCTCAACCGGAGCCCCATACCCGCATACGACGCCCTGTTTATTATCGGCAAGCCTGTGGTGCCGTCCCTTATCGAGGCGATCGCCAGTTCGGTAACATCTGACATTCCGCGAGCCAATGCGATAGAAGTCGTTTTTGCAATTTACAGCAGGGAGGACTTGCCTGAAGCCGTCCGCGTACTGAAGTGGGCCAGCGAGGCGAAATCCTCGACTGATTCGGAAGCTTATTATCGCCTGCGCGATGCGGCCCGGAAGCTGGCCGGCAAGTGTAAGGGTGAGATCGAATACGCCTGCGGGCACGCCTTCTATGTCGACGAACCGGACAGCAAGCGGTAGCCATCTGTACCGAACTGCGCCGGTTACAAACCGGCGCGCAGGCTGCAAGCCCGCCCCACGATTCGTCACTTTGAAAATTCCTTCTCGAATGTTGCCGCGAGTTTCGCGTCGCCGCGCGCAGTCGACGCGACTTGAACGCGTTCGCGATATTCGTCGCGAAAACGACCCGCGGCTAACGATCCGATGGCTGTGATCGCATCGTGCTGGCGGCCGGCGGCGATGACGGACAGCAGGAATTCCGCAGCCGCAGTCTGACGCGAGGCCCCAAGAGTCAACAAGATAGCGCGTTTGACTTCGTCGCTTGGGTTCGTTTGGTAATTTTCAATAAGCGTCGCGGAGGCTTGCGGATCGTGACATTCGCCTAGCGCGGCGGCCGCTTCCAGGCGAACATCCGGGTCCGGGCCGGTGAGAAAATTAGCGACGAACGGAATGTAATCCTTCGGATCAATTTCCAGCAGACTCATGAAACATTGTCCGGTGACTTCCGCGTCCGGGTCTCCGGCGAAGGTCTTAAGTCGCAGCAGGAGCAGGCTATCGAGACCGGGAATTTGCGCGATTGCACGAGCGGCATCCATACGGACGGTCTTTGCAGGATCGGCGGCGAGCGCGTCCACGAGATGCGTCAGAATCTCGAAACGCGGCAGTGGACACGCGACCAGCGCCATGGCGCAAGTGCCTCGCAAAGTCTGCGCCGAGTCCTCGGGGCGACCGTAGGACGGTTCCAACTGAATGTGCTTTAGCCCGCGCAGAAACAGCGCCGCGTCATCGCAGCCCATGTCCTTCAGCGACTTGGTGATGGCGTTCTTGGCCCAGCACTTTGGATCGGACTTCACAGGATCGGTCATGAAGCGGTCGAAGGCAGCGGCCAGATCGGGGATCAGCGCCTGCATTGCCACCTCGCCGGCTACAGCGGCCGCTTTGGAGACCAGAAAATTGTTCCGGTCATTCAAGGCTTTGCGCAGTTGATCCACGTCAGGAGCCGAGCGCAGCGCCGCGATCGCTTCCAACTTTTTGTCAAATCCCTGCTTGCCCATTCGCGTCGATTGTAGCGGAGATTTTGGATGCTCATCCCCGACGGCCAGGGTTGTGCACCACCTGCACATTGGTCGTCGGCTTCCCAGCGAGTCAGGTTGCGGTGAAGTAAGAAGACAAGCCCGCCCGAAAGCCGGCTCGCCGCCACGACTGGCGGCCCCACATGCGTGACCGGCCGGGTTTGAGAACATATAGGTATGAGAACGGTGGCGCTTACGCTGATGATTTGTGGGGCGGCTTCGGCGGCCGAGATTCCCAAAGGCACGCATGTCTTACTTCGGATGGTGAACTCGATCAACACACGAACGGCGGCCGAAGGCGACCAGGTCTACATGCAGACGGCTACGCCAGTCGCTGTGGACGGGAAGATTCTGGTCCCCACGGGAACCTACGTTCAGGGCACCATCTCACACGCCAAGCGAAGCGGGATGGTCGCAGGGCGTGCGGAGCTGGGGATTCGCCTGGAGACGCTGAACCTGAACGGAAAGGCGCTGAAGATCTCGCCACGGCTCAGTTCGGTGGATTCGAACGATTCCGGTCAAAAAGTGGAGCAGCAGGAAAACATCATCAAGCAGGGTTCCGATTACAGCACAGATGCGCGCCGTATCGCGATTCTGGCCGGTAGCGGCGCCGGTATCGGCGGAATCGCGGATCGCAGTTGGTCAGGTGCGGGAATTGGCGCGGGGGCGGGCGGAGCGGTGGGAATCGCCACTACGCTGCTGACGCGCGGCAAGGAAGTGGAGCTGCGGCAAGGCTCGACGCTGGATGTTACATTCGATCGCGCGATTACGATCGAGTGATCGTGGCTTTACTTCTTGACCGACACGGTCTGCTCGCCATCCATGTAGCCGATGTATTCGGTTCCCGCCGCAGCCACCAGCTCCTTGGGCGGCTTCTTGTTTACCGGTTCGAGCGGACGTTGCGCAGGGCCGTTGGGACTCTTTCCAGGAGTGGCGCGGACGTTCAACTTGTGACCGTCGATTGCGTCCACCTGCATCAGACGGAAAGTGACCTTACCGCCGCCCATGCCGAGGAATTTCTTTTTTCCACCGATGTCCACCACGGCGCCGCTTACGACCGATCCCTTGGCGATCACCACCGTGTCGCCGGCTTTGAAATCCTGCGCGACGGTGAAGTGGATCGGCTGGCCCTCCTGCACCTCCGCGGGAACATCCGCGGACAGAGCAATGGAAACCGGCGCGCCATCGGGAATCGTGACCACGGTGATTTTTTCGAGGGTACGCGTAATCGGAACGGGCACCGGAGCCGGCGTCGCCACCTGGACGGGCGGCGCTTGGACCGGTGTTGGCGGCGCGGGGGTGGGCTGCGTCGTTTGCGAAGGAATCACGGCTGGCTGCTGGGATTTTGACGTGTTCGAAGGGACTCTCGCGCCAGAACTTTCCGCTGGAGCAGCTTTCGGATTGCGCATCCCTTCAATCACGGGCGCGGGCACGTGGGCTTTGGTGAGCCGGATCAATTCGGCGGATGACAGATTGAAGTTGGTCTTCGACGACCGGATCTGGCTGATGATGACTGAGTTGGCGACCTTGGCGTCCACCAGCTCGATAACATTGTCGTTGGTCAGAACCGCTTCGACCGGCGCTGCGGGCGTCGGGGCCGGTTCGGCCGGCGGTGGAGTTACCGCGGTGGGCGGCGGAACGGCGGGTTGAATCGAGACGCCTCCATCGGGAGTGATTTGAACCGAGACATTCCGCGGCGTCCGATGGCGTTTCACCCAGGCCCAGGTGCCACCCGCGGCTCCGATCAGAAGCACACCGCCCATGATGGCCGCGATCGCGGGATTGGGATTGCCCTTCTTCGAAGAAGCGGCTGGAATACGCGGCTTGTACAGTTGCCCGGAATCGGATTCGTGTTTGAGCGCGGCCAGCGCGGCCTTCACGTCCTGCATCGATTGCCAGCGATCGTCGGGACTTTTGCGCAGACAGCGCTTGATCACCTGCTCGATCTGCGGGGGCACATCCGGCGCGACTTCGGCCAGCGGCCGGGCTTCATCGCGCAGAATCGCGGAAAGGGTAGAGAGCGCGTTGTCGCCACCGAACGCGCGGACGCCCGTGACCATTTCATACAACACGACGCCGAACGAGAAAATATCGGAGCGCGTGTCGACCTTCTTGCCTTGCGCCTGCTCGGGCGACATGTAGCTGACGGTGCCGATGATGGAGCCTTCGACAGTCAGCGGCGCATCGGCGATAGTTTGCGTCGCGTCGACGCCGGTGGTAGTCACAGGGCCCCGGTCGGTCAGCTTGGCCAAACCGAAATCGAGGATCTTCACGAGGCCGGCTTCGGTCACCATTACGTTGGCCGGCTTCAGATCGCGATGCACGATGCCGACGGAATGCGCGGCATTCAGAGCGTCGGTCATCTGAACGGCGAATTTGAGCGCTTGCGGCAGGCGCAGGCCGCCCTTGGGGATCAGATCGACCAGAGTTTTTCCAGCGACGTACTCCATCACCATGAACTCGGAATCGCCTTCGGAAAGGATGTCGTGAATGGTGATGATGTTGGGGTGGTTTAGCGCGGAAGCGGCTTGCGCTTCCTGAATGAATCGCCGCCGCCGTTCAGGGTCGCCGGAGCTTGCCGTGGAGAGCACTTTGATCGCGACAAAGCGGTTGAGCCGGGTGTCCTGGGCCTTAAAGATCTCGCCCATTCCACCCGCGCCAAGCTTTTCGAGAAACTGATACTGCGCGATCTTCTGGCCAACCATAGGGAAACTCCGGAATCCTACAGTGTGTCACAGATCCGTGTCGAGTGGGGAATACAGGGTCGTGCCCGGGAATTAGCACCTAGGTCTGAAGCAGCGGGCCTATCCGGCCGATCATCATTAAGTGAACTGTCCGAATTGCGGCGCGCCGATGCAGCTTAAAACGGACGGCGAGTTCTTCACTTGCGAGTATTGCGGCAACATCCACTTTCCGGCTGCGAATGAGGACGGAGTACGAGTGCTCGAGCCAGCCCAGGAATCCTGCCCGGCTTGCCACGTCGGGCTGGCGCATGCGGCCATAAGCGGGCACCGCATCCGGTATTGCGAGCGCTGCCGCGGGATGTTGATCGGGATGGATACTTTCGCCGACATCGTGCAGGATCTTCGTTCGCGGCGCGACACCACGGCGGATGCGCCCCGTCCACCGGATTGGCAGGATCTGAATCGCAAGCGCAGTTGTCCGCAGTGTGGAAACCTGATGGATACGCACTTGTATGGCGGGCCGGGAAATGTCGTGATCGACGATTGCGAACACTGCGCGCTGGTGTGGCTGGATTACGGCGAGCTGCAACGAATCGTGCGCTCGCCGGATCATCATTATGCGATTGAAGATGCTCCGGTCAGGACGGATTCCGAATAACGTCAGGACCCGGCCGCTGTCGGATTTTCGTTGACGATCAAGCGAAACACGTCGGGCCTGGCGTAGTGGCCCACCACGTCCAGATCGTACTTGCCTTCGACGATTTCATCCAGATTGATATCGGCGGTCAGGATGGTTTCGCTGCCATAGTGCGGCCCGGCTAGCAGGGCTCCTTGCGGATTGACGATCACGCTTCCACCGCGGATGAGGACAGTGGATGGATCGTTACCTTGAATGGCGGGATAGTCTTCGGGACAATCGCCGCGCTGCAAGAACTGTACGGCGGAAAGCACGAAGCAGCGTCCTTCAAAGGCGATGTGCTGCATGGAGCGCGCCCAGGTATCGCGATCGTCCACAGTGGGGGCGCAGTAGAGCTGGATGCCTTTCGCATACATGGCCGTGCGAAACAGCGGCATGTAGTTTTCCCAACAGATCACTGCGCCGATTTTTCCCAAAGGCGTATCGAAAACGGGCATGGTGGATCCGTCGCCCATACCCCACACGAGGCGTTCCATCGCGGTGGGCATGAGCTTACGATGCTTGCCCATCAGGCGTCCTTGAGGATCGAAGAACAGGGCGGTGCAATACAGGGTGCCGCCCTCGCGCTCAATCACGCCGATCACGATGTACAGGGCGTGTTCGCGGGCGATTTCGCCGATAGCGTCGACAGCGGGACTGGGGACGTCGACGGCGCTCTCGAAGTAGCGGCGATACATGACGCGTCCTTCCGGCGTGCGGCCGCCGACACGTGCGCCGAAGTCGAGGCCCTTGGGATACGCGGAGACGAACGCTTCTGGGAAGACTGCTAACTTCGCGCCCTGCGATGCCGCGCTGGCTGCGAGCGTGCGAATTTTCGCAATGGTGGCGTCGCGGTCGAACACGACCGGTGCAGCTTGAATGACAGCGGCTCGGAAGGAGGACACGGGGATTATCGTAGCAGGCGTGGTCACACCGGGCAACGCGCTCCATAACTGTCCGCCTTTGGATTGTGCGTCTTCCCCAACAACGCGCTCCATTACTGTCGCGCCTCAACTGACGGCCACGCGGATTGTAGGTGTTTGAGGCGCGACAGTCATGGAGCGCGTTGGGCTGCTTTGAGAAGAAATGGGGGATCGGAGCACTCTTGTTTAGTGACCTATCTGATCACATTCTCAACCTACGGTAGCCATCTTCACGGCGACGATCGAGGGTCCGCGGATCCGCAGCACAATCAGGTTGGCGCGCCTGCCCGGGAGCCGTCGACAGCGCTCAAGCGGTTCGAGAAGAGAGCTATGCGTTCTCCGCCATATCTGATGGACGAGCGGCGGCGTGAAGCCGTATTGCAAGCGATCACGTCAGTTTGTGAGTTCCGCGGGTGGACGCTTTTCGCGGCACACGTGCGGACAAATCATGTTCACGCAATCGTTGAGATCGACGGAAGCGTCGAGGAAGCCGCGCAAGACTTCAAGACCTATGCCAGTCGCTCGCTGAATGAGAGCGGGATTGATGCGGCGGGCCAGAAGCGTTGGACGCGGCATGCGAGTGTGCGTCGGGTCATGAGTGACGAAGCGCGCGAGCGGGCAATTCGGTATGTAGCGGTTCAGGGAGAGCCGCTGGCAGTTTATGTGCGGCCGGAACGGTCTTGAGGCGCGACAGTAATGGAGCGCGTTGGCATTCTACAAAAGAAACGGCCGGGCCCGCCGCGGAGGATCGGCTACTGCCCGGCCGTATGCGCCACTCACAAGGGTGGAGGGAGCAACCTAAGTTAAATCGCTAGGAATAAAGTATTGCCTTGGCGATTCACAAGCAGGAGCACTGGTTTGTCTTTTGTTGTTGCACTTATTGCCTGCTTGAATTCGTTGACGCTGACGACGGGTTTCCGGTTGACTTGCTGGATCACGTCGCCACGCTGCAAGCCTGCTTCACCGGCCCGGCTGCCTGGATCGACCTGGTTGACCAGGACGCCCTTGGTTGCGGGTCCCAGCTTCAGCTCCTGGGCGACGTCGGCCGTCAGGTTTTCCACGGTCACTCCTTCGAGCGCGTCGTTTTTCTCACTCTTGCCGATGGAAGCCTGCGGTTCGTTCTCCGGGAAACTGCCGAGTTGAACTGCCATTGCCTGCGTTTTTCCATCGCGGAGAACTTTCAGATTGACTCGAGCGTTGGGATCGAGCATCCCGACCTTCAGCCGAAGCTGGTTTGCATCCCCGATCTGTTGGCCATCGATGTCCAGAATGATGTCGCCCTTCTGCAATCCGGCTTTGGACGCCGGGCTGTTGGCGGTCACATCGCCCACCAGCGCGCCAGTCGTGCGCTCGACGCCGAGAGCCTTGGCCATCGCCGGGGTCACATCCTGCGGAAGAATTCCGAGATAGCCGCGCTCGACTTTGCCGTGCGCCAGGATCGAGTCCAGGTCGTGCCGCGCCAGGTTAATGGGAACGGCGAAACCGATTCCCTGGTTGCCGCCGCTGTGGCCCGCCAGGATTGCCGTGTTAATTCCGATCAGATGACCTTCATCGTCCACCAGCGCGCCGCCGGAGTTGCCCGGGTTGATGGGAGCGTCGGTCTGAATGAAGTCCTCCACCTGTTCGATGGCGCCGTTCAAGCTGCGCCCGGTCGCGCTGACGATGCCGCTGGTGACGGTTTGGCCGACGCCGAACGGATCGCCGATGGCGAGCACGATGTCGCCAACTTCAACCTTGCTCGAATCGGCAAGCGTCAGGGAGGGAAAATTCGAGCCGTCGATTTTCAGCACCGCAATATCAGTACGCGGATCGGTGCCGATCACGCGAGCTTTCATCTCGCGTTTATCGGATAACGTGACCATCACGTCAGTCGCGTGATCCACCACATGGTTGTTGGTCAGGATGTAGCCTTCAGGACTGACGATGACGCCGGAACCGAGGCTCTTTTCGCGCTGCTCGCGCGGGACGTTGAAACGGCGCCCAAAATCGTCGCCGAAAAATTGGCGGAAAAGGGGATCCATACCCTGATCCTGATCGCCGCCGGAACCTCTCATACTGGTTTTCACCACTCGTGACGAAGAAATGTTCACTACGGCGGGAACTACTTTCTTCACTACGGCGGAGTATCCGCGATGCGCAGCGGCTTCGGACCGCGGCGAAGTCTTGATGGTGGCCGGCGGATTGGTGTGGTCGGTGGTCGCCGCCCGCACGCCAATGAAGCCCGTCACGGCCAAAGCTGTTGTAATTGCCACCGTCATGAGTCGACGGCGACTTGCGAGGAAACTGTTCATGTGTCTTCCAACCTCGATACCAGATTAGGGCGCGGCCGTCGAATCGCCCATAGAGCCAGGCAGCTAATCACGCCCCTTTCGACGGGGTATCTGGCATCCCGTATTCAGGGGATGTATGCTTTCTCCATGACGAAAATCCTTCTTTTCACGCTGGTAACAGGCTTGGCCGTGGCCCAGCAGACGCGGACTGAGACCGGCGGAAACGCGGCCAAAGAGGAAGTCCGGCCCAATAGCGACAGGGTTCCGGACGTCTATGCGGTCTCCAGCCAGTTCGAGAAGGTCCTGATTTTCCGATTCAAGTACGACGCCAACCTGCTCGGTGGTTTGGAAAAGATGGTGAAAGAGAATCACATCGTCAACGGAGTGATTCTGTCGTGCGCGGGGTCAGTGCGGAATTACGAGGTTCACCAGGTGAGCAATCGGACGCTACCGGCGAAGATCATGATTGAGAAGGACCCGTCGGCGCCCGCCGACATTATCAGCATGAACGGTTACATCATGGGCGGGAAAATTCATCCGCACATAACGCTGGCGACGCCGGAAAAGGCGTTCGGAGGCCATCTGCATCCGGACACCACTGTATTCACGTTCGCGATCGTCACGGTCGGCGTTTTGCCGGATAGTCTGGATCTGAGCAAGCTCGATCAAACGAACTATCGGTAGAGTTCAATGCTGAACTGCAAGCGTCGCGGAACTGGGAGTAAAAGCGTTGTTATAGGCCGCCGAGATGCCCAGGTCCCCATCGGGCGCCGACGACGGGACCACGATGTTGAATTGAAACTCGCCGGGCGCAACTAATCCGGCAAATGGAACCGCGGCGGGGTAACCGCCGATCCCCACGATGAGCTGGCTGGTCAGGATTCCGGACTGAGTCAATCCGCCGCTCACGATCGGTACGGTGGTGGTCCCGAATCCATTGGCGTAGACAATAATCGTCTCACCCGGCTTGGCGGGCGTGCTCAGGCCGGGATAGAGGGTCGGCGGTCCAATCAGCGAACCATCCGTATGCGTCGCCGTGATATGGGTGGCGTCGAAGGTGAAGAATGCGAGCGATAACGGCTGAGCCGCATTGTTGACGACATTGCTTTTCACCCCGCCGTTGGTTACTTGCACGGCGACCGTTCCCGAGATGGCGTCCGGTGGTGTGAGGATATTCACCTGCGTGGGACTGATGAAGTAAACGAACGCAGGTTTACCGTTGACGGTGACGCTTACGCCATCAAGCTGGATAGGGAGCTGATTGTTTCCGAAGTCTGAGCCTGCCCAGATGCGCGTGTCACCTGCCGGGGCGAGGTTGACGCCCTTCACTTGAACCCAGGTGTTGGGCGCGATGGTCTGCGATCCACCAAATGCGTTCGAGACCAGCGAAATGGTGGGGGTGGTGTTGGCGACCGGCGCATTCACTTTGCGCACCACGTTTGCGCTGGCATCGGAAACATAAAAGTTTCCGGCGCTATCGACCACCGCGTCCTGAGGGTTTTCAAATTGAGCGGATATTGCTGGACCGCCATCTCCGGTATAGCCGCGCGTCCCGTTGCCGGCCGCCGTGGTGATCGTTCCGGACGCGTCGACTTTGCGGACCCGATTGGTGGTCTCTGCAATGTACAGGTTTCCGGCACTATCGGCGGCGAGGCCTACGACGCTCTTGACTTCGGCGCTGGTGGCCGGTCCGCCGTCGCCCGTATCCCCCAGTGTTCCATTGCCGGCCACGGTTCGGATGATGCCGCCCGTATCCACTTTCTGGACCCGCGCGCCCCCGCTGAAATATAGGTTGCCGAGGAGATCGACCGTCACAGACGTGGGCTGCTCGATTGGGACCTGTGTCGCCACGCCTCCGTCGTTGGCAGTTTGCTTGTTTTGAGGCACGTTTCCATTGCCGGCAACGGTCGTGATCACACCGGTGTTCCGGTCCACTCTACGGATACGATAGTTCGATGAGTCGGCGATATAGAGGTTGCCTGCGGCATCCACCGCGACGGCATTCGGAAGGTTGAGCATGGCCGATGTCGCTGGGCCGCCGTCACCCGAATACCCTCCTTGGCCGAGCGAATTAGCAGTTCCGCTGCCGGCAAAGGTGGTGATGACACCTGCGGGGTCCACCTTACGGATGCGGTTGTTGTACAAATCGGCAATGTACAGATTGCCGGCGTTGTCCACGGCGATGCCATGGCCTGGGAACAACTGAGCGCTCGTGGCCATGCCACCATCCCCGCTGAAGCCGCTGGTTCCGGTGCCGGCGTAAGCGGTAATCGTTCCGCTCGCGGATACTTTGCGGACGCGCGCGATGCTGGTCTCGAGGATGTACATATTTCCGGAGCTATCCATCGCCAGCCCAGTGGGTGATGTCAAGCCAGCCTTGATCGCTGGTCCGCCGTCGCCGCTGTAGTTTCCGGAGCCGGTGCCCGCGAAGGTTGAGATTATGCCCGGTTGTGCAAAGCAGATTGCCGGGAACGCCAGGTATGCGAGCCTGCTAAGCAGAACCGCAATCGAGCGTCTAACTTTATCCATAATAGAATGAATAGCTTGCACGTCTATGCCTCCTGTAGGCTTCTCGAACGCCGAGGGAAAATCCTGATAAAGATTAAATGCGAGGATGGCGTCGAAAACTGCGAAAAAATCAGGCGCAGGTGATGCTCATTCGATAAACCACCGGCACGACCGCATCCGCCCTGTAAAGCTCGGACAAGAAGCTGGCTATTGCCATTTTCTGAAGGGGGACGGAGCGCTCCGTCCCTTCTGGCCGCAAGCTGCTGATTCGGTTGTGTAGAAAATCAGGAAATTGAAGGGCTCGATTCAGGCTGTCCCTCTCGTCTCTCTCGTCTCCTCTCGTCCCTCTCGTCCTTCGTGTGCTCCGCGCTGCTGTATGCGGTAGCCGGCGGCGTACTGCGGGTTCTTCGCACGCCAGTTCGCCTGCGTCGTCTTGCGCCGCGCTGTTTGGCACTCGGGCTTACTGCACGCGCGCTGGCGTGGTCCTACCCGTGCATTGGGACGAAACCACTGGCGGCAGATCGAGCAGGGTCTTTTCCGGGGCGCGGGCATCGTGAATCATCATCACCAACCTTTGCGCAGATGCTTGGCGTCGAGTGCCGGGCACACGGTATTCTGAAAAGCATGGGCGGTCCAGCTGCCGGCGTCTTACTCCACCGGGTTCCAGAAGATCACGACATCCTTGCGCTCCGCACGTGGCTGGGAGGCACCGCCAGATATCACGACGCTTCAGGCGATGCCGATCTACTTAAAGGATGGGAGTTCTTCCTCAACTGGCCAGCAACATTAGGCGATGAGCCTGCTGAAGGTTCCTGTCTTGGGGGCCTCAAGTTGTGTCTCATTGATCCTGATGCCGAATACAGCGGTGACTCGTGCTTCTCTTCTGCCGATTGGGCGCGGATTAGCCTAGCTCTAGGTTGGATGCCGGCCTGCGAGCTGTCGGTCTGGATTAACTGTAATCGGCCGCGGGATCATAAAGTCCTAGGGTGGTTTTCTGCCGAACTCGCGACAAGATTCGACGGGATGATTGACCTCGACGGAACTCTGGCCCTCCCTGATCGCGAAGACTGGAGTCGCTTCGGCCTTGCCGGACGCGTTGTTGAAGCATCTTACTCCATTGATGCGAACCGATCCGGCAGCGTCCACCTCGTCGATCCCGAATTTCTCCGCGCCTGGATGTTCCAGCCGCAATTCCACATGATCAAGTAATGTCCCCCGAGCTTGCGAGCGGCGCGCCGGGTGTCGTGTGCCGCTGGGGCAACTCCTCAAGACGGGGAGATCCTGGCGGCGCTGCTTCAAACCGCCGCACGCCAGTGCCCCAGCTTGCGTGGGTCACTTTTGGCGAGTAGCTCCGGGCAAATCCTCGCGAGCGCCGAAGATCCAGCGCTGCGCGGCTTGTGTTCATGCGCCGCGCCATTTCTACCTTGCTGATTTTGTCCTTCTTCATCGCTTGCTGAACCTGCCAGGCCAGCGTCTCTTTCAGCGCGACCGCGCGGGTCTCTTCGAGGACCCCTTCCTCTTTCAGGAAGTCCTCCAGTAAGGTAAAAGTAAGGACAGGGCACTCAACTACCAATCTCACAGCGAGATCCACTGCACGCGGATATTTCTACTGCCAATAATTCCGATCCAGGCTCCGATACTGGACCGCTTCAGCAAGATGCTTCGCGACGATACGCTCGCTCGAATCGAGGTCGGCGATGGTGCGCGCGACTTTGAGGATGCGATCGTGAGCGCGCGCGGACAGGCCCATGCGCCGGACGGCCATTTCCAGCGTTCGCTCTCCAGCATCGTCCAATGTACACAGGGAACGCAGGACGCGGACGGGGATATGCGCGTTGTAAAATCCCCGGGCATGCTGGATGACGCGCGCAGCCTCGACTTTGGCGGCGATGTGCGCCGAGGTCACGCCTTCATCCTTGCCACGCAGCTCCTGATAGGGAACCGCGGGAACTTCGACATGCAGATCGATCCGGTCGAGCAGAGGTCCACTGATCTTGGCCAGGTAGCGTTGGATGATCCCGCCGGTACAGCGGCATTCGCGCGTGGGATCGCCGAAATAGCCGCACGGACACCCGTGCAGTTCACGACTGACACTAGACCGAAATTCGCTGGACCCGACGATGCCTTGAACTGGGGTCTACCACGGGCGTTTCGGGGGCAGCGGCAATTGCGCGATCGGGAACCAGCCACGACTTCACTGGGGTAGTCCGCGTGGTAATTACGGTATTCTGAACGATCGGTTGTCCAGTTTTCGTTTACCGCGATCGGCGAAGCGACCTTTCGCCCTGGATTTTAGTAGGCGAAACTGGGTCTTCGTAAGGACCATCTCGCGACAGATTTGCTCTTCGCCTTGTTCATCGAGGTAAAACCGGCTCAGGACTTCCCGTTCTGGTTCAGATAGAGCGGCAAGCGTGCTCTTTGCGAACTCGAAGCAATCCCAAGTGATAATCGCCTCTTCTGGATTATCGTGGTCATTGATGATGAGGTTCATCGCCCTGTTACTTGCCAGCTGAGTGCGCCTCCGAACTGCAGCTCGGATATGGGCGAAAACTTGTCGTCGAGCGATCGTGGTAGCGAATCTCAGGATCGTCTCAGGCTCACGCAATTCGCCGCGTCGGATGGCGCCGATCGTTTCGATGAACGTGTCGTGGAATCGATCATTCGCATCGGGCCTGCCGATCTGCTTGAAGAAGTACGGCTCCAGCTTTACCCAGAGGACACGGTAAAGCAGTTCCGTCGCGCCCTCGTCTGCGGAACGAACGAGAAGAATCAACTCTGTCCAGTTATGTTCATCTGGACTGAACGCAGTTGCACCGTCGCATGTTCCCCTATGCTCGGGTAATCCGCATCGCGTCTAAGACGGTTTCAACACTGTGTCTCTTTTGAGCGGCTCGAAGGAAAAACGAGTTCAATCTCGTCTCAGTAGCCGCAATCGGCGCCCTTGCGCGGCGGGCCGTCCCTTGTTGCGCCCTAGCGCCATCGGCTTCCGTGCCGTAGGGCTAAACGGATTACGTTTCTTGGGGATGCCCAAAATGCGTCTCCGGTACAAACCGTCGAGTATTGCGATCGCTTTGTTAAGTTTTACGATCTCGGCGCGAAATCCGTCGATCCACGTGTCTATGTTCATTTCTTCCTCGATGAATGGCCCGGAAATTCCAAGGCCGATCGGATGGCATCAAGGAGAGCGTCCGCGGTAAATGGCTTTTCCAGAACCGCACCAGCACCGTCTTTGAGTGTTCTCGCCCCCAAAACGTCGACTTGGGCAGTTATAAAAATGATCGGAATCGTGACGTTCATTCGCGCAAGCAGACGTTGCAGTTCTGGGCTGCCTAAATGTGGCTTATCCAAATCGAGGAGCAGACAACCCACCTTGTGGTCCTGGTCGCCGTCAAGGAACGCTTCGGCGGACTTAAACACCGCAGTCCTATACCCGGCCGATCTGACGAGGCTGCCGATGCCGCTGGGAGTGGACTCATAATCGTCCACAATGCCGATAAGCGACAGCACTACGTGCCCTCCTCGTCCCTAACCGACGATACGGCCCAAAGCAAAGGTCCGCAATTAGAAGGATTCCCTAAGCTGTCGCTCCGAGCAGTATCAGTGAATGTACCTAAGTAGTTGTGTGCGACCGATGGGCCTGGGACGCGATTTAGTTGGCTGACTGCGCACCGGCCGATTAACGCATGCGGCGTTCATTTCAGACTTCGATTATCCGCTGGCGAATCGCATATTGGATGAGATCGCTATACGTGCGTAGATCGAGTTTCCGCATGATGTTGAAGCGGTGCGCGTCCACTGTTTTCACGCTGAGTTTGAGAGCAGAAGCGACTTCTTTATTAGTGCGCCCCAGTGCAAGCAGGCGTAGAACTTCCAGTTCTCTTGGTGTGACACTCGGAGATGGTCCCGGTATGCTGTTCTTTGCCAAATCGCCGATGATCAGCGTGGTAACTGCTGGCGAGAGAAACGGCTGGTTTCTTTCGATGGATTGAACTGCCCGAACCAGGTCAAGGCCGGCGTCGGATTTCAATACCAGACCGCTGGCGCCGGCTGCCAAAACTCTGGTCGCCATCCGTCCCGATTCGTGCATGGTGAGAACAAGAATCTTCCCGTTTGGATGGACCTTGAGGATTTCGGGAATAGCCTCCAACCCGCCCAGATCCGGCATCGATATATCCAACAAAACCACGTCAGGCTTGTGGCGTTTCGCCTTCGCAACGGCGTCCCAGCCCGTGGAGGCTTCGCCACAAATTTCCCACTCCGAACGGGTCTCAAGAAGGGTGCGGATTCCCTTGCGGACCACCTCATGGTCGTCGGCTATGAGAATACGCATTTTACCCATGAGGGATGTCAGTCGAGCGGAAGAACCACTTCCAAATTAGTACCGCTTTCCGTGGAGTGGATTTCGAACCGGCCTCCGAGTTGCCTGACCCGCTCCCGCATACCCGCAACGCCGACGCCCGCCGGGGCGGCTGGCTCGCTGGCGTGTTTAAAAGCGCTCTTTTGCATGCCTCGGCCTTCATCTCGGACCTCCATTGTGACACCGGCCTGACTCCGGTAGATGCGAACCTGGGCCTTGCGACTGCCGGAGTGTCGATGGACATTGTTCAGGCTTTCCTGCAAAATTCTGAAAAGTGCAGTCTCTGTTTCACGCGGCAACCGTTCGAGCTCGGACGACAACTCCAGATCAACGGAAATTCCGCTCCTGTTTGCGAACCCATTAACATAATCACGGGCGGCGTCGGCCAGTCCCAGCTCCTCCAGTTCGGGCGGATGCAGAAGGTAAGCTAAGGTTCTGATCTCGCGCAGGCATTCGGCGGTCAAAGCCAGGCTCTCGGCGAGGGCCCGCTCCGTTCGCGCATCTGCTGCAGCCGATAAATGCACTACGGAAAGGTTGATGGCCAGCGCGGCCAGCTTCTGTCCCGTACTGTCGTGAAGTTCCCGCGCCAGACGGCGACGCTCATCGTCCTGCAATTGGAGCAGTTGTCCGGACAGCTTGCGGACCGCATCATCGGCCCGCTTCCGCTCGGTGATGTCACGGTAGATCGCATAAACCCACGTGCCTCCGTCGGGGACTGAGAAGGGCGCCAGGATCACCGCAACATTTAAACGGCTCCCATCTTTGCACCGGCAAACGTCCTCCGCATCGACTCGTTGCCCGCACTTCACCAAGTCCCAGTACCCCTGATCTCCCGACTCGTCGCAGCTGATCAAGTCCCTAAGCCCACGTCCAAGCGCCTCCTGTGGCGAGCAGCCAAAAAATCGAGTGAACCGCCGGTTTATGCGGACGACTTGATCGTGCGCATTCACTAAGGCGACAGCACTCGGCGATTGCTCGAACAATTCATCGAGAAGAGAGCTCTTCTCCTGAAGGCGATCGACCATCGAGGTCAGCAGAGTAATTACAAGGACCATCACCGGTACGCCGCCAAAGCCGGTGATCCCCAGAACCGCGACACTGACGGCGTGGGAAAGGTCCGGCGGTGTGGTAGATGGGGTGAAGGTGGCGGCGGCCATCGCAAGGTAGTGCATGCTGGCGATGGCGCCACCCATTAGCAAGGCGCTGAGAAACTTCCGCTTCCACCGATGCGGTGGCTCGTCTCGAAAAAAGAACGCCAGCCACAGGGCCATTCGAGAACCAGCGATCGCGACTAGGACCGACAGGGCCACGAGCAAGGGCGAATGGTTGCACATGGCCGAAAGGCGCATCGAAGCCATTGCGACGTAATGCAGCGCCACAATCCCGCCACCCATCAAGATGCTGCCCGCCAAAGCGTTCAGCAATCCGAATTGCCGCTGGACAACGACTAGGCCGACGACGGAGGAGAAAACGCCCGCTAGGAAAGACAGCAAACTCGTCGGCCAGTCGTACTGGATCGGTACCGGCAACCTGAAAGCCAGCATCCCAACGTAGTGCATGGACCAAATACCGGCTCCCATCGAAGTGGCGCCGCCCATGAGCCAGGCATGCCGATGCCAGCCCCGCGACCTGGTGACGCGCCCCGTGAGGTCGAATGAAGTGTATGACGCCAGGATTGCTATCAGGACCGACAAAACGACCAGACGGTAGTCATAAGAACCGAGCAGCATCTCGTCTGTCATGGTTCGTCCTGAGAAAACGGGTTGAGCCAAGATGGCAGTTTCTAGAGTACTCCCTGCGATCGTGGCTGTCTGGCTCGACGCCTTGAACTTGCAGCACTGGCCTGCTGCCGCACATAAAAAGGGTTCACGTCACAGAGCCCCTTGCCCTCGTTGTCGGAGAATGTGGTCATCTTCACGTTGTAGTCTTCCTTACTACCGATGGAAGTAGGACTCAGGGAATGTCGTGGAGAACTGGTGGGCAGAGAACGCACTACTCTTTCTTGATGCTCGCGAAACTCGACTACCCGAAGGCGGTGCAAGTCATTCGTGCAATGCGCGGTGGGGCGCAAGCAAAACTGGTGCTGGCCGACAATGCGCACCTGTACGTCGTGAAGTTCACTAACAACCCGCAGCAGCGCCGGACCCTCATAAACGAGGTGATCGCGACGACGGTTCTAAAGGCACTGGGGCTGCCAGCCGCCGGCTTTAGCCCAATTGTCTTCAAAGCATCGTTCCTCCGGGACCAGCCCATTTCACTTGATCACGGATCGCGTTCGATCGAAGTCCCGGCCGGGTTGCATTATGGATCACTTTATCCGTCTCTCAGCTCGGGAAACTCACCGGCGATTTACGATTTTCTTCCGAGCGCGATCTTACGAACGACAGGCACCACAGCGGCTTTCTTGGGCGCCTACGTTGCCGATCAGTGGATGTCTAACATCGACAAACGGCAGGCGATCTTCTATCGCGATCCTAGCAGGCGGTGGCGTATCGAGCTTATTGATCACGGCCAAACGTTCGGGGGAGCTCTGTGGAGGTTTGTGAACTCGTTCGACTGGGGGACATTCATCGATCCTGCCGTATATGAGGGCGCGAAATCCTTCGATGAGGTCAACGTTTGGGTCGAATTGGCTAGGGCGCTTGGCCACGAGGTGTTTGAGGCCGCATTCCTATCTGTACCGGAAGAGTGGATCGAGGATGACGGTGAGGCACTTCAGCGCCTCTTGAACCAGCTCATCGAAAGACGTCGAAATCTCTCACGAATTGTTGAAAACGCAATGTCGCACGAGAAATCACCGTTTTCCGCAACGCTGCTGCCTCTTCACTAACCGGCCCGCTTGGCGTGCCTTCGAGGCTTGGATCGATATCGCGTCCCGTTGCCAACTCTTCCGTCTCTTGGAACAACCCTATCCAAGCCCGATTGCGAACCCTGCGAGGGCGGTCCTTTCATTCACATACCGGACGGAGGCGATGAATGTTGTCACCAGCCATGAATCGACAATCCGTCAGGCGTTTCGGTCGGACTGAACTTTCAGCCGTAGAGTAACTGCCGTACCTTCATAGCTGGAAGTTCGCGACGTTGGAGCGTCCTTAGCGCCTGCTTCGCCAAAATTACAAATTCGAGCGTATCCTGAAACGCCTCTCGGCACCCATCACAGTGGAGGAGGTGCTCGATCAGACGTAGGGTCTCATGGGCTGGAAGTCGCTGAAAAACAAGCTCTTCCAATACGTCCTCAGTGGGATGTTCAGTAGATATCGTCAACTCAGTCTCCATAAAGGTGAGTACCTTCGGCGTGCAATCTTGCACAAACAAACTCGACCTGGGAACTCTGATGACCCTAGTGCGATCTGGCTCGAAAATCTCTCAATGAAATTTGCCGAGTGGCAGGCGAACGAATCGGCTCTTACCGATCCTCCCGAACTGGGCCTTAGCCCTTGATTTCATCAAACGGAACTGTGTTTGTGTGAGACTCATCGCTGCGCATATCTCGACCTGAGTTTCTTCGTGCAGATAGAAGCGCGTCAGGATTTCACGTTCGCGCTCCGATAGCGTCGTCAGTACCTGATCGATCACCTTGAGGCGCTGGCGACTGACGGCTTCCTGTTCGGGATTCTCTGGACCGCCCTCTAAGGAGAAGTCTGGGCCAAGCTCCATATGGGTGGCCCGCGTGTGGACCATTTGGTGGATGGATGCCGCCTTTTGCCGCTGACTGATAGTCCGCACAAAGCCCATGAGCCGTCGAGGCTCGCGAAGCTGGCCGGCCAGGATGGCCTGAACAACAATCAGAAAAGCATCGTGGACTCGGTCGCGGCACTCCTGAATGCCGATATTGCGACAATAATACCCGCGAATGCGGGGGAATACTTTGTACAATTCCTCCATTCCGTCTGTCTCGCCGCATTGAATTTGCTGGACAACTCGGGCCCAGTAGGCGTAGTCCTCCTTGACAGGGGACGCAACGCTCCCGATACCCGTCAACGCGGGCGAGGCCGCATTTCTCATGGTTTCCATTGGAAGTCCTCCAACCTATGCGTGCGCAACCACTGCACGTGGTCCCCGCCCCCTATTGCATTGGATTAGTAGCGTATCCTAGTGAGTATTCTCATCGAACATGTTGGATTATCATCAAATTCGCGAAGGAATAATGCCAGACGGCACGGAAGGCCCCAAAACACCCGCCAACGCGGGTGAGGGTGCATTCTTGGTCGGTTACATCGGAAGTCCATTTGTGGGCAACCAATGCATTGGTCCCCCCCTTACCCCGTCTGAATGTCCATTTCCAGGGAGTATTGCCATTGAACAAGCTGGATTAATCAAAGACGCTGAAAGGGATACTTGTCAGGATAAGTTCAGATTTTTCTCGTCAGAAATGACCGCGATGCAGCGCAACCAAAGGCCGCTCGATGTTGATGATCGTGAATCGTCTAGAAAACTGAAGTGGATATAGGTGGATAATAGTGCGCATTAGGTACTAGTACTTATCATTCCGAGCCTTGAACCGCTTACGTCCAGGAGGCCGCGAGGGTTTCGTCTTCCAGGGCCGCTACTGGTTACGGACAACTCGTCTCCAGTATTTTTTCTGAGAATTTTCCCACACACGCTGCACTATATTGCTGTCCATTGCAAAGAAGGGGCGCTACTACGCTCATATCCGCACACCGGGCGAGCGCCCCGAAAGACTCGATGGTTCTCTTCGCGCAGCAGGCATCCGTCTTCCGGTCAACCTCTCGCGGCGGGATTGCACAGCTTTCACGCATCGAAATACAAAGTCGTTAACGGTCAGCAGCGATTACATTCAAGCCCTTAGGAGGCCGACGCTGGGCTCAAATGGGAGCTCGTCAAGAGATGACGAAGCAGTCATCGAAGAGGAACCCCGAGATCAAAAAGCATGGAGAGAACCCGGCTACTGAACCGGAGGGAAGATGATGATTGGATCGCCCATCGAGGTCTCCTTTCTCCGTATCCTGAACCTCGGCGGTGCGGAGGAAAACCGACAGATCGGCGGTGGTGGCGTGCCATGTGGGGATGAGAAACGCGAGCAAACCCAAGGTTGGGTGGCCGAGGGGCGGGGCGATACCAGCGAAGGAACAGTGGGTGGTACGGGCGTAGTCGACGTGGCTTGCTCACCCGTTGATTCCATCTCAAGTAGGGTCGTCCTCAGCACCCCGAGAAATTGTTCGATCCAGACCAGGTCGCGCTGGCATTCGTTGCATTTCAAAAGATGCAGATCGACCGCATCCAAGCCGGCTATTTCATCGAACCGCCGCATCGCATACAGCTCGAGGTCATCTTCTGTAACGTGAAGCACAGACGTGATATCAGTACGCATCTTCGGTACAGACATTACCCAACGATCCCCAACCCTGTGGATCATAGGGATTGACTTGATCGCAGTGAAATGTGTGAACTGAAGCACTGTCCTCTTACTACAGGCGGTACTAGTCCATAGTGGCATCGGGGAAGGATTTTTCTCATCGATATTTTATTTGAAGGGTTCTGCTTCGGGCCCGCTACATCAGCAACTTGGGGGCGCTCGTCTCCAATGAGCGCCCAAGGGGTCCGTCTTCCAGGGCCGCAAAAATCGATTAGTGCCAAGCTGCGCTGGTTTTTTCTGAGAATTTTCTCCTTCGCACCCAACTATATTCCTGTCCATTCCATAACGAAGGGGCGCTGCTACGGCTTAGGCTCACACATCAGCCAGCGCCCCGAAAAACTGTCATCATATTCAACCTTCTGACTGCGTTCCGAGCGGCGCTTTATTCTTCGCGATGGACTACTCGCGTTATCGAGAAAATAGAGTGCTTCGTCTTCGGGGTCTTCAAAAATCGATTAGTGCCACACAGCTCCGGTTTCCCTGAGACTTTTCCACTTGAGAACGCACTATTCTCCCGCAGTCTGTTTCAGCATAAGGGCGCTACCACCCTATTGCTCGCACACTGGGAAGCGCCCTTAAAAGATATGCTCGTCTCCATTCTTCTGGTTGGGTTCCTTGCGGCTGGCTACGCTTGGGTACGATACTCTCGACGTCCACGCCCAGAGAACGGCCATGACCGGGCCGCACGTCGTGAGAGGGATTGGTACCCCACGGCAAGCGAGTGTTCTCTCCGGGCTACCAATTCGGAGGCGCGCAAAATCTAAGATGCCCCGATACGGCAGCAAGACCCGACACGATCACCATCGACGGATCACCGAAATCGTCGCAAAATACGCCCGGCAATCTATGCCTATGTCGTTTGCCGCGTGGCCGTTAACGAGAAACGTACGCGCGATTTGCACGGCGCTCGATGAGCTTCAGATACCAATTCCAAGTAACTGGAAGGAGGGGCGAACGCCATCGCTGCGACGCCTTGGCCTGCATCTCATAGGATGGTCGGACGCCTTGGACCTCGGCTACGAACATCTTGTGGTCCGGCAGATCCGCTATAGCATTGCGCGCGAGCAACTGATCGACTCAGAGCAGATGTCGTTGTCGTCCTCAGCCGATCCTCATTCCGGGCCTTGCACATCTCGGGAAGTGATCGATGCTGACGCGACGCCAAGAGCGCACCGTATTGGCGGATGACCGCAGCGTTGGGCTACACGGCTTGCAAGATTTGCCGCCCTTCGCAAAAAGGCGATGCGGGAAACGACAAAAGATGGGAGACAAGCCTAGCGTGGACGGCCCGGTCATAGCGGCTCAATACATTCGAATGTCAACCGAACAGCAGCAATATTCGCTGGACAACCAGGCGGACGCTATCCGCGCCTACGCAGAACAGCGCAACATGACGATTGTCCGAACCTACTCTGATGCGGGTAAGACCGGTCTTACGTTGAGCCAGCGCCCCGGATTGAAACAGTTAATCGAGGATGCTGAGCGTGGCACTCCAGGCTATTCCGCTGTTCTGGTTTACGACGTTAGCCGCTGGGGCCGATTTCAGGACGCAGACGAGAGTGCTTACTACGAGTATCGCTGTCGCCGAGCGAAAATCTCGGTGCATTACTGCGCAGAGCTATTTCCCAACGATGGGAGTATAACGACGGCCCTCCTCAAAGCGCTTAAACGCGCGATGGCCGCCGAGTACAGCCGTGAACTTTCCGTCAAGGTCTTTGCCGGCCAGGCAAGATTAACCGAGCTGGGTTTTCGGCAAGGAGGGCTAGCGGGCTATGGGCTTCGCCGACTCCTAGTTGGTCCTGACCGAAGTCCAAAGTTCGTCCTTCAGTCAGGCGAGGAAAAGAGCATCGCAACCGACCGAGTCGTTCTGATCCCCGGACCCGTAGAGGAAATCGAGATTGTCCGCGAAATATTTCGGCTCTACACCTCGAAGCTTTATTCCCCCGCTGACATCGCGAGAATGCTAAACGAACGCGGCGTGCCCTGGGTAGGCAATCGCCCTTGGACACGATACGTGATCCGGGACATGGTGACGAATCCGAAATACATTGGTTCCAACGTGTCAAATCGCCTGTCAGGTAAGCTCCGCACCCTCCGCACAAAGAATCCACCCGAAATGTGGATCAGGCTCGACAATGCATTTGAAGCCATCGTCGAACCGAGCGTCTTCAAGAAAGCCGAAACCGTCGTCGCCGCCCGAGGCCACCTGCTCACGGACGAGTATCTCCTACAAGCCCTTAGGGACTACCTTCGACGGAATGGCAGGCTGACCGCGCGATCTATCATCGCAGATCCTGATATGCCATGCGCCCAGGCTTATAACGCTAGGTTTGGCGGTCTTATGGAGGCATACCGAAGGATCGGATATCAACCTGAGCGCAACCTGGCCTACGTCGATCGAGATCGAATGCTGCTCCCGATTCGACGGCGATTCACTGCAATGATATTGGATGGTCTTCGGCGGTTGGGAGTATCCGCGATGCAAGACAGTCGAACAAAACTCCTACACGTGAATGGAAACCTGACGGTGAGATGTGTGGTCGCGAGATGCAGACCACTTGGCCAGTCTCACGGGTGGCTGCTTCGCCTTCACTCTCCCACGAAAGCAGACGCGACGGTTATCGCACGGCTCACTTCCGGCAATGAGGAGCTTTTCGACTATTTTTGTTTACCGCGCCAGGAATCGCGTCGTCTCAAGCAGCTTACACTCAGGCCGAGGACTCAATCGAATATTGATCGCTATCGGTCTGATGACTTGACGTTCTTGAAAAAGCTGGCACGACGAAGCAAGGCAAAGCCGAGAAAAACCAATAGCTGAGGAGTACGTCTTCTGTCTCCAGAAGGGGATACGATGCCGATTCAAGTCCGAAAGCACGCCAAGCGCGCCGGTTAGTGAAGAGGCAGCCCGCGATGTTGTTTTCCGTATCGATTGTGAACGTTGCCATTTTGCTGCTTCTTCTTGCCGCTTGTTGCGGTCATCACATCGATCACTCCGTTCAGAGACGGAAAAATGCTTTGTCAATCGAGGAAATCGAAATCCTGATGCGGGCTGATGGATACGAAACTCGTTCTAAGGATTTCCCGGCATATCTGCGGCAGCTCCTGAGGGAGAGCAAGCAGTTTGTCGAGGTGACTCCGGGAAGATGGTCGATGCAAACCGGCCAAGGAACATCCTCCAGGAGCTTTGAGTTAAAGGAATCGACTTTTCTGTCGGCCCCTGGTACACCTTCAACCTATCCGCTGCTACAGTTCAGAGTGGATTTGCGATCGCCTGAAGCGTGCGCTACAACAGACTCCGTCAAACCGGTCCGTACTCGCCGATACGCCTACGCGAGTTTAATGACGACCAAGCGCAAGCGCCGCCGGCTGAGCGCACGTGCAAGTGTTCCGCAAAACACTACGGCGGACGGCACACGGATCGATTAGTTGCCCAGCGCTTCTGCCAGTCTTAAATTGAAAACATCTTTCAATTTCAACAAGCGCTCCACTCCCCAACGAAGGATTTCGTCATGCGTGGCGACATCTTCGATCCTGCCGGATCTATAGCTTGCTATGCGGGACGCGCGCCGGCTATCGAGCCGCTCCCATTCCAGCGGTGATCCGAACGCTTTCTCGATTTGCTGCTGGTCATTCTTGAGCCTGTCGAATAGTTCCTTGTTTAGGTTGGCATCACCGCGGTCAATATAGACATCCGCCCGTACTCTTCCACCTTGCGCGAAACTAAATCCGTACGTGACGCCAGGGTGTCCTGAAGAAAACGTATACCAATTCTGAGGTTGCGCAGTTCTCGCACCCGTGAACCCATGGTGTTCCCGAAGTTCATCAATGAGGCGCTGGAAGAACCCACGGTAAGCTTCTTCACGCCGTGACGGAGCGGCTGCAGCAACCTCTTTTCTCCAGTCGTTAGGCAGCGCAACCGGTCTGAAAGTATACGCAGGTCGTGAATCGTCGATGCGCAGAACTTCAACCACAATTCCGTAGAACTCAAGATTCTCATCCGTATGCTGATTCAGCCAATCCAGAGCCTGCCGATGTTCGTCACGCATCTCTTTGGCAACCCAGATCACGACGCTCGCGTCGTGTCCGGCGGCGTAGGTTAACAGTTTTCCGAGGTGGTCATGGTTTGTCGGTTCGAGCTGGTTTTCAATCACTACGGTGCGACCACGGTTGAGGTCCCGAGCTAGAACGTCCAGCGAAAACGCCCCGACCGGCGCTTCCTGCTGCTTCAGCTCGAGGTCCATACCCAGGGCAGTTCCCAACGCAGCTAGATTCGCCGCCAGCCATGGAGTGAAGTCGCTGGCTTCCCTAGGCCAAATTTCACGCGGATCGAGATACGCAAGCGTTCCGAAGTCTGGCATTTCTATATCACTGTACACCGCGCGATTGTTCGCCTTGGGCCATGGAGAGCTACGGCCAGGGCCCCGTATAACGCGGGCCACCGTGAACACGGAGTTTCTCCGTCGCGATCTGAACTAGATCTGCTGGGAACAAGAGCGGGTCGAGTCCTGCATAGAAGATTAAGAGAGACTCCACACTGGGCTTAGATTTCTCATCCAAGGCAATTCCGTTTACGACGGCACCGGAATTGGTGCCTGTGTGTGCCGCGATCCGGGCGATCGAAAGCGCTAGGTTTTCGCGCTCGGGTGGAAGTCCGCGCAGCCACTGTCGAAACCGGACGAGAACCCCACGGGCAAAAATTCCGCTTTGGACCCACTCTTCGCAACCCGTCGCGACCAGACCCAAGGCGCTAAGCAGTCGATCTGATGTGACGTTCATTTCCCAGAGTCTACCTCGGGCGAATCTTCGCGAGTCGGTCCGAACCTAGCGTTTTCCTTTTTGGCGCCAGAATGATACTTGCATGTTTGCCCGCATTGATCAAACATGTGACCGATGAAGACAGTCGGGTACGTTCGTGTTTCCACAGACAGGCAAGCAGAGCAGGGCGTTTCGCTCGAAGCGCAGGAAGCGAAGATCCGCGCGATGGCGACAGTTCGCGGCGTCGATTTGGATGGGGTCATCGTTGACGGCGGCGAATCAGCGAAGGATCTGAACCGGCCCGGCGTCCAGCAGGTGCTCAGTTTAGTGAATGGCGGGAAGGTTGACGCCGTCATCGTCGCCAAGCTCGATCGGCTCACCCGCAGCGTCAAGGATCTGTGCGGGCTTCTGGAGCTGTTTGAGAAACGCAAAGTTGCCCTGATCTCGGTCGCCGAATCGCTGGACACCGGCTCGGCCTCGGGGCGGCTGGTGATTACCATCATGGGCGCGGTCAGCCAGTGGGAACGCGAGGCGATCGGCGAACGCACCCGCGACGCACTTCGTCACAAGCGGAGCCAAGGGCAACGTGTCGGCAACATTGCGTTCGGGTCCCGCCTAGCGCCCGATGGAGAGCACCTCGAGCCGGAGCCGGCTGAGCAGGCTGCACTCGCGGAAATTCGCCGTCTGCGCCAGGAAGGGACCACGCTGCGCGCGATCGCCGCCGCCCTGAACCATCGTGCGTACCGAACGCGACGTGGCACGCCGTGGCGGCTGGAGTCCGTGGCCCGCATCGTGAAACGACTTCGGCCATTGCAAAAACTCATTTGCGGGCCTGCTCGTAGAGAGAGTTCTCCCCTTTAGTAATTGCGCATCCAACATGGACGGCCCGATGTGTGATCAGATACTTGCTATGCGCCGAAAACCACTGGTTCTTGCCTCGGCGCTCGCATGGTTCTTTGCCAGTTTCGGAATCAATGCTCAGAGCCCCTCCCCGCTTCCAGCCGCAACTTCCCCGAATCGCCAGGCAGATCCAGATCTACAGGCTCCCGTTGCCGCCGCCGGTGATCCTTTGTACGCGCCCGTGGCGACCACGCGCGCGCCGCAAACTGTTCACGAGAGGTTTGTGGACTACGCAATCGTGACTGTTGGCCCCCGGACCTTCTTCGCCCCGGCTGTTTCGGCCGCAATATGGATGGCTGATCCACCGGGCGCCTACCCGCGCGGTTGGCGGATGGGGGTGGGCGCATTTGGCAGGAACTACGGGAACGCCCTTGCTGCCCCAGTTTCGATGCAAACGGGGAGGTTCCTGACCGGCGCCCTCTTGCGTGAAGATTTCCGTTACAGACCGTCCACCAGCAAGAATCCAGTGGTCCGAGGCTTTCATGCGTTGGCGTTCACTTTCGTCGACAAATCGGATTCCGGTCGCAACCGAATCGCTCTTGCGAATTTCATAGGGGCAGGAGCTGGTGGATTCGTTGGCAATCTGTATTTGCCAGCAGGATTCAACAATCTTAGCCATGCCGAAACTCGCACAGCAGTCGCATTTGGCGGCTTCGCAGCGCAAAACCTGCTGCGCGAGTTCGTACCCGATCTCTTGAAAGCAACGCGCAAATTGCACACGCCGTTCCCCCGTATCCCGGTGCCAGAGTGGTGGGTCAAGTTACCGGCTCATTAGAAACTGCGATTCTGCCGCGCGACACGCCCTGTCTGCTGGAGTCGGTCACCGGGGTGACGTGGACTCGGTGCGTGAGCGTTTGCCAGCCCAAAAGCGCAAACGTGGGCGACCTGCACCCGATCCGAACGAAACTGCAGTGCCGCGAGTTAGACCGGCTGGCGTTGGTGTGCCAGCCGGGCGGGCTCTTGCAGTTACTTCTTGGCGGTGGGCTTAGCGGTCTTCGCGCCAGGCTCCTGCGCCGCTTTGTAGCCAGCCTTCGTGGCTTCATCCTCAGTCATGAATTTGCCCTTCTTGGTCTTCCCGTAGAACTGGCCGTCCTTGTGATAGACCTTCGTGCTCGTATTGACCCAAACCATGCCCTTGGCTTTGGCGTCGGCGATGTCCTTGTCAGTGGGTGCCGCAGCCGCAGCTGCAGGGGTCTTAGAAGCGGACTTGGATTGGTCCGTGCTTTTTGCTGCGGGCGTCTGGGCCATTCCAGGCACAGTCGCCGAAAGACCGGCTACAAGCGCGGTCATCAGAATCCATTTCGATTTCATCTTGCGATATCTCCCTTGGGTCGGCGTTGTGCCTTCCGCTAGCTAGATGCAGGAGGAGCGGGAATTGTAGCCTCTGTGAAGCTTAGTTAACGATAACCGCCTTTAATCGCCCACTGGCCCAATGCCTCCTTGCCTTCGCAGGGGCACCACGCGCAGGGTTTTGCCAACAGATCGCGAAATCGGCCCGGGCGAAAACTACGTAAAAATCAGCGCCTTGAGGGCGATTGTGTACCAAATGTGTACCGGATCGGTCCCTTTCAGGTACATTTTTTAGCGGTTTTTAACGGCGTTCGCGACCGCAGCGCAAGGTACCCGCCACTGTGATCTTGGCGTTTCGAAACGTGCTGAAAGACGGCCACCGCTCCCGGGCCGTCGCGCCCTGTTTCCCCCCTCTTTCTTGCCCATCGACGCGTCAGAGGGCGTTTCTGAGCCAAGACGGGCCATTCTGGGCGGGATAAACGCCAAACATTTCTCGCCGGAAATGATTTGGCGTAAAGAGCCAGCGGAACGAGCCGATGCGCCACGTTTCACTGCGTTTCAGTGACGCGACCGGTGGGTCACGTCACTTAATTCCGGCCGAGGTTGAAGTTCTTGATCCTCTAGAAGCCAACTTTGATGGTGATCGTGATCTTGCAAGAAATGGAGGTCCAGGTGATCGTGCAGCTAACGCACACGTTGATTTTCACCGGCCCCTTCCCTACGTCCCAGCAGCCACTGATCGTCCTAGCGAGTGTTTGCGTGGCGGGCTTCGGTGGAAGCTCTATGACTACCGTCCGCTTCAAACTGCGTTGGTCCAGCTTATGCGGCTTGGCATTGTAGGTGATGTCGTAGCCGGAAAGACAAGACGGGATTTTTAGGCCTCGCTTACGCGCAATTGCCACGCCATTCGCGCCGTGCCGAATTTTCTCAGATTCAACTGAATGGGTGAGTTTGTCAAAAAAGGCGGCAATGTCTTGCACGTCTTTTAGGGATTCAAGTAGCCCTTGTTTCGTGGCCATTATTCGCTCCTTTCGCGTTGGTTGAACAACTTCTTCGAATCGAATCTTCCGCCAGACTCCGAGGACCTAGTGAGTTTTACAGCAGCTCCGTTTCAATAGCAGAAGAAAGAAAAACGCCGCCCCGGCCGGAACCGGAAGCGGCGTTGAGAGGAACGGCTGCTGGAGCTGGCTACTTCGCGATGTGGTAGCTGCGCTCCCCGGAGGCGTTCTTCGATGATTCGATCTTCTCCCCGCCCTTGCTGCCCAAAATGCTGACGAAGCCGCGGACCGTATGCTTCTGCCAGCCCGTCGTTTCCACGATCTCGGCCAGCGTTACACCCTTGGCTCGCTTCATCAGCGCGATCGCCTCCGCCTTTTTGTTGCTGCGCTCCGTTGCGCCCTTCTGCGCCCGAGCGCGCCGAGGGGACTTGGTCGCGGACTTCTTCGCCTTGCCCTTCGCCGGCGCCACGTCGCTCGCCTGTTTCGCGCCGTCCGGGGAAAGACGCTGGACCGCCGCCCAGATCCGCGCGACCGCGGCGCTCCGGCTCGTGAACTTCTTCACCGGCTTCAACTCGTTGAAGGGCGCCACGCCGGCGAAGCTGTTCCACACTTCGACCAGCCGCGAGCCAGGCCACTCGGCGCTGAGTTTCGCCAACTCCTTTTCAGTAGCGAACGCTTCCATGTTTTCGATGTGGGCGGGAACCGCGGCGTGCGCCGCGATGTTGTTTTCTGTATCGATTGTGAATGTTGCCATTTGCTGCTTCTCCTTGCCGCTTGTTGCGGTCGTGACATTCATGACTCCGCTTCGGAGAAACATCAAGTCAAATCTGCGGCGATTATCCCTGAGATCGGACGATTGGCGGGTGGGGTTCCTTTTTTAAGACCCGTCAAAACAGGGCTGCGGCGAAGACTTGACCCTGGATTAGTCATTTGACTGGCTTCGCCGGCGCGGACGGTTTCTCGTCAGAAAATGTAAGTTTCACCTGCTGCACCGCGTTCGAATTGCGATCAAGGGAAGCGGTAACTGTGACGATATTGATGGGCAGCGTTATTCCACCGTTGAAGTCCTTGCTCACGCCAAAACTTACGAGGACATCCACTTCCGATATTTCCAGATCGCCCACGTGCGTTGCAGGTGGATTGCTTTTGACGATGTTGCCAGCCGCCTCGATCGTTTCCATAAGCTGATCCGGCAGGGTCCTAGCGTACACATTCTTTGAAGGGGGTTTAGCGGCTTTCGGCTTGTATGTGAACGTCAGATCAGTTGTCTGCTGCTTATCGAGCGATGCGCCGATTTTAAAGACAAACACCTGAACTCCGCCCCCGCCCTTGGTATCGACGACCGTTTTGAAATCGAACACAGCGGATACAAGCTTCGGCAATGCGCCCTTGGAATCCTGAGCTTTCAGTTGATATTCATCCAGTGACGTTATCACTGCATTCATGACCTGCTCGATCGGTACGCACCCTTTGACATCCTTTTCGCATTTCGGCTTTGCCACTGCGCTGAGTTGGAACGTAATTATCGAAAGCATGGCGAACAGCAGGAGGGTCCGCATAATCTGCCTAGTTTACATGAAGAACGGGGATATTTTGTTTTTATTGTCGGCGACACGAGTTGAAAGCGAGGCGGGGATGCGGAAATCAGCAACGGCGCTGCAGGGCGGATTCATCGACGCTTCCGTTGCGCTAACACAAGCAGCACGAGAAGTATTACCACCACGATTATTGCCGTCGTGGTCATCCCTCCGGACTTGTTGCCGACTGAGGTCACAGCGGCGTGCTGTCCGCTCTGAGGTGCGATTCAGCGCTTCCAGGGTTCTCATCGATCGATGCCTTTGTTTGCTCCGAATGTTTGCAGGGGAGTGGCGATACACCGTCCCGATCAGTGACGAGCTGAGCGAATGGTCCCGTGTCAGAACCTGTGCACCGCGCCTTCAGGGAGATCTGCGAGGATCGATATCAGACGCTCGACCATCCTGACTTCGCAACTGCCAGTTTCGCGCTGGACTCTTAATCCTCAACCAGAACGCCAACGGTCAATTTGTTCTCGCTTATTCGCGAATGGGGCAGGATTTTCTGGGGAAGGGGCTTTTCTTCAGCCATAGTAGGACAGGCGGATGAGCGTTGACCCAAGTGCAGGATTATGCGAGTCTTGACGAGACGGGACCACCGCACGGGGGAAATGTCGATGCCTTCGCTCGCCGCAATCGTGGCGCTGCTCGGCGCAGTGATTCCGCTTACCGCGCAACGGGCGAACGTTAAAAGCGCCAGGACAGGGATCGCGCCTAAAACTCCGGACGGCCAGCCGGATCTTCAGGGTACGTGGTTGAACAGGAGCCCTACTCCATTGGAACGACCTGCGGTCTTGAAGGACCGTCTAACCCTGACCAACGCCGAGGTGGTTGAACTGAGGCGGCGTGCCGAGCGAATCTTCGGCAGCGGGCGCAGCGACTTCGCATTGCCCGACGACGTTTTCCTGGCTGCATTGGCCAACGTTGAAGTGTTCAAAAGCCCCACATCCACGTGCACTGCCGACGCGATAGCCAACTTCGAGTTCGACAACCGAACGTCCTTGATCGTCGATCCCCCAGACGGTAGGTTGCCGCCTTACACCGCCGAGGGACAGCGGCGGCGGACGCAGAGCCTGATTGCTAACCAACTTAGCAACGGAGCGACTCGGGCAGATGAGCTCAGCGCTCTACAGCGCTGCATCTCCTATGGAATCCCTAGGCTGGAACGGCGCGACGGAATCAACAGCTACTGCCAAATCGTGCAAAGCCGCGGGTACGTGGTGCTGCTCATGGAGGCCGTCCACGAGACACGCATCATTCCGCTCGATGGCCGTCCTCACGTGCCGCCGGGCGTTCGAAGCTGGAGTGGGGATTCGCGCGGCCGCTGGGATGATAAGACGCTAGTGATCGACACCACGAACTTCTCGTCGGCCAGAAACTTTCTTGGGTCAGCCGATGGCCTTCACTTGATCGAACGGCTGACTCGCGTTGCGCCAGATGAGATTCGCTACGAAATCCGGATTGACGACCCGAGCACCTGGACGGCTCCGTGGACTGCGCTGCTTCGGCTGAAGCGAACTGACGAGCGAATCTTCGAGTATGCGTGTCACGAAGGTAACTCACAAGTCATGGAAAGCATGCTTTCGGGAATCGTGGGGAACCCGAAGAACTCCGGCGTGCGAAAGGAAAAGTAGCCCCTGCGCGTGCGCATAGCCGCTTGCGAGAAACAGCAAGTCAAATCTGCGGCGATTAATGCCTCAGATCAGAAGATTGGCTGGTGGGGGTCCTTTTTTAAGACCCGTCAAAACGAGGCGCGGGGTTGTTAGCTATGGGTGTGGTCCAACAGCGATTACAACCCAATCTTGCGTGGATGCCGCGACCTCAAATGCTAGATATCGCACTGTTCCTTGGGGTGGCACCATTTGTGGCCCTACAGATATTGGCACTCGCGAGGTAAGCGGAATCATATTACTCAACCGCTCGCTAAGAAAGTCAGCCGCACGCAGAACCCTTTCCGGGGCCTGCGAGTTAACAAGCACTGCGAGGCTAGCTCCGCCAGTGCAATTATCATCATATCGGACATTCACGAGTTCCCATTCTGACCTACTTGCGATAACGGTGAGTGCTGCAACGACATGCGTCAGTTCCGCATCGATCCGATTTGAACTACCACACGGAACAATGAGGACTCTTTGCCCCTTGAACGGTCTCAGTTGCTCAGGAAGCGTTGCGACGGATTCTTCAAGCATGCGCCATCGCGGACCTTGATCCTTGATCTGTTTATCTAAAGCCGACCGTGCCGCTATTTCTCCCTGGACTTGCTTCGCGAGTGCAACCGGTTTTACGCCTACCAGGATCTCCACTAGACCACTGCTCCCAAGTTCTGATAGATCGGAAACGACCAACTTTCCGTTAGTGCGAAGACTTTTTACTAAGGCCGTAGCGAATGCTCTCTCGGTCCATTCCCCAGGGTTCAGATGGATTCCCAAGATTAGGCCAGCGTTGGCCCAAGTCGCGCCGAGTTCGCCAGTGCGGTCTTCAACGTGGATTGTCGGTTGCAACGCAGTTTTGATTTCGATGATCAACCGCGCCGCCTCGGAATCATTGGGGTATGAACGGATGTACACTGTTTTTCCTGCAAATGGCTTGATTGAGGAGCGTATGTCGTCTTGCTGCTTTGGCGAGAGATCGCGGTCAGCAATGGCCGCGCGGAGTTGCGCGGCATCCCTGTTCGCTTCTCCTGCTTTGAGCAGAGCCCGTCCGATACGTTGCTCAGATGCGCCACTTTCCAGCGCCGCCAAGTCATCAACCCGCTCGCTGTACTGCAGCGCGACGATCTCTAATCCAATTGCGGCGCCAAATCCCAAAAGCCCGAGAAGTTTAGTGATTGCACGAAGCGAGATGCGTCCGCTATATGACGGAATCGTCACTCGTACTCGCGTGCCTACGGTGCGAGTATCCCAGCCTAGCGTCCAGACTGGCCCATCCGCATCCTCCATCAAGTGGACCGCTAAATCACACGCAACAACACCTGCAAACACGAGCAGGGCTGTCCATTCCCAATACGAGTGGGCCGCCCTAGCGGCTTCGAGTGATCCCGTATCAGGAAGAACCAGACGACACCTCCAAATCGCGTACTTTTGACGGGCTGATCGGTGGAAGCCCTCCCGGCGGTTTCCCGCTGGTCAGGCTCCCTTGGCTTGCGGCGGAGCCGCCGCGGCTTTGGGTGCGGCACCGCCCGCGAATGCGTCCTTTGCGGTTGCCGCGCGGCCCGTCTGGCTGCTCTCATGGGCAACCTGCTCGACTTGATCCCAGTCGATCCCGTGATGGACATAGAAGTGGCCATCTTCCGCTGCGATCACAGCGTGCTGGAGATTGGGGGAAATGCGCCAGATGGGCACGAACTTCATGCGCTTGCGGTATGCCTTGCGCGAGATCATAGCCTCCACACGTCGCTGGATCTGCACGCCGGTG